>Ga0207676_10000011_pt1 | contig 382648 bp, 321 predicted proteins | sample KBSSwiS72_FD_184307 | JGI IMG/M metagenome (GOLD analysis project Ga0207676, IMG submission 184307) | Switchgrass rhizosphere microbial communities from Kellogg Biological Station, Michigan, USA - KBS Switchgrass S7-2 (SPAdes) (version 2) | ecosystem: Host-associated > Plants > Roots >...
TGCAGGAGTCGGTGCGCCGCGGCGAACAACTCGCGGCGATGGGCGAGCTCGTGGCCGGCGTCGCGCACGAGGTGCGCAATCCGCTCTTCGGCATGGGCGTCACGCTCGACGTCTACCAGCCGCTGCTCCAGCGCGACGAGAGCTCCACGGAGATGTTCGACGCGCTGCGCACCTGGATCGGCCGCCTCAATCAACTGATGGAAGACCTGCTGCAGTACGGCAAGTCGTGGCGCGTCGACCTCAGCGAAGGAACGCTCGCCGAAGTGATCGAGCAGGCGGTGTCGCAGACGATGCCGGTCGCGGATCAGGCGCGCGTCCGCATCCGCGCCGAGAGCGCCGGTGGGCTGACGATGTTGATGGACCCCGCGCGACTCGCGCACGCGGTGCAGAACGTGATCCTCAACGCCGTGCAGCACTCCGACGCGGATGCTGAGGTCGTGGTGACGGCGCGGCGTGCGGGAGGGATGATCGAATGCGTTGTCAGCGATCACGGACCCGGCTTCGACGCGCGCGATCTGCCGAAGATTTTTCAGCCGTTTTTCACGCGACGCAGGGGAGGGACGGGCCTCGGCCTTTCCATCGTGCAGCGCATCGTCGACGAGCACGGGGGCACTGTTGTTGCAGAGAACGCCTCAGCCGGAGGCGCGGTCGTCAGGATGCGCTTCCCTGAATTCAGGTCCACATGATGTTGCAGACCACTGGCAAAGAACGGTCGGCACCACGGCATCGAATTCTGATCGTCGACGATGAAGAACTGATCGTGCAGGCGATGCGGAAGTACTTCGCCGGCCTCGGTTACGACGTCGATTCCGCCTTCGAACTCGAAGAAGCGCAGGCCCTCCTCGGCAACTATCGCTACGACCTGGTCATCGCCGATCTGCGCCTGACCGGCGTCGGCGGCGTAGAAGGGCTACAGATCGTGGCCGACGTCCGCCAGCGCTGGGCGAACGCGCGCGTCATCCTCCTCAGCGCGTATGGCACGCCGGAGATCGAGCGCGAGTCGTATCAACGCGGCGCCGACGCCTTCCTGCACAAACCGAAAGCGATGATGGAGATCGCCCAGGTAGCGGTGAATCTTCTGGAAAACGCATGAAAGAACATTCCGCACTCGACGCACTGCTCGCTCCCGGTGGCATCCGCCCGCTGTTTCAGCCGCTCTACGCGCTGACACACGGCGACCCGCATCTCTTCGCGTTCGAATGCCTCTCCCGCGGTCCGGCGGGGACGAATTTCGAGAAAGCGCCGGTGCTCTTCGAGTACGTGCGTCTGAAGAGGCAGGAAGCGCTCGTCGACCGCATCTGCATCTCCACCGCGCTCGAGCAATTGCCGGCGATGTCGATCGACACGAAGGTCTGCGTCAACGTGCACGCTTCGACGCTGGCGCGCGACGCCGGCTTCATCGACTTCCTCGCCCGCGCGATCCAGAAAGCGGATCTCCATCCGGCGCGCGTGATCGTCGACGTGATCCAGCACTCCCCCTCGCACGACGGCGACGGCTTCGCCCGCGCCGTGTCGCGCCTGCGCACCCTCGGCGTCGCCATCGCCCTCGACGACATCGGCGTCGGCGCGTCGAACTTCAAGATGCTGCTCGAGGTGACGCCCGATTACATGAAGCTCGACCGCTGCATCGTCGAAGGCTGCCACGACGATGCAGAGCGCTGCGCCGTGATCGAGTCGCTGGTGCAGCTCGCGTCGCGCCTGCATTCGACGGTCGTGGCCGAAGGGATCGAGACCGACGACGACCTGGTCATCGTGCAGAGCCTCGGCGTGAAGATCGTGCAGGGATTCCTGCTCGCGCTGCCGATGGAGGGCCGTAAACTCGTCACCTCATGGCCCACTTTGTCGCCTTCATCCGCGGCATAAACGTCGGCGGAAACAAGATGCTCCCGATGGCCACGCTCAAGGCAGCGTGCGAATCGGCCGGCCTCACCGACGTCCGCACGTTCCTCCAGAGCGGCAACGTCATCTTCCAGACCACGAAAAAAGATCCCGCCCCGCTCATCCGCAAAGCGCTCGACCTCGACGTGAAGGTGATCACGCGCAGCGTCGACGAGCTGAAGAAAGTCATCGGCAGGAATCCCTTCGAAGGCGACCGCAATCCGAGCCTGCTGATCGTGATGTTCCTCGAGGACGCGCCGTCAAAGGACGCGAAGGCGGCGCTCGAAGCGGCGCACAAAGGCCCGGAAGAGATCCACTTCTCCGGCCACGAGCTCTTCATCTACTACCCGAACGGCGCCGGCCGCTCGAAGCTGACGAACTCGGTGATCGAGCGGAAGCTGGGGATGGCGGGGACGGCGCGGAACTGGAACACGGTGACGAAGCTACTGGCGTTGGCCGAGGGGTGAACGCCCTTACGGCGACAACTCGATCGACGTTCCTTCCACGCGGTGCCGTTCAATACCCGCGTACTGCGGCAAGGTAAATGGATCGACGAATTCTCTTGTGCCCTCGGGCAAGGTGCCGAAGGCGACCGTGATCGTCCCTGTTTCCGCGATGTCCGGGACACGCAGCGTCGCCCCGCGGTGGATGACCGAATCGAGACCGCGCAGCTCCATGTGCGTATTCAGCACCTGCACCGGCACGTACATACCGCCAACCCACAGACCGAGCAGGCCCATGTCACTCCGATTGTCCGGCACCGTCACTGTGAACGTGCGCATCGGCACGGCGGGAATCTGAAGCAGCAGTTCCGCGGGCGGCGCGAGAGGCAGTGGCAGCACGGTCAGAGGACGGTTGCCGGAGACGTAGACGACATGCTCCGGCGCGGTGTGCGTCGATCGCGACAGGAACGCACCCTCCGCGTCGAGCGGGACATCCTCGGTCACAACACCGGCCGGATTCACGAACTCGACATAGCCTTGCCCGGTGTGTCCGGCGACGCGGCCATGCATCGCCACGGGATCGAATCGCACAATGGCGATTTTTTCTCCGAGCTCCTTCGGATCAACAGGCTCACTGCACTTGAGCACGAAATCCTTGTGCTTCGCGCACAGACTGATGAGAAATCCCTCCGGCAGGTCATCGAAGTCGACAATGCCGTCCGAGGTCGTCGATTTCTCGGGCGAATGGAACCACGGTTCAATGCCTTCTGAGAGCACCTGTCTGACCGGTCCGTAGCTCACGCCCGCATTTGCGACCGGGTGCTGCTGCGCGTCGACCACTTTGACGCGTAGTCTGACCGGGTTGATATCGATGTCATAGGCGGTGTTGATCGATGGCGCCGCGCGTGGAATGAAGGCGTATGTACGCTCGCCCTGGCACGGCTCGACCTGCACGATCGATTGCCGCGGATCGGCGGCGAGTGTCGCCGTGTAATGCCCTTCGTCGTCGCTGACCGCCTGCCCGGAATCGAAAATCAGCCGCGCGTGCACCGGTTTGCCGTTCACCTTCACAGAGCCGAAGAAATCGAAGGACGAAAGTTTGAGATCGAGCGTGGTCCGCCGGCCGGTGATCGCTTCCGCATTGACCGATTGCGGTTTTCCATCGGGCGGCTCGACGGACAGCGTGTAAGCGCCGGGAGTGACACCGTTGAATGCGAGGCTGGCAGTGAATGCGAACGGCGCCGTGGCGTTCGCGACGGTCGAGCAGTGATTTTTACCGGCACAACGCAGCAGAGTCGCTCGAAGTAAGGGGACGTCGGACGTGCGCGCTTCATGGCATTGGGACACGGTCTCGCGTGCTCCTTCAATCGACCAGCGAATCTCGATACTGCCGCCCGCGACCAGTGGAAGCGCCTCGCGCACAATCGTGACCGGTCGCGGCAAAACCTCGACTATGCGATTGACCGTTTTCCACATGCTGCCGCCGGAAATCACCTCGGCGTCGCCGGTCGGAACGTGCTGAAAAAAAAGCAGTGCAGATTCTTCGGGTCCATAGAGCGGCGCAATCGGATGAATGATCCGATCGCCGGATTTGAGCGCGATCTCCGGTGCGGGCAGGACGCTCCGTGCGGTGCTGATCGAATCAGCGTCGAGGCGCACCTGCATGATGACGTCCGACTCGTTCGACTGTGACTCGAATGACGCGGACCGACGTTCTCCCGGCTCGAGATACAAAGGCTCGCCGGCGCGGATCGGCAGGCCGTTTTCGATGATCAGAGGCACGAGGACCGCGCCCGCGGGCGCGATGACGGTCATCTCGCCTGGCACGAGCGGAATGAACGTGCTGAAAGACGTGGGCGTCGATCCGAGCCAGATTCCAAACCGTTGTTTTCCGGCGATGCGCTTCACGACGACGGAAAAATCGACAAAGCCTGCTTTTTCAAGACGCGTCTGCAGCTTTTCGTATCCCTGTTCAGGGTTCCGCGGTCCGTCATAGACCGTGAAGTCGCGTTGCAGAGAGGCGAATCCATCCTTGTGACGAGCAAACGTGTGAATGAGGCCCGGCGGAAAATCGAGAATTGCATCCGCCGGAAGACATCGCACGTCGCTCGGCGACAGGAACAATGAATATGCATCACCACGAATGCCGCGGTAGAAGCACACCTCACTACCCGGCATCCGCTTGCCTTCCCACGTAACGACGTATTCACGACGATAGGCCGCGGCCGGAACTGTCAGCAGCAGGAGGAGGATGAAGGATCGGATGCGCGAACAGGTCATTGACCGTAGCACTTACCCGAGCACGGCTTACAGCCCTGCGGATACGGATTTGCCTGGCATCCGTTGTTCGATACGGAAATGAGACAGCCCGACCCGTTCCCGCACAGCCGGCTGCAATTGCATGCCCCCTCGGTATAGCCACCGCCGCCGCCGTCATCGACGCATGGCTGTCCGCTTGTGGGATCCATGCACCCGATATTCGGCACGATCCCGGGCATTTGATATTTCGAGATTGTCGGTAGATCGTCTGTCGGCGTGTCAGGCGCCGGCTGCTCGGCGAGCGCTGCCAGGGCCATGGTCACCGTTGCAATGAAAACTGCCCGGCGGAGGCTATTCATAACCGGCAGTCTAGGTATAAATCAGCCATGATAGCAATAAGGAAATTATCCGTTACACAATGACGAACTGCCCCCGCCCGCTCCGCTTCGCCGTGTACAGCGCCTCGTCGATCCTCCGCTTCGCTTCCTCCGGCGACTCGCCCGCGCGCAGGGCGCCGAGGCCGCAGGAGGCGCTGAGGAGGCGCTCGCTGCCGTTGTATTTGAACGGCACGCGCTGCAGCGACTCGTAGACGCGCATCACGATGCGCTGTGCGTCCTCGACTGCGGCGTCGGGAAAGAGGATCGCGAACTCGTCGCCGCCGACGCGGGCGAAGATGTCGGTGGGGCGGATCACGGCGCGCGTCAGCTCGGCGAAGCGGATCAGCGCCTGATCGCCCGCGGCGTGTCCGAGCTCGTCGTTGATCGGCTTGAAGAAATCGAGGTCGATCATGGCCAGGACGCCGCCGTTCGCGTGCTTCGCCAGCGCTTCCTCGAAATAGCGGACGTTGTACAGGCCGGTGAGCGGATCATGCGTCGACGCCTCGAGCAGCTCCTCCTGCTCGGAGACGTTCTTCATCGTGATGATCGTCGACGACTCGGTCTCCCCGGCGAAGCGGAACGGCGTGGCGCGCACCTCGTACGACTGGCCGTTGATGTGCGACGGCACATCGCTGCGGATCGTCATCCCGAAATAGAGCGCACCGAAGATCTCCTCCGCCGCACGGTTCGCGTAGAGCAGCGTGTCGGTCGAGCCGATGACCAGCACCGCGTCGGCGACCGCGTCGAACGCCGCCTTGAGGTAGTGCTGCTCGGTGATGTCCTCGATCGCCACGTTCGCGTACGTCGTCCCCTGGTGCTCCACGGTGCTGATGCGCACGTTCGCCACGCGGTTCTGGTCGTCGAGTGTGTAGACGGTGTAGAGCGCGGTGCCGCCGCCGCGCGCGAGGAGCTGCGTGATCCGCTCCGGTGTCGTGAAGTTGACGAGGTCGAGGAGCTTCGCGCCGGGCGGCGGCGCATTGCGCCCGAGGAGGCGGTTCACGAAGCTGTCGCTGAGATGGACCACGCGTCCGCTGTCGCGATCGACGACCGCGCTCGGATGCGGCGACGAGCTGAGGATCGCCTGGAAGAGCGTCTCCGCCTCGCGGCGCGCGCTCCGCTCGCTCACTTCCTTCAGCTCGCGCTCGACCGCAGGCACGAGCCGCGCCATTTTTTCTTTCAGCACGTAGTCGTGCGCGCCGCCGCGCATCATCTCCACGGCGATCTCTTCGCCGATCGCACCGGAGACGACGATGAACGGCAGGTCGACGTGCGCCTCGCGAAACAGTTGCAGCGCTTCGGGGGCGCTGAAGGCCGGGAGCACGTAGTCGCAGATCACGATGTCGAACGTCGCGCCGCGCAGCAGCTCCTCGCGCAGGCGCGGGCCCGTCTCCACGCGCGTAATCTCGGGCGTGTATCCGCCGCGGCGCAGCTCCATCGCCAGACGCGCGGCGTCGCGCTCGGAGTCTTCGATGAGAAGCACGCGCAGCGGCTTCGTCATGCGGTCGTCCGGTGGGGGGACAGGCGCCCTCGCCTGTCCGCATCATCGTTGACAGGCGAGGGCGCCTGTCCCCCCATCGTGAAGTAAAACGTCGCCCCCTTCTCCACTTCACCCTCGGCCCAGATCCGGCCGCCGTGCCGGTGAAGGATGCGCTCCACGGTGGCCAGGCCGATGCCGGTCCCCTCGAACTCCTGCCGCGTGTGGAGGCGCTGAAAGGCGCGGAACATCTTGTCGGCATAGCTCGGATCGAAGCCGGCGCCGTCGTCGCGGACGTAGATCGCGCGCCGCCCGTTCTCCTCCGTCGCGCCGAATTCGATCCTGGCGTGCGGATGCTTGCGCGTGAACTTCCACGAGTTCGACATCAGGTTCTCGACCACCGCGCGCAGCAGCCGCCGGTCGCCGTTGACGACGACCCCTTCCTGGATGCGGAACTCCACGCTGCGCTGCGGCTCGCGCTGGCGCAAGCCGTCAGCGACGGAGCGCGCGAGCTGCGAGAGGTCGACGTCCTCCCGGTCGATGTCGGCGCGCGTGAAGCGCGACATCTGCAGCAGGCCGTCGACGAGGTCCTGCATCTGCAGGCAGGCGTCGCGGATCCAGTGCACGCAATCGCGCGACATCTCGTCGAGCTTCGCGTCCTCCACCATCATCTGCGTGAAGCCGTCGATCGACGCGAGCGGCGCGCGGAGGTCGTGCGATGCGGAGAACGTGAACGCCTCGAGCTCCTTGTTCGCCGACTCCAGCTCCAGCGTGCGCCGGCGCAGCGTCACCTCGTTTTCGTTGACCTGATCGAGCAGGCGGCCGACGGAGGCGTCGAGCGAGGCGAGCGAGCCCTTCGCCTGCAACGGCTCGCGTTTGTCGATCGCGACAGCGGTGCGGAGAATCGCGCGGCGCATGAGGATCGTGGTGATGATCGCCGCGAGGAGCGACGCCGCGATCGCGCTGATGGCGATCGGTGAAAGCAACGCCGCGCGCTGGTGATAGGTGTCGACGCAGACCGTCGTGGGCCCCGAGGTTGTCCGCACATTGGTGCAGATCTGCATTACCGAAACCGCCCTGAGCGGACGGGACGTCCGCTCTCCTCCGACAGTCACCGCGCTGACGCCTTCGACGTGCACGAGCAACGCGGCGAGCAGCTTCGGATCGACCGGCGTCGTTTCACTCGCTGCAGCGATTTCGCTGAGCACCGCCTGCGCGGGAGGCGCATTCGCGGGACGCGCAAGCGCAGCGATGACAATCGTGGCGGCGAGTGTGATGCCGGTCACGACTAAGATGGGGACGAGGACTGTGATGCGCTCGAGCGATTTGACCATCGGTCTACGCTTTGCATGAGTCCGTTGCAAGAAACATCCCATGGGTTGTCAGACAGCGGACAGCAGACAGCGGACAGCAGACGGCTTCCTGGGTCTGCTGTCCGCTGTCTGCTGTCTGCTGTCTGCCTGTGCCAATAGTCCCGAGGCCCGCGAGCTCGCGCCGCGGACGGTCGAAGTTCGCGGTGAGCTGGTCGCCAGCCGCAGCGCCTCCCTCGTCACGCCGTTCGAAGGGACCGTCAGCCGCGTCGCGGTCCGTGAAGGAGCGGCGGTGAATGCGGGCGATGTGCTGGTCGAATTGACGAACCCCGAGGTCGATCACAACCTCGCGGTCGCGCGTGCGCAGCGGGAGTGGTCGGAGCACAAGGGTGATGCGGCGCCGGTCAGTCGCGAGGTGTCGGCGATCGTGGCGCGCAAGAAGGCGAGGCGCGATCGCTACCGCGCGCTGTACGCCACGCGCGATGTGACGCTGCAGGAGCTCGAGGACGCGGAGAATGATTACTCCGCCGCTCTTCGCGACCTCGGCGCGCCGCGCAATTCGCGTCTTTCCCAGATCGAAGTCGAGCGCGCCGTCGCGGACGAAAAACTCGCTGAGCAGCGTCAGCAGTCACTCGTGATCCGCGCGCCGATCGCGGGCGTGGTGACGAAGCTCGACGCGGCGGAAGGGCGGCAGGTCGGCGCGCGCGAGGCGATCGCCGAAGTCACGGCGATGAGCAACCTCGAGGCGCGGGCGGAGGTCGAGCCCGACCTGCTGCGCGTCATCCGTGCGGGCATGAGCGTCGAGGTGCGCATCATGACCGTCCCGCCGAAAGTGATCCTCGACAAAGTCGCGTACGTCGTGCCGTACCGCTCCGGCCAGCAGGAGCGCCGCGCCGCGGTCGTGGTCAACATCGCGAACGGCGACTCTGCGCTGCAGCCGGGGACGCCGGTGATGATGACGATCAAGACGGGACAATGATTGCCGCCCTCGTTCTCGCGTTGTCCTTCGAGGAGCTGATCGCTCGCGTCACTGCACATCGCGCGAACGTCGTGACCGTCGATCGAGTCGCCACCGGCGCCTCCATCCGCCTCGAAACGAGCACCGGCGTCTCGCGCTCGCAGGACCTCTTCTTCGAAACGCCGTACCAGAGCCGTTCGGCGTCCGCGGTCGTCGCGCTCGACTATCCGCTCTTCAACGCCGGCACGCGCTCGATCGCCGAGCGCATCGCGCAAAACGAGCGCGATCTGGCGCAGCAGGCGCTCGCGTTGAGCGATGCCGACTTCAACACGCTGCTCGACGCGTACGCCGATCTCTGGCTCGCGAACGTCGAGAGCTCACGGACTAAGACGCTCTCGGCCGACGTGCTCAACGTCGTGAATCGCGGTCCGCAGCTCCTGGAGCAGGGGAAGATCAGCAACATCACCGCGGCGCAGTGGGAGGAGAGCGCGCTCGCCATCCGCTCGCGGCTCCTCGATCTCGAGCTGCGCAAGCTCGACGCGGCGACGAAGCTTGGTCAATACGTTGACGATCCGCCTGACAATCCGATAGAGCCGGCGATCGATTTCAACATCACGTCGATCGACGCCGAGGCCGCGGTGCAACGGCATCCTGAAGTCATCGCCGCTTCGCAGCGCGTGGAGCGGGCGAGGCTGGCGGTCGAACAGGTCGAGAACCGCCGCCGTCCCGACTTCGGTCTCTCCGGCTTCGCTGGCATCGGCGCCGCCGACGCGACGTTCCGCGGCGAGCAGTCGCAGGGGACGTTCGGCATCTACGGCCTCCGCTTCCGGATGTCGTATCCGATTCACGACGGCGCGCTCGCCGGCGATCTGTCGCGCTCGCGCCGCGAGCTCGCGCGCGCCGAGGCGGATCGCGACGTCGCGCTGCGTCGCGTGCGCATGATGGTCACGGCGGAGATGTTGCGCATCGACGCGCAGCGCAAGCGCATCGAGCTGCTGAAGGAGGCGGTCGATGTCTCGCGTCAGCGGCAGCAATCGCTCGTCCGCCTCGTCGCCGCCGGCGTGCAGCCCGACGTCGAAGCGTTGCGCGCCGCCGGCGAGACGCTGGCCCGCGAAGTGCGGCTCGACGAGGCGCGCATCGATCAATGGAAGGCGTGGCAGCGGCTGCGCCGGCTTACGCCATGAGTGGCGTGTCCGTGCTCCTCACCACCGAGGGCACGTACCCGTATTCCGGCGGCGGCGTCAGCACCTGGTGCGACACGCTCATCCGCAACACGCCCGACGTCCGCTACACGCTTCTCCCGCTGATGATGAATCCGCACGTCGAGCGCCGGTACACGCCGCCGACGAACGTGCGGCGCGTGCTGCCGGTGCCGTTGTGGGGGATCGAGGAGCCGAGCGAGTTCATCACCGACGTGCCGTTCGCGCGGCTGTACGAGCGCGCGCACAACACGCCGCGCGCGGCGATCGAGGCGGAGTTCCTGCCGATCTTCCGCCGCTTCCTCGACGCCGTCATGCGCGCCGATCCCGACTGCGACGTCGTCGGCCGCGCGCTCGTCGACATGGAGGAGTACTTCCGCCGCCGCGACTACAACAAGACGCTGAAGTCGCCCGAGGTGTGGGACGCGTTCGTCGCGATCATGGAGAAGCACGGTGAGCCGACGCTCTTCGATCTCACCGAATGCCTCCGCTGGCTCTACCACTTCCTGATCGTGCTCAACGTCCGAGTGCCGCGCGTCTCCGTCACGCATTCGACCGCCGCGGCGTTCTGCGGGATCCCGTGCATCACGTCGAAGATCCGCGACGGCGTGCCGTTCATCCTCACCGAGCACGGCGTCTATCTGCGCGAGCAGAACCTCTTCCTCTCCCGCTTCCGCCGCCTCTACTTCGCCAAGGATTTTCTGCTCAGCCTCATCACCGCGATCGTCCGGACGAACTACCGCTTCGCCGACGTCGTGGCGCCGGTCTGCCACTACAACACGCGGTGGGAAATCGCGCATGGGACGCCGCGCGACAAGATCCAGGTGATCTACAACGGCGTCGATCCCGATCGTTTTTCGCCGGCGCCGAAGCCGCCCGGTCCATTGCACGTCGTCGCCACCGCGCGCATCGATCGTTTGAAGGACATCGAGACCTTTCTCCGCGTCGCCGCGCGCATCGGACGTGGCGTCCGCTTCTCGATTTACGGTGCTGTGACCGACGAGAAGTACTACCGCGAATGCCTCGCGCTGCGGCGCGAGCTCGGCGTCGACGTGACGATGGGGGAGGCGCTCGACGATGTGGTGAGCGCGTATCGCGGCGCCGACGTCGTGCTGCTCACCAGCATCTCCGAGGCGTTTCCGTTCTCGGTCATCGAGGCGATGTCGTGCGGGAGGGCGGTGGTGGCGAGCGACGTCGGCGGCGTGCGCGAGGCGCTCGACGGCTGCGGCGTGGTCGTCCGTCCGCGCGACGTCGACACCTTCGCCGCCGAGGTGCAGCGCTTGCTCGACGATCCGGCGCTGCGCGAGAAGCTCGCGACGCGTGCGCGGGCGAAGGTGATCGAGCAGTTCCGCATCGACGAATCGGTCGCCGCGTATCTCAACCTGTATCGCGACCTCGGTGGAGCGACAGGCGCCTCGCCTGTCGAAGCGACCGCATGACGACGCACGACCTCGCGCTCGACGTCCTCACCCGCACCGGCCGCCCGCGCGACGCCTGGGAGATCACCGCGCAGCTCGAGGTGATGGGCCTCCGCGACGCCGACGCCCGCGCCAATTACGGCCATCGCGATCTCTTCGACCTCGCCCGCGCCATCTTCGCCCTGTGTACGACAGGCGCCCTCGCCTGTCCGAATGAAGCCGACGATCCTCCCGAAAAAACCACGAGCTTCTTCACCCACTACGCCAAAGGCTCCATCTTCGCCGTCCCGATGCTGCTGCAGGCCGCCGCGATTCTCACGTGGGGCTACGGCCTCTGGGGCGCGCGCGACGTCGACGTCCGCACCGGCACCGCGATCGCCCTCGGCTTCGTCGCGAGCTACGTCCTCACCGGCGGCTTCGTGCAGGCCATCACGCGCCGCGGACTCTTCTACGTCTATCAACAGGAGCGCGAGCTGGCGCGCTGGGTCGTGCTGCGCGGATGGTGGCTCGGCGCGCGCATCGTCCTCGGCCTGATCATTCCGGGACTCGCGTTCAACGCGCTCTACGGCCTCCTGCCGTGGGACCTCTTCCTGATCGCGACGTTGTATTACGCGTCGCTGTCGATGCTCTGGCTCAACTGGTCGATGGTCTACGTCGCCGGCAAGCGTTACTGGATCGCGATCGTCACCGCCGTCGCGCTCGCCGTCGTCGTGATCCTCGCCGGCTATCGCGGCTGGAACATCATCGCCGCGAACACCGCGGGCCTCGCCGTCGCCGCGGCGCTGAGTTTCGTCCTCGGCCTCTGGGCGCTCGGCGGCTTCGCGCATCTCAAGCCGCACAATCCTCCGCGGATGACGATCCTCGTCTACGCCACCTCGCGCTGGTTCCTCTACGGCCTGCTCTACAACGCGTTCGCGTTCGCCGACCGCATCGTCGCCTGGACCGCGCGCACCGGACGCGAAGACCTCCCGCCGTACACCTTCTGGCTCAGCCCGCGCTACGAGCTCGGGATGGACCTCGCGCTGATCGTGGTCATGCTCCTCGCCGGCGCGGTCGAGGCCGCGGTGCAGACGTTCTCCGAACGCCTCGTGCCGGTGGAGAAGAGCATCGCCAGCGACGAGCGCTCGCGCTTCAGCGCCTGGTTCGCGTCGTTCTACCGGCGGCGCGTCGCGTTGATCGTGATCCTCGGACTGATCGCGATCGTCGTCGCGCGCTTCGCCGTCACCGCGGTCTCGCATTTGCCGAACGATCAGATCCGCATCGGTATCACGTCGCACTCCGCGATGACCGCGTTCTGGTTCGGCGCATTCGGCTACGCGCTGCTGATGCCCGCGATGCAGAACACGCTGCTGCTGCTCACGCTCTCGCGCGTCGAGCTCGCGGTGCGCGCGATGGCGATCGCCCTCGCGGCCAACCTCATCGTCGGCTTCATCTGCAGCCGCGCGATCTACTACGCCGATGCCGCCGCCGGACTGGTGGCCGGCTCGCTCGTGCTCTTCGTCATCACCTGGCTCGATCTCCGCCGCGTCGGCGCGCGGCTCGACTATCACTATTACGCGGCCTTCTGACCATGGGAAAGAGAGCAGATAGCGGATAGCAGATAGCAAAGGCGCCGGCCTGCTTCTGCCTTTTTGCTATCCGCTATCCGCTATCTGCTATCTCAAAACAAACATGTACACGCTGCTCGCCATCGACTCGACGCTGAGAATCATCTTCGCGATGGCGGTTCTTTTCGTGCTCGTGCCGCGCCTCGCCGGCAGCAGGAACAACTTCTGGTTCCACTTCGGCTGGGGCATCGTCATCCTCACCATCGCCGGGCAGCTTCTGACGCTGATGAAGCTCTACGCGCTGCCGACGCTGCTCCTCCTCTGCGCGCTGGTCATCCTCCTCGCGCGCGCCTGGCAGCAGCATCGCTCGCCGCTCGCGCTCCTCGCCGGCGCGCATCGCTGGGTCACGCTCGCGGTGATCAACGTGCTCGAGCGCCGCGTGTCGATCAGCCGCCGCATGCGCCGCATGCTGCGCCGCGCACGCGCGTCGTTCCGTATCGACCTGACGACGGCGGGCTGGATCGCGCTGACGCTGATCAGCGCGGTCTTCCACCTCTACCGCCCGTTCTCCACCGCGAACCTCGGCTACTCCGACAGCTACGGCCACCTCTACCTCGTGAAGCTGCTCGACGAGGGAAAGCAGATCGATCCGGCCTGGGGCCCGTATCCGCGCGGCATGCATTTCCTGCTGCTCGCGATTCAGCGCCTGACGAACATCGACGAGATCCTGCTGGTGAATTTCTTCGGCGCCGTCGCCGCGATCCTGCTGACGCTGGCCATCGCCTGGACCGCGTACCGCCTGTCGAACTCGCACGTCGCCGGGCTGCTCACCGGCCTGATCTCCGCGACGATGGTCGGCGGCCCGAAGCAGTACTTCGTCCTCGGCGGCAGCTTCGAAAGTCTCGACCTGACGTGGGCGCGCCTGATGACGCACACGCCGTACGCGAGCGTCCCGGCCGGCGCCGGCGAGTTCGACGTCCTGCTCACCGCGTTTCAACGGCAGTCGTCGACGCTCTCGCAGGAGCTGGCGATCGTGCTGCTCTTCCCGGCGATGGTGTTTTTGTGGGAGTGGGTTCGCGGCAACGCCATTGCGCGCTGGGGCTTCATCGGCTGCACCGCCGCCATCGCCGCGATCCATTCCGGCGTGCTCGTCCCGCTCGTGTTGTTGTGCGCGATCGTCGCCGTGTTCATGAAGGACGTCGTCCGCGGCGCGCTCGCCGGCCTCGCCGGAATCGCCATCGGCTCGACCTGGCTCCTCGGTTTCATCGCCTATCCGTTCGTTGCGCGCACCACGCAGCCCGGCTCCACCGCGCTCTTCTACTTCCCGTTCCTCCGCGCGTTCACCGGCGACGCCGCGGGCGGATCATCGACACAGCAGATCGACGCGTTCAACACGATCACGCCGCTGCTGATCGTGCTGGCGATCGTGGCGCTGGTGTTGATCGTGCGCGGCCAGCCCGGTGTGAAGATCGCGGGCGCGACGTATCTGGTTTTCTTCGCGATCCACATCTCCTCGCGCTTCGCGTTGCCGCAGCTCGTCGAGTCGCGCAGAAATTCGGAGTGGTTCCTGATGTCGATCGCGATGCTCATCGGCATTGCGGCGCAGGCGTGGCGGCGAGAGGTCGCGTGGGTCGCCGCGGCCGTGTGGCTCGCCCGCGTCCCCGCCCCCGCCTCCCTTCGCGATCAGCTCCTCAATTACTCCGGCTACGGCACCGCGTCGCTCGCGGTCGTGGAGATCGCGCACAAATACGAGCCGTACACCTGGACGCTCGTGAGCTACGGTCAGGAGTACCCGATGGTCCTCGGGCGCGGCTTCCACATCCAGGCGTCGGAGTTCCTGAACCGCTACGATCCCGCCATGCCGGAGCTCGCAGTGCCGACGCGCTACGTCTTCGTCCTCACCGAGCGGGTGCCGCATCGCTTCGAAGTCCTCGACTGGCGCTCGCGTTTCCGGCGCGGCGAGATCGAGCGCCGGCTCGAGACGTGGTGCCAGCTTTACCAGGCCACGCACGACGACATCCGCCTGTTCCTCGACGACGGAAACGTGCAGGTCTTTCAGATTTCGCGCAGCCAGGCCGAGGCCAATCGCATCGCGAAAGAGGCGCGGATGCAATGACGCTATTCGCGCGCTCATCACCCGGCGACCTCCACGTCGCGGCCGTCATCCCGGCGTACAACGTCGGGAACGAGATCTCCTCCGTCCTGCGGTCGATCCCGCCGCTGGTGCGGACGATCATCGTCGTCGACGACGCGTCGACCGACGGCACGGCGTCGATCGTCGATCGCTGCGCCGCGGTCGACCGCCGCGTCATCCCGGTGCGGCACGAGCACAACCGCGGCGTCGGCGGCGCGATGGTCACCGGCTTCCGCACCGCCATCGATGCCGGCGCCGACATCGTGGTGAAGATCGACGGCGACGGCCAGATGCCGCTCTGGCTCGTGCCCGATCTCGTGCAGCCGCTCGCCGACGGCGACGCCGATTACACGAAGGGAAATCGTTTCCGCGACTTTCAGGCGCTTCGCCAGATGCCGCTCGTCCGCCGTTTCGGCAACGTCGTGTTGAGCTTTCTGGCGAAGGCGGCCACCGGCTACTGGCGCTGTTTCGATCCCACCAACGGCTTCGTTGCCATCCGCGCCGACGTGCTGACGCAGGTCCCGCTGCAGAAGATCGATCCGACGTACTACTTCGAGACCTCGATGCTCGCGCAGCTCTACCTCATCGGCGCGGTGGTGAAGGAAATACCGATGCCGGCGCGCTACGCGGGCGAGAAATCGAGCCTCAGCATCGGACGCGTGATGCGGCAGTTTCCGCTGAAGCTCTTCGCGTCGATGATGCGCCGCCTGCTGCTGAAGAATTTCGTCGACGACTTCAATCTCGAATCGATCCATCTCGCCGCCGGAGTCCCGCTCTTTTTCAGCGGCATCGCGTACGGCCTGTGGAAATGGATCTGGTTCGTGCAGCACGGTCTCCCCGCGCCGACCGGCACGGTCGTCCTGCCGGCGCTGGCCATCATGCTCGGCGTGCAGTTCCTCGTGAGCGCAGCGACGCTCGATCTGCAGGCCGTGCCGCGCGAGCCGGTGAATCGCGGGCCGCTACTGCCGCGCGATGTGCGACTCGATGAAGGGGCGGGCGGCGGCGGCGAAGCGCTCCCAGGGGAAATGGAAGCGCCGCTCGTAAAAGAGGGGCCGCGCGTGCGGCGGCTCGACGAGGCGCTGCGGATCGACCTCGTCCAGGACCTCCCGCCGAAGGACGACTAGCTTCAGGAACGACTCGCCCCACAGTCCGAACCAGGTCCGCCGCTGGCTGCGATAGCGCCACGCCAGCATCGACGCGCTGAATGCCTCGCCGAGACTGAGCTTCGTGCGCGAGCCGCTGCTGCGGATCGGCGAGAGGACGCGGAAGAGATTTCCGTAGCGATTGCCGCGATAGAGCGGAAACTCGCGGCACGGGACGTTGCGCTTCTGCGCGATTGCGACGGCGACGAGATGCGCCGCGTCGTGATCCTGATGGCCGCCCTCCCACGCCAGCGTGACGACCTCGCCGATGTCGCGCTCCCGCACCGCGCGGTCGAGGATGTGGAACGCCGCCTCGAGATGCTCGACCAGCGAGCCGTCGGGGATGTCGTGCTGCGATCCGAGAAAGAGGATGTCGTTGTCGTCGACGCCGACGCGTGTGAGAACGCCGCGCGTTTCCGCATCGCGGACGGAGGAGGGGACGCTCGCCGCGCCGTCGGTGAGGTACGCGCAGATCACGCGGCGGCCGGCGCGGCGCTCGCGCGTGATGCGAGTGGCGACGCCGTATTCGTCGTCCTGATGGGCGAAGACGCACAACATCTCCGTCATCCCGAGCGGAGTCGAGGGACCTGGGGGGCCGGGCGGCACGCTCATCGCGCCTCCTCCCGCGCAGATCCCTCGACTCCGCTCGGGATGGCGCTAGACATGATCGGTCGACGCCCACGTCAACGCCCATCGCTGCTCGAGCGAGAGCATCGGATCGAACGACTGCGCGAGAAAACGAAAGCGATGCGGCCCCGGAAAGAACCCGCAGCGCAGCAGAGTCGCGTAGTGCGGATGATCGCGACTGACCAGCGCCGCGGCGAGAGGGACGCCGCGCCGCCGCGCGTCGGCGATGGCCTCGTGCACGAGCGGGCGCAACGCGCGCGGCTCGCCGGCGAAGTCGGCGAGGCAGTGCGTTTTGATTCCTTTCAACACACTGTCGCGGCTTACGAGATGCGCGCCGTCGCGCTCGCGCCGCGTGTAGCGCCAGACCGGACTGGAGTCGAAGCGCTCGCGATCGACGATCTCCGTCACGGTCGGCGTATGCCGCGCCGCCGGCAGCGGAATCGACAGCAGCGTCGGACGGAGCAGCACCGGCGCGGTCAGCAATGCGCGCCACCCCGCGCGCAGCATCCCTTCGAGCACCGCGGGACGGATCTGCCACGCGATCGCGAACTTGACGTCGTTGCGGATGCCGTCGGTGGCGAAACGCGCCAGTCGCGAAAAGACGCCGCCACGCCGGGCATCCGGATCGACCATCACGTCGACGCCGAGGAGCGCGTCGCCGATGGAGAAACTCCGCGGCACGAAGGCGAAGTGTCCGACTAATTTCGCGCCGTCCTCGGCGACGAACATGCGGCCGCGCTTGAACTCCCAATCCCAGAACGCCGGCTCCTGCTTCTCGACGTCTTCGTGCGCGAACGCGCGGCGGCGGAGCGCGAGGATCGCGTCGCGATCGTTCGGCCCGGCCTCGCGCATCTCGATCATCGCTTTGTCACATGCACGACGCTCGCCCCCGGAGCGACGGTCAGCTCCCCGATCTGCAGCGCCTCGGACGAGTCGTTCACCGCGACCACTCCGTTCGCGAACAAACGATACGACGCATCCCCCCGATCGACGCGCTCGCCGAGCGGCGCGCCGAGGTCCGCGAAGTAGAGCGGCGACTCGACGCCGGCGACGTAGCCCGCGCCGCCGAACATCTTCGCGATGGCGATCGTGCGTTCCACGTTCGCGTATTCGAGATGGCCGTAATGCAGCTTCGGAAACTCGGGCAACGCGTCGAACCAGTACCGCACTTCGCGCAGCGGCAGGTCCGCGATCAGGCTCTCCGTCAGATCCCAGTCGGCGTAAGGCAGGTAGTACCTCGCGTTGCGATAGCCCTGATTGGTGAAGATCGAGACGTGCCGGTACTGGAGTGCCGCGAGGAACTTCGCGACGGCGGCGTCGTAGGCGATGTCGGGATGCCGCTTCGCGAATTCGGCGAGCGCCGCCGGATGGACGTTCTGCTCGGTCGTCGTGTCGAGGAACACGCCGTCGTAATGCACTTCGCGCAACTTCTTCGCGAGCATCTTCGCGCGATCGCGCGCATTGACCGGGTCGAAGTACCACGCATCGGCGTCATTCGATCCCGCCCCGCCGCGCAACGGAGTCTCGTTCAGCACTGCAGCGGTGTGAATGAGCGAGCGCTCCCAGGGAGTCGCGCGCGTGTCGTAGAACGCGACGGTCCATTCGTAGAGGTAGAGCTTCGTCCCCGCTTTGTGCAGCGCGTCCACCTGCGCGCGCGGCAGCGGATCGTGCGTGACGAGCACGTCGAATTTCGCGAACCACGCCAGTTCGGGCGCCGTGAGGGGCGTCTGGTAGTGGAAGGCGAAGGTGACGGCCAAGATGAAAGTCATGTAAAAGCTGTTGAGCTATTGAGCTTTTAAGCTTTTCAGCTCAACAGCTCAACAGCTTGAGGACCGCATGCCCTGCGACCACACCGGACCACCCGAACTGATCGAGATGGCCGAACGCCACCTCGCGGACATCCCTCGCGACCAATGGCCCGGCCGCCGCTTCCGCTTCGGGGAGAACGTGACCGGCGGGATGTGGGCCTCGGTGGTCCTCGAGGTCGAGCGGCGCGGCGATCAGTGGGTCGTCGTCCGTCTCGACCGCAACGCCGAGCCGCTCAGTGACCCTGAGCTCGGATTTCGTGAGCTCGCCACTCCCACAGGATCCGATTGAAGAGCTGATCGTTCACGCCGTCGACCTTGTCGAAGTCGATCGGCGCCGACAGCTCCGCCGCTTTCCCCTTCTCCGGATTCTTCTCGTCGAGTGACACCGCCGGCGTCAGCGCTTGATACGGCGTGAGGTCGGGCTTGGCGGCGAACACGCCCTCCAGCGGACGCGCGCGCATGTCGTACTGCGACATCGGACGGAACCCGAGGATCGCCTCGATCGCGCCGACGATGTCGGTCGTGTTGATGAAGTGATGCTGCACGCCGCCGCGCGACCAGGCGGAGATCACGAGGCAGATCGAGCGATGCGAATCGACGTGATCGGGGCCGTCCTGCGCGTCGTCCTCCACGACGAAGACGACCGTGTCCTTCCAGAACGGCGTCTGCGACAGCGCCTCGATCATCCGGCCGAGCGCGAGGTCGTTGTCCGCCATGAATGCGCGCGGCGACAGCCGGCCGGCTCGGCCGCCGGAGGTGTGGTCGTTCGGCAGGTGGATGATCTCGAGCTGCGGCAGCGTGCCGCGGCGGACGTACTCCTTCAGCTCCGAAAGCCAGACGTCGGCGCGCCGCTGATCGCTGATCTTCATGTCGAACGCCGGATATGTCGGGCAGGTGTCGGGCTGCGCTTCCTTCTTCAATGAGTGGTACGTCTTCGCGTCCTTGCCGTCGGGGAGCGCCATCTCGCCGTAGATGCGGAGCGAGATCCCCTTCTCGATCGCGCGCGTCCAGAGGAATCCTTCGGCCGGCTCGTCGACGTCGCCCTCGTCGTCGAGTGCGGGTCGTTTTTCGTTGTATGCCGGGTGCGTAGTCTTCTCGCCGTAGTCGGTCACGTACGCGGCGGTCGACCACATGTGTCCCTGCTGGCTGACCTCGGCGTTGCAGAAGAAGCGGTCGAAAAGCCCGAAACGCTCGGCCAGTGCGTGGTGATTCGGCGAGGAATCGCGCCCGAAGAAGAGCAGCGACGGATCGCCGTCCCCCTGCGGCATGTCGCCGAAGACCTGATCGTAGGTGCGGTTCTCTTTGATGATGTAGATGACGTGCTTGAACGGCGGATAGGTGACTTTCTTCAGCGCGACATTCCACCGGTTCGCCGCCGCGACGCGGCGTGACTGCGCGGCGAGATCGGTCAGCGGCAGGACAATCGTACGAATCGTACCGTTGACGATATTCAGCGTGTAATCGCGGTCTTTCTGGCTCGTCAGAGGCGTCAGCCCGTTCGGATTCGGACCCGTTCCGTGGCCCTTCGAGCTGAGGACGACGAGGCGATCGGCAAGCGCGGTGAGCGCGGTCGGATACCAGTCGACCGGCACGCGGCCGAGGAGCTTGCGCGTCGCCGTGCTGAAGACCGCGACCGCGTTGTTGTCCGCTTCGGCGACGAACAACTGCTTGCCGTCTTTCGAGATCGCGAGCGCATTCGGCGTCGATCCTTCGCTCGGCCCGCCGGGCGAGCGGTCGTCGAGCGTCCCGGTCACGCGGCGCGATTTCGTGTCGACGATCGCCACCTGGTCGACGCTCGCCAGCGCGACGTAGAGCTTCGTCCCGTGCAGCAGCAGCGCCGACGGATGACGTCCGACGCGCAGACGTCCGTTCGCCACGAGGCGTCCGTCAGTCGAGCGGAATGCCGAGACGCTCCAGCCGCCCCACGCCGAGACCCACACCTCGCCGTCGGGCGCGACGACGACCGCGTACGGGTAGTGCTCGGTCGGCAGCCGCTGCACGACTTCGCCTTTCTCGACATCGACGACAGCGAGCGAATCGCCGACGTTCTCCGCGACGTACAGCAGCTTCCCGTCGCGCGAGCACGCGAGGCCGGCCGGGTAGCGGACGCCGAGGTCGCTCTTGATGGAGATCGACCGTTCGTCAACCAGTTGACCATCGCGCCAGGCGTAGACGTAGATGACGTCGTCGTTGCTGCCTGATGCGTAGACCGACTTGCCGTCAGGGGAGAAGGCGAGGCCGATGAACGTCGACGGTTTCTCGATCGACTGCGTGACCTTGCCCGATTCGAGATCGACGACCTGCAGCCCCTCGGTTTTGAATCCGCTGAGCAGGACGACGGCGTGCTTTCCGTCCGGCGCCACCGCCATCGCCAGCGGCATGTTCCCGACATCAATGGAACGACCGGCGGGGTCGAGACTCACGCCGGTCGGAAGGAGCGCGATGAGGAGGGTGGCGATCCACATCTACCGAGGATAACGGAGTGCGGCGGCTTGCCGCCGCACTCCTTGCTACTTGCTGACCTTCCCCTCTTCGATGATCACCGGATACCGATACCCCGCGCCGAAGTCCTTGTCGACGTGCACGACACCGCTGACCGTCACGACGTCGCCGACCGTGGCCACGTCATTCGTCGTCACGGTGATGTCGTTGTCGCCCTTGTCGCCCGAGCCGGAGCCGTCGCGGAGGTGGAGCCAGTTCTTGCCCATGATCCCGCCGAGGAACTTCACGACCTTGCCGCGGACGACGACCTTGCCGTCCTTCAGCGAATCCTTCGCCGCCCACACCTCGGCGACCGACTTCGCGTCGCTCCCCTCGGCTTTCGCCACTTTGATCGGCGTCTTGTCGTCCGCCGCGGAGGCGCTCATGTGCTGCATCGCGGGGGTCGGTGCGCCCGACCCTTCGAGCGAGCCGAAGAGAATCCGGTCGAAGGTCCGCTTCAGCGTCTTCGACTCGAACTTCTCGGCCGTCATCTGCACGTCCATCGTCACCGTCTGGCCTTTTTGGACAGGCGTCTGGCGGATGGCGGCCCATTTCTCCCCGGTGTCGGTATTCAACCGGAGATACGTGTAGCCCGCCGCGTCGAACGTCTCGGCCACCGTGCCGATGACCTTCGCGCCGATGCTCTTGCCGCTCGTCGCGGCCGCGCCCATGGGCGGGTGGCCGGGCGGGAGCGAGGCGGTCGTCGTGGCGGTGGTCGCCAGCGCGGGCGGCTGCGTGATCGTGGCCGAGGCCTGATCGTTCGCGGCCGGCGGGGCGACCTCTGATTTCTGCTTGCAGGCGAAGAGCGCGAGGGTGAAGGCGAGAAGAAGAATGATCTGTTTCACGAGGACAATCTCGCACGTCCGACAAGACGTTTCAAAGAGGCATGTCACGGGGCGATGTGTCGATGATCACACGAAGGCGCTAGTACCACAGCTTGGGATACCAGTCCGTCCCCCGCCCTTCCGGCGTGGTGTCGAAGAGGTTCCAGAGCGGCCAGATCATGTCGACGTGGCGGCCGTCCTGACCGGGCTCGGAGGGCGTGTAGAGGAGCTCGCTCCCCCAGAAGTGATGGATCCGGCCGTCGCGTTTGGTGAAGACGTTCAGCATCGGCATCTGATCGCCTTCCGGGGTCTCGCCATGGTAGTCGGGGTGATAGCTGTTGTTCGCGGACGACAGCAATCGCAGGTTGCGCCAGCCGCGGTTCTTCGCGAACGACACGACGCGGTCGATCGGCGAGCGCGCGACGACGGCGAAGTTCGTCTTGTCGTTGACGTGCGGCGACTGTCCGTCGAGCGCGTCGAGGATCGACGTACACGACGTGCACGGCGTCTCCATCTTCGGCCCGAACATGTAGCTGTAGAGGATCAGCGCCGGCTCTTTCGATTCGGCGAAGAGCTCCGACAACTTCACCGGTCCTTTCTCCGAATCGAAGACGTAGTCCTGCGGCACCGCGCCGCCGGGCGGCAGTTGCCGGCGCCGCAACGCCACGCTCTCGATCTGTTGCCGGAGCTCGGCCTCGGCCGCCAACAGCTCGTTGCGCGCGTCGCGGTATTCGTCGCTCTCGCCGGGGAATCGAACGCTGCTCTTCATGCGGGCGAGTCTACTGCAGCGTGTGCTGCGGAGGCGGCGTGCCGCTGAACTCGTTCGCCTTCACGAAACTCTTGATCGCCGCGTCGTCGATCTCGATGGTCGCGGCCCCGCGCAGCTTCTCCACCCACCGCTTCCGCTCGACGTCCCGCTTGATCTCGAGCGTCTTCTGCGCGGCTTTCGTCTTCACTTCCTCGAACGCGAGCTGGCGCGCCGGTTTGATCTCCAGCACTTTGATGAGATGCCAGCCGCCGGGCGACTGGATCGGCTTCGAGACTTCGCCGGTCCCCATGGTCAGCACCGGCTTGAACGCCGCGGGGACGCGGTCGGGCGTGATCCATCCGAGGTCGCCTTCCTGCATCGCGGAGATCGGATCGCGCGAGTATTTCTTCACCGCGGCCGCGAACTCGGTCCCCGCCGCGAGCGCCTGCCGCGCGGCCGACGCATCCTTCTCGTTGTTCGAGAGGATCTGCGCCACGCGCCGCTGCTCGGGCGCGACGAATTCGGATTTGTGCTCGTCGTAGTACCTGCGGCTCTCGTCGTCCGTCGCTGCGAGACCTTTGAAGATGTGGTCGCGGAAGAGCATCGATTCCATCAGGTATTCGCGGTACTTCGTCACCTCCTCGACGATCGCCGGACTCTCGCCCATGCGGCGCGCGGCCGCTTCGAGCGCGAGCAGCGGCTCGATCACCGCTTCGGGATCGGCGGTCGTACGCGCGACCGGCGAGTAGAGGAACGGGTACTTCTGCCACAGCTCCTCGAGAAATTCTTTGCGACGATCCTCGAGGCGGCGTTGATAGAGCACGCCTTCGATGCGGCTCGCGACCTGCTCGAGCGGCGGACGTTCGACGTCGACGCGATTCTCGACGAGCACGACTTCGAAGCCTTTGCTCGTCTCGATCACCGGCGAGACCTCGCCCGGCTCGAGCTTGAACACGACCTCTTCCCACGCCGGCTCCTGCTGGCCCCACGCTGCGACGAGATGTCCGCCGTGGCTGCGCGAGTCGGCGCGGGAGCACTCGCGCGCGATCCGCTCGATGTCGGCGCCGCCGAGGATCGCCACGCGAATCTCTTCCGCTTCCTGCCTCGTCGCGACCGCGATCTGCCGCACCTTCATGACGAAGTTGAGCGACTCCCAGATCTTCTTCACGTCGTCGCGCGACGGTTTCGCCTTGTCGTCGATCTCGGTTTTGAGCAGCAGCTTCTGGCAGCGCTCGCGCTCGAGGTCGGAGGCCAGTTGCAGGATGGCCGGATCTTTGTCCAGGCCGATCTCGTACGCCTCCTGCACGAGCAGCTTGTCGTCGATGACGATCTTCAGGAATTCGCGCGCCTCGGCGTTCCCGCCGAGGAACTTCGCGTGACCGCTGTGGCGGTCGGAGAAGAGCGTGATGATGTCCTGCGAGGTGACCGGCTCACCGTTCACTCGGGCCAGCGTGAGCACCACCGCCAGCAGTATTTGCATTCGCATGTTTTGTCCTTGCGGTGGCGATCATTTCCGCCGCCACGCGATCGCTGAGCGAGACGCTGTTCGAGACCGCGCCCAGCATGAGAAATCCGATGTAGTCGCTGCCCTTGCGGCTCTGCTGCGAGGCCCACAGCACTTTGCCCGCGGCAGCGTCGACGAGCGTCGCCTCGACGTCGATCGACGGCGATTCGTTGTAGGTGTAGATCGTTCCGCGCAGGAAAAGCGGCGTGCCGACGCTCTTTGCCAGCAGCGCGAGGTCGGGCGTATGGAGCGAGACTCTCGACTTCAACGCGGCGTCGCGCAGGACGACCGGGTCGACGACGCGGAAGCCCGCCGCGGCGAGCCGCATCGCGAGGACGTCGGCGAGCACGCGCGGGGCGTCGGTGATGGTGGAGTGGTTGTCGAATGGGAGCACGCAGATCGGCCGCGATTTGTCGAGCTCGGGAGAGAGGTAATGCGCTGCTGACGATCGTGGGCGTTGTGTGTGGATGTGAGTCCCGAAGTCGCGCATCAAAGCCTTGACTGCTTCCTCCGCCACATTCCTCTTCGCCAACCCGAGCACCCGCTCCGTATCGCCCGGCGCGACCGCCGCGACATTCGCCCACACGATCTCCCCATCGCGATCGACGAGGCGCGCCGAGAGGCCGACGGCCGGCTTGTTGAGGTAGACCGTGACGCTGAGGATCGCGTCCGCGCCGCTCTTCTCCAGGATCTTGTCGCGCACGCCGGCGTCGATCGAATCGAGATAGCGCACGCGCTCCTGCTCCAGCAGCGCTTCGATCTCGCCGCCGCTCTTCACCTGCCATCCCTTCGCCTCGACCGCCTTGACGATGAGCGGCGTGAGCTCGTCGTTGTCGAGCGGCAGGAGCACGACGGAGCCCGCGAGCGCGGCGCGGCTCAGCAGCAACAGCAGGAGCAGGCGTTTCATCACTTCAGCAGGGTCCCCAGTTCGCGCCGCACGACGCGCCGCGCGGCTTCGCTCAGCGATTCGCCGCCGACGCCGAAGAGGCGCGTCGACATGCCGGCGCCGCTGCGCGTCTGGCCGACCGACCAGATCGTCGTGCCGGAGTGCGTCTCGATGAGGCGCAGTTGAATCGTGATCTCCGGCGTCGGCGTCGAGCCGCTGCGTCCCTCGGCGAAGTCGACGACGCTGCCGACGAAGAGTCCGTCGACGCCGAGGTCCTTGCCGATCCGCTGATACTCGGTTGGTCCGAGCGTGTCGGTCGTCGCGCCGCCGCCGCGCATCACTTTCGTGACCTGGCCCGGCTCGCTGACATCGAAGACGTTCAGCGACAGCAGCTCGAGATAGAAGATCTTCTGCACCTTGTCGCCGGAGTTGCGGTCCTGCGCCAGCGTGTCGAACGGCAGGACGGCGACGCTCTTGATCGCGCCGAGGTCGGCGTTCGCGTGCATGAAGCGCGTCTGATGCGTCGTCGTGCCGCACGAGGCGCACAAGAGCGCGATCAGGAGCAGGTAAGGAGTGCGTTTCGTGATCATGGTCTGTGCCTCATTTCGTCAGGGTGACCGTTGCGTAGAGCGTCCGCTGCCGCAGCGACGTGGTGGCGAAGCTCGTGCTGATGGAGGTGTAGTTGAGGTCGAAGATCACCCACCGGTTCATCAGCCAGCGGGGATTGAAGATGACGCGGCGCGCGCGGCGGTTGACCGTCGGATCGATGTCCTGGTCGTACGCGCCGCCGAGCAACAGCGTGCCGTCGCCGAACGGATACCAGTCGACGTGGTAGCGCTGCGTGAAGCCGGAGATCGCCTGCCCCGCCGCCCAGCCGTAGCGCGCGCTGAGCGTCAGTTGCCGTCCGCTGCGCCAGATGAATTCGGAGGAGATGCGGTCGTCGCGCTCCGCGCCGAGAAGCTGCACCGCGGGATCGTTCGACTCGGTGCTCGTGCGTTGCATCGACCCGTTGAGCAGCATTCGCACGGAGGGGAGGAGCTGCACGTTGCCGGTGAGATTGACGAACGTGCGGTCGGCGGTGCCGGCGCCGTTGGCGATGGTCTGTGTCTGCACGCCGACGTCCGAGGTCAGCGTGACGGAGCGGATGACGAACGCGGTGACGTGCAGCGCCCTCGTGTCGAGCCGGAACTTGCTGTTCTCGACCGCCTCGTCCTGCTGGCCCGCTTCGAGCGTGACCTTGAGCTGGCGCGTCGGCGCGTAGTCGACGTACGCGGCGATGTTGGTGAGGTCGTCGGCGCGGCCCGTGTAGGTCTGCGCGCTGCGGCGGAGGAGCTGGCCGCGCACGGTGAAGTGACGCGGGAGGTCGTACTGGATCGAGCCGAAGTGCTCGACGTCCGAGGTCGTGTTGCGCGGCACGTTCTCGAACTGCTCGCGTAATTGACTGTAGGTGCCGGTGTACCCGAGCAGCAGTTTTTTCGTCGGCTGATAGGTGAAGGTGCTCGTGCCCGACCAGTTGTTCTGCGTGCCGTTGCGCGAGCGGCCCGGCGTGACGATGGTGTGGTAGTAGGCCTGGATTTCGGTGATGAGCGTCTGGTCGGCATTGACGCCGAAGTTCACGACCTTGAACCAGCGGCCGGTGGTCAGATCGAACGTGACCGCATAGAGCGAGAGCGGCGCATTGAAGGTCGTCTGCGCGCTGGAGATCGCGCGCCACAACTGGCCGTCGTCGCTCGTGTAGAGGTCCCACGTCACCGCGCCGCCACCGTGCTGCAGCGGATTGCCGGCCTGATCGCGGACGACGATGCGGATCTCGTCCGCGCGATCGACGCGCCCGAGGTCCACGACGAGGTTTTGAAACGACGTGCCGTCCGGTCCGACGGAGAGGCTGGTGCTCGTATTGAGGTTGCTGTCGATGAGGCCCGGATACACGGCCGGCGGATGGTCGCGGCCGTCGAGCGGCGTGTCGTCGACCGCCCACGACGCGCGGCTGATGGAGAGCAGCGTCGGGACCGAGGCGGGCGTGCCGCGGACGGCGCTCTCGGCGAGCGTCAAGAGTTGCATGTCGCCCGCGGCGGCGATGGTGAGCTTGCCGCCGAAGTGCGACGACGCCCAGGTGAGGCCCGCGGCGTGCGTCGTCGTCTTGCGGTCGTAGCCGGCCTGGGGATCGGTGGAGTGGAAGTAGCGCTCTTCCGCCGTGGCCTGCAGTCCGCGCCAGTGGTATTGCAGCGAGGCGAGGGCGTTGTCGTCGGTGAGGTCGATGCGCGCGTTGTCGTCGCGCGTGCCGTTGCGCGATCCGAGGATGTGCAGGACCGGCAGATTGTCGGGCTGCCAGGTCAATTGGCCGAGCGAGCGCTGGATGGTGCGCGAGTTGCGCGTATTGATCCATTCGCTGCGCGCCATCATTTGCAGCGTGTCGGTATTGAGGATCAATTCCGCCACCGGCTGGATCTGCCGCGACGAAGTGTCGCCGCGGAATTCATCGACGCGGCAGAAGAGGCGCATGAGCGAGGTGGTGGTGAAGGCCTTCTGCAGGCGCAGGTCGTATTGCTGGCGCACGCCGTCCGTGCCGCTGTCGCGGCTTTCATAGGAGAGCATTGCGCGTCCCGATAAATCGCCGGCGAGCGCGGGGACGCTCAGCCAGACAGCGGACAGCAGACAGCAGACAGCAGTAGCAACGGCGCGCTGTCCGTTGTCCGTTGTCCGCTGTCCGGCGGCCATCGATGTCAGCCCCTTTCTCATCGCGCATAGGTCCGCGTCCCATGGCAGCTAGAGGTGCATGTGCCGCCGAGGGGCGTTTGAATGAAACTGGTGATGCGATTGGCGATCAGCGCGTCATTGCGCACGCTGCCGTGCGGGTCATGGCATTCCGTGCACGACACGCGGGCGTGTTGCTCGTGACCGCGTGGCGCATGGCATTCGACGCATAGTTCATCCGGCGATTTCTTCAGCAGGTGCCGGTACGGCGAGCCATGCGGGTCATGGCATTTGCTGCATGCGATCTGATGCGACGACGCATTGGCCGGATTCATCAGCCGCGCGAGATCGGAGCGCCCGAGGCGCTGCTTCGCATACGACGAGTGGCACTTGAAGCAGACCTCGTATTCGATCGGATCGCCCGGATCGTCGGCCCCGACGAGGCGATAGCCGGGGATTACACCGGCGCCTCCGTTCACGACCTGCACTCGGGAAACGCCGGCGAGACGGTAATCCGAGGGGTCGGCGAACGAAGGCGCCGGATCTTTGATGACCTTGTGAGCACTGTGGCAATCGGAGCAAGCAGCGGCGTGCTGATACGACTCGCTCAATGCGCTGCGGATGCCGTCGTGGCAATTGCCGCAGAGCCGCGCAGGCCGCTCGACCAGCATCGACGGAATCACCCCGTCGCGATCGCGCACGCCGTGCGGATCGTGGCAGTCATTGCACAGTGACCGCGCATGAGCGGAGCGCGAGATCGAGTCGTCGGTATGGCAGGTGATGCAATCGACGGATTGATGTTGGTTGTGGCATTGGGTGCACGACTGTGCGGCGTGCGCGGTTTCTTTGTAGGCGCCGTTCTTAGCCAGACAGCGGACAGCGGACAGCAGACAGCAGATGATCGCGAAGACGAATGCGATCGCCAGCCTGGTCCGCTGTCCGCTGTCCGTTGTCCGCTGTCTCACGGGTTATGACACTCCCCGCACGTCGAGCTCTGCGTCGTCCCGTCGGCGTAAATCAGCAGGTGGTCGTTGTCCGAGCCGTGCGCCTTGTGGCAGGAGATGCAGATCACCTGGTCGTCGGCGGACGGGACGGTGTTGTCGCTCGGGCTGAGGACCGGGACGCGCGGCAACGTCACCTCTGTCCAGATCGTGAGATCGACCGCCTTGTCGACCGAGTGGTGTGTCGGCGCGCCATGGCACTGGCCGCACCACTTCGACACATTCGACTTGTAGATCACGTTGCCCGGCACATAGACCTGCGCCGGATTCGAGCCGTTTGCGCGATTGGTCTGGATCGTCGTGATGGTGACCGGCGTCAGGCCGCTCTTCGTCGGATCGGGGCGCAGGTTGCGATAGTTGTCATTCCCGTGCGGGTCGTGGCATGTCGTGCAGGTCAGCACGATGGGCACCGTTCCACCCGGCGGCACCTGCGCAATCGACGCATTGAGGTGATGCGCCGTCGTGCCCGGAAATGCGCCGGCCGCCGATTCGCTCACATAGCCGGCCGGTGCGATGACGTCGGGCGCGTCGGGATGCGAGCCGTCGTGGCAGGAGAGGCAGAGCTCGAGCGTCGTGCCGCGGCGGAGGAGCATAGGCGCCGGCGTCGGATCATTGTCCGTGCGCATCGGCTGGCCGTTCGCCGAATTGTGCTGGGTGTGGCAATCGGAGCAGACCATGCTCGCTCCGTAATGCCAGTCGCCGCCGGCCGCGATTCGCGCACTGGCGAAGGTGACGGCGGCAAGGAAGATCAGTGGATGAATCCGGGACATCGTCCGTCTCGCCACAGTCAGATTAGGCACTTCGTTTCGCGCTGAATGGGCGGGGAGTCACCAGAGCGCGTGTCAGTTGTCACATGAGCCGTAATGCGGCTAAAACGAGAGGGCCGGCTCGCGCCGGCCCCCTGGTGAATTCGCGGAAAGCGTTCAGATTGGCGACACTCCTGAAGGAGGCTTGGCCAACCAACGCCGCCGGCCGTGCCGGCTAGAACGGAGTGATCGTTCCGCCCATACCGTGGCAGGACTTGCAGAGGGTCTTGTATGCGCCGTTGCCTTCTTCCGTCGTGTCGGCGGCGGTCGGGCTCGGGTAGATCAGCGCGAACGGGTTCTTGTTGCCGTGCGCTTTGTGGCAGGTGAGGCAGCCCGGGCTGTCCGTGCCGGCCGTCTGCACCGCGCTGGCCTGATAGAGCTTCAGGTTGCCGGCTGCGGTGGCGTTGGAGAACGAGGCGATCTTGACGACGCCCGTCGGGTGGCGAACGAAGCCGGTGCCGTCGCCGGTCTTGTCGGTGACCGGGTCGCCGCCGTGGAAGTCGCCATGGCAGACGCCGCAGAACTGGTCGATGTGGTTGCTCGACTTCGCGCCGTTGTAAACGATCTCGCTGCCGTCAGCCACGCGGCTGAAGAGGACCGCGTTGCGGCCGTAGTAGCTGCCGAAGTTCGCGGTGCCGGAGCCGAAGACGTAGCTATTGCCGCCGACGATGGTGACGTCCTTGGTGGCGTCGAACGCCGCGGCCTTGGCGACCGTCGGGCTGACCTTGGGCGCATTCGCGCTGCCGATCGCTCCGCGCATCGCGTACGGGATCAGGTTGCGGAAATTCGCGCTGCCGTGCGGCGAGTGGCAGCTCACGCACTCCAGCTCGGAGCCCGCGGCGAAGTAATTGCCGACGCCGGCGCCGTCATATCCCGGCGGGCGGATGGTCGAGCCGATCTTGTGGCCGCCGCCGGTCGCGTCCTCGCGAACGCCGCCCGCGGAGCGGATGTAGCCATTGAGGTTGTCGCCGAAGACGTCCGGCGCGAAGGTCTGGTCCTTGTGGCACGACGAGCAGACGTCGTCATTCTTCAGGAGCGCTTCGCGGCCCGGGCCGGGGTTCGGGGCGGGATAGTACGGATTGATGTCGCGGTTCGGGGAGGACGCGCCGTTCGGGGTGGTGATGGCCGTGCCGTCGGTCAGGTTGTTGTGCGCGCTGGCATGCATCGAATGGCAATCGGAACAGTTCATGTTCTCGTTGTAGTGATAGTTGCTCTGGGCCAGCAGCGGCAGTGCTGCGACGACCAGCAGAGCGGTCAGCAGGATTGTGAGTTTCCTCATGTCTGTCTATCTCCTCAGGGGCTCCCGATTACATCCGGGGCGTTTCGCTCTCCCCCTTGAGCGATCGAGGTGCCACACCGCTCACAGTGTGATGTTCGTAATTCAAACTGCTGCGCACAATGGAGATACGCCGCTCGATCACGCACGCCTGTAGTGAGCCGTGAATCGCGCATTGCGCACAATTCCCCACAATGACTGCGTAAAAATCCCCAAACGGCGTTTTTCGTGCGGGAATGAAGGATATTGCCGCGATTTCGCGTGACGAAGCGACGCGTAATGTTCCGCGGACGGCACAGTGTGCACGTTCGCGATTACACGGTGTCACGTGTCGTTCATCACCATCGCTGGTGTCGGTGCTACGCTCAGTCCATGAAAGTGCTGCTCGCGCTCCTGTTCCTGCCGCTGGCCGCCTGCGCCACGATGACCACGGGCACCCGCGAGAAGATCAATGTGAGCTCCTCGCCGGGCGAAGCGACGGCCACGCTCGTCTGCAATGGCCATCCGGAGGGCGAAGGACTCACGCCGATAGTCTTCACCATCAGGAGGAATGCCGGCGACTGCACGCTCACGCTCCGCAAGGAAGGATTCGAGGAGCAGACGCATGACCTCGCGCAGGGCGTCAATCCCGCCTACTGGGGGAACATGATCTTCTCCCCCCTCGCCCCGGCCGGCGCCTTTCTCACGATCCTCGGCAATTCCGGCGAGAAAGTGATCGGCGTCAGCGCCCTCGGCGCCGCATGGCTCATCTTCGGGACCGACTTTCACACCGGCGCCGTCCATGCGCACAAGCCGGCGAGCGTCGACGCGGTATTGAAGAAGAGGTGAGGGCGCTACGTCAGGATCGGCTCGTTCTCATCGACGACAATCGTCTGCGCCCAGAGGTCGCCGAGGCGTTGGCGTTGCGGCGAATTCAGAATGACGATGAGGGGGAGAATCCCCATGCACATGCCGATCTCGAGGAACGCCGCGATCTGCCGCTTTGCGACCGCCGGCATTGAGGGAGTGGCATTGGGATCGGTCATCGGGGCCACGCGCAGGCCGAAGATGCCTTTGCCGATCCCGCGTCCCCACAGAAGCTCCGGCAATGGCAGCATCAGGATCCAGATCGCGATGACGACGAGCACGTGAAGGCAACCGGTCACTTCATACGAGCCGTCCGGCTTCACCTGGCCGAACAGCATCCCGTACACCGTGACCGCGGCCCAACAGAGGCCGTAATCGATCAACGCGGCGAACGAGCGTTTCGCGATGTACGCACAGCCGCCGTTTGCAAACCCGTCGTGCATCCGGAATTACCTCGCCAATGCTACCCTTCAGACCTCCATGTTCGAGTCAGTCACGCCGGACCCGGGGCAGGATGCGCTTCGGAGGGCAGGCCGCATTTTCCGCGTGGTCGCGATCCTCGTCGTGCTCGGAACAGCGCTTCAAGCCGTCCTCGCCTTCACCGGCGGCGGCTCGCTTCGATTACTGCCGTTGCTGATCAATCTCGCTCTCGCAGTCGTGGCGTGGATCACGGCGGAAGGCATCGAGGCGCAAAAGAGCTGGGCGAGATGGGTCGGTATCGTTCTCGGGCTCCTCGAGCTGTTGAACTTTCCAATCGGCACCGTCATCGGCATCGCGATCCTTCTGTATCTCGTCCGCGCCAGCAAAGCGGGTCTGTTTTCGGGCGCGACGCCTGCGGCGTGACGGACGAGCCCATGGCGCTGACGGCAACGATGCACACGTTCGCAATCGAGCTGGCCGATGTGGACCGGGCCGTCTACGAAAAGCTGGACTTGCGAGTCGCGCGTCAACCTTCGGAGACCGCCGAGTACATGCTCAGCAGAGTGCTGGCGTATTGCCTCGAGTACACGGAAGGGATCTCGCTGACGGAGGGAGTCGCCGCGGGCGACGAACCGGCTGTTCTGGTCCGTGATCTCACCGGGCGGATCACCGCATGGATCGAGGTGGGCGCGCCGGATGCGGATCGAATCCATCGAGCTTCCAAGCTGGCCGCCAGGGTCGCGGTGTACACGCATCGTGAAATCAGGATGGTGCTGGACCAGCTCTCGGCGAAGCCGATTCATCGCGCCGGCGAGATTCCGATCTACACGTTCGATCCCGGATTTTTCGAACAGGTGACGGCGATGATCGCGCGCAGAAATACTCTCGCGCTGACGATCACGGAGAGGCAGCTCTATCTGGATATCGACGGGCGGACGCTCAATACCGCCATAGAGCAGCACCGACTTTCGTAAGCGCTTAACGTGCTGCTTCCGCGGAGCTACTCGTTAACACGCCAGCTCGCCGTAAGCCAGCACCCGCGCTTTCGTCTCTTCGAGAAACGCAATGACCTGCTCGCGAGTCACTGAGGGAAATCCCTCCAGGAAGTCGTCTATGGAGTCTCCGGCCTCGAGGTATTCGATCAGGGTTTGAGCCAGAACACGGGTGCCTTTGAATACGGGCGCGCCGCTCATGACGGCGGGATCGGCTGACACGACCGAACTGTCCTGCGCCAGGAGCCGGGCCGCCAGCTCGGCCCGTTCGTGTTCGGGCAGCATCATGGCGTCCTGGAGAAGAGCGCTCGCGTCACGTGTCATGGGCGGTAGTTTAGCTCACGCAATCGCGCCATTCGTTTCCGCGTCGTTGACATCCGCCTCCCTCCTCCCGCACTACACTGAACGCACCGTGTCGAAGCCACAAGATCCGCTGAAAAGCCTTCGCGTCGCCACGCCCTGCCAGACCACGTGGGAGCGCATGGCTGGTGACGAGCAGGTGCGGCACTGCTCGCTCTGCAGCCTCAATGTCTACAACTTCGCGGAGATGTCGGGTGACGAGATTCGTGCGCTCCTCATGCGGACGGAAGGACGCGTCTGTGCGCGGCTGTATCGGCGCGCCGACGGCACGCTGCTGACGAGCGACTGTCCCTCGGGGCTTCGGGCATTGCGGCAGCGGATGTCGCGACTGGCGGCGGCGGTCATCGCGGCACTGTTCAGCGTTTCGGCCTTCGCGTCCGGCGGGAGGACCTGTGAGAAGCCGCGAATCCGAATGTATGGATCGAAGGCGGAGCTCGAGATCGAGCGGGCCGTGACTTCGCAGCAGGCGGTATTCACGGGTGTGGTCCGTGACAATGCCGGTAACCCGCTTCCCGGCGTCTCCGTTTTACTGCGCGACGAAACAACGCAGCGCGAGAAGACGGTGATCAGCGATGCGAAAGGCGTCTTTACCATCGCCGCTTTGAGCGATGGCCTCTATCGCGCCGACGTCATGTTCGAAGGCTTCGAGTCCGCCGTCATCGAGCACCTCTCGTTGGAGCAGAACGAAGTGACGCACGTGCGCGTCGCCCTGCGAATCAATGAGCTGACGGCCACAATCGGAATCATCACGACTTCGGTCATGGAGAACGAGCCCTTGACGACGACGTTTTCGCAAGACCTGATCAACAAGCTTCCGATCTGATACGGCGGGTAGGGAAAACCGCTGGTGTGACACTCCTTCTATACAGCAGTCAAAAAAGGAGCGCACATGCCCAGCAGCCGCAATCGCCGGTCGTCGAAGAGTGCCTCGCCTGCCGAAACCACGAAGCGTCTATGCCGGAATCTTCCGCGGCTCATTCCTCATCTCCCTCCTGACGTGGCGGCTGATCCGCGCCGGGCGAGGGCAATAGTCTCCACCCGGACGAAATGGGTCAATGGAACGGTTCTGCACTATTGCTTCTTTGGACGCGGCTCTCACTGGTCCGTTCCCGCGGCGCAGGCGAATGCCGTGCGGGAAGCATTCGCCAAATGGAAGGCGACCGGAATCGGTCTGGAATTTCAGGAGGTCAATCAGCTCAGCGAGGCGGAGGTGCGGATCGGCTACTCCACGGCCGACGGCAGCTCCGCGTCCGCGGTCGGGCGCGACGTCTTGACGGTCCCGTTGAACGAGCCGACGACGGTTTACGGGTGGGATCTGACCACGCAGTACGGAAGCGGCACCGCGCTGCATGAGCTCGGACACGTCCTCGGCATGGAGCACGAGCATCAGAATCCATTCGCGGGGATCAAGTGGCACGAGCAGGCGGTGTATGACTCGCTGGCCAAGCCGCCCAATAGCTGGGATCACGACACGACATTCCACAACATCCTGGAGAAGCTGACCGCACAGCAGGTGCAGGGCTCGACCTGGGATCCCGACTCGATCATGGAATACGAATTCGAGCCCGGCCTGATCGACGAGCCGGATGTATACGACGTTCACGGCCTCACTCCGCCGGCGACGCTTTCCGCCGCCGACAAGGAGTGGGCGGTCAAGTGGTATCCGAAGATGATCGCGACGTTGCCTACGCTGCAGCCGTTTCAGACGGTCGTGGCGGAGCTCGCGGCCGGGCAGCAGATCGATTACACGATCAAGCCGGCGGCATCGCGCAGATACACGATCCAGACGAAAGGCGCCTCCGACACTCTGCTCACGCTGTTCGAGGACATCAACGGTCAGCCGCGATTCCTCGCCGGCGACGACGACAGCGGTGAAGACCGCAACGCCAGCATCTCCTACAAGCTCTTCCAGGGCCGCAGCTATGTCGTGCGGCTTCGGCTGTACTATCCGGGACAGTCGGGCAAGACGTCACTGACATATTCGTGACCGTCCCGGCGGAAGCGAGGCCTGGATGGTGGATGGAGAACGGCTCGACCGTGTGATCGCGTTTGCCCGCTCGATCGGCGTCGAGGTCCGCGAAGGAGCGCTTGACCGCGAGACGCGGGTGCCCGGCGTCGACATCGTGTCGGGATGTGTACAACTGGACCGTGCGGTGCTCCGCGGAATCGGCGATTTTCTGCACGAGGTCGCACATGTTGCGCTGACCCGGCCCGCCGACCGTCCGGCGCTCGACGAATGGGTCACCGGCACCGAGGCCCAGGAGATCTCGGCGCTCGCCTGGACGTGGGCGGCAGGCCTATACCTCGGCCTCGATCCGTCCGACGTCTTTCATGACGCGGTCATCAGCGGCAACGGTCCGACACTGAGAGAGAACTTCAGTGTGGGCCAATATGTCGGTGTGCCGATGCTGCAGTACTGGGGTTTGACCAACGCACCGGCGTATCCGCGGATGGCGCGGTGGATGCGCGACTGAATCATGAAACGAGCCGTTCTCGTCGTCATCGTTCTCGCCGGTGCGTTTGCCGGCTATCGCCATTTCTTCAGCGTCGATCGCGTGGAGGCGAAGTACAGAGCGTTCGCCGAGGAAGTGCTGAACCGCCGCTATGACGCGGCGGCGGCGATGAGCGACGGACTCACCGCGGCCGATCTCGAAGAGCTCGGGAGCCAGGAGCGGATCGGCGCCGGAGTCCAGATGTTCCAGACGCTGTTCCCGTCGCGCTTCGTCGTCGATTCACGCGACAAGGGGCCCGATGGGGCAGTGGTGCTGCATGCCACGCAGACCGTCCTGTTCAATCCCGTCGGAGTCGAGTCAGCGTTTCCGGCGATGAAGGCGACGCTCAAGCAGGTCGTGACGATGCGCAAGAAAGAGGGCGAGTGGAAAATCGCGGCGTTCGAAAACAACTTCGAGAGTCTCGACTCAGTGCCCCGCCGGTGATACTGGCTCGAACACCTGCACGCGCGCGGTGCCGCGCTCGACGACGTAAATGCGGTCCTTGTCGTCGACCGACACGTCGCTCGGAAACGAAAGCTGCCCCGCCCCTTCGCCGAGGCCGCCGAACTGGTGAAGCAGGACACCGGCGGTATTGAAGATCTTGACCTGATGCCGCAGCTCGTCGGTGACGATGACGTGCTGTTGTGAATCGACGGCGATGCCGGACGGCAGCGAGAAATTCGCCGCTCCCATTTCGTGCCGCCCCCAGCCGCGCACGAAATTGCCTTGGGAGTCGAATACCTGCACCGCGAGCGCCTGCTGGTCGGCGACATAGATCGCGCCGTCGCTTCCGATGGCGATCGCACAGACCGACATCAATTGCCCTTCGTCCGTCCCGCGGCTGCCGAATTGCTGGCGTTTGCGGCCGTCGGGGTCGTAAATGAAGATCTGTCCGGAGTGATTGTCGGCGACGTAGAGCTTCCCTTCGCCGTCGTATGCGACCGCGCCGACTAACGGTGTTCCCTCGATGCCGCTCATTGTGACGTCGCCCTTGTAGACGCCGCGGTAATTGAACAGCCGGATGCGCGCGCGGTTCCCTTCGACGACCGCCACGCCGCCGTTCGGCGCAATCGCCACGCGCACCGGATCGCGCAGGAATTGCTTCGACGTGAACGAATAGAGCTCCGCGCCGTCGGGACGAAATACCGAGATCGCGCCATTGCCGGTATCGGCCAGCCAGAGCTCGGCGTGCTTCGCGTCGTATGCGATCGCGCGCGGCCGGGCGAACGTGCCGAGGTAGAGGTGCTGATTGAAGATGGTGACGGTGCGGTATTCGAGCGCCGCCGACAACAGCAAGGCCGCCAGCAACAGACTATTGACCATGCTGCACACCCATCGCGTCGCCCGCCGCGTGGCATTCGATGCAAAGCGTCCGCTGCGGATCGGCGCGCAGCAGCATGCGGTTCTGCGAGCCATGCGGCGAATGGCATGACAGACACGTCATCCCCTGCTTCGTGCGCGGATCGATGACGTTCGATCCGACCGGATGTCCGAATTGCGCGTGACCGCCGTGGCATTTCGAGCAGACGGCGTTGATGTCGCCGCGCAAGAGATGCGCCTTGCCCGATTGATGCGGCTCGTGGCAGCTCGTGCAGCGGCCGCCGTTCGCCTTGACCGGATGGATCGAGATCGAGTGATCCATCGTCTCTTTGATGTTCTTATGGCATCCGAGGCAGACCGCACGCTCGTCGTTGTCCTTGATCAGGCCCGGCTCGTCCGCGGTGTGCGGGTTGTGGCACGTCACGCAGCCCTGCTCGAGCGCCTTGTGCGCGCCCGGCTTCTGCGCCGCTGCTTTGATCGGCGAATGGCAGCGATAACAGAGCTCCGTCGACGTCTTTGCGGGCTTCGAGTCATGACAACGGACGCAGCCGGTGAAGACCTCGTGCGGCTTGGAGCGGATCAGGTGCTGCTGTTGCGAGCCGTGCGGATTGTGGCAGGAGATGCAGTGCACCGCCGGCCGCGGGAACTTCTTGTGCGAGACCGGATCGTGGCAGGTGCGGCAGAGCGCGTCCGGCGCGTCGACGAGCAGGTTCGCATTGGCCGACGCGTGCGGTGCGTGACACGTATCGCAATCGCCGCCCGCGAACGGCGCATGCGTCGATGCCGCGTTCTTGAGCTTCTTCAGGGATTCGTGGCAGGTGAAACAGAGCTCCTCGCCCTTCTTCGCCAGACCCTTCGCGTTCGGCGATGCGTGCGGACTGTGACAACTGATGCACTGTCCCTTGCGCACAGGCTCGTGCACGACCGGCTGCGTCAGATCCTTCGAGACCGTCGTGTGGCAGTTCGTGCAGAGCGACGCGCCGGTGCGCGAGACGAGATGCCGGCCGCGGCCGGCGTGCGGCGTGTGACACGCCAGGCAGTCGCCCTTCTTCGCCGGTTCGTGCACCCACGCCCCCTTGCTGTATTTGTCGGCGAAGTCGCCGTGGCATGTCTCGCACGATTCACGCCCCGGTTTTTCTGCTGACGTGTGGCACGCGGTGCAATCGCCGTCGACGAACGGATTGTGTCCGTACGGATTGAACAGCCCTTTCTTCTGTGACAGGTGCGGGTCGTGGCACGTCGTGCAGTCGGCCTTCGCCAGCGAGTAATTGCTGTGCGCCTTCTGCATTTTTTCCGTGTCGGTCTTATGGCATCCGGCGCAGAGCTCCGACACCGGCTTATTGAGCAGCCCGGGGTTCTCGGACGCATGGCCATTGTGACAGGCGATGCACTTGCCCTCGGCCACCGGCGCGTGGACGCGCGCGCCGCCGCGGCGCATCCGTTCGCTCAGGCCGGTGTGGCATCCGAGGCAGACGAGGCGCGGATTTCCCTTGAGAAACGCCTGCTCGGCCGAGCCATGGACGTCGTGGCACGTCTCGCACGATCCGGCGAGCGCCGGCGGGTGAACCGATTTCGCTTTCGCCAGGCTCGCCGCGACATTGTCGTGGCAGCCATTGCAGAGTTTCGCAGTGTCGTCCTTGAGCAGCATCGGACGATCGGTCGAATGCGGCGCGTGGCAGGTCTGACAATCGCCCGATGCGACGGGCGCGTGCACGTGATCGCCGCGGCCGCTGACCATCGGCGCGTGACAGGTCAGACAGAGTTTCTCCGGGGTCGTCGCCAGTAGCTTTTCATTCGCCGATGCATGCGGACTGTGGCAGGCGGCGCACTGTCCTTCCTTGACCGGGATGTGCACGAAGCGGCGCGTGAATTCCGGCTTCTTGTCCTCGTGGCAGGTGAAGCACTCCATCTTCGTCCCGCCGTGCGGCTTGTGGCAGGAGTCGCAGCCCATCGAGAGCGCGGGATGGACGTTCTTCTCCGCGTTCCACGCCTTCGTCTTGTCGGCGTGACATTGATTGCAGAGCGCCTCGCCTTCGAGCTTGAGCAGTTTCGCCGCGGCCGCGCTGTGCGGCGCGTGACACGCGGTGCAATTCCCTTCCGCGGCCGGCTTGTGCGTCAGGGTTGCGCCGAGGTCGTGGCAGGTGAGGCAGAGGGACTTCTGCGGCTCATTGAGGAGCGACTTGATGTCCGACGCATGCGGCGTGTGGCACGTCGTGCAGTCGCCCGATTTGAACGGCTCGTGCACGACCTTTTCGTTCTTGATGTCGTGACAGGTGAAGCAGAGGTCGGGCTGCTTGATCGGTTGTCCGGTGTGGCAGCCGGTGCAGTCGCTGAGCGGCGCGTGCACGACCGGCTTGAGCAGGGTCTTTTCCGCCGCGGCGTGCGGCGTATGGCAGCTCGTGCAGTTCTTGTCGGCCTGGAAGCCGTTGTGTTTCGTCGTCTTGTGACAAGAGGCGCAGAGCTCCGCGACCGGCTTGGTCAGTCGCCGCTCGTTCGCGCCGGCGTGCGCGTCGTGACACGTGAGGCAGCTCTCGCCCGCCGGCTTGTGCACGCTGGTCTGCGTGAATTTCTTTCGGTCGTGGCACGTAAAGCAGAGCCCATTCCCCTCGGAACGGAGCAACGCCCGCGAATCCGAGGAATGCGGTGAATGGCAGCGCGTGCATTTCCCCTGCGCGACCGGCACGTGCACATGCGCGGCCTTGAACGCCTCTTCCTGTTTCTTATGGCAGCCGTAGCAGAGCGCCGGCTCTTCCTTCTGCAGGACGAGCGTGCCGACGACGCCGTGGCGCTTATGGCAACTGTCACAACCTTTCGTGTCTTTGAACGGCGCGTGGACGACTTTCTTCGACGCCTGTTGCAGGACCGGCTGATGGCAATCGACGCATGCCTTGGATGCGAGCTTTCTGGCCTGGGCGCTTGCTGGGAGACAGCAGACAGCGGACAGCAGACAGCAAAAGGCGAGGAAGGCGTTTCTGATCCGCTGTCCGCTGTCCGCTGTCTGCTGTCCGGTTCTCATCGATGCGCAAGGTAGCTCCGCACCCCGCCCGCGCAACATGGCGTCTTACACCTCCGCGCGTGATACGTCGCACACGAAGGCGTGACTCCAGGCTGCGCAAAATTCCCCACCGCTGCCTATCGTGATGAGCGGCATGCGAAGAGTCCTCGAGCTGACTCGCGACTGGCGGATCAGAACGATCGTTCCGGTGATCGTGATCAACCTCCTCGCGTTCGCCGGGCTCTATGCGCTCATGTACCACTACGCGGTCAGCAATCTCGTGCAGACGCACAAGAGCGCGGCCGATCTCCTCTTCGACGATCTGCGGCTCTATTACGAGGACCGCTCCATCGAGCATTCGGTGAACACGATGGCGGTGCGCCTGCAGCGTCACATCGCCGCGCATCACCTGCACGGCTTCACGCTCTTTGCCGTGAGCGGCGAGCCGCTCATCGCGATCGAAGGGGAGCCGGCGACGGGCGACCGGCGCGTCGCCTTCGAGCGGACGCTCGACAACACGGTCCACTGCCAGGGCTGCCACGACGCGGTGAATTACCCGCGCATCGCGGTGATGCAGATCCGCTTCGACCTGACGCAGCCGATCCGCGAGGCCACGGGACGCGTGCGGAAGAGATTCGCGGCCGCGGGGGTGGCGTGGGTCGGCGTCCTCATGCTCCTCTTCTGGGCCGGACGCGTGATCATCGGACGTCCGCTGGCGCGCATCGAGAACAGCATCCGCCCCGCGGTGCGGCACGACCTCGACGGCCTCGCGCTCGCGCACCGGCAGCGCGAAGAAGACATCGCGCGGCACATGGTCCGCGCGGAACAGCTCGCGGCCCTCGGCGAAGTGGCGGCGGGGCTCACGCACGAGATCAAGAATCCGATCGCCGGCGTGATCGCGGCGCTCGATCTGCTGCGCACGGAAGCCGACGCCGGCGAGATCGAGCTCGTCGATCAAATGCTCGCCGAGCTGCGCCGCGTCACCACAACCGTCGATTCGCTCCTCCGTCTCGCGCGTCCGCAGCCGCCGCAGCGGAGCAACGTCGACCTGAAGCGCGTCGTGCGCGAGGTCGCGTCGCTCTTCAACGCGCGGCTGCGGCGGCAGGGAGTGAAGCTCGACGTCGAGATCGACGACGACGTGCCGCCGCTCTCGCTCGATTCGGGATTGATGGTCCAGTTGTTGGTCAACCTGTTGACCAACAGCATGCAGGCTACCGATCGGGGAGGAACGATCGGGCTGGCGTTGAAGCGAGGGGTCGAGCTCTCGGTGTCGGACAGCGGCCGCGGCATCGAGCCGGCCGCGCTGGAGCACATCTTCGTCCCGTTCTACACCACGAAAGAGGAGGGGACGGGACTGGGACTCGCCATCTGCCGGCAGATCGTCGAGCAGCACGGCGGGACGATCGAAGTGCAGTCGGAAGTCGGCAGGGGCACGACCATCGTCGTCCGCCTGCCGGAAGAGGAGAGCGGCCATGGCGCGCTTGCTGTTGGTTGAAGACGAACCGCTCCTGCGATGGGCGTTGCGCGCGCGGCTGGTGCGCGCCGGACATGAAGTGGACGAAGCGGGAGCGCTGCACGAAGCGGATGAACTGCTGCGCAAGCGGCGCCCCGACGTCGTGCTGCTCGACGTCAATCTCCCCGACGGCAACGGCATCGACTTCCTCGCCGCGCAGCACGAGAAGCTGGCGGAGAGCATCGTCCTCGTCTTCACCGCCGACGGCCGCGTCGAGGACGCGGTGCGCGCCATGAAGCTCGGCGCGTGGGACTTCCTGGCCAAGCCGGTCGATCAGGATGAACTGCTGCGGCTCATCGACAAGGCGACGGCGTTTCATCGCCAGGGATTGGAGGCCGAAGGCTCGCGCCGCGCGCGCGAGCGGCAGGGACGGGCGCGGATGATCGCGCAGTCGCCGGCGATGCAGGAGGTGCTGGGGATGGCGTCGACGGTCGCCGGCGCGGGCGCGACGACGGTGCTGCTGCGCGGCGAGACCGGCGTGGGGAAGGAAGTGATCGCGCGCTACATCCATTCGTGCTCGCCGCGCGCGTCCGCGCCGCTGCAGGCGCTCAACTGCGCGGCGCTGCCGGAGCATCTCGTGGAGAGCGAGTTGTTCGGATACGAGAAGGGGGCGTTCACCGACGCGAAGTCGTCGCGCAAGGGTCTGTTCGAGCTCGCCGACGGCGGCACGGTGGTCCTCGATGAGATCGGCGAGATGCCGGGCGCACTGCAGGCAAAACTCCTCCGCGTGCTCGAAGAGCGCACGCTCCGCCGCCTCGGCGGCGTGCGCGAGATCGCGGTGGATGTGCGCGTCATCGCCTGCACCAATCGCGGGCTGGAGGAGGAGGTCGTCGCCGGGCGATTCCGCGAAGACCTCTTCTATCGCTTGAACGTCTTTCCGATCACCATCCCGCCGCTGCGCGAGCGCGTGGAAGACATCCTCGCGCTGGCCCTGGAGTTCGTGCAGCAGTTCGGCGCGACGGCGGGGAAGCGCTTCACGGAGATCGATCCCGCGCTCCGGCAGCGGCTGCTCGAGCATCCTTGGATCGGCAACGTCCGCGAGCTACGCAATCTGATGGAGCGCGCCGCGATTCTCGAAAGCGGACCGGTGCTGATCGGACGCTCACTGCCGCTCGATTCGCGGCATGTCGTGCGCGCGCATTCGAGCGCGGACGCCGAGGAGATCGTGCCGCTGGAGGAGATCGAGTTCGTCATGGTGCAGCGGGCATTGCGTGCGGCGCATGGGAACCAGTCGCAGGCCGCGCGATTGCTGCAGGTGAGCCGCGATCAATTGCGGTATCGGGTGAAGCGCTATCGGGAGCTGGGGCGGGAGGTGGTGGCGGTCGAGGAGTAAATTTTGCAGGCCCTCCTGGTCATGCGAATTTTTTCGGCGATCGTCACGCTGGTTCTTGCGACGGTTCCTCTTCAAGCGCAGGTCGACGAGCATCACCATCACGATTCTTCAGAGCGTCTCGGGACCGTTTCGTTCCCGACGTCGTGCAGCCGGGAGGCGCAGGCGCACTTCACGCGCGCCGTCGCGCTGCTCCATTCGTTCTGGTACGAGCAGGCCGAAAAGGCCTTTCTGGAGACGGCGAAGATCGATCCGAAGTGCGGGATGGCGTGGTGGGGCGTGGCGATGAGCAATTACCACCAGGTCTGGCCCTCGCCATATTCGCCGGCCGAACTGGCGCGAGGGATTACAGCCGCCGGAAAGGCGGTCGCGGTCGGTGCTTCGACGGCGCGGGAGAAGGCGTACATCGACGCGATCGCGGCGTTTTATCGCGATGCGGCGACTGTGGACATCGTGACTCGCGCGCGGGCTTATGAGGCGGAGATGCAGCGCCTCAACGCGGCGCATCCCGAGGACGACGAAGCGGCGATCTTCTATGGACTGTCATTGATCGCGCATGGAATGTCGACGCCGACCGATAAGACGTACGCGTTTCAAAAGAGAGCGGCCGGAATGTTCAATGCGCTGCTGAAGAAACATCCCGATCATCCCGGCATCGCTCACTATCTGATCCACAGCTTCGACTATCCGAGTCTCGCGCCGCTGGCGCTCGACGCCGCATACGCGTACGCGAAGATCGCGCCGTCGTCACCGCACGCGTTGCACATGCCGTCTCATATTTTCGTAAGGCTGGGAATGTGGCAGGAGACGATCGAGTCGAACCTGAGCTCGGCGAAGGCCGCCCGCGACTACGCGGCACGCGCGCATCCCGGGACGACGCCGTTCGACGCATTACACGCCTACGACTATCTGACGTATGCGTATCTGCAGGCCGGTCAGGACGACAGCGTCCGGCGCCTGGCCGATGAACTGGCCGCAATCAAAGCGCTCGACGTCGAGAATTTCGCCGGCTATTACGCATTGGCCGCGGTTCCGGCCCGCTTCGCACTGGAGCGCCGGCGCTGGAAGGATGCGGCCGGGCTCACGGTCCGTCCGGCCGATTTCCCGTGGGAGCGCTATCCATACGCGGAGGCGCTGACGCAATTCGCCCGCGCCGTCGGTCACGCGCGAAGCGGTGAGCCGGCGCAGGCCCGCGCGGACGTCGAGCGGCTCAGACAATTGCGCCAGAACCTGCTCGACGCGAAAAACGCGTATTGGGCCGGTCAGGTCGACGTCGAGATCCGCGCCGCGGAGGGTTGGATCGCGCGCGCCGAAGGAAGAAACGACGAGGCGGAAGCGTCGCTCACCGCGGCCGCGGACCTCGAGGATTCGACGGACAAGAGTCCCGTGACCCCCGGCGCGATCCTGCCGGCCCGCGAGATGCTCGGAGATCTGCTGCTCGAGCTCAATCAGCCGCAGAAAGCGCTCGACTCTTATGAGCGATCGCTGAAGGACTCGCCGAATCGTCTCAATGGATTGTCGGGCGCGGCACGTGCCGCGCAGTCGGCAGGAGATGTTGCAAAGGCGCGCGGCTATTATGCCCAGCTTGCGCGGCTGCTCGGACCTGCGGCGCGGTAAGATATTCAGCGCATGAGTACCGATCGGCATTTCGTCGAACAGTCTTTATGGAATGCGTTCGGTGTGGGTCTGGCCGGAGTAGCAACCGTCCTGTTACTCGTGTTCATGTTCTCGACGCCTGTTTGTACGCTCGGGTCTCCCTGGCTGCCGATGTTGATGACGGGGTCGATCACGCCGCGCGAGAAGACCGATCTTCGCGTAATGGTTTCGCGAGACGGCTCGGCAATCATCGGGATGGGGATCGTTCGCAATCGGGAGATCGAGCGTAGTCTGAGCGACGTGCTCATTCGCATTCCGTACAAGCGCATCGTCGTCGAGGCGGATCGTCGTGTCGGCTACGGTGCACTTCAACCGATTTTCCGGCTGGCTCGAGCTCACGGCCTGCCTGTCGTCTTCGTCAGCGGCGAGGTGTCGGTCCTGAATCAGTCGGAGGCCGAGAATCGCTGGTCCCAGCATGACCGATGACGAGCTGCCGATCGAGCAGCAGGCATTCTGCGCATCCTGTTTTTCGCCGGTCGACGAATCACTCGAGATCTGCGGCCACTGTGGTGCCGCTCTTACGCAGTCCGCGACAGCCGCACCGAAAAGGGAAATCGCTCGTGGCGAAGAACCGCGCAGGAACAAGAGGTCGCCGTCATTGTTGATCGTAATCGGGATGTGGCTCGTCCTGTTGCCCGGCCTGATCATGGCATTCGAGGTGTTGATCGAGCCGACGGACGCCCGCGTCCGCACCAGCATCATCATCGGCCTGATCTTCTGGGCCTACGGCACGGTTCTCAATCGAGTGACGAGACGATATTTTGAACAACGCCACAGCAACGAGAAAGAAGAAGCCGCCCGGTAACGCCCACGTAATGCCGGCCGTGGTGTAGACCTGCCGCGTGCCGTCAGGGTCATAACAACGGCCGAGCTCATTGAAGCAGTCACGCCAGGCGAAATAGCGAATGTAGAAGAAGTACCACGATGCGAGCGAGAGGCTCGCCGCGAGCAGGGCTCCGAGTAATAAAGCAGCCCGGTCCCGGCCGGTGTCGTTCGGGATCGTCAGCATGTGTCAGGCGCCCGAAATCGCGAGCCGGGCGAAGAGGATCTCCCAATCGTCCGCACCGATCGCCGTCGGCTGAAAAACAAACTGGCCTTGCGTCCGGATCACATTGTTCCATTGACGATCCGACGCGACGACGATCGGCAATTGGGCGATATCTGCCTTTTCGAGCTGGCGATATGGCGATCCGAGCGGGTAAATGCCGAAAGGAAGATGCCATTCCTCGGGCCAGATGTCTCGAACAGTAGCGCTCGGATCGGGCTGGGAGGAGACGACGAAGGGAGTTGTAAGAGACTGCGTCTCCACGCAGTACAGAATGCCCAGGGCGCCGATGTGCAGAGCCCGGGCCTTGGTTCTGGCGCCCGGCATCTCGGCCTGATCTGAAGAAACGGCCCAGCGACGTGCGCCGACGCCGGCCCAGATGTTCGTGAGATTCTTTGAACTGAAAACGAAAAGATCCATGGCACGCACACATTAACATTCGTTCCCGGAGATGCCGATGCTCCCAGCCGGACAACCGCCGCTTCATCACTTCCAGTTGCTCGATGCGCTGCGTCATGCCGTCATCGCCACGGATACTCACGGCCGCATCACAGGGTGGAGCACGTCCGCGGAGCTCTTATACGGGTGGAAGAGCGAAGAGGTCATCGGCCGGGACATTCTGGCGATCACGCCTTCGGATCTGTCCAGAACGCAAGCGGCCGAGATCATGGAGACCCTGCAATTGGGCGACGTCTGGTCGGGCGATTTTCGCGTACGACGGCGAAACGGAGAAGAGTTTCTCGCAAGTGTGACGGACGTCCCGCTGCTGGACGACGCACAGCGCCTGATCGGCATTGTGGGAGTTTCGGCGCACGCTGAATCACGGAGTCCATTTTCAGTCGTGATGAGCCGTTTTGCGGAGGCCTGCGATCGGTTGTGGCCGGCGAGAGTGACGATTCAGCTCGATCTGGCCGGCGATGTCGTATTGGCGGCCAGTGATCCCCACCTGCTGCAACTGATGGCGTTGCTGATGATTCGCCAGGGAGCGGCACTGGAACGGGGATCCCAGGCACAGATCGGCGTGCACGCCGTGGACGCCAGCAGGTTTGCCGCGTTCACGGACATACCGCTGGAGAATGCGCTGGAGATCCGTTTTGCGTGGTCTGATCAGGGAATGTTGGATTCACCGCTGAAGCGCTTTGTCAGCACGGCCCGATCAGAGCCTTACGCTGCGAAGCTGGTAAAAATGGCAAAGGGCGTACTGCTGCGCGGCTTCGATCAGACGCATTGGCGGTTGATGCATCTCATCCTGCCCAAACGAGATTGCGCGCCCACCTGACGCGCGGAACGGCTCAGTCCGACAGCGATCCCGGCACCTCGCGCGCAATTGCCGTAAAATACCGGGATGCTCCGAACAACTCTTGCGTTGCTTCTCTTCGCCGGCGCCGCCCTGGCCCAGGACTCTCCGCTCGTCGCGCTGGCAAAGCGCTCGAACCGCGCGGCGTCGAAAACGGTCGTGATCACGAACGAGACCATTGCCGCCAGCAAGGGACGGATCTCGTCCGCGGACGGTGATACGCAGAACAGCCAGACGACGGCGGCTCCTGCCCCGGCCAGGCCAACCGCCGCGCGCACTGCATCGCCACAGGCGCCGGCCACGCCGGCCGCAAAGCCGGCTGCGAAGACAGCGGCTGTTGTGGCTCCTGCCGCAGAGTATTCGTTGCCGAGCACGGCCCGGAACATCGAGCCGCAGAGCACGGTGCGGAACGTCGATCCGCAAAGCACCGTCCGGAACGTCGATCCTCAGAGCACGGTCAAGAACGTCGATCCGCAAAGTACGGCCCGCACGATCGAGCCGCAGACGACGGTTCGCAATATCGAGCCGCAGACCACCAACCAGCCGCCGCAATGATCGAAGGGTGACAGTCCGTCCGCTTACGCTGGCCGCACTGTTCGTACTTGCGCCGGCCTTGGCGGTTGTGTTCATCAGCGCACTGCTGCTCTTCGGAGTCGACCCTCACCTCGTCTTTCTCCCGGGACACGCCGCCAGGTCGATGCTCGAAGCCGCCGGCTTCCATCCGCACAATCGCGTCGGCGTAATCGTCACTTTCCTTTGCGTGTGGGGAATCGTCGTACTGGCCTGGCTGGCGCTTCGACGGATCATGCGACGCGCCTGATTCCTCGCGTAAAGCCCACTTGACATTCGTCCGATGCGGACGTAAAGTGTGCTTGACATGAGCGGCATTCGAAATCGAGTGAAAGAACTGCGAAGCGAGCGCGGCTGGACGCAGCAGCAGCTCGCCGAAGCGGTCGGCGTTTCGCGCCAGAGCATCATCTCGATCGAGCGCGAGCGGTATGTACCGAGTCTGCTGCTCGCGTTGACGTTCGCGAAGGTTTTCGACTGTTCCACCGACGACATCTTCATCGTGGAGAACGAAGCATGAACATCCTCGGCGTCTCGATCGACGAACGATTTCTGACGCACCGGCTCAAATCGACGAGCATCGCCGGCATCACCTGCGCGATTCTGGCCGTCGTTCTTTTCCTGTACCGCCATTACGTCGACCACGTCTGGAACTGGGACCTCGCCGCCGTTGCCTTGAGCAACGTGGTGGTGAAGCTCTCCCTCATGGCGTGGTACCGCTTCAGGGACTAACGGAGACAAACACAATGGATCACAAACGGGCGATGTTTTTCGGAATGACGTTTCTCGTGGTCGCGATGCTGGCGCAACGCTTCATGCACCCGACCGCCGCAATCGGCGAAGGGGCGACCGACGCGATGAAGGGGCTGCTCCTCGGGCTGTCGATCGGATTCAATCTGTTGTCGGTGCGGAAGAAATGCGTCGAAGCGAAACAGAGGCGGTAAGCGCGTGATCGACAAACTCGCCTGGATCCACATCAAAGACGGCCGCCTCCTCGCCGCGCGCTCGCGCGGGAAGGACGTCTACTTCGTGCCCGGCGGGAAGCGCGAGGCGGGGGAGTCGGACGAGCAGGCGCTCACGCGCGAAGTGCTCGAGGAATTGAGCGTCACTCTCAATGCCGATTCATTACGGCCGCTGCATGTGTTCGAGGCCCAGGCGCATGGCCGCGACGAAGGGGTCATTGTGCGGATGACCTGCTTTACGGGTGATTACAGCGGCGCATTACAGCCTGCGGCTGAAATCGAAGAAATTGCGTGGCTGACTTACGCCGATCGCGATCGCGTTTCGCTCGTGATGCAGAACATCATGGATTGGCTGAAGGAGCGAGGAGAGCTGCAATGAAGCAGATCGTGGAGTTCATTCTGGAGCTCGACCGGCTCAAGGGCGTCACACGCAAGACGCGTCCCATTGGTCTGGAGCGTTATGAGAATTCCGCGGAGCACAGTTGGCAGATCGCTTTGCTCGCCGCCTCGATGGCGCAGTACGCGCACGCACCGGTGAACATCGATCGCGTCATTGCCATGCTGCTCGTGCACGACATCGGCGAGATCGAGACCGGCGACACGATTTTTTACGCCGAAGGCGGCCTGGACGAGCGCAAGGCGGCGGAGAAGATCGCGGTGACGAGGATCTTTTCGTTGCTGGGCGAGCCGCAGTGCTCGACGTTCCTGTCGCTGTGGCAGGAGTTCGACGACAACGAGACGCCGGAAGCGCGCTTCGCGCACGCGGCGGACCGCGCGATGCCGGTCATTCTCAATCTCGCCAACCGAGGGCAGAGCTGGCGCGAGAACGGGATCACGCACGAGCGCGTGGTGAGCCGCGTCGGGCCGCCGATCAAGGCGGGATGTCCGGCGTTGTGGGACTACCTCGAGGGGCGGCTGGAGGAAGAGCGGGAGAAGGGGTGGTTCGCGTAGACTTCGCCGCTTGAGACGGGTTCTCCTCTACGGTTCCATCGGCGGCGCGCTCATCGCGCTGCTGAAGCTCGTCGAATACAAGTACTTCATCCGCGCCTATCCCGGCGAGATCTACGGGGCGGTCGTCGCGCTCGTCTTCACCGCCGTCGGCATCTACTTCGGGCTCAGGTGGCGGCGTCCGCCCGAGCCGGTCGTGGTGGTCAGAGAAGTCTTCGTGCGTGACGGAGGGCCATTCGTCCTCAACGTCGAGAAGCTGAAGGAGCTCGGACTCACCGCGCGCGAGCACGAGATCCTCGGGCTCATCGCGCAGGGGCTCAGCAACCGGGAGATCGGCGAGCAGCTCTTCGTCTCCGAGAACACGGTCAAGACGCACTCCTCGCGGCTCTTCGAGAAGCTGGACGTCAACCGGCGGGTGCAGGCGGTCCAGAAAGGGAAGGAAATGGGGCTGATACCCTGAAATCACCCTTTCGTTGACTCGAAAATCACCCGAAAGCAGGACGCCGCGCGCCCGGGCCGACGCTAACTTGCCTGAGAAAAACAGGAGAGACGATGAAGAAAACGGTACTGAAGTACGGACTGATCTCGGGCGGCATCCTCGTGGCCATGATGGCGATCATGATGCCGCTCACCTTCTGCGGGAACGGCACGCTCTCATTCGAATACAGCGAGATCCTCGGCTACACGTCGATGATCCTCGCCTTCCTGATGGTCTTCTTCGGCATCCGTTCGTATCGCGAGAACACCGGCGGCGGCGCGATCACCTTCGGCAAAGCCTTCAAGGTCGGCCTCCTCATCACGCTGATCACCTGCTCCATGTATGTGATCAGTTGGGAGATCGTCTATTGGGGCTTCATCCCTGATTTCGCCGACAAATACGCGGTGCACATGATCGACAGGATGGAGAAGAAGGGCGAGTCCGCGGCCGCGATCGCGGAGGCGAAGAAGAAGATGGAAGAGTTCAAGGTCGCGTACAAGAACCCGCTCTTCAACGTCGGGATGACGTTCCTCGAGGTCTTCCCGGTCGGCCTGCTCGTCACGCTGATCTCGGCCGGGATCCTGCGGCGGAAGCCGGCGCTGGCGACGTAAGCCGAAATCGCACACCTGTCCGATTTCCGGACACGCCTGTTTCACTAACTCACACAAAACAAAGGCGCCACCCGTGGCGCACCCATTGCGAAATAAGGGCGCATGCGAGACAAAGCATGCGCCCTTGTCGTAGTGGATGACGATCAACTGGTCCTCGAGAGCATGGCAGTACTGCTGGGAGGGACCGGCCGGCCGGTCTATCTCTGCAGTGACATCGAGGCTGCGACCGTCGTCATCGGCCAGGTCGCGGTCTCGCACGTCGTGACCGATGTCCAGTTCTCCGGCCGTTTCGGTTTCGAAGGCTTGTCGTTCGTGAGCACGATCAAGGCGAAGCAGCCCGATTGCCGGATCGTGTCGATGAGCGGATACGACTCCGAGGAGCTGCGGAAGGAGACGATCGCGCGGGGAGCGGATGGATTTCTGGCCAAGCCGTTCGGACTCGACACGCTGGAAGAGGTCCTCGGCATCGACGTGACGAGCGACAGCATCGACGACGCGCGGATCATTCGCTTCCCGTCGCTCGCCGAGATCACCGACGGGCCGAGTCTCTTCGCGCACGTGCAGCCGATCGTCGATCTGCGCGAGGACGCGGAGCCGTTCGGGTTCGAGGCGCTCGCGCGCTACAAAGACGGTCCGCTGCCGGGCAATGGCTGGATGTTCGAGTACGCGCGGCTGCGCGGACGTTCGTACGAGCTCAACGCCGCATGCGTCCGCCGCGCGATCGCCGCGGCGTCCGAGCTGCCGGAGTGCAGCCGGATCTTCATCAACATCGATCCGGCCGTGCTGGCCGATCCGCGCGACATCTCGCAGACGCTGCTCAAGGCCGCGGCGGCGTACGACGTCGATCCGTCGCGGATCGTCCTCGAGCTCACCGAGGAGATGCCGATGTCGGGAGCGCCGGCGGTGCTCGAGGCGATCGAGGCGTTGCGGAGAGAAGGGGTCGAGTTCGCGCTCGACGACTTCGGCACCGGCTACGCGCACCTCGGATACGCGGCGGCCATCCGCCCGTCGTTCTTGAAGATCGGCAACCACCTCGGGACGTCGTTCGAAGATGACGAGACGAGAGGGAGGATCGTCGGCAGTCTCTTCGTCCTGGCGAAGGCGCTCGATTGCCTGATGATCGTGGAGGGAGTGGAGAGCGAAGCGACCGCGACGGCGGCGCGTCATGCGGGGATCCCGCTGGCGCAGGGATACTTTTTCGGCATGCCGGGCGCGGCAGCGGCATTCACTTCAGATAACTTCTGTTCCGGATCTCGATTTTTTCGCGTACCCTTGACGGTCGCGTGACGTCCACGCGCGACCATGGGGTCCGGTCGCACAGGTCCAGATAACGTTTCCGTCCTGAGAACAGGAGTCTGATGTGAGAGAGCGCACGCGCGTCGCTTCGGCGATGCGACTTCGTCTTTTCAGCAGTCTGGTAGCAGTCGCCGTGCTCGTTGCCGCGCTTCCCGCCGCGGCAGACAATCCGCCGTACTGGAACAACGGGGCTCCGACCAAGGGGGATGGCAGCGCGGCCATCAGCCCCTACACCTGGCCGACCACGGCGCAGTGGATTCCCTACTCCTGGGGAACCACCTATCCCGACTCGACGCTCAGCGACAAGCATCCCATCCGTGACCAGCGCGTTCAGGACCCGTCGAACGGCGGCACCACGCCGCAGAACTACGTCAACGTCTCGTCCGGCTGCTCGGATCAGAGCCTGCCGAGCATCTACTACTACTACGACTCGGTGAACAACGTGATCTTCTTCCGCTGGCGCGTGGAGCAGATCGCGAACAACTACGCCACCGGCCCGAGCCCCGGCGTATTCGCGAACACCAGCCCGTGGAACTCCGCGCTCTGGACCGTCTTCCTCGACCTCGACGGCAACGGCTATCGCGACTTCGCCATGCACCTCGACGGCTCGAGCGGCGCGCCGGCCACGCCGGTCGACATCCTCCGCTCGATCTGGAGCAATCAGGCCAGCAACTCGATCGACTACATCGGCAGCTCGGCGACGATCCACAGCCTCTTCACCAACCCGACGTCGTTCGTCAGCAACACCACCAACCAGATCTTCCAGTTCAACGGCAGCGCCGTTCCGTCGACCATCCAGTGGCCGAACGGAGCGAGCGAGACGACGTGGGACTACGGCACCACGCGCTCGATCAACATCAGCACCGGCGCGTGCGAGGAGTACTTCGTCGATTACGAGATCCCGCTGGCGATGCTCAATGCCGCGGCGTTCGGCGGCCCGACGCTCGACCAGTACCGGCCGTTCCAGTTCCTCTTCACCACCGCGAACAGTTTGAACAACCCGTTCCAGAAAGACGTCGTGTGGGAAGGGAACTTCGTCTGCGACGCCACCGCGCCCGGTCCGTTCGGCGATGCGGTGCAGCTCAGCACCGGTCTCATCCCGCAACCGATCTCCACCTCGATCACCGCGGGCTCGCCGGTCGGCTGCAACGTGCCGGTCGTGGCGCAGATCATGGACGCGCTGACGGTCAACAACTGTTCGTCGGTCAGCCAGCTCGTGCAGGTGCAGTTCAAGTACTACTACGACATCAACGGCAACGGCCTCGATGACGACGGCGGCACCTGGGTCAACATCTCCGATCCGACCGTGCCGGTCGGCACGACCGTCGCCGCGAACTGGAACCTCACGAACCTCATCCAGGGGCAGTACCTCATCGCCCTGGAGATCACCGACAACCGCGGCCACACCACGCAGACGTGGATGGGCAAGTCGTCCGCGACGCTGCTGCAGCCGTTCGGCACCGACAGCAACGGCCCGGGCGGATCGACGCGGCATCTCTACACGAACGTCCCGCCGATCAACCCGACGTTCCCCTACGCCGGCCTGCAGGCCTCGACCCTCGGCGTCAACTATCAGAAGGTGACGATCGGCGGCGCGTGCGGCGCGCCTCCTCCGACGGTCACGAAGACGCACAACGTCGCGAACGTGCAGCAGGGACAGCCGGTCACGTTCACGCTGACGCTGAGCAACACCTCGAGCACCACCGTCACCGTCAACTCCATCACCGACACGCTGCCGAACGGCTTCACCTACCAGAGCACCGGCGCCGGCACGATCGGCTCGCCGGCGACCACGCCGAACGTCAACGACACCGGCACGGTCACCTGGACCTTCTCGCCCGCGGCCTCGCTGCCCGGCAGCTCCACACGCACCTTCATCTTCACGGTGAACGCCGGCACCACCGGCGGCACGTACTTCAACAGCGCCAACGTCTCGACGAGCGTCGGGACGTTGACCGGTACGGACACCACCGGCGTGACCGTGAACACCGCGGCCCTGACGGTCTCGAAGAGCGTGGCGCTCGCGTCCGCTCCTTCGGTTCCGGTCACCAGCGTCAATCGCGGCGACACCGTGCGCTGGACCGTCACGGTGACGAACAACTCGCAGACCACCTGCACGAACGTGCAGCTCTCCGATCCGCTGCCGAGCGGCTTCACCTACGTCAGCGCCAGTCCCTCGCCGACCTCGGCGCCGGGCGTCGGCGTCAACGGCACCGTGACGTGGAGCGGCTACACGCTCGCCGCGAACGGCGGCACACAGACGTTCACCATCGACGCGGTAGCGACGACCGCGGGCTCGTTCACCAACACCGGAACCGTGACCTCGACGGAAGCGGCGACGGTGAATGCATCGGCGAACCTGTTCGTATCGGGTCCGATCCTGGCGATCAACAAGACGGCGAACACGTCGCTCGTCGTGCCGACGGCGAACGTCACGTTCAGCATTGCGTACGCGAACATCGGCAACGCCGCGGCCACGCTGACGTACCTCGGCGACTCGATTCCGACCGGCTACAGCTTCGTCTCCGGCACGCCTTCGGGCACCGGAAGCTGCGTCGGTACCGGCGTCATCACCGTCAACGTGACGGCGGGCGGCACGGGCTACACCAGCGCCCCGGCCGTGTCGATCACCGGTGGCGGCGGCACGGGCGCGACGGCGACGGCAGTCCTGACCGGTACGACCGTCACCGGGGTCACGATCACGAATCCCGGCTCCGGCTACACCTCCGCGCCGACCATCGGGTTCAGCGGCGGCGGCGGCACGGGCGCGACTGCGACGTCGGTCGTCGGCATGGCCTGCACCGGTCTCGGATCACTCGCCGCCGGTACCACGGCGTCGGTGACGGCGGTCTTCTCCGTGACCGCCGGAGCGGCCGCGACTTCGACGAACACGACGACGATCAACGCCTCGAACGCGGCGACGGCAACGGCGACGTTCGATGTGACGAAGCAGTCGAATACCTGCGCCTCGACCGTCTATCAGTTCCGCTCCACGCGCGGCTCGGTCTCGGCCGGCACAACGTACGCGGTTGGTTACGTGAACATGACGGCCGGCGGCACCGGCTACACCTCGGCGCCGACAGTCTCCTTCACCGGCGGCGGCGGCACGGGCGCAGCCGGCACGGCGGTGGGTAACGCCACCGGCGGCGTCGCTGGCGTCAACGTCACCAACGGCGGCAGCGGCTACACCACGGCACCTGCCGTCGGCTTCACGGGCGGCGCCGGCACCGGCGCGGCGGCGACGGCGTTCCTCACCAACGATCAGTACCTGGCCCTCACCACGGCCGGAGCCGCGGACTTCACGATCACGAAGACCGTCACGACGCTCACTGAAATGGCGCGTTTTTACGGTCCGGTCGACACGACGACGGCGAATCTGATCAGCACCGCCAGCGTGACCACGAGCTGGGACAATCCCACTCCGAACGGTACGAAGGTCGAATACACGATCACGCTCAACGACTTCGACTCGGTCAACAACACGAGCACGCAGATCGCTACCACCGGCATCGTCACGCGCAACAACGGCGGCACCTTCACCGACAACTTCACAGTTCCGGCGAACACGATCCTGAAGGCGAATCACCGGCTGCTCTGGATCATTTCGATCAAAGACCCGAACAACAACGCGAACACAACCGACACGCTGCACATCAACGGCACCACCGCCGCCACTCAGAGCTTCGGCACCGTCTGCCTCTCGCCGGTCCGCATTTCGCTGACCAAGAACGCGAACAAGCTCTCGGTCAACTCGACGGGCGACACGATCCAGTACACCGTCACCTACACCAACCCGACCGGCATCACGGTTCCGAACGTCGTCATCACCGATCCGATCCCGGCCGGCATGACCTTCGCCTCGGCCAGCCGCAACCCGGTCGTCGGCTCGCTCACCACGCCCGCGGTCAACGGCACTGGCAACGTGGTCTGGAACGTCGGCTCGGTCGCCGCGGGCGGCACCGGCACGCTGACCATCAACCTCAACGTCACCTCGTCGATCACCGGCACGACCACCACCAACACCGCGACGCTGACCGACGACTACACGCCCAACGTCACGGCCTCCATCAGCGCGGCGATCGCCAGCCCGAACGTCCTCATCACCAAGCGCGCAAGCGGCACGAACTACGTCCCGGGCGACAAGTTCTCGTACACGCTCTCGGTGGTGAACTCCGGCACCGGCGCGGCGGCGAGCACCGTCGTCACCGACACGATCCCGAGCTATCTCACGGTCCTGAACATCACGTCGTCCGCGACCTCCGTCGCGGCGATCAACCTCTCCAGCGGCGGCACCGGCTACACGTCCGCGCCGACCGTCAACTTCTCCGGCGGCGGTGGTACCGGCGCGGCGGCGACCGCGGTCGTCTCCGGCGGCGTCGTCACCGCGGTGCTGATCACCAACGGCGGGACCGGCTACGCCACGGCGCCGTCGATCTCCTTCACCGGCGGCGGCGGAAGCGGCGCGGCCGCGACGACGCAGCTCTGCGGCTCGCTGACCAGCTCGTCGCAGGTCGGCCAGGCGCTGACGTTCAACATCGGCGCGCTCGCCGCCGGCTCGACCACGCTCCTCAACGTCACCGTGCAGGTCAACACCACCGGCATCCCGGCGGGCCAGACGCCGGTGACGAACACCGCGTCGGTCGTCGACAGCTACAACACGACGCCGCGCACCTCGAGCGTCGTCGTCACCATCACCGCGAATCCCAACCTCACGCTCAGCGAGACGGCCACGCCGTCCGCGAATCGCGTCGTCTTCGCCAACGTCACCGCGGGCGGCAGCTACTCGACGCCTCCGACCGTGACGATCAGCGGCAACGGCTGCACCGGCGTCACCGCGATCGTCAGCACGAACCCGTCGGCCGGTCTGTCGAGCGGCTCGTACAGCGTCACCGGCGTGACGATCACCAATCCGGGCAGCGGTTGCACCGGCATCCCGACCATCACGTTCAACGGCTCGTGCGTCTCGTGCGCCGCCGCGACCGCGACGGTCGGTCCGGCGCCGGGCGACACCATCACCTACGTCCTCACGCTCGCGAACACCGGCACCGCCGATGCCTCGGGCTGCGTGATCACCGGCAACGTCCCGACCTACACCTCGTACACCAGCGGCGGCACGTTCAACCTCGGCTCGGTCTCGTCGACGTCGACCACCGTCGCCGCCGGCGGCTCGACGCAGCTCACGTACGTCGTCACCGTCGACTCCAGCCTGCCGTACAGCTATTCGTCGCCGTTCGGCGTGACGACGCTGTCGCAGACCGGCAGCGCGACGTCGACCAACGCGACCGCCCCGCCGAACGTCAACGCGACGCTCAGCACCGGCACCTCGCCGCAGTACGCCATGGCCAAGACTCCGGACGGCGACACGGTTGCCGATCCGCTGACCACCGTCTCCAGCAACGTCACCGCCAGCAGCAACGTCAGCGTCGCATCGACCGCGCTGATCAACGCCGGCGACTACATCGCCATCCTGAACGCCGGCTCGTACCAGGTGCGGCAGGTCACGGCGAAGAGCGCGTTCTCGATCACCCTCAGCTCCGCGATCACCGCGGCCGCGGGCGCGGACGTCATCCCGGTCGAGCAGTACACGCTCGCCTACGACAACAACGGCGGCGCCACCGGCCAGAACGTCGAAGTGAAGGACGTCCTCCCCGGCAGCCTGCTCTACGGCGGCCTGCCGTTCACCACCGTCGCCAGCGCGACGATCACCGCGGGCGGCAGCGGCTACGCGACCGCACCGACGGTGTTGTTCAGCGGTGGCGGCGGCAGCGGCGCGGCCGGCACGGCGACGATCTCCGGCGGCGCGGTCACCGCGATCACCATCACGAATTCCGGCAGCGGCTACACCAGCAATCCGGCCATCTCCTTCTCCGGTGGCGGCGGCAGCGGCGCGGCAGCGACCGCGGTGCTCTCCGCTCCGGTTCCGACGACCGCTCCGTCGGTCGGCTCGACCGGCACGCTCACCTGGACCATCGGCACCCTGGCCAACGGCGCGAGCGGCACGGTCTCGTTCCTCGCCATCCCGAGCGCGGCCGGCTCGTACGTGAACACGGCGATCATCACCGACGGCGTGAATAACGGTCCGTCGCTGAACGACCGCGATGCGTGGGATACCGCGACGACGACGTTCGGCGCGCTGAGTCCGACCAAGGTGACGTCGACTCCGGAAGTCCTGACGGGCGGAACGGCGTCGTACACCATCACCGTTTCGAATCCGCTCCCGGCGACGACGGCGATCAACGTCTCCGTCGCCGACAACCTCCCGACCGGCTTCACCTACGCCGCCGGCTCCACCGTCATCAACGGCGGCGCCTCCTCCGATCCGTGCGCGAGCTGCGTCGCGGCGGTGAAGGTCGTCTCCGGCGGCTCCGGCTACACCAGCGCCCCGACCGTCAGCTTCACCGGCGGCGGCGGCTCGGGCGCGGCCGCGACCGCGAACGTCTCCGGCGGCGTGGTCACCTCGATCACCGTCACCGCGGGCGGCACCGGCTACACGTCGGTCCCGACGGTCAGCTTCAGCGGTGGCGGCGGCAGCGGCGCGAGTGCAACGGCGCTCGTTCCGACTTCCACGGTCCCGGTCTGGGGCGGCCTGTCCATCGCGGCTGGGGGCACGCTCACCATCGCCTTCAACGCGACGGTCGGCGCGAACGTCCCCATCGGCACCTACGACAACGAGATCAACGTCTCGGGCTCCGTCCCGTCGCTCATCTTCGATCAGACCGGCACGACCGCTGAAGACGTCCACGTCTGCACGGCCGCGCCGACGATCACGGCGCCGACGGTCTGCGCCAGCTCCACCGGCAACGTCGCGTCGGTCGCGCTCCGTCCGCAGGCCACGTATCTCTGGTCGGTCAACAACGGCGCCATCATCACCACCTCGTCGACCGGCACGGTCAACAGCGTGAGCGTCGGCGCCGGCGGCACCGGTTACGTCACCGCGCCGGCGATCAGCTTCTCCGGCGGCGGCGGCACGGGCGCGGCGGCGACGGCCACGGTTCTCGGCGGCGCGGTCACCGCGATCACCATCACCAATCCGGGCAGCGGCTACACGTCCGCGCCGACCGTCACGATCGGCGGACCCGGCACCGGCGCGACCGCGGCCGCGGTCCTCGGCACCGGCATCATCTACACCGCCGGCACCGTCTCGCCGATCACGGTCAGCGTCACCATCACCGAGGACACGTGCTCGTCGACTCCGAGCACGAATGTCACCGTGACGGGGCCGGTCATCACCGTGCAGCCGCAGGACGTCACGATCTGCAACACGCCGTCGAACGTCAGCTTCAGCGTCACGGCCACCGGCACGGGCCTTACGTATCAGTGGCAGCGCAACAGCGGCTCGGGTTGGAACAACGAGACCACGCTCTGCAGCGGCACCACCAGCACCTGCTCGTTCTCCGAGAACGGCACGCACGGCGGCAACCAGTTCCGCGTGATCATCACCGGCTCGTCGTGCAGCGTGACCTCGAATGCGGCGACGCTGACGATCTCCTGCAACCCTGACCTGCAGTTCACCGCCGACAGCGGCACGCCGAACCCGGTGTACGCGGGCCAGAACATCACCTACACGCAGCAGTTCACGAACATCTCGACGCAGAACACCACCGGCGGCGCGGTCACCACCGTCGTATGGCAGCCGGTTCCGACCAACACGAGCTTCGTCTCGATGAACGTCGGCTCGGGCGCCAACGGCTTCACCTGCGGCAACACCACGAACGGCGTCACCTCGATCGCGCTCAACGCGGGCGGTACCGGCTACGCCACCGCACCGGCCATCAGCTTCAGCGGTGGCGGCGGATCGGGTGCGGCCGCGACCGCGACCGTCTCGGGCGGTGTGGTCACGGCGATCACCATCACCAATCCGGGTAGCGGCTATACGTCGGCGCCGACGGTCACAATCGGCGGTCCGGGCACCGGCGCGAGCGCGACCGCGAGCACCGGCGCCGCGGTCACCTGCACGACGACGAGCATCACGCTCGCGAACACGACCAGTCCGACGTTCACGCTCGTCGTGAAGGTCGATCCGTCGACCGCCGACGGCACGACGATCACCGACACGATCCGCGTCACGACGCCGAACGATTCGAACGCGGCGAACAACTTCATCAGCACCACGAACACCGTGCAGCGCCGCATCGACATCCAGACGGCGAAGGACGACAGCACCACCGGCGTCGCGCCGTACGGCAGGCACTTCATCTATCCGGGCAACCCGCCGACTCCGCAGAACCTGACGTGGAGCATCGTCGTGGCCAACGGCGGACCGTCGCTGGCGACGAACGTCGTCGTCTCCGACGAGATGCCGTTCGGTTTCACCTACAGCTCGTCGAACATCACCGGCGGCGGCAACACCTGCTCGTTCGCTTCGGCGACGCAGATCCTGACCTGCACCATCCCGACGCAGCAACCGACCCCGGTCATCACGTTCAGCGGTGGCGGCGGTACCGGCGCGGCGGCGGTTGCGACGGTAACCGGCAACTCGGTAACCGGCATCACGATCACCAATCCAGGCAGCGGCTACACCTCCGCGCCGACGGTCACGATCGCGGTCGCCGGCGGCAACGGCAGCGGCGCTACCGGAACGGCCGTCGTTTCAGGCGGCGTGGTCACCAGCGTCACGATCAACAACGGCGGCAGCGCGTACACCAACACGCCGGTCATCAGCGTCATCGGTCAGACCACGGTCGACACGCAGCCGGTGACGAACGCCATCACGGTCGCGTACACCGAGACCGACACGAACACGGCGAACGACGAGTCGAACGACACCGTCGTCATCCTCGCGCCGACGCTGGTCAAGATGTTGACCATGGACGGCGTGCAGAACAAGAACGGCGTCACGCTGACCTGGCAGACGTCGTACGAGACCGACAACCTCGGCTTCTACGTCTGGCGCGAGACCGCCGACGGCAACCGCCAGAAGCTCAACGATCACATCATCACCGGCTCGGCCCTCTTCACGAAGAGAACGATCACCTCGGGCCGCAGCTACCGCTTCAACGACCGCAAGCCGCCCACCGGTTTCGCGCAGTACTACATCGAGGACGTCGACCTGAACGGCACGCGCACCATGCATGGACCGGTCACGCCGCGCCTCGGCGCGAGCGACGTCGGCGGCGGTGACTCGACCACCGATCCCGATCCGGGCCTCGGTTCGGTCGGCGGCATCTTCACCACCGGCGACGGTCTGGGCGTCACGCCCGCCGCTCCGTCGGCGCCGCTCGCCGAACGCACCGCGCAGCAGTGGATCGTCGCCAACGACAAGGCGGCGAAGCTCGTCATCACGTCGGCCGGCTGGTATCGCCTGAAGAAGAGCGACCTCGTCGCCGCCGGCTTCGATCCGGGCTCCAACAGCAAGACCATCGCCGTGTTCGCGGACGGCATCGAAGTCCCGCTGCTCGTGAACGATGGTCCGGACGGCAAGCTCGATGCGAACGACACGATCGAGTTCTACGGCACCGGCGTCGACACGCCGACCGCCGGAGGCCACATCTACTTCGTTGTGACGAACAAGGGGAAGGGCCTCCGCCTGACTCCGCAGAAGTCAGTGAATGGCGGCGCGCCGGCACCGGCGAGCTATCCGTACAGCTTCTCGCGCACCGAGCGCTTCATCTACTTCGCCGCGCTGACCAACAACGGCGACCGCGACAACTTCTTCGGCCAGTTCGTTTCCGATTGGCCGGTGAGCGAGAACGTCACGGTGACGAACATCGATCCGAATGCGTCGTCGACGGAGCTCGAGGTCGTGATGCAGGGCGTGACCGACAACTTCGACCACGTGACCTCGGTCGTCATCAACGGCCACGAGGTCGGACCGGTCCGCTTCCGCGGCATGACGCGCAACGTGAGCACGCTTTCGGTGCCGGCGTCGTACCTCGTCAGCGGCGAGAACCTCATCACCTTCACCGCGACCGGCGGCTGGAACGACTACAGCCTCGTCGAGTCGGTGCGCATCACCTATCCGCATCTCTACAAGGCCGACAACGGCGCGCTGATGTTCACCGTCGCCGGCGGCACGCGCGTGGCGGTCGGCGGCTTCGCGTCGAATGACGTGCAGGGCGTCGATCTCACCGATCCGGCCGCGCCGGTCTCGCTGAGCGTGACGTCGTCGAACGGTACCGCCACCATCACCGCGCCCGACGGCGGCGCGCGCACGATCTTCCTCTTCGAAGGCTCGCGCGTGATGTCGCCGCCGCAGGCGGTGATGAACGTGCCGTCGACCTGGAACGACGCGAAGAACGCCGCGAACATGGTGATCATCACCAACAAGGCGTTCATCGACGCCGCGAACACACTGAAGCGGGCGCGCGACGCGCAGGGCGTGTCGACCGTCGTCGTCGACGTGCAGAACGTCTACGACGAGTTCTCGTTCGGCATGCACTCGCCGTACGCGATCCGCGACTTCCTCAAGCGGACGACGTCGTGGAAGACCGCGCCGCATTACGCGATCCTCATCGGCGACGCGAGCTCCGATCCGCGCAACTACATGGGCATGGGCAGCGTCGACTTCATGCCGACGAAGCTGGTTGCCACGTACTACCTGAAGAGCGCGAGCGACGACTGGTTCGCCGACTTCAACGACAGCGGCATCCCGTCGATGGCCCTCGGCCGTATCCCGGTGCGGACGGCGGAAGAAGCGGCGACGGTGATCGGCAAGCTGACCCGCCGCCCGGTTGCGCCTCCGACGGATTCGTGGGCCAAGAAGGTCGAGATCATCAACGACGTTCCGAACGGCGTTCCGTTCGCGAAGGCCGCCGACGAGGTCGCGCTGCTCGTCCCGACGCCGCCGTACAACGTCGACCGCATCTCGCTGACCACCGCCGGCGCGGGCGACGTCGTGGCCGCGTTCAACAACGGCTCACTGCTGCTCAACTACATCGGCCACGGCTCGGCCGAGATCTGGGACCAGGGCTCGTTCAGCACCTGGGCCGCGTACTCGCTGACCAACGGCGACAAGCTGCCGTTCGTCGTCACCATGAACTGCCTCAACGGCGTCTTCCACGACGTCTGGTCCGAGAGCGTTGCCGAAGGCCTCCTCAAGAGCCCGAACGGCGGCGCGATCGGCGTCTGGGCGTCGTCCGCGCTGACGTCGCCCGACCAGCAGTACCTGATGAACGCGGAGCTCTACAAACAGATCTTCGGCAGCACCACGTCGATCGGCGACGCGATCCTCAAGGCGAAGCAAGCCACCCAGGACCGCGACGCCAGACGGACGTTCATCCTGTTCGGCGATCCCACGCTACGCCTGCACTAGCCCCCCACCTCCTTCTCCCCCGCCCCGGCGGGGGAGAAGGTGCCGAAGGCGGATGAGGGGGTCGCCCCTACAAAGCGTAGACCGCCCCCTCCGAGGTAGCGTTTTTGCGCATGACGCGCAAGAACCGCCCGCTCCTGCACTACGCGCGCGAAATGCGACGCGCACCCACGAGCCCCGAGGCCAGGCTGTGGCGTTGGCTACGCACGCGCCCCTGCGGATACAAGTTCCGCAGGCAGGTGCCGATTGGGCCGTTCATCGTTGATTTTTATTGTGCGGAGTTGAAGCTCGTGATCGAAGTCGATGGCTCCTCGCACAAATGGCGAGCCGAATACGACGAAGCGCGCACGCTCGAGTTGTACCTGATGGGGTATCGCGTTTTTCGTATCGCCAACGACGCGTTCAAGGATCCGGAGATCGTGAGTGATCAGATCACTTGGATGATTGCGCAATGTGCTGCGCCCCCTCATCCGCCTGCGGCACCTTCTCCCCCGCGGGGCGGGGGAGAAGGACGCTAGGGCCGGGCCGTTTTTGTTTGTTACCATTCCTGCACCCTTCCATCGAGAGAGAAAAATTCGGAGTTGCAGTCGCCCGCGGAGTCACGATGACGAGATGGCGAACGCTCGCGCTCACGATCGGTGCCGTGCTGCTCACGACGGCGGCCGCGCTGCTCGTTCAGCAACGGCGCCACTCTTCTGCGGCCGCAAACGAACAACGTCCGCTCCTGCCGCGACTGAGCGGCATCCCCGACCCGTCGTCCGGCGATCGGCACTCGAGGGCGCTCGCGCATCTGCTCACGCGGCATGAACAGCGGGCCGTCGCCACGTTGCAGGCGATCGATGAAGCGAAACGCACTGCCGCGATCTGGAGCGACCTCGCGGCGGCGCAGTATCAGCTCGCAATCAGCGAAGACAAACCTGAGGCGCTGAAGGATGCGCTCGCGGCGGCCGATGCGGCGTTGCAGCTCGCGCCGTCGCATCCCGAGGCGCTATTCAATCGCGCACTGATCATCGAACGGATCGGCGTCCGTTCCTCTGCGCGCAAGGCGTGGCAGAAATGTCTGACCGTCAGCGACGATCCGCAATGGGCGAACGAGGCTGCAGCGCATTTGCGCGAGCTCAACGCGACGCCGCGCGATTTCCGCGCGGAGCTGGAGCGCGGCTACGGCGAGCTGGCCACGGGAAACCTCGTCCGGGGCGAGGCACTGGCCGCGGCGTTTCCGCAGGAGGTGCGGAGCTGGGGCGAGTCGGAGATTCTCGCGCGCTGGGCCGATGCGTTCATGCATGGCGACGACGCGGCCGCGATGCGGCATCTCGCGGTGGCACGCTCGTTCGCCGCTGCGCTCGTGAAGCGGAACGGCGATCCGATGCTCTCCGAGACGGCGGAGAAGATTCTCGCCGCCGGTCGCGACGATCGCGAGACGTACGCGAAGGCCTTCCTGACCTACCGCGAAGGCCGCATCGCCTACAGCCGCCTTTCACCTGCGGCGGCGGAACCGCTGCTGCGCGATGCCGCCGCCCGCTTCGCCGCCGTGCGAAGTCCGATGGCGCTCACCGCGCGCTATTTCGTCGCTTGCGCGAAATTCGATCAGGGAAAGATCGATGAGGCCGAGGCCGATCTCGAGCGGCTGATGAACGAGCTGCCGCGCGGCGCGAAGGCGTTGCAGGCGCAGGTGGAGTGGGAGCTCGCGCTTTGCGCCATCGCCCGCACGCAGTGGCAACGCGCGGCGTCGGCGTGCGCGCGCAGCATCGCGATCTTCAACACGCTCGGCGAGACGCGCAACGAAGCGGCGATGCACGCGCTCCTCGGCGATGTCTCCGAACGTCTCGGCGACTTCCGCACCGCGTGGCGCGAGTGCCTGTTCGCCATCCGCGAGCTCTCGTCGAAGAACGACGACATCCGCTTCCGCACCGCGCTCTCCGGCGCGACGCAGGCGGTGATGATGCAGAACGACTGGCGAGCCGCGGCGAGCATGACCGACCTCGAGCTCGAGGTCGCGGACTCCCTCGCGCCGGATGCGCCGCGCGCCGACGTCCTGTTGCGTCGCGCATTGATCGAAGTCCGTCGCGGAGACGCGGCCTCATCGTCGTCGTTCGCCGGGCAGGCGGCGACGATCATCTCCTCGATCAAAGACGCCTCGCTTCGCTCGCGCTTCGAAGCCGATCTGCAATACGCACAAGCGCTGGCCGGCGCGGGCGATCCGCCGACACTCACCGCGTCGCTTGAATTTCACAAGACGAAGGGCCGGCGGATGTTCCTCCCCGACATCCTCCTCGCGCGGGCCCTCGGATATCGAACGGCCGGAAACCGCGCGGCGGCATGGGACGACGTTCGCGAAGGGATCGAATATCTCGAAGGAGAGCGGAGCGAAGCGCCGAGCGGATACGAGCGCGCCGCGCTGTTCGATTCGGCGCGGTCGCTCTTCACGACAGCCGTCGCGATGCGGCTCGAAGAAGGAAACGTTCGCGAGGCGTTCGCATACGCCGATCGATTCCGCGCCCGCGTGCTGCTCGACAGCGTGCAGCAGCGTCCCGGCCCGTACAGCGCGCCGAAGCTCGACGCGCTGCCCGCCGGCGCGGCGATCGTCGAATACGTCCTCCTCCCGCATCGCCTGGTCATCTTCGTCGCTCGCGGCGGCGAAGTCCGCGTCGTCGAGCGCGCGATCAAAGACGGCGAAATCGAGCGCAACGTCGAGACATTCGATTCACGCTCCGCCGCCGCGTTGAACGCGCTCCTCATCGATCCGATCCGTGCGTTGATCGGCGATGCCGCGACGCTGGTCATCGTTCCCGACGCCGCGCTGCAGGGCCTCCCGTTTGCCGCGTTGTTCGATCCGGCGACGCATCGCTATCTGATCGAAGAGCGCGCAGTCGTCGTCGCGCCGAGCGCCGCCGCGTACCTGGCGCGTCGGCCGCGGCCGGCGCAGACAGCGCCGAAGGTCGTGATCGTCGGCGATCCGCAGCGACCGGACGTCGAGTCGTTGTACGGCGCGGCGCGTGAGATGAATGCCGTCGCCGCGCTCTATCCCGCGCCGATCGTGTTGCGCGGGGAGCGGGCGACGCGGCAACTGTTCCTCGACTCGATCCGCGACGCGGACGTCGTCCACTTCGCCGGTCACGGCGTCGCGTCGCCGGGAAGTTCCGCGCTCCTCTTCGCCGGCAACGGCGCGACCGGCCGGCTCTTCGTCAACGACGTCGCGGCGCTGCATCTCCCGAAGACCGCGGTCGTGGTGCTCGCCGCGTGCGAAAGCGCGGCGGGGGAGACGCGGCGAAGCGAGGGGACGTGGAGCGTCGCGCACGGCTTCCTCGTCGCCGGCGTGCCGTCGGTCATCGCCACGCTCTGGACCGTCGACGACGACCTGTCGGCGCCGTTCTTCGTCCGCCTGCACCAGCACCTTCGGACCGGCGCGCGTCCCGCCGACGCGCTGCGTCTGACCCAGATCGAGAGCATTCGACGCGGCGACCCGATGCGGTTCTGGGCCGCCATGCAGATCAGCGGAAGCTGAAAAAGGAGAGAGAGAACATGCACCTGACGCTCAAGCTCATCGGAATCATCGTCGTGGCCTGCATCGGAACCGGAAATGATCCCTGCAACACGCCGCCGTACACGCTGCAGGCGTTCGTCGCGCCCGGCAAGTTCGCGAGTTATCCGTGCGTGAACGAGCTCGGCAAACCGCCGCGGCATCGCGCGTACATCCGCATCCATCAGACCGCGCAGTCGGGGACGAACTGGCCCGGCGTACAGTCGTGCAGCGAAGGACCGAATTGCTTTCTCTATCCGCTGAACACGCACGACGCGATTTACATCGACGGCGTGAGCAACGGCAGCGGCATGACGGCGCCGTTCCTCGAGAGCTCTCTTGTTTCCTGGAGTCAGCTCGAGCCCGGAACGCTTCTCTCGCCGTACGCCGCGCAGAACGCGGCCGCGTCGATTGCCATCCGCAGCGGGGCCGTGGAAAACAAGACGGGCAAGAACGGGATGATCTACGCCGAGGGCAGCTTCGACCTGCCGAATCCGACGCTGCGGATCATCGCCGAGGGAACGAATCGGCAGATCGTGCTCCGCGGCGACGCCGAGGTCGACATCATCAATCTCGAGCCGGTCGCGGCGCGCGGGATCGACGTCCTCGGCACGACCGCGCACACGCCGCATCCCGAGCACTTCTTCCTGCACTACCTGCTGGCCAAGGACAAGCCGACCGACTGCAAGGCTCCGAAGGAGACCGCGCCGTCGGAGGAAGAACCGAACCTCGGCGCCTCGGTCTTCTGCTCCAACTCGAACTATCCATGAGGTGATGCCATGCGAATGATCGCGTCCGCGGTCGTGGCCGTCGTGCTTCTGTCATGCGTGAAAGTCGAAAAATTCGCGGGCGCGTCGAAGCCGGCATCGTTCCCTTCGGGGAGCGGTGCCGACGCGCCCTGCTTCGTCGTCGATGACACGAGCGAGAAAGCGCTCGACTGTCTGCGGAAGATTCGCAAGGACGCGCTACCCGCGACGTCGACCAAGACCGCGGATGCGGCGTTCGTCGGATGCGTGAAGAGCGCGACGGAGCCGATCACCATCGGCGCGCACGGCCGTCCCGGCTACGTGATGACCGGCGACGGAAAAGCTCCGGCGAACCCGACGCGATACGTCGGCCACGCCGCGATGGATCAGCGGATCTGGAAGGCCGATCTGAAGGACACGCCGCTCGCCGCATCGCAGACGAACGGCATGCTCACGCTGCTGGCCTGTCACACCGGCGCCGACACCGAAGGCGCGACCCTGCTGCACGAGCTCGCGCAGCACCTGCAGCGTCCCGTCCGCGCGCGGACCGATTTCGTTTACTGCGTCGGCAACGCGCTCACATACGAAGGCGACGAAACCGACTGGCAGACCGCCGTGCCGGGCGAGGCCCAGGCGCCGGAAGCGAAGCCGGTCTTCACCCGCCCGCCGCACACGCCGAGCCGCAGGATCGTCATCAGCGGAGAGACGTACGACGTCAGTCAGTTGCTCGACGTGCAGATGAAAGGCGTGAGCGGACACAAGATCACGGGCTGGGTCTCGCTCGACAAAGACGTTCTTCCCGCGGTGCCTGCGCTGGCGGAATTCGATCAACCGCAGGCGCGCGGCACGCCGCTCGCCGTCGAGACCGCGCGCATCAGGCTCCTGATCGACACCCTCGGTCCGCGCGAGTTCATCGTCTGGAATGACCGGCTGCTGCAGGATGCCGTCGATACCGACAACGTTTATTACGGGACGCCGGCGTTGCCGGCGCTGCTTGCGGTAAAGCTGCAGTGAGGGACTCCGTTCAGCGCAGGCGCGGATCGAATACGAAGGGTTGCGGACGTCCCCGCCAGACTCGCTTGAAGTCCGGGTGATTCGGATTGAGCAGGTAGTTCCGCTCGTGCTCGATGATCGCGCTGGGCACCGCGAGCACGACCGAGCGGCGGTCGCGGAACAGTAGGTCATCGCGGTCCCGGGCGAGTTCCAGCGGCCACCGCAAAGTCGCGCGCCGCAGGAGTCGCCACGCACTGATCACGAATAAACGCCGTGCTCCAGACGTCCGATCAGGTTCTCGACTTGGCGTGCACCGAGGTCGGTTGTCGCGACGTCGAGCGGCGATTCGCCGCCCAGTGCACGCAGTGGACTTCCGAGCCATTCGAGTGCGGCCTTTCGATCGCCGTCGAACAACGCGATCGCCCTATCGAGAACTCTCGCCGCGCGGAGCAGACGATCCGATTCATCGCTCAATGCGCCACCGTCCTCCGGTGCGCGGGCGGCGTGAACGTCACCCTCCAGATCATCCCCGCCCCATCATCCGAGATCAGCAGCGAGCCATCTCCGAGGACCAGCAGTCCCACCGGCCGGCCCCACACGTTGCGGCTCGATTCGTCCGGGGACCAGCCGATGACGAAGTCGTCGTAGCCGCCGGACGGCTTGCCGTTCTGCATCGGAATGCGGACGACTTTGTAGCCGGTGCGTTTGGAGCGGTTCCAGGAGCCGTGCAGGGCGACGAAGGCGTCGCCGTTCCAGTCGCGGGGGAACATTGCGCCGCTGTAAAACGCGATGCCGAGGGAGGCGGAGTGGGCCTGGATGAGGACGTCGGGGACGATCGCTTTCGCCACGAGGTCGGGACGTTGATTGCCGGCGTTCGGATCGACGTGCTGGCCGAGGTACGAATAGGGCCAGCCGTAGAAGCCGCCGTCGACGACCGAGGTCGCGAAGTCGGGGACGAGGTCGTCGCCGAGGAGGTCGCGTTCGTTGACCGCGGTCCAGAGCGCACCGGTGACCGGCTCGATGGCCAGGCCGGACGGATTGCGCAGACCGCTGGCGAAGATCCGTTTGCCGCTGCCGTCGGGATTCATCACCAGGATCGTCGCGCGCGTCGGGTCCGATTCCGGCGAGGCGTTGCTGCTCGAACCGACGCTCGCGTAGAGCTTCGATCCGTCCGCGCTGAAGACGATGTTGCGCAGTACGTGTCCGCCGCCCGAGGTGAGCGTCGTGATCATCGTTGGAGTCGTGCCGATCGCGCTCGTCTGGCCATCCGTATACGGGAAGCGGACGATGCCATTCGTGTTGGCGACGTAGAGAAATCCATCGTGGAACGCGATGCCGAACGGTTCATTGAGGCCGCGCGCGAACACGAAGGACTCATTGCCCCGAAGCACCGTGATGCGATCGGCCGGAGTCTCGGTTACGAAAACGTCACCATTCGGCGCGAGGGCCATGTAACGCGGACCGGAGAGCCCGGTGGCGAACGCGGAGATCGAAAAACCGGGCGCGAGAATGAGCGACGCGCCGGCCGGTTTCGACGTGACGATGGGGCCGTTATCGACGCTCGGAGTGGCCCGCGGCGCAGGGAGTTGCTCGGGGCGGAGGTCGTAATGCTGCAGCGTCAGCGTCGCTGCGAGAACCAGGGCGATCATGATGCGATCCTACTGATGCAACAAGCGCGCAGGCACGTCGTCCGGCGCGAGCGGCACGGAGAAGTAGAACCCCTGCGCATAGTCGATGTCGAGTCCGCGCATCCGCTCCACCTGCTCCGCGGTCTCCAGCCCTTCCACCGTCACCTGCATGCCGAGCAGGCGCGCGAGGGCGGAGATGGTGCGGACGATGTCGTCGCCGCGGCGTTCGTCCTGATCGAGCAGAAACGATCGGTCGATCTTCAGCACGTCGAACGGGAAGAGCCGCAGCGAGCTGAGTGACGACCAGCCGGTGCCGAAGTCGTCGAGGCTGAGGCCGACGCCGATGGCACGCAGGTCGCGCAGCAGGGCCGCCGCCGCCTCCGCGCTTTCGATCAGCACTGACTCCGTCACCTCGAGGTGCAGGCGGTTCGCGGCGACGCCGCTCTCCATCAACGCTTCGCTGATGCGATCGACGACGTGCGGCTGTAGCAGTTGCCGCGCGGAGAGATTCACGTGCATGTCGAAGCCGCCGCCGACTCCCGCGCGATCCCATTCCACGAGCTGCCGCAGCGCCTCGCGCAGCACCCAGTCGCCGATCGGCACGATGAGGCCTGTTTCTTCCGCGACGGAGATGATCTCGTCGGCGGAGACGAACTGCTCGCCGCGCTGCCAGCGGATGAGCGCCTCGACGCCGCGCATGCGTCCGTCGGCCATCGAGACGATCGGCTGATAGAAGACGCGCAGCTCGCCGCGATCGATCGCCCGGCGCAGGTCGGTCTCGAACTGCAGCAGGTTGAGCGCGCGCTCGTGCATCGCCGCGTCGAAGACCTCGTGCCGCGCCTTGCCGTTCGCCTTCGCGCGATACATCGCGATGTCGGCGTCGCGCAGCACGTCCTGCGGCCGCGTGTAGCCGCTCGCGCTGAAGGCGATGCCGATGCTGACGCTGGTAAAGATCTCGTGGCCGCCGATCTCGAACGGCAGGAGCAGGTCTTCCTGAATGCGCCGCGCCGTGCGCACCGCGGCGGTGATGTCGTCGATTCCTTCGACCAGCACGGCGAACTCGTCGCCGCCGAGGCGGGCGATGGTGTCGATCGCGCGCAGCGTCGTGCGCAGGCGGCCGGTGACCGCGATCAGCAGCTCGTCGCCGACGACATGTCCGAGGGAGTCGTTGACCACCTTGAAGCGATCGAGGTCGAGGAAGAGCACCGCGTAGTACGACTGCGGATGGCGGATCTGCGATTCGATGGCGCGCTGCAGGCGGTCCATGAACAGCGCGCGGTTCGGCAGATCGGTGAGCGCATCGTGGAAGGCGTCATGAGTCAGCCGCTCCTCGGCGCGCTTCCGTTCGGTGATGTCGGTCGACGATCCGGCGATGCGCGTGGCGTTGTGTTCCGCGTCGCGCACGGCGAGTCCGCGGCTGAGCATCCAGCGCTCCGTGCCGGTCGACGTGCGGATGCGATGCTCGTGCTCGAAGTGCGGCGTCACGCCGCGGAGGTGCGCGTCGAGCGTGCTGCGGAGGATGTCGATGTCGTCGGGATGCACGCGCGAGAACCATTCGTCGGGCGAGCTTCCGATCTCGTCCTCGGCGTACCCGAACATCGACTTCCAGCGCGGCGAGTAGTAGACGTCGTTCGTCCGCAGGTTCCACACCCAGAGGCCGTCGTTCGCGCCGCGCGCGGAGAGCGCGTACCGCTCTTCGCTCTCGCGCAGCGCGCTGAGCGTGCGGCTCTGCTCGAGCGCGTAGCGGATCGAGCGCTCCAGCAGTTGCGCGTCGATCTCGCCCTTCACCAGGTAATCGGCGGCGCCGGCGCGCATCGCGGCGAGATCGACCTCGCCGTCGTCCTGACCGGTGAGCAGGACGAGCGGCGCGGGGCAGCCCGATGCACGCGCGTGCGCCAGCAGCTCCAGGCCGTTGTGCTCACCGAGGCGGTAGTCGATCAGGTAGATGTCGTGAGCGTTGCTGACGATCGTGTCGATCGCTTCGTCGAAGTCGGAGACCCAGTCGAGGACGAACGAGGTGCGCTTGCTGTCGGCGAGGAGGTCGCGTGTGACGACGAAGTCATCCTCGTCGTCGTCGACGAGAAGGATGCGTACTGCGCGCGGCTCGAATTCAGACAAGGCGGTCGGGAGGGAGCTCGACGATCTCGATCCAATAACGGCCGATGTCGCGCATGACGGCGACGAGGCCTTCGAAGCTGACGGGCTTGGTGATGAAAGAGTTGGCGCCGAGGTCATAGGTCCGGTAGATGTCTTCTTCCGCTTTGGAGGTGGTGAGCACGATGATCGGGATGCGGCGGAGATCGGGATCGGCTTTGATCTCGCGCAGCGCCTCGCGGCCGTCTTTGCGCGGCATGTTGAGGTCGAGCAGGATCAGGCCGGGACTCGGTGCGGCGTCGGGCTCGGAGTAGCGGCCGCGCCGGTAGAGGTAGTCGAGCAGCTCATCGCCATCCTCGACGAAGCGGAGGTCGTTGACCACGCGGCTCTCTTCGAGCGCGTCCGCCGCGAGCATCCGGTCTTCTTCGTCGTCGTCCGCGAGCAGGATGACGATCGGTCGTGCGCCGTTGGGCATTGGTTCCTCCGGAACAGTTGCCGGTTACCGGTTCCCAGTTGCCACGAGGCAACCGGCAACTGGTAACCGGTTACATATCACTATCAGTGGCTGTCTCGTTTCTCGATATGCGATTGCCGCAGCGGCAAGGTCACCGTGAACGTCGATCCCTCGCCGGGTTTGCTCCGCGCCTCGATCGTTCCGCCGTGACGCTCCGCTATTCTGCGGCAAATCGCCAGCCCGATCCCGGTTCCTTCGTATTCGCCGCGGCCGTGGAGGCGCTCGAACATGGTGAAGATGCGCTCCGCGTATTTCTCGTCGAAGCCGATGCCGTTGTCTTCGACGGTGAGCCGGCAGCGGCTGTCGCTCACCGCGGCTTCAATGCGCACCAGCGGCGGCACGCCGGGACGGTTGAACTTCAGCGCGTTCCCCGCGAGGTTTTGCAGGAGTTGCCGCATCTGCATCGGATCGGCGTCGATCGACGGCAGCTCGCCGATGTAGATGTGCCCGCCGACGTCGTGCAGCCGCACCTCGAGGTCGTGCGCGACTTCATGCGCGATCTCGTCGAGATTCACGGAGACGAACGGTTGGCCCTTCGTCGTGACGCGCGAGAACGTCAGCAGGTCATTGATCAGCACCTGCATCCGTTTCGCGGCCGATCTCATGCGATGCACGTAATCCTTCGCCTGCGCCGGCAGCGCCTCGGCGTGCTTGCTCTCCAGCAGATCGCCGAACGCCTGGATCTTGCGCAGCGGCTCCTGCAGGTCGTGTGAGGCGACGTACGCGAAGTCCTCGAGCTCGCGGTTGCTCTGCTCGAGGCGCTTGGTGAACTGGCGCAGCTCTTCGTCCGCCTGCTTGCGCTCGCGGATGTCGCGCGCGATCACCACCGCGCCGCGCTGCACGTCGTGCTCGCTGATCGGAGAAATCGAGACGCTGACGTCGATCTTCGTGCCGTCGCGATGGCGGAAGACGCGCTCCTGATCGCGGATCGGTCCGCGGCGCGAGAGCTCGCCGAGCGTGCGCGAGATCGTGTCGTCGAGATCGTGCGGCTCCAGCGTGTCGATCGAGCGCCCCATGATGTCGGCGTCGGCAAACCCGAGGAGCCGCGAGACCGCGCCGTTGGTCACGCGGATGCGGCCCTCGGAGTCGATCACGAACAACGCATCCGCCATCGTCTGCACGATCTCGCGCGCGGCGCGTGCGGCGGTGATGTGCTGCAGGCGATGGCGCTGGATCGTCGTCCAGGCGCTGGCGATGAAGGCGAGGACCGGGATGAAGCCGATCGGACGCATGGGCACGCCGAGCATCGGCAGGAAATCGATGGCCGCGACGTAGACGACCGCGAAGCTGATGAGCATCTTTCCCACGCGCTCGCGGCGTTTGAAATTGTGCGTGCGCCGGTGCTCCAGGATCCCTTCGACGACATGCGCTCCGAGCGCACCGAGGAAGAAGATGAGGAACGGAGCGGCGAGGTAGCCCATCCGCGGATACCAGCCCCACGAATGCGGCTCCATGGTGTGGATCACGCCGTCGGTGAAGGCGGTGATGACGGCGAAGACGAGCGATGCGATCCAGAGCGCGCGGATGACGCGGATGCGCGCGGAGTAGAGGCGGAGTGCGGTTGCTGTGAAGTCGTAAATCGCCGCGGGGAGGAAGCAGACGCCGGTGATGGCGATGCGCGCCCAGACTTTCGCGACGGCAGGATCGGTCGCAGTGAGCATGAACGTGAAGGCGGCGAACCAGACGCCGACCAGCACGATCATCACGGAGAAGAGGACGCCCACTCGCGACGCCCGCTGCCGCGAATAAATCACCGCCGCGAGGATGAAGAGCGAGATGCCGACGACGGCCCACGGGATTGCATAGGCGTTCCAGTGGTAGGGCACGGGGGGATTGTACGCAGTAGATAGCAGATAGCGGATAGCAGATAGCAAGGGAGCGGACGGCGCCTTCGTGGAGCGCCTGTCGCTCCACGAAGGATGCTATCCGCTATCGGCTATCTGCTATCTCGGTCACCTCGTCCCGATCGAATCGATCCGCCGCGCGTCGAACAGGCCGCCGCGCACCCAGTTGCCGGAGAGCGAGACGCGATCGCCGCGGCGGAGGTCGTCGATGCCGAGGCGGCTGTTGCGGCGGTTCAGCGACCGCATGTCGACCGTGATGTAGCCGCGGTCGGAGCGGAGGTTGACGGTGCCGCGACGGAAGTCGACGCGATCGACCACGCCGCGCACGACGTCGCCGTAGCGGGAGCCGCCGTCGTTGTAGTAGCCGCCGTCATCCGGCCATCCGAGGTCGTCGACGACGACGTAGCCGTTGTCGAAGATGCCGCCGAGGCGGATCGAGAGGCCGACGCTGAGGCGGTGTCCGCGCAGGTGCGACTGCGGCACCCAGTACGAGTAGTTCCCGCGATCGAGATAGACGCGGTAACCGTCGCGCTCCTGCTTGAAGCTGCGGATCTTTCCCGACTCGCTGATGCGGTTGTCGTGACGTCGCGAGTCGTTTTCATGGTTGTAACCGCGGTTGTCGCGATTGTCGTTGCGGCTCTCGCCTCGTGCCCCGCGCCATGACCCATCCTGAGGACGGGAGTCCGCGAACGCGGACGCGGTGAGCAGGATCGCCAGCGCGCCCGTTCCTGCCACTTTTACGGCCATTCTGCTGATGTTTTTCATGTTTTTCTCCATTCGAACCATTGGACTGCTGGTGGGTGTAATCGCAATCGCGCTGCCATTCGTGAGTTGGCAGTGGCAGTTGGCAGTGGGCAGTAGTCCGCGCTTCGGCCAACGGCCAACTGTCAACGGTCAACTAGGTCACTCCGTCTGATGCTCGACAAGGAGGCAGCCAGCAATGAAGAAAGTGGTCATCGCAATACTCGCCCTCGCGTTCAGCGCGACCCTCGCCTTCGCCGGACCGGCGGAGAGACTCAACCTGACGCCCCAGCAGTGGCAGCAGTGGATGGAGCTTCGGAAGTCGTTTCATCAGCAGATGCAGCAGCTCCGCAAGGAGCACGAACAGAAGCTGATGGCGATGCTGACCGACGAGCAGAAGGCGGAGTTCGCGCAGATGAAGGCCGAGCGCCGCGAGCATCGCCAGCATCGCCGGGGGCGGTAGCGTTCGGACAACTGTCCGCGGACAACTGTCCGCCGGAGCCCCCGGCGGACACCCTTCAAATCACCTAACCTCAATCAAATCAACAACGTCTCATATGGCATCCCCGTTGCCCCCTGGGGCTGCCACATGATCGAAAACAGCTCCTCGATGGATCGCGCGGTCGCGGCGCCGAAAGGGCTCACGCGGAATCGCGCGGTCCTCCTCGGCGGGACCATCGCCCTGGCCATCCTCGCCGCGGTCCTCTTCCCCTCCATCCGCCGCTGGTCGAACGCCGACCGTTCCGTCGACGCCACCACGATGAGCATCGCCGCCGTCACGCGCGGTGACCTGCGGCGCGACGTCTCCGTGCAGGGGCGCGTCGTCGCGGCGCTGCATCCGACGCTCGTCGCGCCGGCGCAGGGGACGGTCTCGATGACCGCGAAGGCGGGACAGGTGGTGCGCAAAGGCGAGATCCTCGCCGTCATCGACAGCCCCGAGGTGCGCAGCGCGCTGGAGCAGGCGAAGGCGCAGTTGCTCTCGCTGCAGTCCGACACGGAGCGCGAGAAGATCGCGGGACGCCAGTCCGCGGCGCGGCTCCGCCAGGAAGCCGATATCGCGCGCACGCGGCTCGAGGCGGCGAAGCGCGCGCTGGTGCGCGCCGAGACGCTGCACAAAGAAGGGCTGCTCAACCGCGGCGACTTCGAGCGCGCGCAGGACGAGCTGCATCTCGCCGAGCTCCAGGTCGCGCAGGCGACGCGCGAGATCTCGCTGAGCGACGAGTCGTCGTCGTTCAACGTCCGCGCGCGATCGCTGCAGGTGGAGCGGCAGCAGTCGGTCGCGGCGGAGCTGCAGAAGCGCTACGACGACCTCACCATCCGCGCGCCGTTCGACGGCATGATCGCGGCGCTGCCGGTCAACGACCGCGACTCCGTCGTGGCCAACGCGCCGGTCATCAGCATCGTCAATCTCTCCTCGCTCGAGCTCGAGCTGCAGATCCCCGAGGACTACGCGGCCGACGTGCAGATCGGGACGCCGGTGTCGATCACGTACGGCGCGGAGGAGCAGCAGGGTCACGTCACCGCGGTCTCGCCGGAAGTGACCGGCAACCAGATCACCGCGCGCGCGGTGCCCGACGGCGGCTGGCCGGCAGGGATGAAGCAGAACCAGCGCGTCACGACGCGGCTGGTGTTCGAGTCGAAGCACAACGTGCTGAAGGTCGCGCGCGGCGCGTTCCTGGAGAGCGGCGGCGGACGGAGCGCGTACGTCGTCGACGGCAACAGCGCCACGCGCCGGGCCATCGAAGCGGGAGCGGTGAGCGTCTCGGAAATCGAAATCGTGAGCGGCCTGCGCGAGGGGGAGCGGATCGTCGTATCCGACACCTCAACGTTCGGCGACGCCCGCACCATCATTCTTCATTGAAGGGGAGAGCCACACATGCTTGAAATGAGCGGCATTCGCAAGGTCTATCGCACCGATCTCGTCGAGACGCACGCGCTGGAGGGACTCTCGCTGAACGTCGGCGCGGGCGAGTTCGTCTCCGTCATGGGACCGTCGGGCTCGGGCAAGACGACGTTCCTCAACATCGCCGGACTGCTCGACGTCTTCGACGGCGGCACCTACCGCCTCGACGGAAAAGACGTCAGCAAGTTGAGCGACGGCGAGATGTCGTCCATCCGCAACCGCAACGTCGGCTTCATCTTTCAGAGCTTCAACCTGATCCCCGACCTCGACGTCTTCGACAACGTCGACGTTCCGCTCCGCTACCGCGGCCTCGGCGCCGCCGAGCGCAAGCAGCGCATCGAGAAAGCGGTCGGCATGGTCGGCCTCACCTCGCGCATGCATCACCTGCCGTCGCAGCTCTCCGGCGGCCAGCAGCAGCGCGTGGCCATCGCGCGCGTGCTCGCCGCGGAGCCGAAGCTGATCCTCGCCGACGAGCCGACCGGCAACCTCGACTCGCTCATGGCGCGCGAGATCATGGATCTGCTCGACGACATCAACAGGAAGGGGACGACGATCGTGATGGTCACGCACTCGCCCGAGTGCGCCGCGCGCGCGTCGCGCGAGATCCATCTGCTCGACGGCAAGGTCGTCGACATCGAGCGTCCGCCCGCGATCGTGGCAATGCAGGGGTGATCCAATGCTCGGATACAACACACGCATCGCCATCAAAAGCCTGCGCCGTCATCCACTGCTCGCCGCCGTGATCATCGCCGGCATCGCCCTCGGCATCTGGGCCTCGACGACGTTCACCACGGTGCGCCACATGTTCGCGCGCGATCCGCTCCCCGGCCGCAGCAGCCGCATCTTCTACGTGCGCATGGACAACTGGGATCCGGCGCGCCCCTATCCTTCCGGCGAAGGCAGCAAGGCCCTGCCGGTTCCGCCGCAGGTCACCTATCGCGATTCGATGGAGCTGATGCGCTCGAAGATTCCGGTGCGTCAGACCGCGGACTTCATCACCAATCTCGTCGTCTACCCCGATCGTAAAGTCAGCCGTCCGTACACGAGCCCGATCCGGCTCTGCTTCAGCGACTTCTTCCCGATGTTCAACGTCCCGTTCCGGTACGGCCACGGTTGGGACAAGCGCGCCGACGCGAGCGCGGAGCAGGTCGTGGTGATCGACGACGCGACGAACCAGAAGCTCTTCGGCGGCGCGAACAGTGTGGGCAAGCGCATTCGCCTTGCGGACCGCAACTTCACGATCGTCGGCGTGCTCGCGCCGTGGCGGCCGTTCATCCGCATGTACGACATGCTGGGGAACTTTGTCGCGGAGCCGGAGCCGTTCTTCATCCCGTTCAGTCTCGCGCCGAAGATGGAGCTCCGCCCCTTCGGCAACTCGGACGGCTGGCAATCGGTCAACCTCACGACCTACCAGGAGTTCCTCGCGTCCGAGGTGGACTTCATCCAGTACTGGGTGGAGCTCCGCACACCGGCCGACCTCGCGGCCTACCAGCGCTACGTCGACGATTACGTGCGGCAGCAGAAGAAGAGCGGCCGCTTCCAGCGTCCGTTGTTCAATCCCGTTCGGTCGTTGCGCCAGATCATGACCGAGTACGGCATCGTGCGGCCGCAACTGACGGCGATGGCGGTGATGTCGATTCTCTTCCTCGTCATCTGCTCGATGAACCTCACCGGTCTGCTGCTCGGCAAGTTCCTGGCGCGCGCGCCGGAGGTCTCGGTGCGGCGCGCGCTCGGAGCGAGACGCCTCGACATCTTCATGCAGCACGTCATCGAGTGTGAGCTGGTCGGCATCGCCGGCGGCGTGGTCGGGATGCTGCTCTCCATCGCCACGCTGCGCTTCATCGGCAAGCTGATCGCCGACAGCGCGCGCTTCTCACTCGATCTGGAGATGGTCGCCGCCGCCGTCTTTCTCTCCCTCGTCGCGGGACTGCTCGCCGGCATCTATCCGGCGTGGCGCATCTGTACGGTGCAGCCGGCGGTGCAATTGAAAGCATGAAGCAGTTGCCGGTTACCAGTTGCCAGTTACCACGCGGCAACCGGCAACTCGGCAACCGGCAACTCGGCAACGAAGGAGCCATCACATGGAAATCGGACCGATCACCCGCGCTCTCCTCCGCAACAAGACGCGTTTCATCCTCATCGTCCTGCAGATCGCCGTCACGCTCGCCGTGGTGACGAACGCGGTCAACATGATCGTGGAGGAACGGAAACAGATGAACAAACCGTCCGGCTTCGACGACCAGAACCTCCTCTGGGTGCGCAGCCGCAACTTCGCGCCGGAGTTCGACCAGCTCCCGTACCGCATCGCCTCGGCCGAGTCCGATCTGCGCGCGTTGCGCGGCATTCCCGGCGTCAAGGCCGTGGTCAACACGAACTTTCTCCCGTGGGCGGGAGGCGGCAGCTCGGGTGAAGTGAAAGTCATCGGCGGCGACGGCAGCCCCTTCCGCACGCAGCAGTACGCCGCGACGCCTGGCTTCGTGCAGACGCTCGGCACGAAGATCGTCTCCGGCCGCGATCTGCGCGAGAGCGACATCGACGACGATCCGAACTCCACCACCGCGACCGTGATCATCTCGCGGGGACTGGAAAAGCTGATGTTCAAGGACAAGAGCGCGGTCGGGCAGCAGCTCACGCCAGGCACCGGCTCCATCTCGATCGTCGGCGTGTTCGATCCCTTTTACAACCCGTACGGCTGGCCGATTCACGAGTACTGCGTGATCTTCGCGGGACATGTGTCGCGCAACGGCGCGCGTTATCTCGTGCGCGTGGAGCCGGGGATGATGAAGCAGGTCGCGCCCATGGTCGAGAAGCGTCTCATCGCGACGAATGACGGGCGCAACGTCGAGCTGCAGCCGATCTCCCAGGTCAAGAGCAGGTACTTCCGCCAGAACGAGATCGTGATCGCGGCGATGGGGATGGTCATCTTCCTCATCGTCGTCGTCACCGGACTCGGCATCGTCGGCGTGACGTCGTTCACGGTGACGGAGCGTACGCGCCAGATCGGCACGCGCCGCGCCCTCGGCGCAACCAAACCTGCGATCATCCGTTACTTCCTGATGGAGAATTGGATCATCACGAACTCCGGATTGATTCTCGGCATCGCGCTCGCCTACGGGCTGAACTACCTCCTCGTCACGCAGACGTCGGGAGTGAAGCTCGACTGGCGGTTCGTGCTGGCGGGCGTCGCGCTGCTCTGGGCTCAGGGCATCGTGGCCACGCTCGCGCCGGCGATGCGCGCGGCCGCGGTGTCGCCGGTGATCGCCACGCGAACGGTATGACGGTTCAGCCGATGCAGCAGTCGCAGAAGGCAACGGCCGGCACGGTCCTCATCGTCGAGGACCAGCCGGCGGTCGCCCGCGCGCTGCTGCTGCTGTTCGACATCCACGGCATCGACGCTTTCGCCGCGGCGAACGCGGATGAAGCGCTGCGCGCCGTCGGCCGCGGCGAAGTCGACGTCGTGCTGCAGGACATGAATTTCACCCCCGGCGCGACGTCGGGCGACGAAGGGATGGCGCTGTTTCGGCGCTTGCGCCAGATCGCGCCCGGCATGCCGGTCGTGCTGCTCACCGCATGGACGTCGCTCGAGACCGCGGTGCAGCTCGTGAAGGAGGGCGCGACCGATTACCTCGCCAAGCCGTGGAACGACGAGAAGCTGCTGACGATCGTCACGCAACTGCTCGAGACGCGGCGCGGCGAGCGCGAACGCCGCGGCTCGCGCGCCGCACTCGCGCAGGCGTTCGACCTCTGCGGCATCGTCTACGAAAGCGCGGCGATGCATCGCGTGGTCACGCTCGCGCTGCAGGTCGCGGGCGCCGACGTGCCGGTCCTGATCACCGGACCGAACGGCGCGGGGAAAGAGAAGGTCGCGGAGATCATCCAGGCGAACTCGCGCCGCAAGAAAGCGCCGTTCGTGAAAGTGAACGCGGGCGCGCTTCCCGATCAATTGCTGGAGAGCGAACTGTTCGGCGCCGAGGCGGGCGCGTTCACCGGCGCGACACGTCTGCGCGTCGGCCGCTTCGAGTCGGCGAACGGCGGCACGCTCTTCCTCGACGAGATCGGCAACCTCTCATCCGCCGGTCAGATGAAGTTGCTGCGCGTGCTGCAGAACGGCGAGTTCGAAAGACTCGGCTCGAGCGAGACGCGCCGCGCCGACGTCCGCCTGCTCTGCGCCACGAACGCCGATCTGCGCAACGGCTCGTTCCGTCAGGACCTCCTGTTCCGCCTGAACGTGATCGACATCAACGTCCCCGCGTTGAGCGCGCGCCGCGAAGACATCATCCCCCTCGCCCGCGCCTTCCTCGCCGGCGCCCTGCGCAACAGCCGCTCGCGCGCCGAGCGCCTGACCGAGGAGGCCTGCAGCGCGCTAGTCGCCTACGACTGGCCGGGCAATGTGCGCGAGCTCCAGAACCGAGTCCAGCGCGGCGTCGTCACCGCGTCAGACGAAGTCATCACGCCCACGGACCTCGGCTTCAACTCCCTCGTGGAGCGACAGGCGCCCCCGCCTGTCGAATCCGAAAGAGCAGAGCTCGAACAACTCCTCCTCGAGTCCAACGGCAGCGTCTCCACCGTGGCAAAATCCCTCGGCATCTCGCGCCAGGCGCTCTACCGCAAGATGGAACGCCTCGGCATCATCCTCGAGCGCCGGCCGAAGGAATGAAGAGAACCTCGGACTGCGGCGGCCACGCCGCCGCCCTGAACACCCGTCATCGCGCCGGCAAATGCGCACAGGGCGGCGGCATGGCCGCCGCAGTCCGATGACGATCGCCATCGCCGTCGTCCTCCTCATCGTTCTCCTCACCTGGTACATCGCCCGCGCGCCGCTGCGCCGCATGAAGAAATCGCTCGCCGCCCTCAACGACGGCGTGCGCGGCTTCGCCGACGGCGATTTCAGTCTCCGCCTGCGCGTCACCGGCGGAAAAGAGATCGCCTCGCTGGTGACGATGTACAACGAGATCGGCGACGTGCTGCGCGCGCAGCGCAATGAATCGCTGCAGCGCGAGCTGCTGTTCGAGACCGTCCTGCAGACCACGCCGCTGGCCATCGTCCTCACCGACGCCGGCGGCCGCGTGGTCTACGCGAACCGCGCCGCGCGCCAGGTCTTCACGCCAGGCGGTCGCATCGAAGGCCGCCTCTTCGACGACATCCTCCACGCCGCGCCGCAGCTCCGCGAGTCGTTCACCTCCGATCGCGATTCGCTCTTCACCAGCGGCACGGAGACATGGCACCTGTCGCGCCGCACGTTCTTCCTCAACGGCCAGTCGCACATGCTCTGCATCGCGAACCGCCTCACGCCCGAGCTGCGGCGGCAGGAGGTCGAGGTCTGGAAGCGCGCGATCCGCGTGCTCAATCACGAGCTGAACAACTCGTTCGCCCCGATCCGCTCGCTCTTCCACTCCGCGCGCGCACTTCGCGATCGCCCCGAACAACTGCATCGACTCGACGAGATCAACGCGGCGGTCGAGGAGCGGCTCGATTACCTGCAGCGCTTCCTAGACGGTTACTCCCAGTTCGCGCGCCTGCCGAAGCCGCGCCGGGAGCAGGTGCCGTGGCTCGAGCTGCTCGAATCAGTGCAGCGCATCGTCCCGTTCCGCATCGCCCCGCCGCTCCCCGAGCACGCCGGCTTCATCGACCGCACGCAGATCGAGCAAGTGGTGATCAACCTGGTCAAGAACGCCGCCGACGCCGGCAGCGAAGCCGAGGTGAGCGTGCAGCGCCGCGCGGGAGGCAGCGTGCTGACCGTCTCGGACCGCGGCGAAGGGATGACCGACGAGACCATTACCCGCGCGTTGTTACCCTTCTGGTCCACCCGCCTCGGCGGTTCCGGCCTCGGCCTCCCCCTCTGCAACGAGATCGTCGACGCACACGGCGGCCACCTGCGGATCGGGCGACGGGAGGGTGGGGGGACGGTGGTTAGTTGCTGGTTGCCGGATTGAACCCTCACTCCCGGATCCGCGCCAGTTTCGCGACGTCGTGTCCCGGGAAAAGAAACACCTCGCCACGCGAATTGTCGACGCGACTCTGCAGAAACGGCTTGTACTCCTCGCTCCGATAAAACGCCTCGGCCGCCTCGCGCGTGGGCCACTCGATCAGCACGAACACGTGCGGCGTGGCGCCGTCGCCTTCGAGCCGCTCGATGCGCGGTGTGCGGGCGAGGAACTGCCCGCCCGCCCGCTCCACCATCGGCGTGACGTCGCGGACGTAGCTCTCCACCCACTTGTCATCCGTGAGCTGGAGCGAGGCGAGCGTGTAGTACTTCATCGCGATCTCCACGCCGCGATCGCCAGCAGCACGCCGATCGCGAGCATCGTCCACAACACCAGCTCGTTCGGCGGCAGCATGAAGACGACGGTGATGATCGCGATCCAGACAATCGCGATCACGTTGATGAACGTCGAGAAGCGCCCGAGGGTCCAGGGCGCATTCGCGTTCAGTCCGTGCCTCAGTTTCAAAAAGATCGGGATGCCGTACGCGAGGTAGAGGCAGATCGTGCTGATCGACGTCACGACGAACCACGCGGCGGCGTAGACGCAGATCAGCACCGACAGCGCCGAGGTCACCAGGATCGCGACGTGCGGGATCTGATGCTTGCCGCTCACGCGCTTCAGAAAGCGCGAGCCGGGCATGCCGTCGTCGCGCGCGAACGCGTACCACATGCGCCCCATCGACGTGACCGACGCCACTCCGCAGAGCCACATGGCGACGCCGATGACGATGGCGATCGCGTTGGCCAGCAGCGGCGGGAGATTGTTCGAGACGACGTAAAGCACCGGGTACGGGTCGTTCGCCGTCGCCGCGACGTCACCGTGCGGGATGCACCACGTCAGCACCATCAGCATCAGATAGCCGGCGACCGCGGAAACGCCGACCGACAGCACGATCCCCCACGCGCTGTTCATCCGCGCCATCTTGGTCTCCTCGGCCATGTGGGCCGAGGCGTCGTAACCGGTGTACGTCCACTGCGCCTGGAGGAGGGAGAGGACGAATAGCAGCAGCACCGGCGCGCTCGCGTACAGCGCGCTCAGTCCCGGCACGAGGCGGAAGAGCGGCGACGGAAATCCGCGATCGCCGATGGCCATCGTCTTCGACGTCTCGAGCAGATTCGCTGACGGTTGAAAGGAGAAGAGGAAGGAGAGCGAGTTGTGATGCCGGCCGAAGAACGTCAGCGCGACGACGATCAGCAGCACGCCGCCGATGTGCCACCAGACGCTGAGGTCATTGAGCCGCGCGGTGAGGCGCACGCCGGACAGATTGATGATGACCTGCGGGATCATGATCAGCACCATCACGCCGATCTGCACCCACCACGACGTCGCCGTGTGCGTCACCGCGCCGATGAGATAGATCGCCGCCGCGACGTTGATCCCCGCCGTGATCGCCACCTGCCCGATCATGTTCAGCCACGCCGTCACCCAGCCCCACCGCCACCCGCCCATCGTGCGGGCCCAGAAATAGAGGCCGCCCGCGGTGGGATAGGCGGACGCGATCTCCGCCATCGACGCCGCCACGCACATGGTCAAGATGCTGACGATCGGCCAGCCGAGGGAGTTCACCACGGGGCCCGCGAACTTCAGCCCGTAGCCGTACAGCAGCACCGCGCCGGTGAGGATGGAGATGATGGAGAAAGAGACGGCGAAGTTGGCGAAGCCGCCCATCTCGCGGAGGAGCTGTTGCGTGTAGCCGAGCGAGGCGAGGTCGCGTTCGTCGTCGTTCACTCCCTACAATGATCCCATGCGCCGCGACGTCCTCACCATCATCGCCATCGCCATCGTCGCCTACGCCCTGGCGAACGTGATCCACGAAGGCCTCGGCCACGGCGGCGCGTGCCTGCTCGTGGGCGGACGTCCGGTCGAGCTCTCGTCGCTGCACTTCCGCTGCGAGGCGGACTCGAAGTTCGTCTCCGCCGCGGGATGCATCGCGAACGTGATCGCCGCGTTCATCGCGTTGATGTTTTTCCGCCGCCGCCCGTCGTTCTTCCTCTGGCTCTTCACGACGATCAACCTGCTGATGGCGACCGGATATCTGTTGTTCTCCGGCGTGATGCGCGTCGGCGATTGGGTGAATGTCTGCCGCGATCTGCCGCCCGGCGTGTGGCGTCCCGCGCTCGCGATCATCGGCGCGGGCCTCTACTTTCTCGTCGCGCGTTTCTCCGCGCGCCTGCTCGCGCCGCTCGCCGGACGCGATGGCGCGCGACGCATGACGCTCATCCCGTACTTCACCGGCGGCATCCTCTATTGCGTGTCGGGACTCTTCAATCCGGTCGGGCCGATCCTCATCGCCATCTCCGCCGCGGCCGCGTCGTTCGGCGGCACGTCGGGACTGATCTGGCTCGTGGTGCTCATTCGCAATCCGGAGGGCGAGGGGATCGCGATCGAGCGGTCAGTGGGATGGATCGTCGCCGGCGCGATCGTCGCCGCGATCTTCATCGGCGTGCTGGGGCCGGCGATTCGTTTCTAGCCGATCGCCTTCCGCATCGTCCACAACAAATGACTGAGGTAATCGCGCCGCGACTCGCCCGTCGTCACGATCAGTAATTTCGTGATCTTCAGCTCCAGCGGATCGGTGTAGAGCAGGATCAGCATCTCGCGGATGAAGCTCGTGTTCAGCGTGATGTCGTTGTCCGTGCCGACGCCGAGGCGGATGCCTTTCTTCTCCCACCACGAGAACGGATGGTCTTTGTAGTCGGCCAGCTCGCCGGTGAGCTTCTTGTTCGATGACGGCAGGGAGACGAGCGTGAGGCGCTTGTCGATCATCCGATTGAGCACGTCGTGCTGATAGCTCTCGACCTCGCGCGCGTGATGGAACTTCGTCTTCGTCGCCAGCGTCGCCTCTGCGTCGCTGATCGGCACGCCGTGCACCAGCTTGTCGCGGATCTCCTCGCGATTGCTCCAGTCCATGTCCATGATCTCCGCGCGATGCCGCGACGCCAGCGCCTCGCCGCGGCTGTTCGCGCGGAAGACGCGCTGCAGCAGCGCGTGGAAGTAGAAGTTCGGATTGATCCCCATCGACAGGCCGTGCTCGACCGCGTCGACGTGCCAGATGTTCATCGCGTTGTCGACCGCCTGAACTCCCTGCCGCAGCGTGTGCCACGTCTCGCCGTGATGGCTGCGCGTGCGGAAGCCGTACGCCTGCAGCTTGCGCATCCCGACGCGCATCTCCTGGAAATGCGTCTTGCGGAAGAAGCCGCGCTCGTCGCCGACGGTGTCGACCTCGGTGACGACGTCGCGCAGCTCGGGGAAGCGCTTGAGCAGCTCGATGATCTGTCCGACCTGATCGTCGAAGCTCGCGCGCTTCGACGGATAGCGCGTCGCGTCGTAGAAGCCCGGCTCCTTGCGGAAGCTCGGCGAGAGGACGAAGCGGAACGCCGGCACTTCGCTCTGAAATTTGCGGAAGCCTTCGTACAGGCCGAGGAGCACGTCCTCCGGCGTGAGTGCGGCAATGCCGGGGATCTGTTCGGCCGAGTCGGTGGTCTCGCGGAAGAGCGTGAACTTCAGCCGCACCGCGCCGACGTTCGCCGAGCGATAGAGCCGGCTGGCCATGTGATACGCGGCATCGCGATGCGCCTCGCGCGTGGTGAGGATCAGCTTCGCGAGGTAGAGGATGCGGAGGTAGCGGTCGAAGCGATCGTCGTCGCCGAGGCGGACGAGGCGGTCGATGTCGGCAGCGCTGCGGATCGGCAGCGCGCCCTCGCCGTACACCTCGGCGATCTTCGCTTCGTACAGCGCGCGCTGCGGACCGTCGAGCAGTTCCATGAGGCGCGGGTAGATGAAGTCGGCGTCGAGCGAGCCGGTGAGGTGGATGTGCTCGTCGTGAAATGGGATCGGGAACGCGCGGAAGAACGCGCCGAGCGACTTCGACACCGGATGCGCGAAGAGCGCCTCGATCGGTTGCGCGTTCAGCCGGAAGCGCCCAAGGAGCTCGTGGAACTCCCGGATGCAATGCGCGACCTCGTCCGGGAGCGATTGCTGTTCGGCCAGCGTGAGCGTGTCGTCGAGCGACAAGCCGCTCGTTTCGCTGATCAGTTGGGTGAAGACGCGCGTGAGCTGGTGGACGAGGTCCATGGGGGGATGCTAAAGCAGATAGCAGATAGATAGCAGATAGCGGATAGCGGATAGCAAGGGGAGCGGCGGCCTTTTGCTATCTGCTATCCGCTATCTGCTATCTAGAACTGGAAGTAGATGAACGCCGTCTCCTCTGCCGGCCACAAGAAGAAAAACGCGATGCCGATCGCGATGCACGCGGCGACAAACGCCGGCGTGCGCAACCGCGAAAGATCGACGCGCGACGCATGCAGCGCGATGAATGCGGCGATCAGCGCGATGGTGCTGAAGAAGAAGATCGTCAGCAGGCCGCGTCCGGCGAGCGCGAAGTCGAAGTCGAAGAGGACGAACTTGCGCATCGCCGTCAGCATCGCGTGCGGCTCGCGGACGCGGAACGCGATCCACGTGAAGAGAATGCAGAGCTGCGTGACGAAGAGCGATCGCGGGCGCTGCCATTTGCGATAGGCAATCAGCAGCAGGCCGTGCATCGCGCCCCAGAGCACGAAGTTCCACGACGCGCCGTGCCAGAGGCCGCCGAGGAGCATCGTGATCATCAGCTTGCGTCCGATCGGCAGGTAGAGGTAATCGCGCAGCCACGACGAGAGGCTGATGTGCCAGCGCCGCCAGAAGTCGCGCGGGTTGCGCGCGAAGTAAGGGCGGTCGAAGTTGACCGGCAGATCGAAGCCGAAGACGTGCGCCAGGCCGATGGCGATGTCGGTGTAGCCGGAGAAGTCACAGTAGATCTGCACGGCGAAGCCGATGGTGGCGATCCAGATCACGACGCTCGGCCATTGCGACGGGTCGGCGAAGATCGCGTTGACGAAGACGGCGACGTTGTCGGCGATCAGCACCTTCTTCGCCAGCCCGCGCATCACGCGCAGCACGGCGAATTCGTCGATGCGGATCACGACGTCGCGTTCGAGCTGCGGCAGGAACTGTCCGCCGCGGACGATTGGTCCGGCCACGAGCTCGGGGAAGAACGCGATGAAGAGCGCGTAATCGAGCGGCGAGCGGCACGCGCGGAGCTGGCCGCGGTAGACGTCGACGATGTAGCTGATGGAGTGGAACGTGTAGAACGAGATGCCGAGCGGCACCGCCATGTGCAGCAGTCCCGGCTCGACGCGCAGCAGTGCGAGCATCGCGAGGTTCACCGCAACGCTGATGCTGACCAGCGCTTTGCTGCGGCGCTTCTCCAGCGCGAGGCCGATGGCGTAATCGAGAAACGTCGTGATCAGCAGCGGGATGAGAAATCGCGGCGAGAACCAGCCGTAGAAGACCCAACTCGCGATGAGGAGTACGAGCTTGCGTGCCGTGCGACCTCGCGCGATCGCGACCGCGGCGACGACGATCGTGAAGAAGACCGCGAATTGCCATGTCTGGAACAGCATCAGAGCCGCTCCGCCAGGAATCGCGTCAGCTTCTTTGCGCCTCTGGCGTTTGGGTGTGTGGCGTCGAGGAATTCATCCGGTTGCAGGAGATCGGTCGCGTCGATGACGTTATGGAACGGGACGCGCATCGCGCGGTAGTGCGCGCGCACGATTGGCGAGAGCGGCGCAAGGACGATGATCACGTTGCGCCTGGCGACAATCGACTCGATGAGCCGCCGCTGATGCGGATCGATCGCGAACGCTTCGCTGCCACGCCAGACTTCGTCTGTCGCTCTGCCCTGGGCGAATGCGCTCTCGAATGCCGCGCGGACCACCCAGCGCGAGCGGAAGCGCTCTACCGCATCGGACATCGCCGGCATGCCGACGAGAGCGCGCGTCTCTGCCGATGGCCGCAGCCCGTACATCCACCACGCGTTCCACCCCTGCTCGTTCAGCGTCGATGAGGTCGCGAGCTGCCATGGCGTGAGGACGAGAATGATCCGCGCGCCCGGCAGTTCGTTCGCGATCATCACCGACTCGGCGATCGACTGCCCCGGCGTCGCGAGGTTCGTGCCGAGCTGCACGCCGTACATCGCGACCGAGTTGCCCACGACCGCGAGCCGCGGATGCGTGCGCATCACGCGCACGACTGTCCCGATCTGCTGTCGGTCGTTCGGCAGGTGCGTGAAGACGAACGGTGCGATGAGCCACGCGATTACGACGCCGGCGAGGGTCGACAGCAGGGCCTTCATTGCATCATGCGCCGTAGCCGCATCATCGCCACGATCCCCAGCACGGGCCCGATGCCGAGCGCGATGAATGCGTAGCGCCACGTGACCGCATCGGCCAGAACCGGGATCAATCGAATCGAGAACGTCGTGATCAGAAAGCCGATGCAGGTCTGGATCGTGAGCGCGGTGCCGAGATAGCGCGGGTCGCCGAGCTCGGTCACCGAGGCGGAGAACTGCGCGGAGTCGGCGACGACGCTCGCGCCCCAGATCGCGGCGACGAAGAGCAGCGCGGCGGGCGGACCGCCGTAGAGAAAACCGACGATGAAGCAGCAGGCGCCGCTGATGGCCATCGCGGTCGCGGCGACGATCGGACGTCCGATGCGATCGGCGACGATGCCGGCGATCACACACCCGACCGCTCCGCTTCCGATCAGCACGAACGACGCGGCCTCGGCGAGGAACGGCGGCTCGCCGCGCGTGGCGAGACTCGCGCGGATCATCACCGGCGCCCACGTCCACATCGCGTACAGCTCCCACATGTGTCCGAAGTAGCCGAAGTTCGCGAGGCGCACGCCGCGGTTCCTGAAGACCTTCGTCACCTGCGTGATGTCGAACGGCTGGTTGGCGAGCGCGTACGGACCTTCACGCACGAACGCGACGATCAGCAGCGCGCTGAGCACTGCGAACATCGACGCGATGCCGACGTTCAATCGCCAGCTTTTCGGACCGATCGCGTTGATCAGATACGGCGACGCCTTGCCGACGGTCAGCGCGCCGATCAACACGCCGAGCGCCACGCCGCGTCCCTCGCGGAACCAGGTGGCAATCAGCTTCATCCCCGGCGGATAGACGCCCGCGAGACAGACTCCGGTGAGGATGCGCAACGCGATCGCGGTCGCGACGTCATGCGCGAAGAGCGCGAGGAGCGCATTCGCGATAGCACCGGCGACTGCGCAGAGCGCCATCAGTTTGCGCGCCGAGATGATGTCGGGGAGGTTGAAGATCGCGCTGAAGAGCGTCCCGCCGACGAAGCCGAGCTGCACGGCGAGCGTGAGCCAGGCGGTGGCCGATGCCGAGAGGTGCCACTCCTTCGCGATCTGCGGCGCGACCGCGGAGACGCCGAACCAGAGCGCCATTCCGAAGAGAACGGCGAACGAGATCAGCGCCAGTGCCTGGGATTGGGGTCGCATCTGGACAATTAACTTAACGCATGACGTTAAGTTAATTGTCCAGATGCGACCCCATTGAATTTACCGTGCCGCCAACTTCACCTTCGCGAACTCCGGCACCTTGTTCACCACGTCGCGATCCTTGAACCCCGCGTCGAACGCCTTCTTCAACATCGCCGCCGCCTCTTCCGTGCGGTCGGCGCGCGCGTATTCGAGCGCCGCGTCGTAGTAGAGGTGCGACACGTGTTCGTCCTTCATCAGCGGCGCAGCGGCGGCGAACGCCTGCGCCGCGTCGGCGTGATGGTTGGTCGCGCGCAGCGTGGCGCCGAGCGAATACCAGGTGTCGGGATTCTTCGGATACTCCGTCGTCAGCGCGCGATAGAGCTTCTCGGCCTCGGCGTAGTTCTTCGCCTCGTACTGCATGTCGGCGTTCTGCATCCTGCGTCCCGCCTCGTCCGTGCTCGGATTGAAGTACGCGTACTTCGTCGCCAGGTACGACTCCGGCGTCCAGCGATACTCCATGTACGTCGCCACCTGATCGGCGACGCGGCGCCCGAGCAGTCGCGCGACGACGTTGAGCGATCCGTCGATGCCGGCGGAGATGCCGGCGGTGGTGACGATGTGGCCGTTGTCGATGAAGCGCCGGCCGTCCTGCACGCGCGCGTTCGGCGTCAGCTTGCGCAGCCCTTCGATCGCGCCGTGGAACGTCGTCACGTCGAGGCCGTCGAGCATCCCGGCCTTCGCCAGCACGAACGCGCCGGTGCAGACGCTCTGCGCGATCTCCGCCTCCGCCGAGACCTTCTTCGCCCAGGCGAAGAACTCCGGATCGTCGTAGATCTTCGACGCCGGGCCGCCGGGGAAGATCACGATGTCGGGCTTCGGCGCGTTGGCGATCGAGTAATTCGGGACGACCTTTAGTCCCTGCGCGTTCAGCGGCTCGGTGGTCTTCGAAACGATGTAGACGTTGAACGCCGGCTCGCCGTTCGCGCTGCCGAAGTTCGCGGCGTCGTTGTAGACCTCGAACGGACCGGTCCAGTCGAGCGGCTCCGCGTTTTCGTAGACGACCACCGCGACGTTGCGCGTGTAGCCGAGGACCGGAAGTGCGGCCAGAAGGATGAGGATGAATAGTTTTCGCATGTGTGCCTCCTGATGCGAGGGTGAGGCAGGGCGCGCGGGGGCGCAGGTGAAATGCAGCGAAGTGCGAGTTTCAGCGGGTGAACAGGCGCTCGAACTCTTCCCGCCGGGCGCGGCTCAGCTTCACACGCGTGCCGTCCGCGAGGACGAGCGAGCAATCGCCGCGGAACAGCGGATGGATCTCGCGCACGCGATCGATGTTCACGATCGCGGAGCGATGCACGCGGACGAAGCGCTCCGGATCGAGCCGCTTCTCGAGTGCGCTCATCGTCTCGCGCAGGAGGTTCGACTTCCCGCCGGCGTGCAGCGTCACGTAGTAATCGGCCGCCTCGATCCAGTCGATGTCGGCGGCGTTGACCACGATCAGCTTCTCGCGCAGCCGCACGAGAAAGCGCTGCGCGTACGGCGAGCGGCCGCGCGCGCGGAGGTGCTCCTTCGCTCGTTGCAGCGCCTGCGCGAAGCGCGCGTCGTCGAACGGCTTGAGGAGGTAGTCGAGCCCGTGCACCTCGAACGCGCGCAGCGCGTAGTTGTCGTACGCGGTGACGAAGACGACCACCGGAACGGCGTCGGCGCCGACCTGCTCGAGCAGCTCGAAGCCGCCGACTTCCGGCATCTGGATGTCGAGAAAGAGGATGTCGGGATGCGTGCGTGCGATCAGCGCGGCCGCGTCGACGCCGCTGCATTCGCCCGCCACCTCGACTTCGCCGTCGCGCTCGAGCAGCAGGCGGATCGACTTCCGCGCCAGCGGCTCGTCGTCGACGATCAGCGCCTTCACGCCAGCTCCCGCAGCGGCATGGTCAGCGAGGCGAGCACGCCGTCGTTTGCGTTGCGCAACTCGAACGTCTGCGCGTCGCCGTAGAGCTGCCGCAGCCGCTCGCGCGTGTTGCCGAGGCCGATGCCGCCGTCGGGCGAGGGAGCGAGCGTGCCGCTGTTGAACATCTCGATCGTCACGCGGCCGTCGCTGCGGAACGCGCGGACGTTCACCACGCCCGCGCCGGCGCTGCGCGCGACGCCGTGGCGGATCGCGTTCTCCGCCAGTGGCTGGAGGATGAACGTCGGCACCGCCGCGCGGCGGACGTCGGGCGCGATGTCGATGCTGTACGTCAGCCGGTCGGGGAAGCGCCCTCGCTGGATCTCGAGATAGCGGCGCAGCATCGTGCTCTCTTCGTCGAGCGTCACCTGCTGCCGTCCGGCGTGATCGAGCGTGTAGCGCAGCAGGTCGCTCAGGCCCGCGATCATCGCCACCGCTTCGCTGTTCTGTTCCGTCCGCACCAGCGAGCTGATCGTGTTCAGCGTGTTGAAGAGAAAGTGCGGCTGGAGCTGCAGCTCGAGCGCATGCAGCCGCGCGTTCGTCAGCGACGTCTGCAACTGCATCGCCTGCGCGACGCCGGCGACGACGAGGTAGAGGATCAGCTCGAGCGGCACGCGCGAAAAGAAGATCGCGCTGACGTTGATCGTGTCGGGGATCGGATCGAACGGACGCATCACCAGCGTCAGCGCGATCCAGTACGCGACGTGCGCGACCGCCGCGACGATCGCCGCGAGCGCATGGATCAGCAGGTTGGACAGGTTGAACGGGATCAGCGGCACGCGCCGCATGAGCAGCCCGATGGCGTAGCTGAGCGCCAGCCACCCTTCCCAGATCAGGATGTTGTAGCCGAGCAGCCGCGGCACGGAGTGACCGTGCGTGATCATGCTGATCCAGACCTGCAGGCCGGAGATGAGGCCGAAGAGGGTCCAGCAGAGAGCAGCGGCGAGCCAGCGGTTTTTCATATCGGACAGCAGACAACGGACAGCGGACAGCAGGAGGTTACTGCTGTCCGCTGTCTGCTGTCCGCTGTCTGCAGCGAAGGTGCGTTCTGATGCGGCGAACCGGCGCGCTCACGCCATCCTCACCCGATTCCGCCCGCCGCGCTTCGCCTCGTACAACTGCGCGTCGGCGGCCTTGATCAGGTCATCGCGATCCATGTTCTCCTCGAGCATTGCGGCGCCGATGCTCACCGTCACGCGCATCGTTTTGTCGGCGAAGGCATACGACTCCGACGCCACGTTCTGGCGGATGCTGTCGCAGAAGCCGCGCACCTGGATCGCATCGAGCTCCGGCAGCACGAGCGCGAACTCTTCGCCGCCGTAACGGGCGATGCACTGTTCGCGGCGGACCAGTGCCGCCATCGTCGACGCCACGCGCTCCAGCACGTAATCGCCGGCCTGATGTCCGTGCTTGTCGTTGAGCGATTTGAAGTGATCGATGTCGAGCATGGCCATCGACAGCGGCGACGAATAGCGGCGGGCGCGGGCGATCTCGCGCTCCAGGAAATCGATCAGGTAGCGCTTGTTGTGGATCTTCGTCAGGCCGTCGAAGATCGTCATCCGGTAGATCTCTTCGTGGAAGAGCGCTTCGACGTTGCCCCCCTCGATGTACTTGAAGATCGCGCCGCCGACTTTGATCTGATCCCCGTTGTCGAGCCGCGTGATTTCGTCGACCGGGATGCCGTTGACCTGCGTGCCGTTGCGGCTGCCGAGGTCTTCGACGAACCAGCGCTTCTCCTTGCGCGTCACGCGCGCGTGCTGGCGCGAGACGAACGACATGTCGATGCAGATGTCGTTCGACGTATCGCGGCCGATGGCAGTGTCGCGCGTCAGCTCGAAACGCTTGCCGAGGTCCTGCGCGCCGTAGATCAGGATCAGACACGCTTCCTCGGAAAGCTGGGGCTCGACCGCCTTCAGGTTCGTGCGTGTCGGCTCGGAGTTCATCGAGCTGTCGATTGTACGGCGTGATTCTCGATGTCGGAGTTGCCGGTTCCCGGTTGCCAGTTGCCTCGGTAACCGGCAACCGATAACTGGTAACTATTTCTCCAATTCCAATTTCAACGTCGCGTACTTCTGATCGATGTCGATCCGCACCGGGACTCGCCGCGCGTCGTCGGTGAGCCACACGCGCACCTCGCCGATCTTCGCCTTGTCGCCGTCGACCGGCTTGATGGTGAAGGGACGGACGCGGACATCGCTGCCTCCGACGCGCATCGTCATCGCCGGCTTCGGGATGTAGATCACGTCGTAGCCGCTCGCGCCGGAGAAGATCTCCGCCTTCTTCGGCGTGCGGATCTCGTCCGCGTGCTGGCGGAGGTAATAGATCGACGTCAGCACGTCCTGCGGCGCGGCGGACTCGAGCTTTTTCAGCTTCGTCTCGTTGCCGTCGTTCGTGAATTTCTGCACGTGCGCGACGCGATTCGTCGGATCGAACGAGATGCGCTCGTCGCGACGGTCATCGCCGAACGAGTAGGCGTTGCGGCTCGACAGCGTCTGCGTCCCCTCGGGCACCATCAGCGATTCGTACAGATAGAACGAGCTCGGCTCTTTCCCCTGAATCGTGAGCTGCGAATGAACATTGCCCGCCTCATGCGTTTCGAGCGTGCCGCGCCCCGAGGCCGGGAACGCCACCTTCACCAGCCACGAGAGGCCCCCCTTGAGCCGCCAGGCGTAGCTCAGCCGTTCGACACCGTTGTTGAGCGGAGCAGCCCCGAGCGGGGCTGCGGACACGACTCCAGCGAGAAGCGCGAGCGCGGCTAGTTTTTTCGCCATAGGACGCATCAAATAACAGTGGTCATGGCCTCCTTATTCATCTCAGCCGTAAGCATTTCAACGGTCGCGATTCGCGCGAAACGACGCCGCAGCGCGTACTCTGTCCGCTCACGGATCGCATCGACACCGAGCTCTTCGCCCGGCTTGTCCCAGTTCGGGATCGGGAACGTCATCGTCGCCTCGGTGACGAAATCGACGGCGTACCCGAGGTCCGCGGCGACGCGCGCGGTCGTCTCGCAGCACTGCTCCATCTGGATCCCACAGATCGTCACGCGGCGGACGCCGAGCCCGAGGAGATGCGGCTGCAGCGGCGTGCTGGTGAAGCAGTTGCGCGTCGCCTTGATGAACACCGGCTCGTCCGCGCGCGGCGTAATGAAGTCCATCAGCTTGAAGAACGGACTGGTCGTCTCGAAGCCCGGATCGGGATCGGTGTGCAGAAAGAAAACGATCGGGAGCTTCGCCGCGCGATACGCGTCGATGAGCGCGCCGACGTTCTTCTCGAAGTCGAGATTGTTGCGCCGCTCCCACTTCGGATCGACTTTGAACGAGTCCTGCGCGTCGACGACGATCAACGCGGATTCCGCGACCGGGACGTTGTTTGGATCGAGCATGAAATCCTCCTGCTTGCAATTTAGCCGGGAGGGTGGGCGCGGCGGGGGACGGGGAGGGGACATTTCGGGCCATCGTTAACCAAGGCCCCTCCCGCGACGTCTTTACCTCATGCTCGACCTTCACCGCCGCGACTATGCGCCGGGTGCGCGGCAGGAGCCGCACACGCACGCGTTGCCGTCGATCGCACTCCTCGTGCGCGGCACGGTGATCGAGCGGAGCGCGGCGGGGACGAAGGAGGCGCAGGCGGGCGACCTCGCGGTGAAGCCGGCCGATGTGCTGCACGAGGACATTTACGGCTCCGCCGGCGCGACGATGTTCACCGTGGTCGTCGATGAAGACCTCGGCGCGTATCGCTGGATGTTCGGCGGCGCGGCGACCGCGCTCTTCACGCACGCCGTGATCGCCTGGCGCGGAGGCGGGGAGTGGCGCGAGCAGATCATCGACGCCATCGCCGCGATCGACGACCCTTCGCGACGCGCACACTCAACGCGCATGGACGACGTCGCGGCGCGCGTGTCGTCAACGAGCGACTCCGTGGAGACGATCGCGTGCGACCTGGCGATGCATCCCGTCGCGCTTGCGCGCGCGTTCCGCCGCACGCACGGCTGTTCGATCACCGACGTTCGCCGCCGCAGTCGCGTACGCCGCGCGGCGTCGCTCATCGGCTCGGGCCTGCCGCTCGCCGACGTCGCGCTCGAAGCGGGCTTCTCCGATCAGAGCCACTTCTGCCGTCACTTCAAGCTCGAGCTCGGTCTGACGCCCGCGGCCTTCCGCGGTTTGATTCATTCAAGACCGTCATCACGCGACGACCGATACTGACGAGATGCTTGCACTCGTCCTCGCCGCCACCCTGCAATCGGTCATGCGTCTCGATGACGCGATGCGCGCCACCAACACGCCGTCGCTCGCAGTCGCGGTCGTGAAGGACGATCGCGTCATCTACCAGCAGACCTTCGGCGCGAAGCCTGACACGCGCTTCTACCTCGCCTCCGCGGCGAAGCCGATGACCGCGCTTGCGGCGAAGCTGACGCTCGACATCGACGCGCCGCTGAGTGAGACGCTGCCGTCGCTGAAGCTGCCGCCGCCGCTCGATCCGGCGCGCATGAGCATCCGCGATCTCCTCGCGCACCGCCTCGGCTTCGAGAACGATCCGGTGATCTGGCGCACGTCGTACAGCGGCGACTGGACCGACGCGCAGCTCTTCTCGCTGCTCGAGCAGGAGACGAAGGTCACGCCGCGCACGTTCCAGTACGACAACCTCGGCTACATCCTCACGAGCTACGCCGTCGAGCGCGCCGTCGGCGAGCCGTGGCCGAAGGTGCTCCGCGCGCGCGTGCTCGATCCGCTCGGCATGAGCAGCACGACGAACGAGCCATGCAATCCGACGAAGAGCTCGCGCACGATGAACCGCGGCGCGGGCGGACTCTGCTCCACGATCGGCGACATTACGCGCTTCCTGCGCGTGCAAATGTCCGATGGCATGCTCGACGGCAAGCGGATCTTTCCCGCGACGGTGATGCGCGAAGTACACGCGCCGCAGATCAACGTGAAGCGGAAGTTCGGACGCGTCGACCGGTCCGCCTATGCCCTCGGCTGGTACCACGGCGAGTACGAGCACGACGCGCTCATGCATCACTTCGGCAGCTTCCCCGGCGCATGGGCGCACATCTCGTGGATGCCGGAGCGCGGCATCGGCGTGGTCGTGCTGTCGAATTCCTACAACCCGTTCGCCGACGCGGTGGCGTATCTCGCCTACGACACGCTCCTCGGCCGCACCGATGCACGCAAGCGGTTCGACGACGACGTTGAAAAGATCCGCGAGCGGCTGGCAAAGAGAGCGGACGACGTCGCGAAGCTATCGAAGGCGACGATCCCCGAGGGGACGTACGTGAACGATGCGCTCGGCACGTTCATCGTCAGCAAGAGCGGCGTGAAATTCGGCGATCGCGAGGGGCCGCTGCTCGCGCGCGGCGATCAACTGCTCGTGCAGTGGTTCGACGACGACAGTCCGGAGAAGATCGCCTTCAAGGACGGCGCGATCGTCTGGCTTGACCGTTCGTTCACGAGGCAAACGAATAACGATCAAAGGTGACGTTGTTCTTCTGCCCACGCATGAAAGTTTTCACGCCTCTTTTCTGCCTGCTCCTCTCTCTCTTCACCGCCGCCGCACACGCCGCCGATGCGAAGCCGGACCCGACCGTCGCGACGCGTTTCGGTACGTGGGGCATCGACGTCAACGGAATGGATCGCTCGGTCAGACCGGGTGACGACTTCTTCCATTTCGTCAACGGCAAGTGGACCGCGACGACGCAGATCCCGCCGGACAAGTCGAGCTACGGCCCGTTCGGGATACTCAAGGATCTCTCCGACGCGCGCGTGCACACGATCCTCGACCGCTGGGCCGCCGACAAGTCGTTGAAGCCCGGCACGGACGAGGCGAAGGTCGCGATGCTCTACCGCACGTTCCTCGACGAGGCGACGATCGAGAAGCTCGACCTGAAGCCGGTCGAGCCGCATCTTGCGGCCGTGAAGAAAGCGAAGACGCGCGACGACATCGCCCGCATCATGGGCCGCTCGAACGCGACGTTCGGCATCGGCATCACTTCCGCGTTCGTCACCGACGATCTGAAGCATCCCGACACCTACGCGCTCTACCTCGCGCAGTCGGGCCTCGGACTGCCCGATCGCGAGTTCTATCTGCGCGACAACTTCAAGGCGCAGAAAGAGCGCTACCAGAAGTACGTCGCCGACATGCTGCGCGAGATCGGTTGGGCTGATCCCGACAAAAACGCCGCGGAGATCGTGGCGCTGGAGACGAAGATCGCCGAGGCGCAGTGGAGCCGCTCGGAGAGCCGCGACCGCGACAAGATGTACAACCCGATGACGGTCGCGGAGCTGGAGAAGAACGCGCCCGGATTTCCGTGGAGCGTCTACCTCGATGCGTCCGGTCTGAAGAAGGCCGAGCGCGCGATCGTCATGCAGAACACGGCGATGCCGAAGCTGGCGAAGATCTTCGCCGACGCGCCGGTCGAGACGATGCAGGCGTGGGAAGCGTTCCACGTCATCGATCAGGCCGCGCCGCTCCTTTCGAAGCGCTTCGTCGATGCGAACTGGGAGTTCCGCTCGAAGTTCCTCAGCGGCGCGCTGGAGCAGCGTCCCCGCTGGAAGCGCGCCGTCGGCTCCGCGGAGCAGGCGATGGGCGAGGCGATCGGCCGCACGTACGTCGCCGAGTATTTCCCGCCGGAGTCGAAGGCGAAGATGGAGAAGCTGGTCGCCGACCTGCTGACCGCGATGAAAGGCCGCATCGAGAACGTGTCGTGGATGGAGCCGGGGACGCGCGCCCGCGCGCTCGAGAAGCTGTCGAAGTTCGGCGTGAAGATCGGCTATCCGTCGAAGTGGCGCGACTATTCGAAGCTCGAGGTGCGCGAGGGCGACCTCACCGGCAACTTCGAGCGCTCGGCGAAATTCAATTGGGACCGCATGGTCAATCGCATCGGCAAGCCGGTGGACAAGGGCGAGTGGGGACTGACGCCGCAGACGATCAACGCCTACTACTCGTCGTCGAAGAACGAGGTCGTGTTCCCGGCCGCGATCCTGCAACCGCCGTTCTTCGATCCGAAGGCCGACCCGGCCGTGAACTACGGCGCGATCGGCGGCGTGATCGGACACGAGATCACGCACGGCTTCGACGATCAGGGACGCAAGTCGGACGGCGAAGGAGTGCTGCGCGACTGGTGGGCCGCGGACGACGCGAAGAAGTTCGAGTCGCAGGCGACGAAGCTCGGCGCGCAGTACGAGTCGTTCGCGTTCCCGGAGCTTCCGGGCCTGCACATCACCGCACGCGCCACGATGGGCGAGAACATCGCCGACCTAGGCGGCATCCTGCTCGCGCTCGACGCGTACAAAGTGTCGCTCGGCGGCAAGCCCGCGCCGGTGATCGACGGCTTCACCGGCACCCAGCGCGTCTTCCTCGGCTGGGGCCAGGTCTGGCGCACTCTCCTGCGCGAAGACGCCCTCCGCCAGGTGATCACGACCGATTCGCACTCCCCCGGCATGGTCCGCGCGTTCGCCCCGCTCCGGAACGTCGACGCCTGGTACGAGGCGTTCGACGTGAAGGAAGGGGACAAGAATTACGTGAAGCCCGAGGACCGCGTCCGCATCTGGTAGTTAAGTTAAGGGTCTGACCCTTAACTTAACCAGCGCGACAACACGCCGGCGAGCGCTTCGGGCTCGACCGGCTTGAGGATGTGATCGTCCATGCCGGGCGCGCCGGCGTCGTCGGCGGTCATGGCGATCACCGGGATGCGCGCCAGTCCGGGCGCCGACTTGATGCGGCGCGTGGTTTCGATGCCGTCCATCTCCGGCATCTGCACGTCCATGAAGACGAGGTCGAAGCGCGACCTGGTGGCGAGATCGACGGCTTCGCGGCCGCTCGACGCGGTGGTCACCGACACGCCGTGTCCGCGCAGCAGCTCCTGCGCGACCTGGCGGCAGATCCAGTCGTCGTCGACGACGAGCACGTTGCGCGTGGCGCTTTCGTACGCGTACTCGATGCCGAGATGCTCACGCATCTTGGTGAAGATCATCGACTCGCGGAACGGCTTGGCCACGAAGTCGTCGCAGCCGGCGGCGAGGATGTCGCTTCGCTCGTGCTCCAGCGCGCTCGCGGAGAGGGCGATGATCGGGACGCGCGTCCGCCGCTCGCTCTGCTCGCGTGCTCGGATGCGGCGCGTCGCTTCGAGGCCGTCGACGCCCGGCATCCGCTTGTCCATCCAGATGAAATGCGGCTCCCATGACTCCCACAACGCGACCGCCTCTTCGCCGCCGCCGGCCGCGCGGACTTCGAAGCCGACTGCCTCGAGAAGACGCGTGAGGACCGTGCGATTGAGCGCCGTGTCGTCGACGACCAGCGCGCGCACCGGCGCCTGACCCGCGGCGAGCGACACGACGCGTCGGCGGTCCTTCGCTTCCGCGATCGCCTCCAGCGCAGCCTCGGGGAGCGCGACTTCGACGGTGAACGACGAGCCGCGGCCCGGTTCGCTGACGACGGTGATGTCGCCGTCCATCAGCCGCGCGAGATCGCGCGAGAGTGCGAGCCCGAGGCCGGTGCCTTCTTTCGTTCGCTGCCCGGTGTCAGTTTGCGAGAACGGCTCGAAGAGTCGCGGCAGCTCCGATGCGGCGATGCCGGGGCCGGTGTCTTCGACGTCGAAGCGCGCGCGCCCTTCGCTCCATGCGACGCGCAGCGTGACGCTGCCCGCGGCCGTGAACTTCACCGCGTTGCCGGCGAGATTGAGGAGGATCTGCCGCAGCTTCCCCTGATCGCCGACGACCGCGCGCGGCAGCTTCTCGCGCTCGAGCTCGCACACGAGCCGCAGGTTTTTCTCCTCGGCGCGGACGCGCAGCACGTTCTCGACGTCGTGCATCAGCGTCGCGATGTCGAACGGTTCCTGCTCGATCGTCACGCGGCCCGCCTCGATCTTCGAGAGGGACAGTACGTCGTTGATGAGCCCGAGCAGATGCTCGCCGCTCTTCATGATGATCTCGAGTCCTTCGCGATCCTCGGCGTCGCGGTTCTTGCGGCGCGCGAGGAGCTGCGCGAATCCGAGGACGCCGTTGAGCGGCGTGCGCAGCTCGTGGCTCATGTTGGCCAGGAACGCGCTCTTGGCGCGGCTCGCGGCGAGCGCGCGTTGCTCCGACTCGCGCAGCGCCGCGGTCCGTTCGCGCACGGTCTCCTCGAGCATCGCGGCGCGGTGATGCAGCGCGCGGAGTCGGAGGCGGACGCCGAGGTAGATCAGGCCGATGAGCAGCGCGGCCATCGCGATGCGCGCGGGGAGCGTCTCGTACCAGAACGGCGCGATGTCGATGTCGGCGACGAGCGGCGGCGTCCAGTCGTTCGTCCCTTCGACACGCGCCTGCACCTCGACGTGCCAGTTGCCCGCGCCGAGGTTCTCGACGTCGAGGTGATTCTCGGCGGACGGCGCGGACCAGCCGTCGTGCAGCCGCGGCACGCGCACGCGGTACTGCAGCGGATGCGCGCCGAGCCACGCGGCGGACCAGGTGAGATGCAGCGCGCGCTCGCGTGCCGCGGGCGTCGACTTCCACGTCAGCTTGAGCGGCGGCGGCGCGAGCGACTTCACCGACGGATCGAAGCGCGCGAGGCCGCCCATCGTGCCGACGTAGACCATGCCGTCGTCGTCGACGATCAATCCGTTGAGATTGCACTCCTCCTGCAGCAGACCTTCACGCGAGTCCCACACCGTCCAGCGGCCGTCGAGGTAACGGCCGACGCCCGCGGAACCGCCCGCCCAGATCGCGCCGTCCTTGCCGCGGCCGAGGGAGTAGACCGTCTGGCCGGGGACGCCGTCGGCGGCGGTCATCTTCTTCCATTGACCGTTGCGGCGAACGGCGACGCCGCCCGTGCCGCCCGCCCAGACGTCGTCGCCGTTGAACAGAATCGCGTTGACCGATTCGGGGATCGCGGTCGAGGTCAGGCGCTCCGCGCTGTTGCCGCGGAAGATCGTGATGCCGCGCAGCGTCGCGACCCACAGCTCGTCGCCGCGCCACTTCATGTCGCGCACATGCATGTCGTCGAGCGCGCGATTGATCGCCTCGGCTGGATGCCACGCGCCGTTCTCGCGCACGAGCACGCCCATCGTCGAGCTGCCCGCGTACCACTGATGATCGGGACTCTCGAACAGTCCCATTACGAAGCCCGACGGCATCTTCACGACCTGCGTGAACGGCTTGCCCGGCTGCGCTTCGAAGATGCCGAAGCGCGTGCCGGCGATGAACATCCCCGGCTCCGGCTCGACCGCCGCGCGCACGTCCTCGGTCAATCCCTCTTTCGCGCCGTACAGGCGCGACGTGCCGTCGTCGTTGAGGCGAATGAATCCCGTTTGAAAGACGGAGACGAGGAGGCTGTGCGGAGTCGCGCCGCGCGCGACGCCGAATCCGGCCATGGTCGCCGCGACCGGATTCGCAGGATCGACCGTCGTGCGATGCGACCACGGCTCGCCGACCCATTGCGCCAGTCCGATCGCGTTGAGTCCGAGCCAGACGTTCCCTTCGCGATCACCGAGCAGCGACATGACGCCGCCCTGGATCGGACCGGCGCGCACGTCCCACACCGTCCACGGCGACTCGGCGTTGCCGAACGCGAGGTGACCGCCGTACGCGCCCGCCCAGATGCGTCCTTTGCGATCCTCGGCCATCGAGCGGAACGCGCCGCGCGGCCACGGTGTGAACTGCGCCTGATGCCAACCGTCACGACCCGAGGTCCAGTGCACGGTCCCGGCGAGCGTGGCGACCCAGACGCGGCCGTCGTGCGCGACGATCATCGTGCTAGGGCGGGCGGGGAGGGGCGGGCCGGCGACGGCGCCGTTGCGCAGATTGATCGCGTTGTTCTCGGTCGCGATCCAGAGCGAGCCATCGGGCGAGGCGGCGAGTGCGAGCGCGTTGACGCCGGCGTTCTCCTTTCGCCAGGTGTCGCCGTGCAGCGACCAGACGGCGCCGTCGAGATCGTTCATCCAGAGCGTGCCGTCGGTCGTTTCGGCGAGTGTCGTCGCCGCCTTGCGCGTCGGCACGAGATGCCACGATTTGTTGTCGAAGATATGCACGCCGGCCGGCGACGCGATGTAGACGCCGCCCTTCTTCCGCGGAACGATCGTGCCGATCAGTCCGCGCAGCGGCGCGCCGGCGACGGCGGGGACGGGCGTGATGTCGCGGCCGTCGAAGCTCGCCGCGCCGTCGAGCGTGCCGATCCAGAGCACGCCGTCGGTGTCCTGCGCCATCGCCGTGACCGACGATTGCGGCAGTCCGCGCCACTGCGCTTTTCCGAAGATGCGGAACGCGCGCGCCGGACACCATTCCTCAGCCGCGAAGAGCGGCGCTGCGCAAAGCACGAGCGCGACGAAGACGACTCGGACCGGGCGGGACATGGGCGAATGCCATGAAGGATAAACTGCAACGCGTGAAGTGGGGGGAGTTCCACGAGCGCTACGCGCGGCTGTTCTGGGCGCTGCATTCGGCTTGGGCGTTGATCAGCGGCGTGGCCGTGCTCGTGCTCGCGCACAACCGCTACGGCTTCCTCCGCTGGGTCGTCCTCTTCATCGCGTTGACGTGGGGCTCGACGCTCTTCTTTTCGCGGATGGCGGTCGACAACTCGCGCGCGATGCGCGTGGCGCAGAGCGTCGTCTCCTACCTGATGCGCGTCATGTATCAGGAGACGCTCTTCTTTCTCATCCCGTTCTACTTCTACTCGGCGACGGTCCTGTCGTGGAACTTTCTCTACGTCATCGCGCTGGCGGCGTTCGCAGTTCTCTCGTGCTTCGACCTTCTGTTCGACCGCCTGCTGCGCGAGCATCGCTGGTTCTCCACCGGCTTCTTCGCCTTCGTCAGTTTTTCCGCGCTGCAGTTCTTCCTGCCGCTGCTGCTCCGCACGCGGATCGACAACAGCGAGTACCTCGCGGCGGCGATCTCGTTCATCGCGGCGCTCGCGCTCGCGCGTCGCTGGAACGATCTGCGCGACCGGCGGCGGCTCGCCGTGATCGCGATCGCGTTCGCGGGCGTGATGATCGGCGTGCGCGTCTTTCGTCCGCTGCTGCCGCCGGTCCCGCTGCGCCTCACGCGACTGCGTTTCTCCGGCGCGCTCAATCCGCGCACGCTCAACGCGCGCGTCGATTTCGAGAAAGAGATCCCGGCGTCGGAGCTGCGCCGCGGACGGATCTACGCGGTGGCGACGGTCTTCTCGCCCGAGCGCATTCCGGCGCGCATCCAGATGCGCTTCGTGCAGAAGGGAAAGGTGCTGCGCTCGTCGCGCGCGCTCGACCTCACCGCGCGTCCCGGCGGCTTCCGCATCTGGGACTCGGTCAAACTGCCACAGCCGCCGGCATCGGATGCGTATCGCGTCGAGGTATGGACGGGTGGGCAGTTGCTGGGACAAAAGACGGTGACGGTGAAGCGCTGACATCGCGCGCCGAGCCGCACAGCCCGGTCTCGTTTCTCACGACCGCCACTTCGAGCACGATCTCGTCTCCATTGCGGCCGCGCACGACGACGCGCTCGAGCGGCGACCCGTCGCGATAGAGCACGAGTGCGAAGCGCCGGTTTGCCGTCCGACGCCGTTCGCGCGGCACGAGGTCGAGGAAATCCTGTCCGATCCATTCGTCGGCCGGCCAGCCGGTGATCTGCTCGAATTCCGGGTTGAGCGTGAGGATCGTTCCGTGGCCGTCGAGAGTGAAGATGATGTCGCGCATGCGCGTGGTATTTGAAAACGGGATGCCATGCGGAAACACCGTGGGTTCAATGAGTTACGGTTCCGACGATCGTGCGGAAGATGGAGAGTGTCCGAAAGCTGGACGCAAGCCTTGGACTGCGGCGGCCACGCCGCCGCCCTCGATGCCCGTCACGGATTCGCCAACGGTGTTCAGGGCGGCGGCATGGCCGCCGCAGTCCGAGGTTATTGCGCTCGATACCGATACCGCTGCTCGAACAGTCCCGCCACGAGGTTGTCGACCGGCGCGTAGTCGTCGGTGAGCAGCGGCGGGCGCCGTTTGGCGAGATACGCGGTGAGCGCCGCCGGCCCGACGATGGTGGTCATCCCTCGCTGCTCCTTGCGATGGATGAATGCGTCGAGCTGCGATGACGCGATGACGACGAACGTCGCCTGCGCGTCGGCGGTCGTCGCCGGCCAGTCGCCGAGGAGGGCGACGTTGTTGGCGCCGAAGACGGAGCGGAAGGTGTTGACGTAGGCGGGGAGGAACTCGCCGCGCTGGTAGTTGTCGATCACGTTCGCCGCGACGAAGCCGTTGCGGTCGAGGAGCCGCGCGACGTGAGCGTCGAACTCTTTCGTCGTCAGGTGAAACGGAATGGAGAGGTCGTTGAACGCGTCGCAGAAGATCGCGTCGTAGCGCTGGTTGCTGTTCATCACGAACCAGCGCGCGTCGGTGTTGATGGTGTGGATGCGGCCGCGCGGGTCGACACCGAGGAAGTCGGTCGCGACTTTCGTCACGGCGGGATCGATCTCCACGACGTCGATCACGCATGTCGGGCACGACGCTTCGATGTAGCGCGGGAGCGTGTAGCCGCCGCCGCCGAGGAAGAGCAGCCGCGGCGCGGGCTTCTCGCGCAGCTTCCAGCGGACGACGTCGTCGAACATCCGCAGGTAGCCGTAGTGCAGGTAGGAGGGATCGCGCAGGTCATTGAACGAGTGCACGAGATGATCGAGCACCAGCACTTCGACGAACGTGTGATTCATCCGCTCCGACTGGCGCAGGCGGATCGTGTAGTACTCGCTCTCGCCGTAGTAATACTCGCCGTACGCGATCGGATTGATGTGCTGGCGGTAGAGCTGCAGCAGGTGATTCGGTCCGGCGAAGCCGAACGCGCCGCCGAGCGCGAGGAGCGCGATCAGCACCGGCTTCCGGCGCAAGGCGTTGCTGAAGATCAAGGCCGACAGCAGCAGCGTGATCGCCACGCCGAGGAGGATCGTCCGCGTGCCGAGCCAGGCGATGAGGACGAAGCCGGTGGCGAACGTGCCGACGATCGAGCCGAGCGTCGAGAAGGCGTAGATGCGGCCAACGGTTCCGCCGCTCTTCTCGAGATCGCCCAGCGCGAGCTTCACCGTGACCGGCGAGATCATCCCGAGGAGGAAGGCGGGGAGGAAGAAGACGGAGACGGCGATCAGCAGCACGCGCATGACGAGCGTCGACGCGAACTGCTGCAGCGCGACGGAGCTGCCGATCGCGTCAGCGAGCGGCGCGATGAAGAGCGCGCTGATGCCGGAGACGAGAAAGAGCCAGCCCAGGGTGGAAGGGCGGGGGCGGCGGTCGGCGATGATCCCGCCGGCGAACGCGCCGATGCTGATGCCGGCCAGGATCACGCCGATGATGCTCGTCCAGGTGTAGAGCGAGACGCCGACGTGCGGCGCCATGATGCGCGCCGCGACGAGCTCGATCACCAGCATGCAGAAGCTGGCGATGAACGCGGCGGCGCAGGCGCGGAACGTTGCCGGTTGCCGGTTGCCCGTTGCCGGCAACGAGTCACCGGCAACAGGCAACGATTCGATGTTGGTCACTTGACGTCGACGTCGTGGAAGCCGGTCATCGGGCCGTCGAGTCTGGCGAAATCCAGCGTGATCTGATCGAAGCCGCCGGCGCCGCTGGTCTGATAGCTCGAGACCAGCACGTCCTCCAGCTTGATCTCGTAATACTGCTGCTGATTGCCGCCCGCTTTTCTCGCCTTCAGCGTCACCTGCGGGATGTGTCCCTTCGTCTGCGACGCGCGCAGCAGGGCGATGAGAACGCCTTGCGTCCCTTCGCCCGCCTTGCGGCCGATCAGAATGGCCTGGTTCGGTCCGTTGAAGTGGAGGTCCTGCAGCGCAATGCCGTCGCCCGAGCCGCCGCCCAGGCCGAGCATCGCATTCGGCGCATCGAGCTTGACGGTGTAACCCTTGACGTTCAGTCCCTCGAGCGTCGCCTTCTTCGCCGGCAACGGGCCCTGGCCGGTCTCGTGCGTCGCGCACCTCGCGAAGTTGAGCGCGATGACCTGCGCCGGGCCGGAGTTGCCGTTGACGTTCTGCACCGACTTCACCATCACGTTCTGCAGCATGTGCCGCTCGCCGTTCACTTCGACGGTCACCGCGGGGAGCAGCAGTCCGACCAGCGCCGCCTGTGCGAGAGCAGGAGAGGCCTTGTCGACTTTCTTGGTGAAGTGGAAATCGTGCACCGTGCATTTGCCCGCGCCGGCGCCGGCCGGCGTCGCGCCCCAGCTCCAGCTCTCGATCTCGATCCATCCCGGATGTCCCGGCGCGCTCGATTCGCCGGGGATCGAATCGATCTTCATGAAGGCATCGAACGCGGCGAACATCGGAAGCGCGGCGAAGAGCAGCGTCAGGGACAGGACGAACACTTTTCTTTTCATCGATTCACTCCTTGTAGCTGAGGTCCTGGAATCCGGTCAGCGGGCCCTGGACATTGGTGAAATTGAGAGAGAACGCGTCGCCTCCTGCAGGACGAACGCCCCCGGTGAAACTGCTGACCATCACTTCCGTGAAGGTCCACTTCTGGCCGTTGTTGAGCGTGACGGAAAGCGTGGGGATCTTCTGATGCGAGCGCGCCAGCTCGTCGATCGCGCCGGGCGGCGCCGGGCGGCGAACGATCGTCGCCGCGTTCGGTCCCATGAAGTTCAGCGCGATGACCGACATCGTCTCGGGGCGCGGCGAGAGTCCGATGAGGATCGCGTTCGGCGCCGTCATCTTCATCTTGACGTCGACCTTGTGATCCGCGAGGCCGGCCGGCATCGCGCTCGCGTGCGTCGCGCAGCGGCCGAAGTTCAGCGAGTACGACTCGAACGCGTTGCCGTTCCCGTCCGGCTCCGACGTGCATTGTCCGAACACCACGTTCTGCAGCATGTGCCGCTCGCCGCCGATGTCGAGCGTGAGCGCCGGCAACTGCGCGTGCTGCCGGCACAGCATCGACAGCCGCTCCGACATCGGACCCTTGCGCGTGAACGCGATCGTGTGCGACGTCGCGCAGGCTCTCTGTCCCGGTTGCGCCATGCCCCAACTGAAGCTCGAGATCTCGAACCAGCCGGCATGTCCCGGCTGTGCCGATTCGCCCGGCACGCCGTCGATCTTGAGGAACATGTCGACCGCGGCGAGAACGGGGAACGTGGCGAGCGCGGCGGCAAGAAGGACTACGGTGAACCTCAACAGTTTCATGCGGGCTCCATGCAGACAGAGAGAGGTATCAACCTAGGTTCATGCAGTCACCGGGAGCCGTGACTCGAATCACAAGGTAAGCCCGGGCGCGCGAAATGGGCGAGATTTCTTTCGGCCCCGCCTGCTACAGTGATTGGAAAGGACAGCGGACAGCAGGCAGCGGACAGCGGCGAGGAGTTTCTTCTGCTGTCCGCTGTCCGCCGTCCGCTGTCTCATCGGAAAGGAGTCGTGATGCGCGTTTTCCCGCCGCGGACTCTCGTGCTCTTCTGTCTCACCGCGTGCACCGTGTCGCTGCTGGCGGCCGGCCGCCCGCGGACCGCCGCGCCGCTCGCTCCGCCGACCTTCACCGCGACCATCAATCCGAATCCGCTCACGCTCCCCGGCCCGCCGGGCAACTCGAAACCGGTGACGGTGACGACGACGGCCGAATCGGCGTTCGCCGCGGTGATCGTCTATTCGTTCAGCGGGTTTCCGAACTTCATCACCAACGACGGTCCGAAGAGCGCCACCCCGAACAACAACTACGCCCCGCTCGTCTTCAACTTCACCCTCGGCGTCGGCTCGTCGCCCGGCACGTACAACGGCACGCTGAACGCCGACACGGGGGCGAACGGCGTGAAGCAATTTCCTTTCGCCATCATCATTCCGCAGACCGACATCACCGCCAGCTTCACGCAGCCTGCGCTGACGCTCTGCAACGGCGGCGCGACGGTGGGCGACAGCATTCAGCTCACGCCTGCGAACGGCTACAGCGGCGTACCGACGGTGAAGTTCATCTCCATCCCGCCCGGCATCACCGTCAACCCACCGTCGTTCCCCGGCGCGCAGATGCCGCCCGCGCAGAACCTCCCGTTCACGATCTCCGCGAACGGCGCGGCGACCGGCTTGCAGGCCGTCGTGGCCAACGTCGCCGATCCGGCGGCGAACATCAACAAGACGATTTCGCTGCAGGTCAACGTCGTCGATCCGAACTTCACGCCGTTTGCCAATCCGTCGTCGCTGACCATCACCGCCGGCGGCGGCGCGCAGAGCGTCAACGCGTCGATCACCGCGAACGGCTGCTTCAGCGGCGGTGTCACCGTGACGGCGTCGGGGGTGCCGGCGGGGATGAGCGTCACGCCGAATCCCGCGCAGACGTCCGGACCGGCCGTGCCGATGTCGTTTCAAGCCTCGGCGGCAACGACGCCCGGCACCTATCCGGTCACCCTCACGTACGCCGCCGGCAATCTGGTCAAGACGTTGACCATCGACGTGACGGTCAACGCCGCGCCCGACTTCGACATCAAGGTCAATCCGTCGACGCTGACCCTGCAGCCCGGCGCGACAGCGACCGTCCAGGTGACCGTCACCGGCATCAACAATTTCAACGGAGCGGTCTCCATCACCGCTCCCTCGACGCCCGACGTCACCTTCGCGCCGGCGGCGTTCACCCTCTCGCCCGGCGGCGCGCAGACCGTGACGCTGACCATCGGCGCGAACGCGACGCCCGGCACGCGCGCGCTGCAGTTCACCGGCACGTCGCCCGCGGTGAGCGGCACGCGCTCCGCGCCGCTCGTCCTGATCATCAGCAACGCACCCGACTTCACGCTCAACGCCACGCCGCCGACGCTGACCGTCGCCTCCGGCACCAGCGGCACCGTGACCGTGACGGCCACGGCGCTCTCCGGCTTCAACGGGATCGTCACGGTCAATGCGCCGAACGTTCCGGGCCTCACCATCACGCCGCAGACCTTCACCATCACGCCGGGCAGTGCGGGTCAGCAGGTGACGATCGCGGTCGGAACGGCGACACCGCAGACGATCCCGCTGACGTTCACCGGCTTCGCCAACGGCGTATCAGGTGAACGAACCGCAACCGTGCAACTCATCGTCGTCACTCCGCCCGACTTCCGCATCACCCTCACGCCCGATTCGCTCGCCATCGCCGACGGCGGCAGCGCGACGGTGGCGGTCGGCGTCACCGGACTCAATGGCTTCAACGGTGTGGTGAACATTACCGCGCCGCAGATTCCCGGCGTGACGTTCACGCCGGCGACGTTCACGCTCGCACCCGGCGCATCGCAGAACGTCAACGTCACGGTCGCGCCGAACACCGCGGCCGCTGTCCGCCTCGGCACGTTCACCGGCCTCGCGCCGGGAATCGTGTCGCCGCGTAGCGCGACGCTCACGCTGACCATCACGCGGCGTCCCGACTTCACGATCTCCGCGACGCCGCCATCCCTCGCCATCCGCGCCGGCGGCGACGGCGTGGTCACAATCACCACGGCCGGCGTCAACGGCTTCACCGGTCCGATCTCCGTCACCGCGTCGGTGAATCCGAATCTCACGATCACGCCGGCGACGTTCACCATCCTGCCGGGCGCATCGCAGCAGGTGACGATTCACGCGCTGCAGCCGGCGCAACCGAAGCTGCTCATCTTCACCGGGACGGCGAACGGTGTGGAGCATCAGGCGAGCGTCAACGTCACGGTGCTGCCGCGCGCGCCGGTCCTCGCGGCCGCGGCGCCGTCGGCGGTCGTGGCCGGCGCGAATGCGCGCGTCATTCGCGTGTCGGGCGATTTCTTCCAGCCCGGCGCTGTCTTCAGCTCATCCGATCCGACGCTCATCGTCGACGGCGCGACGATCCTCACCGCGCAGCTCGCCGACGTCACGCTCACCGTGCGCGGCGACGCGAAGCCGGGCGCGCGGAACCTCAACATCACGAATCCTGACGGCGGCACGTCGTCCACGCCGCTGGTGATCCTCGTCTACCCGACGAGCTCCATCGCCGCACCGCTCGACGTCACCGCCGCGGCGATCATCTTCCCCGCGCGCGGCACGATGATCGCGCCGAAGGAAGCGCTCTATCCGCGCGGCCTCCTCGCCACCGCCGGCACCGGCACGATCATCGGAAGCTGGCAGTTCGACGGCGTGCCGTTCGACCGCTTCATCGTCAACGCCGCGGGCGGCATGCCGGTGGAAGTGAAGACGAACGTGCCGATTCCGACGTCGTACACCGGCAGCCACACGCTGGAGCTGGTGATCGAGTCGCCGCGGCACATGGTGTCGCCGGTGATCGAGCTGATCGACGCCATCGACCGCGTGTCGCGCCTCACGCTGCTCGCCCCGCGCGACGGCGCGGTGATCAATCCGCAAGAACAGCTCTTCCGCTGGTCGCTGCTGCCGAACTGCAGCGGCTTCGACGTGGAGGTCGATGACCGACACAAGTTCCGCGTGAACGACGCGCAGTGGCGCCCGTCGAAGGACGACCTCGCGTCGATCGGCCCCGGCATCCATCGCTGGCGCGTCCGCCCACACTGCGCGGGCGACACGACGCTCGAGCCGAGCGAATGGCAGCGCTTCGCGATCCTGCCGGAGCACGTCGACATCAAGCTCTCGCCGATCGCGAATCGCACCATCCGTTGGACGAGCGGCGTCGAGGGCCTGCTCTATCGCGTCGAGTTCCTCGCGCCCGACGGCAGCACGATGTTCGCCGCGCTGACGTCGAAGACCGAGTACATCGCGCCGGCTTCCGTGCCGGTCGGCACGACGGTGCGCGTCGTGGCTCTCGCGCCGAACGGCTCGATCCTCGGCACCTCGCAGTCGTCGCCGCTGGCGCGTCACAAGGGGCGCGAGGGCATCCAGCTCGTGCAGCAGGTCACGGTCATCGAATTCGGCCCCGTCGAGCCGGCGGACGGGGCGACCGTGCAGAACCCGCAGCCGCGCATCACCGCGCAGTGGAAGGGCGCGGCGAAAGCCGACCAGATCATGCTCCTGGTCGACAACACCGACATCACCGCGGTGGCCACCGTGACGCCGACGTCGGTCTCCTACGACTCGCTCATCGCCCTCGCGCCCGGCGCGCACAGCGTCGCGTTGTCGGTCGCGGGCAACATCAATCGCTGGACCTTCACCGAGGAGATTCCGGGGGCGACGCCGGAAACGCCGGCCGCGTCGACGGTGACGCCGCGCGGCGACTGGGTGATCGCGCCGGTCGGCACCATCACGCTGGTCCGCGACGCGACGAACGAGGCGCACACGCAGCTCTCCGCGCTGACCGATCTCAATTTCAAATCCAACTCGATCACCACGAAGGCGACCGGCGACGTCGGGCTGAAGCACGACTTCGATCAGGACAAGACGATCCAGGAGTCGCGCAACTGGCTGACCGACGTCGGCGTGCATCAGGGGACGAACGTCAGCGAGGCGGTGCGGATCGGTTTTGCGCAACCCGACTTCTTCGATCAGGCGCAGCTCGTCACCGTCGGCCTGCCGCATGGCGGCATCCAGGCGAAGGTGGTGATGCCGGGCGGCATCGCCTCGTACTACCAGACGTTCACGTCGCGCCCCGCGGGCGTGGTCTCCGGCCTCTTCGGTCCGGAGCAGAAGCTGAAGGCGGCGTCGTTCCAGATCCCGTACAACATGCGCTGGGATTTCCGCGTCCTCGCACTGAAGGTCGAGGACGCGCCGAGCTTCACCTCGGCCGGCGGCGATGGAAAAGCGATCGGCATCTTCGCCCGCTACAGCATCGGCTCGACGCTGAACGCGATCTTCGAAGGGGCGCGCGGCGACTTCAAGCCGGCGTTCGGCAGCTTCGACGTGGCGCATCGCGGCAATGCGTACCGCATCGGACTGACCGGTCTGCGCGGGACGTTCAATTACGCCTTCAACATCCGGCGCACGGAGTCCGACTTCGTCAATCCGGCGAACCGCGGCTTCACGCCGGGCGGCGTTCCCGATCGCACGGGAGCCGATCTGACCATCGGCAAATTCATCGGCACGACGTCGATCACAGTGCAGATCCGCCACCTTCAGGACGGTTCGGCGGACGGACTGTTCGTCCCGCGCACGCGCCAGACCGGCGGGCTCGCGTCGATCGTGAAGATGCTCGGATCGCACGTCTCGCTCGCCCTCTCCGGCAACCTCACGAAGGACACCGGCGAGGAGAAACCGGAGATCTTTCTGCCGCGCGCCGACCGCAGTCAGAGCGGCGGCACCGGCACGCTCTCCGAGTTCTTCGGCCGCTTCAATTTCTCGCAGACGCTCTCACGTCAGCTCCTGCGCGACCGCGTGAACAGCCTCAATGACCAGACCATCACCTCCGGCACCGTCACCGGCGGCGGCATGCTCAGTCAGTACTTCAACCTCGCCGCCGTGCTCTCCGGCACGCGCAGCGAAGGAAGCTTCATCGTCGGCGTCACCAACCAGTACCTCGCGTCGCTGCAGCCGACCTTCTCCCTGCCCAAGCTCTATCTCTCCCTCCAGCCCCGCGCCAGCTACAGCTCGTCCAAGAACGACCTGTACGAATCGAAGAGCACCACCGAGCAATATCAGGCCCTCCTCACCTTCGCCCCCCAATGGCTCGGCTCCATCGTCGCCTTCCAGCTATCAGCCGATTGGACCAAGAACTCCTTCGCCGGCCAACTCGACCCCGCAAAGTTCATCCACCGCTACGTCGGCACCATCAACTTCCACTACCGCACCGGCATGGGCCCCGCGTACACGAACTACGTCCCGTTCACCGCGCCGGGAGCGCCGGCGAATCCGGCGGCGGGGACTCCGGGGGCGGGGCATTGAAGGGACGTGCTGTAGCTGGCACGGCGCGGTGAAAGACCGCGCGAAAGCGCGCGCAGCCACGAAGGCGCGGGCGACGTCTGCCTCAGCCGCGTCGAGGGCGGTGCCATTGGCAAATGCTGGCCACGAACGCAGTTTCCTCAAGGTTCATCGCGCGCTGACATGTTTCGCTCGTGTAGCCGCGCTGTCGTGTCACTTCTTGACGCCTCCCGATGAACTTCCTCGTTCTCCGAATGAAAATACCGGGCACGAGGCCGCGGCGTCGGTTACCGCTCTCGTCGAGCAAGTAGTTCAAGCCTCACGACGCGTTGCTTCAGGTCGGCATCATTGCGTGATTCAGCCTTCGCTTTGACCAGGTCGAGGTACTGTAGGCACTCCTCGAGTGCAACACCTTCTCTGATAAGCAGCGCCGCCAGATCGAGCGACAAGCTGACCGGTATCACGGCGCGAACCAGTTCAGGGGACGACATCCGTCTGAATTCGCGGATCGCTTCTTCGGTGTGGCCGAGCCGCATCTCCGCTTCACCCCGAAGTGCGTGATATCCATGTCGCATCGAAGCATTCTCGGGCAATATCGCGACCATGGCACTGAGCTTACGAAGTGCATCCGCCGGTCGATCCGCTTGCAGTAGCTGACTTGCAGTGTTGAGCTTGTGGTATACGTTTGATGGCTCGTCCGCTTCGGCGGCTTCGAACTCACGCAACGCGTCCACGACGCGACCTTCGCCCAGATACAGTGAGGCGATCCAACTACCGAAGTCGCTCGCTACTGCGGCGTCTTCACGTGAACGCGCCGCTGCTCGCGCTTGGCGCAGAAGTTCGATTGCACCTTCGACATTATTATCCTTCAGAAGAGCCCTGACCGCTCGTTCTGTGTTCTCCGCATCCAGCTCAGATGTCGTCACGCCGCACCTCATTGAACATTGTGAAAGTTATGCGACGGATCATCGTCGTACGGCGTCGGGCGCAGCGGCGAGTGTGCGTGGCCATTCACGCGGCATTCGGCGTACCGCACGCGAGCTGATGCCACACACGCGCGTCGATCGCTCCCGGCTGGCCACCATCTGCCGCAGAAAAACTCTTCGTCTAGCAGTTGTTTATCGCACCGATCGTCGCGGTCGTTATCGCGTTCATCAGGTACCTTTTCTCCACACTTCGTACAGACCGGCTGACGGGGAAGTCGTTCGTCGCTTTCCGGCCCGCCCGTTGACGTCGGCCAGAACATCATCACGACGCCAACCACGGGTATCAGACGACTGAAGCCTCTCGGTGCTGCAGGCCCGGCCACCTCTTCGATGAGTCTCAAACATGTCTTGGTGATATTACCTGTCGGAAGCGCTTCAAGGCCCAGTGGATCAATATGACCTGTCGGATCATCGTGACCGTACGCGTACAGATTTACCGAGTTATGTAGCCCAATCGGATCCCCCTGCGTATACCGCCCCCACCCCGCCCTGTACCACCGGAACACGTTGTACCGCTCCTCCGCCCCCTCCCACTTCCGTTCGTACTCCTGTCCGAGAAATCGGAGCGGTTGTTCGGACGCGGTAGTGCCGGTGCGGAGGGTGTAGAGGTCGCCGTAGGGCTCGTATTCGGCGCGCCAGATCACGGAGGAGGGCTCGTTGGTCTGGAGGGTGGGGGTGCCGAGGTGGTCGGTGAAGGTGTAGCGGAAGGTGGTGAGGGCGTCGCGTTGGGCGACGGGGCGGCCGTTGAACCAGGCGATCTCGGATTTCATCGTCGGGACGACGTGGGAGATGGCGTGCTTGCCCCAGACGTTCGGATTGTCGTCGACCGACATCGCCAGTAATTGCAGCTCGGGACTGTAGACGTAATAGCGGTTGGCGAAGGGTGTGGCGTAGCCGGTTGTGCCTTCCGAACGGATCGTCCGCACTCCGCGACCGTCGTAGGTGTAATTGACGGTGTGCGGCGTGCCTTCTTCCGACGGCTCGTTGATCGACGTCATGGAATTGCGCGGCGAATAGGTGCGCGTGTCGAAATAGCGGATCTCGTTGCCGGCGGCGTCGTAGGTCATCGGATGGTCGATGCCGTCCCAGGTGACTGTCGCCAGTTTCGACGTCGTGCCGGAGTAGGCGTAGGTCTCGTGAATCGATCCGGGGGCGGGGAGGCTTTCGGAGCGAGTGGCGAACGGCCGGGTGCGGACTAGGGGATCGTTCGGATCGACTTCCACCGTTCCGCCCAGGTCGCGGGCCAGCATGTTGCCCATCGCGTCGTAGCGATAGCTGCCCGCGCCCCACAATGACGATCCGCTGTTGGCCGTCGTGAGACGGTTCAGGTCGTCGTAGGCGAAGTCGCGGTTGTAAGTCGGGTCGAGCATGTCGTGGATCGATGTGACGTTGCCGGCCGGGTCTTCGGTGTAGCTGTAATCGGCGATCGTTCCTGACGGGGCGGTCAGCGTGTTTCGCTGGATACGGTACCGCGAATCGTACGTGCGCGTGTGGCGCAGTCCGCTGCCCCAGGTGATCGCCGTCTCCGGACCGAACGGCAAATAGGTCGCGCTCGAGATGAAGAGGCCACCCCAGGCATCGAGGGTCGTGGGGCGATTGGCGAAGTCGTAGGTGTACGCGACGGTGCCGCCGCTCGGGTACGTGATCGCGGTGCGATTGCCGTTCGCGTCGTATTTGAACGCGGTCGCGAGCAGCGCTGTGCCGCTCGTCCGCGAATCCGACAGCAGCAGTCCGCGACGATCGTAGGTGTACGTCGCCGTGCCTGCCGGGTCGGTCATTGTGGCCAGTCGTCCGGTGATGAACGGCGCCGAGCCGTCGTAGGTCCAGGTGACGGTTTCGCTCGCGGCGCCGGTGGTCGATACGGACGTGAGCACGCGTCCGAGCGCGTCGTATGTGCGAATCGTGTTCGCGTTGTTCGCGTCGGTGGTCGAGGTGAGATTGCCGACGGCGTCGTATGCGTAAGTCGTGACGCCGGTGACGGGACTCGTTTGCGATCTCATTGCGCCGAAGTCGTCGTACGCATAGGTGGTGACGTTACCGTTCGGATCGGTGACGCTCGCGAGATTGCCGGCGACGTCGTAGGAGTACGACGTCGTGATGGTGCCGGCGCCGAGCGTCTGCTGGACGGATGTGAGGCGGCGTGCGGGATCGTAGACGTAATGCGTATTGGCGGCGGCGTGGTTTTCATCGCGTGCCGACGAAACGCTGCCGGCGGCGTCGTAGGTGTACGCGAGGCTCGTGTTGTCGGCATGCGTCTGGGTGCTCAGTTGACCGAGCGCGTCGTAAGTGAACGATTCGCGGTGCTTCTCCACCCACGAGCCGTTTTCCATGCCGAGGAAACGTTCCGAGCTCTTGTGGCCGGTCGCGGGGTCGTAGGTGTATTCGATTCGTTCCGTAACGCGCGACATCGCGGTCTGCCGGCCGCGCGAGTCGTACTCATAGGTCCGCACGTTGCCGTTCGCGTCCGTTTGTGATGCGAGCGGACCGGTCAGTGGCGTAAACGCCGACGAGCTCGTGAGGTCTGTGGCACAGAGCGGATCGGTTGTCGTATTGCAGCCGCTCACGGCTTTGATTGTCGTCGTGAGCGGCCGTCCCAATGCGTCGTAGGTCGACTCCGTCGCCACGCTGTTCGCATCGACGACGCGCGCGGCGTTGCCGAAGACGTCGTAATTCTCGAACGTCGTGATGTGGCCCGCCGCGTTTTGCGTCGCGGCCAGCCTGCCGCGATACGTGGACGGCACGCTGCTGTCGATCGGGTAATAGACGAACGTCGTGACGTCGGTGCTGATGTCCGTGCGCGGTCCGTCGACCTTCCTTCGCTTTCCGGCAGGCTGCGGGAGGGTGAGCCAGGACGGGGCGAAATTGCGCGCCGGATTGAAGGCCGCCGTCGCGGCGCCGTCGTACAGCGTCACTGTCGTCGTGCGCGATTCGCTCGCCGTGCTGCTCGTCCAGCCGGTCGACGTCCGCACGAGCGGCGTGCCGGTCGTGAAGTCATACGTCACGTTGTCGGCGCGTGTGTCGCCCGGTTTGGCCACGCTCGGCATCGTCACTGACGTCGGCCGGTCGGGCCACTGTGCATCGACATAGGCGTAATTGACGAACGTCGACGCGGAGGTCGATTGCAGTGACGCGGTCAGCAGGCTCGCCGGCGACATCCGGCAGTGAGTCGGGTCCTGCTCCGGATCGCACGTCGCGGGGCGATCGTTGCGCCGTTCCTGAATCAGCCGGTTCGTGCTGTCGTATGTGAACGAACTGATGTAGCCGCGCGCGTCCTGGTTTCGCGCGACCAGACCTTTTGCCGGATCGACCGCATAAGTCGAATCGCGGCTGCCGCAACTGCCGCAGCCGCCGACCGTTGCAATCGTCTGCTGACGTCCGTGAATGAAGCGCTGCTCGAACGTCGTCTGTTCGCCGGTCGCATACGTCACGCGCGTGACCGTGCTGTCGGGGAGCGAGCCGGGGAGACCGTATTCGAAGTTCGTGATGTCGGTCGAGCCGATGCCGATCGAGTCGATCGCCCGTCCGAAGGCGTCGTAGGTGTGACTCTCGATCAGGTCGTTCGCTGCGTCGCGCACCGCGGACAATCGGCCACCGCTGTATTCGTAAGTGCGCCATGGAGCGGACGCGCCGCTCAGCGTCACCGATTGAAGGAGCGAGCCCGCGTAGTTGTATTGCCAGACGAGATCGGGACGTCCGTCGACCGAAATCGTCGTGATGTGATTGCCTGTGGTCGTGACCGTGCACGACCACGTTCCGTCGGCGGTGTAAATGCGCTGCGGCAGACCGGACGCGTTGTAATCGATGAGCACTTTGATCATCGACGAACGGTCATCGAAGCCGGCGAGCCGGCCGTCGGCGCGGAAAATGCGGACGAGTGTCGAGCCGCCTTCGCGATACTGCCACGTGCCGTCGCCCAACTGGCTCAATGTCGCCGCGGGCGACACGATCGGCCAGCTCTGCGTCCAGACGCCGTTCCTCTTGATGAACGCCGCCTTCTTCTCCCCCTCGGTCTGGATCGTCACCGTGTCCAATGGTCCGGTCATGAGGCGAACCAGTCCCGCGGTGAACGCCGAGCGCCAGCCGGTGCCGAACACGCCGTCGTTCGTATAGAGCGTGTCGTAATTGCGCGTGAAGACGCCGAAGCCATCGGCCGGCATCGGATCGCGCTCCGAATACGTCATGGAGCCGTCCCAGAGGCGCACTGGATGCCCCGCGGTGCTTGGGCCCTCGTTCGGATGACAATCACAATCGATGAACGTATCGAGGGAATCGACTTCACCGCAGGAGTTCGAGGCCCGGGCGCGAAGAATGCCGGACACGCCGAAGTTCGAGACGTCGACCGGCTCTGTAGCGGACGAGACGTTGACCGGCGAGATGTTCTTCAATTCCGTGCGTGTGAGTCCCGGAAAGACCGGCAGAAACTCCACAATGAGCGAGCGTCCGTTCGGCTCATTGTCCTGAAACTGGTAGTTGACCATGGCCGTTTTCGTCGTGCCGTTCTCTATCAGCGAGACATCGACGTGAGGCTTGCGCACGATCTCCAGCGTGGCGGTGGCGGTACTGGTTGTTCGATTACAGGCGGTGGCGTTGGCCGTGAAGGTGTGTGTTCCGCTCGGCCAGCAGGTCGTGTCGAATGACTGCGACCACGATCCGGATTGCTGGTCGGTCGTGTAAATCCAGATCGTGCTGTCGGTCGTGCCGTCGGGACGGGTATGAGCCACGTTGAGTGCATGGTTGTTGTGATTGGCCTGGCGCGCCGAAAAGCCGAACGTCATGTCGATACGCGCGGTATTCGGCCCCGGAACGACGACGTTCGCCGCAATCGACGGCGTTTCGTCAGGCAACGTGTACGTCGTCTCGGCGCTGCGCTGGAATTGATTGCAGGCGGTCGCCGTGGCCACGAAACGATGATTGCCGGGAACCCAGCAACTGACGTCCGTAAAGTCCTTGATCCATTCGCCGGTCATCGGATCGCCGGGGGCGGTGTAGACAAAGCCGTCGCCCGTGCCGTCGGGGAGGAAATGCTCGAGTTTCAGAGCACGAGATCCGTTCGTGTTCGTGAACGTGTACGGCATGTGGACGCGGAGACTGGTCGGCGCCGGCTGCTCGGCCGAAACGGAGATGGTTGGATAGATGTCGGGTGCCGTAAACGACGACGACGCGTAGGTCGTCGTGCCGGTGTAACAGTAATAGGTAAACATCGTGTACTTGCATCCGAAGGCCGCCGTGACGGTATGTGGGCCGGGTGCCAGGCAAGCCAGGTCTTGCGAGGTATAGAAAAAGGTCAGCGTACAGGCCGAGAGCGTCGGACAGTGGTCACTGCGGCTGAAGTTGTAGCCTTCGACCGAGACGCTGACGCCCGCCGCGCTGCATTCGGAGTTTGGGAGTGTCACAGTCACGAGCAGCGTGTTCGCGACCGGGTCGTACGACGTCGACATGGAGCCGGTGCACGTGACGGCGTATGAGGTTCCGGTCGACAACACGACGGCGACGGCAAGGAGCAGCCAGCGAAGCTTCATCGATCACCTCGAGCGGATTTGTCCCGTGGGAAGCGGGACGTCTGCACTTCTCTCGAGGAAGAGAGGAACCTGAAACCGATTTTCCCCGGTCACTCCGGTATTTTCGTATCCGGCTCCCGCTCTCTTGTGACCATCACCACCGCGTTCTGATTGAGCTTCAATGCCCGCTCCAGCTCTTCCGGGCGGATGGGAACTCCACACAAGGCTCCGAGCTCGAGCGTCACACACAGCGCCAGCGTCTTGAATGACTTCTTGTTGAACGAAAACACGTCTCCTCCGATTCGATACGAACGATGGGAGCGAAGGGAGCGACTACGCTCTCGGAGGACGGGGAAGGTGATTCGATGACGCGAGCGCGACGAGCGCGGAGTGGACGCGATACGCGCGCACTGGCGCGGCAACGCGTGCGCTGTTCCACGTGAGCGTCGCCACCACCACGAGCGGCATGGCGATCGCGAACACCAGCGTCAGGAGCAGAAGCGCGAACATCTCCATCAGTATAGCTACAATCGGATCGTGGCCCGCCGCGCGCTCGTGCTCCTTCTATTCGTCGGCTCGATGTGGTGCGTGCGCCTCGCCGACACGTTCCGCGACGACGGCAGGTCGATCGCCGGCGTCGGCGTGATCCCGCGCAGCACCGCGCATCCGATCGGATTTCTCACCGCGCCGTTCATCCACGCGAACTGGCCGCACCTCATCGCCAACACCGTCCCGCTGCTGATCCTCGGCGCGATCGTGCTGATCGGCGGGATCGGCGAGTTCGTCTTCGTGACCGTCGTCTGCGCCGTCGTCGGCGGCGCGGGGACGTGGCTCTTCGGCGAGTCGGCCAATCACATCGGCGCGAGCGGCATCATCTTCGGGTACGTCGGCTACTTGCTCTTCCGGCCCGTGTTCGACCGCCGGCTCTGGTCGATGCTCATCACCATCGTCGTCGGCTCGCTCTACGGCGCGATGCTCTTCTCGTCCGCGATGCCGAAGAGCGGCATCTCCTGGAGCGCGCACTTCTTCGGCTTCCTCGGCGGGATTCTGGCGGCGAGCCTCCTGCGCCGCGGCGCTACTGCAGCGCCGTCAACACAGTCGTGGTCGTGACGTTCCCCGCTCCGTCGAGCGTGTCCTGCCTCACCACGATGTTGCGTTCCTTCGACGTCCAGGTGATGGCGGGCTGCAGCGACGTGCCGGAGACGGTGTAGCTCTTGTACTTCACGGTGTGGAAGTTTCCGGCCGGTACGCTCACCACCTCGTCGACCGCCAGCACCTGGCCCTCGGACGCGATGGTCGTGACGATGCTGCTCTGCTGACCGGCGAGCGACTTCGAGACGATCGTCTCCGTCGACGCCGGCACGGTCCACGTCGCGTTCGCGCACCAGCCCTCGTTCGGTCCGGCGATCAGCGCGGGGACGAAATCGATGTCGACTTCGACGACCGTGTTGCCGAGGAACGGGACGGGGGTCACGGACTTCGTGTAGAGGTGCTTGATGCCGCGCAGCGGACCGGAGATCACGCCGTCGAGCGTCGTCTCGACATCCGTCGTCGCCTGCGGCGTCACGACGTGCTGCGTCGTCTTCGTCTGCGTCGGCGTGTCGGAGATCCAGGTGATCGTGAAGTTCACGTTCCCGCTCGACGTGGTCGTCAGATAGGTCCCCTTCGTGCCGGGGGTGACCAGGCCAAACGTGTGGCAATCGCTGCCGCCGGGCGCCGGTGCAGCCGGTTTGGACGGGGCGGAGCGCCTCCGCGTGGCTCCGTTCGAGACAGGGGCGATGAGAACGGCAAGCAGACAGCCGATGACGATGCGTCGCATGAGTGGACCTCTCCTTCTAAGAGAGATCGCGCAAACCGCAACGAAAGTCCCTCAAAGTTTCTCCGCGCCCAGCGGCCACCCTCCGCGCAGGAACTCGCGGATCGACCCGAACACGGTCAGCGGATCGTCGACCCAGCTCGCGTGCGCGCCGCCCTCGACGGTCACGAGCCGCGCGTTCGGAAGCGACTTCGCCCACTCGCGTCCCGAGCCGTACGGCGCGTTGCGGTCCTTCGTGCCGTGGATGGTCAGCACCGGCATCGTGATCTTCGCCAGGTCGGCGGCGCCGAAGTCGACCTTCATGATCGACTGGAACGACGCGCGGAAATGGCGGTCGAGGCTCGCCGGCCATTCGTTCTCCAGACCGCAGGTCGACTTGATGCGCGACGCGTACGCCTGATTGCCGACGAGGAGCGACTGCAGCGCCTTCTCCTGCGCCAGGCAGAGCTCGTGCTGCGGCGTGGTGGTGTCCTTCTTCGCGTTCAGCTCGTGCCAGCGCTGCACCGGCTCGTCGTTTTCGTTCGTCAGGTTCTGCGGATACTTCGTCCCGTACTTCATCGGCACTGGTCCGAGCTGGATCACGCGCGAGACGTGCTCGGGATGCTCCGCCGTGTACATCGCGACCATCAGCCCGAGGTAGGAGAAGCCGACCGGGACGAACTTGTCGACATTGAAATGCTGGCGGACCGTCTCCAGGTCCTTCACGTCCTGCTGGATGGTCAACGTGTTGACGTCCTCGACGCGCGACGAGCGGCCTCGGTCGCGCATGTCGTACGTGATGATCGTCGCCGCGTCGGCGAGCTGCTTGAAGTCGTCGTAGAGGATGAAGCCGAGCGGCACGATCAGCGTGCGTCCGCCCTCACCGATTTTTCTGAAGTGCAGCTTCGCGCCGTCGGGCGTCGTGATGTCTCCCTCGCTCACCGGCGCGGCGGTTTCGGCGGTGCATGCCGCCGGGCTGCCGGGGCCGTCGAACAGCACCTTCCACGTGCCGTCGGATTGCTTGACCCAGACGGAGTTGAAGTAGCCGACGTGCACGCCGTTCGGATCGAAGACCGGTCCGGCGCTCATGCCGATCGTGCCGGCGGCGTTGACCGCGACGCGGTCGGGCGCCCAACTGAACGGCGCCACCGGTCCGCTGAAGAAGCGCGACCAGCGCTCGATCACCGCTTTCTTTCCGCTCAGCGTGCTCGCCGGTCCGCCGAACGTGGCGTCGTCGAGGACGTGGGCGAAGAACTTCGCCTGATCGCGGTCGGCGAATGCTTTCGCGAACGAGAGCTCCGCGTTGCGGACGTCGTCGCGGGCATCGGCGAAAGCGGAGAAGGCGAGGAGAAAAGCGGTGAGGATGATTGTGAATCGGCGCATGTCGGCTCCCTTGCAGTGAAACATCGCGCGCATGGTGCCATCGGTCGCGATGTCACGAGCGGTCGAAACGCGGAACGAGCGGTCAACAATGCGTAACGTAGGGCGCGTTCTTTGACCCCGGGGCGCGGGTTGAGAACCCGCGCTACGTCTATCATCGCGTCGTGACCCGCGCGCGCATCGCGTTGTTCGTCTTCGTGGCCGGCACCGTCTCCGGCATCTATTTCGCGCTGCAGGCGCACTGGAACCCCAACCTGATGCCGCCGCTGACGTGGCGTCACGCGTTCGGCGTCAACCTCACCTACTACTACCTCTGGGCGCTGATGACGCCGATCGTGGTGTGGATGGCGCGCCGCTTCCGCTTCGAAAGCGGGCGATGGGCGATCGCGGTGCTCGCGCACTTCGTCGCCAGCGCGATCCTCACGGTCATCCAGATCTTCACCGGCGAGGCGATCGTCACGCTCCTCGGATTGCGGCCCTCGCTGAATTTCTTCACCAAGGTCAATTACTCGTTCGTGGCCAACGCGCAATCGAGCCTGCCGACGTACTGGCTGATCCTCTTCGCGTACCTCGCGTTCGATTACTACGTGAAGTACCGCGACCGCGAGCTCCGCGGCGCGCAGCTCGCGGCGGAGCTGTCGCGCGCGCATCTGCAGGCGCTGAAGATGCAGCTCAAGCCGCACTTCCTCTTCAACACGCTCAATTCCATCTCGTCGCTGATGTACAGCGACGTCGAGGCGGCCGACGCGATGCTGGCGCGCCTCAGCGAGTTCCTCCGCCTCACGCTCGACCGCGATCTCGATCAGGAAGTGACGCTCTCCGAGGAGCTGGAGTTCGTGCGGCGCTATCTGGAGATCGAAAAGATCCGCTTCGAGGATCGCCTGACGGTGAGCGTCGACGTCGAGCAGGGCGTGAGCGAGGCGCGCGTGCCGTCGCTCGCATTGCAGCCGCTGATCGAGAACGCGATTCATCACGGCATCGCCTCGCGGCCGAAGGGCGGATCGATCGCGATCACGGCGCGCCGCGACAACGGCACGCTGCACATCTCCGTCGCCGATGACGGTGTCGCAACATGCGGCGAGCATCCGGTCGAGCGGATCGGTCTGGCCAACACGCGCAAGCGCCTCGAGCAGTTGTACGGCGCGGAGCAGCGCTTCACGTTCGGCGCGTCGCCGGCGGGCGGGTTCGTGGTGGAGATGACGATTCCGTTTCACACGGCATCATGAAGACCATCCGCACCCTCATCGTCGACGACGAGCGCCTGGCGCGGCAGAAGGTGCGGACGCTGCTCGAGGACGACGCGGAGATCGAGGTCGTCGGCGAGTGCGCGAACGGCACGGAGGCGATCGCCGCGGTGCGCAAGCAGAAGCCCGACCTGCTGCTGCTCGACATCGAGATGCCGGGCCACAACGGCTTCGAGGTCCTGCAGCGCCTGCGCAGCGAGCGGCTGCCGATGGTGGTCTTCATCACCGCGCACGACGAGTACGCGGTGCGCGCGTTCGAGGTCGAGGCGGTCGACTACGTGATGAAGCCGTTCGACCGCAAGCGCTTCCACGACGCGCTGCGCCGCGCGAAGCGGCAGCTCAGCGACGACAGCGCGGAGTCGGAGGCGCGAATCATCCGCCTCCTGGAGCGCGTGGTGAAGCCGAAGCAGACGTTCGATCATTTTGTAGTCAAGGCGCGCGACCGCACGTTCCTCGTCGCGGTGAACGACGTCGACTGGATCGAGGCGGAAGGGAAGTACGTCCGCCTGCACACCGCCGGCGCCGCGCATCTCATCCGCGAGTCGATCAGCGACGTCGAGGAGCGGCTCGACGCGCGCAGGTTCCTGCGTATCCACCGCGCGACGATCGTGAATGTGAAGCGCATCCAGGAGATGCACAAGGGATTCGGCGGATCGGTGTTCGTGGTGCTGCGCGACGGCACGAAGCTGACGATGAGCCGGCGTTATCGCGGGCGGATCCGCGAGCTCACGGGGATGGACGTTTGACCGAGATAGCAGATAGCGGATAGCAGATAGCAATCGAAACCGCTGGCCTTGCTATCCGCTATCCGCTATCTGCTTCGGGCCTTTCGTGGGTGGGAAACGACCGCTCGTTCCTTTCCCGCATCCCTCACCTTTCCGCGGCGCGACCATCGTGGCATGAACATGCTGCTGCTCGCCATCGCACTCGTCTCGACGTGGGGAAATCTCGAAAAGGGTCCGTACGCGGTCGGCTACAAAGTGCTCGACCGCTACGACTACACGCGTCCGTACTGGATGGCGCGCGATCTCGACGGCAAGCCGCGCACGATCGAGCGCGCGCGCCCGATGCGCATCAGCGTCTGGTATCCCGCCGCCGCCAGCAAGACGCCGTTCATGACGCTCGGCGATTACATCGATGAAATGGGCGCCGAGGATCAGATCGTGACGTCGCTTGGCGATCAGCAGAAGCGCGCGGGACGCGCCGCGCTCTACGCTTTCCCGGTGATGCGTGCCGCGACGCCGGAGCAGCGCGCGAAGATCGAGGCGTTGTCGACGCTCGCGCAACGCAACGCGCCCGCGGTCACCGGCAAGTTTCCGCTGATCCTCTACAGCCTCGGCTCCGCCGCGCCCGCGGCGATCACGCCCGAATACCTCGCCAGTCACGGCTACGTCGTCATGCAACTGCCGCGGCTCGGCGAGTTCGCCGGCATGCCGCAGGACGGCCCGACCGACACGCTGACGAAGGTGCTGGACACCGATTTCCTGCTGCAGACCGCGCACGAGATTCCGTCCGCCGATCGCAACGTCATCGGCGCGATCGGCTTCAGCGCGGGCGGCCGCTGGGCGCTCAGCGAGGCGATGCGCAATCGCGACGTGCGCGCGGTCGTGTCGCTCGATTCGGTGATGCTCTTCCACGACCCCGCGGGCGACAACTGGCGCCGCCTGCCGTTCTACGACGTGAACGCGGTGCAGGTGCCGGTGCTGCACATGATCCGCCGTGACTTCGAGCGGCAGCAGGACGCGTCGATCTGGGAGTCGATGCGTTTCGCCGATCGCACGCAGGTCGTCTTCGACGATCCGAAGCTCGAGCATTTCGATTTTCAGTCGCTCGGCTACGCGATGACGCTCGCCGGCATGCGCGCCGATGCCGCGGCGTCGATCGACGAGACGTTCCATCGCTTCAATCGCCTGACGCTCGCCTTCCTCGATCAGCATCTGAAAGGAGCGCCGCCGGTCGCGATCGCCGGCGACCGCCTGACCGTCACGCATCTCGCCGCCGCCCAGCCACCCGCGCAGCTCGCGGACGTGATGAACGCGATCGCCGAGGGGAAGACCGAGCAGGCGTTGAAGCTCGCGGCGAAGGGAGTCGACGTGCCGGAGCAGACGGTCAATCTCGCCGGCTACAACCTCCTCGGCACACTCCGCATCGATGAAGCGATCCGCGTGTTTCAACTGAACGTCGACGCGCATCCGGCGTCCGCAAACGCATACGACAGCCTCGCGGACGGCTACGCCGCGGCGGGCAATCGCGAGAAGGCCGCCGAGCTCGCGCGCAAAGCGCAGGCGCTGCTGGAGAGCGACACGACGATCCCCGCGGCGCGGAAGCAGGCGATCAGGGAGAGTATCGAAGGAAAGTTGAAGTAGCTCACAACAATTCTTTCAACCTCGCGTACCCGCTCCGGCTCACTGGCACGCGCGTGCCGTCGCGGAGGATCGCGACGCGGCTGTCCTTCGCGTAGAGCTCGATCTTCTCGATCCGCTCGATGTTGAGCAGGACGGAGCGATGGACGCGGACGAAGCGGTCGGGGTCGAGCTCGCGCGCGAGGTCGCCGATCGGCTGCTGCTTGCGGAGTTTCGTCCCCGCGGTGTGGATCACGATGGCGTCGTCGTCGGCCTCGACGTAATCGACGCGCGCGACCGGGACGACCTGGATCGTGCCGTCCTCGTGGCGCACGACGACGCGCTGCAGCGGCTTCGCGCGGAGCGATGCGGCGAGTCCGGCGACCGGCGTGTGCTCGCGGCCGGCCTGCTGCTTCACGCGCTCGAGCACCTGGCGGAAGCGCTCCTGCGAGAACGGCTTGAGCAGGTAGTCGAGGGCGTGCACTTCGAAGGCGCGCAGCGCGTACTCGTCGTGCGCGGTGACGAAGACGACCAGCGGCGAGCGGTCGAGCAGCTCGAGCACTTCGAAGCCGTCGAGCTTCGGCATCTGGATGTCGAGCAGCAGCAGGTCGGGATCGTGCTCCGCGACCGCCTTCACGGCTTCGAATCCGTTCGCGCATTCCGCGACGATCTCGATCTCTTCGTCCGCGGTGAGGAACTCGCGGAGGATCTCGCGGGCGAGGGGCTCGTCGTCGACGATGATGGTGCGGATCATCGCGGCAACTCGATGATCACGCGGAACCGTCCTTCCGCCTCGTTCGCGTTCAACACCGCGCGTCCGTCCGACACGGTGTGCAATCGTCCGCGCGCGTTCTGCAGGCCGATCCCTTCGCCGCGGCTATCGGTGCGGTCGGGATCGGCGGGGTTGTCGATGAGGATGCGCAGCATGCCGTCGCGCAGCGTGGCCTCGATGTCGATCGTGCCGCCTTCGAGCACCGAGGCCACGCCGTGTCGCACTGCATTTTCCACCAACGGCTGCAGCAGGAGCGGCGGCACGAGGCACTGCGCGGCCCCTTCATCCACGTTGATCGTCGTGTGAAGGCGGTCGCCGAAGCGCACCTTCTCGATCGCCAGGTATCGATTCACGAGATCGATCTCCTCCGCCAGCGTGATTCTCTCCAGCGCGCCGAGACGGAGGATCAGTCGAAAAAAATCAGCGAGGTGCTGCGCCATTTCGCGCGCGTCGTTGGGGCGCGATCCGCACAACGACGCGACGGCATTGAGACTGTTGAAGAGGAAGTGCGGGTCGACCTGCGCCTTGAACGCGCGCAGCTCGGCTTCGCGCGCGAGGACGCGAAAGCGCAGCGCCGACTCCTCCGCCTCGCGCGCCGCGTCGATCTCCAGCACGAGGTACTGCACCGCGACCGTCGCGAGATAGAGCAGCATGCCGAGGCCGAAGAGAAGCGTGAAATCGGCGGCAATCGGACGATCGAGAACGCCGATCCACCACTTCCAGGTCAGCACCCAGAGCCCGCTTGCCGCGGCGGCCGAGCCGGCGACCGCGGCGAAGATCGACGCGCGGCTCGACGAATGGATCGGCATCGCGCGGCAGAGGTAATGCGACGCGAGGCCGATGAAGCCGAGGAGCAGCGACGGCGGGATGGCGGCGGTGATCGCCACCGTCGCCGACACGCCGCGCGTGGTCAGCAGAAACGCGGAGGTGGCGAGCGCGGCACCGCTGACCGCGCCCACGCCATAGAGCACCAGCTCACCGCGCCTCACGCCGCGATCTCCTTCGGATTGCGAATCTCCACGCCGCCCATGATCGCGCTGCCGCGAATGATGAGGCGCGGGCCGTCGCCGCTGGTCGGATTTGTCGCGCGGTTCGTCACGCCGCCGAGGAGCGGCAGGACGCGGTTCTCGATCACCCAATCGGGCGGCACCCGGATCTCGACGCCGCCCCAGAACGCGAGCACGTCGATGACCGCCTCGGTCTCAATCTTCGAATTCACGAGATTGAGCTCGCACGCGCCCATCACCACCACGACGTCGCCGCCGACGAAGTCCGGCGAGTTCACTGTGCGGCCGCTCCCCCCCATCCAGGCGAGCGCGCGAAACGAGCCGCGGTTCGGCAGGTCTTTCGGCAGCGGATTGAGCGCCTGTTTGATCAGCGTGATGCCGCCGGCGCTGATCAGCAGCGGCCAGACGCCGAGGATGTCGTACAGATTGAGGTACGGCAGGAGCCCGACGCCGAGGATGAACCAGATGATCGCGCCGACCCACTGCCGGTTCATGAGGTGCGCGAAGCTCATGGCGATGAGGATCACCGCCCACCAGCGGAGGTAGTCGTCGCCTTCGATGCGTCCGAGGTGATCGAGCCAGGCGATCACGCCGTAGGCGAGGATGCCGAGGCCGATGACGAGGCCCACCCACGGGTTGTCGCGCCGGCGAGCTTCGCGGCGGAGTGCGCGGTCATTGATCATGACGAGCCTCCGTTGACTCTCCGCGCAGCAGGCCGGTCAGCGTCCGCGCGACCATCACGCCGCCGAAGCCGATGAGCAGCAGCGGCCACGACGAATCGAACGTCAGGCCCCACCAGTGCAGCGTCGTCGCCTGCAGCCAGAGGCCGATGACGATCAGCGAGACGCCCGACCAGGCCTTGCGCCGGTGCAGGAAACGCGAGACGCCGAAGGCGACGAGGAACATCGGCCAGTAGTTGTGCAGCACGTCGTGCAGGTCGGCGTAGCCCATGCGGTCGAGCATGAACATCGTGCCGATTACGATCAGGATGACTCCGCAGAACAGGCTGCCGGTGTCGAGCTGTTTTCTCTCTTCGTTCATGACGTCCTCACGTTCTTGATTTCCATCCCGGCCATGAAGACGAGTCCGCGCACGACGAGCTGGCGTCCGCCGGGCGCGCCCTCGGTCTTGATGTCGATCCCGCCCATCACCGGCACGGCCTCGGCGATGACTTCCCAGCCCGACGGCACGCGGATCTCGATGCCGCCCCACATCGCCAGCACTTCGACGACGACCGGACCTTCGTGCTCGCCGGTGTTGGTCAGCTCGATCGTCGAGCCGCCCATGAAGCTGATGATCTGCGAGCCGTGAAGCTGCGCCGGCTCGATCGTCACCTTGCGCGTGTTCAGCACGCTCCAGAGATTGCTGCGCTGTTCGGGGCCGTGGATGCCGAACGCGCGGAGCACGATCACCACGCCGATGCCGATCAGGATCAGCGGCCAGAGATCGAACAGCGAGACGCGGACGAGATGCGCGCGCGCCGCGACCATCAGCGTGCCGAGCGCGATGGCGACGATCGACAACCCGCGGCGCCCCGCGTGATTGAGGTTCATCAGTCCGATGAGGATCAGCACGACCGGCCAGAAGCGCAGCACGCGGCCGGCGTCGATGATGTCGAGGTTGTCGAGCGTGAGCAGCACGCCCAGTGCGGTGAAAAAGATTCCGGCGACCAGCTTGATGCCGCTGCCAACGACCGGTTTCGGGGTTTCCGTCAACTGCATGTCCATGAAGCCTCCCTTCGACTTCGAGGGGAGGTTACGGACGTTCGAGGGGAGAGTCTCGGGCGTGGCGGTGAATGGTGGTGGGGAGGCGGTGAGTGGAGTGCGGCGGCTTGCCGCCGCCTTGGATTGCGGTGGCTTGCCACCGCAGCGGCAGCGAGCTGCCGCAATCCGAGAGCGGCAGCAAGCTGCCGCACTCCTCTTTACTGCAGTCGTGCGGAGAGCGTGATCTCGACCGCTTTCAGCGCCTTCGATACCGGGCAGTTCTCCTTCGCCGCCTGGGCGATCGTCTGGAACTGCGCCTCGTCGATGTTCGGCACCTGTCCGACCGTCGTCAGGTCGATGCGCGTGATGCTGAACGCGTCGCCGACCTTCTCCAGGCGGACGCTGGCTTCCGTGCTGATCTTCTCCGGCGCGAAGCCCGCCTTGCCGAGCGCGACGGAGAACGCCATCGAAAAGCATCCCGCATGCGCCGCCGCGATCAACTCCTCGGGGTTCGTCCCCGTCCCATCCTCGAATCGCGACGCGAACGAGTATTTCCCTTCGAACGCACCGCTCCCCAACTTGACGCGGCCGTCACCCTCGCGAAGATTTCCGTTCCAAACCGCTTCGGCTTTGCGTACCGGCATGTGTTACCTCCGCCGCGTAGTATCTGACACAACGGCGAGGAGCAACGCCGCGGCGGACGCGGAGAAGACCGAGTAGTCGAACGCCGACTTGATCCCGCCGGAGATCGTCATCGCGATGGCGAAGGTCGCGAGCAGCACGGCGGCGGCGATGCCGGTCCAGCGCGGTTTGAAGCCGGCGATGAGCGCGAGGCCGAGCGTCGTTTCGGCGATCGTCGCGGCGACGGCGAGGAACGGCGCGAAGGACGCGGGAAGGAACGAGTTCACCTCGGCGGTGTAGCGGATGAACTCCGCGAAGGGATGCGGTCCGCGGTCGTGCCAGAGGCCGAAGCGGGCGGCGACGGCGGAGAGGAACGCGGTGCCGAGGGCGAGGCGGGCGTAGATCGGGGCGAAGCGTTCCATCGGCGTCATCCGAGGTCGAGCGGCGTGATGCCGTGCTCACGGCAGTAATTGACGTAGAGCTCGCGCAGCGAGCCGGCGGTGTCGCGGCGCAGCACCTGGTCGTCGTCGCCGAGGTACTCCATCGCGCCGAACGAGATGATGTGGATGACCGCCGGCTCGTCGCCGATCGCGGTCCAGGAGTCGACGTTGCCGGTCGGCTCGTAGACGTACGCGCCGGGCCCGGCAATCTCGCCGGTGTCGAGCTGGCGCAGTCCGGAGAGCGTGAAGCCGTGCACCTCGCCGAGGTGGCGGTGGCGCGGGATGATCTTGCCCGGCTCCACGCGCAGGAGGAGCGCGCGTCCGCGATCGTTCGGATAGAAGCGGAGCGGCTTGAACGATTCACCGTTGCCGAGCGGGATCCAGGGGAGGGAGGCGGTGTCGAGTGCGTTGTTCATGAGTGAATGATGGCGCTTGTGATGGTGTGGTGAAAGAGCCAGAATTGACGAAAACCGCTGGACCAAGTTCATGGACCTCCACATCCACCTCGAAGGCCGCGACGATCTCGCCCGTCAGATCTACCGCCACATCCGCTCCGCGATCGTCTCCGGCCGCCTCGGGCGCGGCGACCGCCTCCCGCCCACCCGCGAGCTCGCGCGCAGGCTCGACGTCTCGCGCAACACGGTGAGCCTCGCGTACGAGTGGCTCGTGTCCGAGGGGCTGCTGTCGGGGCGGAAGGGGGCGGGGAGCTTCGTCGAGAGCGAGCCGGTGTCGCATCCGCGGCCCAGGAGCGGCGGCGCGGCGATTCGCGTGCGCGACGTGTGGGCATCGCTCGACGCGCCGGAGTTGCGCGCGTGGACACCGCGCTACGACTTCGGCGTCGGAACGCCCGACGCGTCGCTCTTTCCTTTTGATACGTGGCGGCGATTGCTCGCGCGGCAGATCCGGGCGTCGAAGCTGAGTGCCGCGTACGGCGATCCGAGCGGACATCCGAAGCTCCGCGCGGCGATCGCGCGGTCGATCGCGGTGAGCCGCGGCGTCAGCGCGGAGGCGGATGACGTCATCGTCACGCACGGCGCGCAGCAGGCGTTCGATCTCATCGCACGTGTGCTGCTCGAGCCGGGGATGCGCGTCGTGGTCGAAGAGCCGGGCTATCCGCCGCCGCGACTGCTGTTCGAGTCGTACGGCGCACGCGTCACGCCTGTCCGTGTCGACGCGCAGGGCCTCGACGTCGCGAAGCTGCCGGACGACGCGCGCCTCGTCTACGTCACGCCATCCCACCAATTTCCCCTCGGCATGCCGATGTCGCACGCGCGGCGGACGGCGTTGCTCGCGTGGGCCGAGCGGCGCAACGCGGTGATCATCGAGGACGCCTACGACAGCGAGTTCCGCTTCGGCGGACGTCCGCTCGAAACGCTGCAGGCCATCGATCGCGGCGGCCGCGTGATCTACACCGGCTCGTTCTCCAAGTCGCTGCTCCCATCGCTGCGACTCGGATTTCTGATCGCGCCGCCGTCGATGCAGCGCGCGCTGCGCGCGGCGAGCTTTGTCGCCGGCTGGTACACGCAGTGGCCGGCGCAGGCGGCACTCACGAGTCTCATCGAGAGCGGACTCCTCGCGCGGCACGTGCGCAAGGTGCGCCGCGAGTACGCCTCGCGGCACGAGCGGATCCTCGCCGCGCTGACGTCGAAGTTCGACGACTGGCTCGAGCCGGTCGCGTCGGTCACCGGGATGCATCTCGCGGCGCGGCTTCGCTCGCGCAGCACGCGCATGGAAGGCGAGATCGCGGAGCTGGCGCGCGAGGCGGACATCGGCTTCGATCGTCTTTCGGTCTATTGCGCCGCGCGTCCGGCGCAGGCGGGGCTGGTGCTCGGATACGGCGCCATCGCGAGCGCCGACATCGACGAAGGTCTGCGCCGGTTGCGGCGCTGCTTCATGCGGGCAGCCGCTTCCGCAGCCAGCGGATCTGGCCGCGGTGATTGATCTCGTCCTCGCAGACGTGGAACCACTTCCAGTAGTTGTTCGCGTCGGTCCCTTCGAACGGCTCGATGCGCAGCAGCCACTCGTCGTCGCGCGTGCGGAGCTCGCTCTCGGTGCGGCCGCGGATCGCGGCGAGCGTGTCGAGATAGAACTCGAGCGGACGTCCGGCCGCCTCGCCGCGCAGCTCGAGCCAGGCGAGCCATTGCGCGTCTTCCTCCGCCGTCCAGGCGCGCCCCTCGAACGTATGCGCCTGATACCAGAGCTCGACCGCGGCGATGTGCAGCAGCAGCGCGCCGATGGAGTTGCTCTGCGCGTCGTGCCGGTGATCGAGCTGCGCGGCGGTCAGCCCTTCGATCGCCTGACAGGTCGTATAGCGCGCGTAAACGAGCATGTCGATCAGCGGTCCAATGGACCGCGGCAGGGTGAGATCGGTGCCGATGGTCAGTTTTCGAGGCAAGACGGAGGCGATATTACACTGGCGAAAATCATGAAACGGACGACGATGACGATGCTCCTGCTGCTGGCCGCGGCCTCGCTGCGCGCGGCCGATCCGATCTCGCAGGTCTTCTCCTGCGCCAAGCAGGGAACGGTCGGAGGGCTCGGCGCGGGGACCGATCTCACGCGCTACACCATCGACGTCACGCAGTACCCGAACGCGGTCTGCAACGACGGCACGCCCGCGGTCTTCTACTACGGCCGCTACACGAAGAACGAAGACCGCGACAAATGGATCATCTTCCTGCAGGGCGGCGGGAGCTGCATCGACGGGCAGACGTGCGGCGAGCGGTGGTGCAGCATCGACACGAACTACGGCTACGACAAGATGACGACGTCGATCACCAAGCCGTCGATCCGCGGCGTCGGGTTTCTCGATCCCGATCCGAAGAACAACTTCGGGTCGTGGAACCGCGTGCTCATCTTCTATTGCAGCTCCGACGCGTGGGGCGGCACGACGACGAAGACGCTGAGCGCGACGCTCAACGGCGCGCCGGCGCGCGATTACCAGATCCATTTCCACGGCTCGTACATCGTCGACGCCGTGCTCGACACGCTGCGCAACGTGCGCCTCGCGGGACGGCGGCACGCGGTGACGCACGGCATCAGCGCGCAGGCGGATGCGTCGACCTGGCCCGATCTCGATGACGCCCGCGAGGTGATGTTCGCCGGCAGCTCGGGCGGCGGCGCGGGCGTGCGGGCTAACCTCGATCGCGTCGGCGAGAAGCTCAAGGCGACGAATCCCGGCCTCGATTTCCGCGGACTCATCGATGCCATCTACGGCACGCTCGCCGAGAACCGCAATTTCGCGACCAGCGTCTACTGCCTGAACGATCCGGTGCACGGCTGCGATTACGCGTCGTTCTCCAAAGCTACGCAGGAGGCAATCGAGATCGGACTCTATTCGACGCGCGGCGATGAGTCGTGCCTGCAATGGCACACCGCGCACGCGCCGGGGACGGAGTGGCGCTGCGGCGACGGCGAGCACGTGCAGCTCAATCACATCACCACGCCGTTCTTCATCCATCAGGACCTGCAGGACACGAGCATCGGCGGCGGCTGGGTGGAGGCGGGCTTCGGCGCGCCGTCCGATTACGCCCGCGCTGTGGAGAGCGAGCTGCGCAACCTGCAAACGCCCGAGGAGCCGCGCGGCGCGACTCCCGGCCTCTTCGTCCCGCAATGCACCGACCACGAGTCGTTTACCAACGATCCCGCGGTGTTCCGCGTGAAGCTCGCAGGCATCAGCTATCACGACGCGGTCTGGAACTGGTGGACGCACACGCAGCCGCAGCAGGTGATCCGTCCGTTCAGCGGGACGCCGGGAAAGGCGCCGGAGTGCCCGTTGACACCTTGACAGACTTAATTCCTTAAACCTATATTGCCATCTCCCGCTCGTTCAAGAAAAGGAGAGAGAGATGGCTACCTTCACTCTGCAGGTCTCAGGACATGGCGAAGATCAGGGCAAGGGTTCGTTTCCGATCGCGAACCACTGGGAGTTCAAGTTTTTCGTGGCCATGGGCCAGACGCTCGACTACCCGACGTCGGTACTGATCTACCAGGAGCTCGCGGCGAACAATCTCGCGGCCGTCAACAAGCGCGTTCGGCAGACGTACTTCGAGGGGAACGACGTCGTCAATTACGCGATGTGGGACCTCCAGGACCCGAACTACGTCTCCGGCGTGCTGAAGGCCGGCGAGAACGTGCCGGTCGTCGACATCAAAGGCATCACCCGGCAGAAGCCGATCCTGCTCTCCAACCTGCTCACGCTGGCGGTGGAAACGCTGAAGATCAAGGTCGGAGTGGACACGGTGATCGTGTACTTCAACGCGTGCCGGTGAAGCGTCACCGCTCGTCGCGCCGCAGCTCCGCGCCGCAGATCGTTTCGTACACGCTGAGCATGTCGGCGCGCGCGTAGTCGAGATCGGCGCGCATCTCACCGAGCGTGGTCTGAAACGCGGCGTCGTCCTGCACGTCGCGCAGCCAGGGGTGGTTCTTCAGGATGTACCAGGAATGGCTGCCGAGCTGCTGCGCGCGTTTGGTCCAGTGGACGGCCTGCGCGCGGTCGCCGAGTTTTCCGTAGATGATCGCCGTGTTCATCGCCGCCCAGCGATTGCGCGACGCCTCGGCGGAGAAGGCCTGCAACTGGCGCAATGCATTCGCGCGGTCGCCGCGGGCGGCGGCGATCGACGCGGCGAGGCTCGAGGAGATGTAGCTGCCCGGCATGATGGCGGCGGCGCGCGCGGCGTATTTCTCCGCCTGCTCGAGATCGCCCTGCATGATGCAGGCGGTCGCCGCGATGTCGCAGCCGACGAGCTCGTGACTCTTCGTCGCCAGCGCATCGGCGGCGGCGCGCTTCGCCGCAACTGGATCGAACAGGTTGAGATACCAGTAGCCGCGCACGAGCCACTCCTGCGAATTCGGCTCGACCTTCGGCAGCTCGCGGATCAGGCATTCGGAGCGCTCCTCGTCGCCGCTCAGGACGAAGAACGACGTGAGGATCGACATCGTCTGCGAGTCGCGCACGTTGAGCCGCAGCGCGGCGCCGATCTCGAGCATCGAGCGGCGGAAGTCGGTGGCGAAGAGCGCGCGGGCGAGCGCGAGGTGAGCGGTGGCGAGCTTCGGATCGAGACGCACCGCTTCCCGCGCCAGCCGCTCCGCCTGCGCCGCATCGTTGAGACCGCGCAGTTGTCCGAGGGAGATGGCGATGGAGAGATCGGCATGGGCGGCGGCGAATTGCGGATCGAGCGCGATGGCGCGCTCGAGGTGCGCCACCTCCTCCGCGTGTTTCTCCGGGATGAGGCTCTGGTTCAGCGCGCGCGCCTTCAGGTACTCCTCGAACGCGAGGGGATTGCGCGAGCGCGGCGCGCTGGCATGTCCCGATCGCTGCACGCCGAGCTTGTCGTTCAGCGCGTCGAGCGTCTGATGGGAGACGTTCTCCACGACGTCGCCGAGGTTGTCGCGCGGTCCGGTCATCGAGCCGGTCCAGAGGTTGCGGCCGGTGCGCGAGTCGGTCAGCGAGAGCGTGATCTGCACGAGGTTGCCGGTGACGTTGAAGCGCCCTTCGATCAGGCTGTCGACCGCGAGGCTGGTCACGTTGTGCGACGCGAGGACTGCCGACATCGGCCGCACCTGCAGCGCCGGGATGTCGCCGAGCTGCGTGGCGAGTGAATCGGCGAGAGCGACCGCGAGGAAGTCGTCGCCGCCTTTGATGTTGCCGATGTTCTGCAGCGGAAGCACGGCCACCGACCGGATCGGAATCGAGATCGCCGCCGGCTTCTCCGGCACGGCGCGGTTCGCGCGTGTCCAGAGCAACGTGCCGAACAGCGCCAGGGCGATCGCCGCGGCGGCGGCGAGCCACCACTGCTGCGACGCGGAGGGGCGTTTCATCTCCTGCCGCGCGCGGACCGCGTCGGCGACGTCTTCGCGGCAGATGCGGCAATGCGTGAGGTGCTCTTCCACCGCCGCGCGGCGGCCGGCGGGGAGCGTGCCGTCGGCGTACGCGAAGAGCTCGTTCTCGATCTCGGGATGTTCTTCGTCCGTGAAGATGGCGTGGCGCAGCGTCGCGGCGGCGCGATCGACGACGTCGCTTTCGCGCGCGAGCAGGGCGCACGCGTCGCATTCGGCGAGATGCCGAAACGCCGGCAATACGTCAGCCAGAGGCAGTTTGCCCCTCCGAAGGTGGTCGATCATGGACGCGGTCAAATGACCTTTCATGTCAGAGGACGAGCGACCATCGTCGTTATTCATTGCCATCCAAGACTCTTCGCATTCATCCGGCGGCTCAGCCGCTCGCGCGCCGACCTCCTCAGATTGATCACCTGCTGCCGGTTGACGCCGAGCATCTCGGCGATGGTGAGGTCGCTGATCGGGAGCTGCGGCCACAATTCTCCGAGGCGCTCGGGCTTCATCTCCAGCGCCGCCGCCACCTCGTCGAACGTCGCCACGCCGACGAACACGAGCAGGGAGAGCGCGTTCAGGCCGTCGCTGTCGCGCAGGTTCATCATCAGCGCCCAGCGCTGCGACACGCGCAGCTCGCGGATCTCGCGCCACAGCGATTCGAGGTATTGGCGCTGCTCGATCTGCTCCGTCGGATCGCGGCCGGTGTCGACCGCCGCCGAGACGTCGACGGTCTCCGCCTCGGCGACCAGCCAGAGGTCGGCCGTGACGCGCGCCAGGTCGTTGAGCAGCAGCGGCTGCCCGTTCCATTCGAAGATGGCGACGATGGCGTCGCCGGTGGCGGAGCGGTCGAGCATGCGGTTCGTGGCGTCGTCGCGCGTCAGATCGATCGACGACGCGTCGGTCGCGCCGTGCCACTGCGCTAAGCCGGTCATCGTACCGGCGGATGTGTTCCACATGGCGAGACGATCATCGTGCAGGAGAACGTAGCGGAGCCGATTCTTGTGCCGCGTCTTCTCCGGATACCTGCGGCGGAGGAAATCGTACGCGGCGTTGTAGGTGAGAGTAGCAACGAAGTCGTCAAGGCTGACGATGTCCGTCGATCCCTCGCCCGCGCGGCGGATGACGCGGAGCACGACCGTCGAGGTCACGTCGTCGACGTCGTGGTCGTTGAGCTGTCCCTGGAACCGGCGGAGCACTCGACGCGCGACCTCGCACGCGCGAGCGGCAATTGATTCGAGCTCAGTGCCGTGTTGAAGGATGGATCACCTTAATGCATTGTCGACGAAGCGGTCGACAGCTTTTGTATATACGGACTCCGGGCCGAGGGAGTTGTGCAAGAGCATGTTCTAACACGCTCATCGCATCGTCTCCAGGTTCCGCTCGTGAAACACCCGCTCGAAGTCCGTCCCCGCCACCCCCTCGGGCAAACACGACTCCAGCGCGACCTCGCCCGCGGTGAGTCTGCCGAGGTAATGCCGCGCGTTGCAGATGGCCGCGGAGGAGACCGCGCCGCCGTGGCTGGTCACGATGCGCGCGCGGCGGCGGCGGTCGAGCCGCTCCAGCGCGATGGCGAACAACTCCGGCGCGGAGTAGGCGAGGTAGACGAGGTTGCCGACCACCGTGTCACCGACGAACAGCAGATCGGCCTCCGGGACGTCGATCGCCACGGTGCTCATGGTGTGGCCGGGGTTGTGGAAGAGGTCGAGCGTGAAGCGGCCCCACTTCATGCGCATCCGGTCGCCGATCACCATCGTCGGCTCGACGAAGAACGCCTCCTCCTCGGCCGTCCGATGGCGCTCCATCTGGAACGTCGGCGCGTAGAGCTCGTGCGCGACGATCTCGGCGCGCGGGAAGAGCCGCAGCGCCGCGAGGTGATCGCTGAAGTAGTGCGTACTGACGATGAAGCGCACTTCCTTGCGCATTTCGTCTTCGAGCAGGCGGCGGAGCTCCGTCGCGTCGGCGAGGCTGCCCATGCCGTCGATGAGCAGCGCTTCGTCTCCCCTGACGAAGACGGTGGAGTTGGCGTGATAGGTCTCGCCGATGGCGATGAAGAGGTCGGGAGCGAGTTGTTCGATCTGCATGCTGTTGATTCTGCGCCGGCTGCGCTCATAAGAAAATCGCATTCATTTCATCGGATTGATGCAGAATACTCATGCATGGATCTGGAGGTCCGCCATCTCAGGTTGATCGCGGCGGTAGCCGAGGAGGGGAGCCTCACCCGCGCGGGCGAGCGGCTGCACCTCACGCAATCGGCGCTCAGCCATCAGCTCCTGGACATCGAAGAGCGCCTCGGCACGCCGCTCTTTCATCGCGTCAGCAAGCGGATGCTGCTCACCGCTTCCGGGGAGCGCCTCCTCCACACCGCGCGCCGCGTGCTCGTCGACCTCGAGCAGACCGAGGACGACATCCGGCGGTTCGCGGACGACCGGCAGGGCGTCATCCGCATCACCACCGAGTGCTACACCTGCTACCACTGGCTGCCGGAGCTGATGCAGACGTTCCGGCAGAAGCATCCGCGCGTCGACCTGCAGATCGATCCCGATGCCACGAACCGTCCCGTCGAAGCGCTGCTCGCCGGCACGATCGACCTCGCGCTGATGTCGGCCGACGTCGACGACCGGCGGCTGACGGCGCGCGCGCTCTTCGACGACGAGATGGTGTTGATCATGAACCCGTCGCACGAGCTCGCGGCGCGCGACTACATCCGGCCGAAGGAGCTCGCGGGGCAGACGCTGCTGACCTATTCGGCGCTGGAGGAGAACATCGCGTATCAGCGCGTGCTGCGTCCCGCGGGACTCGCGCCGCGCGGACACATGCAGGTACGGCTCACCGAGGCCGCGATCGAACTGGTGCGGGCGGGGATGGGAGTGAGCGTGCTGTCGCGGTGGGCCGTCGCACCGCAGATCGCCGCCGGCACGCTCGCCGCGCGGCCGCTCACCGCGCGCGGACTGCTGCGGCAATGGAAGGCGGTCACGCTGCGCACGGCGCGCACGCCGGCGTATCTCGACGACTTCGTCGCGCTGCTGGCGAAGGAGACGCCGCGCATCGTGAGGCCTCGGCGCAACCAACCTCGTCCATAATCGAGCACATGCGAATCGTCCGGAGCGTGGCCGTACTGCTGTTCTGCCTGACCTCACTCGCCGCCGTCGCCGCACCGCCGCCGAGCGGGATGCCTGCGGTCATCCCGGTCCCCGTCGCCGCGCAACCATCTGCGCACTTCGATCCGCAGGCGGCGACCGACGCGTACCTCGCGCTCATCCCGCCCGACGCGAAGGCGCGCTCCGACGCGTACTTCGAAGGCGGCTACTGGCTGCTGCTGTGGGATCTGCTCTACGGCGCCGCGATCTCGCTGCTGATCCTCAACCTCCGCTGGTCGGCGAAGATGCGAGACTTCGCGGAGCGCGCCACGCGATTCCGTCCGCTGCAGACGGCGATCTACTGGATCGAGTACATGGTGCTGATCTTCGTCCTCGGATTTCCGCTCGCGTACTACGAGGGCTACGTCCGCGAGCACAAGTACGGGCTGGCGACGCAGACATTCAGTCCGTGGATGCGCGATCAACTGATGGAGCTGCTGCTCAGCGTGATCCTCGGCGCGCTGGTCACGATGCTGCTCTTCGGCGTAGTGCGCAAGCTGCCGCGCACCTGGTGGATCTGGGGCGCGCTCGTGACCTCGGCGTTCCTCGTCTTCGTGCAGCTCATCGCGCCCATCTACATCGTTCCGCTCTTCAACAAGGTCACGCGGCTGAACGACCCGAAGATCACGCAGCCGATCCTGCGGCTGGCGCGCGCGAACGGCATCCCGGCGAACGACGTCTTTCAGATGGATGCGTCGCGGCAGACGACGCGCATGAGCGCCAACGTCTCGGGCATGGGCCACACCATGCGCATCACGCTCAACGACAACCTGCTGCGCCGCGGCTCGCCGGAAGAGATCCAGGCGGTGATGGGACACGAGATGGGGCACTACGTCCTCAATCACGTCTACAAGGGCTTGATGGAGTTCCTCATCCTGATCGTCGTCTGGTTCGCCGCACTGAACTGGTCGCTCGACCGCGCGCTCGCGCGCTGGGGCGAGAAGTGGCAGATCCGCGGCGTCGGCGACACCGCCGTACTGCCGCTCGTCGTCCTCGTCTCGTCGATCTTCTTCTTCATCCTCACGCCGGTGAGCAACACGATCACGCGCGTGGCGGAGTTCGAGGCCGACATGTACGGCCTCAACGCCTCGCGCGAGCCGGACGGCTTCGCGCAGGCCGCGATTCACCTCGGCGAGTACCGCAAGATGAGTCCCGGCCCGGTGGAGGAGTGGATCTTCTTCGATCACCCGAGCGGCCGGACGCGCATCAACGCGGCGATGCGGTGGAAGGGGGAGAACCTCAATCTGCCGGCCGCGCCGCGCTGATCGCCGGTCACGACGCCCATTCGGTCGCGAGGTCGCTCTTCGATCGATCGAACATATTGCAGTCGAGGTTCCCGCTTGCGTCGCCTGGAATCCCTGCGACGGTGTTCGGCGCCGGACCCTTCGTGCTGTCTGTGTACTGCCACAGCCAGTACGTCGTCCAACTCGCCTGGACGACCGGCGTCTCGCTGTACTGCGCGAGCCAGAGCCGGTGCGCCGCGAAGAACGGATCAACCGTGCTCCCGAGGCTGTCCTTGATGAGATGGCCGCTGTAGAGCACCGGCTTCCGGCCGAGTCGCTCCCCGACGCCGCCGAGGAAGTCGCGCGCCTGCGCGAGCGTCATCTGATTCCCCGGCGTGTCTTCGAAGTCGAGCGCCACGAGTGTCTGCTCATCGGGATCCGCGGCGAGGAGGAAGTTGTCGATCTGCTGCTGCACGTTCGCGTGCGTGCCCCAGTGGTATGCGCCCCACAGCAGGCCCGCCGCGAGTGCGCGCGGACGGCGTGAGGCGTACTTCGCGTCCTTCCCCGTGGCGCCGGTCGTGGCTTTGTGGATCAGGCCCCACACGCCTGCCGCCGCGGCCTTGGCAAAGCTCGACACGCGGTCATCGTGGTACAGATCGACGACGCGAACCACCCGTGCGCTCATGGCGACCTCCTTGTTCAATTGGAGAGAGGGACGAAATTTCGCGATTCCCATCGGCAATCGATCGTCAGAAATTATTTGTAGTAACGCCCCGTTGCATCCCGTCGCCGAGACAGGAACGTCATGGGTCAGGAAGCGCGGGTACTCGTCTGCGAAGACGACAGCGCGATACGCACGCTCGTCGAGCTTCTACTCCGCAGGCGCGGCTACACCGTCGATGTTGCGGTCGACGGGGAAGCTGCCATCACCGCCCTCGCCGCCCGCCCGTACGACGTCGTCATCCTCGACCTGCTGATGCCGGGAACGACCGGCTACGCGGTGCTCGACTTCCTGCAGCAGAACCATCCCCAGCAGCTTTCGCGCGTGATCATCACGACCGCCTCCCAGAGCGCGTTTCGCGAGGTCTTTCCGATCGCGTCGATGATCCGGAAACCGTTCGACATTTACGAATTGGAGGAGCTCGTCCGCCGCGTCGCGGGCGGCCTCGATGCGTCCGGATCGGCGACGACGGTATTCGCCTGATGGCGAAGGCCGGCACCGGCCAACATACAATCGAAGAAAAAGAGCGAGGTCGACGTGATCAAACGCCTGTGGCTTCTCCTTCTCATCGTCACCGTCAGCATCAACGCGCAGACCTCGAATCCCCGCCGGCGGACGGTCAATCCTCCGTCCGATGAGCTGACGATCCTGCAGACCACCGATCTGCACGACCGCGCGAACGGGTCTGGCCACATCGGACTGGACGTCGATCCCTCGACGGGGATGAGCACGACCGGCGCGTACGCGCGCATCTCGGCATACGTGAATTCGGTGCGGGCCACCGCGGGACATCCGGTGCTGCTCGTCGACTCGGGCGACTGGACGATGGGGACGATGTACGACCTCACGCTCGGCAGCAAGCCGCTCGCGCTCTACTTCATGAACGCGATGCACTACGACGCGGTGACGATCGGCAACCACGAGTTCGACTACACGCCGCGCGGCCTGGCGGCGATGATCACCGCGGCGCGCACCGGCTTCAACTTCACGACGCCGATCGTGGCGTCGAACATGGAGCTGAACAACAACGCCGACCTCACGCCGCTCTTCGGACCGGGAAAGCCGATCCAGAAGACGTACGTCGAGACGCTGCCGAACGGCCTCAAGGTCGGCTTCATCGGATTGATGGGCGAATCGGCGGCAATCGAAGCGCCGTCCGCGCCCCCGGTGACGTTCCAGTTCCTCTCCTTCAACTACGACGTGATCCAGGCGCTGGTCGACGACCTGCGCAACAACCAGGGAGCGCAGGTGGTCATCGCGCTCTCGCACTCCGGCACCGACGCCGGCGGCAACTCGGGGGAGGATGTCGACCTCGCGCGGCACGTCCGCGGGATCAACGTCATCGCCTCCGGCCACACGCACACGCCGCTCGCCGCCGCGCACTCGATCGCGAACGGAACGTGGACGACGCACATCATCGACGCCGGCGCGTTCGGGACGAACGTGGCGCGCCTCGACCTGCATGTCGACCGCATCGCCGGCGTGACGTCGACGCGCGGCTTCACCAACACGGCGATGACGGCGGCGAATGTGCCAACGGCCGACGCGGCGATCGCCGCGGCCGTGGTGGCGACCGATCAGGAGCTGAACAAGAGCCTCGCGCCGGTCATGACGCAGGTATTCACCGATTACGATCAGAACAACCTGGCGAAAGGCGTCTACCACCCGGTCGGTGTCGCCGCGCAGGAGATGGTCTCCAACGAGCGCAACCCGGTCGTCTCACCGAACGGCCTCGGGAACCTCGCGGCCGATTCGGTCCGCAACGTGGCGAACTCGATCATCGCGTCGACGCTCGCCGGCGTGGGCGGCAATCCGGCGAACCTGCCGAATTACGACTTCACGCCGTACCAGGTCGGCGTCGTTCCGACCGGCGTCCTGCGCGGCAATCTCGCGGGCAGCGTGCCGATCACGTTCGCCGACATCTACAACGTCCTCCCCCTCGGCATCTCACCCGATTCGACGCAGGCGCTCCCGGTCGGCTATCCGATGATCTCGGCCTACGCCGAGCTGGCGGACGTGAAGAAGATCTGCGCGCTGCAGCTCGTCGGGCAGAGCAACCTGATCTCGTCGGCGTTCTATCTCAACATGTCGGGACTGAAGTACACGCTGAAGCCGGCCGAGACCTACACCTACTTCAAGTACGCCACCGCCGCCGCCGCGCTGCAGATCACGAGCGACAAAGCGGGGCAATCGCCCGCCGCGGCGCAGGCGCTGAGCGCGGCGTTCGCGCTGCTCAGCGATCACGGCACCGCGATGCTCGCCGCGAGCGCCGCCGGCAATCCGTACGCGACCGCGATCGTGAAGCTCAATGACCCGAATCCCGACGCCGCGCAGACGGCCGTGAATCTGACGACGTTCGGCGAGGTCGCCTCCACCGCGATCTTCGGCACCGCCGCGGTGAGCGGTCTCGTCGCCACGAAGGCGGTCAACGCGATCGACACCGTTTCGGGCTTCGCCGTCAGCGACGCGCTGAACACCGGCTCGACGACCGCGATCCCGGCCACCGGCCGCATCCGCGTCGCCGTCGACCTCTACGCGCTGCTGCTCATCAACGCCGTCGAGACGCAGTACGGCCTGAAGATCACTGCGTTCCAGGGACCGACCGGCACGACGACGCTCTCCGCCGCCGACATGACGACGCTGCTCGCCAATCGCATCGACCTCTCCCCGGCCACGGCCGGCGTGCAGGAGTTGAAGGAGTGGATGACGCTCCTGCAGAACGTCGGGAGCGGCCTGCATGGCGCGATCGGCACGGAGTACAAATCGACGACGCTCTTCACCGACTTTCCGGCAGCGGGGGCCGCGGTGCAGATCCGCAACGCGTCTTACCCGCTGCCGGCGATCGGTCAGCTCGTCACGACGATGGCGACATTGAGTCAGGCACCGTAGCTAATGATCTGACGGTCCGAACGGCGCGCGGGGGAAGTTCGTGCGCAGCGTCTCCATCACGGCCTTCACGGTCGCGTTGGAGCCGGAGGCGCGGCTCACGTCCACGAACGAATGCCGCGGTCCCTTCACCACCTGGAAGTTGATCTGGTAGCAGACGTCGCCCGCGGTCTGCGACTGGCACGTGTACCAGACCTTCTGCAGACCGCCGACCTGGAACTCGAAGTTCTCTTTCGGATCGGCGCCGTCGATCCACGAAAGGGTTTCGCCCTTCAGCACGAGGCGGCCCGGCCGGTCGCGGTGCAGCGGACCGATGCCGCGGACCAGCAGCAGCTCATTGAACACCGTCTCCGCGGGAGGCGCGGCGGCCTTCTTCGCTTCGAGTTCCTTCGTCGCCATGAGCGCGGAGATGACGGAGTCCTGCACGCCGTTCTCTTTGAGGTAGAGGAGGTCGTTCAGCGTCAGCTTGTACGAGAGTCCCGACTGCTTGATCTGATCGGCGATGAGCGATTCCGAGATGCCCGACTTGACGATCTTGACGACGTCGGCGAGACGCGTGTCGTCCGGGACGGCCGGCGCGGGCGCCGGAGCGGGGGCAGGGGCAACGACCGGTGCCGGTGCAGTCGTCGTCGTTTCCGGGGTTTGCGCGAACGCGGACGTGGCGAGCACGAGCGCCGCGGTGAGAACAACACGAGACATCATTTCTTTACCTCCGAACGAATCACTTGATCGCGCCAATATATCCCTCGTTGTCGGAGACACCGGCATCGAGCAATGCGCAGAGGGGATCGAGCACGACGCGCGCGGGCGGTTGATCGACCACGATGGAAAGGTCGCGATTCGGATCGGTGATCCGCTGCGTCGCGAGCGACAGTAGCTTGCCGTCCGCGTCGTACACGCCGACGTCGATCCAATCGATGTAGCCCTCGAGCGGCGCCGGCTGCGCGAGCTCGTTCGCATCGACGTACGACTTCCGCAGATCGGCGGACAACGTCACGCGATAGCGGCCGTCGCTCAGTTTGATGGCGTGCGCCGCGCGCGTCCTGATCGGATGCAGTGTGATGCGATCGAAGGTGTCGGCGATGAGCGGATGGAGCTCCGGCGGCGCGTGGCGTTTGAGCGCTTCGGCGACGTCCGCGGGCGACGGCCTGCGATCGGAGTGGTAGCCGAATTCGCTCACGACGTCGTGGAGCGCGGCGTTCACGGAGGCGTCGCCGAGGATGCGGCGGAGGCGCCACATCAGGATGTAGCCGCTGTTGTACTGGCCGCCGTCGCGCAGCGAGCGCTCGGGCTCGGGGCGTCCGCTGTCGCGCGCGAAGTCGCGGCCGCGGAAGTACGCCCAGCGCATGTCGCGCAGGAACTCGACGGTGCGCTCGCGGCCGAACGTCTGCTCGATGCAGGCGACGCGCACGTAGTCGGAGAGCACCTCGTTCATCACCGGCACGGCGTTGCCCCACCATTGATGTCCGGTCTCGTGCGCGGCGGTGCTGAAAACGCGATCGATGCCCGGGTCGCGCGCGACGTCGGTGATGAAGCCGCCGTTTTCGCCCCACAGGATGACCGAGGAGAGGGCCTGCGCGTTGCCCTGCATCGTGTAGGCGGGGAGCTCGACGATGCGCAGGGTGCGATGCGGATACGGCGCGAAGTTGCGGCTGCCGTATTCGAGTCCGCTCTTCACGCCGGCGAGCATGCTGCGCAGGTTGTAGGCGTGATCGGGGTGGTAGAGGACCTCGACGTCGACCGCGCCAACGCGCTCGTTCACTCGCGCGTACTTGCCCGAGCCGAGCATGAAGAGCGTGCCGATCACGCGGTCGGTCCTGAACTCGGCGAAGCGTCGCTCGCCGCTCGACCACTCCCGGATCCGATCGCCGCTGGCGACCGGCTGCTGATCGGCGTCGGTGCTCACGATCGCGTGGAAGTTCGTCCAGCTCGGGACGGTGCCTCTCGCGATCTGTGGAAAGTATGCGGGGTCGTTGCCGAGGATCACGCTGCCGTTGCGCACGAGGTGGCCGTCTTCGCTGAAGCCGCGTGCCGCGACGTTGTAGTCGTAATGCCGCGGCGTCGTTTCTCCCGACACGGTCATCGTTCCGCGGACATGCAGCCGCCGCTCGCGCGGATAGAAATCGGCGGTGAGATCGACCGACTCGACGTGTCCGCCCTTCATCGCACGGACAGGAGTGTCTGTGCCACCGGTGTTGCGTGCGATGACAGCGGCACAGCCGATCGCCGCCAGCAGCGTGATGCCGAGAGCTGCGGTCATGCGGAACCGCCGCGTCGCGCCGCGCGGCCAGAGCATCGCCGCGACGATCACGAGGGCGATCGACACGAGCCCCCAGTACGCGCGATACCAGAGGATCGGCGTGGCGTAGTGCCCGAAGCCGTTCATGTCCGAATAGACATACGACGGCGCGTAGCCGGGACTGAGCAGGCCGGCCAATCCGCCCAGCGGCGGCAGCACGCTCGCCGCGCCGATGGCGACGGCCGACATGGCGTAGCCGGCGTACATGTTCGGCGCGACCGCCTGCAGCAGGAGCGCGACGACGGCGATGGCCCACCACCCCGGCAGCTTCACGCCGAAGACGGCGGCGAGATAAACGCCGGGCTCGAGATGCGTGTAGTGAAACAGCACGAGCTGCACGAAGACGCCGTACGCGACGACGAGCGCGGCATACGCGGCCTGCATGAGGAGCAGCGCCGACAACTTCGATCCGAAGAGCACCGCGTTCGGCAGCGGCTGGCTGTCGAGGATCTCGTGCGTCCGATGCCCGCGCTCGCGCCAGACGATGATGCCGGCGAAGAACACGGTCAGCACGATGACGATCGCGTCGACGTTCAACGCATGCTGCAGAAAGAACCCGGTGCGCGGATGGACATGTTGGCCTCGCACATTCCCAAGAAAGTTCGAGCTCAGGTTCGCGATCGTCGCGAACGCCAGCACGACGAACGCGAGATGCCCGACAGTCAGCCGTAGTTCCCGGAGGGTGAGGACGACGAGGGCGCCTCCGGCGGGCCGGCCCGGCCGGCAGCGTTTGTCATCGCGCTCGACCTTCAACGCTGCCGGCCGTGCCGGCCCGCCGGAGGCGCTCCCGTCGAATCTCCGCCACGTGAACGTCAGCAGCCCGACGGCGATGCTGCTCCAGACCAGGCGATGCACAAGCAGGAAGTTCGCCATCGGGATCGCGCGTAGGTTCTTCTCGGCGGGCGACCACGCGGCGGTCACGATCTCCAGCGCCGCGGCGCCGAACGGTTCGGCGAGTGCGCCGATGTAGGCCCAGGTGCCGCTCACCAGTCCTTTCTGCAGCGCCTCGCCGACGATGCTCTGGCCGATGCCGAGGATCACCATCATCACGACCGCGGAGATGTAGACGCCCATCATTCCGCGGCTCAGCGTCGCGACGGCGAAGCAGATGGCGCCGGCGAGCAGGAGGTTCGGCAGCGCGAAGAGGAGCAGCGGCTGCACGAAGGCGATCACGCGATGCGGGCCGATGAATTCGGGTGGGATTGACAGTGCCGCGACGAGCACGCCGGCCATCCCGCCGGCGAACACGAGCAGCGTGGCGCTGAAGGCTCCGGTGAAGCGGCCGAGGAGGTAATCGGTGCGCGTGATCGGCAGCGTGAGGAAGAACGGATGCGCGCGATGCTGGAAATCGCGCTGCACCGCGGGCGCGATCAGGAGCGCCGCGGCGAAGAGTCCGACGACGCTCAGCACCGTCGTGAGTTTCGCGATGATGTACGGCGAGTTGTGCCACAGCCTGCCGATCCAGATCACGCCACTCGCGGTCGGGCTGGTGATGGCGATGGTGCGGAAGGCGAGGAGAAAGAAGACTGTCGCGCAGAGATAGAGGAGCGGGCGCTTGAGCGTGGCGGTGAGCTCACTGCGGACGATCGGCCCGAACATGATCAGTTGTCCCGGCGAACGCGATGAAAGTAGACGTCCTCGATCGTCGGCGCCGCCGCTTCGAACGACGCGTCGGGGCGGCTTTCGCTGTGAACGCGGAGCACGACGTCGCCGCGGAAGAGCCGCTCGTCGATGACGTCATGCGCGGCGCGCTGCGCGGCCACGTCGGCGCGCGCGACCCGCTTCTTCCACACCCGCCCGTCCAGCTCACGCGTCAGCTCCGCCGGCGATCCGGCGAGCACGATCTCGCCTTTGTCGATGAGCGCGATCTGCGAGCAGAGCTCGCTCACGTCCTCGACGATGTGCGTCGACAGCACGACCACCGCCTGCTCCGCGGCCTCGGCGAGCAGATTGAGGAACCGCCGTCGCTCGGCGGGATCGAGTCCGGTCGTCGGCTCGTCGACGATCAGCAGCTTCGGCGCGCCGAGCAGCGCGACGGCGATTCCGAAGCGCTGGCGCATCCCGCCCGACAGCTCCGAAAACCTGCGCTTCCGCACGTCCCAGAGGTTCACGCGTGCGAGCAGTTCATCCTCGTTGCCGCGTCCTTTGAGAGTTGCGAACAGGCGGATGAGCGACAGCGGCGTCGCGCGCGGATCGAAGCCGAAATCCTGCGGCAGGTAGCCGAGCACTTTGCGCAGGTCGGCTTTCTGCGCGGCGACATCGAGCTCGCCGAGGCGCGCGGAGCCGCCGTCGGCGTCCTGCAGCGTCGCCAGGATGCGCATCAGCGTCGACTTGCCCGCGCCGTTCGGACCGAGGAGGCCGAACATCCCGGCCGGGATCGTGAGCGAGACGTTCTTCAGCGCCTGCACGCCGTTCGCGTAGCGCTTCGACAGCCTGTCGAGGACCAGCGTGGGGGCGGGCATCAGAGCGTCCCGAGGTATGCGGTCAGGCCGCCGGCGGCGGCGAGGATCGCGCCGGCGCCGCTCAACATCCAGCCGTGACGGCGGCGGAAGCGGCCGGCGAAGGGATGAAAGACGGAGCGCACTAATCGCTCGCCCGACCCGGCGATCACGCCGACGATGATCCAGTACGCGCCGAGGCATCCGAAGGTGACGGCGAGAGTGACGAAATGCGGAAGGCGTTCGTGGGTCGGCAGTCCCGCGTTTCGCGCGACCATCATTCCGAGCTCCGCGAAGGCGCCGAACGGCCAGAAGAGGATGAACAGCGCGATCGCGATCGAAACGACGGCGAGCGGCGGGTAGAGGAGCCAGCGCCGTGCGCCGACCGGCTCACCGCGCTGTTCGATCCGCGCGAGCACCCAGCGCGCGAGCAGGAAGCTCACCGGCCAGAGAATCGGCACGGCGAAGCCGACGAGCAGCAATGCGCTGCTGGCGTACGCGAGCCAGTCCTCGTTGCTGATGGGATGCGGAACCGCGACCGCCGCGGCCGAGCCGGCACCCCACTGCGCGGGACTGCCGAGGCGCGCGAGCACCGCGTCGAGCTCGTCGGCCGAAATCGGTGAGGGACGCTCGCCGAGCTCCGCTTCGATGTGATCGCGGATGTCCTGCTCAATCTCCGCGACGCCGTCGTGTTCCGACTGGCTCATCGACGCGCGCATTTCTTCCAGGTACCGCTCGAGGTGCTGGCTTGCCTCGCCGCTGAACGTCATCGTGCCGATCCTTTCCGCTGCAGCCTGGCCACGCCGTCGCCGATCCGCGCCCAGTAGTCGTTCATGACCGCGAGCTGCCGCCGTCCCGTCTCGGTGAGCTCGTAGTACTTGCGCGCCGGACCCTGCGGCGACTCCTCCAGGCTGGTGCGCACGTACTTGTCGCGCTTCAGGCGGGCGAGGAGCGGGTAGACCGTCCCTTCCGCGATGAACAGCCCGTCGAGATCGCGCAACTGCCGGACGATGTCGTAGCCGTAGAGGCGTCCGCTGCCGAGCGCGTTGAGCACGCACAGCTCGATCACGCCCTTGCGAACCTGGGTAGCCCAGTTGTCGTCGAATTCGGTCATGTCGGAAGACAGTATATGGCTTTGCAAGGTAGATGGCAAGGCCGTGTATATCTTCGCGACACATAGGCCGGGAAATTGGAATTTTTAATGGATATACATTCCGCGACTTAGCGCGTATGGTGAGTCCACGCCGAGGAACCTTCCTCGCCCCTTCAGTCCGTCTGAACTAAGTCAGATCCTCTGGACTCACTCCTCTTAGCCTCCCTCTTCTTCGCGGATGCTCTATCCGGGAGGACGGCCGGCAATGACCGGCCAGGAGCTTCAAATGAAATTGTATGTAGGCAATCTCTCCAAGCAGATCACCGATGCGCAGCTCAACGACCTCGCGGTGCCGTTCGGGACGATCGTCTCGGCCAACGTCGCCACCGAGCGCTCGAGCGGTGAGTCGAAGGGCTTCGGCTTCGTCGAGTTCAGCACGGCCGACGAAGCGCGCGCCGCGATCACCGGTCTCGACGGCCGCGACGTGAACGGCCAACTGCTCAAGGTCAACGAGTCGAAGCCGCGCACCCCGACCCACTAACGCAGCATTCGGGACAGGCGGCACGCGCCTGTCCCGCCCCACAAGGAGATCCTCATGACGGGCGATCAGCCGCTCCCCGACGAAACGAACCTTCAACGCGTCGCGCTGCTCGGCAATCACCTGCCGCGCCAGTGCGGCATCGCCACGTTCACGACCGATCTGAGCGACGCCATCGCCTCGGTCGGCCCCGATCTCGATTGCTTCGTGCTGGCGATGAACGACGGGCGGCATCAGCACGCCTATCCGGGCCGCGTCCGGTTCGAGCTGACCGACAGCGACGCCGGCGCGTACACGCGCGCCGCCGATTTCCTGAACGTCAACGCCGTCGACGTGATCTCCGTGCAGCACGAGTACGGGATCTTCGGGGGCAAGGCGGGGAGCCATCTCCTGCCGCTCCTCCGCGCGCTGCGCATGCCGATCGTGACGACGCTGCACACCATCCTCGCCGCGCCGAATCTGCATCAGCGCCGCGTGATGGACGAGATCACGCAGCTCTCCGACCGCCTCGTGGTGATGACCGCGGGCGGCGCCGATCTGCTGCGCGAAGTGCACGGCGTCGACGAAGACAAGATCGACGTCATCCCGCACGGCATCCCGAACATCCCCTTCGCGGGCAGCAAGAATCGCCTCGGCGTCGAAGGCCGTCCGCTGATTCTGACGTTCGGCCTGCTCTCACCCGACAAAGGGATCGAGAACGTGATCGAAGCGCTGCCCTCGATCCTCTCCCACTATCCCGACGCGGTGTACATCGTCCTCGGCGCGACGCATCCGCACATCATCGAGCGCCACGGCGAGACGTACCGCCTGCTGCTCGAGGATCAGGCCAAACGCCTCGGCGTCGACGGGAGCGTCATCTTTCACAACCGCTTCGTCAGCCAGTCGGAGCTCTCGGAGTTCCTCGCCGCGGCCGACATCTACATCACGCCCTACCTCAATCCCGAACAGATCACCTCGGGCACACTCGCGTACGCGCTCGGAGCGGGCAAGGCCGTGATCTCGACGCCGTACGCCTACGCGCGCGAGCTGCTCGCCGAAGGGCGCGGGATTCTCGTGCCGTGGAAGGATCCGTCGGCGATCGCGACGGAGATCGTCGGCCTGCTCGACGATCCGGAAAAGCGGATGGAGCTCCGGCGGCGCGCGGCTGCGCATGGTCGATCGATGCTCTGGCCGTCAGTCGCGCATTCGTATCTGCGGACCTTCGAGCGCGCACGGAAAGAACATGCACAGCGGGCACGAACCGCGTTCCGCGCGCAGACGCTCGCCACGCGTCCGGTCGAGCTGCCGCAGGTCAATCTCGATCACGTCGAGGTGATGACCGACGACACGGGGATGCTGCAGCACGCGAGCTTCAACGTGCCGCGTTACAGCGAGGGCTACTCGCTCGACGACAACGCGCGCGCCTTGCTGCTGATGACCCTCGTCGAAGAGGCGGGATCGAGCGATCCGCGCCTCGTGCGCATCCTGGCGTCGCGCTATCTCGCATTCGTCAGCGACGCGTTCAATCGTCCGCTCGGGCGCTTCCGGAACTTCATGTCGCATGCGCGGCAGTGGCTCGAAGAGCAGGGCTCCGAGGACAGCCATGGAAGGACGTTGTGGGCGTTGGGCACCGTGGTCGGATGCTCGGCCGATCCGGGACGGCAGAGTCTTTCGGGCGCGCTCTTTCACGCGGCGTTGCCCGCGGTGTCGGAGTTCAGCAGCCCGCGCGCGTGGGCCTTCGCGCTGCTCGGCATCGAACAGTACCTGCACGCATTCGAGGGAGATCGCCACGTCCAGGCGGCGGGCCGCGCGATCGCCGAACGTCTGCACGCGCTCTTCCGCCGCACGGTTGAACCGGAGTGGCCGTGGTGCGAGATCCGCGTCACGTACTGCAACGCGCGTCTGCCGCAGGCGTTGATCGCGACCGGCTCGTGGATCGGCGACGAGGCGATGATCGCGACCGGCCTTCGATCGCTCGAATGGCTGATGACGATCCAGCAGACGCCCGACGGATACTTCGCGCCGATCGGCACGAACGGCTTCTTCGAGCGAGGCATGGCGGCGGCAGTGTTCGATCAGCAGCCGGTCGACGCCTGCGCCACGGTGTCGGCGTGCATGCACGCGTTCCGCGCGACGGGCGATCACCGCTGGGCCGAACATGCGCGTCGTGCATTCACCTGGTTCCTCGGACAGAACCAGTTGCAGCAGCCGCTCTACGATCCGCTGTCCGGTGGCTGCCGCGATGCACTGCACGCCGATCGCGTGAACGAGAACGAAGGCGCCGAATCGACGCTGTCGTTCCTCCTTTCGCTGATGGAGATGCGCACGGATGAAGTGCGCTGGAACGCCATGCAGATCCCGGTGGCCGAGCCGGCGGAGACGGTGATGGCAATGAGTCCGGCGCGATGAGCGTCGTGCCGCAGTACGAAGTTCTTTTCGAGCGCAGCGAGCGCAATCCGATTCTGAGCGCGGCCGACTGGCCGTATCCGGTGCACACGGTCTTCAACGCCGGCGCGACGCTGCTGAAGGACGGGACGACGCTGTTGTTGTGTCGCGTCGAAGACCGTCGCGGACATTCGCACCTCTGCGCGGCGCGCTCCGCCGACGGCGTGAGCAACTGGATCATCGACGCGAAGCCGACGCTCAGCGCCGATCCCGAGAATCATCCCGAGGAGTTGTGGGGGATCGAGGACGCGCGCATCACGTTCGTGCCGGAGCTCGGCAAGTACGCGATCGCGTACACGGCATTCGGGAAGAGCGGGCCGGGCGTGTCGCTCGCGCTGACCGAGGACTTCGTCGACTTCGAGCGCTGCGGCCTGGTCATGCAGCCGGACGACAAGGACGCGGCGCTGCTGCCGCGACGCATCGACGGCATGTTCGCGCTCGTGCACCGGCCGATCGCCGATTCCGGCGCGCACGTGTGGATCTCGTATTCGCCCGATCTGCGGAGCTGGGGCGGACACCGCATGATGCTGCAGGCGCGACGCGGCGCGTGGTGGGACGCGAACAAGATCGGCCTCTCGCCGCCGCTGATCGAGACCGAGCGCGGCTGGCTGATGCTCTACCACGGCGTCCGCCACACCGCCGCCGGCTGCCTCTATCGCCTCGGCGTCGCCTTGTTCGATCTCGAACAGCCCGATCAGTTGCTCCTGCGCGGCGACGAATGGATCTTCGGCCCGGAAGCGCCGTACGAGCTCCACGGCGACGTCGGCTACGTCACGTTCCCCTGCGGCACGACGCTCGGCGCGGACGGCGACACGTTGCGGATGTACTACGGGGCGGCGGACACGTGCATCGCGATGGCGACGGGGAGCGTGCGCGCGATTCTGGCGTGGCTCGACCGGCAGGGAAGCGCGTAGCGTAGTGTCATGTCGAACCGCCCGCGCCTGCTGGCGACGATCCGTCTCGCGCTCATCGCCTTCCGAAAACACAACGCGTCGCGGTTCGGCGCCGCGCTCGCGTTCTACATCGTCTTCACGATCGCACCGACGCTGCTGATCGCGATCGCCATCGCCGGAAGTCTGTTCGGAAGGCCGCAGGCGGAGCGGGCGATCCTCGATCGCATCGGCGGCAGCTTCGGATCGGCGACCGGCATCGCCATCACGGCGATGATCGAGAGCGCCGCGTCGCGGCCGGCCGGTGGCTGGATGGCCACGGCGCTCGGAATCGTGACGCTGTTGTTCGGCCTGAGCGGCGTGTACCGGCAGATCGAGGACGCGCTGCGAACGATCTGGCGCGAGAGGGCGGAGAAAGAGACCGGGATGCTCCGCGCGATGCGGGAGAGGTTCGCTTCGATGCTGCTCGTCCTCACGGCAGGCGTGGTCGTCCTGCTCTCGGTCGTCGCCGATGCCGCGATCGCGATGACCGGCAAGTTCGCCGCGGAGCGGCTCGTGGGCGGCGAGTGGTTATGGCACGCCGCGCAGTTGCTCGTGTCGACACTCGTCCTCACGGCGTTGTTCGCGGCGCTCTTCCGCTACCTCGCGCATGCGCGGCTGACGTGGCGCGACGTCGGCCTCGGCGCGGCGGTGACCGCGGTCCTCTTCGTGATCGGCAAGTTCGCGCTCGGCATCTATCTCGGCAAAGCTGCCATCGGCTCGGCGTTCGGCGCGGCGGGATCGGTCGTGATCGTGTTGCTCTGGGCGTACTGGTCGGCGCAGATCTTCTTCTTCGGACTCGAGCTGACGCATGTCTACGCAACGCGCCCTCAGCGCAACGGCACGATCACCATCACTCCGATCGTCCGGTAGGAATAGTTGTCTCTGGTGCCGAAGCCCGCGGAACGGTTGTACGACGCGTGCACGGCGAGGCGCATGCCTTTGCCGATCGTCCCCTCCGCGCGCATTTCGGCGAGCTTCGTCGTATTGCGCACATTGCCGTCGATCTGCTCCCGTCCTGCCGCGAGGGTCGCGAACCAGGTCCATCCCGCATAGCGTTTCCGCATCGCCAGCGCGCCCTGCCACTCGCGATACCGTCCCGGGTTGAAGTACGCGTCGTCGACGTCGAGCTGTTGCGAGCGGTATTGCCGCCAGCGCAGTTGCGCGCTGATCCCTTGTTCCGGAACGAGGACCCAGATCAGGCGCCCGCGCAGATGGAGGCGTTCGTTTCCATCGGTGAATCGCTGAGCGCCGGCGAGACCGATGACCGTCAGCCGCTTCGTCAGTTCCCGCTCCATGCTCACCGCGCCGAACGTGTATGCGGTGGCGCGCTCCATCGCCCGCCGTGTTTCGACGAGGTCACTCGCGGCGATGAACTCGACGCCGGTGCGCGCGGCGGGACGCAGGCTCCAAGTCGCGTCGCCGATCGGCCGGATGCGTCCGGCCACGCGCACGACGCCACCCTCGGCGACGACGCCGGCCAGCGTCTCGCGGTGCTGGTCGCGCCACAGAAAGAGCACCGCCGGAGCATCGGCATGCCATCCCGCTTGCGTGTAATGCGTCGTCTGCGCGGCGACGCCCGCGTAACGGAAAGGCGACTGATCATCCAGCAACGCACCACCGCGCAGGCGCAGCGCTTCGAAGTGATCCGAATCGCCGCTGACCGTGACGTCGCCGAGGACCGCCGTCTGGCCGTGCGCGGCAACGGCGGACAGCGTCCCGAAGAGTGCCGCGACGAGCAGGAGGCGGCTCATCGAGCGCCCCACGATTTGCGCAGTCCGAGCAACTCCGAGGCGTAGCCCGCGGCGCTGACCGGCTGCAGGATCAGGCTGTAGAGAAAGGTGTAGATCAGGAAACCGGCGATGTTGCGTCGCACGCGCAGTCCCTGTGTGTCGAACATCCCGACGCTAATGCGGTACATCAGAAGATTCATCAGCAGCGCCATCGGCAGCAACGCCAGCGTCATGGGACCGGCGATCCAGTAGATGCCGAACAGCGCCAGGACCACGCCCGGCAGGAAGGCCGCGGTGTACACGAAGTCGAGCCACGGAAAGAGGAGGTTCCAGAAGACGAAGAACGTCGACATGCGGGGGACCAGCAGCACGCGGGGATGGCGGCGGAACGCTTCGAGCATGCCGCGCGCCCAGCGGCGGCGCTGGCCGACGAATGTCCTGAGCTCGTCCGGCGCGTTCGTGAAGCAGCACGCATCCTCGGCGTAGCCGACGCGCCAGCCGCGCTCCAGCATCGCCCACGTCAGCACGATGTCTTCGCCGACGCAGTCGACCCAACCGCCGACTTCTTCCAGCGCGCGACGGTCGTAGATCGAGAACGCTCCCTGCGCCACGAGCGTCCCGTGAAAGAGCGACTGCATCCTCTTGATCGCGGCGATGCCGTGGAAGTAATCCCACTCCTGCGCCTTCGTGACCCAGGTCTCGCGTGAATTCCGCACCAGCATCGTGCCGGCAACGGCGCGGGTGCCGGGAGGATCGCTGAGGTAGCGCTCCACCAGCTTCCGCAACGCATCCTTATAAAGATAGGAATCGGCGTCGAGCGTGATGACGAGATCGAAGCGCGCCGCGGCGAGTCCGCGGTTCAATGCCGCCGACTTGGCCAGGTTGGACGTCTGCCGCAGCAGCCGCAGCCACGGAAGCTTCAGCGACTCGACGAGTCGCGTCGTCGCATCGGTGGAGCCGTCGTCGATGACGATCGTCTCCATCTCGCCGGGGTAATCCTGCAGCGCCACGGACCGAAGCGTCTCGAGGATCGAGTCCTGTTCGTTGTAGGCGGCGATGAGGATGCTGATCCCGGGATATTCGCTCCATCTCTGGCGGCGCGGCCGGCGATCGAGCAACAGGCTGACGGCGAGAAAGGCATTCATGAGCCCCGGCACGAGCGCAATGCCACCGACCACGAGCAGCGCGAGCGGCCAGTTGGACAGGCGCGCGAGGTCGCGCATCCACGGCAGCGCAATCCAGACCGTCAACGCCAGCCAGGCAAGACTGAGCAGCAGCGCAAGCGCGAACTTGCCCCGGACGCGGACATAGGCGTATTCGAGCGGGACTTTCGGCGGCGAGCGCGGCAGGGCGACTGAAGGCGCACGATCGCCGGAGCGCGCCTTTCGGAGCGAGGTCAACTAGACCTTTTGAATGCATGGGGACAAAGACAAGGCATATGGAGCAAGACAGTGCCAGGGCACCTGCCAGAGGGCGAATGATTACGCGCCGACCATCTCGCGGCGCAGCCACGCGGTGGCGAAACGCGCCTCGCGACCGACCGTCGCTACGGAGAGACCGAGCACGTCCGCGGTCTCTTCGACGCTGAGGCCGCCGAAGTAGCGCAGCTCGAGCACGCGTGCCTTGCGCTCGTCCTTCTCCGCCAGCGCCTTGAGCGCGTCGTCGAGCGCGAGGAGGTCGGGCGACTTGCCAGCGACGTGGTCGATCGCCTCTTCCAGCGTCACCGGCGTCAGGCCGCCGCCGCGTTTCTCCGCCAACCGCGCACGGGCGTGATCGACGAGGATGTTCCTCATGATCGCGGCGGCGGTGGCGAAGAAATGCGTGCGCCCGCTCCACTCCTGCGGCTCCGCTCCGGCGAGCTTGATGTAGGCCTCGTTGAGCAGCGCCGTTGCCTGCAGCGTGTGTCCGGGACGTTGCGATCGGAGATACGCGCCGGCGATGCGATGCAGCTCCTCGTAGACCAGGGGCAGGAGCTCTTCCAGCGCCGCGCGGTCTCCTTCGCTCGATTGGCGGAGGAGCAGCGTGATGCGGTCGGAGCTCATCGCGAGGCCGCCTCCGCGCGACGCGCTTCCGCCGACGCGAGGTGCTCGCGCAGGAACGGGCTGTCGAGATGCCGGCGCCCGAATTCTTTCCAGCGGACGAGCGCGTCGTCGAAACGGGCGACGGCGACGGACGCCTGTTGCTTGCGCATCGCGACGTCGCCGGCGAGCTCGTAGCAGATCGCGAGGTCGCGCAGATCGATGGGACGCGACTCGCTGACGACGAACGAATCGGCGAGCGAGCGGCACGTCTCCGCGTCCGACGCCGCGCCGTCGACGTCACCGAGCCGAAGACTCAGGGCGCCGCGCTCTGCGTGTACTTTCATCCGGTCCCGCCGGCCGATCTTACGTCCGCGATCCGTCGCACTCATTTTCGTGATGCGCTCCACGGCGTCGTCGTACGCGGGCAATGCGCCGCGCGGATCGCCGCTCCGCTGAACGGCATCGGCATACGCGTTCCGCAGCAGCGACGAGATCCAGTCGACCTGAAAGTTCGAGGGATCATCGTGCTTGAGCGCTTCGCCCATCGGAAAGAGATCGCGGAAGAGCGGGAGCGATCGATGTGGGGCGATCTCGCGCCACGTGTCGGCGACCTGCGCGCGGCTGAGGAAGACGGAGAGCCGCGCGGAGAAATCGGCCGGATCGTGTTGCACGAGCCACTCCGCGCGGCGCAGCGATTCCTCGTATTCATGCAGCGATAGATCGGGACGCATCCCCGCCGACGCGAACGGACTGCGCAGCGCGTCGCCGCGATCATCGTGGATGCGGATGATCTGGCGGACGTGGCTCGTCTTCGCCGGCTCCGCCGCGCTCAGTCGCTGCGCTTCCTCGAGCGCCACGGCCAGCGTGTCGAGGCATTCCTTCTGCCGGCTGGCGAGCTTGTAGACGTAGCCGAGGCGGCTCGCGACATTCGCCACCAGCGCGCTGCTTTCGAGGTTGGGCTTCTGCCGCGCCTCGTCGCGCGCGATGGCCACCGCCGCGACGTACGCCTTTTCCGCCGCATCGAGATCTCCGCGGCGCACCGCGAGCTCGCCCTGGCTTCTGTGCACCTGCAGCAGATCGATCCGCGTTCCGAACCTGCGCGCCAGCTCCAGCGCGCTGTTCGTGTGAGGCTCGGACTCGTCGGTGCGTCCCGCGCCGATGAGGATGTCGGCGATCTTGAGATGAGACTGCAGGACGGCGCGCCCTTCGTCCGCGCGATCGATCGCGTTGCCGCTCGCGTCGAGCCGCAACTGCAGCGACTTCTGATAGCTCTTCATCGCGTCGTCGATGCGCCCGAGGTTGGGGTTGGATGGATTGCCGAGGACGTCGCCGACCTTCTCGTAGGCCGCGGCGAGCTCCAGTTGCAGGGCCGCGTCGTTCTTCGCGTCCTTCGCCAGGTTATCGAGATACTGGAGCGCGGTCTTCACGATCAGCTCGCGCGCGGGAGTCGATCCCGGCAGGTCGCGGATCGCGTCGTGAAACGTGAAGAGGAACGTGTTTGCGAGCTTGCGAACCTCCTGAAACCGCCGCTCCGCGCGCCGGGCCTGCCAGATCGTTCCGGCGATGCCGCCCAGCAACGAAACGAAGATGAGTAGCGCGGCGGCGACGCCGACGCGATTGCGCGCGATGAACTTGCCGGCGCGATAGCTCCACGACGAGCCGCGCGCGTGCACGGCGCGTCCCGACAGGTAGCGATCGATGTCTTCCGCGAACTGTTCGGCCGACGAATAGCGCCGGCCCGGCTCTTTCTGCAGCGCCGTGAGCACGATGTTGTCGAGGTCTCCGCGCAGGCGCCGTTGCAGCCGCGGCGGCGCCACCGCGCTCGGCTGCCGGCTGTCGACCTCGCAGATCACGCGCGTGAACTCGGGGAGGCTGTACGACTCGAACGCATGCGCCGGATGCCCGGTGAGCAGCTCGTAGAGAACGGCGCCGAGCGAATAGACATCCGTCACCGTCGTCGCGGGCTCGGAGCGCACCTGCTCCGGGCTGGCGTAGTCGGGCGTGAGCGCGACCTCGCCCAGCAGCGTTTCCGCGCGCGCCGCGCCCGGATCGATCAGCTTCGCGATGCCGAAGTCGACGAGCGTCACCTTGCCGTCGGCGCCGACGAGGATGTTCGACGGCTTGAGATCGCGATGAACGACGAGGTGCGTGTGCGCGAAATGGACGGCGCGGCAGACCGTGGAGAAGAGTCGCAGCCGCGCGTCGATCGAGAGGTCGTGCTCGTCGCAATACTTCGTGATCGGCTGGCCGTCGACCGCCTCCATCACGAGATAAGGGATGCCGTCTTCGCTCTCGCCGCCGTCGAGCAGGCGCGCGATGTTCGGATGATTGAGATGCGCGAGGATCTGGCGCTCATCGACGAAGCGGCGGCGGCCGAGCTCCGAATCGACGTCGGCGCGGATCATCTTCAGCGCGGCGCGCTGCTGAAACACGCCGTCGTCGCGCCGCACCTCGTACACCGCACCCATGCCGCCGCGCCCCAGGACTCCGCTGATCCGCCACGGCCCCAGCCTTCGTCCGATCCACGCGCTCTCCCGGCGCTGCGCGAGCGCGTCGGCTTCGCCGGAGACCACGTCGCGGACGAACGTCGTGCTGCCGTCGCCCGCGGCGAGGAGGCTCTCGACCTCGGCGCGCAGCGCCGCGTCGTCGCCGCAGGCGCGGTCCAGCGCGGCTGATCGCTCGGCGGCCGGCAGATCGGCCACGAGCGCGAAGACCTCTTCCACGCGGTGGAAGAGGTCCGATTCGTCGATGGTCATGGACCATCGATTGTACGTTCAGCGCGCGGAGAAGCCGGCCGGCGGTCCCTCGACCTTGGTGAAGCTCATGTTGAACTGTTGCGTCGTTACACTCGAGATCACGAGGTCGCCGAACGTGACGCGGGTGAAGGTCCACTTTGCGCCGTTGTTCATCTCGAGCACCACCTGCGGCAGCGGCGCGTTGTTTGCGCTGCTGAGGACGAGCGTTCCGGGACCTGATTTGGTCAGCGACACGGTCGCCGAGGTGCCATTCAGCGTCAGTCTCTCGACATGCATCGGCACCGGTCCGGTGAGCAGTCCGATCAGGCGCGCATTCGGCGCGCCGTCGCCGTTCACGTCGCCGACCGCCACGCTGATTCCACCGCGGTGATACGAACAGCGCGCGTAGTTCAGCGTGAACTGATCCGTCGGCACCATGCCGTCTCCGCTCTGGCAGGTGGTGAACGACGCGTTTTCGAAGCGATGCTTCACGCCGTTGACGTCGACGGTGATGCTGCCGAGCGGCATGTGCGACTGGCAGAGCTTCTTCACGCTTTCGGCGTCCGCGCCGCGAACCGAGAACTTCACCGGGCCGGTGGCACACGACGTGGGGTTGGACGCGCCGAGGCTCCAGCTCTGGATCTCGATCGTCTCTTTGTGTGCGCTCGATGTCTCACCTTTGATGCCGTCGAACTTCATGTAGACCGGCGGCAGTGCGTACGTGGCAAGCGCGGTCAGGCAGAGGGCGGTGAGTACCGCGAAATAGCGCAGATTCGTTTTCATGATTTCTCCTCGTTAGTTGCCGAGCGCCTGGAAGGCAGCGGCCGATCCGGTCATCGATTCAAGCTGCAGGGTGAACATCGTGTCCTGCGTGGGTGAGTAGTTGGTCGAGGTGAACATCGCTTTCGTGAACGACCACTGCTGGCCCGCGGCGGATGTCCATCGGCAGCGGCGTACGCGCGAGGCCGGAGATCGTGGCGTTGCCGCGCGGCGTGCTGATGCTCGGCGTGCCGACTTCCAGCACCGGGCTCGCGCCGAACATCGGCAGTGTGCCGACAAGGAACAGAGTGAGAGTCAGGGGCTTGAGGGATCGCATTGACTTGAATTTCTCCTTTGTCTGAACGAACGGAATGCGGGGCGCGAATCGATCAACGTCCCACGAGAATGGCGTCGACGAGCTGCGGCGTCGCGGTCGTCGAGTCGAAGGCGATCGTGATTTTCTGCAGCGCGAGATTGACCTCGGTGATCTTCACGTTCGTGAACGTCACCTTCGTTCCGCCGCGGCCTTCGATGACGACGCTCGGAATCGTCTGACCGCCGTCCGTGGTCTTCCAGACGCCGCCGTTCGTGCTTCCGACATAGAGCGTGGCCGTGTGGACGCCGAGGCCCAACTGCTTCAGATTGTTCTGGCAGCTCATGCGCGCGATTCCGGTCACCGTGACGTTCGGTGCGTCGCGCAATGCCGCGGGAGCGGGCTGTCCGCCGACGGTGAGAGTCAACGTGCCGGCGCCCGTGCAGTCCTTGAACGCGACGTTTCGGAACTCGCGACGCTGCCCGTCAGCCTCGAGCGTCAGCGAAGGAATCGGCGCATGCGACTGACACAACTGCGCGACGGCCGGCGGAACCGAGCGCACGGTCAGCAGCAGGATTCCCGAGTTGACCGTCGTCTGTCCGGTGTACGACCAGCTCTGGACCTCCATCACTGACAGGTCGCTGAACGAGACTTTGCCCGCGCCTCCGGCAAACGCCGGCATCGCAACCATCAATAAAACGAACAGGGCGTTCCTGTGGATCTTCATCGTCTCCTCCATTGGTCTTCAGCCTGACCAACGGATTCGATCGCGCGAATCGATCATGATCGTTTTTCGCCGGTCATTCCGTTCGTGCAGTCAGGAGGAAGAAGATGAAGACATTCGCAATCCTGTTGGCGCTCTGCGCGGGCGCCGTTTCAGCCGCCGCTCAGAGCGCGGGGAAGGTCAGCTATTCGGACATCTCGTTCTCGATTCAGAGCTGGTCGCTCACGCGCAACGGCAACCTGCAGATCACGCAGTACGTCGCTCCGGCGTCGGTGGCGAGTCTCTGCCAGTCGCGCGCGACGCTTCCGTCGCTCACCCTCGAGTCGGGAGGCCAGCGCCACGTGTTCCGCAATGTCGTCTTCGATCAGTGCCCCGCGAGCGGCACCGGCACGTTCACGCTGACGTTCAACGGGCAGACGACCACGCCGCTCGGAACCTGGGATCGCCCCAATACGACGATCAGCGGACTGACGCCGGCGATGCTCAACGTCCGCCTGCTGTCGATGAGCGTGCGCGGCAACAAGGCCAGCGTCGTCTTCGCGGCGCCGCGCACGCTGATGCTCCCGCCCCCCGCGCCGGCCTCCGCTCCCGCGATCTCCGAGGTTGTCATTACAAAGATGGACGGAACGAGCTGGTCGTACTCGGGATCACACATCCTCTATCAGGACGTGGCGATTCCGGCGTCGGCGCAGGGATCGTCGAGGGTCGTCGAGATGACCATCGACTTCGCCAGCATGAAGGGGGCACGCGCCGATTACGCCGACCCGGAGAGTCCGTTGCCGGCCAGGCGGTAGCGGCGCGGCAGGATCACGCGAAACGTCGTGCCGCGTCCCGCCTCGGTCGCCAGTTCGAGGCCGGCGTCGAGGAGCTCGCACAGCCGTTTGACGATCGTCAGGCCGACGCCTTCGCCGGCCTGCTGGCTCTGCGGCAGCGCTTCCGAGGCGGAGCGGAGGGTGGTGGCGGGGGCGATGTCGCGGCGGCGGTCGGGACTCTTCTTCGACGTGTCGTTCGCGATCTCGGTGGCGTCGCGCAGCTCCTGCGCCAGCGGCGCGGCGTTATTCTCGTCGATGCCGGGACCGGTGTCCTGCACGGAAAACGTCCAGCGGTCGGTGTCGCGGCCGCTGTCGGCTCCCCAGGTCACGCAAACGCCGCCGCGCTGCGTGTACTTCAGCGCGTTGAGCAGGAGGTTCTGCAGGATGCGCAGGACTTTCGCCTTGTCTCCTTCGACCGGCAGCGTGTCCGGACCCTCCAGCTTCAGGAACAGGCCGCGCTCCGCCGCCGCGGCCTGCGACGCCGCGCAGAAATCGCGCAGCAGCTCGGCGGCGTCGAATGACGTGAGCGTCCGTTGCTCGTGACCGGCCTCGAGGCGGGCGAGGCTCAACAAGTCGTTGAGCATGTCGTGCAGCGACGCGACGCTGGTGCTGAGCATCTCCGCAGCCTCGGTGTCGATCGGATCGGATTCGAGCAGCGAGGTCGCGCCCTTCACCACGGTGACGCTGCCGCGCAGGTCATGCGCCGCGGTGTGCCACGCCTCGGCGCGCGTGTGCTCGAGCGTGCGCAGCGCGGAGAGCGCCTGCTCGAGGTCGTGGACATGTCCCGCTGATTCCGCCTGATGGAGGCGCCAGTACTGCGTCGCGCTTTCGGCGACACCGTCGGCGCAGAGCCGGAGCCACGCCCGCCGAGCCGCCGGCATCACGCTCGGCTCGAGCTCGGGATGCTCCGCCGCGTATCGCTCCAGCTCCTCGGCCACGCACATCTCGAGATTGCCCCACTCACGGACGAGCTCGCGCAGTTGATACCCCTGCTGCCAGCGCTGCAGTCCGTGCGCGCAGACTTTCTCCGTCTGCAGCTCCGAGCGCCCGTGATCCGGTTCGCCCGGCCACTCGCGGATCGTGTGCGCGAAACAGTCGAGCACGGCAGGGATGTGGTCGTTGAACTGCGCGCGTGACAAAGATGATTCGACGCTGCACTCCACCGGATCGCCGACGCGCCGCCACTCATCGAGAATCGCGTCGCGACGCTGGAGGAGGGAGGAGGCGAGGGCGTCCAATTGAGCGGAAGAATCGGACATGTGACAGAAAGACGATGCACGCCACCTGCCACGAAACGACGATTGCGTAAACGCTCCGTCCTTCCATAACATCTACGAAAATATCGTTTCCGTTAGTCCCGAACGAGAGAACGATGGATCGCCGTATCCGCAAGATCGTGCAGGTCATCGACGAGTGCTGGCGCATGCCGGTGCGGGTGGAGGACCTTGCGCGGCATGTGGGGGTCGGGGTTTCGCGGCTGGAGCACCTGTTCAAGGACGAAGCGCGGATCTCGATCCGGGAGTTCATTCACGAGCGGCGGCTGCGGGAGGCGGCGCGGTTGCTGGTGTCGACGGAGGAGCGGGTGTCGGTGATCAGCTTCTCGGTCGGGTTTCAGCACGTGTCGAATTTCAACCACGCGTTCAAGAAGCGGTACGGCGTATCGCCGCGCCAGTACCGCAATGCGTGCGGCGACGGCGAGGAGTGAGGCATGCAACAGCAGTTGCGGCGCAAGACTCCCGCGGCGGCGGACCCGCCTGTCGCCAGAGCGCCGGCCGTCGTGTCGCCGCGGCCCGTTGCCGTCGCCCGCTTCGGCGGTGACTTCTCCTCCGTCCCGTCGTTCGGCGACGATCCGTGGCCGGAGAAGACCGAGGCCGCGGCGATCCGGGCGAGCATGCCGGAGTATCTGAAGTGGCGCGGCACGCATCCCGCCGGCTTCGAGCTGTCGAAGGAAGAAACCGCCGCGGCCGAAAAAGTCACCGGCACGACGGCGCCGGCGAAGGCCGCGCCCGCGGCGGGACTCGAGCCGCGCTTCGTGCTGCACGACACCGACGCGACGATGACCATGAAGCACTTCCGCAAGCAGGTCGGACTCACCGGTCCGAAAGGAAAAGGGGTCATGGCCTGGATCCCGATGCCGGTGAAGACGACGAAGTGGGACCCGGCGTCGCGCAAGATGAAAACGACGACGACGGAGCTCGATCCAGTCATCGCCCGTCCCGAATTTTTCGAGAGCAAGCGGCCGACGACCACCGGCTACGAAAAGGGCGAGGACATCATCGGCGAGGCGTCGCGCGAGTCGCACTTCCACAAGATCTGGCGCGCGACGTCGGCCGCGGAGCGCGACGGCGCGCTCGATCGCGCACTGTCCGGCACCGGCCTCACCGACGTCGAGACGAAGGCGCTGAAGAAATCGACCGCCGCCTTTCTCCTCGGCGGCGGCACGCCGTCCGTCGACGGCACGAAGACGACCGCGGGGTGGGCGGTGGCGGAGGTCTGCAAGCGCGTCGCGGAAACGGGCGCGGACGCGATCGCCGATCCCGATCCGAAGAAGCACGCCGCGGCGGTGAAGACGCTCGAAGCTCACTGCGGCGACGCGAAGTTCGCGGCCTGGCTGGAGTCGCGCGACCGCGTCGGCGAGCGCACCAACGTCGAGATCGCGCAGCTCGGTGAGGGGAAGCCGCTCCCCAATCCGCCGTACAGCGAGGGGCAATACGAGGGCGTGGCGAAGGTCTACCTGCAGGCGGCGCTCGCGGCGCATCGCTGGCCGTTCGTCAGCACGCACCGGTACGAGGACCGCGACATCGCCGGCGGGCACGACGACCCGCGCTGCTTCAACGTCACGAAGCTCTACGGAAACATCGCCGCGAAGATGTCGCACCCCTCGGGAACGATCTACGGACTGGAGCCGAAATACGGCGGTGCGTCGGACGCCGCGGCCAACGTGTCGTGGACGAAAACGATGTGTCACGCCGATCCGCCGGCCTAAACCGCGCACAGCAGAAACGACCAAGTGAATGCAGAAAAGGCCAAGTATTTCTGGTTGCGCTCCGCCCTTCCTTTTGTAAACATCAACGCCCTTAACGCCTCAACGCGGTGTAGTGCGATAGCTGTCGTTCGAAGAAGCGGATCGTTCTGATCCGACAAGGAGATCGTATGCCTTCTGCGCTGACTTTCCCCGGGGTGTACGTCGAGGAGATCCCCAGCGGCGTGCGGACCATCACCGGCGTGGCGACGTCGATCGCGGCGTTCGCCGGCTTCGCCCCGACCGGGCCGGTCGACAAAGCGACCGCCATCACGAGCTTCGCCGATTTCGAGCGGATCTTCGGCGGAATCTCTCACGACTATCCGCTCGGTTTCGCCGTGCGCGACTTCTACGAGAACGGCGGCACGAACGCCATCATCATCCGCACGTACAACAAGCCGGCAAAGACCGAGACCGGGCATCTCGTGGCCGGCGACTTCAAGCTCGATGCGGTGTCGCCCGGCACGTGGGCGAAGAACCTCCGCATGCGCGTCGACACCGACGGCATCACCGACCAGACCGCGACGGACGTCGGCGTCACGGACAAAGCGCACCTCTACAACCTGACCGTCGTCGTCGTCGACGATCTGAAGAACCCGGTCATCACCGAGAAGTACAACCTGCTGACGAGCGAGGACAAGCCGAACCGCGTCGATCGCGCGCTGGCCGGCTCGAGCCTCGTGAAGCTGATCAGCACACCGGACAAGATCCCGAGCCCGCATCCCGCTCCCGTCGCGCCGAAAACGACCTGGGAAGATCCGGCGTCGACGGGCGTCAACAACACCGGCGACACGAAGCTCGGCGACAGCGACGCGTTCTGGAGCGCCGGCGTCGGCAGCAAGAGCGCACACACCGGCATCTACGCGCTCGACCGCGTCGATCTCTTCAACCTCCTCTGCCTGATTCCGGAGACGCGCGACGGCGACTTCGACGGCAGCCTGAGCGACGCGCTCTCGTACTGCGTGCAGCGCCGCGCGATGCTGATCGTCGATCCGCTGCACGCGTGGAAGTCGGACGCCGACGTGCAGGACGCGACGAACGGCATCAGCAAGCTCGGCATCAACGGCACGAATGCCCGCAACGCCGCGCTCTACTTCCCGCGCATCATCGAGGCCGACCGGACGCAGGGCGGGACGAAGCGCGAGTTCGTGCCGAGCGGAATGATCGCCGGCATCATGGCCCGCACCGACGTCTCCCGCGGCGTCTGGAAAGCGCCGGCCGGCATCGACGCCGGCCTGAGCGGCGCGCTGGAGCTGACGGTCCCGCTGAACAACGACGAGAACGGTCACCTCAACCCGCTCGGCGTGAACTGCCTCCGCACCTTCCCCATCATCGGCAACGTGGTCTGGGGCGCGCGCACGATGCGCGGCGCCGACCTCCTGGCCGACGAATACAAATACGTCCCGGTCCGCCGGCTGGCGCTCTTCCTCGAGGAGAGCCTCTACCGCGGACTGCAATGGGTCGTGTTCGAGCCGAACGACGAGCCGCTCTGGTCGCAGATCCGCCTCAACGTCGGCGCGTTCCTGAATGGTCTGTTCCGGCAGGGCGCGTTCCAGGGCGGCTCGCCGCGCGATGCGTACTTCGTGATCTGCGACAAGACCTCCACCACGCAGAACGACATCAACCTCGGCATCGTGAACGTGATCGTCGGCTTCGCGCCGCTCAAGCCCGCGGAGTTCGTGGTTCTCAAGATCCAGCAGATGGCCGGACAGATTCAGACCTAGAGAGGAGCAGGCGCATGGCTGCTACGAAGCGATTCGATCCGTACAAGAACTTCAAGTTCGTCGTGAAATTCGGCAACAACATCGTCGCCGGTGCGAGCAAGGTCGGAGGTCTGAAGAAGACGACCGAGGTGGTGAAGCATCGCGAGGGCGCCGACCCGAGCACGAGCCGCAAGTCGCCCGGCCGCACCGAATTCGAGGCCATCACGCTCGAGCGCGGCGTCACCGCCGACCGCGAGTTCGAGAAGTGGGCGAACCAGGTCTGGTTCTTCGAGGCCCAGTCGCCGTCGGAATCGGCCCTCGGCAATTTCCGCCGCGACATCACCATCGAGCTGCGCAACGAGGCGGGACAGCCGGTGCTCCGCTACTTCCTCTTCCGCTGCTGGGTGTCGGAGTACCAGGCCCTGCCCGATCTCGACGCCAACGCGAACGCCGTGGCGATCGAGCACATCAAGATCGAGAACGAGGGGTGGAAGCGTGATCCGGCGCTGACGATCGAACCGGAACCGGAATTCGCGGGTGACACGGTGTGATGACCGGCGGCACTCTGACGCAATCGGAGCTGCTGTCCCTCTGGGAGCGCGGCGACGGCCAGAGCCCGTCGCGCCGCGCGCTCGCGCTGCTCGAAGGAGCGACTCCCGATGCCGACGCCGAGGAGCTGACGGCGATGCCGGTCGGCCGCCGCGACGCGTCGCTGCTCGCGCTGCGCGAACGGCTGTTCGGCAGCGCGTTCACCGGCGTCACGAGCTGTCCCGCGTGCGGCGAGGAGATCGAGCTTTCGTTCGACGCGGATGAAGTGGGGGGACAGGCGCCCTCGCCTGTCGATCCACTGGAGCGGATCCGTGTCGGCGAGTACGAGGTCGAGGTGCGCCTGCCGTCGACCGCCGACCTGTTCGCGATCGAACGCATGAGCAGCATCGAAGAGGCGCGCGCGCGGCTCTTCGAGCGCTGCGTCGTGAGCCCGGTGGGCGAGCTGCCGCCCGAGGTCGTCGACGCGGTGATCGAGCGCATGGCGGCGCTCGATCCGCAGGCCGACATGCAGCTCGATGCCGACTGTCCGTCGTGCGCGCATCGCTGGCGCGAGCCGTTCGACATCGTCACGTTCCTCTTCACCGAATTGAGCGTCTTCGCGCGGCGCCTCCTCGCCGACGTGCACGAGCTCGCGCGCGGCTACGGCTGGAGCGAGCGCGAGATCCTCGACCTCTCGCCGGCGCGCCGCAATGCGTACCTGGAGATGTTGCGATGAGCGACTTCCTCACGCATCTCGTGGCGCGCACGATCGCGCAGCCTGCGCTCCGTCCGCGGACGCAGTCGCGCTTCGAGCCGCCGTCGATGGAAGAAGCGCCGCCGGTCTGGCCGGTGACGGCGAAGAGCGTGGCGCCGCCGCAAACTGCCGATGCGACGTCGCCCGCCGAGGTCCCGGTGCGCGAGCCGGAACCGGAGCAAGAGATGTCTCGCGCAACACGTCCCCCTGTCCCGAACGCCGTGCGTCCGGAGGAGCCGAAGAGCGCAACTCCGGCGGTCGAGCGTGACGTCATTCCGTCCGAGCCAAAGGTCGTGCACGTGCCGCGCGTAAGCACGCGCGTGGTGCGCGAGGTGGAGCACGACGTCGAGCGCGTGGTCGAAACGAACGAGCGTGTCGTCGCGGTGCCGCGCGACCGCGTCGTCGAATCGGAGCCGCGCACGATCGTCAAAACCATCCGTCCTCATCGCTTCGAGCACGAGCCGCCGCGTGTCATCCGCGAGCGGCAGCAGGGCGAGGCGATTCATCACCAGCGCGAGATCCGGACGTCGATCGATCGCCCATCGCGGCTGATCCGCGATCGCGCAGCGTCGCCCGCCGCCGCATCGCCTCCGGAGCCGGTGATCGAGGTCTCGATCGGACGGATCGAAGTGCGCGCCGTTTCTTCCTCCGCGCCGCAGCGGCAGCAGCCGCCGCGCAACGGTGCGATGACGATCGATGACTACGTCGCGAAGCGGAAGGCGAAGGAGCGGCGGTGAGCACCGACCTCGCCATCGTGACGGTGACCCGCACGTTGCGGCAGATCCTGGAGACCGGGATTCCGGTGAAGCTCGGCCTGGCCACCGACGTGGTGCAGGGCTTTCACGTCACGACCTTCCCGCCGCATCGCGTGCGCGATCAGAACAAGATCGACAACCTCATCAACCTCTTCCTCTATCGCACCGAGGTCAACGCGGCGTGGCGCAACATGCCGCTGCCGACGACCTCGAAAGCGAGCGACAACGCGCAGCCGCCGCTGGCGCTCAACCTCGAGTACCTGGTCAGCGCGTACGGCGAAGGCGATCGCGAGGACTTCGCCCACTTCTACCTCGGCGCGGCGATGCGCGTGCTGCACGACTGCATGATCGTCCCGCGCGCGAAGCTCGCGGTCGAAGCCGAGGGGAAGGGGCTGGTTCATCTCCAGCTCGAGAACCTGCGCGTGTCGCCGCGGACGCTCTCGGTGGAAGAGATGTCGAAGCTCTGGGCGACGTTCCAGACGCACTACCGCATCTCCGCCGCGTACCTCGTGACGGTGCTGCTGATCGACAGTCACGTGAAGTCGAAGAGCGGCCCGCCGGTGCTGAAGCGCGGTCCCGACGATCGCGGTCCGGTGGCGATCACCACGCCGCCGCCGTCGCTGCAGCGCGCCGTGCCGGAGAGCGGGTTCGCCGCCGCCCGACTCGGCGAAAAACTCATCCTCGAAGGGGAGAACCTCACCGGCGGAACGGTCGAGGCGTTCGTCCGTCATCCGCTCCTGCCCGACGATGCGCCGCTGAAGCCGGCCGTCACCATCGACAGCGCGGAGCAGGCGACCGTCACGCTGCCGGCGGCGAATGCCGGCTCGAGTGTCGCGGCGCACTGGCCGGCCGGCATCTACACGATCTCGCTCGTCATCACGAAAACGAATCAGCCGAAGTGGACGACGAACGAGGTGCCGTTCGGACTCGCGCCGGTGATCACGCTCAATCCGACCGTCACGCAATCGCCCGGCACGCCGCCCGACACGAAGTTCGAGCTGACGATCGACGCCATTCCGCAGGTGCGCGCCGCGCAGCGCGTGTTCGTGCTGTGGGACGACCTGCAGTTCACGCCGAAGCCGATCGCCGCGCCGGCGAACGACGACGATCCGTCGGTGATCAAGGTCGACGTGAAAGGGAAGGAAGGCTTCCATCGCGTGCGGCTGCGCGTCGACGGCGTCGATTCGATCCCCATCGTGAAGATCAACGACCTCTTCGAATTCGATCCGAACCAGAGCGTAGAGGTGAAGCCATGATGGTCGACGCGGCGGCATGGCAGCAGGCGAACGACGCGTATCTCGCGGCGGCCGTGGACTGGCTGCGGCTGCTGCTCGCGCATCACGCGCCCGCGGTCGCGTCGCCGGTCGTGACGACTGATGAGCGGCGCGCGCCGCGCGTCGACACCCCGCCGCAGGCCGACAACGCGACGTCGTGGTGGACGTTCCGCCGCAACACGTCGTCGTCCTCCGCGACACCGCCGCGCACTCCGCGCGCGCTGCCTCCGGCGAATCTCGACGTGACGGCCGAGCAGGTCGCCGAGGCGGCGGAACGGCTGCGCGCGGCGGCGGAAGTCGATCCCCCTCCGGCGATGGAAGTGCTCGCGCGGCGCCTCGGGCTGTCGCCGTTCGAGCGCGACATGCTCCTCCTCTGCGTGGCGATGGAGCTCGACACGCGCATCGCCGCGCTCTGCGCGCGGACGCAGGACGATCCGTGGCGCGCGCATCCGACGTTCGCCCTCGGCTTCACGATCTTCGAGCAGCCGGCGTGGGACGCGCTCTCGCCCGACCGCCCGCTCCGCTACTGGCGCCTCATCGAGATCAATCAGCCGGGGGCGCAGCCGCTCACCACCAGCGCGATGCGCGCCGACGAGCGGATCGTGAACTTCGCGAAAGGGGTCAGCCATCTCGACGACCGCATCGCGCCGTTCGTCCTGCCGCTGGCCGAGGGACCGGCCGGCGAGATTCCGCCGTCGCATCAGGCCGTCGTGCACGAAGCGCTGCGCGCGCTCCACGCCGACCATCCGCACTTCCGCCCGCTGCAGCTCCTCGGGCGCGACGCCGACAGCAACCAGCTCGTCGCGCGCGCCGCGGCGGAGCAGCTCGGCGTGACGTTGTATCGCCTCGCGGGCGACATGCTGCCGCAGCAGCCGGCCGATCTCGAGACGCTCGCCCGGCTCTGGCAGCGCGAGGCGATCCTGCTGCCGGTCGGCCTCTACATCGATGCGCGCGACGTCGACCGCGGCTCGGAGAGCCACGCCACGCCGCTCAAGCGATTCCTCGCGCGCGGCAGCGGCATCATCTTCGCCGACGTCCGCGAGAGCTGGCCGGTGCCGGGCGGCAGCCACGCGTTCGAGATCGAGAAACCGTCGCCCGCCGAGCAGCGCGACCTCTGGACCGCGGCCCTCGGCGACGACCAGCGCGAAGAAGCGGGACGCCTCGCCGCGCAGTTCAACCTCAGCTCGAACGCCATTCAGCGCATCGTCTCCGACGCGCGCGACGAAGGAGAGTCGTCTCCGCTCGAGTCGCGCATCTGGCGTCATTCGCTGCGCCAGACGCGCATGCGCATTGACGCGCTCGCGCAGCACATCGAGGCCAAGGCGAAGTGGGACGACATCGTCCTGCCCGACGCGGAGATGTCGCTGCTGCGGCAGATCGCGGCGCACGTCGCGGGCCGCGGCACGGTGTACGACGACTGGGGATTCCGCAAGCGGATGAACCGCGGCTTCGGCATCAGCGCGCTCTTCTCCGGCGCGAGCGGCACCGGCAAGACGATGGCAGCCGAGGTGATCGCGAACGAGCTCGAGCAGCCGCTGCATCGCATCGATCTCTCGTCGGTCGTGAGCAAGTGGGTCGGCGAGACGGAGAAGAACCTGGAGCGTCTCTTCCAGGCGGCCGAGGACTCGAACGGCATCCTCTTTTTCGACGAGGCCGACGCGCTGTTCGGCAAGCGCACCGAGGCGCAGCACAGCCAGGACCGCTTCGCCAACATCGAGATCAACTACCTGCTGCAGCGGCTGGAGAGTTATCCCGGCCTGGCCATTCTCGCCACGAACATGAAGGAGGCGCTCGACCCGGCATTCCTCCGCCGCCTCCGTTTCATCATTCATTTTCCGGTGCCTGGTCCGGTCGAACGGCGGCGGATCTGGGAGCACGCTTTTCCCGCCGAGGTGCCGAAGAAGGACCTCGACTTCGAGCGGCTGGCGAAGGTCAACATCACCGGCGGCAGCATCCACAACATCGCGCTCAACGCGACGTTCATGGCCGCGTCGCAGCCCGAGGCAGTGGTGACGATGGAGCTGCTGCTCGAGGCGACGCGCGCGGAGCTGCGCAAGCTCGAGCGGCCGGTCAACGAGGCCGATTTCGTGCTGCCTCAGGAGCTGCGCGCCGTATGAGCATCCGTCTGCATATCGACCGCGTGGTGCTCGACGGCATCGACGTCGCGGCGGCGGATCGTCCTCATTTGCGCGCGGCGATGGAGACGGAGCTGGCGCGGCTGATCGGCGAGCGCGGTCTCGCGCCGGAGCTGGCGGGAGGCATCGCCGTGCCGTCGGTGCGCGCGCCGAGGATCGAGCTCGGCGCCGGTGCGCGCCCCGCGCAGATCGGCACCGCCATCGCCGGAGCGGTGGCCGGCGGAGTGGGAGGGAAGCGCTGATGCAGGCCACGGAGCGCCGGAAGGGGGCGATGCCGGGCAGCTTCATGCCGTCGACGGGCCGGGTCGCGAACATGCTGCAGCGCAGTCCCGACTCGCGCTTCGGCGAAGACTTCAGCGCCATTCCGGCGACGAGCCATCACCGCTCGGTCGTCACGCCGCGCAATGACGACACGAGCATCCGCATCGACGCCGTTCCGGACGTCCTCCTCACCGGTTTCACGCCGATCACGGTGAACGTCGACGTCAGCGATTCGTCGGTCAGCACGATCGAGTGGCATCTCGTCGCGCCGGCGGGGAACGTGGTGCCGGGGACGCGCATCGAGACGAAGCGCGGCGATGCCGACGCGAAGAGCAGGCCGTTCACGATCGTGCGCGCGCATCTCGGCGATGCGGGGAAGTACCACCTGCAGTGCAGCGGCCTCGATGATTCCGGCCTCTCGCGCGTCTACGCCACGCGCGATTTCAACGTCGTCACCGCGCCGCTGTCGACCGGCGTGATGCGGCACGGCCGCCACGGCGCGATCGTTTTCCGCGACTACAGCGCGGTGACGCCGCCCGACGGCAGCCGGCCGTGGGTGCGGCTCAATCTCGCGTTCCTGCCGGCGGAGCAGGTGGCGTGCGACGACGTGCTGTTCGTGCAGGCAGTGCAGGTGCTCTCGCCGGACGGCCGGCGCCTGCACGACACGGTCTCGCAGGAGCTCGCGGCGCGCGCCTCGAGCGACGGCTGGTCGATCGATCAGGACGAGCACGTGACCTCGCCGTACTACATCGTCCAGCGCGACGTGCGCGGCAATCAGCGGCCGCGCTCGGAGATGGGCTCCGTCGGCCACGGCGGCGCGAAGCCGGGCGAGGCGTCGATGCTCGACACGCCGAACACCTCGCAGGCGATGGTCACGCACTTCGAGAGCTGCGCCGTCTGCCGCTCGGGCGACAACAAGGGCCAGGTCTACGGCTGCGCGACGTGGGGCTTCTCGTACGTCAACCAGAAGATGACGCTCATGCCGCGCGACTTTCACGACGAGCCGTCGCAGGAGTTCGAGGGCGCGGTGAGCGGCTGGAACCGCCGCATGGCGCAGAAGCGGGCGGAGGGGAGCGTCAAATGATGCAGCAGCGGCAAAGCGCCGCGGCCCCGCCGGTCGTGCACGAGGTGCTGCGCACTCCGGGGCAACCGCTCGACCGGGCGGCGCGCGCGTTTTTCGAGCCGCGGTTCGGGCACGACTTCAGCCGCGTGCGCGTGCATGGCGATCCGCGTGCCGCGGAATCGGCGGCGGCCGTCAGCGCGCGTGCGTACACCGTCGGATCGCACATCGTGTTCGGTGCCGGCGAATACGCGCCGCACACGAATGCGGGACGCCGAGTGCTCGCGCACGAGCTCGCGCATGTGCAGCAGCAGAACGAAGGACGTGTCGGCCGGATGCTGCAGCGGTGGCTGGTCGTCCAGCAGGCGTCGAAGAAAGCGCCGAATCAACCGGCTGGTCAGGACCCGCCGCTCACGAACGGGCAGCTCGTGCAGACGTGGGTCAAAAAGCTATGCCCCGAGGGGAATTGGACGATCAAACCGGATGGCGAGCTCGCGAGCGCAACGGGCGATGAGTTCTGCAAGAAGAAGACGACGTCGACGTCGTGCGGCTGTCTCTGCGATGTCACGAAGCTCGGCGGGCCGCAGATCATGTTCTTTGTCGCCGACGTGATGAATGTGCCGGAGGTGAAGGGAACGGGGAGCCTCACTCCCGTCGATAAAGCGGGTGAGGGGCGCGTGGTTCCACCTGCCGGCGAGCGAAAAGAAACGTACGTCAGCGTGACCGGCCGTGAAAAGAGCGGTCTCCCCGGAGCCGGCGGAAGACCGCTCCCCACTCCGCCGTGGCTCATCTTTGCCCACGAGGTTTGCGGCCACGCGCTTGGTAAGGGCGGCCACGCTCAGACGCCCAGCGGCAAGGAATCTACGGTCGACATCGAAAACCTCATCCGCCGCGAACATCCGGAGGACGACCTCGGGATCCGCCGCGGCGATATCGGGCAGGACCCGTACGCCGCCGGGCCCTTCGGCGCGGAATACGAGCTCGCTCCCGGCGAGACACTGCAATCGGTCGCCAAACGCCTCGGCGTTCCCCTCGCCGACATCACGCAAAAGCCCGAATCGAAGCGGCTGCTCATCAAGAACCTCTCGTACCACGACGTGATCGAGGGCGAGACACAGGACAGCATCGCGACGATGTGGAAGATCGCGCCGTCGTCGCTCCGGCGCGCGAATTCGCTGAAACCGGGCGAGAAGCTGAACCCGGGACGGCGCCTCGTCATCCCTGCCAAATGAGGAAACCGTGAAACAGCGCGCCCAGCTCACCACCGATCGCAACGCCGCCGCCCGCCCGCCGCAGCAGAGCGGGCCGCGCATGCTGCAGCGGAAGTGCGCGTGCGGCAACGGCGCCGGCAGCGGCGGGAGTTGCGGATCGTGCGCGGACGAGGAGAAGAAGAAGGTCCAGCGGCGCGCGCTCGATGCGTCGGAGGCGGAGATTCCGGCGTCGGTCGATCGCGTGCTGCAATCGCCCGGACGTCCGCTCGATCACGACACGCGCGCGGCGATGGAGAGCCGTTTCGGCCACGACTTCAGCCGCGTGCGCGTGCACACAGACACGCACGCCGCGTCGTCCGCGCGGGAGATCCACGCCGCGGCCTACACCTCCGGCACGCACATCGTCTTCGGCGACCGGCGCTTCGAGCCGCAGACGCGCGACGGCCGCCTGCTGCTCGCGCACGAGCTCGCGCACGTCGTGCAGCAGCACGGCCCGTCGCCGGTTCCGATCGGCGTCGGCCCCGCCGACGACGTGCACGAGCGCGCCGCGGATCGGATGGCTAACAACGTCACGGGCCATGGCGCGCTTTTCACGCCGCGGCCGGTGATGCGTCAGCGCGATGGGGAAGATGCGCCGCGCATCGTCGAGGATGTGCTCCGCGCGCCGGGCGAGCCGCTCGATCCGCGCACGCGCGCCGCATTCGAGCCGCGCTTCGGTCACGACTTCGGCCACGTCCGGGTGCACGACGACGATCGCGCGGCCGATTCCGCCGCCGCGGTCGGCGCGCGCGCCTACACCGTCGGCCCGCACATCGTCCTCGGCGCACAAGGCGCGACGCAGGGACTCCTCGCGCACGAGCTCACGCACGTCGTGCAGCAGGAGAGCGCTCAGGTGCAGGCGCCGCTGCTGCAGCGATCGATCGGCAGCTTCCTGCTCGACATCCTCCTGTTCATCCCGCGCCTCTTCGGCCTCGAGTACTTCACCGACGGCCAGCTCCGCGAATACCTCGACGGCCTGCGCACCCGCCGCGGCCCGCAGCGCAGTCTCTTCAGCGACAACATGGCCCGCGCGTGCGTCAGCCAGGAAAACCAGTTCGGGCCGTACAACACCGACGTCAAGACGTGGCTCGTGCAGGACATGCTCGACGGCCGCGTCTCGTTCCTCGATGAAGGCTCGATCATCGCCCTGCTCCGCCGCTCCACGGACCGCGCGCAGATCGTGGCGAACGTCGGACGGCCGGCGCTCTGGCAGAAATTCACCGGCCGCAATCGCCGCATCCTCGAAGCGCTGACGTTGACGGCCTCCGATGCGAACGACGCACTCGTCGAGCGGCTTCGCAATCTCGAGCCCGACGAGCTGCAGGACTACACCTCCAACAACGACGATCCCGCGCTGCGCGAGATCTTCCGCCGCGCCGCGGCGCTGCACAACATCACCGCGCCCGTTCCGGCGAGCGCGGTGGTGAGTCCGGCCGGCTCAGCGACGTTCCAGATCAACGGCATCGACGTGACGGCGGAGCCGGACGAGCGCAGCACCGATCCCGCGATGGGAAGCTCCAACATCACGAGGATCGAGCTCCGGCCCGTCGATCAGGGACAGATGTTCATGGACGAGAATCACATCGTCACGGAATTCCGCCCGCTCCGTTACCTGCCGTTCGTGCATACGATCTGGGGACCGCAGACCGTGACCACCGATCGGTCGGGTTACGGGCGTGGAACGACGTCGGCAGACGTCGCGGCGGGCAACACCAGTATCCGGTTCCACGAGAGCCGCCACGCGCAAAACTGGTTCGACTATCTGCGCACGCATCCGATTCCGCAATTCACCGGCCGGGTCGGGATGACGGAGGATCAGTTCCGCCAGGCGCGGACCGATCTCCAGACCGCGGTGCAGCGATACACGAGTGAGGCGCAGGCCTGGTCGCACGAGGTCACCGACTGCGTCGGCACCCTGCCGACGGCGCAGCAATTCAGAGAGGCGAACGTGACGTCGAGTGCGGTGACCAACGCCGCGACGCTTTGCCGCCAGGGAGGAGGCCAATGACCATCTCTCCTCCCATCCTGAAAGCAGGACTGGTCCTGCTCGATCCGCTCACCTCCATCGTCACGCGGGTCATCGTGCTGCAGTACAACCCCGACACGCTGACGCGCACGCTGCAGGTGCAGGGCACGGGCGGCGATCAGGCGGACCGCTCGGAAGTGCTGCGGCTCAAGGGGCCGGCGGTGGAGACGCTGAAGATCGACGCGGAGATCGATGCGACCGATCAGCTCGAGGTCGCGCAGCCGGGCGCCGTCGTGTTGCAGTCGGGGATCTTCCCGCAGCTCGCGGCGCTCGAAACGATCATCTATCCCACCACCACGCAACTGATGTCGAACCATGCGATGGCCGCGGCCGGGATGCTGGAGATCCTGCCGATGGAGTCGGCGCTCGTGCTCTTCGTCTGGAGCACGACGCGCATCGTGCCGGTGCGCATCACCGAGTTCTCCATCACCGAGGAAGCGTTCGACACGCACCTCAATCCGATCCGCGCGAAGGTGAGTCTCGGGATGCGCGTGCTGAGCGTCTCCGACCTCGGCTTCGATCACCGCGGCAGCTCGATCTATCTCGCCTATCAGCGGGCCAAGGAGACGTTCGCCGCGATTCCGACCGGCGGCACCACCGGCCAGCTCGGCCTGGGAGCGATTCCATGAGCGTCCTCGATCTGCAATTCGCCGTTCCGATCTCCCCCTTCACGCCGTCGAGCCGCTACGCCGGACTCGAGATCGCGAAGATCGAGCTCGACGACGGCGCGACGTACGCGTACGTCCGCCGCCGCTTCGTCCCCGCGCCGGAGAAACTCTCCGTCATCAACGAGCACGTCGTGATTCAGGGGGAGCGGCTCGATCACATCGCCGCGCGCTTCATCGGCGATCCGCAGCTCTTCTGGCGTGTCTGCGACGGCAACCGCGCCATGCGTCCCGACGAGCTCACGGAGTCGGCGGGACGCCGGCTCGTCATCACGCTGCCCGAAGGTGTGCCCGGGATGCCGAATGCTTAATCCGCCGTACTACCTGCAGCTCATGATCGGGCCCGGCGTGCCGGTGCCGGTCGGGACCGACATCATGGACGCGCTCGTGTCCGTGAGCGTCACGAGCAATACGCAGGGTGCGAGCGTCTTCCAGCTTTCGTTCAGCCTCTCCACCAAATCGCCGCTGCACACGCTCTTCCTGCTGACCGGCGGCGCGCAGCTTCCGATCATGCGCGTCGTCATCCTCGTCATCGTCAAGGGGATGCCCGACGTGCTGATGGACGGCGTGATCACGCATCAGCAGATCCAGCCCGGCAGTGACTCCGGCCACTCCACGCTCACCGTCACCGGCGAGGACCTCTCGAAGCTGATGGGCTACATCCCGCTCGACGGCCTGCCGTATCCCGCGCAGCCGGCGAACGTGCGGGTGATGGCGATCCTGGCGAAGTACCTGATGTTCGGCATCACGCCGATCGTCATCCCCGCGATCATTCCCGACGTCCCGATTCCGACCGAGGAGATCCCGCGGCACCAGGGGACCGACCTCGAATACGTGAAGTACCTCGCGCAGCTCTCCGGCTACGAGTTCTACGTCGATCCGGGACCGCTGCCGCTGCAGAGCATCGCGTACTGGGGCCCGTCGATCCGCATCGGCGTTCCGCAGCCGGCGCTGAACACGAACATGGACGCGGAGACGAACGTCGAGTCGATGAGCTTCAACTTCGACGCCGAGGACGCGACGCTGCCGATCGTGATGATCTATCCGAAGGAGCTGAAGGTCGGGATCCCGATCCCGATCCCGAACGTCAATCCGCTCTCGCCGCCGCTCGGTCTCATCCCGCCGATCCCGAAGCACATCGAGATCGACCGCGATTCCGCGCGCCGCAGTCCGGCGCAGGCTCTGCTCGCGGCGCTCGCGCGCGCGTCGCAGAGCGCCGACGCCGCGTCGGTCAGCGGCACGCTCGACGTGGCGCGCTACGGCCGCGTGCTGAAGGCGCGGAAGCTGGTCGGCGTGCGCGGCGCGGGGATGGCGTTCGACGGTCTCTACTTCGTCAAGAGCGTCACGCACAAGATCAAGCGGGGCGAGTACAAGCAGGACTTCTCGCTGGTCCGCAATGGACTGGTGTCGATCACACCGAGGGTGCCGGCATGAGCACGCAGCAATTCTTCGGCAAGTACCGCGGCACGGTGCTGAACAACGTCGATCCGCAGCGCATCGGACGCATCCTCGCGTCGGTGCCGGCCATTTCGGCGCTGCTTCCCACGAGCTGGTGCATGCCCTGTTATCCGATGGCCGGGAAGCTGATGGGCATCTCGTATGTGCCGCAGATCGGCTCCGGCGTCTGGATCGAATTCGAGGGAGGCGATCCCGACAAGCCGATCTGGACCGGCCAGTTCTGGGGGCTCGACGCGGAGATGCCGTCCGACGCGAAGATGACGTCGATCACGAACAATCCGGTCAGCCCCAGCATCGTCCTGCAGACCACGCTGCAGAACCACATCGTGATCAGCGATCTCCCCGGACCGACCGGCGGAATCATCCTCAAGTCGCTCACCGGAGCGTCGATCACCGTCAACGACACCGGCATCTACATCGACAACGGCAAGGGGGCGTCGATCACGATGATCGGCCCCGCCGTGAACATCAACAAAGGCGCTCTGAACATCATCTGAATATGCCCGGACCACTCGTCACCGCCACGACCACCGCGCAGTGCGTGCACATGGGACGCGCCACGCCGACGACGCCCAATCCGCGTGTGACGGTGCTCGGCCAGCCGACGGTGGCGATGACCTCGCCGTACGTGATTGCCGGCTGTCCCTTCACCACGCCCGCGGGAAATCCGCTGCCGTGCGTGACCGCGCAGTTCACCACCGCGGCGACGCGCGTGACCTCGGGCGGCCAGCCGCTGCTGCTCATCGACAGCCAGGCGATGACCGTGCCGAACGGCGTCCCCGTCACGTTCATCCCGGGACAGACGAAGGCGATCGCGCAATGAACATCGACTTTCCGTTCCACTTCGACGCGCGCGGCCGGACCGCGGAATGCGATGACGCGGCGCACGTGCGCGACATGCTCGAGCAGTTGCTCTTCACGAACCCGGGCGAGCGCGTGAACCGGCCGGAATTCGGCAGCGGTCTGATGCAGCTCATCTTCGCGCCGAACAGTCCGGAGCTCGCGGCGGCGCTGCAGTTCACGATGCGCGCGGCGGTGCAGCAGTGGCTCGGCGACGTGCTCGATCTGCAGGGTCTCGACGTGGCGTCGGACGACGCGGTGCTCCGCATCACCATCCGCTACGCGCTGCGGCGCACCGGGGAGACGCGCACCGAGACGATCGAGAGGAGGCTGGCATGAAGGATCTGCTCTGCCGCGACGAACGGCGCAGACAGGTCATTCGCGATTGCGGCCACAACGGCGTCGATTACGTCGACGTCACCGGCTCGCATCTCTGCGTCCACTTCCTCACCGGCATCCCGCCCGAGTTCCTGCAGGAGGACAAGGACGCCGCGCTCTGCCACATCGTGATCCGCGGCGGCCGCCGCATCATCGGCATCCACGCCACCAACATCGATCCGCACGCCACCGACGACACGTACAACGAGTCGTGCCTCGGCATCGACCTCAACGAAGAGGGCGACTTCTCGACCTACACGCTCTGCTTCGTCGAATGCGATGACGGCCAGCCGGGATGCACTCCGCTGAAATCGCTCGATCCGCGCTACGCCTGCGTCGACTTCTCGTTCCGCCTCGACTGTCCCGCGGAGATCGATTGCAAAAACGACGAAGTCTGCCCGCCGCCGGTCTATCCGCGGCCCGCGATCAACTACCTGGCGAAGGACTACGCCAGCTTCCGCCAGTTGATCCTCGACCGCCTCGCGCTGCTCATGCCCGACTGGCGCGAGCGGCACGTTCCGGACATCGGCATCGCCATCGTCGAGCTCCTCGCGTACGTCGGCGACTACCTCAGCTACTACCAGGACGCGGTCGCAACCGAGGCCTATCTCGACACCGCGCGGCAACGCATCTCCGTCCGCCGGCACGTGCGGCTCGTCGATTACGTGATGCACGACGGCTGCAACGCGCGGGCGTTTCTCTTCCTGAAAGTGAAGAAGGACGACGAGCTCGATCTCGGCGACGTCTACTTCTCCGCCGACGTCGCGCGGGAGCTCGTCTTCGAGCCGCTCGACGAGCGCGCGAAGCTGCCGGTCTGGCTCGCGCACAACGAGATCCTGATCTACACGTGGGGCGATCACGAGTGCTGCATCCCGAAAGGGGCGACACGCGCGACGCTCGTCGACGAGATCCTCGAAGTGCCGGAGCCGCCGCCGGAAAAGGTCGACTACGAGACGTACACGCGGCGCGGCCGGCACAAGCAGAAGCCGCCGCAGTACGAGCCTCCGCCGCCTCCGCCACCACCGCCACCGCCCGCCGATCCTCCGCGTAAGCTGCGATTGAAAGCGGGCGACTTCCTGCTGTTCGAGGAGCTCGCGTGCGCGGGGACGGCGTTCAACACGACGGAAGAGAACGACGGCGGCTTCGATCCCGAAGCGCGTCTGCCGCTGCCGGACGTCGATCGCACGCATCGCCACGTCGTGCGGCTGACCAAAGTGACGCCCGGCATCGATCCGCTCAACGGGCAGGCGGTGCTCGACGTCGAATGGGATCGCGCTGATGCGATGCCGTTCCAGCTCTGCGTCTCCGCCATCGGCATCGCGCCGCAGTGCGATTACGTCGAGCCGCTGGCGGTGGCGCGCGGCAACATCCTGCTGACCGATCACGGCCGCCGCGATGACGAGGACCTCGCGGAGATCGTCGAGGAAACGACCGACGATGTCTGCGAAGGCGAAGACGATGCGGCCGAGGTCTCGAGCGTGCCGCGGCGCTACCGGCCGATCCTCGTGCGCGCGCCGCTCACGTTCGCGCAGCCGCTGATCCCCAGTGCGCCCGCGTCGCTGCTGCTGATCCAGAATCCGCGCGCCGCGCTTCCCGCGGTGAGGCTGGCGAGCGTCTCGCCGGTCGTGCACGGCAGCGCCGCGGAAGTGAGCTGGACGCCGGTGTACGACCTGTTCGAGAGCGGTGCCGACGACGCGGAGTTCGTCGCCGAGATCGACGACGACGGCCGCGCGCATCTCCGCTTCGGCGACGGCCGCTACGGCCGGGCGGTGGAAGTGGGGATGACGTTCAGCGCGACCTATCGCGCCGGCAACGGCCGCGCGGGACTGGTCGGCGCGGAGACGATCGTCCACGCCTGGTTCCGCTCCGGCACGAACGACCTGTTCGAGCTGGTGCGCAATCCGCTGCCGTCGAGCGGCGCGCTCGAGCCCGAGCCGGTGGCCGACGTGAAGATGCGCGCGCCGATCGCGTTCCGCAAAGACCTGCAGCGCGCCATCACCGCCGACGATTACGCCACGCTGGCGAAGTACCTCCGCTTCCCGGAGCGCAATCCGCGCGTGCAGAACGCGGCCGGCTCGCTGATCTGGAGCGGAAGCTGGTACGAAGCCGACGTCGCCGTCGATCCATTCGGCTCCGCGACGCTCGGCGACATGCTGCGCGGCTCGATCACCGGCTCGCTGGAGCGCTATCGCCGCATGGGTCACGACCTCCGCGTCGGCGGCGCGCAGCTCGTCCCGCTGCGGCTCGAGCTCGACCTCTGCATCAAGCCCGACTACCTCCGCGCGCACGTCCTCGCCGCGGTGCGCGAGGCGGTGCTGCGCCTCTTCCAGCCCGACAACACGACGTTCGGCGAAGCGGTCTACATCAGCCGCATCGTCGCCGCGGTGATGGCGGTCGACGGCGTGCTGGAAGTCGACGTGAAGCGCCTCGAGCGATTGGCCGATGTGGCCAAAGGGGTGGCGCCGGAGAGCGGCATCCTGAAGTTGAAACCGTTCGAGATCGCGCGGCTCGACAACGATCCGGCCATTCCGGAGAACGGCATCCTGGCGTTCGGCAACGTGCGAGGTGGGCGATGAGCGCGATGAACTGCGGCTGCTGCGCATGCCTCGCGGGAGGTCCGCGCCACGACGTCGCGAATCGTCCCGGACTCTCGGCGCTGCACTATCGCGTCGGCACGCACGGGACGTTCCTCGAAGCGATGATCCGCCGGCTCACCAACCCGGTCGACGGATTGCCCGCCGGCTACTCCCTGCATGCGCTCACCACCCGAGAGTCCGACGACCCGGCCATCGCGCTCCTCGACGCCTGGGCCACGGTCGGCGACGTCCTGACCTTCTACCAGGAGCGCATCGCCAACGAGGGCTTCCTCCGCACCGCGCTGGAGCGCCGCTCGATCCTCGAGCTCGGACGCCTCGTCGGCTACCGGCTCAAGCCGGGCGTCTCGGCCAGCGTCTATCTCGCCTACACCGTCGAAGACACGACGCGCACCACGATTCCCGCCGGCTCGAAATCGCAGAGCATCCCCGGCGCCGGCGAGCAGGCGCAGACGTTCGAGACCTCGGAAGACTTCGAGGCGCGCGGCGAATGGAACGCCCTCCTGCCGCGCCTCACCCGGCCGCTCGTCATCACGTTGGACAACGTGTTGACCATCGCCTCGGTCTGGATCAAAGGGACGACCAAACGGATCGAGCCCGGCGATCCGCTCCTCTTCGTCTTCACCGCCACCGACCGGCCGGTCTACGCCATCCGCCGCGTGCTCAGCACGAAGCTCGACACGGAGAAAGACCGCACCGAGATCGCGCTCGAGCCGGTGCGGCTTTACTACCTCGAGCTCTACGCGCTCGTCCGCCACTTCAGTCCGAGCGTCAATCCAAGCCCGGTCACGCCTCCGCCTCCGAGTCCGAAATCGAAGAAGAAGAAAGCCGCGCCGGCGTCGACGATGATGATCAACCAGCCGCCATCGATCGACCCGATCACGCTGCTGCGCGATCAGATCCTCCTCGGCGCCACGCGCGACGATCTCCAGATCTTCGTCCAAGTGTTCGAGAAAGATCCCGACACGAAAGCGATCGCCGATCAGATCGCGAAGCTCGAGACCGCCGACGTGCTGACGCCGAACGACGGCGTGACGATCGAGGCCTCGGCCATCGTGAAGACGCTCACCGCGCGTCCCGGGCTCGCTCCACCATCGCAGTGGCAGTTCGGACGCACGCTCGCCGGCACGCTGCAGGAGTCGTCCGATTACCTCCCGCGCCTCATCTCGTCGTTTCTGCCGCGCACCGAGACCGCGCTCTACGCGAGCCTGGCGCAGATCACCACCGCGTATCAGCGCACCGAGGTGCAGTTCCACAGCCTGCACGTGCTGCATCGCCGCGCGTCGGTCTTCGGCTACAACGCGCCCACCGTCGTGTTCGAGGAGCCGCCGAAACCCGACGGAGTGATCGCACGGCCGATCGAGCCGGCGAACGTGCCGGAGAGCGATACCGTGCTCTACCTCGATGCGCCGGTCGAAACGCTCGCGCGCGGCACGTACGTCGTGGCGCGCCGCGTCGTCGATCTCGATCAGCCGAATCGCCTCACCGTCGTGGCCAAAGCGCGCGAGGTCGAGACGCTTGCGCGCTCCGCGTACACCATCAGCGCGAAGACGACGCGCCTCACGCTCGACGAAAACTGGGCCAGTCTCAAGAACAACGCCGACACCGTCGACGACATGATCGACAACCTGAAGATCATCCGCACGGCTTCGGTCTTCACCGAAAGCGAAGAGCTGGAGCTCGTGCAGCGGCCGGTCACGCGTCATGTCGGCGCGAGGCTCGAGAACGACACCACCGACACGAGCGACGAAAGCGCGACACGCATCGCGCTCGACAGGGTCATCGAAGGGCTCGCGCCGGGACGCTGGGTCATCGTCAGCGGCGAGCGACTTTCGTCCGGCGCGACGAGCGGCATCATCTCCAGCGAGCTGGCGATGATCGCCAACGTCGAATTCATCAACGCACCCGCGGGAGGGACGTCGTACAGCGTGCTCGAGCTCGCGCCCGAAGGTCTGAAGTACCGCTACAAACGGCCGACGGTGAAGATCTACGGCAACGTCGTGAAGGCGACGCACGGCGAGACGTTCAACGAGATCTGCGGCGCGGGCGACGCGACGAAATCGCTGCAGACGTTCAATCTTCATCAGAAGCCGCTCACGTTCGTCTCGGCGCCGACGCCCGAGGGGGTCGTGTCGACGCTCGCGATGCGGGTCACCGACGTGCTGTGGCACGAGAGCGATTCGTTCCTCGGCAGCGCGCCGGTCGATCGCATCTTCGTGACCAAAACTGCGGACGACGGCACCGTCTCCGTCATCTTCGGCAACGGCGTGGAAGGCGCTCGCCTGCCGAGCGGACCGGACAACGTCCGCGCGGTCTATCGCGCCGGAATCGGCAAGCCGGGCAACGTCCGCGCGAAGCAGATCGCCACCGCGATCTCGCGACCCCTCGGCGTGAAGGACGTGATCAACCCGCTCGCGGCGAGCGGCGGCGCGAATCCGGAATCGCGCGACGACGCGCGGCGCAACATCCCGGTCTCGCTTCAGGCGATGGGACGCGTCGTCTCCGTGCAGGACTTCGCCGATTTCGCGCGCACCTTCGCCGGCATCAGCAAGGCGGTCGCCGTGCCGCTCTCCGACGGCCGCCGCCGCGTGGTGCATCTCACGATCGGCGGAACGGAAGACATCGAGATCGACGTCAATTCCGATCTCTATCAAAACCTCCTCGAGGCGTTGCGCAAGTACGGCGATCCGTATCAGCCGTTCTCCGTCTCGCCGCGCGAGAAGCTGGTGCTCGCGGGCAGCGCGAAAGTGCGCGTCAATCGCGACTATCTCTGGGCGAACGTCGCGCCGAAGATCCGCGAGCAACTGCTCGACGTCTTCTCCTTCGACCGCCGCGAGTTCGGCCAGGTGCTCTTCCCGTCCGAGGTCACGGCGGCGATCCAGGGCGTGGCGGGCGTGGAGTACGTCGATCTCGACGTCCTCGGCTCGATCGCGCAGGAACAGATCATCGACCTGAGCGGGCAGGGGGGCGGCTTCAAGGTTCCGTCGATCACCGGCATCAAGCCGATCGTGCCGAAGCCGGCGCGGCTCACGCCCGACGGCCGCGATTTCCTCGGCGCGCAGCTCGCGTATCTCCCGGCCGCACTCGCCGACCTCTTCATCCTCACGGAGATCGCCGATGAACCGTAATCGCCTCGACCGGCTTTTCGAGCTCCTGCCGGTCGTCTACCGGCAGCGCGACGAAGATCAGCGTCACGCGCTGCGCGATCTGCTGCGCGTCATCTCCGAACAGGTCAACCTCGTCGAGGACGACATCGCGCAGCTCTACGAGAACTGGTTCATCGAGACCTGCCAGGAGTGGGTCGTGCCGTACATCGGCGATCTCGTCGGCTACAGCGCTCCGCACGTGGGCGGCACGCCGCGCGAAGCGATCGCGAATTACCTGCGCGACCTCCGCCGCCGCGGCACGCTCGCGCTGCTCGAGGAGCTGGCGGACGACATCGGCGGCTTCTCCGCTCACGCCGTCGAGTACTACACGCTCCTCGGACGCACGCAGTCGATCAATCATCTCGACCAGCGCGGTCGTCTCGCCGATCTCCGCGACATGGAAGCGCTCGATCTCCTCGGCGGCCCGTTCGAGTCCATCGCGCACACCGTCGACATCCGCGGCATCAACCCGCCGCGTCCCGACGGACTGTTCAACATCCCCACCTCCGCGGCGTGGATCTGGCGCCTGCGCTCGTTCCCCGTCACCAAAGCGCCCGCCTATTTCGTGCAGCGCGGCGGCGGCTATTTCTTCTTCACCTTCAGCGCCCTCGGCAACGACGCGCCGATCTTCACCAGGGCGCAGCGCGAGTCCGATCTCGCCACCATCGCCGGTGAGATCAACGTTCCGACGCCGATCCGCCGCCGCGCGCTGGAGAAGCACCTCGGCGATTACTACGGCGAGGGGAAGAGCTTCGTGCTCTGGATTCAGCGCAAGCCGGACGACGGGCCGGAGCTCGTGCCTCCCGCGAACATCATCGCCGCCGATCTCTCCGACTGGGAGTACCGGCCGCCCACCGGGAAAGTCGCCGTCGATCCGAAGCTCGGACGCATCGCTGTCGCCGAGGAGCCGGAAGCGATCATCGTGTCGTACTACTACGGCTTCAGCGACGACGTCGGCGCGCACGAATCGGCGCGCACGATCACGCAGCCGCGCAAGTACGAGATCTATCGCGTCGGTCCGGGGGCGGACTTCGCGACCATCGGCGATGCGGTCAAGGCGTGGGAAGAAGAGGCGCCGGAGCACGGCGTCATCGAGATCACCGACAGCGGCTTCTACACCGAGACCTTCAACGTCGAGGTGCCGTCGCATCACACGCTGCAGCTCCGCGCGGCGAACCGCTGCCGTCCCGTCATCCACGTGCTCGATTACCACGTGTCGCGCGGCGAAGCACTGCACGTCGATCTCAACGAGCGCTCCCGCTTCACGCTCGACGGCATCCTCGTCGTCGGCCGGCCGCTGCGCGTCGAAGGCACCGGCGACAAACCGGTCGACGCGCGCGTCGTCATCCGCCGCAGCACGCTCGTCCCCGGCTGGACGATCCATCACAACTGCGATCCCGCCGCGCCCGACGAATCGAGCCTCGACCTCCGCAACCTGCGCGGCCGCGTCACGATCGAACGGAGCATCCTCGGCTCCATCGCGGTGATGGACGAGACGATCGAATCGGAGCCGCTGAAGATCTCGATCAGCGACTCGATCGTCGATGCCACGTCGAACGACATCGAGGCGATCACCGGCCCCGGCGCGTCGTACGCGTGGGCCACGCTGCGCATCGTCCGCTGCACGATCTTCGGCACGATCGAGACGCACGCCATCGAGCTCGGCGAGAACTCGATCTTCATGGGCGTCGTGCGCGTCGTGCGGCGCCAGCTCGGCTGCATCCGCTTCTGCTGGGTCGCTCCGGGATCGCGCACGCCGAAGCGGTATCACTGCCAGCCCGATCTCGTCGGCACCGATCCGCAGGAGCGCCGCCGCGTCGAGCCGGTCTTCGGGAGCGTCCGTTTCGGCGCGCCCGACTACGCGCAGCTCGCGTTCGATTGCGCCATCGAGATCACCGAAGGGGCCGACGATCAGGGCGAAATGGGCGTGTTCCACGACACCTTCCTGCCGCGCCGCGTGTCGAACCTGCGCGCGCGGCTCGATCAGGCCACACCGTCCGGCATGGAGACCGGAATCATCTACGCCGACTAGGAGAGCGAGCATGCATGGCGATTTCTCACTCAATCCTCTGAACTATCGCGAACGCGTCTCGCGCGTGCTCTACCAGCAGGGACGCGTGCAGCTCGACTCCGATTTCAACGAGCAGACCGAGTCGACGCTCCGTTTCCTCCGCGGCCTCGCGCAGGACGTGATCGGCTTCCACGGCGGCGCCGGACGAAGCTTCAAGATCATCGGCGACTCCGCGCCGAAGAAGACCTTCCGCGTCGCGTGGGGCGAGTACTACGTCGACGGCATCCGCTGCGTGAACCTGCCGGGCGATCTGTGGGACATCATCGGCTCGAAGCAGAAGATGGCCGACATCGGCGACGGACGGGAGATCACCAGCCACACCGATTCGTATTGGGATGCCGACGCGAAGTTCGACGAGCCGCAGCTTCTCTATCTCGCGGCGTGGGAGCAGCACATCTCCGCGGCGGAGCGTGACGAGATTCGCGAGGTGGCGCTGAATGGTCCCGACACGGCGAGCCGCGCGGCGGTGGTGTGGCAGATCCGCGCCATCGCGGTGGAGGAAGTCGGGAAGCTCGCGCGAGAACTGATGAAAGATCTCGGGCTGTCCGACCCGGCGAAGGCGGGGACCGATCCCAACGCCTGGAAGGTCGACCCCGTCTATCTCGCGCTCAATCTCACCCTTCGCAGCAGCGCGCGCTTGAAGGCGTTCGCCAAAGAGAATCAGGACCTGGAGCCGTGCACGATCTCACCCGAGGCGCGTTATCGCGGCGGCGAGAATCGGCTCTATCGCGTCGAGATTCATCAGGGCGGCGACGACAAGACGGCGACGTACAAGTGGTCGCCCGACAACGGCGCGATCGTCTTTCCGGTGCGCGAGATCGAAGGCAAGACGGTCTTCCTCGATTCCCTCGGGCGCGACGAACGGACCGCGATCATGAAGAACGACTGGGTCGAGGTCATCGACGACAGCATCACGCTCCGCCGCCAGGTCAACAAGCTCGTGCAGGTGACGGACGTCGACCGCCATCGCATGACCGTGACGCTCAGCGCGGAGCCCGACAACAACGCCGGCAGCGATCCCGATCTACACCCCATCCTCCGCCGCTGGGCCGGCGACGCGAAGCCGGTGAAGCTGAACACCGACGTCGATCTCGACGACGGAGTGAAGGTGCAGTTCTCGCTCGACGCGCCGCCGTCAGGACTCTTCCGTCACGGCGATTACTGGCTGATCCCGGCGCGCGCCGCGACGGGCGACGTCATCTGGCCGGGCGGTAAGAACACGCCGGAGGCGCTGCGTCCGCACGGCGTCGACGAGCACTACGCGCCGCTCGCGCTGTTCAACCCGATGGCGACCGCGGACGCCGACCGGTACAAGGATTTCCGTTGGAGGTTCCAGCCGATCGCCGATCCGGTGACGCACCCCTGAGTCAATCCAGTTCGAGCGTCATCTCGATCATCGTGTCGCGGAAGCCGAGACCGTGGAAGAGGCGTTGCGCGGCCTCGTTCGGCGCGGCGGTCCAGAGCACGACGCGCGGCGCGCCGCGCTCACGAAGCCAGTCGAGCGCCGCGGCGAGGAGCTGCTTCGCGACGCCGGCGCCGCGCGTCTCTTCACGCACCGCGATGTCGTGAACAAAGCCGGCCGGCCCGCGCAGTTCCTTCCACGACAACGGCTCGAGCGCGACATAGACGTAGCCCGCGACCTCGCCCGCTTCGTCGGCGACGAAAATGCAGCCATCCGCGGAGTCCAGCACGCTGCCGAGAAACCACGCATAGCCGCTTTCGGCCGACTCGCCGGGTGGAAGGAACCGCTTCGCGTCGAACGCGTAATGCGTCCGCATCAACATCGCACCGAGGCGGCCGAGAGCGGGAAGATCCCGCTGCTCGGCCCGCCGGATCGTGATCGGCATGCGGGCTTCATCGTTCACTTCTCCCGCGCCGTTGTAAAGAGTGCGAATTACTCCACGCAGCCGTGGACGGCGTTCGACCATTCCTTCTGAAAGCCGAACGACCAGATCGCGTTGTAATACGGCGCGCCGACCGGTGCGTAGTTCACGAAGACGTTCGACGCCGAGCGAGCGTACGCGCACTTGTCGTCGGCCTCTTGTCCGTTCGAGTCGTACCAGGCGTTCAATTCAGGATCGGTCATCACCTCGCGCGCCTCGTGAATGATGTGGACCTCGGAGGCCATCGCGTCGCTGAAGCCGGGAGGATGGCAACCCTCGCACTCCGGCCAGGGGATGACGGCGTAATGGCCGTGCGCATCGCCATACGTCTGGTGGTCGATGAATTTGTAGTGATACGCGCAGGAGTTGCCGTAAGCGCCGCCGCCGCAGGTCCGGCCGCCGAGCGGATTGATCGGATAAGTGCCGAGGGGCAGGACCACTGTGTAGATCGTCCAGGGATCGATCTGATTGTGAAAGTACTTGAGAATCTCCTGCTGCACCTGGAAATCGGAGATGTCACCCGGCGGCGGCCCGACCGGATCCCACACGTCGGCCTGATATCCGTAATTGAGCTGACTCGCCGATTGCGGCGCGTTGTATTGATTGAGCATCGAGAGGTGATTCGGCATCCCGGCCTTACGGAAGCCGACCAGCTCCGACGTGTACTCGCCGCTCCCCGGCGCCCCCGTCCAGGAGAAGCCCCAGAAGATGTAGACCAGCTTCGCGTACTGCAGCTTCGACCCGCCGTGGTAGCTCAGATTCGGCTGCGTATAATCCCCGGTCGGCCCCCCCGTCGACCCTCCCCCGCCCGTCCCATCCGGAGGCGGCGCCACCTCGAACGGCGTCCCCGATTGTGCAAACGCCGCAGCCGAAACGACGACAGAAAGCGCAAGAGCCAGAATGATTTTTTTCATGAGGGTCTCCTTTGTCCCGCCAAATGGTACGAAGCGATCCGGACGAAGCACGGTCACAAGACACGAAGCCGGGAAACGGAGGGACGAAGGGGCGGTGGGGAGGGGGGGAGAGGGGGAAAGGGCCACCGAATGGTGGCCGCAGCGGGGGCAGGATTTGAACCTGCGACCTTTGGGTTAGGAGGGGGCGACGATTCCTCCCGCTTGACTTTACCGGAAGTCGCTGCTGCTTAGCGGTTTAGCTCCTTCGGGTACTCGGTGGAGTGAGATGCAATGTGAGGTCTGCGTGGAGTCTCGCAGCAGCATTCGCGATCATCTCGGAGAGCAGCCGCCTCACGAGTGTCTTGATCCGTCGATCAAAGTCGATCAGTCGCAATGGTCGCCACCCGGTTACTTTGCGGACGCATCAGGTTCGAGACGGGCCGCGCTGGCTGGGCCGAGGTTCCAATCAACCGAGGTGGCACCGAGGGCCGCGAGCGTGCGTCGGCCGAAATCGGCCGAAGCTCTCACCAGTGCCGAGCGATCAGTGGTCAGGGAGCGCACGTAGGGAGGCTCGGTGCAGATCGTGGCGATATTGACCCCCGCGGGCGGCGAGGTGTGGCCGCACGCGAGATCGCGGTACTCCGTGGATGCCTTCACGCGATCTCGGTATGTACGCCACGTGCCTGCGCTGCCGCGCGCGCACATCGTGCGGAAGAGGATGTGCTGCCAGAGAGCGTATTCAGGCGGCACATAGCCGATCTCGTGAGACTGAAGAACCAGGATGTCGGTGCAGCTGTCGGCGATCGCGTGCCGGAGGGGAAAGGGGATCCCGAGCCCGCCGTCCATGCAGAGGCGACCCTCGACCAACACCGGCCGATTGTAGAGAACCGGTACTGACAGCGAGGCGTGCAACACCGCGTAGATGGACTCCTTCGCGCGGCCGGTATTTACGATAAAGCTCTCGCCGTTCGAACGGTCGAGCAGAGCGACATGAAAGCGCGAGGGGGATTGCCGCAAGCGGTCGAGGTCCAGGCGTTTACGCCCCTTTACGATGTCTTCCATGACATAGTCGACATCGAGCACCTTCCACCAGCGCCACGGGTTGAAAAAGGCGCGGGTCGTCAAGTCGTCGAAGTATATGGAGATGCCGATATCCTCCTGCCGGGATAGGAAGTAGGCGGCGTTCATCACGCCGGCGGAGGTGGCATACACATCGTCAAACAGCCCGGAAAGGCCGAGGTGAGCGAGGGCAAGGGCGCCGCCGGCGGTGGTCGATCCGCGCATGCCACCGCCTTCGATCACGAGACCGATGCGCCGACCGTCGTTCGCGGTACGACAAGTGAGTTGGCGCAGTGCGCGGTAGCGAATGGCTTCGATGACCTGGTCGGGATCCGTGCCGTAGACGCCCAGCGGACTTGGCGCGGACGAGAATATTGTGCGAGTTTGGGCGGGCATCGGCGTGGCATCGTTCATCGCTGGGTCCTCTGGGGGTCAACCCTCACTCCATGCCGCAGCATGACGATGCCCAGACCTAATCCCACGATGGCAAAGTAGCCGCCCACGACCTTCGAAAGCACGTCGCCAAACAGGCCCAACGCACGGCCTTCGAGGCTGGTTTTCCAGCGCGTAATCCCGCCGAGGGCCTTCTCGTCCAGGCCACCCAAAAAGATCTCGCGCGCGGAGTGTGATGTCAGGTGCCAGTGTGTGGGGTCGCTTCCCTGCATAATGGCGAGTCCAAATGTCGCGAATAGAGGCGTCAACACGACGATGGGCCACGCGTAGGGCAGCGAGAGCTTCACGATGCCGTACGTGACCTGCATCGCCTGTTTCAGGCTGGTGACTGCAGTTTGATTCTTGAGGAACTCGGGCCAGGCGGTTGATGCTCGCAGGCCGTTGGTCACCATCGCCATAGCTATGCCGAGTCCCGCGCAAGTTAGAGGAAAGGCATAGCCGCGGTGGTTAATCAGAAACAGCCCTCGGAGGACGACCAAGGGACTCATCTCGCGCGGTGCGGTCGGGTCCTTCCATCCGATCTGCACGAGCGACTCGGGAGAAAAGACCAGAGTGATCAGGAACACGCAGAGCAGACCCCCGAAGAACGCGAAGATGCCGCCATAGAGCATGCTGGGGAAGGGGCGGAACATCGAGAGCCGGTCGTATTCGCGACCGATCACCATGCGATAGAACGTGAGGCCCAGCACCCCGCCTCCCCCGACGACGAAGCCGGCGACCGTTGCCGCGAATAAGCCGCGAAACGCGCTTGCGCTGGCTTGTACGGCCGAGTAGTTGAGCAAGCTGGGCAGCCACTTGATTGCGGATGCTCCTGCCATCGCGAACAGGACGGCCGGGATCAGCACAAAGAGAAAAACGGGCGCCGAGTTCCGCAGTCGCAGGATGTGGCTTCGGCGCCGTACTGGCGTTGTCTGTCGGCGCGGTAGGTGGGCAAACCAGTCAGCGAAGCGCGGCCGTTTTTCCTCCATGTCGGACACCGAAACCAGTCGAGCTAGGGCCGTGCGCACATCCGTCGGCAGACGGGCGGCGTCCGGCGCGGAGCGCTCCCGGAGAATGCCATCGAACGGGGCGTCTCCTTCAATCGAGACGAGGGCCTGTGCGGCGGCGAGTTTGACCCTCTCCTTCGGGTCCTCCATCAAGAGCTGGGTCAGTTGCTCCTGAAATTCGGCCGCGTGCGTGCCGCGCAGTAGTCGCGCAGTGTTGCGCCGCAGGTCCTCGGACTTCGCTGCCAGAGCTTGCCGCAGGGTAGCGTCCCAGATCGCAGGATGGTGCTCCTTAAGGTCCCACGAGAGTTCCGTAGGAGCTGTTCCGCTCGCGAGTTCGCGCTCGAAATCAGCGGCGATGGAACGCCGGATAAAATCGGCGAGTGCATCGTACCCTTCTGCCTTCAGTAGGTGGGACGCTTCCTCGAGCAGGCGTCGTCCTTCATTTAGGGCGGCCCCGCGTGGCAAGAGTAGACTGGAATCGCAATCCAGAGCCACCCAATGAGAATGGGCTTGGGCAACCTGGCTACGAATGCGCAGACAATCGCGGTTGCTCTGAATCCATTCGGAGATACGCGGCCAGCGCTTGAGCAGCGCCTCGTGGGTGAGGGTGACGGTGGCAACTCCCCAATCGTGATCGGTCGTGAGAAACCGTGCGGCCACGAGCGCTTGGGTGAGCCTCGCCCGCGAGCTATCCGGATCGGCGCCCGTCACGTTGGCTAGGCGGGGACGGAGGCGCACCGAAAGGAGTTCGTCCCCGGTCCCGGCCTCGACCGAGACTAGCAGCGGCAACAGCTCGGGCAGGGCTGCCTGGGTGTCCGCCGAAAGGCCGGCGAAGACCTCCGTGGCGCGTCGGGTGATGGCTCCTTCGACTCCGCCGATCTCGTTGTACGCCGACTTCGTGAGGACCAAGGGGGCGTCCCCGCCCGGGGCGTCCTTCGGCGGGTTTTCCAGGCAGCGGCGATGCAGTTCGCTGAGGGCATACTGCAGGAGCGGCAACGCGCCGGGATCGTGCAGCGCGTCTTTCAGGATGCGCTCGTTGAGCGCCCCGCCGGCGTCACGCTCGAACGTGACGCCGGCGGTGCGGGCAGGCTTCTCGATGATCTCGCGGAGGGCGACCTCGTCCGGCCGGGTGAGATCGAAATGTCCCCGGTCTCCCTTCATGCGCAGGAACGCCGGGCTCTCCTGGGCGAGGTGATAGAAATCGCTGCGCAGGGTGGCGAGCACCGCGAAGCCGGGAACGTACCGCGCCAGGATCTCCACGGCCCGCAGGAACGGTTCCGGCGATAGTTTTTTGTCCGACCAGAGCTCCTCCATCTGATCGAGCACCAGCAGTACCGAGACCTTTCCGTTGACCTTCTTTTCCTCCTCCTCGAACACCCGTTCCAGCACCTCACGGGCTGCCTCGGCGTTGCCATCCTCCAGGTACCTCTGGAGTTTTTGCCGCCGCGGCTCGACCCGGAGCGCCGGCAGCGCATCGGCCAGACGGGAAGACTCATCGTCCGTCTCGGGCGAGGCCACGAGGCAGTCGATGATGGACCCGAAGAGGTTTTCTTTGCCGCCGGGGTTGAGCAGAGCGTACCGCCACTCCTTCACTGTCTCGTCGAACGAGCGGTACAGGAGCTTGGGGGCCAGACCGGCCCGGGCGAGCGACGATTTGCCCGAGCCGCTGGCGCCCACAATGCAGACGAACGCGCAGCCCTCCTTGGCGCGTTCGCGCAGCCTCTTGTGCAACTCGAAGATTTCGTCTTCGCGCCCGCGGAAGATCGGGGCATGGTGGACATCGAACACATCCAGCCCTCGGTAGGGTGCCTCCTGCCAGATGATCCTCCCCTCCAGATCGAGCCGGTCGAGCGAGGAATAGAGGTGCTTGTACAAGAGGTCGGCAAAATCCACCGGCTGCTTGAACTTGTAATGAGAACGGATGTTGCGGCCCTGGCTATCGTCGAAGTTTTTCTCTCGGAACTCTTCGAGCAGAGTCTGCTGGTGGAACATTTCTAGCCGCGCTTCCCGCTCGACGCGCCCGACTTCCCTCAAGAATCCGTCGTCGTCCTCTCGAAAGTAGACGAGGATTTCAGGCCCCTTGCCGTTGTTGCGCTCGTTTTCCTTCACGCGTTCGAGCATGAAGTCGAGCTCGCGCTCGGTCCCGCTCTGATAGAGGGTGCCGTCGGCCCGGGTGATGGCTTCGCTGAGAGGACTGCCCAGTCTCCACCAGAAAACAAAGATCGCTATGTCGATTTCCAGGCGGGTCCGGAGCTTTTCCTCGAGTCCTTCTTGAAACGAAGCGGCAGCGGAAAGACCCATTTCCTCCCATGTGACCAGATCGAGGAGCATCCTGTCTTCGAATACGCGCTGCAGGGTATTGACGACCCTCCTCGCTTTTTCCCGCTCCTCGTGAACGTCGCCGGGACTGCCGATGAAAATACGGATCGTCTTCACGCGCGGGCGCTTTCTTGGCAGGCTTTAGCGGTGGACGACAAATCAGCCGTCCCGACTCGAGATGCGCTCTGTGCCGCCCGGAAACTGCGACGCGGTATCTTCAGATCGGCCTGTCGTCTCATCGGATGGCTATTCGTATGTTCGTGGCGTGTGGACCGGCCAGCAGCGGCGGAGAACTCCCGCGCTCTTTCTAGGGAGTGACGCGGGCGCGGAATTCCCTACCCCCTGCTACACTTCCTTCTGCCCGGCAGTCACCGAGTGAACCACGTGCCGGTCAAATCGGATGGCACCCTGTTCAAGTTGGAACTATTTTGAGGCAGTGACGTGCCGCCTCCGAGCGCGGACCGGTTGCGCCCCCGGGAGGCGATGTGCCTAATCGGAAGTCCTGGAGAGAATCGGCGTACGACAACTTCGATCTGAAGGCGGAGGCGCCCGAAGCGCGGATTCCGACGATTCAATTCGCCTTTCACTTCCCTGAATTGCTGGCGTCGTTTCAGGAATTCGATGCGGAAGCCAACGACGCCCGAGACCGAAATCGTCGTCGGGGCATGCTTGGGATCGGTCTCGTCTGGATCGCTCTTGTCTATGCGGCCTCCACGCCCCTTCTGCATGGTGGGCATCATTCATTGCCGCTTAGGATTGTTGGCGTTGTCGCAGCCGCGTTGGGCCTAATCGGCACGACGTTCGGGTTGTTTGGGCTGAGTAATACGTCACAGCGTCGCCGATGGCTGATGGCGCGTTGGAAGACGGAAATGCTGCGCCTCTTTCATTTTCAATATATCGCCTCGCGAGTTCGGGACATCGAGGAGGCTCAGCGGCAGGACTTGCAGTCCGCATATGAGGCGAGGCGCAAAGCGGCGCTCGATGAGCTTCTAACAACTCTGACCACGACCGTCGATCACGACTTCGAAGAGGCCATCGAGCCGGGATCTCCCGAACCGTTCGCATTCATTGAGAAGCAGTTCGCGACCGGACGACTTTCGTCCGCCATGAAAGATCTGCTTGCCGCATGGCTAACACTGCGTGTCGAGTGGCAGTTGGAATACTGCAAGGCGAAACTGGACAACAGAGCTACAAAACACAAATTGAGCCCCCGCCAGCAGGAAAACGTATTTTCGCACATCACTTGGGTCTGCATCACCATCGTGATGCTGACCCACTTCGCCTTTGTCGTCGGAGAACTTGTTTCTGTGAGGATGAACTGGCTCGAAACCGTGGTGATCTGGACAGCCTTGATGGCTTTGTCCATCCGTGCGCTCGAAGACGGCTTGCAGCCTCAGCGCGAAGTGGAGCGTTACGAGCACTATCGCGCCAGCGTCCTAGTAAGCCGACAGCGCTTCCTCGCCACTCACGACGTTCAGACCAAACTCGAAATCATGCGTAACTTTGAGCAGGTAAGTCTCGAAGAGATGCGGACGTTTCTTCGAACCCATGCGAAGGCAAAGTTTCTGCTTTGACGAGCGCGAATTTGGCGAAGCAGTCACGTCGCTACAATGAAACCAAAACTGGAAGCCGCTCCCGTAGTTCGACAGTGCACCTGGGCAGGTGTTCTTGAACCCGCAACCTGTATGGTTGCTCTCTAAACCCGTGTCGGTAACTTATGGTTGGGTAGAGTCACCCACGTTGCCGCTTTCATTTGATGTTCTGTCCGCGCGACTTTCATGATTTGTCGTGCAATCGCTTAGAGACGGCTTGTGATACTTCGGAGCCGTGGTAGATCGCGTCGATGGGTGCGAGGAAGGTGGCGGCACGATTCGGAAGGAAGTGCGCATAGGTGTCGAGCGTGAACGAACTCGTGGTGTGCCCGAGGTTGTTCGAGACGAACTTCAGCGCGCTGTCACCGCCGAGTTGGAGGACCACGCTCGCCCACACATGCCGCAGATCGTGGAAGCGTAGCTTGATGCCGACGACCGATGCCGCACGATGGAGCTCGCGGAGGAGATTTCGCGGGTCGAGCACCGGCATCCGCGCCGGGCGCTGCGTCTTCGATGATACTGCGGTAGCACCCGCGCGTTTCCGCATCGTTGCCTCTGCCCGCACACGACTCTTGAGCGGCATGATCGCGGCCGGGAAGACGTAGATGTCCCAGTGGGGCGAGGAGAGGTTCGCGAGCAGTCGGCGTGCCTTGTAGGCGCGGACGGATTCGCCGCGAATGCGGCCCGGAAGTGGCGGCGCATGCTTCGCCGTCTTCCTGGGTTTGCCTCCTGTCGCTCCGCACGTGCGCGATCGCGGTAGGCGAAGAGCGCGGCGAGCGTGTCTTCCGTGACGATCGCCTCGCGTACGGATTCGTCGGTCTTCGGCGTGGTTTGTCCGCCGGCCTGGTCGCGAGATTTCGTCACTCGGATACAGCGACGCGCAACATCGATGTCGGCCCACTCGAGTGCGAGCACTTCGCCTTCGCGCAGTCCGGAGCTCGCGGCAAGCAGCGCTGCGTCCTTCCACGGAGATGTCATTTCCTCGATGACGCGGCGAACGAGTTCCGGCGGCGGAACTTTGAGCCGTGTTCGTGGCACCTTCGGAAGCGGCAAGTGCTCGGTCGGATCGTAGGGGATGACGCGCTTGCGGAACGCATCATCGAAGATTAGGCAGAGCGTCTGGAAGACGTTCCGCCGGTATTTTGGGCTCGCACCGATCGCGATCCTTTCGAACAGTGTCTCCACTCTGCTTGGAGTGATCTTCCCGATCCGCAGTTCACCGAACGCGGGCACGAGATGCTTGTGGATGTGCGTTTCGATGACGCGCAGCGTGCCAGGCGCAAAGGCGCGCGAATTGGTCGCCGTCCCACGGCGCGCGAGGAACTCTTCTGCATACATGATGAATGTGGTTTCGGCGTCGTAGCGCTTCGGTCGGCCGCGCTCCTGCTCGCGCAGCATTTCCGCGACTTTGAGGGCGCGGGCGCGCTTCGCGGCGGCGAGCGTGTCGTGCGTGCCAGCGTACTGTTCGACGCCACCGACAGAAGCTTTGGCGAGGAACTTCGTGCCGCGGCGATAGATCCCTTTCTCGCCTGAGACGGCTTTCATGCGGAGGCTGGCGCGCTTCATCGCGCACCACCATGCGGGAGACACGTGTGGGAAAGCCGAACTCCGTCGAAATCACTGCCGAGCCGCATGTAGACACCTCTTCGAGACCGCGAAAGTGAGATGTCGGCGATAGCTGCAACGTGCAGCCCTCGACAGAACAGGTCGCGCGTGTGAGCGCTTTAAGAAGGTGTCGGCGACAGCCGCAAACCGTGCAGCCCTCGACGGGGAAAGTGTAGCAAAACGATCGCGGCTTCGACGGAGGGCAGCGCTTCCCTGTACTCCGCGTGCCCGAGGGGTGCGTGCAATTTGGACGCGCTCCCTGTTCGCGACGCTGTCCATTGATCTGATGACGCAGACGACCTTGGACAAAGCCCAAGGCGAACGAAAAGGAGCGCCAGCCATGAAGCGCAATGAGGAGCAGCACGACATCCCGCGAGACACCGAGACGAATCCAGCGACGCAGACCGTTGAGCCAGGCGTCTCAGCGCACGCGACAACGACGCGTGCGTCGGAGTCTCACACGGCGCACCCCGAAGCCGTCACCATCCTGATTGAAGGAGGTGGCTTCTCCTTCAATGATGTGTTCCCGATGGGCAGCCGCGGCCTCGCCGCGGAGAACGGACGCGCCATCGCGACGTTCGCGCTATCGCTCGTTGCCCCCCGTCGTCGCCGGTCGTCTGGTCGTTCGGTTGAGGAGTAATCCTCATGCTCCGCGCTGTCAGATCGGCTCCGTTCTCACCTCCGGTCTCTAAGGGGGCCGGGCGTGAGAACGCAACTTCCGCGTCCCCTAGAGGATCAAAGCGCATTGCTTCGACGCCCCCGTTGGCCGCGCCTGAGAGTTGGGTCCGGTGGGGCATGCACGGCGACTCCGAATCTCCGACTTCTCACCGGATGCCGATTGCTCCCGCGCGTCCGTCGCGAACCGCCGTGTGCATCAGGGCAAGGAGCGTTCCGCCGCCGCCCGCGCTCCCGTGCGGGCGCTTCACACACACGGAGAAAGTTCTGCGCATGACGAACTTCATTTTCGCGTCGCTCATGTTCGTGCTCACCGCTGTCTTGATTTTCGTGTATGTCGACACATACGGCGCCACATTCCCGCCATGGTCCAGACCGACGCAGCCGCACCGCGCATTCTCGCCGTCATCCCAACCACAGATGCCCCCGCGAGGAGCGGCGGCGACGGGGTCGCAGCGCGCGCACGCCGCGCTGCCACCACCTCCACGCACCGTCCTGTCGCCCATCCCGTCCGCGATTGCGCCACAGCCTCACGCGCAACACATCCCCGAGATCGCGCACACCTCGCGTGCGTCGGGCGCTGTCTCCTCGCCGGGCGTCCTTCCGGCGCTGCTGCACACGCTCTTTGCGGCGCCGGAGAGTGCGCTGGCACGCGTGGTCCGCGAAGACTACGAACTGCAAACGTGGCAGCGGACCATCCGTCTCGCCGAAGAAGCGCAGCGCGTTCGGCACCGCATGGAAGTGGCCGAGATTGCGCACTGGGGCGTCCTCGCAGCGGCACGAGCGCAGATCATGGACGCCGAACGCCGTCGCCAAGAGGACGCCGCCGATCAGGCACAACAGCGCGCGGAGATGCTGGAGGATCACGCGCGCAGACGTCCCCAGCACCTCGATGACGAAGCGCGGATGCGCGCCGAAAGCCTTGCAGATCAGGCGCGCACGCGCGCGCAGATGCTCGAAGACGATCAGCTCGCACGTCCGTGGAGCGTTGCGGAAAAGCGCTTCCGGCTGGAGGTCCAAGCCCACGAGCAGACCGCGACGCGCGCGTCCTGGAGCATCGCGGCGGCGAGGCGCGCGCAGGCGACGATCGATCGGGCGCGCACACGTGCGGACGCAGTGGAAGACGCGCGCCGTGCGCGCAGGCAGGCCATTGCCGCGCAGGACTTTGCCGCGGAGCAAACTGCGCGTTCGCGGCTCGAAGCACGGCGTGTCTGGGCCGACGCCGACGAGGATCGTCCGCACGTCCGCGAACTTGCCAAGCGACAGCAGCGCTATGCGCTGGAAGACGCATCGCGTGCGCGCCGGCAGACCCAGGCCGAGGCGGCAGCCCGCCGTATCGACGCGGCACGCACGCGCCGGCTCGTGCGTGCGCAGGATGCGCGCGACGAGAAGCGCGCGCAGCGTGAGGAGCAACTCGCGATCGCCGACGCGGACATCGCGCTCGAGGAGCGTCGCGCGGCGCAGGAACGGCGGAGACCTCCCGTGCGGGATCTCGCGCACGAAGCGCTGACGCGCGACTGCGAGCTGATCGCCTTGGATGTATCGACCGGGACGGTCTTGTTCGACGCGACGAACCTGTATCACGGCTTCGCCGCACTCAAGTATCACGAGGCTCGGAAAACCTCGGGCCCGGACGCAGCACTCGCATCGACGATCGCAGCGCTCGTGCGGCGGCGCGCCGGTCAGCGCGAGATCACCGAGGCGGAAGCCCGCGCCTTTCTGGCGCAGTACGAACGCGTCTGCGACGCCGATGCGACGAGCGAAGGGTTCCAGAACGCCAAGACCATTCTCGAACAATTTGGAGTAGGAACGGAGGACGCGTATGCGAGCGAGTAAGCGTGGTCCGTGTGGGAAATTGGTGTTAGGGCGTGAGATCAGGACAGGTACGCCCTATACGCTGTCCTTCACGGCGTTTCGGCGAGGCATGACGCTGCGCGGGGCGATCGGGTCAGGAAAGACGACCCTGTTTCACCACTTCCTGACGCGCTTCGGCATCCAGCACAACGTGCTGCAATTCGACTTCAGCGGGACCGGCGTGTTTCAGTTTCAGACCTACCTCGCGCAGTTGACGGCGGTCCTTGCCGTGGCCGGGCGGAACGTGCCGCTGCTGCGGCGCATTGCGCGTGCCCTGGTGCTCCGGCATGCCTTCGCCGTGCTCGATGATGGCGACAGCCGGATGCCGATTCGAATTGATCTGCTCCGGCGTCGCATGCTCGCGACCGGCGAGCGCGAATCGATTTCCCAGGTGGTCGATCGGGTGTTCCTCGTGCTCGACATGAAGCTGAATGCAGCCGAGCCCCAGATCCGCGTGCTGTTTCGCCGCGTGTGTCGCGCGGTCCTCACCGCCCTCGTGACGGCATCGCGCCCGATCAGTGACGGCATCCAACTGCTGGATGACCGCCTGTTCGCAGCGTTTGTCTTGCGCGAGATCGATACGGCCAGCCTCACCCCTTTCGATGCCGCATTTGTGCGACCGCAGGTGCACGAACTGCGGCGGATCTTGGCGCTCAGCGATCCCGACAAGCCCGCTACCCAGCGCCGCTTCGATGAGGAAACGGGATCCACCCGCAACGCTTTAATGGACTTTGCTCCGGGGACCGTCCTCGGCCGCTTCTTCGGGACCGAGGAGACGTTTCATCCCGAAGCCGTGGCGTTCGGCCGGCAGTCCCTCTCGATCACCACGACCATCACGGATCACGTGCTGCGCGCCCAAGGCTTCCAAGCCTTGCACGGCATCTTTCACTCGCTGTTTGCGAGCCGGCGGAAGTCTGCGCGTCGCTTCGGGCCCGTGTCGGTGCTGACGGACGAAATCAAGTGGATGAGTCTGCGCACGCCGGACTTTATGGCGCTCTCGCGCAACTACGACGTGAGCTACCTGCTGGGGTTTCAAAACATGGCGCAATGGAAAGACCTGGGGCTCGACACGATGCCCGAGCAACTCAGGTCTCTGACCGAACTTGCCATCACGATGCGGCCCGACACGATGGCCGAAGCCGAAGACGAAGCGCTCCGAACGCACTGGGTGTCGCCCGGCGGCATGGTGCAGCGCTTCGTGTCGCACAGCCGCTCGCGCGGCGAGTCGGAGGGCACGACGCTCAGCACCAGTTGGACGGAGACCTTCCTGCGCAGCCGCAGCCACGGGCACAGTGTCGGCGAGATCGACGCGGAGAGTGAGACCTGGAGTGCCGGCCGGTTTGAGGGACGCGGTTCGGGCACGAGCGACGCCTGGTCGACGGGCGGAGGCCACACCGACACGCAGAGTTCGTCGGATGGAGCCAGCTTCGGCGACTCCGACGGAGTAGGGACGGGCATCGACTATGGCCCGGACGGCCAGCGGCGTCTCTCCGAGCGGCGGACGCACGGGATGAATCGGGGCGGCTCGTTCGGCACCTCGGAGGGCTCTTCGGAGAGTGAGTCGTGGGGAGAACACCACGGACGATCCACCTTCGAAAATGCCGGACGCACCCGCGCGACGGGCGGCAGCCGGGGACGCAGCTTTTCGCGGACCGACATGGAAGGCGAATCGGAAGGCGAAAGTGTCACCGGCAGCCACGCGCGCGCCGAAGTCCGGGGCACCAATGTCGGCGCGGCAGTCGCCGAGGTGCTCAACATCGTGCCCTTCGCGGAGCAGGTGTCCTTTCTCGCGCAGCATGCCCTGCGCCGTCCCCGCCACGTCGCGCATGTGCTCTACGAAGGCGTGGGGAGCTATGTAGAACTCGCGCGTGCAGTCGAGTATCCGCCTGACCTCTGTGGCGTCCCGGTCCTCGACCAGTTTCGGGAGATGCAAGCGCGCGTCTTCGAGAGCTGTGCGGTGCCTCGGCCGGCCTACGACCCGCAACCGCTGCTCCTGGCGGTGTCGTCGAGGACGGCGCCACCTGCCGCCCCGACTGTGTCGGAGGACGTCATCACGCCGGGTGCGAGTGCGCCTGCCCCCCACGGTTGGCAAGCGCCCCATCGCGCGCGGTCGACGGGACCGGCGCACTCGGTGACGGCAGCGGAGGCCGCATGCACGCACCGATCACGCCCAGGCCGGGTGCCCGACGGAGGCCCAATTCCCGCTACCGTCGCACCACGCCATCCCCGCGCGTCACGCTGACCGAGCGCGATGTCCAGGTGCTCCTCGATTGCGCCTACCTGCGCGTCATACCGGGCAATGCCACCTACCTGCTCGCGGCGTCCTGCAGTCGCGATTTTCGTCCGCCGCGCAGCTACTGGAAGACGCGCGAAAATCAGCTCTACCAAGGCGAGTGGCTCTCCCGGTTCTATCCGCCGACGTCTCCCTACGTGACCGGCGCCGGATGGCCGCTCTACATTGTCGAGCCGGGGTATGTGTCGCACGCAATCGATGCAGGCGTGCCCGTCACCGCGCTCCTCACCCCCGACCGTAAGAAATATCTCGCCGCGAGTGCGGGCATGCGCGAACGCCTGTTGCACTTCATGGCAGCCAACGGCATCGACGCCGATATGGCGGTCAGCCTGCTCGACAACAATGGCGCGATCGCCGAGAAGTTCTGCAGCGGACGCACCTCGAACGTGCCGCACTTCTTGCTCGCCTCGACCTTTCTCGCGCTTGCCTGGTACGGCCTCCGAAAAGCGGGGTACACGATCGGCAATCGGCAGCCGGACGGCTTCGTCGACTGGACGTTTCACCTCCCGGGCGAACCCGAGATCCGGCGTATTCAGCCAGATGGCTTCTTCACCATTGACCACGCTCAGGGGCTCGCGGGCTTTGCGCTCGAGGCGGAAACAGGCGAGACCGGCTACACGGCGTTGGTCAGGAAAATTCGCGCGTATGAGCGCCTGCTGATGCAGGAGGGGATCGACGGCCTGCGGCAGAAAACGGGCTGTCCGGACCTGCAATCTCTGCGCGTGATCTCTACTGCGCGACGGCAGCCCATGCCCGCGTAGTCGCGCGCGCGATCTTGGACGTGGTACCGACGGGAACGGGGCGATTCCTCGTCGTGACCGCGGATGCGATGCACCTCGAGTACTCAAAGGTGCAGTTCCAAACCGATGCCGTGATCGATGCGAAGGGCACGACGCTTTACGACTACCTCGGCGACTTGGTGCGCATGCCGGTCTTCGCACAGGTCCAGGGCAGAGGTCCGGCCGGCACGCCGGAACTCGGATATGTCCCGCTTGTGAGGGAACCGCGGGTGGGCGGTGCGACCTGATTTAGACCGGTTCCCGTGGTGATGGCCGCCGCTCCGGTATCTCGAAGGGATGACGTTCTTCGATCCGGACATGGCGGCGACGTTCCTTGGCGCGCTTACGAACGCGGATGGATTTTCAACACCGTGTACGTTTCAAACACTCGATGATCGGAAGGGAGAGAACCGGAAACTCGTGCGCATCGTCCATGCGCCGCTCCGCGCGCTCGCGCCGATGTTCGCGCGGCTCAATGAGGAGGGTGCAGGCATTTTCGTAACGGTCAACGCGACCAATGGCCGGCGCACTGCCGCAAACATCACCGCACTCAGGGCGCTCTTTATCGACGAGGATCGGCCGCGCACGTCAGCGCTCAAGCTTCCACCATCCATCGTTGTGCGTTCGGCACGCGGACAGCACATCTACTGGCTCCTTGAGCCAGGAGCGAAGCTGGAGGCCTTCACGCCCGCACAGAAGCACCTCGCCAACGTCTACGGAACAGATCCCACGGTCTGCGATCTGCCACGCGTTATGCGGCTACCAGGGTTTGTGCACCAGAAAGCGGCTTCGGTCTTGGTGACGCTCGCCGAAGTCCATCCCGAGCGACGATATGCACTGGAAGAGCTCATGGCCGGGCATCCGGTCCGCACGACACGACGCTCGACGCCGCGCCCCGCCGTCGATCTCACATTGCTCGATGATGCGGGCAAGCTTGCTGCGCTCAATCGCTACGTCGGCTGGGTGATGGCGCGGTCTCTTGCGCAGGGGAAGCGCAATACCACGGCGTTTCAAATCGCGGCCGAGGGCTTGCGGCGGGGAATTCCGGCCCCCCTAATTGTCCAAATGGTCTCGGACTACTGCGCCCAGGCCGGCATCCAAGCGGAAGCGGCTGGTGTGCTCCAGTCGGCCGCTGCATTTCACGCGCGGCGGTCCTGATTGAAACGCGCCCGACCCAACTAACGGACACTCTTTCGGGTGTTTCGGCAGGTGCGAAACGTTGCAAACACCTCCTTCAGGTCTTTTTTGGGAGGCATCGCGCGTTGCGACATCGTGCGGACAAAAAGTGCCATGTCAGCCGATGGTGCTTCCAGAACTGGACGCTATTTCACTGCCGAAGCTCAATTTCCCACGCGTGGACTCAACACGCCTATGGCTTTCGTCGCTGTTATATTTTTGCGCAATTGCCGAATTATTTAGGTACAGCGGTTGCGATGTGTTAGGCTGCCTTCGGGTCCATCCATATCAGCATCGCGCCCGCTTGGATAAATATGACCACAAAACGAGACGGAGGTTGCGGTCGCGATCGAACGCATCGTTCACGACGCGCAGATCGATAGCTACATCCGAACGCGGCTCGATTCAATTACGACCCCAGGCGACCTACTTCGATTTCTGCGTCGCTTCGCGCTCTACAACCAGCCTTTTCCTGGAGGTGTGGCCGCCCTTACGGCCGCATTTCATGTCCGGCACGATCTCTTTCGCGATAAGAACGAGCCACTCTCAGACAACGCAGATCGAAGCTCCATTATCGCTTCGAACATCATGTATGCCGCAGAGGATGAGTTCGCGTCGGGGGACCGCCGACTACGGCTGACACACAGGCTGATGGCGCAGGAACTCGTCAGACTCTGCGCACGATTCGTCGGCCAATCTGCGGTGGCCTTCAACGCATCGCCCACGCCGAGCGCGACCCTTTCCGACATCAAGCGATCGCTCCTTGAAGGCTACCGGGTATTAGGCCCAGCGTCCGACGGGGAACTCTTCCGTGCCCTCGGCTTTCACCTTGGCTCCGAACGTCTCGCCGCTATCGAGTTTTCCACACTCGATCGCTTTCTCCATGAACGGTTTCCGAGCTTCGTATCAATGGCTGAAGAAGAGACGGGACCCTTCGACTTTCCGCTCTATTCGTGGATTTCGACGCACACCGTGGTTGAGGTAGATCACTTCGAGTACGGACTTCTCGCCGCAGGAATGGCCGTGAACACATACGCCGGTGCCCAACTGCCCGAGGGAAGCCTTCTTGCGCATATTCTCGAGGGCTTCGTCGAGTTTGTTCAGTTTCAGCGCGTGATGTTCGATTGGTCGGAGAACGAAGGAGCTCATGGGTAGTCTCGGCGTTGGAATCGTTGGAACCGGTGGCATAGCGTCTGGCGGGCATGGCCCCGCAATACGGAGCTGTGCGGACGTCAATCTGATCGGCGTGCTTTCTCGCGATGCAGCGCGGGGACGAAGTTTCCTCGATACGTACGGCGCGGTCGGCGATGCCCGAGTCCATACATCCATTGACACGTTTGTTGCGGACAAAGCGATCGACCTCGCGATCATTTGCTCGCCCGACCGTCTCCACGCACGGCACGCGCGGGCGTGCTTAGAGAACGGGAAGCACGTGTTGCTTGAAAAACCGATGACGACGGACCTGTCCGACGCCGACGACCTGATTCGCATTGCCAAGGAGAACCGCCTGGTTCTTGGTAGTGGGTTTCACCTGCGCCATCATCGTGGTCATCAACTCCTCAAGGAACGCATTGAGTCGGGAGCGATTGGGCGCATTCGGCATATCCGTGCCATCTGGGCGTTCTCGCAATACGATGATTCGAATTGGCGTGCGCAGGGTGCCCTCGGCAAGTGGTGGTCGCTCGCTGCGGTCGGTGCGCACTGTATTGACCTTGCTCGGTGGTTCACAGGGGACAATCGCGACTGGGAGTCATTTCACGCGCTGATCGATACCGGTGTGTGGGGTGGCTTACACGACGAGACCGCCGTCATCGCCGCGCGACTGCAAAGCGGCATAACGGTTGAGACGACGAGTTCGATCCAGTTTGGAACGTATCATCGCGTTGAGCTCTTCGGCGACAAGTCGATAGCGATTTGCGACAGCACGCTTGGGCGGGTAGGTGGAGGGGTCATCACGATTGGCGACGAGACGCTCGCCTTCGAACCCGTTAGCCCCTTTCTGTCCGAGTTGGAGGACGTCGTTCGAGCGATCACACATGGATGCGAACCAAAATCCGATGCCGAAGCTGGGCGTCGCAGTGTGGCGGATCTTCTGCTTGCGCTAGACGTGTGATCGCGTTGATGCCGTCCGGGCGGATTACGGGAGAACCTCAGCGTGTAGCTGGCGTTCTACGCGAAGACGTACACACGCCCGTGCGTTGGCGTGGCGGGTGGCAGTGCGCAACACGAGCCCGGTGTGCTGTGGAGACAATCACGAGATGCGGGGGCCCGATCTCACGTAGCGAGTCACACTCCTCGAGACGCTGCGGTTGCCAAGGCGCCTCAAGGACAGGTAGTGCGCGGGGAGCCTCAGCATGAGTGACGACGGAAAGGGTCTCTGGCCCATAGTCTCACGTATCTACTATGTGTTGGCTACGCCTATATATGTGGCGAAGTATCTCGATGTCATCATCGGTGCAGTATTGTTGGCGGCGGCCGGAGCCACCGCCATCGCCGGCCTCAAGTATTCTCTTGCGCTCATACCCCTCATCCTGATTTTAGTTCTCGCGCACCTGCGCCGCCGCAAGCGCCGCCAAGCGCTGAGTCCAGTGATCAAGCTCTCGGCAATTTCAGCACCCGCGTCGGTCGGGGGGACGCTGGAAAGGATTATTGAACGGCGGGTAATTCGCGTCGGCTGTATCGTCGCCAGGCCGTGGTTCGCGTTCCCGGACCACGCGAAGTCACCGACGGGCATTTACCCGACAATTCTTGACGATATCGCCGAGCGACACAAGTTGTCGATCGTGTACATACCGATACGGAATAACGTCGTCTTCGAGCAACTCGACGCGTGTGAGGTAGACATGGTTGCGCAACTGCTGCAGACGGACGAGCGCGCGCGTCGCGCGGAATTCGCAGCGTACATCCACAACGTCGCAATGACGGCTGTGGTGCGGAAGGGACAGAAGCGGATCAAGTGTGTGGCGGATCTGAGCAACAAGGGTGTTCGTGGCGCGGTTGTAAAGGGGGAGATCGGTTCGGAAATTGCGCCGCGACACTACGGCATGACGGAAGAGAACGATAGGCTGGTAATTCTGAACACAAGCGATGTGCCGTCCGTTTTCTACCTAATTCACGGTGAGGTTGACGTCGCGATTACGACGGCTGCTCGGTGGCGAGAGTTGCAGGTGCGCGACCCGCAAGTGGCCGACGATCTCGAGCCGGCGTTTCCAGAGCCCCTGCTTCGCATACCTGCCGGAACGCTGATTAAGCGTGGCGAGAGCGAGTTCGGTCGTTGGCTGGAACGGGAGACCGCGATCACGCGCGCTATTCCCGAGTTTCACGAAGAAGAGGATCGACTGCTGGCGGAGTTCGGCTCGGCGATTGTGCGAATCTAAGTCATGTCGCCGACCGTCGTACTAGTCATAGTGTCCGTCCCGCTCCTTGTGGCCGCGTTGGATTGGGCGGAGCAGCGGATCGGTTCCACGCGAGCCGGCTGGATTTCGAGTTTTCCTATCGTTGGCGCCCCAGCATTGCTCCTCATCACCCTGCTACACGGTGCGGCGTTTGGCGCGAAAGCGGGCCTCAACGCGGCGGTAGGAGTTCTCGGGTGGGCGGCATTCATCTGTGTGTATAGGTTCGGCGGTGGCATAGCCAAGAGTCGGTGGGCGGGCACGGGGAAGGTGTGTGCGAGTCTTATCGCATGGCTTGGCGGTGCGGTGTTGGTACATGCGACACCGGTATCGACGGCGCTTGGCGTGCTGGTGCTGGCTGGAGCGATTGTGCTTGGTGCGGTGTATGGCCGGATCACCAATCTGTCGGACGAACGGGCCGGGTCAGCTCTTGGTGCTCGCGTGATGTTCGCGTTGACGCTGGTGCTGTCCACCGTCATCGCATCGAATGTCGGCGGAGAGCGCGTGGGAGGACTACTGACCACCTTTCCTATTGTCTCGAGCGCGCTGCTGATACCGGTCACGTGGCGAGGCAATGGCAAGCAAGCCGTTGATATGTCTTCCGGGATGTTGATCGCGGGTCCCGCTCTCGCATTGTTCATGCTGGTAGTGGCGATGTTGCTTGATCGCCGATGGCCGATAGGCGCTGCGTTTGGCGCGGCCCTTGGGGCGGCGGTCGGAGTCCACGTCGCCATGTGGGAGTTTCAGGTGTGGCGAAGTCGGCGCGACAGTCCAGGCTCGAATAGCAACAGCTCGGACAGGTTCCCGACGTAGGGGACGATACCCTGCACGTCCCGCGAACACGGAATTGCGCTGACAGCGCTGAAGATCTGGGCGCCCACCTTCCGGGTCATTCGATTTAGACGGTCTCGCGAATACCAGTGAAGAGCGTGAAATGCTTTTCCGTGAGCTGACCAGCTTCGGTGCTTGTACCCCCCACCTCTCCCGGGTGGGACCCACGCAACGGGATCTTTCTTAACCTCATATCTTTATGCCGACGAAGAATCAACACGGACTCTTCACCAATCTGCGCGCGTGTTTCGGCCATCTTGACGATTGGAAGGCGCTGACGAAGGGGCACAACTTCGACGCGATGTCGGACCACGCGGCGATGCACTACCTCGGTATGATTCTCGCCGCGTTTCCAGCACTCCGGATCGCTGCACCGTGCCAGTGCGGCAAGCCTGTTGACGTCTATGCGTTCGCGAAAAGCCCGACTGGTGGACAGCCGGGCCGTTCTTCCGATCCACGACCATGACCGGCACGTGGACCGAGGTCGTGTCGACCGCTACGTGCCCTTCTTGTGCAAAGGATGGTACGTCGAGCCGACTGACCCACTATGTGACTGCCGACGGCGACCTGTCAATTTTTCAGCGACGGTGCCATCTGTGCAAACGGGTGGAAACGCACGTGAGCGACAGTTCTCCGAAAGCGCTCGCAGCGCTTCGCAAAGCGCATCGCTTCGGCCGGACGCTGATTTTCGGCGTGATCCTCGGCGAATTTCTGGCAATGGGGATGCTTGCAGCCGCAGCATCGGTCTTTGCCGCCACGCGATGATGGTCATCGCAGACTGACGGACGGGTGAACTTGGTCAGCTTACCTTCAAGAGAAGGAGGGGATGGTTCGCCACCCCTCCTTCCTCTTTTGGCGCGAGACTGTCTGTTCAGTCTTCACTCCACTGCAGATACTCGCGTACCGCTTCCGCGGCATCGAAGCAGCGGTGCATGTCGACGAGGCCCGGCAAATCATCGCGGCTGTAGATGTTCGTGCCCATCCGCACGAGCTCTTCGACATCCCGCGCCTTCGACGAGGGTCTCGATCGCAAGGTCGTGTGCGCCGCAGGCAAAGCGCTTCTCCGCAAGCAACTGCGGGGTCTCGGACCAGATGCCGCCTTCGCCTTCCTCCTCGTGGGCGGGGAGTGCGCGCATGGTGGCGACCTTTTTGAGGGAGAGCGGTCGTGGCGGCGCCCCATAGGTATCGTAGAGGGAGTCGCGATCTATCTCCGGATCAGGGTCCTCCACGGGTGGGGACATGGGGGCGGGCTGCATGCGGGCGAGCAGCGGGCGTACGGTGTCGCGAATCTGCTGCATGCTCGTTCGGCGAGCCTTGTGGAGATCGCGCGCGACCGCTTGGTCGATCTCGACACCGATTGCCTTGAGCAGCCGCACGCCGTAGTGCGCATCGGTAAAGACAGCCTCGACGATCATCCGACGTACAGGATCACGGTCCCCCGCGAGCGCGAACGCACGGACGGCCAGGGTCCACCAATCGCCCTTACGGGCGGCAGCACCCAGCGTCCGGAGTGTTGCAAGATCATTCCCGGCCGTAGCGAGCGCGAGCACGCGTTCGCCGAAGCCGAACCCTGACGCATCGGAACCGTGGCGGCCCTCGGCGAGATGCAGCGCCATGGCGCGCAACCACCAGAAGGGCGGTTCCATCTCGACGCCTTCGAGGAATTCGAGTCCGAACTCGACCATGCCGCCGCGCATTCGCGTCGTCGCCATATGCAGCCAGACACGCTCGCGCCGAGAAATCGGCGTGGGATCGGTGAATGAGTAGTCCAACTCGTGACCGTAGTAGATGACAGGCGGCAGCAGAATCGTTCCCGGCGCGGGTACCTCTGCGTGCCTCCTCGGTGCGGTGCGCGGCACGAAAGCAGTAAAAGAAGATGACGATCTAGGGCATTTCTTATACCTTTCCTGCGACTTTGCAAGGGGCTCGGGATGGGGAATCGAAAGCAGCGAGGTGGGGAGCAGGTGTTTCGCAGACCGGTCGCCGATCGCCGATCGAGCGCGCGAGGGACGCAGCATCGCGTCTGTACGGATTCTTCCCCTCTCCGAAACAGATCGTCGTACGGCGCCGGTCGAGCTTATTCGCGGGCGACTGAAAGCACGCCGTGCGGACTATTACGTGCGCATGCGACCGCGTACGGATGGGTCCGTGCCCATGGCTCTTGGTGGAACCCTTCCCGAGCACACCCAAGGAAGACTGTAGACGCGGCTTGTTGGACAACACAATTACGAAGTGGGTGATGCACGTCGCGGTGAGGGAAGTACACGGCGTATGCGGTCACGTGTAGCGACGACCTGGCGTCAGTGTGGCGTACTCGGTGGCGCCTGGGAGGTGGAATGACCAACATCGAACCGCGGCACTCCCAAGGGCCTCTTCCACGACGTTCAACTTGCCGGGCGCATCTACGCGCTCATAACTGTGGGACTTGTGCTCGCCCTCGTATCATTCGGGCTGGCCGCGTCCGCGCTTGCCGCCATGCCATGAGGATCGTGGCTTAACACCAACGGGTGAATTGGTCAGTTCACCTGATGAGGAGAAGGAGGAGGTAGTCTGGACTACCCCGCCTTCCTCTTTCCATTCGTGGCCTAATAGTGGAGGCATGTTCGAGGCGACGCCGCGAAGAGGTGGGGTCGCACGGACAAAATGGACGTGAATCGATAGGAGGGGCATGGCGCTGGGTGTCTGGCATCACCGGCTGGAGAAGCATTTCGTGTCCATCTCCGCGTCTCGGCAGAGCACCGGATGGCCGGTCTTTGCGTTGGAGCACGGTCTGTCGAGCGAGGAACTTCCTGCCCTTCTCGAGGAAGTGCGCCGCAGCGTGCAGCATACGAGTCCGCCAGATAGCGCATGGCTGCCTTGGATCGTCTACGGCGCGGAGCAGGGCTACGTTTACGACGGAGATGAGTACTGGCAGTCGTTCGAGGAGGCCACGCCGGGATGGGTGGTGCACGGTGATCGACATTGGCTCCGACAACGCTTCGTCCGTTTTTGCCAGAAGTTCGGCGGAGCGAAGCCCTCCGGCGTATGGGCAGCGCACTTCTCGATCATCTGTTGGCCGATCACTCATGCGATCTTGCCACGCGATCTGCAATATCAACTCGCTCGCGTCCTCTACGAACTCCGCCACAGTTTCACCGTTGACTTGCTCCGTGCGCCAGAACTTCTCGGTACGCGGATTCGCGCCGCGAGTTACGGAGCGAGTTCGCGCTTCCAACACCTCGCGAGCGATCCCCAACTGGTTGGCCATATCGCGACGGCACTCCTGCTCCATGACGCTACCCAGCAACGGATAACGCCCCCGACCCTCGAACGCATTGTTCGGGATCTGGAACAAGAGCAGGCTGCCCGCGAATGGCTCAAGAGCGCTCGGCAGTCTGCCCGCAGGCGCATCGAGGTCCATGGACTCGGTTCCGTCATGCGTTTGGGGAGTGAGATGGGGGGGCGCTGGACCACGCGCAATGGTGAGGAGGAGGATGATCGGCCGGCTCCCGTCGCGCCACATGCACCATTCAGCCTTGAGCCGCGCCTACTCCTCCTCAAGAAAAGTGAGGAGGAATGGCGCGCATGGGTCGATATCCCGGACCTCTCACCGCTCACTCACTCGTTTCCGCATCTGCAAACGACGCTCGCGAATGCGCGCTGCCTCGTCTCTGGCTGTACACGCCCTCAACCGCGAGGTGCCTTCCTGTATGGCCGTCAGCGCGTCCCGCTAGACGCGTGGCCAGCAGCATCCGCCGCCTTACTCAGTCTTGATAAGCCCGACGCCGAACTCGAAGCATTGCTCCGATTGCACTGCCGCGTCGAGCCGAAAGCGACGCGTCTCTTCAAGGTCGATGCGGACGGTACCGCGTCCGAATTGCGCCACATGGCTCTCCGACCGGGTGCTTGCTATGTGCTCACCACCACGACCTCGCTGCCGAAGCCTGAGTTTGGAGAGGTCGTGCGCCTCGTCCTTCCCAACACAAAGGCGTACCTTTTTGACGTTCCACGCCTTCCGTCTATTGAAGAACTTGGGGCATTCGTACGCGCAGGACTGACCGTCACTAAACGCATCGATGTCTGGCTCGCGGGCGTTCCCGCCGGTAGTTGGAGTGGGGATGGCGAGTGCGAATGGCTGTCAAGTGAAGCGCTGGTGTTGGGTGTGAGATCCGATCACCCTTTACGGACATTGCACGTGGCATTACAAGGAACCGCCTGCGAGGCGATGAGCGGTGATCTCGTTCCGCCGCCGCCAGGCGAGCCGACATTCATCCAATTGCCGGTCCTTGCGCCGGGATCCGCCATATGTACCGTGCGTGCGCAGAATATTTTCGGCGACACAGTCGACGGTGTACTTCGGCTGACCGTGCGCGAACCGCGACCGTGGAGTCGCGGGCGTTCGTCGAATGACTTGGTGACGATGGGAGTGAGTCCGCCAATCCCGTTCCTCGAGCAGGTGTGGGAGGGCAACGCGGATATCGAGGTGCGCGGTCCGGCGGGACGTATGGCCCGCGCAATCATCACGCTCGAAAGCGGGAATGTCATGCTGGCCTCGAAACAGTTGCCGCCGCTCGCGCTTCCGATCGCAGCGCGTACGTGGCACGTCCTGTTTGATCGCGAGGTACGCCGGGACCCGCGTCTCGTCGCGCTGTATGACGACGCGAAGCGCTGCCGGATTGAGGTGATCGTGGACGAAATCGGCACGGCGACCCTCACGGCGGAGCGTGAATTCACCCCGATCCGCTGGCGTATGCGTGTCACGAAAGGCGGCGTCACGGCCCGTCTCCTGAACGATAGCGGTGTCGAGACCATTACGGCGTCGCGATATACCTTCGCGGACCCGTTGACAAAAATAACGCTGGACGCGAACGATGTCGTCGCGGAATTCACCACGCCTACCGAGGGCGGGCTTTTTCTTGCACACACAGCGACGGCCGAACGCGGGATCATAGCGCCACCCACCCTACGGACACTGCAAGATCTTGCGTGTGCTCCGTCGATCGTCGTTTCCGGAAGATCGGTGAAGTGCGTACTCGAATTGCTCGTGGGTGCGCGGCGCTGGAGTACGGCCCGTCTTCCCGCCGGGATCGGCGCGGTGACGCGCCAACGAACCGTGCTGGAGGCATTCGCCGAGGCCATCACGGCACAACTCTGCGGCGAGGACTGGATGCGCCTCGAGCGAGGAACCCGCCTCGAACCATCGGACCGCGGCGCCCAGCGTCTCGCGGCAGGGATTGCTTCCCGACGGGAACACCGCGTGATTGGGCAAACCCTGCTGCGCGAATTGGCGTCGTATATTGAGGCACCCACGCACGAGCGTGCACGAGTTTTTTCGTCGATCACGAAAACAGCCCTCCTGCCGGCATGGCCGGACGCGGCGATCGCCTTGGAACATCCTGCCGAGTTTGTGTTGCGTCTGGTCAGCGACCCAGCCGGGTTTCTCGCGTGGGCGGGACCGCGCGCAGAATCGGGCATCAGGGGTATCTTCAGCTTTCAGGTCTATACGCGTGCCGCGCGTTGTCTTGTGCTCCTAGTGCACCGCGCGCTCGCGCCCGCGCCGATCCGCGCGGGACACCTGTATGAGGGATGGACATGGGATTCGTACAACTGAGGATGCAGGAGGTCGAGGTTGCAACTGTCGCCGCCTTGGGCCTCGACGCGACAGCCCTCGATTTTCACGCGCCAGAAGTGGTCGCGGAAAGCCTGCGCCGGGCGGCGAGTGTGCGCTGTCCATGCCGCCGACAAACGCTGGTTCGTGCGGTAATGCAAACCCTACGTTCCAGTCCCTACGCGACGGCAGCCTATGAAGAGCAAGTCGAAGAGATGGTCGAGACGCTCCTTGCTTACGGGGATCTGATAGAGGCGGCCGACACGCATGATCCCGACGCTCCGGAGCAGGTCTACCTCGCACCGCTCGCATTCACCCGACGCGTATCCGGGCTTGTGCTGCTCTTCGGATTGGCGCCCGATTACGGCTCAACACTTCCGGAAGACTGGAATGCTCGCGTGGAGCGCGTGGCCCATGTACGTCGACTCCCGCCGAGTCTTCTTCAAGACGCATTGCCAGTCCTCGCAGACGCGGGGTATAGCGAGATGTCCGCGACGGCGTGGGAGCGCGCACCGGCGACCGCGCTTGCAACTGCCGTCGTTGGCATGTATGACGAGCGCCTTCAGGCGTCCGGACCGAGTGGGACGGTTGAGGAACTCACCGTACTCGATCCCGAGCGATCGGTCCGGTACTACAACGGCCGCTGGGTCGAACTGCGCCGCCAGACGGGTACCTTCGTCGCCAAGCGCCGACGCACGTACGGGAGCACGCAGTGGTGTTATGTCCGGGCGCGTGATGGCGTGCCCGAGCAATTTCTCGCGCTGCCGACAGCGACCATTTACGGGCGCGGTGCGGATGAAGCGTGGAGACTCCAGATGGCGATCGACGCGACGCGCGGAACGCCGCAGCGCTATCGTCTGGAGCCTACATCGAGTGACGCAGTGCGCCTGCAAGTCTTTTCACCGGTGCCCAGGTGGGCGCAACGGCGATGGGACGCGCTCGGTGAGCGATTGGTGGATCGGCGCGGCTGTCTCTTTTCGTATGCGCTGCCTGCAAGCGAAGTTGATGAGGAACGGCACTTCCTATCAACGCATCTCTGGATGCACGAAGATGAAGCACGCGAAGGACGCGCATGAACACGATTGGGGAAACGATTCGCGAGTTGCATCACGCGCTGCGCGACTACATCGAGGCCACCTACCACATCAGTAACCCCACTGTGGTCTCGCTGCGGCGGCGCATCCTCGATCGCTTGGGGGTGATCCATCAGCGTCCTTACATCGAGAGCACGCCACGCTACAAGACGGGACAGGGATTTGCCGGTCTGCGCGCTCCGGAGCCTGCCAAGCAGTTGTATCTCGCTGCTGCCGCTGCTCCATCACCGCTGCTCCATGATCCGCCATTTGAACACCAGGCTATTGCCATCGACGCAACGCTCGCCGATGGGAAGAGTTTAGTGGTGACGACCGGGACCGGATCGGGGAAAACGGAATGCTTCCTCCTTCCGATCCTTGGAAAGCTCGCAACCGAGGCGGCCACACGGCCGGCGGAATTCAACGGGACGCCGGCGGTGCGTGCGCTCATCCTCTATCCCATGAACGCGCTCGTAAATGATCAACTTGGCCGCCTCCGCCTGCTCTTCGGCTCCACGCAGGTCACGTCCCGCTTTGTGGCGTGGGCCGGTCGTCCCGTGCGATTTGCGCGGTACACCAGTCGGACGCTCTACCCTGGCGTGCGCACCGCAAAACGCGATCAAGACGCGCTTGCCCCGATCGGCAAGTACTTCGTTCGCCATCTCGAAACGGCGAGCGGACCACCCTCAGACGATCAAGCTCGTTCGAGCGTCCTCGTCCGCGAGTTGCGCACGCGGGGCAAATGGCCATCCAAACCCAACCTCCTGCGCTGGTACGGCGCGCACGGCAGCCGGTGGCAAGACCGTGACGGGAACTTCAAGCGCGCCGTGACGCTCACGGAAGACGCAGAACTCATCACCCGCCATGAGGTCCACGACGCGCCACCGGATGTGCTCATCACAAACTACTCGATGCTGGAGTACATGCTCATGCGTCCGCTCGAGCGCTCCGTCTTCGATTCGACACGCGCCTGGCTTCAGCAGAATCCCGCAGAGACGTTCCTGCTCGTCATCGACGAGGCGCATCTCTACCGCGGCGCGGCGGGCACAGAAGTCGCGCTGCTGATTCGGCGCCTCCGGATGCGGCTCGGCATTCCGCCCCATCGGCTCCAAGTGATCTGTACGAGCGCGAGTTTTGCCGATACCACACTGGCCGGGACGTTTGGCGCGCAGCTCACGGGCAAGGACGAAGCGGATTTTCGCGTCGTCACTGGAGCCCTACGCCTCCGAGACGAAGCCGCAGCGGGATCACCCGAGGACGCGAACGCGCTCGCCGCCGTCGATCTCACCTCCTTTCATCGCGCGGAGACCGACGACGGACGACGTGCTGCTGTTGATCCCTTTCTCCGTGCCCGCGGCGTTACTGCCGGTAGCGCTCCGGTCCATGTCCTGCTGCATCAAGCCCTCGTGGCGTTTCCTCCCATGGGCCTCCTCGTCAACGCGACCATGCGGGAGGCAAAGCCCGTGGAGGAACTCGGCGCCGAAATGTTCCCCGGGACCGACCGCGCAACCGCGGACTTGGCGGTCACGGTCTTGATGACCCTTGGGAGCATCGCCCGGGTGAGTCCCGACGACCCCGGCCTGCTGCCATGTCGCATTCATTCGTTCTACCGCGGCCTGCCGGGTCTGTGGGCATGTCTTGATCCGTCGTGCCGCGAACTCGCGCCGGAGGAACGCGGAGGACCGACGGGGGCGCTCTATAGCCAGCCGCTCGACGCCTGTGCGTGCGGTGCGCGCGTCCTTGAGTTTTTCACCTGCAGAAACTGCGGCGCCTCGTATGTCCGGGCGTACACCGATGATGTGACGGATCCCGAGTATCTTTGGGCCGACCCCGGTGCGCGCTTCCGGACGGCAGTAGGCGACTTTCGCGAGTTGGAGCCGCTCGATCTCTTACTCGATCCACCGCTCGCCGGCGATGTGGAGCCAGCGGACTACGACCTCGTGACCAGTCGGCTGAATCCGCCGACGCTGGGAGAGCGCACCAGGCAAGTCTTCCTGCGCAAAGATCGGCATGCACCTCAAAGTGACGAGCGAACACGGCAGGCCCGCCCCGGCGAGTTTTACCCCTGCGGGGTCTGCGGCGACCACCTCGGATTTGGTCGCTCATCGATTCAGGATCATCAGACGAAGGGGGACCAGCCCTTTCAAGCGCTCGTCGGCAAGCAGCTACAACTGCAGCCGCCGAACCCCGTGCCCGCGAGTGACTTCGCGCCGCTCCGGGGACGCAAGGTTCTGGTCTTCTCCGACTCGCGCCAGACGGCGGCGCGGCTCGCGCCGAACATGCAGAAGTACTCGAACAGCGACGTCGTCCGACCGCTGCTGTTGGTCGGTCTGCACCTGCTGCAGCGGTTCCCCGCGATCTCTCAGCGCGTTTCTCTCGATGATCTGTACTGTGCGATTTTGCTTGCGTCGGCGCACCTGAGCGTGCGGCTTCGACCGGAAACGCGCACGGGCGAGCATTTCCAAAAAGCCGCTGCGAAAGTGACGAAGAAGGTGCGCGGCGGCGCGCTCGCCTCCGAACTCGATCTCTATGAACTCGTGGGCGACATCCGCACGGAGGCGCCACCCGAGGCCTTGCTGCGGTCGGCCGTGCAGGTCATCACCGATCGGCACCTCGGCCTCCAAGCACTGGCGCTTGCATCTCTCGCTGAGCGCGGGAACCTCACGGACGAACTGCTGGAGCGGTTACCGGCGCTGCCCGGCATCGCCGACAGCCCGGAATCCATGCTCGCGCTCGTGCGACTGTGGCTCCAGGAGTTTGGCCGGATCGGCTTCCTGCTGAATGCCATGCCGACGGCGTGGAAGGCAGACATTACGACGCATTCCGGGAAGTTCGAAGCCGTCAAGCGCGCGACAGCCACGCCGGCGGGGTGGAAAGCGTTTGAACGGACCTGGCTCCCCATCCTCCTCGACAGCTTTACGGAGCAGGTGACGGCGAGTGCCTACCGGCTCAAGGGGAATGTTCTGACTCTGCGCACCAATGGGGCCTGGGGTATTTGCCGACAATGTCGCGCGGCGCAACGCATCCTGCCGATCCAGTCGCTGTGCCGGAGTTGTGGCGCACCCACCGTCATTCCGCTCGATCCCGACTCCGATCCTGTCTTTCGTGCCCGCAAAGGCTACTACCGTCTCGCGACCATGCAGGCACTGGCGGACCCTCCGCTCGCACCCGTGGCGCTCGTGGCCGCCGAACACACCGCCCAACTCAACACTGCGCAGGCGCGCGACATTTTCTCGCGCGCCGAAGAATACGAGTTGCTCTTCCAAGATGTGAATCTCGGCCCCGATGAGACAGGTCGGGCGCGGTCTGCCGTGGATGTTCTGTCGTGCACGACGACCATGGAAGTCGGCATCGACATCGGGACGCTCTCCGGCGTGTCGCTGCGCAACATGCCACCCGCGCGTGCGAACTATCAGCAACGCTCGGGCCGCGCGGGACGGCGCGGCACCGCCATTGCGACCGTGACGGCGTTTGGCAGCGCCGACAGTCATGACGAGCACTATTTTTCTCACCCCGACCACATGATCCGAGGCAAGGTCGATGATCCGCGCCTCACACTCGACAATCCGGATATCGCGCAGCGCCATCTCACCGCGTTCTTGTTGCAGCGCTATCACAATGAGCGCATCCCCATCACGAGCGACCAGGAACGCCAGCGGAAGTTGTTTGAAGTCTTGGGGAGGGTGCGCGACTTTCATGACCCCACGAGCGTGCTCAATCGTGCCGACTTTGAGGACTTTTTGCGAACGACCGAGGCGACGCTGCGCGCGGAAACTGATCAATGGTTGCCGGAGGAAATCGCGCCCGCCGAACGGGCGCGCCTTCTCGATGCCTTTGTAGACGATACCCTGCGCGAGATCGATCGTGCGACCGCGGACGCCACATCGCCCTCGGTGGCTACTACAGACGGAGGTTCCCCCGCCGAACCTGCACCGCCTGTCACGGATGCGGGCGCAGGAGAGGAGGAGGGTCCCGCGACATCCGCCATCGAGGTGCCCGAGGAGGAAGGGGAAACGACGCGCGGTGCTGCCATCGCTGCCACGGAGAATCTACTGGATCGATTGCTCTACAAGGGTGTGCTGCCGCGGTATGCCTTCCCCACTGATGTCGCGACGTTCTATGTATTCGATCGTGATGCCTCCACGCCATATCGCACGGCGTACCGCTATACGCCGTCGCAGGGTCTCCCCACCGCGCTGTCGCAATACGCGCCCGGAAAAGAGATCTGGATTGATAACAAGCTGTGGACATCGGGGGCCATCTACTCGCCCATTCGCGGCGACCGGTTTCGCGCCTGGCAGAGCATTCGTCTGTATTTTGAGTGCCAGCGTTGCCATTACGCGAAAACCGAATCCGTGACCGAGGCGCAGCGCAACGAAGTTCGCGACTGCGAGGCCTGTGGCGCCGTCGGGCTTTTTGGCCCGGCGCGCAACTGGTTTCGACCGCCGGGCTTTGCGCATCCTGTGGCGATCGAGGAGGGGACATCGCCTGACGATGAGCCTGCGCGGAGCTATGCCACGCGCGCCAAACTCACCGCGCCGGCGCCCGCGGATGCGGTGCGGTGGCGCGTGCTCAACGAGCGCCTGCGCATGCATCACACGCGCGAGCATCTCCTCGTCACGAACAACGGACCGAGTAACGAGGGGTATACCTACTGCACCCGCTGCGGTCTGATCGAGCCGTCGATGCGTACGGACGGGATCGTCGCCGCAGCGCACAAAAAACCCTTTCCTGCGGGAAGTGATCAAACGTGCGAGGGCGGTCGCGCGACAAAGGGGATGGTCCTCGGTACGGACTTCATCACCGACATCGTGCTTGTCTCGTTGCAGGTCGCGCCACCGCTTCTCCTGCGGCCGGGATACCTCGCGACGGATGTCGCACTGCGCACGATCAGTGAAGCGCTCACGAAGGCCGCCTGCAGCGCGCTCGAACTCGACGAGCACGAATTGCAGGCAGAGTATCGCCCTGCACTCACCGAACAGGGACGCGAAGGACTGGAGGCCGAAATCTACCTTTACGACACGCTGCCCGGCGGAGCAGGGTTTGCGCGTCGCATCGCGGAGCACGGACTTCCGCTCTTCGAAGTTGCACTCGAACTACTCGAATCCTGCCCGGACGGCTGCGACCGCTCGTGCTATCGCTGCTTGCGGAGTTACAAGAACAAGTTCGAACACGACTTGCTGGATCGGCAAGTGGGGGCGAGCCTGTTGCGCTACCTTTTGCGAGGAGAAGCGCCGTGGCTCGATCACGTACGCCTCGAGCACACAACGGACGTGTTGTACGAGGATCTCTCGCGTCAGGGCCTGACGGACGTAACCTTTCGTCGGAACACCGCCCTCGACGTTTCTGGTATTGGACCGGTACCGATCCCCATCCTGGCCACACGCACCGATGGCTTGCAACTCGCGATTGCACTCCACGGTCCGCTCACGCCGGACCACGCACCCTCGCCGGAACTGCGCGACCTAAAGGACTTTGGTCTCGCCGTCCCTCTCGTCCTCGCGGACGAACTGGTCGTTCGCAAACACCTGCCGTCCGCGACGCGGGCCATCCTCGATCGGCTTGTCTCGTGAATACGGTCCCTCGTCTGCCCCATGCGGAAGCGGCAGCGGAGATGCCGACTTGGATGAGTGTATCTACGCTCATCCAGATAGAGGCCTGTCCGAAGCAATGGGTGCTTCGGAACGCGCGCTATCCAACTGTCTGGGATGGGCGCGGGTATCCGCCTCGACCACATCTGCGCGCGATCGAGGGACGCATTGCGCACGAAACTCTGCGGACGCTGCTCGGCACCTTCGTACGCAACGGGTGTACCGACTTGAGCGATCCGCGAGCAACTGCAACGCTGCGGGATCTCGGCGGACTGACGGCGGTTCTCGAGGCACAGGCGCGATTCGAACTGGCTGCATTCGCCGCCAATCCGCGGGCGCAGGGACTATTGCCGGACCTGACGCGCCGTACCCTTGCTTCGATACCCGCATTGCGGACGACGGTCCAACTGCTCTTACGTCGCATCTCTCCCGAGCGCGCTCGCGCCCACCGCTGGGAGCAGTCCGTCGTCGGCGCGTCACACCCTCGCGCCTGGTTTGTATCGCGAAGTGACGCTCGAAGTGCCAGCACTTCGCTGGCGCGGTACCGTCGACCTGCTGCACCCCTCGCCGGATGGATGTGGCATTGTCGAATTCAAGACCGGTACACCATCGGAAGCCCATGTGTTTCAGGTGCGGGTATACGCGGTGCTCTGGCGCGATGATGCGGACTTGAATCCCGCAGGCGTGCGGGCGAATCGTCTCACGCTGTCATACCCGGCAAGTACGAGCGAGGTGGCGGGTCCATCGGATGCGGAGATCGAGGTACTGAAAGACGAGATGCAACGGCGCGCCGCGATGGCGCGTGCGTCAGTGGCCACGCCGAATCCCGAAGCAAGGGTTGAACTGGAGAAATGTCGCTATTGCGATGTGCGCCACATGTGCGAGGCCTATTGGGCATCGGCGATTCCGAGTACCCAGGCAGATGGATCGGCGTTTATCGATATTGAAGTGCAACTGACAGGAAAGGTCTCTTCGAGAACATGGACAGCGTCGGTTGCCCACGCCCCATCGGGCGCGCTCCCGGTACTTGTGACGTTTGTCCAGGATGGCGCTCGGACACTTGATGGTTTGCATCCCGGCATGTCGCTACGAATACTCGGCACGAACTTGCGTTCGGATATGGACGCTGGCGCCCAGCAGACCGTGGTTGTTGGCACGAGCGCGGAGTTCTTCGCGCGATAGCACATGATCTAACGGGACTCTTGTTCGGGATACGAGTTCGCACGGATTGTCTTCGGAGTGGGCAGATCAGAACGCTCCGAGCAACTCATGGCCCCCCAAGATTCACCGCGGCGGAGGCTTCTTGCTGTCGGTCCGCCGTCGCTCATTTTCCGTATGGACTGCTTCCCAGTAGGGCTCGTATTGATCGAGCAACTCGGTAGGGCGCATGACCTGGAGCCCGAATTGAGTCAGGCGGTCCCGATGTGACCAATACGTCTTGCGGTCAGTGGTCACGACCACGTGGATATTCGACACGAGCGCGTGAGCGGTCACGAGGCGGTCGCCCCGATCTGGCAGAAAGCCCAAGGGCCCGTCGGCGGCGCTGATCTGATCAACCGACTTGACGCCGAGTGCTTGCAGAATGAGTGGCGAAACGCGTGGCGTGCGCGCGAGGAGCAAGCCCTGCGCGATGCCGGGATAGGCACCCGTAGTCCACTGTTCAGCGTGTTCCGTGAAGAACTCAATGAGTTGGATCAAGCGCTTCCCCTTCGGACCCTGGAGAAGACCTGCCTCGTCGATAGCGGCGTTACAGACAAGCCACGGATACCCCGACTCATCTTCAAAGTGCTCGTACAGGATACCGAGCGCGATGAGGTCTTCGACCAAGTCCGATCCGTACTTGCGGACAGCAGTGCTTCGTGCGCGTCATTCCAACGCGTATTGCCCTCATCCTGACGGTCAACCCAATCAACGTTCTGCAGCACGCAAGTGTCGAGAAGTTGCGGCTCGGGCGGACGCAGTTCCTCATCGATCATCTCCGCGCGTCGTAATGCATCCGGCTCCGCAGCGAGTCTCTCGCTGAGTTCGACGGGAACGACGGAATCATCATCCTCGGCTTCGCCGGCGGGGCCGTCTGTCCACATGTGCGTCTAATGTTCTCACGGTCAGCAGCAAGCGAGTGATGACCTCCGAGTGCACGCGAGGTGGGACATGAGTGAAAGGTAAACTGGGGCTGGCCTTTCCGGAGATGATGGTGCTTCAGCGAGAAGAGTGTGCCGCCGAAACCGACTCCTTGACTTCGATGAGACTGCCACCGTAGAGTGCGCGCCAGCGCGAACGCGCCTTTCTCCACGGGGCTCCAATAGCGGGCTTCAAAAGCGAGACGGGAACGATGAGCGACTCGAACTACAGCACCACCCTTCCGCGGCTGCCCGTTTTCGATAGGGCGGCTTTTTTTGTTTTTTTGCGTCCCCGCCCGCCTCCTCTCTGCAGAACTCCGCCTTCCTGTCCGCCGCGTGACATCAACGAGAGCAACAGACAAAACCCTTGGGCCGCAATAGTCGGTCTTCGAAGGAAAGAGAACATGAAAGCAAAGAAAAGCATCACCCCAGAGTTCATCGGTGAAGATCTCAAGAAACAACGCGCTTACTTCCAGCGCAAAAAAGCGGAGGGGGGCCATTTCCCCTTGATTGCCACGGAGGCGTTCGTGCGCGGCATGCGTGATTCCGGTTACAAGTCGACGGCGACCGCCATCGACGAGTTCATCGACAACTCTATCCAGGCGCAGGCAGAGTTGGTCGACATCGTGATCGGCTATCCCAGCAGCAATCCAACGCGGAAAAAAATCGACGAGGAGAGCGGCGGCTATATCGCTATCGTCGACAACGGCCACGGCATGGACCCGGAGATGATCCAGTTCGCCGTGATGTGGGGCGGCACGCACCGCGAGAACGACCGCTCTGGGTTCGGCCGCTACGGCTTCGGCCTCCCCAGCGCGGCCGTGAGCATCTCGCGCACGTTCGAGGTCTTCTCGAAAGTGTCGGGTGGTGAGTGGGCGTCGGTCCGGATCGACCTGCAGGCGATCGCGGACGGCAGCCTGCGCAACGACGACGGCATCGTCGAAGCACCTGAGGCGAAGAAGGCGGAGATCCCGGCGTTCGTCCGGCGCGTTCTTCCGGGCGGCGATCTCCCGCACGGCACGATCATCCTCCTCGATACCTGCGACCGGCTCACGCCCGGGTACGTGCAGGTCGAGAAGTTCAAGGAGAACCTGATGCACGAGGTGGGATTGATCTACCGCGACGTTTTGCGGAGCGTCCGCATACGCGTGATGGATGTGGGCACTACGGTCGACATCACCGAGGTCGAGCCGATCGACCCCCTGTTCTTACGCGAAGACGGGCGGTACTACGACGAGAACGAGGAGCGCGCGGTGGCGCTACCCTCGATGGAGATCCCGGTGAAGAGCGCGGTCTCACGCGACAAGATGGCTGGGGCCATGCGTGTGCGGTTCTCGTGGATGAAGCCGGGGTTCATGGCGAAGAACACGGCGCGGCTGAAGGTCCGCGCGAAGAACGCGGGCTTGCTGGTGATGCGCGCCGGGCGGCAAGTGGACGTCATCGACAAGTTCCCGCCGAAGTGGGGGCTGTCGCTGCAGCACAACGACCGCTATTGGGCTGCCGAGTTGGACTTCGACCCGACGCTGGACGAGCTCTTTGGCGTCACCACGAACAAGCAGCAGATCACGATCGCCGAGAACATCTGGGAGATCCTGAAGGCTGCGGGGTTCGTCAACGCGGTCAAGGAAATGCGGCGTCTATACAAGGTCGAGAACGATCTGCTGGATTCGAAGCGGCAGCCGGAGGAGAAGCGGTCGGAGAAGATCGCGGCCGAGACGTTGAAGTTCCGGCGTCGCCGCGCGCCGCAGTCGCCGGCGAAGGAGCAGCGCAGCAAGGACAACCTCGATACCGAAGCCGACCGCGTCGCCAAAGAGACGGGCCGGCCGGCCGACGACGTGAAGAAGGAGATCGCCGAAAAGCCGTACAAGATCGACTTCGAGACGATGCCGGGGGCGCCGTTCTACCGGATGGTGCAGTACGGCTCGCAGAAGCGTCTCTTCATTAACACCGCGCACCGCTTCTACACCGACATCTACAACGGCGACACGACGCGGCGTGTGCAGGAGGGGCTGGAGTTACTGCTCCTCGTGTTGGGCGAATGCGAGGTCGACGCACCCGACGAGCGTGAACAGTTTTACAAGATGGAGCGGAACGAATGGTCCCGCGTGCTCGAAAGCATGCTCGAGCGGCTCGACCAGGAGGAGCCGATCATCGACCGGCAGTCGGCGCGGGCAGCAGATGAGGAGCAGGCCGACGCTGAAGCATTGGCGGCGGGAGCCAAGTAAAAGGCATCAACCAGAGGGGGCGCCCGCGGGCGCCCCCTCGCATTTGGAGGGGAACCTATGCGGCGCGGGACGATCATCGCGACCAGGACGTTCATCGATGCCATCAGGGACGCGGGCTACCGCGGACCCGGCGCGGCGCTGGCCGAGTTGGTGGACAACGCCTTCGAGGCGGGCGCGACGACGGTCAGGATCGACTTTGCCGCGGGCGAGGACGGCCTGCCGGTCGTGACGGTGGCCGACAACGGCTACAGAATGACGCCAGACGTCCTGCGCATCGCGCTGCAGTTCGGAGGCAGTAGCAGGTTCGGATCGCGCAGCGGCACGGGGCGCTATGGCATGGGCCTCCCCGCAGGCTCCGTGAGCCAAGCGCAGCGCGTGGATGTCTTCACATGGACGCGGCCTCGAGACGTCGTTTGGAGCTATCTGGACGTCGATGCGATCCGAACCGGCGAGATGGACGCGGTGCCGCTGCCACGGCGCAAGGCTGCGCCCATGACCTGCGGAACGCCGAGCGGTACCGTCGTCGTGTGGTCACGCTGCGATCGGCTGCATGGCTATGGATCGAGGTCATTCCTCCGCGGTATCGCGGCCACGCTCGGCCGCGTGTTCCGCGAGCACGTGTGGGCGGGACGGACGATTCTCCTCAACGGCGAGCGCGTCGTGGCCGTCGACCCGCTCTTCCGGAATGTCGCGTTTCACGACGCCGGCGCCGCGCCGTATGGACCATCCTTGGAGTTTCCCCTTGGCCTTGCCGACTCCGCAGGCGTCCACTGCGCGTCCATGGTGTTTGTCTCCTTTCATGAACTGCCGATCGGCGCGTGGCAGTCTTTCACGAACGCCGAGAAGCGCGTACGCGGCATCTCCAAAGGCGCGGGTGTGTCCGTCCTTCGGGCCGGGCGCGAGATCGACTACGGCTGGTTTTTTATGGGGGAGAAGCGGAAGGAAAACTATGACGATTGGTGGCGCTGCGAGGTAAGGTTCGAACCTGAGCTCGATGAGTTCTTCGGCGTCACGCACACAAAACAAGGCGTCCACCCGACGCCGCAGTTGAACGCGATCCTGACGCCGCACATCGAGCGCGTCGCGCACGAGTTGAACCGCCGCGTGCGCGAGACATTCTTGGCCACGCGAGTGGGGATGATCGAGAGCTTGGCGACGGGCCTGGCCGCGCGCAAGGACCGTCTCATCGAGCCGCCGCCGCAGCGATCAGAGTCCGCGCCCGAGCCGCGAGCGAGCGGCGTGGTCGGAGGCTTGACGTACCGCATCGAACGCCGGAAACTTCCACAAGCGGATTTCTTCGTCCCCGCGTGCGCGCGAGACGAGGTTCGGCTCATCATCAACGAACAGCACGTGTTTCATCGGGCGGCGTACGGGGACGAATGCGAACCGCTGCGAACGATGGAGTTGGTGCTGTTGGCAGCGGCCCGCGCTGAGGCACGCTTCCGACGACGAGGAGAAAGGGACATCTTGACGCGGTACCGCGAACACTGGTCGCGGGTACTCGCTGCGTTTCTGGCCTAAGCATGGTGGCAGATGCATCGTGGATTCCGTTCGAGCCAGAGATCGGCTCCGAGGCAGGTGCGTTCCGCGCCTTCGCTGCACGTTTCAAGAAGGCGACGCCCTCGGTGCTTCGGAGGGAACTGCTCGGGCACGTTACCGGCCCCCAACTAAACGGCGATCTGTCGCTTCGTTTCGCGCAGAGTCTCCTTCTGGATCTCGTCGAACAAGGATGGCAGGTCTACGCCACACGCAAACACGTCTACATCCGCCTGCCGCGCGAAACGGATGAGACGCCGGAAGCCGCGAAGAATCGCATCCGCAAGTCGCATCTCGTCGAGCGCGACAGCTACCTACGGCAGCGGCCCGTGCGCGAGTTCATTGCCTCGATGGAGCAACGCAGGCTCACGTCGATGGGGTGGCACTCCATCTACTCCGTCATGCGCGACGGCGCGGATTTGGCCGCGCGGCTTCGCGCGACGACGGCGATTCCCGATGACGCGGAGCGCGCCGTCGCGCTCGGTGCAGTAATTCAGCCCTACATCCAGTTTGTCGAAGCGGGTGCTGTCTGCGAACACACAGGCCTTCTCCTGAGCGACATCTGGCGCTACATCCGCCTGACATGGGTCAACGTCCCGCGCTCGGTGCCGGGGCGGTCGATGATGCTCCTGATCCGCGATGCCGCTGCGCCGAATCATCCGGTCATCGGGATTGCGGCGCTTGGAAGTTCGGTCGTGCAATCGGAACTGCGCGATAACTGGATCGGCTGGAACGCAGGTGCTTTCGTCGAACGGCTACAGGCGACGCCGAGCGCGAAGGACGCGGCGTGGCTCCTTGCGTCGGTCGAAGCGCTCATCGACGATGTCTCCACGAAGGATCTTGTGCGCGACGGGATCATTGCGCGCCGCGAACTGCGCCATCCGACACCCGAGACGATCGCGACGCTCCGCACGGAGGCGGCGCGCGCCAAGGGCCAGCACCAGCGGTTTCCCGATGCGCCTGAGCACAAGCGGCGGCGCGACGGCTGGAAGGGCGCGGCGGAGATGCATCTGTTCCGCGCGAAACGTTGCGAGCGATTGGCGAAGCTCCTGACGATTCGCGCAGCGTTCGATGCGGCAGGCTTCGATGAGGGATCGAAGACAGCGCTCGTCGCGGCCCTTGCGCAGCCGGCCTTCCGAACGGCGGCGGGGCAACTCGTGCGGCACATCAAGGCGCAGAAGGTCGGCATTGACATGCTCGACATCACGGTCTGCGGGGCGATCGCGCCCTACAATCCGCTGCTCGGCGGAAAGCTCGTCTGCGCGCTCCTCACGAGCCCGGAGGTGGCGACGTACTACAACACGCGCTACGCCACGCAGGAGAGCGTGATCGCGTCCTCGATGAAGGGCGCTGCGGTGCGGCGTAAGCCGCATCTCGTGCTGCTCTGCACGACGAGCCTCTATGGCGCCGGGTCAAGTCAGTACAACCGCATCCGCATTCCGGCCGGAGCCGTAGGGGGCGATCCGGAGAGCGTCATCGAGTACAAGCAGTTGGGCCTCAGTAAGGGCTTCGGCTCCTTTCACTTCTCGAAGGTGACCACGACCCTGATCGACACGCTGCTGGCGCGACAAGTCGAAGGCTCGAAGGTGAATAGCATCTTCGGCGAGGGTGTGAATCCGCTTATGCGGAAGATCCGGCAAGCCCTGGAACTCCTCCGGTTGCCGAGCGATCAATTGCTCAATCACGGCAACCCGCGGGTGATTTACGTGATCCCGCTCGCGAAGAACTTCCGCGAAATGCTCCTTGGTCGCGACGTTCGCCCGAAGTACTTCCTGCCACTCAAGCACGGCACGACTGCGACCGATGCGCTTGCGGCATTCTGGCGTCGGCGCTGGCTCGCGCGCCGCATTGACGCGACGGAGGTTCTGCGGGACGTGGAACGGCACACGCTGGTCTACCCCGTGACGCATGGCGCGCGGATTCCGCCAGAGATCATGAGTACTGAGGATGACGACGGGCTGTTCTCCTGATGGAATCCACGGACGAGGAAGTGCTAGATGTCCTGCGCCAGGCGAAACTCCTCGCGCAGCGATACCGCGCGCTGACAGGGAATCCGCTCGGCATCACGGGCGAGGTCGCAGAGTACGAAGCCGCGCACATCCTCGGCGTCCATCTCACGCCGGCGCGCCACGCTGGCTACGATGCCATCGAGACAGTCGACGGCGTCGAACGTTGGCTGCAAATCAAAGGGAGATGCTTCCCCGCTGATTCGAGCGCAGGCCAACGCCTCGGATCGATCGACATCACGAAAGAGTGGAACGCGGTCCTGCTTGTTCTCGTGGATGAGAACTTCGATGCCTACGAGATTCATGAGGCGGAGAGAGACGCGGTCGTCGCCGCGCTGATCGCACCTGGGTCAATCGCGCGCAACGTGCGCGGTGCGCTCGCAGTGAACCAGTTCACAAAGATTGGTCGACGGCGTTGGCAGGCCGATTGAGTGGGCGAGCGATGAGATAAGGAACCGCGACTGTGGCCCCAGGCTTCAAAGTATTGGACGACGCGACATTCCAAGCCGAACTCGAAGGCATTGAGACCGCACGCATATTCTTCACGGAGCGCAACGGGAACTGGCATCACGACACGAATGTGAAGTTGGCGGAACTGCTTCGAAAGCGCGGCCAATTCTTTCCTTGTATGCATCGACGACGCTCCGCGCGCTCTGTTGCAAGTATGACGTTAGGGTCATCGACTCGTACTACGTATTTCGCAGAGGACGGCCGCTGGAGTCCCTACATTCCACGGGCCGGTTCGATGTTGTCGCTTTGTGTGCTGCGACGCTCCGACACGTTAAGATGACGTGTGCGAGGTGAGCATGGAAACGGTGACACCAGGACAGGCGCAGTGGGTGGTTGAGCGGTTGCTCGCTGAACGGCGTATTACGAGGGCTGACGTGCAGAAATACGTGGCCGACATGGGCCGTGAGATTCGGGACGTTGAAGCGCGGCTCGCGGGCCTTCGGGAGGCCGCGGGGGAACCTCCTGGGGTCTCACCGACGCCACGCCAAGCGGTCGGCATGCGTAAAGCGGTGAAGCGGCGCGCCAGTGCGAAGAAAGGGCATCCGCGCGGCATCGCAGGAACGCTTGTCGTGCTGTTGCGTTCGATCCCGGCCGCCGAACATGCCGCGATCAACGCCATCCGCGCGGACAAAGGCATCAAGGCCGCAATCGCGGCTGCCCGCAAGGCAATACGAACGACGTGATCCGAGCGCACCATGGCGATGAGTGAGACGCCAACGAGGAGTGTGGCGCGAGGTTATCTCGATGGCTGCCTGTGCTTCGCGCTTCCGGGCCGACATCAAAGAAGACCGCGGCGCGGTCTTCTTCAAAGAAAAAAGGATCTACTCACGCTGCGAGGAGCCGGTCGTCTCTGTTGTTAGGAACTGTATGACCGAAGCCGTGACTTGCAGCGAACCGCGGCTTGATTGGTGGTTCTGCAGCGCGCCCGTAATGAGTACGACATCGCCTTCATGGACACGCGCCAGGACTGTTTCGGCGAGGGTCGTCCAGCAGACGATACTGAGGCGGACCGTTGTGGCCTTCTTGCCGCGATCGTACGTGCGAGCACTCAGATCGAAGAGTGCACCGGCAGGGCGTTCACCGGCCGAGAGCCCGTGCGGCGCGCTGACCACGGTGCCGCAGACGTGCACCACGTTGAGCGCGGGGATTTTCAGCAGGCGGCGCTGATTCGGATCGATCGTTGTATCTATGCCCATGAGCGTGCTCCGTGCCGTGACCGAATCTCGGCCGCAGAGGCGTGGACGATGGGTGGGCCACTGCATCGCATGGCGTTCGTCTCCTATAGGTTGATGGCGGTGCGGATGCCTCAAACAGGTTTGTGAAATGGGGTGAGCGCCAGTTCATCGTGACCGTGGATAAGCCGAAGCAGAATGTGCGAATGCTCATCGACGTTGGTGCGGCCCTCATCTCCTCACGCGACGGCGTGGAGCCTGGACGGAGCGATCGCGCGCGCGACGGGAGGGACAGGTGTGTTTCTTTGCGGCTGTGCCGCTGCGGCGAGCTGCGCGGCCTGCAACATCAACTCGAAACGCTCCAGGAGTGCGTCACGTATCGCGGGTGGTAGTTCCGCGAGACCCACGACAAGCGATTCTTCGCGACTGCGCTCGAGAAGCGCGTCGGGATCAAACAGCGCGTCCATCTTCGGACTGAAGAATTCGTCTTCGGTGATGTTGTAGACATGGAGCAGCCGGCGCAACTGCGAGAGCTTCAAGGAGTCGATGCGCGCTCCGGATTCGAAGGAGCTGAGTGTTTTCTCACCGACGCCGGAGAGGCGTTCAACGTCTTTCTGGCTGAGCTCGCGCAGCCGGCGCAGCTCGCGGAGTTTCAGGACGATGTCCATGGGTGCGTGTCTCCTCTCAGTAGTGGTTGTGGGGGTTGGCGCTGGCGGGATTACGCGGCGCGCGCGAGAGCGTCGGCCACGGTGCGGGTGGCGATCGGGAAGCTGAGATCGCGCTCCATTGTGAGACCCCGGACGCGCAAGCCTTGCAATTCGGAGAGCATCACGTAGCCCCACTCGTCGCAGTCCTCGCCGAGTGCCGAGACGCAGTAGCCGAAGAGGCGCACATCGGTGCCCTCCTTCTCACCTTCGGTGACGTAGAGGGTGTATCGGCCGGCCGGGAAGAAGTACTTGACGACGACCTTCGCCTGATCGCCGAGGGATTCCTGCGATCCAAGCGGGAAGCGCGCGAGCGCTTCCCGCACAACGGGCGGATAGAGATCCATGGGGGATCCTTTCAGAAAAGTAGATGGGTGTTGGAAGTGGCGCAGGAGAACCGTTGCGGTCGATCTGTGCGGTAAGGTGCTGTCCGGCGTCTCAGCCGAACAGAGAGAGTTGCTGGGCGCCAATCGTCGCGCGTGCGCAGGACGGCTGCGCGCGCACGTAGTCAGCGATCGTGGCCCAGGTGATCAGGCCCTTGCGGTGGCCGAACCTCGCCGTGAGGCCACGACCCTTGTTGAAGCGGTCGCGAAAGCCGGACACGGAAAATCCAGCACTGGACGAGCCGCCGAGCGAGCAGTGGCGCCGCGTGACCTTGATGGCGTCCTCGCGGTTTGGGGCCGCGCGGATGGATCGCGGGATGAAGTCGTTCGTGACCGAATGAATGGTGCGCTCGATCGCAGTCACGATGTCGGCCGGGATGAGCGGTCGGTCGGTGTCCGTGCAGCAGGTGCCGCAGCAGGCACAGGCATGACACCAGCTCTCCGGGTAGCACGAGATCGGCGCGAGTGGATGCAGTTGCTTGCAGCGATCGCACGGCATCCCGATAACGCCGCAGTCGAGGCAGACGGACTCATCGTAGGACACAGGGACATCGGGAGCGCGAATGTGATGTGTGTGAAGACACGTCAAGGGAAGCCGCCTTTCGAGGGGAGTGGACTCGTCTACAGCATCGAGCCGAAGAGCGAGAGCTGGACGACGCTGGGACGGCCGGCAGATGGCGGGGCGAAGACGAAGGAATCGTCGTGTTCGGCGAACGCCGGCAATGAGATGAGCGCGGTCGCGGGTGCGGTGAGGATGTGGCCGGGTGCGAGGTCTGCGCTCATGACAGCCTGCAGGTCGATCACGGGCGAGACCTGCGGGAGAAGTTGGATGCGGCGGGCGACTTCGAGTTGCACATCGCCGGTCACGCGCTGCAGGATCTCCGCAACATCGAGGAATCGCGCCTTGCCGTCGATCGCGTGGCGGATGGCCTCCGCTTTCTGCGTCACGACCTCCCACATGATCTGGTCGATCGTGTCGCGCGACAGCAGCATCTGCACGTAGACGTCCTTGGTTTGCCCCGGCCGGTGCACGCGATCGCCAGCTTGGTCGGTGGCTTCGGGGCTGTACTCGAGATCAACGAGGAGCACGTGGTTCGCGGCCGTGATGGTGTAGCCACGATTCAGGCAATTGAGTGAGGCGACGATGCAGGCCAGCTCGGGATCGTGCGAGAACGCTTGGATCAGCCCAAAGCGCTTCTTCGTCGGCACCTCGGAGGTGATGGGAAGGACGCCGACGCCATGTGCTTGGAGATGTTTGACCATCGCGGCGACCATGACGCGGAGCCCCGAGAAGATGATGGTCTTCTCGCCTCTCTCGGATGCCCGACGCACGTACGAGAGCACGTAGTCGAGCTTGTTCCAGGTCAGGGCATCGAGTGCAGGATCGAGATAGTCGACCGCGACGGGACACGTTGCGGCATAGCGGAGTTTCCACAGCGCATTCGAGATCACGCCCATGTTCGGCGTGCCGTCGCCCTCGCGCAGTGCTTTGGCGATGGCCTTCTGCGCCCACTCGGCGTACGCGCTGTAGAACGGCGCATGGGTGCCATCGAGATCCAAGACGACCACCTGCTGGTGCTTTGCGGGCAGGTTGTAGATGTCGTCCTTGCGGCGGCGGATGGCGAAACTCGCCATGAGCCGCCAGAAGCGGTTAAGGTTTGAGACTTCGGGAAGCAGCTTGGCGCGGCCTTCATGGAGCGAATCCTCGAACTGCCGATCCACGAATTCGTAGGTACCGAACTCGTTGAGGAAGTGCTTCGATCCGCCGCGATAGGCGTAGGGAAAGAGGGGATTGTCGAAGCCGAGGAGCCACGCGACATTCCAGAAGATGTCTGTCGCATAGCCCTTCATGAGAGTGCCGGTCAGGATGAGACGGCCCTTTGGCCGCATCGCCCGGACGGCACGCCCGCGGAGCGTATTCTTGGATTTGGCGATCTGCGCCTCATCCACGAGCACCGCTCCAAAGAGCTTGTTGATGCGTTTGTACGCGGGCCACTGGCGGGCGTCTCCCGTCGCGGACCACGCTTGGTGAGTACAACTGCGGCAATGGGCGCCGCTCCATGCGGACACCTCGCCGCACGCGGGACAACTCTCGACGACGGACGCGTAGCTTCGCTTGCAGACGGGGCACGAGCCACGCGTGATGTTCACCTCCTCGTGATCAATCGCGCCGTCCTTGGTGAAGCGCCGGCAGGTCCATGGGTCAAAGCGGCCGGCGCCGGACAGCGAGAGAAACTCAAACGAGGTGACATAGAACGTGGTGTCGTCCGGGAGAAGTCTCCTTCGCTTCTCCTCCTGGAGTGCGGCGATGCCGCCATGCGTCGTTAGACGCTTCGCCGTGAAGCCGAACTGCCGCAGTTCGTTCAGCCAGTTGTCGATGAGCCCCGAGGGACAGACGACGAGCACACGCGTGAATCCGCGCGTGCGCGCCCACGAAGCTGCTGTGACGGTCTTGCCGCCGCCCTGCTCATAGCCGAGATAGCCGAAGGGCTTCACGGCCATACGGGCGACATCTTCCGATTGGAACGGGAACAGGAATGCGGATCGCCGCGAGACGGCGGCGCGGTGCTGCATGACGCGAGCGGGTACGGTCGCCTCGAGGTCCGGCACGTCCGGCAACTCGAACGCGGCGGTGAGAAGCTCGACATCGGCGGCGTCTACTTCGCGAAACGTGCGTGGGCCGGAATCGGTCACCACGTCGAAGGGGAGATAGCCACGATCAACCGAGGTAATGAGGGTGACATCTTTGTTGTCCTCGGAGACTGTTTCGACTTTTGCGGTTTCGCGGTGCCGCACCCAGGACGGGCGCAGGTGATAGCGCTGTCCCGCCGTGAAACACGGCTCGCCGTCCGCGGTGAGCACCGTCGCTTTCGCGCTATAGCTGCGGTCATCGAGGTAGGCGAGACGCTGGTGGGGTTCCGGACGATACAAAGGCGTGCGCAGGAGCCGGAACTTCTCCTGCAAGCGCGTAATCTTCGCCTGATCCGCTTCGCTGATGGTGGGATCAAACCCGAGCCAGGCGAGGGTCTCGACGCCTGCGCGCGGTCCGAGCGTCAGGATCGACGCCGGCGAGAGTGTCGCCGACACGATGCCGTGCTCGATACCGCGGACCGGATCAAATGCCGTGACGACCGCATCGAGGAAGCCGAGCATCCCTTCGACATCCGGCGCACTCTTGAGTCCCTTCGGGGTGACACGGACATTGGTGGAAGGTTCGACGGCAAAGAGGCGGGAGAGAACAGGAACAGGGGTGAGATCTGCTGCGGGAAGATATGTCGGCGTGTCGGCATCGAATGCGCGGCGAAAGGCGAAGCGCAAATCGTCCGCCATCGCATCCGCGCGAATCTCCATCGTGAACGGTCGCCACGACGACGCATAGCACTTGCGCGCTACCACGAGGTCGACGGAAACCGCGATGCCGTACTCCTCGGAGAAGAGATCGGGCAAGGTCACGTGCAGCACGCCATGGAAATTTGCGTACAGCGACTCCCGAAGTGCTTTGTGGCGGCCCTTCTCGAAGGTCGTGGTGGGCAGGATCGCGACGAGCAGCCCGTTGTAGGCGAGTGCGCGCGTGCAGATCTCGACTGTCGCACCTTGCGATTCGATCTTGCCGCCCGAGGTCTCGCAGGCCCACAGTTCGCCCGCATCTGGCGGCGTCCACCAGATGCCATAGGGCGGATTGGTGAGGACGAGAGAAAAGCCGCCGACGAGATTTCGGTAATCGAGGATGTCTCCGGTGCGAACGTTTGTAGTGCCGAGTGCGAAGCGCGCGTGATCCGCCGCAAGCTCATCGAGCTCGATACCGAGGACCGTCGAGCCAAGGCGCTTCCACGGTGCGAGCAGTCGTCCCGATCCGCAAGTGGGATCGAGCACGGCGAGCTCGCCCGGCCCGGTTGGTGGGATCAGCGGTTGGAGATTTTCGCAGAGCAACTCCCCGAGCCAGTTCGGTGTGAAGTACTGCGCGTGCTTTGACGCGGTGAATTGCCGGAAGCCGAGTGCATGATTCGCCTCTCGGCCGGCGTAAGCGGTGCCCGAAGACACCTCGACTGCGGTCACGATGTGACCTCCTTCTTTAGGTTCGTATTGCGGTGCGTGCGAGCGGACGGTTTAGAAGAGGGAGTATCGCCGGTGGGAATCGATGAGCGGCGTGCCGATCGCGTTCACGAGTCCGTCGTCGATGTTGGCTTCCAGTTCCACATCCGCGACAGAGACGCCGACGACGTCATCCTCGGCGCCGCATAGTGAGCTTCCAACTTCGCGGCGAGCGCGTCAGCCTTCTCCCGAGTGCAACGGTCGCCCGGCACCGACTTTGGTCGCCTATAACGGTGAGCGTGACGCTGTGGCTGTGCGTCGCCGATCTTCGTTATGCGAAGGGCGTCGCCACGAGTACATAGGATTTGCCGTTGATCTCCGTGGTTTCAAACTGCCCCTCGCTCCCGAATTGGCAGAGCAGATCGAAATCTCCTTGGTGCTTGGCATGGACGGCCTGCTGGATGCGCGACCGTCCACGCGAGCGCACGCGGATGGCTTCGAGATGCATGAACGTGCCGTTGATGCTGATGACGCAGATGAGACGCGAGTCGTCTCCTTCGGCGCTAGGCCATCTCGCGGGTGGAACGATGACCGTGATGCTTTTCTGCGTATCGCGAGGTTGCGCGTTGCGAGAATCGCGAGACGGTGCCTGCGCACCGCAGCGGATCTGCGGTGCTTCAGGCTTGAGGCCCGCAGCTTCGAGGTGCCGCCCGATGGCACACACGGTATCCGAGTCCCACTCCATGTCGGGATTCCACGCATCGGCAGTGTGGTTTGATGACCACTCGAATGCGCCATCGGTATCGCGAGCAATATCCGTCGAGCCTTCGGTTGCGATCGGCAGGACATCGAGCCACAACGTCTCTTGGATAGTGGTGACGAGCGCGCAGAGCTCGTCGAACGTGAGTGCGTCGGCGAGTCTCGTGAGTGCGCTCCTGCGGCAAACAGGCGTGTGGCATCGTCCTGAGACCAATAGGACGGGACATCAAGCAGGACGAGGTTCGTACGCGAGAGCCCGAGATCGCCCGCCCGCTCGATGACATGGGGGTACGGCAACTCGGCGCGTTCTGACAATTCGGCACTCTTCGCCGCGAGATCTCCGTCTGTGTAGCTGAAGCCAAAGCGGCGCGAGAGATACCGGAGCGCAAGAAAGAACGATCCTTCTGTGGAACCGCCGAGGAAGGCGAGCTTGCGGGTCGCATCCGGCTTGTAATCGAACCACGGCTTGCGCCACGCGGTGGCGAGACGATGGCCGCGATCTCGACCAGGGACGATGATCCAATCGTCGGTCGGCAGGTCATCGCGCGCGAGGGCGGTGCGGCCTGCGACTTGGATGAAGATTGGTCCATGACTTTCGGGTGCGAACCACCGGTAGACCGCGAAATCCTTTCCGTTGATGACGGTGTATGGCTTGTGTTGAATGGTGATGATGCGCATGCGATTCCTCCTGTCGGAGCGCCGGTTCTCGGCGTCCCCCGCGCGAACGACGCAGAGCCGTGCACATGCGCCCACACAATCGATCGTGATGGCGCAGCGGCCACCTAGGTGATCCATGGCAGGGTCGCAGAACGGTCCACATCGCCCGCGCGGGAGCGCCGAGGGCAGTCGTAGAGGGAGTACGATGCGGGCGTCACGCGGTCCACGCCATGACACCCAAAGAGATTCGGTCGCGCCGGTTGGCGCTTGCGCTCAGTGTTGAGCAGCTCGCGCGCGAGGTCGGAGTGCCTCTGGATACCGTGCGTGCGCTCGAGAATGGCGAGAGTCCGTTGATACCATTGCGCGATGCGTTGGAGGCGGCATTTGCGCGCCTCGAGGCCGCACGCACGCGAAATCCGTAACAAGAATCCGCGACCAGCCGGCGAGACGCGTGGATGAACGCGCTGCGTTGGAACGGCGCGTGACGCGCCTCGCCGGTCCGGGTTGTGAAGGTGCGTCGGGGTTGCCCGAAGCATGTGCATTGAACCTGGATCGAGAGGCGCAAGCAGATGTGGCAGCGACGATCTGGCAGAATGCCAGGAGTGCCCGGGAAGAGAACGCCGAAAAATCGCGGAAGCGCCTTGCACCGTGCCAGCGGTCTCACGTCCGCACGAACGATGCGCATGGTCTGACCATGCGATCGATTTGGAATGCGGGGCGAGATGAGAGTTTCGTCTGCCAGTTCGAATAATGCGCTGACAACGCGCGCCGCTCAATCAGACTGCGACCGACACGACCGACGTCAATCGCTTCAGGACCGCCTCAAAGTAGCGGAGTACGATTGGATCGGGAAGGTTGCTCTCCGGTAAATCTCCGATCCTGTTCTTTTCTTTGTGGAGAACTTCAAGACAGCGAACGGCAGATCGCTTCCGACGGCCTGATTCTTCCGCCGAAAGAACGTAATAGTGGCATGCCCGCGTGACAACGCGCGTTCGCTCCGGTCGCAACAACAGTGAGCTCCGGAATGCGAGAGTCGCCGACTCTTCGCGTGAAGCGTCGGGATACCCGAGTAGCGCGCGGTAGCGGTGGTCGACGTTGTACGACTGCTGATTCATAGCAAGTGCTCGAAGTTGCGTCGTGTAAAGCCGTTCCCACCAACTGACGATTCGTGAGTTGCCGCTGAGCAGCTCGTGCGCGCGTTCCACACAACGCCATGAGTCTTCGACCCTGGCGCTCGCGGAGCGCGGTGCGTCAGCCGGATCGATCGGCTTGCTGTTCGGGACGCTGTTCTGCAGGCGGATGGAACGGGCTTCGAGGAGAAATAGTGATGCCCTGCGAAGCTCGAGGATAGCGAGCTCCAGAGGGTCGTGTGCGAGAGACGACGACGCCAGCGATCCCGACGCCTCGTCGATCTTCCGCTGGGCCTCGGTGAAACGATCGAGATACGCGAGCCCGAGGCCATGCAGCGACAGGCAGGCCACGCTTTCGATCATCTGACTGTCGCGAAAAGATGGATCGAGAAACCAGCCCGACCGCTCGGCAGCCATCAACAGCGATGACGCCGTCGCAGCATGGTGTTTTGCATCTGACGTTCCTGAAAGCGGACCGTGCCTAATCCAATCACCCCAGCCCTCGATCTCGTGGATGTGATAGGCAATGGCGGTTTCCTTGAGATATAGATGGGCGAGGCGACGCAATACCTTGATGATCAAGCGCCATTGCACGGAAGGACGGCGATTGACAATGGAGTCCACAGTGGCTCGTCGTATGGAATCAGGATTCGGACGTCCCGCGATCGTAAATCCGAGATGGTTCAGGAGCGCGATGAGCTGCCCGCGGGTTTCGGAGAACCGATCGTACTGAACGCGCCCTTTGATGCGCGTGTACTCCGCTTCCCAGTCGTTGATGTCCTGTGTGGACGACGCGGAACGCAATACGTCGGCCTGTGCACTGGAGGATGCCGCCAATGTCCCGGTAACGGACTCAGGATCGCGGGATTGCAGACTGGCGAGTGTCCGAAGACGTCCTCGAATGTTGTCGAGATCGTTGTACGAGGAAAGGCAGCCGTATTCCTTGGCGATCCGACGGAGATCCGGAGGAAGCTCACTGAATAGTGCCGCTCGCTGGACCTCCTCGAGATTGAGAACAGGGACGCGTTTGCCACTGTTCAAGAGCTTCGCCGCCTCACGAAGGTTGATTTCGCATTCCACTGCGCGATACTTCTCTCTCGCGCGTTCCTCGTTGTCTTTGCTAATGTTGAGATACTCCTTCCGCAAGTGAGTAGGCACCTCGGCCTTCTCCAGATAGAGGATGCATTGAAGCCGGTGATAGAAAGACTCCACGAACGGCGTGAAGTTTCCCGTCGCCCGGAAAGCGCGCAGATACCATTCGGCCAGCCAGTGATGAGAGCGTGACCGCTTCGGCAGGAAACTTTCAGGAATCCAGCCATACCCGGGCTCTTCCAGCAGGATGCGAAGCGTTTCGCGAAGATCCCGGTGCATCCAGAGGACCCCACCCTCCTTCCGGCGCAACAGTCCGAGCTCCGTCAACTGCAGTGTCCAGCGCTCTACATCGGCCATGCGCACGCGATCGTTGTCCACTCCGTCCGTATTGAAGCGAGCGGGGTCCGGGAGAGCAGCTTCGGAGGCGAGTGCCGACAGATGACGCGACTGCCGAAAGAGAGTCATCACGTACAGGAATCGACAGCGCTTCTCGACCATGTCGGTTCCCATTCCACCGCTCTGGGACCACTTCGCCACCTCGTTCAACACGTCGCCCGGCTCGCGCGTCAGTAGAGACTCCACGTTCGGATCGTCGGCTTTCAAGTGCTCCTTCACCTCCGGATCGATGACGAATGTTTGCTCGAGTTGCTGAGCACCGCCGGTCAGCACGGCGTCGTCCGCGACGTTGAGACTTCGCCGAATCGATCGGATAATCGAACTGCGGCGATCGGACGAAAGCGGCATGTAGATGATCGTGAAGCCGATCTTTTCGAGTACGCGGAGGAGCTCATCCCAGAGTCGCGTGAACTCGGATGCTGGCCAGGCGCGGTTGTCCCAACCCGCGCTGGTACCGGCTGACTGCCTGCCGTAGAGGAAGAGAACCCATTCGTGCGGCTCGATGTGGAAATGGCGGCGGACGGATTCCTCGTCGAGGTCGCGCGGGGAGAGAGTCACGACGTTGAGATCGAGCTGGCCTCGCTGCGCGGCGATACATTGCAGAATGCACGCGGAGAGGTCGTCGACTCCGCAGAAATCATCGAGCTCGAACCAAAGCGCGTTGCGTCCGCCGGCTGTCAACCGCGAAAACGTGAGCTCGGCCAGCGACGACGTGCCGGATGCCCCGCGAACCACGATGATTCGTCCCTGCGCCTCTGGTGCGCAGGGAATCTCGCAGTCGATATGGACGTTCGGCCCGGCCCAACAGGAGATCTCGCCGTCGACCGCACGCAGGAGTTGCGTCAAGGGCTCGGATTTATCGCGCCGGAAAAGCGTTCCGGCGAGAGGCGGCGTGTACTGCGCGAATTCATAGGTGGATCCTGCCGGTGGCAGGGTTGAGACGAACCGTTGGTACAACTCGAACAGCAGAAGATCCGCGCGCCCAGCGGTAACGACGAGGAAGCTCGCGAATTCGAACTTGTTCGCCAGTTCGAGGACACGCTCGATGTCTTCGCTTCGATGACAGACCCAGAAGATCGTGGAGCGGTCGGTCAGCGAAGCGCGTGCCGCGAGCTTGCTCATCAGCGCGATGATCCGTCCGTCGCGGCCGGAGAATCCGAGTACGAGCAGATGCGCCGGCAGCGACGTTTCGTCGTCCTGAAAATAGCGAACGAATGACTCTTGATCGCGCTCGTTCGGCACACTGTCGAGCGACAGATCCGCACGGGTTTCAAATCGACTCCCGTGAAGCTTGATCAGGGAGAGTTGAGAGCGAACCAGACGCGGGTCAGGCAGGTTCCCGGCGAGATGGACGTCGAACACGTCGAGTCGAAGGTGCGCGACCGCAAAGGCCTGCTCCAACAGCGTGTCAAAGTTCGTGGTCAGCACGGTGCGGATACGCAGAAGTCGCGTCAGGAACGAGAGCATCTGGTGGCCGAGGTTATACGTGTGGCCGCGCGTGATGTGGTGGTTGAACGAATCGACGACTTTGGAATCGGGTGGTCCGAGGTCGTCGTAGGCGCCGGTGCGCTCTTTGGGAAGACGCGAAAGCAGAAAAAGCGTCGAGCGCCAATCCGCCAACGCTCCGATCGCTTCCTGCTGCAGTGACGAAACCGCTTGTCGGCTTGTCGGTCCTGGCGTCCCCGGCAAGCTCCCCGCCTCGCGAACGGGATAGTTCTCGCGCAACTGCGCGGCCAGTTCGGCGATCCACTCTCGCGCTCTGCTGATGTCATCTGGAGCATAAGGTTGCGGCCAGATTCCGTCGCTCAAGTTCAGGGCACACTCGTCCCGCTGCGGCTTCCGAAGTGCGTCCCAGACGCAGCACAGCAGATAGCTTCCAAACGCTTCGCCGGTAAGAACGCCGGACGGCGCCGACATTCCGCTCCCGACCAGCGGAATGACTGAGAACCCGCGCCGGACCTCACGCTCAAGTAGTTCCACGAACCTTGCCGGCCTCACCTCGGAATTCGGATCCAACATCCACTCCTCCATCGATGCGACAAAAGCGTCCTAATGGGGGAGTGCTGATGCGCGGAGTTTCCCTACCTCGGCATAGCCGAACCCAAGAAAATTAGCCGCTGAGCTACACTTTCGGAATCCCGACACGAACACGAAGGCGTCTCCGGAATTTTGACTTTCAGGGCCACATCACTTGCTTCGAGCAAGAACACACCACTTCAACTCGCAACGCGAGAACAGATCAACGTCTTCGCATAACAACTCACGCCTCACGAAGTGGAGAAAGGGTGAGTTTTGCCACCTTTCCTAATTACCAACCTTGGGGTTAACTCGGGTCCAAGGACAAACGACCCGATCACCACACGTACCGTGCCTTCCCGAGACGACACGTTCGACGACCTTCCCGGAGCGCGTAAAGACAATGCCTCGGCGCTTAGCGCGATACATAACAGAGGACGAACTTCCAAAGGATGACGAAGGCGGAGTATCGGAACGTTCATAACCCCATGGACAAGTTGGTGTGATCCCGCACTGCAACCGAGTCTGTGGCCGGCGAGTGGGCCGCGTCGAACCAGACGGGCGCATCTGGGTACGCGTGGAGCCAGCCGCCGAGCGTGAAGCGGAAGAGGTCTGGTCGCATCGAGGATCTGGCGGCGTCGATGAGTGACCGGAGGCGGGCAATCGGCGCGCGGCGGAGCGGATCGATCACGGTTATGTCCACGCGGAATGGTGCAATCCCAAACTGCTGCGCACAGACCTCCGGAAACTCCGCCAGCGCGCTGTAGAGCGCGATCTTCCGCGCAACGAACCGGTCGACGGGTTCGTGCCCGCGATCGTGCTCACCGAAGACGATGTGGGGCACGCCAACGACCTCCTCGACGAGGACGTAGTCCGGCTGGGGCATCGTGAACATGCCAACGCGAGACGGAAACGGACAATCCCAACTCGAGGCCCACAGAATGTGACGCGGGGGACATGTGACCATGCTCGTGATGAGGTGGTTCACCTCGCGTTGATGGGGCAGCCATTTCGGTGCCCTGCCTCCAAGCGTGAGCGGCTGGCGTCGCGAGCGCGGCACCATGCGCACAATGAGCGGCGCCCACGGCTCATTTCCTCCGAGCGTTTGGAGCATTTCGCGGATGGCGTTCGCACTGGGATGGGCATAGCGGCTATGCCCTCCGCGCAGCGACGGTACTTCCCAGGAGGACAGCCATCCGAGGCCGGCGAGGTGGCGGATGCGACGACGGCTGATGGAGGGATCGGCGGGTGCGAAGGAGAGGCGATGGAGTTGGTCGTACGTGAGCACTCGGAGAAGGACAAGGTGGCGAATGACCGCGAGATCCCGCGTCGTGAGACGCGCAATGTCGAGGTCGACGGGGGCTCTGGACGGCGCCTGATCTCTGCCCCGGACGGCGTCCTGATCCCCGGGGTGCTTCGCGTCAGCCCCAAAGGCGTCGGGATGCGGTTTCTCGGTCTCGTCGGGCGTCTGATTATTCTCTTCCTGCAGGTCGCGGCCGGTGTCATCGAAGGGTGGATTGGAAGGTTGAGGCATGAGGGTGTAACAGGAAGGATGCATTGCGCGGTAAACGCCGCTTGAGCGTAGTGGCTGTGCGCGCGGCGCTGTGGAGACACGCAGCCGAAACTGGCACGCTGCCAGCGCACACGTGCGACCGAACGGGGGAATTGGGCACTCATCGCTGGCGCTCTGCCAGCAGAGGGAGTCCACGCTTGTCGTAAGTGACCACAACACATTTCGCACTGCCGTATAGCGCGTCTGGATGGGATTGTTCTGGGGTGCGCCTCCTGAAATGATTCGCCGAGTCGTGATAGGAGGTACCGCGATCGGTACACTCATCTGAATACCTACATCCACTATTCGACGAGCTGAACATCCACCTCTCGCCCGACACCCGCTGGCACGTTGCACAGCGCTGTAGACGAACGCAGCGCATGGAGATGCGATGACGCACTGGCACCATGCCAGTTCTTCCGTTGCGCGCTCCCGCAGCGCACCGGTGGTCGGCGAAGATGGCGATGTCCCGAAACCCACTCCTCGTGCATCGCCCGCCCCGCCTCATTGCGACACTCCTCGCGCACGCCGCCGCCACGCGGAGTGCGGGACTTTCGGATGTCGCACAGGCGATCGGGGTAGATGACACGACGCTCATGCAATACCGCTCAGGGAGACGGCGTCTCAGCATGCAGTCGCTTGCGAACCTCCTCGCAGCCTACGGCGATGACCGCGCGATTGCCGACGCAGCCCTCCACTACGCACGCGTCGAGTATCACCGACCCGCGCCGGACTCGATCGAGGCTGCATCCGAGGGTCTGCCCGCTCCGGCCGTAGAGAGGCTGCGCACATATGTCGAGCGCTTGCCGCAGGAGGCCGTCACGACCGGCCGAGGGTTGTATCTGGTCTCGACGGATGCGCGCTCTCTCTCCCTCGCAGTGCAGTTCCTGGTGCGCAACTTCGAGCAGGCGCGCATCGCGGTGTGCCAGATGCGTGGTGACGCGCGCCCGTCCGCTGCGGACCGCCGCTTCGCCCTCGCAGCTCCCGTGGTCGTCGTCGAGCGCATCGACTTCCTGAGCGAGACGGTCGGCGAGATCCTCCGCGAGCGCGCCACGCTCGTGCGACCACTGATCGTGACGAGCATGCAGCCCCCGGAGACCATCGCTGATCCACACCTTCGCAGCATCGTTCGGTCCCTCACGCACCGCGTCGACCTGAGCCCTTCCCTTTCTCCCCATGGATCTCTCCCTGCCGAATCCGAGCAGCAGTAGGTTCCCGCGACCGGACCACGCGCTCCAAGACAACACGCGGCTGCGATTCCTCACGCCCCATGCGGAGCCGGCCGAGGGTCTCTCCGTAGTGCGTGCGGATCTCTCGGCGTTCTTCGTGGTCGTCGGGCGCCTCGGTCGAGACGAAGCCCTCCTGCTCCTGCTTACGAAGGCGCTCCGGCAGCGCACGGGACTGCTTGCCCTGCGAGTGAACGATCTGGCATGGATGCTCCGCGTCTCGAACCGCCGCGTCATCCGCTGGCTGGACCGGCTTGTGCGCCAACGGCTCGTGGTCTACCACGTCGAGGACTTCTGGGGTGTGGATACCGTGATCGTGGAGATCGTCGGCGGCACGGTGGCGCCGCACGCGTTTGAACGGACGATTCACGCTGAGTTGCCGACGCACTGGTTTGTGCAGGTGCTCCCGATCATCGGGCGCACGACGTTCGTCGTGTTCTTGTACTTCTTATGGTGCGAACCAGAGCGCTCGGAGACATCCATCATTCAACTTGTCGCAACCGCCGCCCTGAGAAGCCGGGCGCATGCGGCTCTCCATCTGCGCCGCTTGCGGGCGCATGGCCTCCTCGTGCCGAATCCCGCGGGCGGCTTCGTCGTTCGCGACCCCGAGCCGCCGACACGGTTCCAGCGCCTGCAACTGCGCTTTCTCGCCATTCCGTCGCTGCGCCGGTCGCTTGTTCATCTCGCGATTCTTGCGCTGTGCCTTGTCGGCATCGCCGCGTTGCTCTTCTTCCTCCAAGGGGCGCCTCACCTCCCACACGTATGACATCTCTTTCTCTCGCTCTCGCCACGATCACGTCCGCCGCCGCGAGTGGCGCCGTCGTTCGCATCCTGATACGAAAGCGGCGCGGCCTTCACGAGACGATGGTGTTGTCGTTCGACACAACGCCCGCGCGGGCGCGGAGAGGCTGGTCGGCCTTCTGGGCGCGCGACCCCTTCGTCCAAACCCAGCTTCAGCGCCAGGGTGTCGCGTTCGGCACATACAAGGTACCGGGTCGCGAGGAGGCAATCGCAACCCACATCGCGCCCGCCGATATGCAGCAGCACACACTCATCCTCGGGGCGACCGGCAGCGGGAAATCGAGCTTGCTGGAAACACTCGCGCGCTATCACCTCCGCAAGAAGCAGGGCTTCGCGCTCATCGATCTCCACGGCGATCTTTTCACGCGCGTCGCTGCGTGGGCGCTCGCACTGAAGGCGAAGAACCTCGTCTTGCTGGACTTCACGCGGCCTGAGTTCTTACCCGGCTGGAATCCTTTGATGGAGATTGAGGGTGTCGACACCGGCAGGCAGGTGGATCTCCTCGTAGGGGTGCTGAAGCGTCTCTATGCGGGCGAGGACGCCGCGTCATGGGCGTGGGGCGTTAAGGTCGAGGAACTAATGCGCTACGCGCTACGCGCCTGCATCGAGGCCCACGCAAATGGTGGTGTGATCTCCAGCCTTGCCGATCTTCCGCGCTTCTTTCTCATTCCCTCGATCCGCCAGAACATCGTGCGGCACGCCTCCGCGACGACCCGTGCGTACTTCACGACGCGCTTCGGCGCGCGCGAGGAGATGTATGTCTCGGCGGTTCTGAACAAGCTCGAACCCTTCCTTGGCTCGCTCGCCGTACAGCGTTTCCTCGGCCAACCGAAGACCACCTTCGATCTCTTCGGAGCGATGGACAGGGGCGATACCGTTCTTGTGAACCTCGCGAAAGGCTACCTCGGCCCGACCGCGGACGTCATGGGCCGTCTTCTCGCGAATGCGCTCCAAGCGGCAGCACTCCGCCGTGAGCGCGTCTCGCCGGACAAGCGGAGACGCTACGCGCTGCTGCTCGATGAAGCCCATGTACTCGCTGCGGCGGAGAGCGGGCTCGAAGATTTCCTCGTCGCCGCGCGCAAGTACAAGGTCTTCGTGACGCTGGCCGCGCAGGGGCTCTCGCTCTTCCCGCCGAACTTCCGCCCGCACCTGCTCGGCAACACCGCGCGCCAGTTCTTCTTCCGGCTTCCCCACAGCGAAGCCCGCATGCTCGCGCGTGACATTTTCGAGCCGCTTGGATCGGTGTGGCGCACGCAAACGCGCCCCAATGAAGCAATCGAGGACCCGCTGCTCACGCCGGCTGAGGAACTGGCGTGGCGAACACGCGAGCTCGCAAGCCTTCCGGTAGGAGCCTGCTACTGGTATCTAAAGGATCGCCCATACAAGGCGCGCTGCATCCGCGTGTCTCCGCCGCTCCCGCTACCGTTTACGCCAGCGAGAGTGCGGCGCGAGATCGATGCGTTCATGGCTCGGGGAAAAGGGATTGCCGTACCGGCCGTTGTTGACGATCAAGTGCAGAGCACCTTTGGACAGGGTGATTGCCGAGCGGAGCGCGCGCCGGAACTACGCCGCAGGTATCGCAGAGGATCACCCGCCTGCGACGCCAGAGGCATTATCCGAATGACGAAGGCACCGACAGCATCGAGCGGAAAATTCGCCACCGAAAGGGCCGCATCCGTCTCGACTCGCTACCCAATTCCCCATCCTCCTCTGTGATCGACCTGCCACTTGTGCCCCCGCCACACCGTCAGACCAGCGGGGCGTTACCTCCGGACGAAGGGCAGCTCGCCGCCGAATTGGAGGCGCATCGGAAGGCCCATGACCGAGCACGACTTGCGTCATCGAACTCGGAGATGCGCGCGTCTGCTCCCGGTCCACTCGACGGGCGCCTGCCCCTGCCGTTCCAGTTTCCCTCTCTGTTCCACTTCGACCGCTGCGTCGACGAGGTCGTCGCACGTACCATAGCCGTCGAGGGTCTCTCACCCGTCACGGGCTCCTGGGCACGAGGCGGTTACCAATGCTTCCGCCGCTTTCTCGTCGTCGAGCGGGCCGAGGCGCGATTTCTCAGCGGCGATCACGCCGCGCAGGTAACGGTACTCGAGGACTGGATGGCGTGGATGCGCGCCCGGCAGACGCAGCGCTCCACGATCAACAGCTATTGGCGAGCGCTCGTCTTCCTCGGAGTACGGATTCAGCGGCGGACCGGCTTCGTCAACATCTTTCGGGCGCTGCCGGCGCCCCACCCGGGGTACGCGCGGCTGAAGTGCCTCACGCGCGAGCAGGCAACGGTAGTCCTCACGTGGGTCGCGCAGGTTGACTGGCAGTCGGCCTTCGTGGCCACACGCAACACTGCGCTCCTCGGGACGATGCTGCTCGCCGGCCTGCGCCGGAGCGAGGCGATTGGGTTGGCGTTCGCCGACGTCGACTTGCTAACACGCACGATCCATGTCCGCGCGGGTAAGGGTCGCAACGGAGGCAAGCCCCGCGCGATACCCATGACTGACCAGCTGCTGACGTTCCTGTCTCGCTACATCGACGAGCGTCGCCACCGGGGGTCCAACGCAACGACGTTCTTCCTCGCCACCCGCAAGGACGCGCCCCTCACCCCCACAATCGTGAAGCGCCTCTTCCGCGCGATCGAGGTCGGCACCAAGATCCACGTCTCGCCCCACATGCTGCGATATACCTTCTGCACGCTGCTGAGCCAATCGGGAATCAGCGACCGGCTGGCCATGCAGGCGATGGGGCACTCGGACCTGCGCATGCTGCAACGGTACCAGCACGTCTACGCGGGGGAGGTGGCACAGGAGATACAGAAGCTCCGACTCGACGTGCCGACGTGAGGCGCAGTCACGACAGCCGCACATGACGGGCGTAGCGCTGGAGGTCATCGTCGAAGAGCCGCACGTACCGCTGCGTCGTCTCGAGGTCCGCGTGCCCGGCGAAGGCCTGCACGGCGTGCAGCGGGACGCGGTTGCGCACGAGTAGCGTGATGTAGGAGTGACGCAGGCTGTGCGGCGTGAACCGCACTCCTGCCGCATCGCGGATGAGGCGCATGATCCGCCGGAACTGCGTGTAGGAAAGACCGGCACCCTCCCCGCTCGCGAAGAACTCGGGCGGGTGGTAGCCGCACCGGCGCTTCTCGCTCACGTAGGCACGGAGCAGCGGGAGGAGTTCCGGGAGCATATACGCGGTCCGGGGCTTCCCGCCGTACCGGCCCTTCCCCTTGAGCACGTGCAGCGTGCCGTCCTCGAGGTTCACGTCCTCGGCCTCCAAGCGCAGCACCTCCGTCCGCCGCAGGCCCGCGAAGAGCATGATCCCGACGAGCGCCGCCGCGCGGGTACGCTGGAACGCCGAGCGCCACGGGTAGTTCCGGGCCGCGTCGAGCACGCGCCGCATCTGCTCCGGGCGCAGCGCCTTCGGGTCGGGGCGCTGGAACTTGGGTGCCGGGGACGTGCGGAAGGGGTTCGGCAGCCCCTCGACGCGCTCAAGGTAGTTAAAGAAGGGCCGGAGCGTGCGCCAGTAGGAGTTGATGGTGATCGGCTGGATGCCGCGCCGATGGTTCCACGCGTTCCACTGGTCCAACTGTGCGAGCTTTCCGGCAACGGTGCTCTCAGTGCTCGCGTGCCGGTCGAGGAGGAAGCGCCGGAAGTTCGCCCAGGTCTGGACGTACAAGGCAATCGTGAAGCGGCTGTGCGCCGCTGCATGCTCAGCGTGATCAAGGAAGTCGGCGTGGCGACCGTCGAGATGGTCCAGCAGGCGGAGGTCCGCGTCGGAAAGGAGATCAGGCGCGGCAGCCGCACCGGCGGCTTGGGGTCGCGAGATTGACGGATTCGCTTGGGGTCGCTCTAGCTTCGCGTGCGACATGGGGAATGGGGGGAAGGATGGGTAGTGCCAGCCGTTCCTCCTCTTGCCACCCATGACCCTCTGCGCGGGCGGAAGCTTGGGGTCAATCGCCCCCCAGCTCCGTCGCGCCCGTACAGCGTGATTGTCGCGTCTGAAAGCCAATGCGTGTATCCGACAGGGCCCGAACCTGTGACCTCAAGCTCCGCAAGACAGGTATGTAGCGCCCCCGATAGAATCCGGCTTTCCGGTGCGGTTGTGCGTCCGTTTCTTACGCCAGAGCACCCCACGCTGCACGAGTGGGATCTTGGCAGGCTTGAGGCCAGGATCGACTCGGTGCGCCTTAGGGGTACACCGTCGACCGGCTGCACGCAACCCTATGCACGGAAACCCGTAGAGCGAGTGCCCCGAGAAACAGGTGCGCTGTCGCATTCCTTGAGATGGAACGGGATCGATGGTCAAGCTGCGCGTTCGGTCGCTCGGTATCTGCGCGTAGATCATCGTGGGAGGAGATGTCCCGGTGGCTCGACTGCGCCTGCCGGATGAGGTCCGCGGGTGCGGCTGAGCACTCCGCCCGTGGACGCGCATATCCACGAGAAACCCACTGCAATCCTACTTCCGTCGAACGGTCGCAACTTGTCTGGCTAGGTAATCCACGAGCGCCATGGCATCCGCAGGCTCGGCTGCCGGATTGGCAGCAACAATGCGCCAACAGAAGATATCCACAAGGTCCTCATCGTCGGTTCCGGGAGCATTCAAAACTTTGATTCCCGCCAGGCCACGATCAACATTTACCAGGAACGCGGCACTGGACGTGTCTTCTCGAATTCGTTTGTGCACGTCAAGGACAAGCTGATTGACTTCGCGTCGCGTGGTGCTCCCCGAGATACGGGGCGCAACGGCCACGCTCGTTAGATGAACATTATGGAGCACTTGAAAGAGATCTGTCGCCTCAAGCGCGTTCACAAGCGCGTCCATGAATTGGAGGAGACGACCCATCCATGCGTGGTAGCCCGCTGTCCCGAGATCCTGAATCGCCGCCCACAACGCCGCTGAACTGCAACCGGATCTGGAACCCTCGATCGTCGGCGACAACCCCTGGAGGTACGGCGCCTCGTGCATGATTTCGTACATCCAGCCGCGATCCCTGAAGAGAACCGCCCCGTTGGGGTACGAAAGGTGTCCCAGCTTATGTGCGTCGAGGGTCACCGAATGGACCCGCGCAAGACCCGTCGCGCGCGCTTTGATACGCGGATGAACTAAGCCGAACCCGCCTGCCGCCGCGTCCGCGTGAATGAAGACATCTTCCGTGGCGAGAAGTTGCAGCGCCTTCGCATCCGGTGCCTCGATGGTGCCGGTGTCGGTGGTTCCAACGGTAAACACGTACGCGATGAGGGGAGTCGAATAGGTAAAGCACGCGTACATCGCCTTGAAGATCTCGGAATTCAACGGCTGCAACGAGAACGGCTGCGAGGTACCCCTGTAAAACGCGTCCATCTCTTTCTCGCCTCGCGCGCGATCCTCTGCGACAGATCCGTGCAGGCGGTCAGCCCATTCAAGATCAGTGATCCCGGCAAGAAACATGGCATCGCGTGCAGCATTGCGTTTGACAGCCTCGTCGTAGGCCACAGGAATCGCTATGACGTTCTCGTCGCCGAGACCGAGAATCCACGCAGCCTTCTTGACCGAGTAGTGTGATCCAGCGCTCGCGAGCACGACACCTGGTGTTCGCCCATACAGACCGCGTGTCCGGAGATCGCTCGGACGCGGTCGCCCCAGCTTCCGAAATGTGTAATCGCGTGCAACGAGGAGTGCGGTGAGGTTCGCGATCGTTCCTCCGCTGACCACATTGCCCCATGCGGCTCTGGGATCGAAGCCGACCAGTTCCGCCATCCATTGCACCGCCTCCTCTTCAAGAGCGGTCGTTGCACGCGAGACGTCCGGTACAATGTTATTCGGATTTTGTAATGCAACGACTGCAGCCGCCGCGATCGCAGGCACATATGGTGTGGGGTGGATATTCACGAAGTTATGATCATTGAAGCGCATCGCACCGGCGAGCCGTTCAAGGAGGTCCGGCAACCACGCGTAGCCCTCGGGCAGAGTTCCACCGAGGGCTCGAACGAAAGCGCGCAGCTGCTCCTCTTCCTCCCGTGAAACGAGAGGCTGAACACCCGAGGAGATCCAGTGAGTCACGAACGGAAGAATCCATTCCTGGACCGCTGTCCCGAGATTCTCGACTGCAAGGTTGTTCGGTGCAAGTTGGCGACGTCCGTATTCGTCGCTAGCCATCGCTATTCCCTCCCCATCCGACACGTTTGGTGGACGTAACGCCATCCGTCGCAACTGCCGTGCTATTGTAATGGAATGCCTTCAGCAATTTGGGAGACGATTCGGGAGGCGCAGACGGTGGACGTGTACTGGTCGATTGTTATTCAGAGCGTCTCGGACAGCGGCGTGACACACCATCAGCCTCAAACGCCGACGCCCGAGACGCTTTCGACGACCGTGCGCCAATTGCATCCAGCCTGGTCCCCTGGCGAGGCGCATCGCTTCGTACAGCTATGGGCGAGGGTGCCTTCGGCAACATCGATAGCTCCGTGGACACATCTCCTGGGCCGTCAACGCCTTCCTCTACCCGGCATCGGTATCGGGGAGACGGCAGTCGAACCGCTGTCGCCGATCGCGACGATGAAGATGAATGACTGGCGCCTGGCGAATCCTGACGCGCTATCCGTGCGAACGTTTGATACCGTGCGGAAGGGTTCGGCGCCGAAAGTTTCGTTCGGCTTGTGGCGGTCACTCACGGAAGAATTCACTGATAAGAATGGAACAAAGCGGCCGTCGTTCACTTGGATTAACACTTGGATTCCGGAGGTGAACGTCGTCAGCTCATACGTTCCAGGCGACGATTTTCTAGCGCTCGACGAAGCAATGTGCGAATTTGCGTCCGTCATGCAGCAGTGTTATGTGTGGTTTGTTGTCGACGGGACGCAACATTTTGCGTACGAGCGCGACACAGGCAGGGTCGAGCGGCAACCCGTCCCAGTCGAGTGGCGTCTACATCTTACAAATTCGGAAGGCGCCACGGATTGGATCGCCATGTTTCAGGCAATTTACGCAACAATTTACGGACCTACGCGAACCACCAACCGCGGTCCATTTGTACAGAAAATGTTCACGATGTGGGATCAGGCGCCCAATATACGGCACGTTGGCGCCACAATAGAGCCAGGTGCCGATGCGGCGACTCTCGTAGTTAAGATTTCTGGGTACGCGTCGTACTTCTTTGAAGAGTTTTTCCAGACAGATGTCGGCGAAAATAACCCCGATGCCGGCATTCTCATCGAGTGTGACGGCAATAATGACGACGGCTACACAGTCACGTATGGCCGCTACGCTCCTGACCCGGGTTCCGCGCGATGTCTCTGTGGCTTCGACTATCCGCGAGGAACCGAACTTGTCGGCCAATCCTCATTGCGGAAAAATAGTCATGCGTGGATTGCACAGGAGTATGCGAATGGAGTAGACCGTGCTCAGGGTGTCCCATGGGGAACGTTATCCTCGCCGTATTTCTATTACACGAACAATCACGCCGCATTCGTCGGTGCCGATCACGATCAGCGCGCTGCCACCGTCGACGAAGCTCTTCGCGAGGCTGATGTTGATTGGGAGACAAAAGTGCTCGGCGGCTGGTTTTACGGGAATCCGTAATGTGGCCGGCTACATCGGCCACACGCGTCGAGCGGCGCTTGACGTGTCGAAAAAGAGGATCTTGTTAGCATTGAAGCGCAACCGAACAGCGCTGCCAGCCTGCGGCGCCGAGCCGGTCACCTCACCGGCGATTGGGCCGTATCGCGATTGATAGGACACGATGCTTCGTGGCTGGCGTGCTTCGACCACATCGACACGCGCCTCGAGACCATCGCTCGAGTCTCGCACGAAAGAGACATCCTCTGGCCGAACGCCCAACAGGTAGTCGCCATCCGCAAGTGGGACTGAGAACCCAAGTGGACCTTCGTGCTGGAGAAGCACATGGCGCTCGCGAATTGAGATCGGAACGACATTCATGGCGGGGCTTCCAATAAACTGCCCGACAAAAAGATCTACCGGACGTTGGTATATGTCGTGTGGCCGGTCGATCTGAAGGATTTGTCCGGCACGCATCACTGCAACGCGGTCTCCGATACTCAGCGCCTCCTCTTGGTCGTGTGTGACGAAAATCGCTGGTGCCGCGCGCTCAAACAAGATTCGCCGAATCTCGACGCGGAGAGTACGGCGCAGATGCGCATCGAGGTTGCTCAAGGGTTCATCGAAGAGGAACACCCTTGGCGCGCGTAGCAGCGCCTTGCCTAGCGCGACACGCTGCCGCTCACCACCGCTCAGTTGGTGAGGATACTTCTGTAGAAGCGAGGAAATGCCGAGCGTTGCGGCGACAGCGCGGATCTGCGTATCTATGCGCAGTCGATCGGTTCGCTGTCGCTCGAGCGCGTAGCTCAAATTTCGGTGAACGGATTTGTGCGGGTATAACCCACCGTCTTGAAACACCATCGCCACGTCACGCTCCGCTGGCAATACTCCATTCATCAAATGTCCAGCGATCGTCACTGTTCCGGTATCCGCCGTTTCCAGACCCGCGACAATACGCAAGAAAGTCGTCTTTCCACACCCGGACGGTCCGAGGACCGCAACGACCTCGTTCGTATTGACGATGAGCGACGCGTCGGCGAGCGCGACGGACTCAGCAAAACGCTTCGAGAGGCGACTCGCAACTAAAACAACCGACGATTCCGAAAGTGATTCAGCGGATCTCATGAACAATTCCGAAACTCAGCATACGTGTCAGCGGGCGGGCACTCAACGCTGCAAGCACGAGCGCCGGAATCACCGATAGCACGGCGACTGCGGCGACTTGTTCCCAGGTTGTGCCGTAGTGTGAGACGAGTCCAGGGATACCGACCGGTACCGTCTGCGCGTCGAACGCCGACAGGATGGACGCAAAAAGGTATTCGTTCCACGAGAACAGGAACGTGAACACGGCGGTGGCGAGCAGGCCGGGTAGAACAAAAGGAACGAGAATCGTCACGATGAAGCGCATTTCGCCTAAGCCATCGATCGCCGCAATCTCACGCAGACGTCCCGGCACGTCGCCGAGGTATCCACCGATCGTCCATATCGCGAAGCCTAGGCTTGCAGCGGTATGGACGAGAATGACCGCCGTCATGGAATCGAGCAGATGAACCTGTCGAAAAAGCACGTATAACGGGACGACGAGCGCGACCGGCGGCACCATACGCGTTGTGAGCGCAGTGAAAAACACTCTATCGCGTGCGCGCGCTGGCAGTTTGATTGCTCCGTATGCTGAGAGAAGCGCGAGCAGCGTGACAAGGCTCGCCGATGTGACCGCGACCACGATTGAGTGAGCGAGCGCGCTCCCAAACTCACGATCGACAAACACCGTACGGAAATGCGCAAGCGTCGGCGCGAACAGGAAGCGAGGCGGCATGGCGACTGCGTCAACACGATTCTTGAAGGCCGTAAGGAACAACCAAAGGAGCGGCGCCATATATACCGACCAGGCCACAACGAACGTCGTGGCGACAACGGTGCGGCGCACTCGGCGCTCAGGCATAGGTGCGCGCGCCCCGCCGATAGGCATTGATAATGACTAAGGCTATGAGAACCGCGGCACCGTAACCAACCAAGGCGAGCGCGGACGCAAAACCAAGATTCCACTCACGAAATGCTATTCTCCAAGTGTATGTCGACAGCATATCCGTAGTTATTCCGGGGCCGCCCCCTGTCAGCAGGTATACCTTTTCGAACTCCCGAAACGCATCTACGAAACGTACGCCTGCGAGAATAACAAGAAGCGGTGCGATGTGCGGCAGCGTCACATCCATCGCGGTGCGGAACCGGCCAGCACCGTCCAATGCCGCAACCTCTAGAGGCCGTCGCGGTTGCGTCGCAATCGCCGCGGTAAGCATCGCGAAGATAAACGGCGTCCATTGCCAGACATCGATCGCTATCAGGGTGGGCAGCGCCGAACCCGCATCGCTCAAGATGGACGTGCGTTCGTAGAAGCCCAACTGCCGCAAAAGATAGGTTCCCACGCCGAACTCACTCTGGAGCACAAACTTCCATGTGAGTGCGACAACGATCGGCGCTACAAAGGCCGGAAGAAGGCACAGTGCGTATCGCCAGGATTTTCGCGCCACGTACGAACCGAACCCGAGCGCCGCGGCCGTCCCAAGGACCACCTCGAGCGTAACACTGGCGACGGCGAAGACCACGGAAACCCAGATGGCATGGCCCGCGACGGGGTCGCGCCAGAGCCGAATGTAGTTGTCCGCTCCGACACCCGCGCTCAGCGCGTGTTCCGACGCCAGATCGAACGAACGCGTGCTGAGATAAATCGCTGCTAGGAACGGGACTACGCCCACCACTCCGAGTATTAGCAACGATAGGAGTGGCCCCACGCGCAGCACGGAATCTGTACGGAAGTATCGCATTATGCCGCAGGACGCTGCGGTGGATACTTTAGTTCTGCCTTCGCACCCAAGGTCTTCTTCATCTGGGCTGCGATCCAATCAAGGCCATCTTGCACCGTTTTGCGGTTCTGGAGAATGTCACTAAGGCCGATCTGAACGGCCTCCGCGATCGCACCCGCCTCTGGCACTGTTTCTCGCATCGATACGCCATCCTGCAACGTCTCGAATACAGCGCGACTATACGGCAGTGCGGCCACGCGTGGGTCTGAATATACGGCCTTGTAGCCCGATTGACCTCCCGCGAGTTGTTGTGCGATCTGATTTTCCGGACGAAGAGCCCATTGGATAAACAAATACGCAGCATTGGGATTCTTCGAGCCACGCGGAATGAGATACGCCGAGCCGGAGAGTTGGGCGACGTGACCGGCTGCGCCTTCGGGCAGTCGCGAGAACCCCATCTTGCCCGCGACACGCGACGCCGCGGGATCTTCGATCGCTGAGGACATGTCGGTCCACATAAGCGCCATAACAACTTTGCCCTGCTGCATCGCGGCAAGCGCGTCGTCCCATGTATACTCAAGGGTCCCAGGGGGCGCGAACGGAAGAAGTGATTTGTAGTACGTCGTCGCTGCCACGGTTTCCGGTGAGTTGACGATGATTGGTCCGTAATCCCAGGCATGTGCCTTCGCCATTGTTCCGCCGCCGAAAGAGTACGCAAAATTCAGCCACTCCTGCCACAGCGCAGGATGGCGGCGAGCCTGCAGAAGCGTGCCGTAGAGACCCTTCTGCGGCCTAGTGAAGAATTCTGCGACATCACGATACTCCTTCCAAGTCGCAGGCACACGCAAGTCATATTCATAGCGCGCCTTAAAGGATCGCGCTTCCGCAGGATCGGTAAGGAGGTCTTTTCGGTACCACAAGTCCATGGTTAGCGCGGAAAATGGGTAGCCATACGTCACGCCGTTAAACGAACCCAAGTCCTGAGCGGGCTTGGCGAACAACTGTGTGCCCGGATCAAATGACGGGTCGACGAGCTGTTGGTTGCGCCGAAACTCGTCCATCGGCACGAGATCGCCGCGTGCGGCGAACTTGCCCCATGATTCAGGGGCTTGAAGGGTGACATCATACCTGCCAGTACGCGACGTCAGGTCGAGCGCGCCCCGCTCGATCATCACGTCGTAGGCGAACCCTTCTATCTGTACCTTGATACCGGTTTCGCGTTCGAATGCGGGTGCAATCTTCTGTAACGCCTCAAGGGGCGGCAGTGACTCCCCGAGAACGCGAATGGTCGTCCCGCGATACGGCGCCGCTGCCGCCCGAAGCGAGAACGCGCCGGTTGTCGGCGGCTTCGGGGCGGCCGGCTCAATGCGTTCCTTCCGACATGCAGAGACGACCAGCAGCGCAACGAATACTGGAAATATCCAAGAACGGCGCGTCATGGTCCCTCCCAAATGTTAGTTGTTGGCCAAGTCATCCGTAATTGAGTGGTATTGATGGCGAAACTCGCTAATGTGGGACACAACCGTTTTACGCTTCGATCGTGTCACGTACAAGCGTTGTGCAAGCAACCGCGCCTGGCTCAAGATCGTGTTTTGATCGAGCGATGGATTGTGTGCGCGGGGCACGCCGTAGCGCGTGGCACACGCGTCGAGGAGAAAGCGGTCTGGAACCGAACGAGCACCCGATAGTGCCGCGGCTACGAACTCGGGTGGCGAACCGCCGCGGCTCATAAAGTCCTCGCGTATCGCATCGTCGTCGAACGAGCCGAATAACGTGCCGGCGCCGCCGGCCTTTTCTGGAGCGAGTAGGATCGCCATGAGGCCGTCAACATGCGCGAGAGGGACGTGGGCAACTTCGCGATCGTCGGAATCAAGGTTGATTAGCGTGAATGCGAACTGCGGAAGCATTCCACGACGATCGAGCAGATCTGTGAGTAACGGTACGCTGTCACTCCATGTGATCGTCATTGCGACACCGCCGTCGATAAGGCGCTGCCTTGCGGCGTCCCAACTGTACGACCACGACTCTGGATCTGCGAACGTACTAAGCGCCGCGAACCGCCGAGCCGCTTCTCCGAAAAGATCGCCGTCAGCCTCGTCAAGTCGCGATGCGAGGTTACTATCGTCCAAGACACTGCGCCGGATATGGTGGCCCACAAGTAGCCGTGAGATCATCGACCATTCATGCCAGAGCGCCATTAGAGCATCCGCCGGCTGCTCGTCGGGAGCGCAACCATCGCGCAGACTGTGCTGCAACGCCAGACCACGTCCTGAGGATTGGAGTGCGTAGTCAAAGAATGCCGCTTTTTCCACGACATCGTCGAACGTGCGCGGCACCGTCAGACGTCGCGGTGACGGTTCGCCGTCTTGCCACACCCGATAATATGTCTCGCGGTACTCAGTGTTCTCGAAGAAATCGCGGCGATATACCAAGTATCCCGTCAGGAGCGACAATACGCGTAGCGGCCGTGCGGTGCCACCGGCCGCGTTTGCCGCCCGCTGTAGGCTGGCAAGTCGCGGCTGATACATGCACAGCACATCCAAACGCTTGACGTCTTCCCGCTGTGTGTCGTATCCAGGTAGCGGTGGTCGCAGTTCAGCTATGTGATGCTCATACTGGTCGATCACGTCGAGAATCGCTGGCAGTTTTGTGAGCCAGACTTCGCCACGTACAGACGACGTTGGTCGTTCTTCAAGCAGGTCCCGAAATGCCCGTCCGGGCCCTTGATCCTCAATGAGAATCGTGATCGCTGACGCTAGCTGCCCGCGAGGCTGAGGGTCCTGTGCGTACTGATCTGTTCCGAGCGAGGAAGCTCCCATCGTATGTCGTAGCCAAGATGAAACGTCGCTAGGGGGGGCGACAGCAAACTGCGCGACTCTTTGCCACTCATGAAGGCGGTTATGGTTTCGACCGAGACGTCGCGGCACAAGCAGAACACGACAGCGGGGGCGTGCGGCGAGTAGACTCGCTGTACGCCGCACCGCAGTTTCCAGCACGGCATCGCTCAGTTCATCAACCGGTACGATGAATAACGTACGCGCCGCCCCGCCGAGTTCCATAGCTCGCAATCCCGACAGAGAGCCAGCGGTTATCTCAGTGAGCGACACGACGCGCGGCCGGAAATCGCAGGATTCGTGGCCGCGGTCCACCGTCGCTCCAATTGCAACTTGAAGTTCGGTTACAGTCTTCTCGGCTTTCGCAGATGATTCCGGGAGCACCGCGATCAATTCATTTGCACGAAGTGCGTCGCCAACAGACCACTCTCCGTACTGACCATCGGTCGGATAGAGTCGCAGGAAAGAGCGTCCGGCGGTGTCTGCACTCGATTGGTGCGAACTTTGAGTGGCAGCAGTCGACACAATTGTGGAAGCCAAAGGAAGAATCGCGTCAACGAGTTCCAGAGCGGTTCGCAGTCCGAGCGTGGCAAGTGTTTCGACGGCTATCGTCCTGTTTGACGAGACGTTCGTAGTGTCTGACGTAGGCCGCTTCTCAAGTGAGCGATCGATGCGGCCGAGGATTGCGGAGAAGCGCCGGCTAAAGCGCATCCGTGCGAGGGCATCCACGTCTGCGCGGGCTTCTGCAATGACATCAAGTGCGAACTGATGGAGGTCGCCGGCCTCCACTCGTGGAAGACCACGCGCAGTGAAAAATGCAGCAACCAGTTCCAACGCTGCGTCGGCGCGTGATTGACCATGTGGCTCAGACTGTGACCGCAGCATGCATCGTGCGGCGCCGAGGAGGGCGGTTGCGTGGGCAGTGTTGCGTGAATAGCTCTCGCGATATAGGTGCTGAGCGTCATCGAACGCGAATTCATCCTCCAGCGTTCGAGCGGTGACTTCCAAACCGGTTGCGAGATCGAGTCGTTGAGCTATCCCCTCAGCGATGCGCCAGAAAGGTATCGATGCGGGGAGATCTTCTGGCCACGACGCCGTGAGAATCCGCTCGCTGACACCGAGTTCTGGGATCAGTGGCACAAGATGTTCGACGCGGGCGCCGTTCAACTTCCGCTCGACACCTCGCATTTTCCGTTGGAAATCGGCTGTGATTTCAACACCAGGAGGCACAAATGTTGCGACGGGCAGGATTCTCCGTGTATCTCCGATGAGCGCTGAAATTGCGCTGGCAACATTGAACCCTTCCACGGCCTGCAGTGTCAGGCGCGTTGGAAATACAACAAGATCAACTTCACCGACGCCTGCAACGACACTCTCAATACCCGACGCTACTCCCGGAGAGCTATCCACAATCAACACGGTCGGCCGCACCTGATCCTCGACGAGATCAATGATCTGCGCCAGCGCGTCCGCGAGAGAATCGGTGCCGCTCGCTTCACCGTCATCAAGAGACCGAGCATCGCCGTCGACGGGGTAGCGCGATGCGTTCCTTGGCTGCTGCCAAGCGTCCTTTATGCGCGAGTTGAGCGGCCCAGGGGGCAGAAACCAAAGCGAGCCAGGTTCGACTCGCGTACGCACCGACGATTCGCTTTCGCTCTCGCCCGTGACAACCGAGATTCGATACGGACGAATCTGGACGGTCGACGAAGACTCCATCGCCTGCAGCAGACTGTCCGTGAACGTTGGGCTAAAGTCAGCAAGATCCGGTCGAAGGTCCCGCCACCGTGCTAATCCTGGTGCACCGAAATCGCAGTCCAGAATGCATACGCGCTCACCCATGCGTGCCAGTGCGACTGCAACATTCGCCAAGATGGTGGTTCGCCCCGTACCGCCGCGGTATGAATAGAAAATAGCCCGTTTCGCCACCGCCCCTCCCTCAATTAATCTCAAAAGTCTTGGGCTCGAATGATTTGTCAATGTCTCGCTGCTCGATGACAGGGGTTACCTTGAGGTCGAGTTTGATTCCTCGTCGCGCACGACGCGGCGTCGTCCCTTGCTGAGCGACCTCAGGCGGGCAGAGGCGTTCCGCGCACACGAGAGCGGCTCCTTCGGCTACTCGCCAACGGCGCTCCATGAGAGCGCAAAACTCGCGAGACGGGTGGCCTTCCGCCCGATCAGGGAACTGAAGCGCGAAGGGGAGATTAATCGTCGCGGATGTGAAGCGCGCCGCCACATCAGAGGCAATCGAAGATGGAACTGGTAAACCTTCGCCCATGGGAACTCCTAAGCCGAGTCCAAAGATCGAAGCCGCGGTCACGTCGTTCTGAATCCGCGTCAGCGTCGCTGAAGGCGTGAACGCTCGCAAAACGTCTTCGACCAACCTCGCGAGGAGGATCTCATCTGACACACCGAAAAGTAGGGAAACGTGAAACGCACAGATCGTCACGATCGTGCGCGATTGTGACGTGGTCTTGACCTCACTCAACAGTCGGCCTACAACACCGCACAACTGCAAGAGTGCCGCTTCGCGAACCGTGAACGCGGACGGAGTATCGCAAAGCAGTGCGTCGAGGGTCGCTGGGACATCCACGCTGTCGTCCTTCGCGGTGCGAACGCCGCATAGCGTAACGCCGAGCGCTTCACATGCACGAGCGAACGTCTCGAGCGTCATTCGCGGCTCGGCGGGTCTATCTACGTCTGTTTGTCCCCATTCTCGTAAAAAGCGAAAAGCGCTACTCAGCGTTGAAGGCGACAGACCGCTTTGACGCGCGAACTCTGCTTGACTGATCGACTCTGCCACAAATTGTTCGAAGAGCACACGGACAGGATTGAATCGAGCTCGCACTGACCAGCGGTCAGGCTCGGTTTCAGGTTGCTCACGAAGATGTAATCGGTGAGCGCAATCACGAAATACCTCGCCGGCTGGTCCGTTGAGAAGAAGGGCATGATCGCCGCTCGAAGGAAACCGTCGACGGAGGATCTCGCGAACCGTCGTAACAAAATGGCTCGCGGTTGCAGCCGCTGAGCGACACTCGTCGAAGACATTCAGGATGTCTTGAATGACGAGGCCGACCTCGACCGAGACGGTCGTGAGGTCAATCTGGTTCCCACCAAGAGTCCTGAACGTAGCCATCAGCACACCCCAACTTGCCTTCAGACGAACGCGATAGGCAAAGGTTACGCCACCGTTGCGGAATCGGCAACAGGCTTCTTTCGGCATCCTCCGCCGTTGCGGTATCCGCAACAAGCCAGCAAGCTAGCGGAACTCATCTCGGACGATTGGGGGAAACCCTCTCGAGGGGGATTGACGTTTTTGCGGAAAAACGTGCGTTCGCAGCGGTCAACCGCCGTCCGTCCGCGCGATCTCGCGTGAGCGGAGAGCCGAGCGGTACTTGGCTTCGCGCCGCTTGTTCGTGATGCGGAAGTACATGAGCGTCGATGAGATGTCGCGATGGCCGAGCCAGTCCTGAACGTCGGCGATGTCCCAGTTTGCGTTGGCGAGGTGCACCCCGATGGAGTGGCGAAGGACATGGACGTGGCGACGATCGGCGGGAAGGTCCGCCGCCGTTGCGTAGGCGTGGAAGAGCCGGTTAACCTCACTGCCGGACAGCGGCCCGTCACCATGCCGACGGCTGCGGAGGAGATACACCGAACCAACGTATGGTCGTTCCTTGAGGTAGCGTGCCAGCAACTCCTTGCTCCTGGGATGGAGTGGATACGCACCTGACAGGCCATGCTTTCGACGCGCAATCCAGATCTTGCCGTCCCGCACATCTCGGAGCTCGAGTAGACCTGCTTCGCTGCGCCGTAGCCCGTGGCGGTAGATGAGATCGAAGAGCAGGAGATCACGCGTCCTTCCCTCCGGAATCCTGCGGAAGAAGCGCTCGACTTCCTCGCGCGCGAGGTACTTGATCGCCTCCTCATCTCCGCGCTGATTCCGCGCCATTCCGCGCTGTCTCTCCGCACGGCCGGCGACTCTAACGCTTTTCCGCATAAGCGTTTGTTGGGTACGGCCGAAGAGGTCAACTCTTAGGCAACCGGCCGTAACAAGCGCTTCGCCCGTCCCGCGTCTCTCAATCGCTCAACGCTGGAGATAACTCACGCATGCGCAGATCACGCAAGGATGTCGTGCGTCCCGCAAAGACACCTATAGGTGGCGTCACCGATCGCGTCCTGATCCGCGAACTCTTCGTGAAGCGCAGGCCGGAGTACAGCTTGGATGACGCCCGCCGCCTAACGCGGAGTGTCGAGGCGGAAATATCGGCGGCGATCGAGGACGGAGAGATCGACCCTCTCCGCAAGGCGGACGGGCTCCTTTTCTCGTGGGACGACGTTGCACTGCTCGCGCTTCGGCGATGGACGCCACGCATGATCGACGGCGCCCTGGACGTCTTTCATCGCGACACGGTGCCGCGGCTCAACCGGGTCAGACAGATTCAAGTCCAACTGCCGCTCTATCAGATCCGCTTGCTCCACGTCCTCGCTGAGAACCGGCGCGCGGGCTTTCGCGGGCGGCTCAACGCGAGCGACGTTCTCGAGCACGAACTCCTTGAGGTCGCACTCAGCGCCGACGCCGCCGAGATCGAAGCGGAGATCCCGGGATTTCGCGCGGCGCTTCAGTACCCCTACTTCATTCCGCGCGAGGACGATTGGGCGACAGCCTTCTGTCGCTTCTGTGGCCGATTGTCCGGGGTCGCGGGGCGCGAGGTGTGTGACGACTGCAAGTTGCGCCACGAGCCGCAGATGCACCTCGGCGAACACGGCGTGCCGGAACTCGATTGGGAGGAGTCATGAGCGAGGAACTGCAACTCTCGCGGCGCGGGCTTCTGCAGATGGTGAGCGCCATCGTTGTCACGGCATCCTATGCCGCACGTCGGCCACTGTTTGAATCAGAGGCGACCGCCGACGAAACGCCGCTCGATGCAGAGCGGGTGGAAGACGAGCGGTATGTCACGGATCATGCGCGGGGAGCCAAGTTCGAACGATTCCTGCGGACCCGCGGTATCAAGCCCTCGCACCTCGCACGCGAGTCCGGCTATAGCCGCGAGCATCTCCTTCGTGTCCGACTTGGACGCATCACGCCCTCGCGCCGATGCATCGCGGACCTCGTGATGGCCTGTCGCCGCCTTGCGCGCGAGCCTGTCCGCGCCTGCGACCTTTTCGAGCTCACGGCTGCCGGTCGCAACGCCGTCGAGCGGAAGCTGCGCCGCTTGATCGAGTAACACGCGCGAAGGAAAGAGCACTGACATGCACGAGCGGCGTTTCCACAATCTCTCCGAAGGATTCAAGCGTGGGTGCGACTTGCGCCGCGCGAGAGGTCAACGGGCATGACCGCGAGACGCGAGGAGATGACGACGGTGCGTCTCGCCGGCGCGATCGTCCAGGGTGCCGCGATCGACATGCGTGTCGCCGGCACTCTTGTCGCGGTGCCACGCGCGAAGGTCGATGCCGATGACCTCGTGTTTCGTGTCGCTCGCTTTGATCTGCGGGAGTTCGGTATCGAGCGCGGCGACCTCCTGATCGTCGAGCCGAGGCCCGAAGGCGATGCGGCGACCGCCGAACTCGTGCTAGTGACCCTTCGCGAGCGAACCTACGTGGGCCGCTGGTGGACGAAACACGGACGACGTGCGCTGCTCGATTACGCACTCGTGCCCATCGTCGAGGACGATGATCTTCGCGTCATCGGCGCGGTCACGGTCGTTGTGCGCGAGAGTGGAGGCAACCTGGATGGGCCGTTATGAAAACCGCTGATCGCATTCGCCTCATCTTCCGCAAGCGGCGCCGGTTCACGCGAAGCGCAGCCGCAAAAACACTCGGCAAGTCCGAGGACTGGATCGAAAAGAATCGGTTCTCGGCCGAGAATGGCGGGTTTCTCTCATGGGAAGAGATGGTGCTTCTCGCGTATACGTTGTGGACGCGGCTGCAGATTCAGCGCGCGCTCGGCGAAAAGGCGGAGAGTGTGTTTCCACCGCTGGAGCGCCTCGTCACGCTGGCGGTCCGCATCCCCGAGTACAAAGTCATTGCCCTTCGGGACGAAGCCAGGCGGCGGCGTTTGGACGTGAGCGAGCTTGTGTCGGACGACATCACCATCTTCCGGGAGGAAGCCGAGCGGCTTGAGCGGAGTGCGCCGGGCTACATGGAGGCGTGGCACTTCCCGTATACCCTCCAGCGAGCCGCCGGGATTGCAGCGGAGGCGAAGGCGCGCCGACGAGCCTCACGGCCGTAGCATCTCGCTCAGTCGTCACCCTCCTTACCTTGCCCTTAGATCGAGATGCTCCTCCACGAGGGGATGCTCGATCAGGTTCGCCATCGGCCGACGATACCGCCGACGTCCAAGCTGACGACTTTTTTGGTTTCGGCTACGCCGAGGGTAGGGAAATCACCTACTTCCGTCCCTCCATGGAGAGAGGAGAATTCTCTGTGTTCAATCAAAGACGCCTGTCATTCCTGGTTCCCATCGCAATCCTGATTCAGGCGGCCTGCGCTTCCGTCGATGTCTCCAAGGTGAAAACGGTCGACTACACGATCTCTCACCGTCACACGGGGGCAGGGGAATCGCCGGCCATCTCCGTCGCGCACGGAGACAAGATCGTTTTTCACATCACCGACACGGATGACAGCTGTTTCCAGTACAACACCAGGGCGTTCGATGAACCACGTCCAGGACAAGAAGCCGCTCGCCAGAAATTGACGCAGGTGGATTTGCCTCCCGTCACGCACGATGAGGCGACGACGCGCTACGAGATTACGGTGAGCAAGATTCCGAGCTGCACTGATACCGATGGACTCCAGGAAGTAGTGTGGAAGATTCCCGTCCGTGAGTTGTGGAACCTGTCGTTCGCGGGCGGCGTCGCGCGTCACGACCTCGTCGATCCACGATTCTTTCTCAAGGCCGGCACCAAGGACACGGACGCAAACTCCAGCACGCCAGAGGTGGCTGGCTTCTACGTCAGCCGCAATTCGGACGCCGACGACGACTTCAAGATGGAAGGCGCGGCCCTTTCTCATCTCTATCTGTCATCCAGTATCAGAGGAGTCTCGTGGGCTCCCCTATCCTTCGGCATTTCAATCGCCGACACGAGGCCCAGCTATCTCGCTGGAACGAGTCTTCGATTCGGCAGCCGGGCCTTTCTGACGGTCGGCCGGATCTTCGGCACGCGTCAGCGACTGCCCACCGCGCTTGCCGTCGGCGACTTCGTCACCGATGCGAACGCTCTAGCCGACCTTCCGACACGCGCGGCAGAAAGTTGGTTCGTGGGTATCTCGTATTCGTTCCTGAGCAATGGCGTGGCGGACTTGTTTCGCTCCCGCATTGGCGTGCCGTCGCCGCCAAAGAAACAATCCTCCGGTGATGCCACGCCGGCTACGCAGGCGACGGACAAGAAGCTCGTGCTCGATCCCCCCAAACAGGAAGCCAAGAAAGACGTGATCGTGACCGGCACCGACTTCGGCACACCCGAAGAGGGAAACCACTTGAAACTTAGCGCGACCATCGGCACCGCGGAAATCAACGACAAGGTGTCATCCACGGACGCAACCTCGCAGAAGAAGGTGATTCAGAGCTGGTCGAAAGACAAAATCGTTTTCAAAGTTCCCGAGAAGTTCGAGCAGGCGGACAAGCCAACCGCGGTCACAGTCGAGGTTGTGACAGGAAGCACAAGCCGCGGAAAAGGGGATCTCTCGGTCGCCAAAAAACCGGCGGCTCCCACGTTGACGATCGATCCAAAGTCGACGCAGACCGCCGGCGCGACTATCACGATCACCGGTGAGGGCTTCGGCGAGCGTCCCGACGGCGGGAAGCTAGTCATCAATAGCGACCTCACGACTTCAACGATCAGCGCCACCATCCCGGCGTCGAATCAGGCAGACATCACCAACTGGACGGACAAGAAAATCGTCTTCCTTCTGCCGACACAGTTCGTCCCGCGCGCCACGGACACCGTCGCGACGATCGAGATCAAGATCGGCGACGCGAGCAAGGGCAAGGTGGACCTGGCGATTCCGAAGAAGCCTTAAACAGTAACGCTCCAAAGTGAAGACGCCATGAGCAAAGGGCCGCGAAGCATGTTGATCCCCAGGATGAGCAGAATCGCGTCTCCGGCGATTCTGCTCATCATCGGTCTGACCACACCGTGCGCGATCCGCGCACAAACGGTACTCAAGGAGGATGCGGCGGCGAAAGTCTACGTCGCCTGGGATGACAATCGAATCCTGAGTGCCCCGACCAAAGCCGCGCGCGATCATCTCAGTCTGTCGCTGGCTCGGGCAACCTCGCACCTGGTCGAGACCAAGGACTGGCCGGAAGTGAAGATCGACAAAGCAACCGACGCGCGAACACTCGTCGATCGCTATTTCGATTACTACCCGAAAAACTTTCCCCGGACAACAGCGTTCCTCGCGGAACTCATCGAAAAACTCAATGGCGAGAAGCTGAACAAGTCCGGCATGATCAAGATCCCGCCGGTGCCTGTGAAACCACACGAAACATGGAAGAAGGCACCCATCCAATTGAGAACCTTCTCGCCGGAAGATAGTCAATATCAGTTCGTGCCATCGATGAGCGCCATCGAGATCCCCGAGGCGTTTCGCACACCCATTCCGGCGAAACAGCTCGACGCAGTCCGTGACCGCGGCGCGACCGTGGTTTCGTTCGATTCCGTAGATGCTTTCCGCAAGATCTTCACCGGCGACATCCGCAAGCAACTCGGACGCGCTCTCTTCGTCTGGGTAGGTGGACCCGAAGATGGCGATACGTCGACCTTCCCCTGGTTGCCGGTTGAGTTTTATGACGATCCTCAACCCTGCATCCCCACGCCTCCTGTATCGACCTCGTCCTATGTCGCCGCATGGAACGCGCGCCGTGCGAGTCTTTCCGACGCAGATCTCAAGGAGCGCGCCGACGAGTCACGCTTGGTCCTGGTCGACTGGGATTTCCAAAAGGGTCATGGACAAAAGGTCTTCGAGGTTGTTCAGCTGGCGTTGCGGCACTTCGGCGTTTGGGACCTGCTATCGCCTTATGTCGAACAGTTTGAGCTCAACCCGAAGCTAAACGGCGCCAAACTCAAGAACGTGCTCGCGGCGTATCGGGCGACAACTCCGGTCGCAATTGGAGAGCAACTCAAGAAATCGGAACACTGGATTGAGACATACGAACCACGCGAAGGAAACGAGCAGGATGTCGATCAAGGGATTCTCCAAGCCATCATCTGGGAACACTTCAGCAACCGGCAGGCGTGGGTAAATCTCTCCTTCAGCGTTCGAAACAAGTATGTCGACTACTACAGCTCCGTGGAGAACTCCGCGGCCTACTCCTTCGTGGCGGCAGGAAACAAACCGGAAGAACTGCCTCCGTACTTCTTCCCTCAAAACATTGCGTGGAACTACCGCGGACACTCCGTCAACGTGACCTATGGCGATCGCGACGGCACCGTTCGAGGTACGTTTGCCGCGAAAAACCCCGACTACGAGACCTCCGTCGCTCTCCTAGCCCAAGGGAGCAACTTCGCCGGCTGCTCGATTACCGCTACCGACGCCGGATCGAGTTTCGCCAGTCCGTGGGTGGCCGCTTCCGCGTGGCTGAAGCATCTCGTCGACAAGGTGCCCAATACGGACATGCGACGCACGCTAATCCAGGCCAGCCAGCCGGTACCAACGATGTCAGCGACCATTGACAGCGGTGGATATTTCGATCCCGACCTGCTGCTTGGCTTTCCCGGAAAGGGACCAGCCGGACACGCCGTTCTCCGCGACGGGACCGTCGAGCTTCTCGAAAACGTCGAGTTGAATTACACGGTCACCAACAAAAAAGGAATAGTCTCAAGCCAGACTCTCAAACTCCAACCGGAATCTACGTTCGCCGTAACTTTGGCGAAGTGCACGGCTCCATTCCCTCAGGATTCGACCTGCCTCTGGACGCGGGAGGATGACCAACCCGCGAGCTGGCCGTTGCTCGTCGACACGTTTAAGTTAAAGATTACGCCGGCTGGCGAGCCGGCTTCCGAGCTGACGGCGAAGGACTTCTTGGAACGCTATGCGTCCATCCACTTTTAAACGGAGCCGGCCCTGGGTCGTTCTGTTCGCGTCACTTTGCATCGTATCAACCTCGCTGGCGGGCGCTGATGGAGTACTCGTCATGGACGACGACGAGCGCGCCGGCATCGTTGGCGAGCCGATTCTCCAGCAGCCTCCCATACGACTGACCTCTGGCCAGCAACACAAGTTTTCAAGGCCAGGCGCAACCTTCATCGTAGTGCACCTTGCCGACATCAAGCTCCACGCGGAGGACCGCCTCCTAATTGGAACGACGGTAGAAGACCTGCAGGACGCTGCCTATCGCCTCGACGTAAGTGGTCAGGCATTTGTTGCGCCGGTGACGGGGGGCCGCGCGATCGTTAAACTCGACTGCAAGTCGGACGACTGCGCAGTCACAATCGATCGCATCATCCGCGGATTGACGCGCAAGGAACGGGATGTGCGGTCCGACGTCACCCAATTTCTGCAGGCATGCGGCGACCGCGAGCTCGACAACGCGGTCTGCTATCGTCAATCAGACCCGGAGATTTATTCGCACAGCCGCGCTGTGGCGCGGCTCATGCGCGGCGGCTCACGAGCGTGCACCGGCTGGCTCCTCGGATCGAATGGACAGCTTCTCACGAACTATCATTGCATCAAGTCGGATGCCGAGGCTGCCGCCACAACGTTCGAGTTTTTGGCAGAAGGCGACACGTGTGCGACGGAGTGTAAGGAATGGGGCGCGTGCCCCGGTCAGCTCCGGATCGCCGGAGCGACACTTATCTGGGCCGACTCCGCTCTCGACTACGCGCTGCTCCAACTGCCCGCGAAGCTGGTCTCTGATTTCGGCTGGCTGAAAGCGCGCACAAAGCCGATCTCGAAGCTCGAACAGGTTTACATCCCTCAGCATCCCGCCGCGCAGGGAAAGAAGATCGCCTTTCGCTCAGGCGCGGCCGCGGACGCAAGCGGGGACTTCTCCGGATTGGCACAAGTGAACGTCTCGCATGTATCGTCGTGCCGCTTGGCAACGACCGTCGGTTGCCTCCCATATCACGCGGATACGGAAGACGGATCATCGGGCGCGCCGGTGATTGCGCTGAGCGACCATCGGGTGATAGGGCTTCATCAATGTGCGGGGTGTCCAAACAGCGCGATCCCGATCACCGAGATCATTGCGGACTTGAAGGTCCTGAACATCCTTCCGCCGGACAGCACGGATCCTTAACTCCTCAGCCGTCGACCCCTCAAAGTTGTCGCAGCGTCAGGGTTCATCGCACCCCGCATCTGGACGATCGTGTCCCGCTGACCGGGAGCCATATAAGCACTCACTTTGTTCGATCTGAATAGCGAGCGGCGAGCGATCAACTTGACGCTTTTGAACAAAAGCGTGAAGTCGGCTCATGCGATCTCTCCCGAAGCGATCATCTTCTTCAGCGTCTTCAACCGCCGACGCGCGCTGACATGCAGGTAGACGCGTGTGGAAGCCCACGAGACATGCCCCATCCAATCCTGCATGTCCACGCCATCGAGTTCGCCCTCTCCCATGTGCATTGCGATCGAATGCCGGAGTGCATGGACGTTCTGCCGATCGAGAGGGATGCCAGCCAGTCGCGCATATTCGCGAAACAAGTGCGCGACAAGTGACGCGGAGATTGGCTGACCAACACGCTGCCGGCTTGGAAACAAGTTCCGCGTCCAGGGACCATGTGGCCGGCTTAGGTAGGTGGTCAGGAGCCGCTTCGTCGACGGGAACAGCGGGTACGGATGACTGTCGCTACCCTTCAGCCGATGGATATCAACAGTGTTCTTCCGTAGGTCGAAGTTTTCGATCTGCAGAAGGCACGCCTCGGTCCGCCGAAGGCCGTAGTGGTAGATCAGATCGAATAGCAGGCGGTCGCGAGTCTTCGCGGCGGGGATCACGCGGAAGAATCGCCGCACCTCGTCGACCGAGAGGTGCTTGATCTTGTGTTTCTGGCTAGCGGTCTTCCGTCCGCCCGTTGACCCCTTCGCCTTCATGGAAGGGGCGATCTTCACGCTTTTGTTCATTTTCGACAGGTTAGGGGTGGGCGCCGAACCGCTCACACTCTGCGCTTCGGTGGCAGTCTCGTACAGTTCGCAGCCGTAGCCCTGACGGTTCTGACGCTCGCTTCTCGCGTGTCGGCCGCAACGATCGTTACGTTCGTCGCGACGGGAAGCGGCGATACGCTCAGCGTGACGAACCCTCAACCCGCACCGGTGAGCGGCCGGATTCGGCTGATTCCGGATGCGGACTCCGCCTCCGCACCTGCCGCGCCGTTCTCCCTCGCTGCCCTCGAAACGAAGTCGTTCCCGGATGTCCTCGCGCATTTCGGAACACGGAGTGCACCCGCGATCCTCGCTATCGAGACGTCGGATGTCGTCAAGGTGTCGATGGCTCCGCTCCGCGTCGGCTTTCCCGAGCGCCACGTGATCGTGCCAATACGATTCAATCTGGAGACAGCGTCCAGCGAATCGCTCACGCTCGCCATCCTGAATGGGCTCGTGCGCGTGAATATCTACGAGCAGGGGAGCCTCGCACCACTCGTCAGCTCCACATTTGCGAGTTCCGGCGAAGAAGTCACGCGTCTCCGGCTGCCGGCGTCGATTTCCACCAGCGACGGCTATGCCGAGTTGATTCCGCTGAGCGGCCAGGTCGTCGGAACCGCGGTGAATCCGCCGATGCGGCGGCGGGCGGCGGACCCTCCTTCGACCGCGCTTCCGCCGCTCTCGATCACCGGCGCACCCGCATGCGAGTTTGCAGGCGGCGTGCGGGCGAGCGTGTCGCCCACGTCCGCTGCGACGTACCACTGGACGCTTGTCAATGCCACTGCACAGGGGTCAGCGGACGGAAACGCGCTCGATCTTCTGCTCGGAAGCCACGGCTATGCCTCGGTCGCGCTCGAACGGACGATGGGCGGATCGACCTCCACCACAGAGGCCGTGATCGCGATCGACGGGAAGCCCGCCTACGCAGGAAGCAGCGCGTCGTCGGTGACACTCGGCGAGGACTCCATGCTCACCTGGGAACTCGCCGGAAGCGCACCCTCGAGCCAAACGCTTACCGGCACCGACTTCGGAACGGTGACCCTCGATCCAACCGCGATCAGCTACACGTATCGCCCGACAACGGCAGGCGCGAAGACCTACATCCTCAGCGCGGACAACGCGTGTGGAAGCGGCAGTGCGTCGGGCGACTACACGGTGTCTGCCGCATGTACGACGCCGCGTATCGACTCGTTCACGAATAGCGGTGCCGTCTGTGCGGGGAACTCCGTGCAACTCAGTTGGGCGACGTCAGGATCGGGGACGGTCATGATTAGCAACGGGATTGGAGCCGTTCCGGCGAGCGGCTCCAAGACGGTCTCGCCGACTGTCACCACACGCTACACGCTGACGAAGACATCTGCATGTGGAACGGATACGGCGACGACCACGGCTACGATCACAATGCCCAGCGTGTCGAGTTTCACGATCGACCGTAACCCCGTGCCGTATGGATGCTCCAGCACGCTGCGATTCACGGTCATGAATGGAACGAGTTGGGCGCTCACAAGTCCGCTGCACAACTCGATCACTCCCAACTCGGGAACTGGCAGCGGGAGTTTCACCGCCGTGTACGGGCTCGATGAGGCGATGGGAGATGACCCAGTGATGCTCTCCATTGCTGATGCCTGCGGAAATACGGCCACGCGCTCGCTTACGGTAAGCGGGACCGGCAAGACACCTGTCATTTCAAGCTTCACCGTACCTGCATCCGTGGCGAATGGCGCAAGTGCCCCGCTTACGTTCACGTTTACCGATGCTACGAGCTATTCGCTCATGTCGAGCCTCGGGAATGGTATCTCCCCGAAATCCGGAAATAGCACGACGGGCGGGAGTGCGACCTATACACGCGACAAGGCCGCGGGGCCGGACACGATCACGCTCGCGGTGACGGACGGATGCAATGTGACGGAGCAACGGCGCACAATTAATTGAACACCTGCCATCCGGCAAGGACGAGCGGTCACGGCGCAACCGCAACGCAGGTATTGTAGGTCCGTGCGTCGCTGACAATCAGCATATCGCTTTGATCGAAATCGCCCGGCTGCGGCGGCATGAGCGGTCCTGCCGGCCCAGAGACGCCCACGGTGAAGGGACCGCTTACGGTGTGGCGCACGACTATAGGAATGAAGCTGTACGTCACGCTTCCAGGCGTCACGGGTGAATCGAATACCACATGAAGTTGCGCATTCTCGGTGTGTTTGCAAATCATTGGTCGCTCCCCGACTGTGACCTGCCATTCCCACTCAACGTGTGCGCCGACATAATTGGGGTCGGACTTCTCGGCGCGACGGAGAATCTCTTCTGGTTGTCGGACCGTAAATACAGCCTCTGTATCACTCAGGAAGTGTTCGTCAGTAACCCCATTGCTGGATATCGGTGGCGTATCGAGACGAAGACGTTCCGGCAGTCGCCCGTCTGGTGTTTCGTTTGTAACCGTCCATTCATTGATCCAACGCTTCACATGCTCGATAACCTTCCCGTGCGCGTCGCGAAGCGGCAAGGCAAAGAACACGGATGCCGCTAAAAAGAGCACCCCGATAAAGCATGCGAATGCCTTGACAGTAAAGGCGACACCCTTGACCAAGATAACGGCGCTTCGTGCTATCGGATCGCCATTCCGTGCCCCAGCAAGGATGAGTTCCGCCAACTCCATGTAGGGCACATGGAAATGCTTCGTCTCCTCTACGATGACGCCGAGCGACAATGGCGGCACGGTTCCCGGGATCGGACGCTCGATGACACAACGACGCCCGACATCGACGGCCAGCGAAAACCGCCGTTCGCCATCACCCCCGTCGAGATAGAACGTTACCGAGATATTTGTATCCTCCGCCGTCTGGGTCGCGTGCGCGCCGATCACGCTCCGCCAGTCGAACACCATTTGGGAGATGGTCCGCTTCTGCGCGGTAATGTTGCCGGTGACGCGACGGGCGGCCGCAGGGCCGATCAGATGCGGAAGGAGGGCGATGATTTCCTCGTCGCTCGCGACGACAATGACGGGTGAGGCCGACTTCGCCATCCACATCGCCATCCGTACATAGATCGCGCGTACGAGGTCACCCTTCGGACCGCTCCCAATCGCACGACCTGAACGCGCCGTCTTCCGCGTTCGGTGCTCTTTCCTCCCGGATTTGCGCCGCTTCTCATTCTTGTTTTCGCTTGGCCGTAGACTCAAAAGCCCAAGTTCACCAGCTGCCGATGACACGTATTCAGGCAGCTTCCTGAGGACGTCGGCGCGCTCCGCTGCGCTGACATTCGCGACGTTCGCGACTTTGGCGACAAGGCTCTTAGCCATTCCCGTTCGGCGCCTTCGGAAACCATTTCGACGGCCTCACGCTCGTTCGTGAAATTGCGCGATTTCAAAAGTGCTCGTTGAAATTGAACCACGAACGACAAACCGAACTAGAACGCCCGCGATCGGAGACGCGTCCCATCGTTCACCACGTTCAAGCAGAGAGAGAGAAGTCTCTCTGCTTAGCGGAACGGACGCAACGCGCCAGCACCGATCGGAGGGCGACTGGAGGAATCTTTGCGAAAGACCAATCAACCACCCGACACTGAAGGTGTAGAGAATCGCAGCGAGTCTGTCAATACCGATGAGGCTGACGCTACAGGGAAGCGCTTGCCCCGCAGCAGTGACACGCGCTGCCGGCCGTGCGGCTGTGTTCCTCCCGACGAACGTTCGAAGTGCGTCGTCCGGAAACGCGGGGGAGTGGATCGAGTGGAGATCTCGTTTCCGCCCGGCTCCATGGGAGGCGAGATGCGGCCCTTCCTCGATCAAACGACGCGGGAAATTCACTGGATCGAATGCGCCTGCGACGGAGGGGGGGATGGAAGTCAGCGGCGCCCCGTTCCGCTCGCGAGTTTTCTATGTGCAATCCATGCCGCGGCGTTTCTGGGTGTGAAACGCTCGACGCTCTACGCATGGGCGACCTTCCTCGAATCGACCGACAATCGTGGATCGCGTCTCATCTTCTGGACCGATGCGCTCGTGAATGACGACATCCCCGAGTTTGAGAGCCGCATCCCGCATCGTGCCGACGTCGCGAGTGAACGGTTGGATCGTGCGCTGAGCGGAGAAGTGCTTCGCCGCGGCAGGCATGCAAAGGGCTGTTTGAAAACCCACCCCGAAGCGCGATGCACCAGACCGCCGAATCCCGACAGTCTCCGCCGTCGTTCGCAGCAGTGGCGTCGCGACCTCGGCAAGAACCGGAAGAAGTAGCCCTCGGCGGGTGGGAAGCCGACTCGATGGTGTGAGGTTTGGTGTGAGACGGAACCGGTCGAAAACGCTCCCAATCCGCGCAATTCCGTCGAACATTGGCTGTCGCCAGAAACAGAAAGAGCCGCGGGATAACCGCGGCTCTTTCAAGTAGTTGGATTGGTTGCGGGGACAGGATTTGAACCTGCGACCTTTGGGTTATGAGCCCAACGAGCTACCAGACTGCTCCACCCCGCGACAAAAAGGAATCGCGATTATCGCGACCGGACGCTTGCGCGTCAAGGACCTCTTCCAACTGGCCTTGCGGTAACGTTATTCCGAAATGAAGCGTATCGCGCTGGTGACGGGATCGACTCGCGGGATCGGACGCGAAGTGGCGCGGCAGCTCGAGGCTCGGGGGGACGAAGTCATCGTCGTCGGGCGGAAGGAGCTGGAGATCTCGGACGAGCGCTCGGTCGATGCGATGGGGGGGCGGGTGGAGCGCGAATTCGGGCGGCTCGACGTCCTGGTGAACAACGCGGCGATCCTGCTCGATGAGGGGAAGAGCATCGTCGACGTCGATCCTCGCGAGTTCGAGGAGACGTGGCGGGTGAACGTCCTGGGCGCGTTCCTGATGACGAAGCGATTTGCGCCGCTGCTCCGGAATAGCGGGCATGGGCGGGTGGTGAATGTGTCGTCGGGCGCGGGGCAGCTCTCGTCGATGGCGAGCTACGCGCCGTCGTACTCGACTTCAAAGGCGGCGCTGAACGCGATCACGATCCTCTTCGCGAACGCGCTCCGTCGCGATCGGGTGCTGGTGAACTGCGCCGATCCGGGGTGGGTGCGCACCGACATGGGCGGATCGGCGGCGCCGCGCAGCGTGGAACAGGGGGCGGACACGATCGTCTGGCTGGCCACGCTTCCGGACGACGGGCCGACCGGCGGCTTCTTTCACGATCGCAAGAAGATCGCGTGGTGAAGCTGGCACGGATCGTTCTACGCTCGCGTTCGCAACGATGAAGCCCTTCTCTTTCGTTCTCGCTCTCTTTTTCATCGCCACGACCGCAATCGCCTCGGCGGTGCCGGGCGTTCGCGCGGAGATGCTCGGCAGCACGGCCGGGTTCGCCAGCTCGATCGCGGTCGACTCTCACGGCAACATCTACTACACGACCACCGCCGGCTCGCTCTTCCGCTTCGACGTCCCGACGAAGCAGAGCCTCGCGATCGCGCAGGTCGACACGGTCGGCCTCGGCGATTCGGGACTCCTCGGCATGGCCCTGCTGGACGACCAGACCGCGGTCGTGCACTACACGACGCCCGGCCAGACCTACGACGTGATCTCGAAAATCGATCTGACGACCGGCGCGGAGACCGAGCTGCATCGCTTCGTCGCCGACATCACGCTGCCGGGACGCAGCACGTCGGGCGAACATCACGGCGGAAATCCGAGCGTCGCGGCAGACGGCTCGGTCTTCGTCGGCATCGGCGATTACGGCGGCGGCTTGATCGCGTCGATGCCGGAGTGGAACGCCGGCAAAGTCTGGCGGATCTATCCCGACGGCACGGCGGAGCAGTTCGCGCGCGGCGTGCGCAATCCGTTCGACATGGCGTTCGACGTCACGCGCCAGCGGCTCTTTCTTCCGGACAACGGCGCGGCGGTGGACGACGAGCTCAACCTGATCACGTTCGGCGCGAATTGCGGCTGGCCGTTCACCGCGGGGAAGGGACCGGCGGTCGACGGAGGCACGTCGCCGCTGTACGTTTTTTCGCGCATTGTGGCCCCTACAGGGGTCGTGCAGCTCAGCGGACACAACCGGATGTTCCGCACCGGCTACCTCATCGGTGCGTTCGTCTCCAAGGCGATTTACTGGATTCCGGATATCGACATGCGGCCTCTGCCGGATCCGATTCCTCTCATACAAGGCGAAACGCCGTTCGTGATCGACATCGCCGAGGGGTCGGACGGGGAGATTTATTTCACAACGGGCAATGCGATCTACCACCTCGCAATTACGGCCCCAAGATTGCGTGCTGTACGAGCGGGAGGTCAATGAACATGTATCAATATCGACGCACGCTCAGCGCTGTGCTCGTCACGCTGATGCTGACGCCGGCGATCGCGCTGGCGCAAACGAAGGTCAAGCCAGGTTTCAATCTATTTTCCGCGGAACAGGACGTCGAGGTCGGACAGCAGTCGGCGGTGCAGGCCGAGCAACAGTTGCCGATCCTGCGCGACGCCACTGTTCAGAATTACGTGAACCGTATCGGACAGAATCTGGCGCGTAATGCCGGCGGTCCGAATTTCCAGTATCAATTCCGCGTGGTCAATGCGTCGGACATCAACGCCTTCGCGCTGCCGGGCGGCTACGTCTACGTCAATCGCGGCGTGATCGACCAGGCGCGCAATGAAGGCGAAGTCGCCGGCGTACTGGCCCACGAGATCGCGCACGTCGCGCTCCGTCACGGTACGCACCAGGCCTCGAAGGCCTATGCCGCACAGGCCGGACTCTCGATTCTCGGCGGCATCCTCGGTGGGAAAGTCGGTGCCGGGGCGGCGAACATCATCAATGCCGTCGGCGGATTCGGCCTGAACGTCGTCTTTCTGAAATACAGCCGCGACCTCGAGACGCAGGCCGACGTGCGCGGATCGCAGATCCTCGCGGACACCGGTTATTCGCCGGCCGACATGGTGAATTTCTTCCACACGCTCGAATCGGTCGACAAGTCGAAGAAGACGAACTGGCTGTCGGATCACCCGGCGCCGCCCGACCGTATCGCGCGCATTCAGAAGGAATCGCAGATGCTGCACGTCAGCCAGACGCCGACGACGAACGTCGCCGAGCTGCGGCAGGTGCAGTCGCGCATGGGCAGTTCCGGCGCGGCGATGACTTCCGAGCAGATCGCGCGCTCCGGACCCTCGACCCAGCGTACGCGTCCGGCGATGACCAGCAGCGCGAGCGAGATCAATGTCGCCGCACCGTCGACGTCGTTGCGCTCGTACACGGCCCGTTCCGGCCTGTATCGCGTTTCGTTCCCGTCGAACTGGCAGGTGTATGAAGAAGGCTCGACCGGCGCGACGATTGCGCCGCAGGGGGGCATCGGCGAGATCAACGGACGCACCGAGGTCGTTTACGGCGCGGTCATCAATCACTACGACCCGTTCAATAACGGGCAGGGGCAGCGGTACCTGCGCGGCGGCGGAACCGCCAGCATCTCACTCGACAACGCGACGAACGACCTGCTCAATCAGATCGTGCAGCAGAGTCCTCATCTGAAGGTGATCAGCGGATCGGCGCAGCGGCTCAACCTGGATGGCGGTCAGGCCATCGCGGCGAGCCTGCGCGGCACGAATCCGAACACCGGCATCAACGAGCGCGTGACGGTCGTGACGCGGCAGCTCGCGGACGAGCATCTCGTCTACCTGCTGTTCGTGACGCCGAATCGCGACGCGAGCAAGTATCAGAGCACGCTGAACGCGATGATCCGGTCGATCGACGTGAACGAGGGCGCGCATCACTGACCGAGTTGGCAGGGGGCAGTTGGCGGTTGGCAGGAGGTTGCGGCCAACTGCCAACGGCCAGCGGCCAACGATCCCGGGATGACAACGCGTATCATCGTTGTTACTCGCGATCGAACGGAGGAATTCACGAATGTACGATGAAATGATCGTTGCGCCGATGCGGCAGGAGCTGGCGCGACTCGGCATCCAGGAGACGAAGACCGCCGCGGACGTCGACGCGGTCCTCGGCGAGAAGAAGGGGACGGTCCTCGTGGTCGTCAACTCGGTTTGCGGCTGCGCGGCGGGCATGGCCCGTCCCGGCGTCGCGATGGCCGTGCGCCACGGCGTTCTTCCCGACAAGATGATCACCGTCTTCGCCGGCAACGACCGCGAGGCGACTGCTCGTGCCCGCGAGTATTTCGTCGGCTACCGCCCGTCGTCGCCCGCCATCGCGCTGATCCGCGACGGTGAAGTGGTGAAGATGCTCGAGCGCTGGAACATCGAAGGCCGCTCGCCGGAGCAGATCGCCGGCGAACTGACCGCCGCGTTCGACCAGTTCTGCGCCAAAGCAACGGTCTGAGAATCTTTCACGATGTGAACGAGCCCGCCAGCGATGGCGGGCTTTTTGTTTATGTGCCTCGGCATGACTGACTTCGAGGATCGTGTGCGGAGAATGGCGAGAGAGGCGATGAGCGAGCTCGGACGGTCGGGCGACGACATCGCGGACGTCACCGAGCCGCCCGGCGCCGACTATTGCGTGATCACATTCACCGATCCCGGGCACAAGCCGATCGAGATCGCGAAGCCGCTCGGCGCGGGCGAATCGCAGGAGCTGGACGACATCCGGCGCGCGCTGCAGTACCGGTTCGGGACATAGTTGCACCCCTGGGTCAATAAGAGGATGATTTCCGGAAACAGGAGATGTCCGGATGAAACGACTGATTCCATTCATCATTCTCTTTGTAGCGCTCGTTCTGGTTCCGACGAACGGCGTCCGTGACGCGAAGGCCGACCTTTGCGTCTATCCGCGCATCACGATCGTCAACTACTGGGGCTGGACCACGAACAACGTGACGCAATGCGCCGCCGTGATCAGTCCGCCGTGTCTCCCCGGCTGCTCCACGATCATCGGGCAGACGACGTACTACTGCGACGGCTCGAGCTACTCGTGGGGGATGACCTGCGAGCCGGACAACGGCTACAACCAGACCGTCACGTACGGCGACGACTGCGATTGCGGCCCCGACGAGCACTGAGCGCGGAGCACGTGGATCAGAGGTTCACCCGCGAGAGATCTATGTCGCCCAGACGGCAGCTAGCTCCGACGGAGCACAAGCCCAAGAAATTCGTACTTACCCCACAAATAGATCTGGTAGAACGCCGCCGAGTTCATCATCAATTGCGACGTGACGGAGGACTCGAAATCCCGGTCCTCGCTCAAATAGCTGAGCGTTCGTGGTGAACATGGCTTCCGGCAACAGGTTGTGTTTCGCTGGCGGCACCGCCAACACGATGTAGCACTCGTTGAGTGGCGACGAAGGAAATGCCGCGTACGAGCTTTTCGATGTATCGACGTAACTCGTCCCACTCGACTCGATCGATTGCATATCCCTGTTCGCTCGGTGGCCCGATCGTGCCAATGTTGGGCAGAACCGTTTCCGGTTGATCTACGTTGTCCATGTGCTTGAGGCGATTCCGCACACGCTCTAGTGCAGCTACGCGATGGGCTCGATCCTTCGGATTTTTAGCCGCACGAGGATCGAAACTTCGAAGGGCTCTTTCACCGACGCCTTCACCGCCGACGATCCACGGTTCTACACCGAGGGCAAGTCGTTGAAACAGCGATCGTTCCAGCTTGCCATATTCACTGTTGCATTTCCTGCAGGCTGGTGCGCGCCACTTCTCCAGATTCAACGGCGTTGAATCGGAGTACCAGGATTCGGGCGGAACATGATCATTCGTAAGCTCCTCCGCGTATTCGCGGCAGTGAATGCAGTATCCCGCACCGAAGTCCTTCGACATACTTGCTGATTCTAACAATCCGCCATGAGGCTTGACGCGCCTGCTCGTTGCACAACGCGCCTGAAGTAGGTCCGTAGTGCGGCTAACTAAGAGGTCGTCTTGCGCCGCCCCTTCTTGACCGGCATCACGACTTCCGCCGCGACCTCGTTCACGCTCGGCGCGTAGAACGAGCGTCCGCGGACGTTCTCGTCGACGACGATGCCGTGCATCAGCGGCGGGAACGCGCGCTGATCGCAATCCATCCGCTCGCAGAGGCGGCACGTCGTGCCGATCGGCACGGCGGCGTCGAGGTTGTCGAGGTCGTAGCCGTCGCCGTAGACGATCTTGCGCGCGTCGCTGACCGGACAGCCGATGCCGACCGCCATCAATGCATCGCCCGAGGTGTAGCCGAAGCTCTTGCGGATGGTGCGCGCGACGCAGAAGTACGCCGTGCCGTCGGGCATCTTCGAGAGCTGTGTCCGCACGCGTCCCGGCGTGAGGAACGCGGCGTGGACGTCCCAGCGCGGACACGAACCGGAGAAGCGCGCGAAGCGGATGCCGGTGCCGCTGAACCGCTTGGAGATGTTGCCCGCGATGTCGACGCGGACGAAATGGAACGGCACGCCCGAAGCGCCCGGCTTGCGGAGCGTGGTCAAGCGATGGCAGACCTGCTCCCAACTCGCAGTGTAGTGGTGCTGCATCAGCTCGATGTCGTAGCGCACTTCCTCGGCGAATCCGAGGAAGTCGTCGTACGGCATCAGGAACGCGGCGGCGAAGGAGTTCGCGAGCGCAATGCGGCAAAGCTTCACGGAATCGGGCGTGGTGAGGTGCGACTGCGAGCGCGCGATCACCGCGTCGATCACCGCGGCGGCATCGAGCAATCCAATCTGATGCGCGAGCTGGAAGTGCCGGCTCCACGGCGGCAGCACCTCGGAGAGCGACAGCTCGCGCTGCTCGGGATCGTAGCGGCGCACGGTGACGCGATCGCGGCCGACCGGTGTGAGGCGCACCGTGATGCCGTGAGCCGCGCGGAGGTAATCGATCATCGAGCCGTACGGATCGGCGCGATCGAATTTCGCGCGGCGCGCGAGGTCTTCCGCCGCCACCTCGAGCTCGGGGAAGTAGTTCATGTTGTGCTGCACGACGTCGTTCACTTCCTCGGACGGCAGGTGCGCGGGATTGAGGCCGTGGAAGTCGCGGCCGTCGTACACCTTTGTCGCCAGCGCGCGCACGGAGTCGGTCTGCGCGCGATAGGCGTGATAGAGCGCGATGATCGCGCGCGACGCGGTGCCGTTCTCCGCCAGCTCGCGCACGTCGTTCGTTGTCAGCGCGTGCTCTTCGAAAAGCGGATCGCCGAAGATCTCCTGCAGATCGGCGGCGAGCCGCGACTGGCTGTCGTCGGCGAAAGAGATCAGATCGACGTTGAACATCTGCGCCGCGCGCACCAGGAGATGCGCGGGCAGCGGACGCTGGTTATGCTCGATGAGGTTCAGATAGCTCGGCGAGATCTCGAGCCGCGCCGCGAGGTCGGTCTGGGTGAGGCCTTCCTTGCGGCGAAGGCTGCGAACTTTCGAGCCGAGCTTCAGCGACATCTCAATGCCTCCCTGGTCTGCGGCGGCCGCCGACGATCACCGCGGCCGTCGCCGACTGCGCGCTGCCGCATGCGTCGATCGCTTCGACCCAGTAGCTCGTCGACTGCGCAAGAGGCGGCGTGGTGTACGAGGGCGACGTGCCGGAGGCAGCGAGCTGCGTGCGCTCGCCGGTGTGCCCTTCGTACCAGTCGTAACGGATCGCGGTGCCGGAAGCCTCGACCGTCAGCGTGGCGCGTCCGCCCGACTCGATCCTCGTGGTCTGGGGAGAGCGCGTGATCGACGGAGCTCGTTCCTCCTCGATCACCGCTTCGCCGGCCGCAGTGCCGCTGCAGTGCGCGTCGGAGACGGTTGCGATCGTGTAGGTCTCCGATCCCGACACGATCACCGTGCGCGACGTCGTGTTGGCGTTGATGTTGTTCTGCGCCACGCCGTCGGACCAGGTGATGTCGAACGGCGGAGTGCCCTGCAGCGTCACCGGAATCGTGATCTGGCTGCCGGCGCAGGCCGACTCGTGCGAATCGAGGATGGCGCGCGGACCGCTCACCGTCACCGTCTCGGCATCGCTCGCCACGCACGTCGTCCCCGACTTCGTGACTTCGAGAGAGACCGTGACGTCGCCGTCGCCGGCCGGCACGTATTGAATCGACGACGTGCCCTGGCCGAGCATGATCTGGCCGTGCGTGACCGACCAGGTGTAATGCGCGCCCGGCCCCTGATCGGCGGTCGACGCATTGGCGGCGATGCCGGGGCAGGCCGCGGCGGGAGTGGCGATGTTCGCCGCGACTCCCGGCTCGATCGCGATCTCGGTCACCGCGTGCGACGTGCAGCCGCTCGAGGTGTAGGTCGCGTCGATGAAGACGTCGAGCGGACCGGATGGGATGGCCGGCGCGACTTCGACCGTTGCCGTCCCCTGACCGCTCACGACCTGGCCGTTGAACGTCGACCAGACGATGTTGGAGTAGGCGCCGGGGTCGTTCAGCGTGACCGTCGCGGTCCCGCCGCAGAGGTGTGTCGTCGATGGGCTCAACTGCGGCTGCGGCGCCGGTTTCACGTCCACCACCGTGATCGCCGACGCGCTGCATCGATTCGTGTTGGTGACGTTGAGGAAATACGTGCCGGGCATTGGCGGATGCGGATTCGCGTCGCCCAGGAAATTGAACCAGCCGCGGGGCCCGGTCCAGTCGTAGCGCGTGACGTTGTCCTGGCTCGGGACGGCGTAGAGGTAGACGCTCGGATCGCCATTCGGACACATCGGTCCGGTGTTGCCGGCGGTGACCGTGAACTCCGGACAGTTGACGTAAAACGACGTGCTGTAGCCGGTCGAACCGTCGTCGGCCCGTTCCGCCGTGATCACCTGATGCTGGCCCTCGTTTGCCGCCGGCGAAAAGGTGTGCACGCCGGCGTCGGTAGCGGTGTACGTGTAGTCGGGAAGACCGGTGATGCCCGAGGTGTAGCGGAAGTGGACCGTGCCGGTGAAGCCCGGCACGACGTTCATGTCGGCATTGCGTGCGTAGACGGTGAGCGGGAACGCCTCGGCGCGGTTCACCGGGTCGGGATTCTCGAACGTGAAGCCGCGCACGATCGACGGATTCCATTTCACCGTCGAGGGACCGGCACCGATGATCGACGCATTGGCGGCGTCGCGCACGGTCACGCTCTGGTTCGCAGTGTCGAAGCCGCGGCCCGAGGTCTGGAACGTCCCGGTGAAGGTGTGCGTGCCGGCGTCGGCGGGCGTGAACGTGTAGTCGAACGGGAACGGGGTCGCCGCGGGATCGGTGCTGGCGACGTGGACCGTGCCGGTGTAGGCAGTGTCGACGGCCCCGCCGTTCATGGCAGAGATCGTGAAGTTGAACGAGTCGCCGGTGACGGTGTGAGCGGGAATCGCAACCTCGAAACCGGTGGCGCCGGCAGCCTGTAACGCGAGTGAAAAAACAGCGACAGCGAACAAGGTCCTCATGGTCGTGCCTCGCTGGTCCCAATTCTCCTACCAACGCGGTTTTTTACAAAACTTTTCGTTGTTACTTTTTTACTTTTACAGTCGTTGACTGCGTAACTATCGAAACAGGCGCTACTTATTGACGATTGGCAGGGTGAATGCTCATCATTTTACAGAATGACGAACGCAATGACGGCCACCGACGTCGAGCTCCGTGGAACATCCCTTCCTGAATGGGAAGCAGTTCTCACGCCGGACGCTCTGAGCTTCGTCGCGCTGCTGCAGCGCGAATTCAATCCGCGGCGCGAAGAGCTGCTGGCGAAGCGCCAGGAGCGGAAGCAGCGCCTCGACGCCGGCGAGCTCCCCGACTTCCTCCCCGAGACGCGTGAGATCCGCGAAAGCGACTGGACCGTTGCGCCGATCCCGCGCGACCTCCTCGACCGCCGCGTCGAGATCACCGGGCCGGTCGACCGGAAGATGATCATCAACGCCCTCAACTCCGGCGCGAACGTCTTCATGGCCGACTTCGAAGACGCGAACTCGCCGACCTGGGCGAACAACATCGAAGGGCAGCTCAACCTGATCGACGCGGTCCGGCGCACGATCACCTTCGAGTCCGCCGGCAAGCAGTACAAGCTGAACGAAAAGATCGCGACGCTGCTCGTGCGGCCGCGCGGCTGGCATCTCGTCGAAGAGCACGTGTATGTCGACGGCAAGCCGGTCAGCGCGTCGCTCTTCGATTTCGCGCTCTTCTTCTTTCACAACGCGAAGGAGCTGCTCGCGCGCGGCAGTGGTCCGTACTTTTACCTGCCGAAGATGGAGTCGCACCTCGAAGCGCGGCTCTGGAACGACGTCTTCGTCCGCGCGCAGCAGGAGCTCGGCATCCCGAACGGATCGATCCGCGCCACGGTGCTGATCGAGACGATCCTCGCCTCATTCGAGATGCACGAGATCCTCTGGGAGCTCCGCGATCACTCCGCGGGCCTCAACTGCGGACGCTGGGATTACATCTTTTCGTTCATCAAGAAATTCAGGGCGCGGCCCGATTTCATCACGCCCGACCGCGCGTCGATCACGATGGACAAGGCGTTCCTCGCCGCGTACGTCGACCTGCTGATCGAGACCTGCCACCGCCGCGGCATCCACGCGATGGGCGGCATGGCGGCGTTCATCCCGATCAAGAACGATCCGGCGGCGAATGACGCTGCGATCGAAAAAGTGCGCGCCGACAAGTTGCGCGAAGTACGCGCGGGTCATGACGGCACGTGGGTGGCGCATCCGGGACTGGTGCCGGTGGCGAAGGATGTGTTCGATGAGCACATGCCGGATGCGAATCAGATCGGGGTGCGCGGGCACGCGGGCACGCGGGCGGCGGATTTGCTGCGTATCCCGGAAGGCCCGATCACCGAGAAGGGCGTCCGCCAGAACATCAACGTCGGGATTCTCTACCTCGCCTCCTGGCTCGACGGCCACGGCGCGGTGCCGCTCTACAACCTGATGGAAGACGCGGCGACCGCGGAGATCTCGCGCACGCAGCTCTGGCAATGGCTGCATCACGACGCGACGCTCGACGACGGACGTCCGTTCACGCGCGAGCTGTACGAACAGATCCGCGATGAAGAGCTGCGCTCGATCGGCGAGCGGCCGCACGTGGACACGGCGGCAGGCATCTTCAATCGATTGATTCTCGATGACCAACTGGCAGATTTCTTGACGATTCCGGCCTATCAGGAACTGATTAAAGGAGAGTAACGAATGGCCAAGCTCAAGGCAGTACGCGACCCGCAGAAGATCGAACGTGACTGGGAATCGAACCCGCGCTGGGACGGCATCACGCGCACGTATTCGGCCGATGAAGTGCTCAAACTTCGCGGCTCGATCGACATCGAGTACACGCTGGCCGAGCTCGGCGCGGATCGCCTCTGGCGCCTGCTCCAGGAAGAGCCGTACGTCGCGGCCCTCGGCGCGTTGACCGGCAACCAGGCCATTCAGCAGGTTCGCGCGGGACTGAAAGCCATCTACCTCTCCGGATGGCAGGTCGCGGCCGACGCGAATCTCTCCGGCCACATGTATCCCGATCAGAGCCTCTATCCCTCGAACTCCGTGCCGCAGGTCGTGAAGCGGATCAATCAGGCGCTGCAGCGCGCCGATCAGATCGAGTGCGCGGAAGGAAAGAGCTCGACGTACTGGTACGCGCCGATCGTCGCGGACGCCGAGGCAGGTTTCGGCGGCTGCCTGAACGTCTTCGAGCTGATGAAGATGATGATCGAGTCGGGCGCCGCGGCGGTCCATTTCGAAGACCAGCTCGCGTCCGAAAAGAAGTGCGGACACCTCGGCGGAAAAGTCCTGGTGCCGACCTCGCAGTTCATCCGCACGCTCACCGCGGCGCGGCTCGCGGCCGACGTCTGCAACGTGCCGACGCTCATCGTCGCGCGCACCGACGCCGGCTCGGCGACGCTGATGACCAGCGACGTCGACGAGCGCGACACCGAGTTCCTCACCGGCGACCGCACGAGCGAAGGCTTCTACGGCATCACCGGCGGCATCGAGATGGCGATCGCGCGCGCGCTTGCGTACGCGCCGTACGCCGATCTGCTCTGGATGGAGACGTCGACGCCCGACATCGACGAAGCGCGGCGCTTCGCCGAGGCGGTGCACGAGAAGTTCCCCGGCAAGATGCTGGCGTACAACTGCTCGCCGTCGTTCAACTGGGCGAAGAAGCTCGACGCCGAGACCATCGCGTCGTTCCAGCAGCAGCTCGGGGAGCTCGGATACAAGTTCCAGTTCGTCACGCTGGCCGGCTTCCATGCCCTCAACTACTCGATGTACGAGCTCGCGCGGACGTATCGCGACGAGGGGATGACCGCTTACTCGCGCCTGCAGCAGGCGGAGTTCGGCGCGGAGAAGGACGGCTACACCGCGACGCGCCATCAGCGCGAAGTGGGCACCGGATATTTCGATGAAGTGGCGAAGATCGTGAGCGCCGGTCAGTCGTCGACCATCGCGCTCGAAAACTCTACGGAAGCGGCGCAGTTTTAATGGAGGCACGTGTCATGGATGAAGTCCGTCAATTTGGCCGGGATGATGACCAGTGGTGGATTCCGGACGACGAGCGCGAGCTCTTCGTCGCTCCGGACGATGAAGTTCCGTTCCACGTTCCCCGGGATTAGGCGAGAGGGCGGCGGGCGTTCTGAAGCCCGCCGCCATGCTCGGATTCTTCCTCTTCCTCGCGCTCTCCAAACCGCCTGACCTCAAAACGCCGCCGCGCGAGAACACGCGCGTGCTCCGGCCGGGCAGCGGCAGGATCCATCCGACGACGAACGACCTTGTCAAGGTTCGCTACATCGTGTGGGATCTCGACGGCAACGTCGTCGACCAGGTGAACGATCCGGGCTGGACGATCGTCGACCTGAAGGACACCACCGCGGCCTGGCGCGACGACATCGTGAAGATGGTGGCCGGCGAGCAGCGCCGCACCTGGATGCCGGCGATCGAGAGCGTCACCGACACGGAGCTGGTCGAGATCATCGCCCGTCCCGTGACGCCGGACGACGTCGCGGCGCCGCCGGCTGATGCGATCACCACGAAATCGGGTCTCGCGTACAAGATCCTCCATCAGGGCCCCGGCAAGATGCATCCGAAGCCGGGCGATCGCGTGCTCGTGAGCTACACCGGGTGGACCCCCGATGGAAAGGTCTTCGACAGCTCGGCGATCCGCGGCAATCCCGCGGTCGACCTTCCGGTCAGCGGCGGGATTCCGGGCTGGCTCGAAGCGATTCAGCTTCTGACCGGCGGCACGAAGGCGCGCTTCTGGATGCCGCCGAAGCTCGCATTCGAAGGCGATCCGACGAAGCCGCAGAGCATGATGGTGTTCGACATCGAGCTGTTCACCGTGAGCAGCGAGATCATGCCGAAGCGCGGCCAGCGCCGTCCCGTGCCGGGAGCGCCGCCGCAGATTCCCCAGTTGCCACCACTACCGCCAGGAGTGCATTGAATGATGTTGCTGACGATCGTTGCCGCAGTTGCCCTGTCGCTGCAACCGCCGCCCGATGCCGAGGTGTTGTCGGACGATGTGTCGACCCAGACGCTCGTCGCCGGAAAAGGAACCGCGCATCCGGAAACATCCGACTACGTGCGGCTGCACTACACGCTCTGGTCGCTCGAGGGAAAGAAGCTCGATGAAGTGGCCGATCCGCGCGTCGGCATCGTCTCGGTGAAGAAGCTGAGCGCCGGCTGGCGCGAGGTGGTCGAGAAGATGGTCGAAGGCGAGCAGCGCCGCGCCTGGATTCCGGGCGAGAAGCTGATCATCGACACGGAGCTCGTCGGCATCGTGCATCCGCCCGCCACGCCCGCCGATCTCGCCGCGCCGCCCGCCGACGCGACGAAGACGAAGTCCGGTCTCGCGTACAAAGTGCTCGTGCCCGGCACAGGCGACAAGCAGCCGTCGCGCCGCAGCAAAGTCCGCGTCCACTACAGCGGCTGGACCACCGACGGCAACATGTTCGACAGCTCCGTCATCCGCGATCAGCCCGCGGAGTTTCCGGTCGACGCAGTCATTGCCGGATGGACCGAGGGGCTGCAGTTGATGACCGTCGGTGAAGTCGTCCGCTTCTGGATCCCCGCGAAGCTGGCGTACGCGGGGGACGCGTCGAAGCCGCAGGGGATGCTGGTGTTTGATATTCAGTTGATTGAAGTGAGATAGCAGATAGCGGATAGCAGATAGCAAACGGCTTCACTGCTATCTGCTATCTGCCACTGCTATCTATTCCGAAGCAATCTGCTTATTCGCCACCAGCGCACTCGACGTATCCACCATCCGCAGCAGCTCCTCGCGATACCCATCGATATCCGCGCCGCGCGCGCCGCGCACGAGTGACGTGACGTCGGCGAACGACGCCGAGCCTTTGTGCGGCGAGTTCCGCAGCAGCATCCCGAGCTCGGCGACGGCGGCGGCGAACTTCATGTCGGCCGAGGCCGCGTACTCGCTCACGCCTTCGTCGTTGACCGCGCCGGTGAGCAGCTTGCTCGTCTCGCCGTGCGGCTCTTTGTAGCGCAGGCGGACCGTGGCGATCTGTCCCTTCGCGTTCGACGTGGGGACGATCTCGTACAGCGCGGTCACGGAGTGGCCGGCGCCGAGCTCGCCCGCGTCCTTCGTGTCGTCCTCGAAATCCTTGTTCTCCAGCGCGCGATTCTCGTAGCCGATCTGGCGATACGACTCGACGTGCGCCGGATCGAACTCGATCTGCACCTTCACGTCCTTGGCGATCGTCACCAGCGTGCCGGTCAGCTCGCTCTTGAACACCTTCTCCGCTTCTTTCATCGAGTCGAGGTAGGCGTAGTTGCCGTTCCCCTTGTCGGCGAGCATCTCCAGCATGTCGTCACGATAGTTGTCGTCGCCGACGCCGATGGTGGTGAGGAAGATGTTGTGCTGCCGTTTCTCCTCGATCAGCGTCTGCAGCTCTTCGAGCGAGGAGACGCCGACGTTGAAGTCGCCGTCGGTGGCGAGGATGACGCGGTTGTTGCCGTCCTTGTGAAACGACTGCTCCGCCATCTTGTACGCGAGCTCGATCCCTTCCGCGCCCGCGGTGGAGCCGCCGGCGTTGAGGCGGTCGAGCGCGGCGGTGATCGTCGCCTTGTCGGCGCCCGACGTCGGCGGCAGCACGACACCCGCCGCTCCCGCGTACACGACGATGGCCACGGTGTCCTCGGGGCGCAGCCGGTTCACGAGCAGGCGGAACGCCGATTTGATCAGCGGGAGCCGCTGCGGCGGCTGCATCGAGCCGGAGACGTCGAGCAGGAAGACGAGGTTGTTCGGCGCCATCTTCCACTCATCGAGATTGCGTCCCTGCAGCGCGACGCGCATCAGCCGGTGCTTATTGTTCCACGGGCATCCCGAGACCTCGGTGGTGATGGTGAAGGGATCGTCCCCCTTCGGCTGCGGCAGGGCGTAAGCAAAGTAGTTGACCATCTCCTCGATGCGCACGGCATCGGGCGGCGGGTACTGGTTGTTGTTGAGGAAGCGGCGGATGTTCGCGTACGACGCGCGGTCGACGTCGATGGAGAAGGTCGTCAGCGCCGCGCTCTTCGTGTCGAAGAAATCGTGCTCGACGAGCTTCGCGTACGACGGCTGCGGGACTTCCTCCACTCCGACGACACCACCCGGAACACCGCCGACCACCCCGCCCACCACCCCGCCCACGACGCCGCCGGCCACGCCGCTCTGCGCGTAGAGGCCTCCGGCGCGCATCGGCGGCGGGGGCGGTGGCGGGGCAGGCGCGGGCAACGACGTCGGTTCCGGCGCGTCGCTGCGCGCGGCTGCTTTCATGCGCTCGATGACTGTCGGCGGCTTCGTCGACGCCAGTCCGCCGGAGCCTGACTGTTCCTCGTGCTTGCACGAGATGAGGATCGATGTGATGAGTGACAGAAGAACGATCGCTGCTCGTTTCATGAATGCCTCCAAACGTTCCGTTGGATGCACGAGCAGGCGTTCAGAAAACCATTTCGTCGTCGTCGAGCCCGAAATAATGCCCCAGCTCGTGAATGACGGTCTGCCGGATCTGCTGAACGGCGTCGCGGCGATTGCGCGTCACGCGGAGGATCGGCCCGCGGAAAATCGCGATCTGGTCGGGGAGCAGCATCATGTCGTGCGTCCGCCGCGTCATCGGCGTGCCGCGATAGATCCCGAGGAGCTCGTTGGCGTCTTCCTCGAGGAGGTCGAGGTCGTCGTCCGTCGGCTCTTCTTCGACGACGACGGCGATGTTGTCGAGGAGCGACGCGAACTGCTCGGGGAGTTGATCGAGCGCTTCTTCGACGACCAGCTCGAACTCGTGGCGGGTGATCTCCTGCATGGCGGTGCGATCATAGCGAGCAAGGGGGTTCGTGATGGTCACTTTGTCGATGCTCTGGCTGCCCATACTCCTCTCCGCGGTTTTCGTGTTCATCGCCAGCAACATTCTCTGGATGGCGCTCCCGTTCTGGCATCGCCCCGACTACGGCCGCTTGACTGAAGAAAAAGCAATCCAGGACGCGCTGGTGAGCGCGAAGAGCGGTCAATACATCGTCCCGTGCGTCGATTGGAACAAAGCGACCGCCGAGGAGAAGGCGGCGATGGAGACGCGTCCGGCGGCGCTGCTGCTGGTGCGCAATCCGGGCAAATTCGCGATGGGCAAATCGCTCGGCTCGTGGTTCGCCTACGCGCTCGTGATCGCCATCTTCGTCGCGTATCTCACGGGACACACGCGCGGCGCCGGCTCGCATTACCTCGAGGTGTTCCGCGTCGCCGGCGCGGCAGCATTTCTGGCCTTCGGTTTCCGCGGCATTCCGGATGCGGTCTGGTACGGCAAGCCGTGGGTCGTCGCGTTCAAGGAGATGGTCGACGGCCTGATTTACGCGCTGTTGATCGCGGGGACGTTCGGCTGGCTCTGGCCGCGATGAAACCGCGCGGCGAGATCGCGCGTCAGACGAACATGCGAAACCTTCTTCTGCTGATCGTCGTGGCATCGAGTGCTTTTGCGCAGCCGTCGCCGCCGATGCGGGTCCGCCCGACGGGACAGCACGTCAACAATGCCGAGATGGCGATCAAGCAGGCGGTCGACGCGGCCGGCATGATGCGGAAGGCGATGGATCGCGACCTCGAAGTGCTGATGCTGCTGCGCGGCGCCGACGTCGCGCTGACCGATCCGATGCAGCCGTTGAATGCGATTCAGAAGGCATACGAGGAAGTGGACAAGGCGAAATCGCTGCGCCCCGACTTCGACGTGTACCAGGGTGTGATCAAAGTGCAGCGGGAGCTGGAGAGCGCGCGACTGAGTCCGGCGAGCGCCGATTTCGGACGTCTGCGGTCGCTCCTCGCCGAGCACGCCCTGCGCCCGGCCGCGCGCGTCGTCACGCGCAATGCGCTGCGCCTGCAGGAGGAGACGCTCGCGTGGATGAAAGTGCAGGAGCTGATCTCCGTGCACGTTCGGACGATGACCGAGATGGCCGGCGATAGCCTTCGGGCCGTCGAGAAGTGAAACGTGGGACGGGTCAGAAGACCCGTCCCACCATCGTGATCAGTGGCCGGTCGCGGCGAGCGCGCGGTCGGCGTTGATGCGGCCGTAGCCGTACGTCGTGTCGTATCCGGCGGCGCCGAGATCGTCGCAGTTGTTCTTCAGCGTGGTCTCGATGTTGTTCGCGGTCATCGTCGGATTGGCCGACCAGATCAGCGCCACGATGGCCGAGGTGTGCGGCGTGGCCATCGACGTGCCGTCGTAGTAGTCCCAGTTGCTGACCTTGTTGACGACGGTCGTGCTGGTGCCGACGCGCGCTTCGAGCGCCGCGCCCGCGGCGTCGCTGACCGAAACGGCCGGAACCCAGCTCCCGGCGGCTCCGAGCGTGCCGGTGAAATCGCCGGCGGCGTTGTTGTAGATGACGGCCGCGGCGGCGCCCTGCGCCTTAGCGTTCGTCACCTTCGTGGCGAAATCGAGCGTGCCGCGCTGAATCAGCGCGACGAATCCGGTCGAGCCGCCGGTCTGGCATTCGCCGGGGTTGCCGAGGCCGCAATGAACCATGTTCGCGGTGAGGCCGGTGGTCGCGCCGGCGAATTCGAGTCCGAAGGCGGTGCGCTCGATGGCGTTGTTCGTCACCGAGGCTTCATGGCCGGTGCCGGCCGGAACGGACGAGAGCACGAGGACGCCCGGCGCCGAGACGTCGATGCCGCGGCCGGTGTTCGAGAAGTCGGCGTGCGCGTCGTTCTTGTCGACCGCGCCGACGGAGATGTTGACGTCGTAACCGGCGGGGAACGAAACGCTCCGCGCGCCGTCATTGCCGGTGGCCGCGCACACGATGACGCCGCGCGTGCGCATGTTCTTGTAGAAGTTCTCCTCGGTTTTCGACTTGAGGCCGCCGCCGAGGGAGAGATTGACGACTTTCGCGCCGTTGTCGGCGAGCCAGGTCACGCCGCGCATGATGTCGGAGGTCGAGCCGCCGCTCGGTCCGAGGACGCGCGCGTGCAGGAGCTTGGCGTTGTACGCGGCGCCATAGACGCCTGTGGTGTTGAAGACGCCGACGATCGTGCCGGAGACATGCGTAGCGTGCGTTTCGCCGTCGTTCTGCCAGCCGCTGCCGGAGCACGGATTCTTCGTGACGCAGTCGGTGCTCGCCAGCAGGTTGCCGGCGATGTCGGGATGGCTGATGTCGAGCTGCGTATCGGCCACGCCCACTTTGATGCCGCTGCCGGTGATGCCGCGCGCATGCGCGACGGTGGCGCGGCTGGTGATCAGTCCATAAAGGCCGTTCGACGAAGAGGCCGCGAGCTGCTGCGACGAGAGATCGCTCTTGTAGCGCATCGGCACTTCTTCGACGTACTCGACGCGGTTGCTGTTCGCAATCGCCTGCAGCGCCATCGGGTTGGTCGTGCCGATCTCAATGACCCTGAGCTCCGGGAATTCGCCGCGCGTCGCGACGCCGTGCGACTTGAGCATCGCCCGATCGCTGGCATTCGCCGACGCCTTGAACGCCACGTAATAAACACCGTCGAGTTTTTCCGGACGCGCGGCAAATGCGGACGCGGCCAGCATGACGACGGACAACACCATGATTGAGGCCTTACGGATCATTCCTTGACTCCCTGTTCAAATTTTTTGATTGTTGACGGATGGGAGGCCTTACGGCGTTCCCGGGCGGAACGCGTCAATGGCAATCGCGGTGCCGATTCCGCCGAACGGGAAATCAAGCACTTACGCGATTGCCATTGGGTCGAGGAACGACCAATGAGCGGGTTTTGACCCGCCGCAGGGTCAAATAAGTTTTGAGCGACGGGTCAGATTACCAGCCCGGAATGATGTTGAAGCCGTAGACGATGCCCTGCTCCGGCCGCTGGAATGCTTTGGCGGCGTAGAACTCGAGCGGGATGTAACTGAGCAGAATGCGCAGCCCCGCGCCGACGCTGTATACCGGCTCGCGATCGAGCGACGAGGTGTTGAAGCTCAGTTTCGGATGCTGGCCGCTGTGCCACGCCTCGCCGGCGTCGGCGAAGGCGACGAATTCCGTCGGCAGGAACGACGCGTTGAACAATCCGTACTGCTTGGTCCCGAGCAACGGCACGCGCACTTCCGCGCTGGCGACCGCGATGCGCGATCCGATCAGGCGGCTCAATACCGGACAGGGATTCGTCGTCGTTCCACCGGTGCATTCATCCGATCCGATCGAATACGGGTCATAGCCGCGCACCAGTCCCGGCTCGCCGAGGTACAGAGGCGTGAGCGCGCCGCTGTCGGCATCGTGTCCATAACGGCCGTAATGCAGTCCGCGCACGGCGAACGTCACCGGTCGCATGAAGAAGTACTTGCGCCAGTCGGCGAGCGCGGTGGTGAATTTCAGATCGCCGGTCAAGGCCTGCACTTCGAAGCGATAACGGCTGCCGCGCACCGGCGAGATGAAACCGAAGGTCGACGTGTCGCCGACATACGCCGCGCCGACTTTGAACATGTTGACCGCGAACGCGCCGGGCAATTTCGAGATCTCGTCGCTGATCAGTTGATTGCCGACGAACAGCAGTTTCTCCACGTCCGCCTTGTAGCTGTAGCGCTGGAACCCGCCCGACATTTCGAGGCGTTTGGTCGTGCTGAATGGATATTGCGCGATGCCGGAGACGTCGTTGATCGTCTGGATCTCGCGGATCTGCAGCAATGAGTCGGCGAGGACGGTCTGGCCGTTGCCGAGATCGACCTGCTCCGGCTCGCCCTGCGCGGGATAGATGCTGACGTACGGGATGTGCACGACGTCGGCGCCCCAATTGAAGCGGTGCGTCTGATTGAGGTAGTAGACCTCGCCGCCGAATTGATCGAAGAAGCTGCCGCCGCCGCTGCCGTAGCCGCCGCTTTGAATCGCGACGCCGATGTCGTGGCGCCCGAGGATGTCGGTGAACTCCGCGGCCACGCTGCCGCCCACGCCGTAGCCGTAACGATCGGCGCCGATGCCGATGTTCGGAGGACCGAGATAGGCGAGATGCAGCGACGCGTCATAAGGCCGCGTGCGATAGAGCGTCGATTCGGGAGGGAGGCCGGCGACCGGATTCTGCAGGTAGGCGGTGATCTCCGATCCGGTTGCGCGGAACGGCGGCAGCACCGCGCCGCGCGGCGCCTCCGCGACCGCAGCAGTCGGGGTGACCGCGATGCCGCCCGGTGAAGCGGGGAGCGTGTAGATGTTGTAGTTGTCTTCCTCGTACAGCGAGAACGCGAGCTCGCCGGTCTTCGACGCAACCGACAGCGCGGGCGAGGTCTCGGTGATGCCGGAGACGCCGGTCTGGACGTGCGTGATGCGCTCGATCTTGCCGTCCGCCGTGTACCGATAAATATCCGGCACGCCCTCGGGATTGGCGACGAAGTAGAGCGAGCCGTCAGGACCGTAATGCGGATCGATGTGCTTGGCGTGATTGAAGAGCGGAAGCGTTTCGATCCGTCCGCTGCTGACCTCGATCGTCGAGATGCCGAAATCGCTGAAGCGCAGCTCCGCGAGGTTGGTGTTGCTGCCGCGGTCGGAAACGAAAGCGAGTGTGCGGCCGTCGGGCGACCACGCGGGCTGCAGGTCGGCGAAGCGGTCGTTCGTCAATTGCCGCACCTGCCTGGAGTCGAGATCGAAGAGATAGAGGTTCGTGACGCCGGTGGCCTGGCCGGAGATGGCGATGGTGTGGCCGTCGGGCGACCAGGCGGGCGCGGTGAGCGCGTCGACGCCGGGGATGCGGATGTGATCGATGTGGCGCGACTCGGCATCGACGATCGCCAGGTAGTTGTCCCCTTTCTCGAAGACGACGAAGGCGAGCTTGCGTGAGTCGGGCGACCAGCTTCCTGCGCTGTCGATGAAGCGCAAGGCGTCGAAGTGCGCATCGAGATCGGAGGAGACGAGCTTGCGGATGATGCGGCCGGTCTTGGCATCCGCGAGGAAGAGGTCGATGTCGAAGATCTCGCGGGTCGAGAGAAAGGCGATGTAGCGGCCGTCGGGGCTGAGCGCGGGGCCGACGTTGAGATCGCCCTTCGTCCGCTTCGTGCCGAGGATCGGCGTGCCGAGGAGTTTCGGGCGCTCGTTCACCAGCGGGTCGTAGAGCTCGTGGGCCGAGGCCTGCCAGTCGGCGAAGATCTGCTTCGACGAGAGTCCGGTCGCGTGCTCGAAGGCCGGCTCGATGCCGACCTGGCCTGCCGCGAGGAAGTAGCGGACCACCGCCTCGTCGCCGAAGCGTCCGCCGATGTAGGCCATGAGCGCTTCGCCGTAGCGGTAGGGGAAGTAGCGCGGGTCGCCGAGCTTGCGCAGGTTGGGGAGGCGGTTGTTGATCGCCGCGTCGCGGATCCACATCGCGGTGAGCGGATCGATGCGCCCCTTGGAGAAGTACTCCGCCATTCCTTCCACCAGCCAGAGCGGCATCTGCTCGAGCGAGAAGCGGCGGCGGCTGTTCACCTGCGCGGCGGCGATGTCGTACTGGAAGACGTGGACGAGCTCGTGCCCGAGAACGTGATCGTTGTCGGCATAGTTGCCGGTCAGCGGCAGCACGACGCGGTTCATGAACTCGTCGGTGAAGCCGCCGGTCCCTTCGCCGATCAGCCCGCCTGTGGTCGTCGTCTGCTGGAAGTCGGCGCTGTTGGCGTAGAGGACGATCGGCTTGCGATTGAACGTGTGGTTGAACGTCCGCGAGAGGCGGTCATACCAGCGCTCGGCCATCCGGCCGACGTCGTTCACGACATCCGCTTCCTGGTCGTAGTAGTAGATGTCGAAGTGCGGCGTCTGGAGCGTCTTGAAGTGGAAGTTTTCCCACTGGACTTTATTGCGGCCGAAGTATTGGGCTTGTGTGGGAAGGGCGAACGAGAGGAGAACAACTCCGAGAAGTGCCAGCCGTCTGGTCATGTATACCTCGATCCGAAATTGCCGGAATGGCAGCGGCTGCAAGTCGCTTGCCCTTCGAGTATACCGGCCCGCGACTCAGCGTTTCAGCGGCGCCGCCGAGAGCAGCGTGAAGAGCGCGACGCTGCCGAGAATGGCGAACATCCGCGCCGTCGGCGCGCCAGCCGCCGCCCGCTCCTGCGCAATCGCGAATGCCGTCCTCAGCCACTCCACCGCCGCGATCACGAGCATCACCTGCACCGCGATCGTGATGACGGGCTTGCGCAACAGCAGCAACAGCGGCGCCGCGAGACAGAGGATCGCGACGAAGAGATCTCCATTACGTAGAAAGTGGGCCGCGATGAGGAGGGAGGAGAGGGCGACGGGGACGAATCTCATAGGGTCATGATCGAGTCGTTCTACAGGGGGTGGTATGACGGAAGTCATGAGGGAGGGTGGGTGTTAAAATTCATGTATGTCGACGAAGAAGACGAAAGTCCCCGACAGACTGGCGGACGGGCCTCCGGAAGAGGAGAAGAGCCTCGTCGAGATGATGGAAGAGAGGCGGCGGCTGCGGTTTCGCGAAGCGGCAATGAAACTTCGGGGGCTTCACCTCGATATCGACGTAGACGAGATCCGTGGCCGAAATCGTAATTGATACGTCGGCGTGGATCGACTACTCCAAAGAGCGCTTCGCGGGGAATCTGCAAGCGGCGCTCGATGACGGACTGGTCGTCCTTCCGCCACTCGTCGTCGCAGAAGTGATCAGCGGCGCGAGCACGATCGAGCAACGGAACGCGATCGGCGATTCCTGGAGGAGGCCGTGGTTCACAAGACGCCGCTCGGCCACTGGATCGACGTCGGCTTGTTACGCCGCGATCTCCGCCGCAAGGGCATCACCGTCACCCTCCCCGACGCCCACGTCGCCCAATGCGCCCTCGACCTCGACGCCGTACTCCTCACCCGCGACGCGATCTTCACCGACATCGCGCGTCACACCGCCTTGCGGGTCACTTCCGCAGCATCTTGAACGCGTGGTTCCACGAGCCGCTCTTCACTCCGTAGAGCACCCACGTCAGGCACATCGGCTCGAGGTAGCGGGATGACTCGATGCCGCCGAGGTCGATCACACCCCAGCCCCAGTGCTTGCAGACCTGCGTGACGATCTTCTTCGCGTCATCGTCGTTGCCGCAGATGAACATGTCGGGCGGACCGTTCGGGAAGTCGGGGTCGATCATGTGCGCGTTGCCGACGGTGTTGAACGCCTTGACCACGCGCGCCTTCGGGATCCAGCGCTGCACCTGCTCGCCGAGCGAGTCGTCGAAGCCGACGTAGAGCTTCGGCGCGCCGGTGGAGAAGTTGAGCGGATTGGTCGCGTCGATGACCACCTTGCCGGCGAAGTTGTCGGGCCCTGCCATTTTCAGCGCGCTCTCCGCGCCGGCCCCGAGCGTGGCGAGGACGAGCACGTCCCCGAACCTGGCGGTCTCTTCGAAGGTGCCGGTCGACGCGTGCTCGCCCGCCTTCTCCGCCCATTCGCGCAGCTTTTCGGGATCGCGCGAGCCGATCTTCACGTCGTGTCCGAGCTTGATGAAGCCGCCCGCCAGCACCTTGCCGACGTCGCCTGATCCGAGCACTCCGACTCTCACTTTTTCCATGCGGCTAGTCTACAGGGAACGACGAGAGCGCCTCCGGCGGGCGGGCACGGCCCGCAGCGTTAGTCTTTAGGGCTTGGCCAACCGACGCTGCGGGCCGCGCCCGCCCGCCGGAGGCGCTCCGGTCGGTCCACGATTCGCATACTGCAAGACATGAAGATTTTTTCTCTCCTCGTTTTTCTGGCTCAGATTCAAAGCAACAACCTCGTGATCCCGCAGGGCGGCACGCCGCAGCTCCTCATCCCGGCGGCCGGATCGGTGCAGGGGGCGAACGGCACGTTCTTCCGCAGCGACGTCACGCTGGTGAACTACACGTCGCACGATCAGCGCGTACAGTTGCGCTGGCTGCCGCAGGGGGTGACCGGCAACGGCATCCCACTCCGCGACATCACGATCCCGGCGCTCAGCGGCATCGTCTCCGAGGATTTCGCGGCCAGCGTCATGGGACAGTCGGGACTCGGCGCGATCCTCGTCACCGGAGTCACCACGGACGGACTCGGTGACTCGACGGCGCGTCTCTTCGCGACCTCGCGCATCTGGTCGAATCAGCCGGGACTGTCGAACGGGACGGTGTCGCAATCGTTCCCGTCGCTTCCGACGACCGCCATCAACAGCGCGACCCAGCTCTCGCTCCTCGGGTTGCGTCGCGACGATCGCTACCGGCTCAACGTCGGCATCGTGAACCTCGACTCCACGAACGAGCAGCGGTACCAGATCACGATCGGCGGCTCATCGGCCCCGGCGGAGGTAACGTTCGCCACCGTGCCGCCGCGCTCGATCGTGCAGACTCCGATCGTCGGAGGGCCGCTGGTCAATCTGCAAATCAACGTGTCGAACGTCTCGACGCCGATCCGCACCGCCACATGGATCGCGTACGGCTCGTCGGTCGACAACACGACCGGCGACGCCTGGAGCGAGATCGGATTCACGGCACCGCCGGATCAACCTTGAAGGGAGCAGCCATGAAGGTCGCAACGAAGTCATTCAGTCATGACGTGATCCAGCGGATGATCCCGCCGCTCACGGTCTGGATGGTAGGGAAAGTGCTGGACGTGCCGCGCGTGCAGGATGCGTTGCACCACGTCGACCGCAAGTTCGACTCGAAAAAGCGGAAGGTGGAACGTCACGCGGGGAACCACCGCGCCTGGCTCGCGGCCGGCGCCGCGGCATTCGTGGTTGGGATCGGTTGTCTGGCGCGCGCCGCGAAGCGGTAACCTTCGCAGTGCGCGCGGATGAAGATCGTCGTTGCCGTCGTCGTCGTCCTTCTTCTCATCGCGACCGTCGCCTGGCGGTCGACGATGGCGATGCCCGGCCGCTCGTGGCGCGGCACGTTGCCGCCGGTCACCGATTCGCAGCGGGCGATCGCCGCTGAATTGCGTCGCGACGTAATTGCGCTTGCGTCGAATGAGCCGCGCAGCGTGCCCGAGACGCTCGCGCCGGCGGCGGATTACATCGAGCGCGAGCTGATCGCCGCGGGCTACAAGCCGGTGCGCCAGCACACCAGCGAGGGCGACAACATCGAGGCCGAGATCCGCGGCGAATCGAGCGAGATCGTGATCGTCGGCGCGCATTACGACTCGGTCGATGAATCGCCCGGCGCCGACGACAACGCGAGCGGCGTCGCCGGATGCCTGGCCATGGCGCGCAGGCTCGCGCACTCGCATCCGCATCGCACGCTGCGCTTCCTGTTCTTCGCGGCCGAGGAGCCGCCGAACTTCAAGAACGCGTCGATGGGAAGCCTCGTGTACGCGAAGCGCTGTCACGAGCGCGGGGAGAAGATCGCGGCGATGCTGAGCATCGAATCGATCGGCTACTACGACGCGCGTCCCAAATCGCAGCTCTATCCGGCCTTTCTCGCGCCGTTCTTCCCGTCGACCGGCGACTTCATCGCCTTCGCCGGCAACAGCGGATCGCGCGCGCTCGTGCGCCAATGCGCCGGCGCGTTCCGCAAGCACGCGAAGTTTCCGAGCGAAGGGGCGGCGGTGCCGGAAGTGGTCGAGCAGATCGGCTGGTCCGATCAGTGGTCGTTCTGGCAGTTCGGCTGGCCGGCGCTGATGGTCACCGACACCGCGCCGTTCCGCAATCCGAACTACCACCGGTCATCCGACACGCCGGACACGCTTGATTACGAACGGACGGCGCGGGTGGTGGAGGGGCTGATTGGGGTCACCGGCGCTCTAGCGTCATCACGGTGAGGTCGTCGTCGATGCGCACGCCCGGAATCGCCGCGAGCGAGGCGATGAGCGCGTCGACCGATTGAAATCCGTCGAGCATCGACTCCATCCTGTCGTACCCCACCGCATCCTCTCCGACCATGGCCTCGGGGAATCCATCGCTGAACATCAGCAACCGCTCGCCGCGTGCGAGCGATGCGTGCGCGGCGTCGTAGCGCGTCTCGCGGCGGACGCCGAGCGGGAAGCGTTCGCCGGTGACGGTGATGGCGCGCGGTGCACTGCTGCTGATGACGTACGGGTCGGGCATGCCGGCGTTCACGATCTCGAGCGCGCCGGTGGCCGAATCGAATCGCGCGAAGAGCATGGCCACGAACTCGCGACGGCCGAGCTGCTCGCACAGTCTCTCGTTCAGCGCGTGCATCACATCCACGACGCCGCCGTTTGTCGCGAGCAGCGGGATCATCGCCTTGCATGAAGCCATCAGCAGGCTGGCGGCGATTCCTTTGCCGCTGACGTCCGCGATGATCACGCCGTGCGAGCCGTCGCCGAGGCGGACGACGTCGTAGAAATCGCCGCCGACGATGCGCGCCGGCTGCGTGCGCGCGGCGACGCGGAAGCCGTCCTGCTCGATCAGCGGCGGCGGCAGGAGCCGCTGCTGCATCTCGCGCGCGATCTCGAGCTCTTTCTCCGCGAACTCGATCGCCTTCAAGCGATCGTTGCGCTGCCGGTTGTAATGGATGACGAAGCCGAGGCAGATGGTGATGACCGCCGATGCGGCGAGCGAGTAGATGAGGTGATAGGTGATGTCGAATTCATCGCTGGCAATGCCGAGCGGCGTCACCGCCATGATCGCCAGGCCGCCGAAGTATCCAGCCCAGCCGGCGACGGCGTAAATCATGGAACGGACGATCGTCGGATACCTGCTTCGCTCGATGCGCCGGCTGAGGAGCGTCTCGGCGCCGCGCGCGATCATGATGATGACCACGCCGAAGATCGAGTTGCGAATGAACGTGTGCAGCGGCGGGAACATCTTCGTGCCGCCGCTCTCGATCAGCGAGATGGAGACGCCGAAGCCGATGCCGATCAGAATGCCGCGCAACACGTCGTTGCGCGTCCGCCAGCCGTATGCCCGCATGCAGGGAGTGTAGCGGCATAATGCGCGCGTGCCGTCCGTCCTCTTTACCGGTTATCCCGGCTTCCTCGGCAGTGAGCTGCTGCCGCGCATCCTCCGCCGCTCTCCGCAGCTCGAAGCCGCCTGCCTCGTGCAGCCTAAGTTCATGGCGCTCGCGGAGGAGCGGCGGAAGGCGAGTCCGTTCGCCGATCGCATCCGCCTGATCGAAGGCGACATCACGCAACCCGGCCTCGGGTCGGACATGCCGTCGGACGTGACGCAGATCTTCCACCTCGCCGCGATTTACGACCTCGCGGTGCGCCGCGACCTCGGCATGCGCGTGAACGTCGAGGGGACGCGCAACGTCCTGAAATTCGCGCGGCAGTGCAGTGCACTCGAGCGTGTGCACTACGTCAGCACCTGCTACGTCAGCGGACGGCATCGCGGCGTGTTCCGCGAAGACCAGTTGCAAACGGGGCAGACGTTCAACAACTTCTATGAGGAAACGAAGAACCTGGCCGAGGTCGAGGTGCGGTTCGCGATGCGCGAGGGACTGCCGGCGACGATCTACCGGCCGTCGGTCGTGGTCGGCGACAGCACCACCGGAGTCACGCAGAAATTCGACGGCCCGTACTACGTCGTGCAATGGCTGATGCGGCAGCCGAGCATCGCCGTGCTGCCGGTGGCGGGACGGCCGTCGCGCTATCGCTTCAACGTCGTGCCGCGCGATTTCCTGGTCAGCGCACTCGATTACCTGAGCGCGATGCCCCAGTCGAGCGGGAAGACGTATCACCTCGCCGATCCGGAGCCGTTGACCGTCGACGAGACGATCAACGCGATCGGCGAAGCGACGGGACGGACGATCCTGCGCGTGCCGCTGCCGGTGTCCGTGGCCAAGGGCGCGATCAAGTACGTGCCCGGCGTGTATCGTCTGATGCGCATTCCGGCGCAGGCGGTCGATTACTTCGTCCACCCGACGCTCTACGACACGACCAACACCCGGCACGACCTCGCCGGCTCCGGCCTCGCGCTCCCGCGCCTGCGCGACTACCTCCCGAACCTGGTGGAGTTCGTCCGCGCCCACCCCGAAATCGGCTCCTCCGCCATGGCGTAAGTTAAGGGGTTGGGGTCAGGTCTGGAAACTTAACTTAACTCCGTTCCGACCACCGTTAAGTTAAGTTTCCAGACCTGACCCCAACCCCTTAACTTTACGCTGGGTAGGGGTAGCCGGCGGCGAGGGCGTTTTCGAGGGTCTCGTCGTGGCGGTAGATGTCGTCGTAGAAGTCGACGGTGCCGTCGTCGCGGACCACCACGGTCGAGTAGATGATCATGATCGGGATCGGGGTCTTGAGGACGACGGTCTTCGAGTCGCCTTTCTCCATCGCGTCCTTGATCTTCTCCACCGTCCACTCCGGCTGCTCGCGCAGGGACCAGGCGGCGAGCGCGACCGGGTCCTCGACGCGGATGCAGCCGTGGCTGAAGTCGCGGCGGGAGCGCGAGAAGAGGGTCTGCGACGGGGTGGAGTGGAGGTAGACGTTGTTCTGATTCGGGAAGATGAACTTCACCAGACCGAGGGCGTTCGACGTGCCGGGCTTCTGGCGGACGCCGACCTCGCAACTGCGCAGGCGGGCGAGCATCGCGTTGTCGACGGTCGAGCCGATCGCCTTCCCGTCGTCGTCGACGATCTCGTAGTTGTTCGCCGCGAGATACCCGCGGTCCTTCTCCAGGTGCGGCACGATCTCCGCGCGCTGAATCGTCGGCGGCACGCTCCAGTACGGGCGAAAGACGATGTACTTCATGTCGCCGGCGAACACCGGCGTCTGGTGCGAGACCGTCTGTCCGACGACGACGCGCATCGCGCGCGCGGTGTGTCCCGTCTTGTCGTCCCACGCGTGGAGGCGGAACTCGGGGATGTTGACGACGATCGGCGTCGACGCGAACTCGCTCGGCGCCCAGCGCCACCGCTCGAGCGCGAGCTGGATCTGCCGGATGCGGCGACCCATCGGCACGTTCAGCGCACGGAACGTCTTCTCGCTCAGCACGCCGTCGGGCTCGAGGCCGTGGCGTTGTTGGAAGTGTTTGACGGCGGAGACCAGGGGCTCCGCGTAGACGGTTGCTGGGTTGCTGGGTTGCTGGGTTGCGGGCAGGTCGCCGGTGCGCGCGAGCATCTTCGTGAGCTGGGGGAGTGCGGCGTACGAATCGCCCGGCTTCACTTTCGCCGTTGGCAGCGGCTTCTCGTCCTTCGCATCATCCGCCATCTTTCGGTACGCGGCGAGCGCGACGAGGAGGCGGCGGTACTCGTCGTATGGCGGCTCGATCTGGGTGAGGATCGTGATGTTCTCGGGCGATTGCGCGATGTCGGTGAGGAGCTTCGGCAGGTAGTACTTCTTCGTCTCGATGTCGAGGTCGAAGCGGACGTTGCGCGGATTGATGCGGCCGATGTGCAGGTCGGAGATGTAGCGCATCAGCGTGATGCTTACCGCCACGTCGAAGCGCGCCAGCGCGGTCTCGTCGCGCAGCGGAAACATGGCCAGGCGCTGCTGCCAGCGCGTGCCGTCGTAGTCGACGCTGTTGATCCCCTTCACGTCGGCCGCTTCGAAGAGCGTGATGACCGTGCGCGCCTGTGCCGACGGCTGGCCGTTGAACGTCCAGAGTTTCGCGTAGCCGATCGGAGCGTAGAGATTGCGGAGATGGCGGCGGTAGTCGCTGAAGTCGGGCCAGCGCAGCTCCTCCATCCGCGAGTCTTCGACGAGCTGTTTGATCACGCGGCCGCTCTCGGTCGACGGCGGCGTCTCGATGGTCTGGGCGAGCGCGGAAAAAGAAAAGACGAGCAGGCAGAAGGGCAGCAGGCGTCGAAGCATGCGGCGGATTCTACGCGGAGGCGTGCTCAGGCGGATGTGAGCTGGATCAACGTGATCTCGCCCCGCACGCCGAGGCGCGACGGCGGTCCCCAGTAGCCGGTGCCGCGGCTGACGTAGAGCCACGTGCGTCCGATGCGATGCAGTCCGGCGACGACCGGCTGGAACGCGTGGATCAGCAGGTTGAAGGGGAAGAACTGCCCGCCGTGCGTGTGTCCGGAGAGCTGGAGATCGACACCGAGCTCGCTCGCGATCTCCGCCGTCTGCGGCCGATGCGAGAGGAGCACTTTCACGGAGCTCGGCGCGTTTGCGAGTGCCGCGTGCGGATCGGAGTTGCGGCTGACCGGATCGGTGACGCCGGCGATGACCAATCCGCGGCGCACGACTTCATGCCGGTTGTTCAGGATCGTCAGTCCGAGGCGCGCGAGCTCCGGCAGCCACTCGCCGGCGCGCCAGTAGTACTCGTGATTGCCGGTGACGTAGAAGACGCCGTCGCGCGCGCGGAGGTCGCGCAGCGGCTGCACCTGATCGCGCAATTCGGCGAGCGGTCCGTCGATCAGATCGCCGGTGATGGCGATGGCATCGGCGTCGAGCGCGTTGGTCTGTTCGACCAGTCGCGCGACGAAGCGCCGCTGGATCGTCGGACCGACATGCACGTCGCTCCATTGCGCGATCGTGTAGCCCTCGAGCTCCGGCGGCAGGTCGTCGATCGCGATCGATACGCGCTTCACGCGCGGACAGCGCGCCTGCACCAGCCCGACGAACGACAGCAGCGCGGCGGCGCCGAGGCTCGCGTAGGTGAGCGTGCGGGCATCGAGCGAGGCTCGCGCGATCCACCACGTGAGCCGGATGACGTCGCCGAAGAGGACGACGATCAGCAGCGTCGAGAAGATGCCGAGGGTCGCGTAGCCGGCGAACTGCGGCAGCGTCCGGCGGCGCAACGCGAGCAGCGGCAGCAGCGATACGAGGAAGAGCCCGCCCCACGCCGCGACACGGCTGACGCCGGCGAGATGCGCGGCGGTCAGCAGAGGCCGCCCGGCGTAGGCGAAGAGCGAAAACCAGATCGTCGTCAGGACGGCGATGCGGATCGGCGGAAGCGCGGCAGTTCGGATTCGGGACATCAGTTGTTCATGGATACGACCGAGGGGCTCAGATGTTTAGATATCGTGATTCTCTTGTGATCTTTGGACCCCATCTTGCGGACTATTCGAAACGCCGCCGGAGGTTTTAAGGACCATGAAAACGAAGACCTTGATCACCATCATCGCCGCGCTTGCCGCTCTGGCAATCGTGACGAGCTGTTTCGCTCAGCCGCAAAAAGGAGGATCCGTGACCACGACCGCAAACAAGCCCTCCGATGAGGAGCTCAAGAAGAAGCTGACCCCGCTTCAGTACGAGGTGACGCAGCACGAGGGGACCGAGCCGCCGTTCCGCAACGATTACTGGGACAACCACGCCGACGGCATCTACGTCGACGTCGTGTCCGGCGAGCCGCTCTTCAGCTCCATCGACAAGTACGAGAGCGGCACCGGCTGGCCGAGCTTCACGAAGCCGCTCGAGGCCGCGAACGTCGTGACGAAGACCGACCGCAAGCTCTTCATGGCGCGCACCGAGGTTCGCTCGAAGCACGCCGACTCGCACCTCGGGCACGTCTTCGACGACGGTCCGGCGCCGACCGGCCAGCGCTACTGCATGAACTCCGCGTCGCTCCGCTTCATCCCGGTCGACAAGCTGGAGGCGGAGGGCTACGGCCAGTACAAGAAGCTCTTCGAAGGAAAGAAAAAGTAATGGAGACAGCGACATTGGCGGGCGGCTGCTTCTGGGGTGTCGAGGAGCTGATCCGCAAATTGCCCGGCGTCATCGAGACGACCGTCGGCTACACGGGCGGGAATCTGAAGAACGCGCGGTATCAGGATGTGAAGACCGGCCGCACCGGTCACGCGGAATCGATCGAGATCAAGTTCGATCCCGACCGCATCAGCTACGAGGAGATCCTCCGCTATTTCTTCCGCCTGCACGATCCGACGACGCCGAACCGCCAGGGCAACGACATCGGCACGCAGTACCGCTCCGCGATCTTCGTGCACGACGAAAAGCAGCGCGAGGTCGCCGAGCGCGTGAAGAAGGACGTGGACGCGTCAGGGAAGTGGACGCGCCCGATCACGACGGAGATCGTGCCGGCCACGGAATTCTGGCCGGCCGAGGATTACCACCAGGACTATCTGCAGAAATACCCCAACGGCTACACCTGCCACTATTTGCGGGCGTAGCGCTAACGTCATCCCGAGCGTAGGCGAGGGACCTGTGTGGGAGGTGGCGCGCTGCTCGTGCCTGCCGCCCGCCCGGGTCCCTCGCCTACGCTCGGGATGACGAAGCGCAGCAAATCTCGCGACATCGTGACCGTACCGGCGCGTGGCTTCACGCGCCGGTACGTCGTTTTCAGCAGATCGAGCACCGCCTCTTCATCCAGCTCCGCGACGTGCCGCACATGCTCGTGACGCTCGAGCGTGAAGTGCTCCGCGAACATCTCCACCGTCCGCTCCACGCGATCGCGCGTCATGCCGCGCAGCTCGACGAGATCGTCGGCGCCGGGGATGGCGATCACGAGCCGCCCGTCGTCGCGCAGCACGCGGCGGAACTCGGCGGGATTCAAACGCGCGGTGATCGACGCGACGATGCCGAACGACGCGTCGGCGTACGGCAGAAAACGATCGGCGTTGGCGACGATCCAGTGACACGACGGGTAGCGCTTCGCCGCCGCGTCGATCGCCGCGACGGAGATGTCGATTCCATGTCGTTCCTCGGCGTCGAGTGCGCCGAGGTGATAACCCTCGCCGCATCCGGCATCGAGGATCGGGCCGTCAGCCGGTTGCGTGAACGCGACGATCGCGTCGAGCAGCGGCTTCGCGAATCCGCGGTCGAGGAACCTCCGCCGCGCCGCGACGGCATCCGCGGAATCGCCCGGCACGCGCGATCGCCGGTCCTGCGGCTGCAGCAGATTGAGGTAGCCGCTGCGCGCGAAGTCGAAGGAGTGTCCGCGCTCGCAGACGGCGCGGCGTCCGTCGATCGCGAGCGGCGCGTGGCAATCGCGGACGGTGCAGAGGAGCGTGAGCACCCTACAATCTACACATGCGCCGCCGTCGTCTGGCACTCCTCGTCGCGGCACTGATCGCATTTCTGATCGGGATCGCGGTGCTGTACGAGCTCGGCATGGCGCATCTCGAGCACAAGCCGCGCACCTTTCTCGAGAGCTTCGAGTGGGCGACCGAGACGCTGAGCACCACCGGCTACGGCTCGGACAACCACTGGAAACATCCGGCGATGGTCATCCTCGTGATCTTCGTGCAGGTCGCGGGGATGGTGCTGATCCCGCTCATCCTCGCCGGCTTCATCCTGCCGTACCTCGCGGAGCGCTTCGAGCAGCGCGTGCCGCGCGCGGCGGACCGCGGGATGTCCGATCACGTGATCGTCTACCGCTTCGGTCCCGCGGTCGAAACGCTGCTGCAGCGGCTGGCGACGGCGAACATCCCGACGCTCGTCGTCGACACCGAGGAATCGTCCGCGCGCGGCGTGATGGACCGCGGACTAGCCGTCGTCTTCAGTCCGGTCGAGGAAGACATGCTCGAGGCGTGTCGCGCACCGGCGGCGCGCGCGATCGTAGCCAACGGACGCGATGAAGAAAACGCGGCGCTGATCCTCCGCGCGCGGCAGAGCGGCTTCGCGCGCGAGATCTACACGTTCGTCGAGGACCCGAACCATCGCAAGGCGATGGAGCTAGCCGGAGCGACCGCCGCGTACACGCCGCGGCACATCGTCGCCGCCGCGCTCGCCGCGCATGCGAGCGATCGCATCAGCCCGCGCGTGCCGGGAGTCGAGCAGATCAAGGGCGTGGAGCGGCGCGAGATCCGCGTGACGGCAGGGAGTCCGGTCGCGGGGAAGACGCTCGCCGAGTCTCGCCTCGGTGCGGAGAGCGGCGCGATCGTCGTCGGTGTCTGGTCCCGCAGCCGCCTGCTGACGAACTGCGCTGGCGACACGCGCATCGAAGCCGGCTCGGTGCTCGAGCTGATCGGCGACGCCGATGCGCTCGACGCCGCTGCGAAGCTGATCGGCGGCCGTTACCTGCGAAATACCGGTCCGTACCTGATGGCCGGTTTCGGCGAGGTCGGCCGCAAGGTGCACGAGCTGCTCACCGACGCGGGCGAAGAGGTGCGGGTCATCGATCGCGTCGAAGGTCCGGATGTGTTCGTCGGCGACGTGCTCGATCCGTGGGTGCTCGAGCGGGCTGGACTGTCGGACTCGCGCGCCGTGATCCTCGCGCTCAACAGCGATGACTCGACGCTCTTCGCGACGGTGATCGCGCGCGATGCCGTCCCCGACGTCGCGGTGATCGCCCGCGTCAATCACGCGCGCAATGTGGAGAACATCCACCGGGCCGGCGCCGACTTCGCGCTCTCCATCTCCGACATCTCCGGCGAGATGCTCACCGCCCGCCTTCTGGGGCGCACGAAGCGTGCGCGAGAGGAACATCGGCGCGCTTTCCGCATCGCCGGTGATGCATATGCCGGACAGCGAATCGATGAGCTCGAATTCCGTACGCGCGACGGCGGTTCTTTATTGGCCATCGAGCGAAACGGAACCACCTTGTCGCGCGTCACAAGCGATGTGCGAATCGAACAAGGTGATTCATTGTGGATTTGTTCGACTGAACGGCACAGCATGGCGTGACAAGCATCATCGTTTCGTGTAGAGTCCCCGCCTTTAATTTCAGTAAGGAGGTCAGTTACATGTTTACTCGTAAGAAAGAGACCCGGGTCACCAGCTACAGCGTTACCTTCATCACCGGCGCCATCGTCGGTGCGGCAGTCGCCCTTCTGTTCGCGCCGAAGCCCGGCAAGAAGTTCCAGAAGGACGTGAAGGAGTTCGCCGAGGATTCCGCGGAGAACATCCAGAAGTTCGTGAAGAACGTGAAGAAAGCGGTCAACGTCTAGGCACTTCCAGTACGTCGCCGCTGTCGATCTGACCGGTCGTCACGGCGACGTACTTTTTTCCCACCAGCCTCTTGTAGCCGCTGAAATACGACGGCAATCCCTCCCCGAATTTCGCGTCGCTCTGTAATTCGTAATGCAGATGCGCAAGAAACGCGTCGCCTGAGAATCCGAGCTCGCCCACCTTTTCTCCCTGCTTCACGCGATCGCCTTTTTTCACCGCGACGCTTCCCTTCTTCATGTGCGCGAGGAGGCTGAATTCGCCGTTGCCGTGATCGATGATCACGTGGTTGCCGAAGATGACGTAGAGGTTCTTCATGACCTCCTCCATCACCGGCAGGAATGGCTTCGACTTCATGTTGTCCTCGATGCCGTCGCTCGCTTCCACCACCACGCCCGCGCCCGGCGCGTAGAGCGGCGCGCCGAAGCCGTACCAGTCCTCGTTTTTCTCGCCGTCGTTGCGGTACATCTTTCCCTGCTCGTCGACGACCACGAAGTCGTACGCATAGCGCGTGACGTTGGCCTCGATGTGCATCGCCGTCGTCATCGCGCCGGTGATGTCGAGCCGGCGGTGATGCGAATAGAAGTCGTGGCCGTCGTGCACGAGTACGCGTCCCGGCACCGGCACGATGAGATTCGTCTTCGTCGCGTACGGCTTCGGATGGACGTCGATCGTCTGCGACACGTTCCCTTCGAAGCGGAACTTGTAGCGAAGGTGGGAGAGGTCGAGGTCGGGCTCGAATGAATAGATCGGGTTGAAGACGACGAGCTTGCCCTTCGGCTCGATGAAGCGGTTCGGGATGGTCGTCACGCTCAGGCCGTTCTCGCCGACGCGCCGCTGGGCGATGAGCGTGTCGTTCGCGCCGAGGACGTCGACCTCGATCTCCACGATCTCGAGCCTCGCGTCCGTCGGGTTCTCCAGGATGAAATCGAAGTTGAGCAACTGGTTCGTCTTGCCATGCTCGATGAGCGGCGTGTGCGGAAGGAGGGAGATGGTGAGCGCGAGCAGCAGATGATTCATTCGCACTTCTACGCGGCGCCGCCGGAAAGGTTTGTTACGCCCGCGTGCTTTCGCGGAATTGAGAGGGCGTGCAGCCGAAGCCGCGGCGGAACGCGTACGTGAAGTGGCTGTGGCTGGAGAAGCCGAGGTCGAGGGCGAGCGCGGTGAGGTCGTCAGTGTGCGGCAGCTCGACCAGCGCTCGCGCGAGGCGCAACTGCGTCAGGTATTGATGCAGCGACGCTCCCTCGGTACGCGTGAAGAGATCGGTGAGATACGCGGGCGATGCGCCGACCGTGCGCGCGACGTCGGTGAGCAGGACGCGTTTCGACAATTGCGACTGGAGCACTTCCTTCGTCCTTCGGATCAGCCGCGCCGTTGTCGTCCCGGTCGGCCGCTCGCGCCGCGCGTCATGCTGGAACGCAGAGCGTAGCAACTGAAGCACCAGCTCCTCGGCCGCCAACGGATCGCGCTCCGGGGTGCGCGCCCAATGCAGGAATCGCGTGCGGAAGCTTTGCAGTTGCGGATCGGCGCGCCACGTGCGGCGGCGGAAGAGTGGATGCTCGAAAAGACAGCCGCCCGCGATCTCGGACAGCACCTCGAGACGCGGCGTGACGATCAGCTCCGCGAATCCGCGTGTCGTCAGGCGATACGACTCGCCGCCGCGCACGAAGATCAATTGATTCGGATCGCCGACGATCTCGTCGCTGCCGACGTGCCAGAGAAAGAGTCCGCGATACGGCAGCGCGATCTGGAAATCGGGGCTGAAGCCGGAGTCGGGATGTCCGTCACCGCGCCTGACGTCTTCCACCAGGCCGATGGAGAGATCGAGGAGCCGGATGCGCGCGTCGCTCACGATTCGAAGAATAGACCTAAAACGCGTGATAGCGGGGGAGGCCGCCGCGGCTGCATATTGGCGGCATGATCAGCGCCGTTTTTCTCGCCGCACTCGTTTTGACCAGTCCCGCGTTTCGTGAAGGGCAGCCGATGCCGGAGAGCACGGTGCTCAACGGACTCGATTGCCGCGGGCCGAATCGCTCGCCCGCGCTGCAGTGGACGAATCCGCCGGCCGGCACGCAGAGCTTCGTCGTGATCCTCGACGACTACGAAGCGCGCCTGGGCGACGGCTTCATTCACTGGGCCGTCTACAACATCCCCGGCAGCGCCACCGGGCTCGCCGAAAACGCCGGCGCCTCGGACCCCGATCGCCATGCCTGGAACGATTTCCTGAAGCGCAATTACGGCGGGCCGTGCCCGCCCGAGGGGCCGCCGCACAAGTATCGGTTCACGGTCTTCGCGCTCGACCTGCCGTCGATCGACGACGCCGGCACGCCGATGACGTGGCGGAAGCTGCGCGTGGTCATCCACGGCCACGTCCTCGGGCAGGCATCACTCACCGGTTTGTACGGAAAGGAAAAATCGATGACCACGGAACAGCAGATCGCCGCGCTCGACACGGAGTATCAGCTCGCGGTGGAAAAGAACGACGTGGCGACGATGGACCGCATCCTGGCGGACGATTTCGCGCTCGTGATCGGCAGCGGAAAATCGTTCACCAAGAAAGACCTCCTCGACGACGCACGGAGCGGGCACACCGTCTACGAATATCAGCGCGATACGAACCAGGTCGTACGCGTGTGGGGCGACACCGCCGTGATCACCGCGCTGCTGTCGGCGAAGGGGACGCAGGAAGGGAAGCCGTTCGCGTACCGCGTCTGGTTCAGCGACACGTACGTGAAGACGGGGAACGGGTGGAAGTACGTGTTCGGGCAGTCGGGCGCGCACCTGCCCGACTAACCGACGCGGAAGCGCGACACTTCGCTCTCGAAGTCCTTGCCGCTCTGCACGAGGTTCTGCACGGTGCGGTTGAACTCGCGGGCGATGGCGTCGTTCTCCTGCGCGATGTCGAGCATCATGCGCGACGCGTCGGCGATGCGGTCGGTCTCGTGCAACTGCCGTTCGAGGAGATCGCGCATGGCGCGGGCGTCCTCGGCGATCTTTTCCAGCGCGGTGGTGATGCCGCGGCCGGCCTGTGACTGCTCGTCGGTCGCGGTTCTCACCATCGCGGCGATCTCGCGGACGCGGTCGGACTCCTGCGCCAGCATCTGCGTGCCGCGCGCCTGTTCGCGCGTGGCGCGGTTGATCTCCGAGATGTGATCGGACATCCGCGACGTGACCTCGTGGAGGTGCCGCGACGCCTTTGACTGATCATCGAGCGCGCGCGCGATCTTCGTCGCCATCTCGAACGAGCGCGATGAGCTGCTGACGATCTTCGTCAGCGAGGCCGCCGCTTCGTCCGCGAGCTGCACGTTCTCTTCGACGCGGGTCACGCCCTCCTTCATCTTCGACACGGCCTGGCGCGAGCCGCTCTGCACGGCCTTGATGATCTCGTTGATCTCTTTCGTCGAGCCGCGTGTCCGCTCCGCAAGCTCGCGGATCTCGTTCGCTACGACGGTGAAGCCGGCGCCATGCTCGCCCGCCTGCGCGGCGATGATCGCGGCGTTGAGCGCGAGGAGGTTCGTGCGGTTGGTGATCTCCTCGATGACGTTGAGGATCTGCGTGATCGAGCCGACGCTCGCCTGCAGATCGTCGAGCACGCGCGCGGTGCTGGTGGTGAGGTCCCACGTCAGCGTGATGCCCTGCACCGTCCGTCCCACCGCTGCGCCGCCCGCTTCGGCGTCCTCGCGCACCTGACGCGAGATGTCGGCGGTCGACATCGCGCTGGAGCGCAGCTCGGCGATCGTCGAATCCATCTGCGCCACGAACGACAGCACCTCGTCGCCGATGCCGGCCAGCACGTCGGTGCGCGTCGACATCTCGTTCATCGACGCATTCATCTCGGTCGTCGACGACGACGTCTTCTCGACTGACTGGAAGAGGTAGTCCATCGAGCGCGCGACTTCCTCTGCGGATGCCTGCAACTGCAGCGCGCGGCTCGAGGCGTCCTGCGTCAGATCGCTCACGCCGTCCGCGGCCTGCAGCACGCTGCTGATTCCTGCGCGGACGTTCTCGACGGCGAGCGAGGCGTTCTCGGTCAGATCGGACTGCTCCTGCGAGCGCTGCAGCAGCGAGTCGGTGCCGCCGGTGATGACGCGCACGCCCTCGGTGATGGTCGTGCCGCTGCCGCCGACGCGCCCGAGGAGGCGGCGGAGCGTGGCGCGCGTCTCGCCGAAACTGTCGGCGAGCTGGCCGATCTCATCGTCCGCAAAAATTCTGCTGCTGGCCTCGAAGTTCCCCTCGGCCATCTCTTTCGCCAGCCCGCTGAGCTGGCGGATCGGCTCGCCGACGTCGCGCGCCAGCGTCCACGCCGCGAGGATGAAGGCGAGCATGGTCAGCCCGACGATCACGCTCGTGTAGGTCGTGATCTGCAGCGGGATCTTGCTGTACGGCGCCCACGGGATCGACAGCACGAGGATCGCGCCGTTGCGCAATTCCGCGAAGCGGCAGACGTGCGGCGAGATGAAGGCGAGGCTGTCGCCTGTGCGGATGCGGCGGATCTGCGCGACCTCGTCCGCGGTGAGCGGATCCTTCGTGCTCGCCGTGTTGCCGTTCGCATCGATGACGTGCAGCGCGTACTCGTCGGGGATGTAGGCCTTCAGCGTGTCGAGCTCTTTCGCGTCGAGCTTCGCCATCAGGTTCGAGCTGTCGTAGAGCCGCTGGAAGCGCTCCGACGACGAGGCGACGGCGAGTCCTTCGAGCGTGGTCGAGACCTTCGACGAGATCAGCTCGATGAGCACGGCCGCGGAGACGAGGAGCGAGCCGATGAAGACGATGGCGATCTTGCGTCCGAGGGAGATGCCGGAGCCGACGTAGCGAACGCTCTTCCCGGGCGGGACGGCGGCGATCAGGAGATGCTTCGAGGCGGCGTAGGTCCACGCGATCGAAGGGAACGACGCGATCAGGCCGGCGACGAAAAAGTAGCTGAAGCCGAGGCCTGTGCGCATGACGAAGAGCGTGCCGAGGATGGCGAAAACGAGCGTGCCGGCGCCCCACAGCATCACCGCGATGCGCGTCGTGCGGGCTTGCGTCTCGGAGAGCACGCGCGAGAGATCACCCTGCCCCTCGATCGCTTTCTCCATCGACGCGAGCTGCGGTCCGACGAGGAAATACATCGCCGCCGCGCCGCTGCCGTAGAGCAGGAGCAGCAGGAGGACGATGATGCCGCCCGCCGACGCCGTGAGCTGCACGACCTGCGCGAGAAAGAGGAAAGAAAGGAGGAGCGCAACCACCGGAGGGAGGAGGAGCCAGAGGAGAAATTTTTTCGTGAGGCTCAAGCGAAGTTGAATTATGTCACGCGGTAACATTCGGCGAATGCCCGAGCCGGTCGAATGGGTCCGCGTCATCGACGGCCCGATCAAAACAAAGGCGGAGGTGCATCGCGACGGCGACTGGCATGTCGCGGCGCACGTCTGGATCGTCACGCCCGATGGCCGCGTGCTGCTGCAGCGGCGTTCCACGGAAAAAGAGAACTGGCCCGGCTACTGGGACGTCTCCGCGGCGGGGCATGTGTCGGCCGGTGAGACGGCGGCCGAGGCAGCGGTGCGCGAGACGTTCGAAGAGCTCGGACTGCAAATCGCGCCGGACGAATTGCAGCGCATCGGCGTCGCTCGCGAGCAGTACGTCCTGCGCGACGGGACCTACATCGACAACGAAGAGCACGAGATTTTCCTGGTCGAGCGCGAGGTCGATCCGTCAGCGCTGACGCTGCAGGCGGGCGAGGTGGATGACGTGCAGCTCGTGGAGCTCGACGCGCTGGCGAAGGTCGCGCCATTGGTGCCTCACGACCTCGAGTATCACCTGCTGCGCGAGGCTATGGCCGCACGTAACCGGTGAGGAGCTTCATCAGCAGCGCGAACATCTCTTCCTTCTCCTCGCTCTTCGTCCACGGGCCGTCGCAGTCGATGGCCTGCGCGAGGTGGAAGGCGCGGGTGAGCGTGGCGCGCTGATGGCGGAGCAGCACGAGCCGTTGCAGTTGCGGCGGCCGCGGCGCGATGGGGAAGGAGCTGGCGGTGATGGTCAGATCCTGCCGCCGCCGGTCGAAGCTCTGAAACTTCGCCAGCAGCACGTTGTACACGCCCTCGGCATCCTTCGCCGGCGCGAAGCAGCCCTCCATCAGCGCCGCCGCGAAGAGGTACTCGAGTCCCGGCTGCTCACGCGTCTCCAGGTACTGGCGGAGCGATTCGGCCGTCTGCATCACCTCGAACTTCACATTCGAGTTCAGCATCGTGCGGTGGACGATCGCGCGGAAGAACTCGAGCGGTCCCGAGCACGTGCGGCCGACGCTGGGAATCGATTCGGCTGCGGACACGCGGGAATTCTATGAATCGGCTGCGCAAGGAGGCGTCAGGAGCGCGCAAGGGGAGCGTGAAAAGTTAGTTGGCCGTTGGCCGTGGGCAGTTGGCGTTTGAGCGGCCGCTGCCAACTGTCAACGATCAACTGCCAACGACGACTTGCGCCACCACTTCGTTCCCGCACCCGCGGTACTCGAGCGAATCGAACGACATCGTCCTCGCGATGACGATGCCGCGGCCGTGATTGTCGAAGGCGCGGCTCGGCTCGATGTCGATGAAGCGCTGCCAGTCGAAGCCGCAGCCTTCGTCGCGGACGGTGAATCGCACGTAGCCGTTCTCGCGCTTCATCTCGACGTCGACACGTTTCGTCGCGTTTTCCGGGAGCGAGAGGCGACGCTCGATCTCGGACTGCCACTGGCCGGCGGCGTTGAGCTGCGATTTCTCTTCGTAGGTGATGCCGAGGTTTCCGTGCTCGACGGCGTTGACGAGGATCTCGGTGAGGCCGATGACCGTCGACATCGGGTCGGGGCAGGCGTTGGCCAGCACCATGCCGAGGTCGCGCGCTTCTTCGACGGTCTGAATCCAGAACGACGCTTCGCGGATCAGCGTGAGGCAGCGGAGGCCGCGCTCGAGGCGCTCCTTGAGATGGCGATAGTCGTACGAATCGCGCACTGCGGTCTCGACGACGGTGAGCAGCATTTCGACGTCGTACGGTTTGGTCAGGTAGTAGTACGCGCCGGCGCGGATCCCTTCGACCATCTCGTCGCGTCGCGCCGAGGCGGTCTGCAGGATGACCGGGATGGTGCGCAGCCGCGGGTTTTCTTTGATGTGCGCGAGGAGCTCGAGGCCGTTCATGTTCGGCATGATCCGGTCGGTGAGCACGGCGTCGTAGCGCAGCGGATCGGCTTCCAGCTTCGGCAGCGCTTCCGTGCCGTCGTTCGCGAACTCCGTCTGATATCCGCGGCTGGAGAGATACTCCTTCAACAATTGCTGATCGAAGGAGTTGTCTTCAACCACGAGGACTCGTGTGGACTCGGGCGTCATGATGTTTGATGTGGCGCGATTTTACGCCTAACGCCGCGGCGTGACGATCGACGGCGCTCTGGATCAGCGCGACGTCGAAGTCGGATTCGAGCCAGAGCTTCCGCACTTTCAGCGTTCCGCGGTCGACGTGCGCGTCGATGCGACCGATCAATCGATCGCGATGAAGCAGCGGGCAGACGTACCAGCCCCAGATGCGCTGCTTCGCTGGTTTGTAGACCTCCCAGACGTAGTCGAAGTCGAAGACGTGGCGCACGAGATTGCGGTCCCACAGCAGCGGATCGAGCGGCCCGAGGATGCGGACGCGATCGTCGAAATGGATCCGTTTTTGCGCGAGGAATTCGGGCGTCGTCAGATAGCGTCGCGATGAGCCTTCGATCTGCACGACTTCGAATCCCTCGGCCACTGTCTTCTTGCCGGGCGCGTAGAGCCCCGAGGCGATGACGCGCTCGCGCAGTGACCACGACTCGAACGGTTCGTCTGGTTTCGCGAGCTTCCCGAACGTCCGCTCCGGGATGTCGTAAAGCTTCGAGCCGTTCGCGGTGCGTCCCGCGACGACGATGTCGCAGCGTGTCCAGAGAATCTCGAGCGCCATCGTGGTCGTCTTCGCGGTGCCCATCCACCCGGCCCAGTCGATCGGCGTGACGGAGCCGTGGTCGGTCAGCTCGCGCGCCGTGACCGGACCGCGCTCGCGGATCTCGTCGAAGACCGCCTGCACCAGCGCCGGCGGGATGCGCTCCTCGCGCTCCTCGTGCCGCCACCAGCGCACCTGCGCGCGATGTCCCTGCTCGCGATATTGCGCAAACGACGAAGCGGGGAGGATGCAGCGCTCCTTGAAGAAATGCTCGAACGCATGTCGCGGAAAGAGCTTCTTCCAGACGTCGCCGTGCTTCGCGCCATCGACGCGCGCCAGGACCACGAGGTCGGCGTTCGTGCCGATGACGTCGAGCGGATCGAGCTGGATGCAGCGGAGTCGCGTGAGGACCTCGCGCACGCTGCGCAAGGGTCGATTGAGCGCGAGGTGCGCGACAAGGAGACGGCGCGCGTCGGACTTGGAGAGCATTAAGTTAAGGACCTGACCCTTAACTTTACTTCGTGTAGACGGTCACCTCCGCGCTTGCCCCTGCCGCGATGCGATCGCTCGTCGGTCCATTCCACGACACCCGCACCGGTACGCGCTGCACGACCTTCACGTAATTGCCCGACGCGTTATCCGGTGGCAGCAGCGAGAAGCTCGCGCCGGTGCCGCCGGAGAGGCTCTCGACTTTGCCTTCGAACTCCTGGCCGAGGGCGTCGATCTTGATCGATGCGCGCTGGCCGGGGCGCATCGCCTTCACCTGCGTCTCCTTGAAGTTCGCGATGACGTACGTCCGCAGCGGGACGAGCTGCACGATCGGCGTGCCGGGGGCGACGAGTCCGCCGGGATGCACCGAGAGCCTCGACGCGATGCCGTCCGCCGGCGCGGTGATCTTCGTGTAGGACAGGTTGAGCTCCGCGGCCCGTAATGCGGCGCGCGCGCTGTTGACCTTCGCGTGCGCCAGCGCCGCGGTCGCGCGCGCGGCGGCGACCTGCGCCGATACCGGCGCGCTCTGCTCGAGCTTTCCCTGCGCCTGCATGACGTTCGCTTCCGCGGCCTGCCGCGCGTTCTGCGCCGAGGCCAGCTTCGCGCGCGCAGACGCCACATCCGCCAGCGCCGCTGCATTCGCCGCGCGCGCCGCGTCGACCTGCGCGCGCGAGATGTCGCCCTTCCCTCCGAGCTCCTCCGCGCGCTTCCAGTCGGCCCCCGCCTTCACGGCATTCGCTTCCGCGCGCGCCACTCCGGCCCGCGCGTCGTTCACGGCCTCGGCCGACGTGCCGACGCTCTGCTGCATGCTCTGCACGGCGCCGCGCGCGGCGGTCAGGCCGCCGGTCGCACTCGCCGCCGTCACCTGCGCCTGCGCGTCGGCCTGCTGCGCCTGCGCCGTCGCGGTGTCGAGATCGGCTTGCGCCTGCGCCAGCTTCACCTGCAGGTCACCCGGATCGAGCTCCGCGACCAGCTCGCCGCGATGCACCTGCTGGTTCTCCGCGACGTGCACGGCGATCACCTGGCCGGCGATGCGCGGCCCGACCGGGACGATGTCGGCCGCGACCTGCGCGTCGTCGGTCGATTCGTGTCCGCGCGTGAGCAGCACGAAGATGCCGTAGAGGATGAGCACTCCGGCGACCACGCCGCCGAGGATCAGGTAGAGGCGCTTCGCGCGGCCCGCGCTCAGCACCGGTGTCTTTTCGTTGTCAGCCATTTACATCTCCAGATGCACTTCGATCTTTTCGTGTGTCTTCGGCGCGCGCAGCAGGAAGACCAGCGGCAGCACGGCGAGGAACGAGATTCCAGCAAGGTAGAAGAGTTTTTCGAATGCCAGGACCATCGCCTGCTGCCGGACGATGAGGTCGATCATCCGCAGCGGCAGCTTCGTCACCGCGAGCGCGAGATTGCCCGGCGCGACGTGGCGCAGCATGTCGGCGCGCGCCTGCGTCGTGGAGCGCGTCAGCAGCGTGGCGAAGATCGCCAGTCCGATCGAGCCGCCGACCTGGCGCAGCAGCGAGTTGAGTCCCGTCGCGTCGGCGAGCCTGTGCCGCGGGATCGAGCTGAGGGCGAGCGTGGTCAGCGGGATGAAGAGGCAACTGAAGGCGATGCCCTGGATGATCAACACGTTGACCACTCCCTGCGCGCTGGTGTTCAGCGTGTAGTGCCCCATCAGCCACGCCGACCAGCCGAACATCAGGATGCCGAAGCCGATCACGATGCGCGGCGAGACCTTGTTGTAGATCCGGCCGACGATCGGCATGACCACGATCATCGTCAGCGAGCGCGGCATCATCGCCAGCCCGGCCTGCGTCGCGGAGAAGCCGAGCATGAGCTGCATGAAGAGCGGTAGCAGGAACGTGACGGCCATCAGCATCGCGAACATCACCGAGCCGACGAGCGTGCCGGAGAGGAAGACGACGTCGCGGAAGAGCGAGAAGTCGGCCGCCGGCATCGGCGCGGAGAGCTCGCGGATGACCAGCGCGGCGATGGCCACGACCGCCACCAGCGCCAGCGCGGAGATCAGCGGCGACGCGAACCAGTCCTTCCCGTTCCCTTCCTCCAGCACGTACTGCAGCGTGCCGAGGCCGCAGAAGAGTAGGGCGATGCCGGCCCAGTCCATGTTCTTTTTCTGACGCTCGGCCATGGCGTGATTCGCGGCCTTCACGTCTTCCGGCTCGTGCACGAAGCGCGTGACCATCAGCAGCGAGACGATGCAGACCGGCACGTTGATGTAGAAGATCCACTCCCACGAATAGTTGTCGACGATGTAGCCGCCGAGGCTCGGACCGAAGGCCGGACCGAGGACCACGGCCATGCCGAAGACCGCCATCGCCATCCCCTGTTCCTGCGGCGGGAAGGTCTGGCGCAGGATCGCCTGCTCCGTCGGCTGCAGCGCGCCGGCGCCGAATCCCTGCAGGATGCGGAAGAGGACGAGCATCGGCAGCGTGTGCGCCATGCCGCAGAGCGCGGAGCCGAGGCCGAAGAGGACGAGGGAGATGAGATAGACGCGCTTCTGCCCGAACATGCGCGCCAGGAAGCCGGTCAGCGGCATGACCATGACCGTCGCCATCACGAAGCCGGTGGTGACCCACGCGATCTGCTCGACCGTCGCGCCGAGCGCGCTCTGCAGGTGCGGCACCGCGACATTCACGATCGACGCGTCGATGGCGCCCATCAGCGTGCCGAAGGTGACGGAGAGCGTGACCAGCCATTTGTTGACAGGCTTGGGAGCGACGGCGGCGGTCATTGCCTGACGAGCGCTCCCATCGCACGCTGCACCTCGATCCACGCCGCCGCCCCATCGGCGCGCGCCGCGATCAGGTCTTCATGCGCCTGCCGGTACGTGTCCTCGGCGCGATCGACTTCCACCGGCGAGCCGTAGCCGGCGGTGCGGCGGTCGCGCGCGATCTGCAGCGCGTCCTCCGCCACCTTCACGTTCTCCGCCGCGACGTCGACGCGCGCCTGCGCGTTCTGCATCGAAAGGATCGACGTCCGCACCTGCTGCTCGACATCCGCCTCGGCACTCGTGCGGCGGACGTGCGCGTCCTCGAGCTCGAGCTTCGCCCGCTCGACGTTCGCGCGGATGTCGGCGCGGAACAGCGGCATCGAGGCGACCGCGGCGATCGTGCGCGAGGAGTGCATGTCGTTCGTCTTGTTGCCCGAGAAGTCGCCCTGAAAATCGAGCGCGAGCGCCGGCAGATAGCGCGAGCGCGCCGCACGCAGCGCGAGCTCCGCCGCCTTCTCCTGCGCCGCGAGCTGCTTGAGCTCCGGACGCCGCTCGCGCGCGGACGCAATCGCGCCGTCGGTCGCAGGAGGGGCGGGGGCGGTGAGCGCGTCTTTGAGCACGAGCTCCGAGGCCTGGTTCTCGCCGATCGCGCGAAGCAGGGCGATCTGCGCCGACTGCCGGTCGTTCTGCGCGGAGAGCAATGCCGATCGCGCACGCGCGAGCTGCACGTTGGCCTGCGCGACGTCGAGCCGCGTGCCGGTGCCGGCCTCGAATTCGTCGTTGGATACTTTGGCCAGTTGCTGGAAGAGCTTTACGTCCGCCTCGCGCGATGCGACCTGCGCGTCGGCGCGCTGCACGAGGACGTAGAGGCGTCCCGTCGCGGCGGCGAGCTCGTTCTCCGTCTGCTGCACGGCGAAGTGGCCGGCGTCCGCGCCGGCGCGCAGCGCCTGGTAGTGGCGAAGCGCGGCGAGATTGAAGATCTGCGCCGCGGCGACGATCTGGCCGTCGATGACGTTGAACGGTCCGATCACCGGCGGGAGGCCGGGGAGCGAGAAGCCGAAGGTCGCGAGGTTGATCGAGTTGCTCGAGCGGATCACCTTCGCGTCCGCCTGCGGCAGGAGCGCGTTGAACGCCTCGCTCTGCGCGATGCGAACGCGTTCTTCGGCGCTCCGCGCGAGCTCCGCGGTGGCGGAGTGCCGGACGGCGCGGGCGATCGCGTCATTGAGCCCCAGTTCAACAGTTTCCGACCGAGCGGTCGGTATGAATGCGAGGAGAGCGGCAACGCCGCAAGAGATGAGCTTGCTATTCACTTCAATTCACCTGTTCGTGATCTTCCGGAAAAGTGCCAGCAGCCGCCGGCGCTCGGCGGGATCGAGAGGCTCGAGCATCCCGCGCCCGAGGTTGATGCGGTCTTCATTGTAGGCGTCGTGCAGATTGCGTCCGCGCCTGGTGAGTGCGACGTTGACGGTGCGGCGATCGTCGTCGGGACGCGTCCGCTCCGCGAGTCCGCGCTCGACGAGCCGGTCGACCACGCCCGTCGCGCTGCTGCACGCGATGCCGAGGCTCGATGTCAGCTCCGACATCGTGGCGTGGCCGTTCGCGAGCACGCGCAGGATGGCCAACTCACTGCGACTCAGCTCCGAGGTCTTCTGCGGAAGGAGGAAGCGGTTGACGAGCGTCTCGAGGTGGGAGATCAGCTCGCCCGCGAGGTCCGCGATTTCTTCGGATTGCGAATATTTCGGCATCCGAAGTAATCATAACACGGCCCCTAATTCATGTCCTTCCCTGCCTCCAACTTCTTGATCCCCTCCGCCAGCGCGTTCTTGTTCATCTCGTCCGGCGCCTGCGTCAGGGCCAGCTTCGCGTACTTCAGTGCTTCCTCGTAATGCCCGAGGGCGGAGTTGCCGCGCGCGAGGCCGACGTTCACCGGCCATTCGTTCGGGTGGCGCCTGGCGTTGAGCTGCCACACCGCCATCGCCTCCTCCTTCTTTCCCCGGGCCAGGAGCTGGCGGCCGAACTGGTGGAGGTCGAAGATCGTTGCGGTCGGGTGATTGAACGCCGTTTCGCGCGTCTTCTTCGCATCCGCTTCGAGGCCGTTCGCCTCCTGCAGGTCAGCGAGCGTGGAGAGCGTGCTGAAGTTCGTGTTGCCGGGGAAGCGCGGGCTCGCGGCGATCTTCGCCCACTCCAGTCCTTCCTTCGCATCCTTGTGCTCCAGCGCGAAACGCGCGGCGGCGACGAAGTTCTGCCACTCGAAGCCCTTCTCGCCGCGGAGGTCGTTGCGCATCGCGGCGAGATAGAGATCGTTGATGTTGTCGACGCTGATGGTGAACGGCACCTGCAGCTCTTCCCACTTCAGCGCGACCGTCGCCTTGTCGATCTGGCGATCGGGAAATTCGTAGGTCAGGAACTCGTGGTACTCGCTCTTCGCCGGTTTCGCGGTCACCCGCAACTGATCCTCGGACTGGTCGTAGAAGAAGCTCCCCCACGACTTGTTGTTCTTCGAGAAGACGATCGTCCACTCGTTCTCGCCCGGGATCATGTGCAGTCCGTACGAGCCGGCGGGGAGCGTCTTCCCTTCGATCTTCACGTCGTGCGAGACGGTGAAGACCGTGTTCTCGTTCGCGCCGGCGCGCCACGGGCATTCCTTGCACGTGCCGAATCCGAGGTCGACGAGGCCGTAGGGAACGAGCTTTCCCCAGATCTTGCCGCGGCGGTCTTCGCCGGTGTGCGGGTTATGAACTTTCGGGCTGCTGTAATCGATCGTCACTTTCACCAGGCCGAGCTGCTGCGTCACCGAGGCGCGCTGATTCGCGCCGTCGGGGGGCATGGTGAGTTGCGCCGTCGCCGCGGTGGCGGCGAAAAGGAGGAGCGGGAGGAGAGCCTTGCGCATGGGACGGATGGTAGCGCGGCGGTCTCGGCAGGCGGTTAACGTTCGCCAACATCAAAGTGCCGAATCGCCCGCGCCTCGCGCAACAACTCGGCGCGGAAGTCGGGATGCGCGATCGAGATCAGCATCTCCGCGCGCTCGCGCAGATTGCGTCCCCACAGATCGACCGCGCCGTATTCGGTGACCACCCAGTGCACGTGGCCGCGCGTCGTGACGACGCCCGATCCCGGCTTGAGCGTGCTCACGATGCGCGAAAATTTTCCGCCCGCCGCCGTCGACGGCAGCGCGATCACCGGTACGCCGTTCTTCGACAGTGCGGCGCCGCGCATGAAGTCCATCTGCCCGCCGATGCCGCTGTAGATGCGATGGCCGATCGAGTCGGCGACCACCTGTCCGGTCAGATCGACCTCGATCGCCGAGTTCACCGCGACGACGTTGTGGTTGCGGCGGATGACGGCGGTGTCGTTCGTGTGATCGGCAGGATAGAACTCGACGAACGGGTTGTCGTCGACGAAGTCGTACAGCCGCTTCGATCCGGCGACGAAGCTCGTGGTGATGCGGCCGCGATGGACGTTCTTGCGCAGGTTCGTGATCACGCCGGCGTCGACGAGATCGACCACGCGGTCGGAGAACATCTCGGTGTGCACGCCGAGGTCGTGCTTGTCGAAGAGACGCGCGAGCACGGCGTTCGGGATCGCGCCGATGCCCATCTGCAGCGTCGCGCCGTCGGGGACGAGCGGCGCGATGTGCTCCGCGATCCGCGCCTCGACGTCGGACGCCTCGCCCGCCGGATGCAGCGGCAGCGCGCGATTCGTCATCGCGAACGCGTGAAGGCGCGACTGCCGCACCAGCGTGTTGCCGTGCGTGCGCGGCATCTGCTCGTTGATCTCGCCGATCACGATCTTCGCGTTGCGCGCGGCCGCGACCGCGGCGTCGGCGGATGTGCCGACGGTGCAGTAACCATGCTTATCGGGAGGGGAGAGCTGCAGGATCGCGGCGTCGAGCGCGATGCGGCCCGACTCGAAGAGCGCCGGGATGTCGGAGAGGAAGATCGGCGTGAAGTCGGCGCGTCCTTCTTCCACCGGCTTGCGCAATCCCGGTCCGGTGAAGAGCGAGTTCGATCGGAACTGCGACGCGCACTCCGGCTCGGCGAACGCGCAGCGTCCCTCGAGATGCAGATGAAAGAGGCGGACGTTCTCGAGCTCTTTGCGCGCGACGAGAGCGTCGAGCAGCGGCGTCGGCGTCGCGGCCGCGCCGTGGATGAAGACGTTCATGCCGCTCTTGATATGGGAGACCGCTTCTTCCGGAGTGACGGCGTTCATGCGGCGCGAATTGTAAGATGCGCGACGCATGGCCGACGCGCTTCCTCCTCATCCTCCGCTCCCGCAGTACTACCCGGCCGCCGAACGCCGCGAGGAGTTCGTGCGGCAGATCTTCGACGAGACCGCCGAGTGGTACGACTCGATCATCGGCATGCTCTCGTTCGGCTCCGGCAATCGGTACCGCTATCAGGCGCTCGAGCGCGCCGGACTGAATGCGAAGACGAAGCTCCTCGACTGCGCCACCGGCACCGGCGTCGTCGCGCGCGCCGCGCTGCGCGTCACGAAGAACGTCATCGGCCTCGACCCGAGCATCGGCATGCTCGTCGCCGGACGTCGCGTCGCCACGTTCACCGAAGTCCAGGCGAAAGCGGAGCGCCTCCCGTTCGCGGATGAGTCGTTCGATCTGCTGACCGTCGGCTATGCGATGCGCCACTTCGCCGACCTCCGCGCGACGTTCGCCGAATACCGCCGCGTGCTCCGTCCCGGCGGCAAGGTGCTGATCATGGAGATCACGCCGCCCCCCTCAAAACTCGGCCGCGCGATGCTCAGCTTCTACCTCGGGCGCGTGATCCCGTTCCTCACGCGCCTCCGCACCCGCAACGCTGACGCCGCGAAACTGATGCGCTACTTCTGGGACACCATCGATGCGTGCGTGCCGCCCGAGTCGATCCTCGCCGCGCTGCGCGACGTCGGCTTCAGCGAGGCGAAGCGGCATATCGAGTTGGGAGTGTTCAGCGAGTACACCGCGGTGAAGAGCGCTTGAGCGGTTGAGCTCTTGAGCGCTTAAGCTAAACAGCTCAACAGCTCAACAGCTCAACAGCTCAACAGCTCAACCGCTCAATGGCTAAATTGCTCTACTTCCACGGCTTCGCCTCCTCCCCCGCGAGCGCGAAGATCGCCGCGATCCGGCCGATGCTCGAGCCGGACATCGAGCTGATCGCGCCTGACCTCAACGTTCCCTCCTTCGAGCAACTCGACTGGAACGCGATCGTCGACGTCGCACGGACGGTGCACAACCCCGATCTCATCGCCGGCAGCTCCATGGGCGCGCTCGTCGCGCTCACCATCGCCACTCCCGACATCCCACTCCTCCTCCTCGCCCCCGCCCTCGGCATCGCCGACCGCTGGCGCACGCTCCTGCCTGACGGCGATCCGATCCGCGTCTTCAATCACGCGCGCAAAACCGAGGTCCCGATCCACCGGAAATTCTTCGAGCAGATGTTCGACGTGCGCGTCGACAGCGAGGCGCCGCCGTCGCGCGTGACGGTGATCATGGGACGCAACGACGAGAGCGTCCCGTTCGAGCTCGTGGAGCAGACGTGGCGGCGCTGGGAGCCGAAGCTCGTGCCCGGATCGAAGTTCATCGAGATCCCGGACGGCGATCACGGACTCACCGCGCACGCGGAGTTGATCACCCGCGAAATCCGGGTGATGATTCAGTAACTCTCGCTCCCCGGAACGACGCTCAAAAAGGAGATGTGGAATGCCCGCTACGGAGACCTCCGCCGGCTATAGCCCTGCTGCGCCCATCACCGCCACCGTCAACAGCGTTCTCACCCAGGACGCCGTCTCCACGAACACCATTCCGGTCGACACCAACAGTCCGAATCCCGTCGCCGCCTTTCGCAACCATCACACCAAAAAAATCGAAAGCCTCGGCCTGGTCACGCCCGATGGCGCGACCGGTCTGCAGCTCTCGCACATCGCGCGGAGCGGCAAAAGCCAGTCGGGCTGGGTGGTCAACGCGATCGGCGGCGGCATCACGGCGGCCGAAGTGGCGGCCGCGACGCCGTTCAACGGAGAGGGCGGCACGTACGGCTTCTACATCGACGCGAACGGCATCTCGTACGTGCAGCTCGAGCAGGACGGCGTGACGTGGAGCGACCCGGTGCAGGCGTGGGCCGGCGCGGCGACGAACATCGGCGTCGCTTATGCGTCGACCGGCGCGGCCGTCATCTACGCCAACACCGGCGGCGATCTCGTCGTGGTGACGCAGAGCTCCCTCGGCGGCGCGTTCACCGGCAGCGTCACGTCGATGAACAAGACGCTCTCCCCGCAGTTCGTGCTGACGATGGAAGGGGCGACAAACTGGTGGGTCTCCGCGAACGACGGCGGCGCGCTGGTGATCTACAGCGGCCAGCTCGGCGCGACGACCTTCACCGGGATGAACAGCAACACCGGCTTCAACACGCTGCAGCAGGTCGTCCTCGGCATGCAGGTGGAGAACACGCTGCTCTGCTTCGGCATCGACAGTACGAACGTGCTGCACGTCTGGTCCTCCGCGAGTCCCGGTTCGAGCGGCGGGACTCTGCAGCAGGTGCCGAACAGCGAAGTCGTGACCGCCGCCGCGCACATCGGCACCGGCGGCACGATCAACCTCTATTCGATCGATCAGAGCCAGAACCTCTGGGTCCTGCATCAGGACCCGAACACGCCGTGGATCGACGGCGCGCCGAATTTCGTCCCCTACCTCCCACTCGATTCCGAGATCCTGATGGTCGCGAGCGACATGAATCCGGCCGATGCGCCGACGCTCTTCGCCATCGACTCCAGCCTCGGCTCGCTGCGTCTGCACGCGCAGGATCCGAAGTCGAAGATGTGGTCGAGCGGGACGCTGCTGCAGGCCTCGGCCGAGGTGTACGACATCACGCGGTACCACACGGAGATCTCGTTCGTCGACGCGAACGGCGCGCCGGTGCCGCACTATCCGGTGTCGCTGCAGGTCGCGGAAGGCTACTCCGCGACCGACATCGCGATCGCCACGTCGACCTACAGCGTGAGCTCGGCCGCGGCGATCGATCTGAAGACCGACGCGCTCGGAAAAGTGACGATGGCGATGCTACCGGTCAACGGACTCGCCGCGCCGATGTTCAACGTCACCGCGGACAACCTCACGCCGCTCGCCAGCTTCTCCCCCGCGCAGCCGGTGCACACGTATCTCTCCGGCAGCGGCATCCTCAACCCGACGCAGCCGACGCAGTACGGAGGTCCGCTGCCGGTGTTCGACGCGGCGGGCAACACGCTGGCCACGGCGCAGGTGTATCAGCAGGGAACACTCGCGCCGGGCGCCGCGAACAATCCGCAACTGGCGTCGAGCGCGGCGAGCGCGATCATCAACACCGCGCTGAGCGGCTCGCAGCCGAACGTCTACGCGTACGCCGGCAACTTCCGCGAGGGAACGTTCCGGACGTTCGCCACGCAGGAAGAGCTGCTCGCGGCGCTCGGTGCGCCCGCGGAGCCCGACAGTTTCTGGTCCTCGATCGCGCACTTCTTCGGCGACATCTGGGAAGGGATCAAGAACGGCGTGATGAAGATCGTCAACTTCGTCGTCACCGTGGCGGACAAAGTGGCGAACTTCGTCTTGCAGATCGGCAACGCGATCGAGCAGGCCGTCAAAGTGGTGATCAAAGGCATCGAGGAAGCGGGCCAGTTCATCGCCGGCGTGTTCCAGGCGGTGGAAGCGGAGATCGACAAGGTCGTCGACTGGCTCAAGGCGCTCTTCGACTTCGGCGCGATCTGGCGGACGAAGATGGCGTTCGAGTCGATGCTGCTCTCCGTTCCGCCCTACATCAGCAGCACCGCCGCTGCCGCCGGCACCGCCGCGAACGACTGGTTCAAGAAGCAGGAAGCGACGATCAAGAACTACTTCGACCAGTGGCTGACGCAGTACGCGCCGCCGGGGCAGACGTTCTCGCAACAACAGGGATGGCAGACGCCGGGACAGCCGAGCACGACGCCGGTGGCGGGCGGCGCGGCGCCGTCCGACTTCACCAGCAACCCGCATCACAACTGGCTGCAGAACAAGGTGCAGTCGAACGCGCCGAAGCACCTCGGGATCTCGGCGAGCGCGCCGTCGCAGGATCCGTGGACGAACTTCGACGACGCGATGTCGGGCGCCAAACACGATTTCGTCGCCGCGCTGAAAGACTTCCTCGACGGCATCACGAACCTCGTGGGAAGCCAGCCGAACGGCATCGGCGCGTCGCCGATGTACGACTTCATCTCCGGCATCGAGAAGCTCGTGCAGACCGCGCTGAAGCTCGCCGACGCGCTGGTCAACCTCATCGCCGGCATGGCCGAGGGAGGCATGAGCGCGCTGCTGTCGGTGCTGAACACGGAGCTCGACCTCGGCTTCGTGAACAAGCTCTGGGCCTGGCTGGCCAGTGCGGCCGGTTATCCGGACGACAGCGCGCTGACCGTGTCGGCGCTCGTCTCGCTCGTCGCGGCGTTCCCCACCACGCTCATCTACAAACTGATCATGGGCGTCGACACGGAGCCGTTCCCGTCCGGCAGCTCGTCGTCGTTCGCCGGATTCTCCGCGATGCCGGCGGCCGCGGTCCTCTGCGGCGCGATTCTCGACGTGCTGTACGTCATCCCGCAGCTCGTCGCCGACGCGCTCGGCTCCGACACGCCGCAGTGGATGACAATCGGCATGGTCGGACTCACGCTCACCATCTGGATTCTGGAGAACGGCCTGCCCGACTGGTCGACGCTCGAATGGGCGACGTTCGGCGCGGTCGCGGGGAACCTGCTCTGGATCCTGCCGCTGACGGTCGTCATCGTGAAGACGAGCTATCCCGACTTTTATAAGAACTACGCCACGACCGACACGATGGCGGCGTTCATGACGCTGGTCGGCATCGGCCAGGAGCTGTTCGGCATGGTCTCGATCATCGAGAATCCGCCCGATTCGACCGCCGTGGCGATCAGCGACGTCTTCAGTCCGTTCTCCAACATGTTCTCGTTCCTCGGCATGAAGGAGTTCAGCGAAAACCCGTGGGCTACGGGCGGGAAGATGGTGATCGATTTCATCAGCTACGTCGTTGGTGGGGTTTCGCAGGTCGTCGCGGCCGAGGGTTAGGCGATGGGCTCGATCACCAACGGCTGGGATGCGATCTGCGCCTACGACGCGGGGCAACTGAACAACGTCTTCCTGCAGCAGTTCCTGTTGCAGACGCAGACGACCGACTCGCTGAACATCCGCGCGGTGATGCTCGATGCGAACGCCGGTTTCGTACCGCTCTTTCTCGACGTCCAGCTCGGCCCGCCCGAGATCTCGTTTCCATCCGACCTGTCGACGCAACAACTGCAGGCGACGATGGTGATCATCAGCGGCCAGGTCATCCAGTTTCAGCCCGGCGCTCCGGCCAGCATCAGTTCCGTGTTGACCGTGGACGCGCCGCCGCAATCGGTCATGACCGGCCCGGTCACGATCGACAAAGCGCCCGGCTCCGACAACCTCGGCACCGTGGTGTTGAATCTCGCGGCCGGCGCGTGGGACGTCTCGCTGCAGGGAATCGCGCCGGGATCGCCGGTCAGCACGGCGCTCGGCACGGCGTTGCAGAACTACTTCGCGAACGTGTCGACGCAATACACCGTGGCGACCGTGGCGCAGTCGAATCTTCCGGCGGCTCTGACCCCGCAGTCGTTCGAGCTTTATCTGCAGTCGGCCGGCACCGGCGGTGACGGCGCGCTGCTCCTGCTGATCCAGACCAGCGGCTCCGGCGGGACGGTCGGCCCGCTGGCGGACTATCCGATTCCGAGCGGCTCGGACTCCGCGGTCATCGTGTCGAACGACGCGGTGATGAACGGCGTGATGCTGACGGGTCTCAACGCCGAGGTCGCGCCGCTCGGTGTCGCGTTCGCGTATGACGCCGGCAGTGAGACGTTGTCCATCGCCAGCGGCAGCCCTGTCTCCATCGACCTGCAGGGCTCATTTGGACAGTCGCTGAATTGGTTTGCCCAGCCGGCGCCTGCCTTCGTTCCGTTCGGTGTCAGCGTTCAGTACGTCAACGGCGTGTTCGTGCTCTCGTGGAGCACGGACGTCGTGACGTTGTGGCTAACGCCCGCGGACGTCATTGGATCGGCCGGCGTCACCGTCACCTGGAACGCGACAGGGGAGTGGTCGATCGATTCGACGACCGGCATCGTCAGCCTTCCGTCGCCCGGACTGCCGGTGGTGGCGGCGACCGATGACTCCACGTACTCGAGCGACTTTCAACAGGCGCTGCAGACGACGCTCAATCAACTTCTGCAGGGTTTCGCGCTGCCGCAGATCGACACGTTCGTGCTGTCGAACCTGCTCTTCGCCAACTCGAATGCGTTCGTGCCGACGTCGGCATCGATGCCGTACGACCTCGTCGTCACCGGCAACATCGCGCCCGGATTGCAGCTATCACCCGCGTCGGCGACGCTCGCGGTGACCGAGGGGGCGACGCTGACCTACACGGCGCCGGTGGACGTCCTGTGGAACGTGGTCTGGGGACCGGGACACATCAACGCGAGCGGCGTCTACACGCCGTCGAAGTCCGCCGCGATGCCGGCGATCGTCGTCGTGAATGCCGTGTCGAAGGAGAACCTCTCCGTCACCGGCAGCGCGCTGCTGATCGTGTACGAGCCGCAGCAGGCCGCCGCGGTGACGATCGATCCGCCGACCATCGGAATCGCGTCGGACGCCCCGTACACGTTCAATGCCTCGACCGCCGTGACGGTCTCGATCTCCCCGGAGGTCGGGACCATTACGTCGATCAGCGACACGTCATTCACCTACACCGCGCCCGACACGATCGACGAGGCGCAACAGGTGACGATCACGGCGACGTCGACCTCCGATCCGTCGCAGAGCGGAACCGCGATCGTCAACCTGTTGACCACCGACGCCACGATCGCCGTCCAGTACGACTCGACGCCCGAGCCGTGTCCCGCCGGCCACTACGCGCTGTTCGGCACCAGCTCCCAGGTCATCGACAGTTTCACCTGGGCCTCGTACCCGCCCGGCTTCGGGAGCATCGTGCCGACGTCGGCGAATGGCTCGACCGCCACGTACTACGCGCCGCAGTCGCCGTCGAGCATCCCCGCGCAGGGCGTGCAGGTCACGATCTGCGCCTACGGCAGCAACGGCGGGACGGTAGGCATGGCGTCGATCAACCTCTTCGTAGTGACTTAAGTTAAGGGTCAGGTCCTTAACTTAATTGCGCTGAATTACCGACTGATTCGACATTTTCTTTACGCCATCCCACAATAATGGCGCTCCAGCAGGCGCCCAAACTATGTTGCTCGACCGTGGCGCGTACGTCTTTTCGCCGTACGCTATCCCGACCGCCGTCACTACGGCGCTGATGCTCCTTTTTGGAGTCGCAGTGCTGATGAGGCGCATGTCCCGAGTCAGCGCCGCGTTCTTCGGCCTCACCCTCTTCGCCTCGGTGTGGCTCTTCGCCTTCACCTTCATGTACTCGTCGCGCGACTCCCAGCACGCGCTCTTCTGGGCCCGCATCGCCTACTTCGGCGTGCCGTTCCTCGCGCCGGCGATCTATCAATTCACCGTCGAGATGCTGCGGATCATGCGGCTGCGCCGCGTCGCGGTCATCCTCGGCTGGATCCTCGGCGCCACCTTCTCCGCCACCGCGATCCTCTCCGACGCGCTCGTCACCGGCGTCACGCATTACTGGTGGGGCTTCTATCCCCGCTACGCCGTCGCGCTGAGCATCCCGTTCCTCACCTTCTTCTTCGGCTATCTCATCGCCGCGCTCGTCGAGTTCGTGCTCCTCTATCCGAAAGCACGCGGCGTGGAGCGGACGCGCATCCGCCTGCTCATCATCAGTTTCGGCATCGCCTACTTCGGCTGCGTCGACTACCTCCCGAAATACGGCGTGCCGGTCTATCCCTTCGGCTACATCCCGCTGCTCGCCTTCGCGGTCGTCGTCGCGCACATCGTCTGGAAATACGACCTCGTGCCGATCACGCCGTCACTCGCGTCGCGCGAGATCCTCAGCACGATCGCCGACGCGCTGTTCGTCTGCGATCGCGAAGGGACGATCCAGTTCGCGAACGAGGCAGTACGCCGTCTCCTCGGATACGAGCCCTCCGATCTCATCGGCCTCCCGATCGATCACATCCTCGTGCTGCGCACCGACGACGGCTCGCTCGTGCGCCGCAAGACGATGCGCAGCGAGGAGCGCGTCTTCCTCGCGGCGAGCGGCGAGAAGATCGACATGAACCTCACCATCGCGCCGGTCGTCAACGGCGGCGAGGCGGCGGGCGCGGTGGTCATCGGCCGCGACGTGCGCGAGCGCAAGCGCGCGGAGAGCGAGGTCCGCCGCGTGCTGACCCTCCTCCACGCGACGATCGAATCGACCGCCGACGGCATCCTCGTGGTCGGCGACGGCAACCGCGTTCTGACCTACAACCAGCGCTTCCTCGACATGTGGCGCATCCCGCGCGAGGTCATGGACGCCGGCGGCAATCGCGACACGATGAAGTTCGTCCTCGACCAGCTCATGCATCCCGACGACTTCGTCCGCATCATCGAATCGCTCTACGCGCAGCCGCAGGCCGAGAGCTTCGACCTGATCGAGTTCAAGGACGGCCGCCGCTTCGAGCGCTACTCCATCGGCCGCGACGTCGAAGGGACCGACGTCCGCGTCTGGAGCTTCCGCGACATCACCTCGCGCTTCCAGGCCGAACAGCTCCTGCGCGATTCCGAGCTGCGCTATCGCCTGCTGTTCGAGCAGAACGCCGCGGGCGTCTGCGTCACGACGCAGGCGGGACAGATCCTCGACTGCAACATCACCTTCGCCACGATGCTCGGCTACGCGCGCCCCGATCTGATCGGGATGAACATGGGCGATCTCTACGTGCGGCGCAACGAGCGTGACGAGCTCGCGGGGCTGCTGGCCGAATGCCGCGCGCTCAACAGCGTGGAGATCGAGCTGCGGCGCAGCGACGGCACGACCGGATGGGTGCTGAAGAATCTGATGATCGTCGGCGACAGCGCCGACGCGAACATCCACACCACGCTCGTCGACATCAGCGACCGCAAGCGGGCCGAGGAACAGATCGAGTTCCACGCGTACCACGACGTGCTGACCGGACTCCCGAACCGCAAGCTCTTCACCGACCGCCTCGGACAGAGCCTCAATCGCTCGCGGCGCTCCAGTCGCGCGGTCGCGGTGATGTTCGTCGACCTCGATCACTTCAAGACGATCAACGACACCCTCGGGCACACCGCGGGCGATGAGCTGCTGCTCGAGATGTCGCGCCGTTTGCGGGAGTGCATCCGCGACGACGACACGGTCGCGCGCATCGGCGGCGATGAGTTCACCATCATCCTCTCCGACCTCCGCCAGCCGGAGGACGCGGCGGCGGTGGCGCAGAAGATCCTGGAGGCGGTGCAGATCCCGCTCTCGATCAGCGGCATGCCGATCGAGGTCACCGCCAGCATCGGCATCGCGTTGTTCCCGGTCGACGGCGGCGATCCGGAGTCGCTGCTGCGCAACGCCGACAGCGCGATGTACCGCGCCAAGGAATCGGGCCGCAACAACTTCCAGCTCTGCACCGACGACATGAAGCGCCGCGCACACGACCGGCTGTCGCTGGAGACGCGGCTGCGCAAGGCGATTCACGACGAGCACCTGATGCTGCTCTATCAGCCGCAGATCAATCTCGTCACCGGCCGCGTCATCGGCGCCGAGGCGCTGGTGCGATGGAAGGACAACGGCAAGATCATCGAGCCGTCGGCGTTCATCCCGCTGGCCGAGGAGAGCCGTCTGATCCTGCCGCTCGGCGAGTGGGTGCTGCGCAACGCATGTATGCAGGCGAAGGCGTGGCAGGACCGCGGCGTCGCGCCGATCCGAACGGCAGTCAATCTTTCGGCGCGGCAGTTCCAGCAGCACGATCTCGTGCAGATGGTCAGCCGCGTGCTCGAAGAGACGCGCGTCGATCCGTCGGCGCTGGAGCTGGAGATCACCGAGACGACCGCGATGTCGAACGGCGAGGTGACGGTCGAGGTCCTCCGCGCGCTCCGCGCCCTCGGCGTCAGCATCTCCATCGACGACTTCGGCACCGGCTATTCGTCCCTCGGCTATCTCAAGCGCTTCCCGATCAACGCGGTGAAGATCGATCGCGCATTCGTCCGCGACATCACCAGCGATGAAGGCGACGCCGCGATCGTGTCCGCGGTCATCGGCATCGCCCGCAGCCTGCGGTTGCGCGTGGTGGCGGAGGGCGTGGAGAGCGAGGATCAGTTCGTCTTCCTCCAGCGCCGCCACTGCGACGAAGCGCAGGGCTTCTACTTCAGCCACCCGGTCGAGGCCGCTATCCTCACGCAGGCGATGGCGGATACGCCGGCATTCGCGCGGCCCGAGCCGCGCCTCTCCGTGTGATCCCGTGGTGGAGCGACGGGCGCCCTCGCCCGTCGAATTCCGAGGGCGGACAGGCGAGGCGCCTGTCCCTCCACCAAGGCTGAGCAGGCACACCCTTTGCGCTCATTTACCCCGGAGGTTCACGATGAACATGCCCGCCAATCCGCAATGGATCTGGATTGCCCTCGCCGCAGCCGCGGTGCTGGTGGTGATCGGTCTGATCGCGTCGGGCGTCCGCCGAAGCCGAACCGCTCGACTGCGTGAGCACTACGGGTCGGAGTACGACCACGCAGTCCAGCAAGCCCGCAATCGCACGGCCGCCGAGGAGGCGCTGCTCGCACGCGCCAGTGAAGTCAAACAATTCGACATCCGTCCGCTCAATGCATCGGAGCGCGACCGCTATCGCTCGCAATGGCAGAAGGTCGAGACGCAATTCGTCGACCGTCCCGCCATGGCGGTCGTCGGCGCCGACGAGCTCGTCGCCGACGTCATGCGCGCGCGCGGCTATCCGATCGCCGAGTTCGAAAAGCACGCCGAGTATTTGTCGGTGAAGCACCCGCGCGTGGTGGAGCATTACCGCGCCGGCCATGCCGTCATCGACTCGCACAGCCGCGGCGCCGCATCGACGGAGGAGCTCCGCCAGGCGATGCTGCACTATCGCGTGCTGTTCGAGGATCTCGTCGGCTTCGGAGGCTCGGACATCGAGCAGCCGATCAGCCCGAGCAACGAGCTCGCCGCCGAATCGCGCAACGAACGGATCACGTACGGAAGACGCGAAGAGGACCGGTTACGGCGCTAGCGCCGCGACCTCTTCCTCTTCCTTCGCATGCTTCACCGGGTAACGTCCGGTGAAGCACGCGGTGCAGTAGAGCTGGCGCGGATCGTCTTCGTTGCGCACCGCCTCGAGCATCCCTTCCTCGCTCAGATATCCGAGCGAATCGGCCTCGATGTACTCGCGGATCTGCTCGATGGAATGGCTGTTGGCGATCAGATCGCGCCGCTGCGGCGTGTCGATGCCGTAGTAGCACGGCCCGTTCGTCGGCGGCGACGAGATGCGCATGTGCACTTCCTTCGCGCCGTACTGCTTGAGCATCGTCACGATCTTCTTCGACGTCGTGCCGCGAACGATCGAGTCGTCGACCAGCACCACGCGCTTCCCCTGCACCAGCTCGCGCACCGGATTCAGTTTCACCTTCACGCCGAAGTTGCGGATGCCCTGCTCGGGCTCGATGAAGGTCCGTCCGACGTAGTGATTGCGCACCAGTCCGAACTGGAACGGGATGCCCGACTGCCGCGCGTAACCGAGCGCCGCGAAGACGCCGGAGTCAGGGACGGGCACGACGACGTCCGCCTCGACCGGATGCTCCTTCGCCAGTTGCGCGCCGAACCGCTGCCGCACCTCGGCGACGTTGTTGCCGAAGATCACGGAGTCGGGCCGCGCGAAGTAGACGTGCTCGAAGATGCAGCGCGCCTCGCGCTCGGCGGCGAACTGATGGACGGTACGGAACCCATGCTTTTCCACCGCCACCACTTCTCCTGCCGCAACTTCACGAATCGTCTCCGCCCCGATGAGGTCGAACGCGCAGGTCTCGCTGGAAACCGCGATCGAGTCCTCCAGCCGCCCGAGGACGAGCGGCCGGAACCCGTACGGATCGCGCGCCGCGAAGATCCGGGTCGGAGTCAGCAGCACGATCGAGTACGCGCCGCGGCAAAGCGACAGCGCCTCGACGAACGCCCGCTCGACATCCTTCTCCTTCGACCGCGCGATGAGATGCACCACGACCTCGGTATCCGAGATCGAGTTGAAGATCGCCCCTTCGTCCTCCAGCCGCGCCCGCAGCTCGTCCCCGTTCACCAGGTTCCCGTTGTGCGCCAGCGCAATCGGCCCCTTGTTCGTCGACGCCACGATCGGCTGCGCGTTGCAGAGCATGGAGCCGCCCGCCGTCGAGTACCGCACATGCCCGATGGCAGTCTCCCCCGGCAGCCGCTTCATCCGGTCCGGAGTGAACACGTCCGCGACGTACCCCATCTCCTTCTCCACCACGATCCGGCCGTGCTCGGCATCCACCGCCGCAATCCCCGCACTCTCCTGGCCGCGATGCTGGAGCGCGTAGAGGCCGAGGTAGACGAGGTTCGCCGCATCCTTGTGGTCGAGGATGCCGAAGACGCCGCATTCGTCGTGGAACTTGTCGAGCATGGGAGGTTGATTCAAACAGAGTGTAGCGCGCGTTGCATTTCGAATTGCGCGACCGAACGCCCCGCCCCGCACTTTCCCAGAAACGCAGCGATCCCAGCATTGCGGTCGTCGACATTGAGGATCCGCAAAGCCTTGTCCGCTCGCGTAGCCGCGGCGTTGAGCAACCGCCGCCCGAGACCTTGCTTGCGCGCGTGCGGTGCGACAGCCAGCAGAGGCAGGTCGCCAGTGCGCGGAAAGAAGACGGCGGCTCCGTCCGAGTCCCCGAGCACCACATACGAATCCCGCGCCCTTCGCAGCGACGGCACGTCGTTCTGCCACGACGGCTCGACATCGCACCACGAGCGGATGAGATCGAGGTCCGCGTTCGCCAGCTCGGTAATGCGGGTGGGGGATTGGGCGGTGTATGACCACACCTGGAATGGACGGGTGTGTTGAAAGCCGAGCGATTCGTACAACGCGACCGCTGCGGTGTTCTGCTGCAGGACTTCGAGGATGTAGGTGCGCGGGGCGAGCAGTTCGAACGACATCCGCATCATCCGCGACGAGAGGCCTTGCCGGCGATGCGACGGGATGACGGCAGTCCCGCTGTCGTAGGCGCGGTCGCCGTCGACGCCGTTGAGGGTGATGCCGACGAGTTGGTCGCCGTCGAAGGCACCAACCGAAAGCGAAGCCACGAAGCCGCGTCTTGTGAGCATCTCGCGCAGGGCGTCGATCGACGGCTGGAAGGGGACGACGTAGTCGCTGAAGCCGAGGGAGAAGGCTTCGAAGATCTGCTCGAACGGGACGCCGGTGAGGGGGCGGACGTCGATCAATGCGCCATCACCTCGGGGGCCTCTTCGCCGATTCCGCGGATCACGTCGTCGACGCTGTCGCCGCCGAGAAGGAGGCCGAACGCCGTGCGCCAGATGCGTGCGAGCTCGGGCGTGGACGTGCGGATTAGCGGGACGCCGTTGCGCTGGATGAGGAACGCGGCGTTGGTCGTCTTGCCGATCATTCGCGCCGGGACGCCGAACGCCGCGGCGCGCGCGATGACCGCGTCGGTGCGATCGTTGGTGCAGGCGACGATTGCGCGGCCCTGCGACTCGCTGAAGAGCAGCGCGATCGGATCGAGGTCGCTCGCGTAGTTCGAGAGATCGAGGTCGACGCCGAAGCCTTTCATCGAGCATTCCGCGAGCGCGATGGCGAGACCGCCGTTGGCGAGATCGTGCGCGCTGCGCACGAGTCGGTTCTCGTGCAGCGCGAGCAGTAGCTCGACGAGCTTCCGCTCTTCCTCGAGATTGACGCGCGGCGAGGTCGCGAGCGCGTTGGGCATGAACTGTTGCTGCCATTCCGATCCGCCCATTTCATCGCGCGTGGCGCCGAGGATGAGGACGTCGAGGTTCGCGTCGCTGAAGTGCAGGTCGCAGCCCTGCGATTCATCCTCGAGGATGCCGACCATTCCGACGGTCGGCGTCGGATGCACCGCCCGCCCCTCGGTCTCGTTGTAGAACGACACGTTGCCGGAGACGACCGGCGTGTCGAGTGCGCGGCAGGCGTCGCTGATGCCGCGGATGCATTCGGCGAACTGCCACATGATCTCCGGCCGCTCGGGCGAGCCGAAGTTGAGGCAGTCGGTGATGGCGACGGGACGTCCGCCGCTGACCGCGATGTTGCGCGCCGCCTCCGCCACCGCCTGCTTCCCTCCCTCGTACGGATCGAGGAAGCAGTACATCGGATTGACGTCCGAGGTCATCGCCAGCGCACGGCCGGTCCCTTTGACGCGGACGACCGCCGCATCGCGCTGCTCGGGACTGGCGAGCGTGTTCGTGCGCACGGTCGTGTCGTACTGCTCGTAGATCCAGTGCTTGGAGCAGAGGTTCGGCGATGCGACGAGCCGCATCAGCACCTCGGTGCAATCTGCGTCGTCAACATGTTGACGGTCGAGCTTTTCCGGGATCGCGCGCTCCGGCGCGGACATGGGCCTCGAATAGACCGGCGCCTCGGTGGAGATCGGCTCGACCGGAATCGCGCCGACTTCTTCCTCGCCCCAGAACAGCCGCACGAAGCCGTCGTCCGTCACTTCGCCGACGACCGCGGCGTTGAGGTCCCACTTCTCGAAGACGCGCACGACTTCGTCCTCGCGTCCGCGCTTGGCCACGATCAGCATCCGCTCCTGCGATTCGCTCAGCATGATCTCGTACGGCGTCATGCCGCTCTCGCGCACCGGCACGCGATCGAGGTACATCCGCACGCCGGTGCCGGCGCGTCCCGCCATCTCGAACGACGACGACGTGAGGCCCGCGGCGCCCATGTCCTGGATGCCGACGATGGCGTCGGTGTCCATGATCTCGAGACACGCCTCGAGCAGCAGCTTCTCGGTGAACGGATCGCCGACCTGCACGGTCGGCCGCTTCTCCTCGGACGCTTCGTCAAATTCCGCCGAGGCCATCGTCGCGCCGTGGATGCCGTCGCGTCCGGTCTTCGAGCCGACGTAGATCACGGGATTGCCGACGCCGCTCGCGGTGCCTTTGAAAATGCGGTCGCGCGTCGTGACGCCGAGGGCGAAGACGTTGACCAGGATGTTGCCGTTGTACGAGCGGTGGAAAGACGTTTCGCCGCCGACGGTCGGGATGCCGATGCAGTTGCCGTAGCCGCTGATGCCGCGCACCACGCCGTCGACGAGGTACTTCATGCGCGGCGCCCTTTCGTGATCTATGACGTCGCCGAAGCGGAGCGAGTCGAGTATGGCGATCGGGCGCGCGCCCATGGTGAAGATGTCGCGCAGGATGCCGCCGACGCCGGTCGCCGCGCCCTGATACGGCTCGATGAACGACGGGTGGTTGTGCGACTCCATCTTGAAGGCCGCGACCCAGCCGTCGCCGATGTCGATCACGCCCGCGTTTTCGCCGGGGCCCTGGATCACGCGCGGGCCGGAGGTGGGGAAGTTGCGGAGGTGGATGCGGCTCGATTTGTAGGAGCAGTGCTCCGACCACATCACGGAGAAGATCCCGAGCTCGGTGTAATTCGGGGCGCGTCCGAGGATCTGTTCGATGCGCTTGTATTCGTCTTCGGTGATGCCGTGCGAGGAGACGAGCTCGGGGGTGATTTGCATGGAGGGATTCTATTGAACTTGGCCAGCGGGCAGCAGACAGCGGACAGCGAGGCGTGACGTTGCTGTCCGCCGTCCGCTGTCCGCTGTCCGGCGGCTACCGCGGCGGCGGGGGTGGACCCATGCGGCGCATGGCGTTGAAGGCGTCGAACTTCACCTTCTGATCCGCCGTGAGCAGCGCGGCGACCTTCTGCTCCATCGCTTCGTGCGCGGCCCTGATCTGCTGATCGATCGCGCGGATGGCGAGGACCTGCTTGCCGATCGCGGTGGCGTCGGGATTGGCTGACTCGATCAGTGAGTGCAGCTTTTCATCCTCCGCGCGCTTCGCTTCGAACAGCGGATCGATCGTCGTGCGCATCGAGTCGTGCAGTGCGTCGATCTGGGTTTCCTGCGCCGGCGTCAGGTTCAGAAATTCGTTGAGCCGCGGGGGGGGCGGCGGTCCTCCGGGGCCCATGCGTCGCGGCTGCTGCGCGAGCGCGATGGATGCGGTGAGGGTGATGAGGGCGATGAAGAGGGCGATGCGTTTCATGGGGGTCCAAAGCTCCTTTCGACGATCAATCTAGGCTCTTCGCGCAGCGAAGGGATCAAGGCTTCGCAAGGCGTTTGTAAGAAACGTAAAACGTTCATTTGCCGTAAATTCCGCGAGTTTTCGGGTGCTAGACTCGCGTCGATGGGGTCCAATCGCAGCGCGCTCGCCGCGCTGTTTTCATTGATCGCACTCGGCGGCGCGCTGGTCGTCCTCGGCGTGCTGCAATACCGCTGGCTCGGCCAGCTCGCCGACTCCGAGCGGCAGCGGATGAAGGCGAGCATCGAGTTCGCGGCGAGTCATTTCAGCGACGAATTCGATCGCGAGCTGACGCGCCTCTTCATCCCGTTTCAGGGACCGCTGCGCGACGCGTCGGCGGAGCTCGCGCAGCGCCGTTTCGATGAATGGGTCTCCAGCGCGCGCGATCCGCGCATCGTGAAGATGATCTGGTTCGTGCCGTCGCGCCAGCTCGATCAACTGCAGCGCCTCGATCCCGAAACGCACAGCGTGGTGCCGGGCGAATGGACGCCGGAGCTGGAGAACGCGCGCCAGATGATCGCAGGCGAATTCGAAGGCCGCCATCGGATGAAGATCGTCCTGCCGAACGATTGCCTGGTGCTCGTGCCGTCGGGCGAGCGCCGGCGTCGCGAGGGAAGGCCGCCGCCTCCACCGCCGCCGCAGGAAGGTGAATTCGGGCGGCGTCCGCCTCCGCGCGAGGACGGTCCGCCCGGTCCGCCCGGCAACCCGCCCGCGTTCACCATCATCCAGCTCGACCGCGAGCACCTCACGCGCGAAGTAGTGCCGGAGCTCGCGCGCCGTTACTTTCAGGAGCAGTACGATTTTCAGATCGCGAGCGAGGACCATCGCAACGTGCTCTATCGGTCGGATCCCGCGCATGATCCGTTCAGGGCCGAGCTGACGGTGCCGATCTTCCGCATCCTGCAATTCGGAAACGGCGAGCCGCCGCCGCGCGGCCAGGAGAACTGGGTGCTGGACGTCCGCCATCGCGCGGCGCCGCTCGAGGAGACGGTCGCCGCGACGCGCCGCCGCAATCTGCTGATGACCGCGGGCGTCCTCTTCGTGCTCGCGGTGAGCGGCTTCGTTCTGATGATGATGCTGCGCCGCGCGGAGACGCTGCGCCGCCAGCAGCTCGAGTTCGTCGCCGGCGTGACGCACGAGCTGAACACGCCGCTCGCCGCGCTGCAGTCGGCGGGACAGAACCTCGCGGACGGCGTGACGCACGAGCCGGCGCAGGTGTCGCGCTACGGCGCGATGATCGTCAAGGAGTCGCGCCGCCTCGGCGACATGGTCGGCCAGGTGCTCGAGTACGCCGGCATGCAGGGGCGCCGCGCGCGCAAGCCGGCGGGCGTCGTGAATGTCGGCGATGCGATCGGCGAAGCGATCGCGCAGACGCGCTGGCTGTGCGAGCAGGAGCAGGTGAAGGTCGAGGTCGAGGTCGACGCGAACTTGCCGCCGGTCGCGGGCGATGAGCGCTCGCTGTCGCAGGCATTGCAGAACCTGATCGGCAACGCGGTGAAGTACGCCGGCGCGGCGAAGTGGATCGGCGTGCGCGCGCGTCGCACCGGCGCGGGCGTGATGATCGCGGTCGAGGATGCTGGCCCCGGAATCGCGGCTGAAGACGCCCGTTACGTTTTTGAACCGTTCTATCGCGGCCGTGGATCGGATCGGGCGCGCGGCAGCGGCCTCGGACTGACAATCGTGAAGAGGATTGTCGATGAACATCGAGGCACGATCACCATCAGTCGTTCGTCGCGCGGCGGTGCCGCGTTCACGATCGCACTGCCCGAGGCCCTTAATGCCTGACACCGCGCTGCAGCGGCGCATCCTGCTCGTCGAGGATGAGGAGAGCCTCGTGCTGACGCTCACCGACCGGCTGGAAAGCGAAGGCTACGTCGTCGATCGCGCCGGCGACGGCAACACGGCGCTGGAGAAGGGGAGCCGCGAGCATTACGACCTCATCCTGCTCGACGTCGCATTGCCGGGAAAGAACGGCTTCGACGTCTGTCGCGACCTCCGCCAGCGCGGCGTCGACACGCCGATCCTCATGCTCACCGCGCGCGGCCAGGTCGTCGACCGCGTGATCGGCCTGAAGCTCGGCGCCGACGATTACCTGACGAAGCCGTTCGACATGATGGAGCTCCTCGCGCGGATCGAGGTGCTGTTCCGGCGCTCGCGGACGTCGGTCGCGCAGGGGACCGATTCGTATGCATTCGGCGATGTGCGTGTCGACTTCCGGCGTGCGGTCGTGACGCGCGGAGGCTCAGAGGTGGAGCTATCCGGCCTCGAATTGCGCCTGCTGCGTTACTTCGTCGAGCATCGCGGATCGCTGCTGTCCCGCGACGAATTGCTCGACAAAGTCTGGGGCTATGGTGCGACCCTCGCCACCCGCACGGTCGACGTGCACATCGCGCAACTGCGCCAGAAGATCGGCGCGGAGTACGTCGTAACGGTCCACGGCCTCGGCTACAAGTTTGTCGGGTAGGGTTGGGGTCGGATCTGGACAATTAACTTAACGCTCCGCCGCCGCCCGTTAAGTTAATTGTCCAGATCCGACCCCAACTTCGCTCCGTAGCTGTAGCGAGGAGCACATCATGACAAACCGCCGTTGGATCTCTTTGTTCTTCGCCGTCGCCATTTGCATCCCTCTCCTTGCCCAGACTGCCTCAGCGCCCCGGCCTTCGCTGTACAAGCGCCTCGGCGGATACGACGCCATTGCCGCCGTGACGGATGACTTCATCGGCCGTCTCGCGACCGACAAGCAGCTTGCGCGCTTCTTCGCCGGACACAGCGAGGACTCGCTGAAGAAGATCCGCCAGCATGTGGTGGACCAGCTCTGCGCCGCGACGGGCGGGCCGTGCGTCTACACCGGCCGTGACATGAAGACGTCGCACAAAGGAATGGGCATCACGGAAGCGGATTGGAACGCGTCGGTGGGCCACCTGGTCGCGACGCTCGATAAGTTCAAGGTGCCGGAGCGCGAGAAGAATGAAGTGCTGGGCGCGGTCTCGGCGCTAAAGAAGGACATCGTCGAGAAGTAGTACTCTCGTTCCGTCCTCACGCACTTCGATTGTCACCTCGACGTGCGAGGTCTCGAACTCGTCGAACTCGCGCTTGGGCCACTCGATCAGCTTCACGCCGGGGCCGGCGAGGATTTCGGGGATGCCGATCTCCAGCCATTCGCGGCGGTTCTCGGACAGTCGATAGCCGTCGATGTGCGTGATGGGCGGGGCGCCGGCGCGCGGATATTCGTGGATGATCGCGAACGACGGCGACGCGACCTCGCGCGGATCGGCGCCGAGCTCCGCGGCGATGGCGCGGGCGAGAAACGTCTTGCCCGCGCCGAGGTCGCCGATGAGATGGACCGTGGCATCGGGATCGAGCGAGCGCGCGATCTCGCGTCCCGCCGCTGCGGTCTCTTCCTCGGTGGCGCAAACGAAGGTCTTCACGCGCCGCATTATCTTTTTCCGGCGCTCGCGCGTCCAAGTTGTATGCGCCACTTCGCTCTGCTGCTTCTGTTTCTCGATCTGCAGACGGTGATCAATTCGGCTCCGGACGACACGTTCTGGGTCTACCCCGGCATCGACACCGCGGCGGTTGATGCGACGTACAAGGCCCTCAAGCAGTCGAAGAAAGCGGACGACGTCGCGCGCAGCGTCGCGAAGGCGCTCTCTATCACCGACGCCGCGGCCCGCCCGCTCATCGAAGCGGTGCTGAACGATCCCGACCGCAAGATCGCGACCGAAGCGCTCTTCCGCGAAGCGCTGCGCCAGGCGCCGAACAGCGACGCAGTGCTCGGCGCGTATCTGTCGTTTCTTGGCGACAGCCCGGCTGCGTTGCCGATCGCGCGACGGCTGCGCGCCGATCAGATCGCGCGCCTGAGCGAGATGATGCCCGAGGAGCGGCGGATCATCTTCATCGCGGATGCGCTGGCGTCCGATCCGAACAATCGGGTGCTGCTCGACGCGCTGGTCAAGCCGCGCTCGCCCGCGATCCGCGCGGCGCTCATCGATCGACGCTGGGGGAACGACGCGGTCGCGCAGCAGCTCGCCGCGTTGCTCGATCTCGGCCGCGTGCACGAAGCGCTCGCGCTCGCGGATGCCGTCCCCGCGGCGATCGACGTCACGTCCGACGGCGGCTACACAGCGCGTCCCGGACTCGCCATCGCCGCGGCCCTCGCCGGTCAGCCGGAGCGCGCGAAGCGACTCATCGCGAAGTACAAGACGCCGAACAACGGTGCCGATTACGTGACGCCGTTCGTGAACGCGTTGATCGCGCCGCCGCCCGACGCTTACGAGATCCTCGCCACGAATGCCGGCGCGCACGGCGGCGTGTGGGGCCTGGCGGTCGCGGACCTCGCGCATCGCAGCGGATACGAAGCGTTCGCGCAGCGCGTTCGTGCGCGGAAGTCGTACGACGATCGTATCGCCGCGAATGCGCTACGGTATCTCCCTGAATCGCTCGCCGCGCGCCTGCGCACGACGTACGTGCCGCCGTCGGTCGCGCAATCCGCAGCGACGCCGATGGCCGCGCTGCTCCGCGCGCCGCGCATCGTGCCGTTTACCGAACATCCGATGCCGTCGAACATCGCGTCATCCGACGTGACGGCGATCGATTGCAACGACGCGGCGAACGTGGCGAAGACGATGAAGATGCCGCCGGGACTCTGGCCGCTCCGGCTCGAACGGCATCGCGACGAAGTCGCCGGCGTCGCCGTCGCGCAGACGCTCGATCCTGTCGGTGAGCTCGGCCTCGGCGGTTACTGGATCGTCCATTCATCCGACGGCGGCCGGAAATGGGACGCGCCGCTCTACACCGGCCTGCGCGAGAACATGCCGTACATCGTCCTGCCGGCCTCGCGCCTTCCGCTGATGACCGGCGGCGGCGTGCAGATCGAAGTGGAGCTGCGCGAGCTCGACCTCGCGTCGATCACCTTCCCGCCGCTCGGACTGCGCACGAAGCGCGAGGCGAAGAATCTCTACATCGACTTCGCGTGGGATGCGCTCCGCCGCGACAGCGACAACGACGGCCTCACCGACCTGATCGAGGAACGGATCGTGACCGACCCGCGCAACGCCGACACCGACGGCGACGGCATCGTCGACGGCAAGGATGGACTGCCGCAGGTCGCGCTGATCGCCGCGCCGTCCGCCGACGCCGAAGTACTCGGCACGCTCTTCGGCGGCATCCGCCTCGGCGCCGGCGCGCTCGTCATCGGACTGCCGTCGACGCAGGAGGAACGTCTGGCCTGCGTCCGGCGCGCCAGCGCGATCGACACGCCGACGCTCTTCCTCATCGCCGACCGGCAGACGTTCGCGCCGATGAACATCACGCGCCGCGTCGCGGTCTTCACGCCCGAGGAGCACGAGCTGTACGAGAAGAAATTCGGGCCGTCGTACTTCGGCGAGATCGACTACTTCCTCGTGCGGCGCGATGGCAGGAAAGCGGTGGTCTACGTCAACGAGCACTGGGCGGGGAACGAGTACGAGTTGAAGAAGACGAAGAAGGGATGGACGGTGAAGACGATCGGCGGCTGGATCACGTAGCGCGCAGCCGCTGAATGGCGAGCGGCACGCGCTCCGCGAGATCGGTCGCTGCGAGGCCGGTGTCGCCCATCTCTTCCTTGAGGATGTCGCCCGCGAGGCCGTGGAGGTAGACGCCGCAGCAGGCGGCCTCGAACGGATCGACGTCACGCGCGAGGAGCGCGCCGATGATGCCGGCGAGGACGTCGCCCATGCCGCCGCTGGCCATCCCCGGATTGCCGGTCGGATTGACGCGCACCTGCCCCTCGGGATCGGTGATGAGCGTCTGAAAGCCCTTCAGCACGACGATGCAGTTCGTGATGCGCGCCGCGTCGCGAGCTGCGGTGATGCGGTCGTCGTTGATCTCGGTCGTCGTGCGCCCGAGGAGTCGCGCCAGCTCGCCCGGATGCGGCGTGATCACGCGCGGACGCTTCTGCGGATTCAGCTCGCCCGCGCGCGAGGCGAAGGCGTTGAGCGCAGAGGCATCGATGATCGTTGGGAGATCGATCGATCCGAGAAGGTCGCGAACGCGCGCGTAGCTCGTCTCGTCGTCAGCGAGTCCGGGGCCGATGAGGAGGGCCGATTTTTTGTCGAGGAAAGGTGTGGGACAGGCGCCCTCGCCTGTCCATTCGTACGTCATCGACTCGATCGATCCCGCGTGCACGAGCTTCGCGGTCTCGGGATCGGTGACGACGGTGACGAGTCCCGCGCCGGTGCGGATCGCGCCGCGCGCGCACATCACGGCGGCGCCGCTGCGGCCGGGCGAGCCGGCGACGACAGCGAGGTGTCCGTACGTTCCCTTGTGCGTCGACGAGAGCCGCGGCGCGACGAGCGGCTGCAGGTCGCGCGGCGTGATCAGCGCGAGCGTGACGTTCTCGTCCTCGATCGCCGCCTCGGGGATCGAGATGTCGGCGACGATCACCTCGCCGCAGTAGCTCGCCGCCGGCTGGAACACGTGACAGAGCTTCGGCGCCGCGAACGTGACCGTGACCTCGGCGTTGAGGCACGGCTCGAACGGCACCGGCGACGACGCGTTCGCGCCGCTTGGCAGATCGACCGCGATCACCGGCAGCCGCAGCTCCGCGATCTCGCGGATCAGCTCAGCGTAGATCCCTTCCGGCGCGCGATTGAGTCCCGTGCCGAAGATCGCGTCGACGATGACGTCCGCGTCCGCCGCATGCGCCAGCGCCTCATCGACGGAGGTCATGACGTCGTACATCGGAATCCCGAGGCGCTCGCAGATCGTGAGGTTGGTCAGCGCATCGCCCGAGTACTTCGCCCGATCGCCCGCGATCAGAATCACCGGCACCACGCCCCGATTCTCGAGATGCCGCGCGATCGCGAAGCCGTCGCCGCCGTTCGCGCCGATCCCACAGATGACCGCGACCCGATCGCACTCCGGATAGTGCGCAAAGATCGCGTCGACGACCGCGGTGGCGGCGTTTTCCATCAGCACGATCGAGGGGATGCCGAAGCGCTCCGTGGCGCGGCGGTCGATGCGCTTCATCTGGTCGGCGGTGAGGATTTTCATGCGGGGCAATCGTATCCCTCGTTGCGGTCACACGCTTCGCTGTGTAAGATGTCACACATGGCGACAAACCTCGATATTGACCCCAAATTGATCGAAGAGGCGCAGCGTCTCGGTGAGCACCGCACCAAGAAGGCAGCGGTGACGGAGGCACTGGAGGAGTTCATCCGGCGCCGGAAGCAACTGAAGATCGTCGAGCTTTTCGACAAGATTGACTACTACCCCGATTACGATCCCAAGCAGTCGCGTAAACGATGAGGGTCCTGGTCGACAGCACCGTCTGGTCCCACGTGCTGCGCCGCAAGACGAGACCCGAGAACGCCGAGCTCTCGATGCAGCTCGCCACGCTGCTCGCCGACAGACTGGTGGCGATTATTGGTCCGATCCGCCAGGAGGTCCTTTCCGGCATCAAGGAGAATGCGTACTTCGAGCAACTGCGTGAGGAGCTGCGAGCCTTTCTCGACATCGAGATCACCGTCGACGACTACGAGACCGCCGCGGCCTTTTACAACGCTTGTCGCAGCCGAGGGATCCAGGGATCGGCCACTGACTTTCTGATCTGCGCCGTCGCCGTGCGACACGATCTCGCGATCTTCACCACCGACGCCGACTTCGCCCACTACGCGAAAGTCCTCCCCATCACCCTCTACGCCCCCGCCCGATAACCCCACTCCCGCAACAACCCACCCACCTCCCCCTCCCCGTCGTACCCGCGCAGGTCCGCGCCCTCATCGATGTCGCGACGCTCGGGAAGCACGGCCACCGTGCTGCTCCAGGTGCGGATCTTCGCCAGCGTTGTGCTCATCACGCTGCTCGTGCCCCACTCGACATCGATAAACACCTCGGAGTTGTAGGCGGCGGCGCGGCAGCCTATGAGGTAGTAGCCGCCGTCGGTGGCGGGGCCGAGGACCCATTCGCACGAATCGAGCAGGGCGAAGGCGTGGTCAAGTAGTTGACGATCGAGGGCGGGATCGTCGACGCCGATGGCGACGATCTTGTCGGTGCGATGAAAGAAGAAGCGCTCGGAGAAGGCCATCGACAGGCGGTCGCCGAGCGTCTCGCCGGTCTGCATCGCCAGCGGGCGCTCGCCGAAGGCGCGGCGGAGCGCGTCGCCGTTCGCGGCCGGCGTCGGCGCCCACATCACTTCGATCTCCAGCGTCTCCGACGCGCCGCCGATGGAGCGCAGCGTGTCGCGCAGCATCGCCTCGTACAACGCGAGCGCGCGCTCGTCGCCGATGTCGCGCGCCAGCCGCGTCTTCACGCGTCCAGGCTCGGGGAGGCGCGCGAAGACGAGGAGGCGCTCGGGCGGCGGTGGGATGGTGGGGAGCATCAGGGGACGGAGACGGTGTAGTTGCCGTCGGGCTGTTTTTCGACGAAGACCTTCTCGTCGCCGTTGTCGACGAAATCCTGGACCACGGTGCCGACCTCGGAGCTCGGGATGTCAGTTACCTGCTGTGCCACACGGACCTCCGAGGTTGAATTCGTCGACGATGCGCTGGCGGAGCGCGGCCTGATCCTGACCGTTGATGATCAGCGGAATCGTCGTCGTGATCGACTGCGCGGTCAGCCAGGTCTGCAGCGACGTCCGGTTCGCGGGGTCCTTCGTGAAGTTGCGGATCACCGCGGAATTCGCGTCGGGGCCGAACGGCACCGACTGCGACATCTCGTTCTGCGTCGGCTGCGGCGCGGGCTCGATCGTCCCTTCCATCTGCTGCAGCGTCGGACGCGGCTGTCCGAGGACGCCGCCCGGGCCGATGGCGCGATCGTAGGCGATGTAGCCGATGACGATCGGACGATCGAACGATTCGCTCATCGACACGCTGCGGCTCGACACCGCGGCGATGCGGATTGAACCGCCCGGCTTGGTCACGGTCGTGCCGCTGTTGATCGAGTTGTTCAGCGTGGTTACGAGGTTCGAGTAGCTCGTCGCCGTGTCGCCCGGAGTCGGAGCGGCGGGGAGCTGCGCGCTCTGCGACACGCCGGCGTCGAGTCCCGCGCCGCGCTGCGCGTCGTTCGTCACCGAGACGTTCACTTTGCCCGTGAGGAAAACGCGCGTGATCACGCGGACGTAGTGCGAGTTCGGTCCATCCGGTGCGTAGCGCGCGAGGAGCGCGCGCGTCGCCGGGCACGCCGCCCACTCCTCGACCTGCTGGTCGACGGAGAGCTGATCGATGCCGTACGTCGACGCGTCCGCGATCTCGATCGAGCCGTGCGCCTGCGTCGTGTTGAGGAGGCTCAGGCCGACCGGCACCGCCTGCACCGGCACCGCGAGCTTCAGCGACTGCCCCTGCTGCACCGCGAACGTGTACGACGGGAATGCCGCGTGCGGCGCCGCGGCCCAGTTGTTCGCCGGCGCATTCGCCGGGAACTGCCACTGATGCGGGATGTTGCCCCACTGATCCTGCGTCGCGTACGCGTTGGCGTACATGGCGCGGTAATTCATCGGCTGCATGCGCGTGAGGAGCATGTCGAACGGCAGAAATCCGTTCTGCATGTACTGCTTCACCTGATTCGGGATCGACGTGTTGACGAGATAGACGTCGCCGACCTGCACGTCCTCCGACAGCGGATAGACGCAGAGCACCTGGCTCGCGCGCATGGTCAGGCACCAGTCCTTGGCCACGTTCTCGAGCTGCTGGACGGTCGCCTTTTTCGGCGAGAAGAGCGTGCAGCCGGTGAGGAGCAGAGCGATCGCGAGCGGGATGGTTCGTCGCATGAAGCCTCCTGAGAATGTTGGCTGTTGGCAGTTGGCCGTTGGCAGTCGTGCTGCTGCGAACTGCCCACTGCGACCTGCGATCTAATGTACCCCATGCGCCACATCGCCCTCATGACCGATTTCGGGATGCGCGACCCGTACGTCGCGGCGATGAAGGGCGTGATCGCCTCGCGCTGCGACGCGGCGATCGACGATCTCTCGCACGACATCGCGCCGTTCGACGTCTTCGAAGCGGCGTGGTTCCTGCGCAGCGCCGCGCGCTACTGGCCCGAGGGAACGGTCTTCGTCGTGGTGATCGATCCGGGTGTCGGCACGGCGCGGCGGATGCTCGCGGTCGATGACGGCCAGCGCATCTTCGTCGCGCCCGACAACGGCGTGCTGCATTTCATCGACGGCACCGCGCGCTCGATCGAGAACACCTCGCTCTTTCTCTCCGATGGTTCCACGACGTTCCACGGGCGCGACCGTTTCGCGCCGATCGCGGCGGCGATCGCGAGCGGCCTCGCGCTCGACGAGCTCGGGCCGCGCATCGACGATCGCGTGAAGCTCGATTACACGCCGCCGAAGTACGAGCGCGACTGCGCCACCGGCTGCATCGTCGACGTCGACCGCTTCGGCAACTGCATCACCGACCTCGAGCACGCGCGCCTCGGGTTCGAGCCGCGTCAGTTGCTCGTCTGCGGCGTGTCGATCACGCGCTCGTCGACGACGTATGCCGAGGCGGGGAGAGGAGCGTTCATGATCGTCGGCTCGAGCGGGTGCTACGAGATCTCGGTCGCGAATGAGAGCGCGGCGGCGATGTTGCAGATCGGCCGCTTCGATATCGTGACCCTATCGTGATGCGCCGACTCCTCATCGCTCTCGTCCTCGTTCTGATCGCGTCAGTCTTCTTCGTGACGTGGATTCCGATCCGCCAGTCGCGCGAGCTGTGGCTTCTGCATCGCGACGCCGAAGCGCTGGAGAAGGCGCAGTCGTGGTCGCGGCTAAGGCTCTGGCCGTCGCAGTATCACCAGCTCCTCGCGGCGATCTACCTCGACCTCGGCAATCGCAAGGCCGCACAGCCGCATCTCGATGCGATCGGCAACGTCTGGATCTCCGCGCTGCCGAAGATCGACGTCGCGCGGCGGCTTTCGTCGGAAGACTTCCACGCGTACGACGCGGCCTCGCACGAACGTGATTCACCCGAGGTGGTGCGCTATCGCCAGCTCGTCGAGCAGCGGAAGCAGGCGGGAAGCTATCCGCTGGTGCTCGACCGTAAAGGCCAGCCGATCGCGATGTACCAGATCGCGAACAAGGACCTCGTCGCGATCAACCGCGACTTCGAGCCGTTGATGCTCACGTTCGCCGCGCACCTTCCGCACCTCGGCGTGGACGACACGATCGAGACGACGCTCGACCCCGGAGTCCAGAAAGCCGCGCTGCAGGCCCTCGGCGGATTCCGCGGCGCGCTCGTGGCCATCGATCCGCGCACGAACGAGCTCCTGGCCATCGCCAGCAATCGCGGACACGGCGAGCTCGCGAACATCGCCTTCGACCGGCAGTACGAGCCCGGCTCGATCATCAAGGTGTTGACCGGTTTGAACGCCCTTGAAAACGGGATGGAGAGCGGCGTCGACGTGCAGTCGATGTTTCCGTACGACTGCAAGGGCGACCTCATGATTGACGGCCGCCACTTCGGCGACTGGCTCGGACCGGGACACGGCGTCCTCCCGTCGCTCGACGACGCGCTCGCCGAGTCGTGCAACATCGTCTTCGCCGACATCGGCCTGCGCCTCGGTCCCGACCGCCTGCATCGCTTCATGTCCGCCGCCGGGTTCGATCAGCAGGCGAACCTCGGCGTATTCGAGGTGCCGCTCGGGAAGAGCGTCGGGCAGACGTTCAATCGCTACGAGACCGCGTTCTACGCGATCGGACTGGCGCACGAGTCGGTCAACGCGCTGCACGTGGCGATGATCGGCTCGATGATGGCGAACCGCGGCGTGATGACGACGCCCCGACTCCTGCGCGCCCGCCGCTCGATCCTCGGCGAGGTCACGGCGCGGCCGCCGAAGCAGGGGAGGAGCGTCCTCGCGACGCCGCAACATGCCGAGGCGATCGTGCAGGCGATGGTGGCGGTGGCGACGCGGCCGAAGGGGACAGGACGTCGCGCGCCGGTCGACGGAATCCCGATGGCGCTGAAGACCGGCACCGCCGGCGAGCGCGCGAACGGCGGGCTCGAAGCGCTGATCGTCGCGTTCGTTCCGGCCGATCATCCGCGCATCGCGTTCGGCATCATCGCCGAGGATGCCGGTCCTGCTGAGTACGCTGGCGCGAAGATCGCGCACGATTTTGTCGCGGCCTGGAGCTTGCTTGCACGATAGGCGGGGAACGAAGAGAGAGAGGCTTGCTTCGAACGGGAGGCGGGATGGACACCCTGTTTCAGCAGTTCGAGAGGCCGATGACGGACGGAAGCGGCGACAGCTACCTGGTTTTCGTGCAGGGAAGGAGCCGGCCGCACGACACCTGGGAAGGCTGGCTGGTCTTCGAGCGGCAGCGCGACGCGCGCCGTTTTTCCACGCCGGTTGAAACGACGCAGCCGAACGCGCAGGCCGTGCTGTATTGGGCCAGCGGGCTGGAGAACACCTATCTCGAAGGCGCGCTGGAGCGCGCGCTGTCGGTCAGTATCGCGCCGCGATCGATGGCCGAGGCGCCGCCGCTCGTCGGCTACGGAGTCGACGCGGTCGAGCATTCGCGCAGGCTGACGCTGATCGAGCGGCACGTGCTCGCGCTCTTCCAGAACCTCCGTTTGACGCGGCTGCTGACCGAACGTGTCCTCGATCAACTGCCGTACGCGCATGCCGACGTCGTTCGCGCGCTGGAGGATCTCGGGCACCGCAAGCTGATCGCGCGGAAGACCCCGCAGGGCAACGACTGGATCTTTTTGACGGAGGAAGGCGTGCGCGTGACCGGGCTCACGGACGTTGTGGCGCGGTACGACGAACGTTTGTCCTTATAATTTCGCGGTGCCTTCAAAAGACCGCGATCGCCGGCGCGCCGAGCGCTATCCCACTGCATCGATTCCAGTGCAGCTCTCGGACATCAACGGCGAGTTGACCGATTTGAGTCTCAGCGGTGCGGCTGTCGTCCATCGATCACCTGTCCGGCCAGGCACACCATGCACCCTCATCTTCCCAAGTCACGGCGGCTTCTACATCCCCTGTCAGGTGCTGCGCTCGGTGGTGCAGGTGAGGCGCGGCGAGAAGGGGTCGGAGTACGTGTTCCGCTCGGCGATCCAGTTCTCGCCGATCCCGCCCGAGCAGGAGCCGTCGCTGCACGAGTTCCTCAATCTGCAGATCGAGAAGCTGCGGGAAAAACAGCGCCAGGCGGCAGCCGGCGCCTAGACGTCAATCACCTCAACATCGCGTTGATGGTCGTGTCGTGCGCGCTGGCCATCGTCGCGCCGTTTCACACCTTCCTCCTCGCCTACGCCATCCTCGGGCCGCTGCACTACCTGACCGAGATCTCCTGGCTGCACGACCGCGATTACTTCGCGCCGCGCCGCTGGGTGATCGTCGCCGGCGTGGCCATGGCGGTGCTGCTGTACGGCTTCGCCATGAAGACGTCGCCGGTCTACGAGATCGGCTTCGTCTGGTTCGCGTTCGCCACGGCAGCGATCGCGGTGTTCGTGCGCAGCTCCGTGAACGTCGTCGCGATGAGCCTCATCGCCGGCGCGGCGATCGCCTTCTCTTCGTCGACGCGCTCGTACGCGATCGCCGCGTACCTGCTCGTGACGATCGTGCACGTGTTCCTCTTCACCGCGGTCTTCATCCTGTTCGGCGCGATCAAGTCGCACAGCCGCGCGGCGCTGCTGTCACTCGCGGTGATGATCGGCTGCGCGGTCGTCTGTTTCGTCCCGTTCCCGGCGCTGATCGCGCCGGGCGCGCGCATCCGCGATCTCTACGGAAACTTCGAACAGCTCAACCAACTGCTCGGCGCGCGCGACGTGTACGCATCCCAGGCGGGCGTCGCCATCATGCGCGTCATCGCGTTCGCCTACCTCTACCACTACCTCAACTGGTTCTCGAAGACCTCGGTCATCCGCTGGCACGAGGTCTCGCGCGTGCGGGCGTCCGCGATCGTCGCGCTCTGGCTCGGCGGCGTCGCGGTCTACGCCTACGACTACCGCATCGGCTTCGCCGTCTTCTACGCCGGCAGCATGGCGCACGTGCTGCTCGAGTTCCCGCTCAATTTCCGGTCGTTCGGCGGAGTGCTGGTCAGCGCGCGGGGCGCGCTGGGTCACGGCGCCACCGCTGCGCAATCGGCATCTGCCGCCCGCTCCCGAAAGCCTTCGACGAAACGCGGATCGTCGGCGCGGCCTGCCGGCGCTTGAACTCGTTGGTGTCGACCATCCTCAGGATGCGCGCGACGAGCTCGCGGTCGAATCCGCGCGCGGCGATCGCGTCGACCTCCAGCCATTCCTCGATGTAGAGCTTGAGAATCGCGTCGAGCGTGTCGTACGGCGGGAGTGAATCCTGGTCGGTCTGATTGGGACGGAGCTCGGCCGACGGCGGCTTGGTGATCGAGGAACTAGGGATGATCTCGCGCTCGCGATTGATCCAGTGCGCAATGCGATAGACCATCGTCTTGTAGACGTCGCCGAGGAGCGCGACGCCGCCGCACATGTCGCCGTAGAGCGTGCAGTAGCCGACCGCCAGCTCCGACTTGTTGCCGGTCGAGACGACCATCGCGCCGGTGCGGTTCGACCAGGCCATCAGGATGTTGCCGCGGATGCGCGCCTGCACGTTCTCGTTCGTGATGTCGAATTTCTTCTCCCCGAACAGCTCGTCGAACGCCGCCTCGTACGGCTGATAGATCGGTTCGATCGGCGTGATGTGAAAGGCGATGCCGAGGTTCTCCGCCAGCGCGCGCGCGTCGTCGATCGAATGCTGCGACGAGAACGTCGACGGCATGGCGATGCCGGTCACGTGCTCCGCGCCGAGGGCGTCGACGGCGATCGCGGCGGTGACGGCGGAGTCGATGCCGCCGGAGAGTCCGATCACCACGTCCTTGAAGCCGCATTTGCCGATGTAGTCGCGGAGTCCGAGGGTGATGCCGCGGGCGATCTCCTCGTCCTTTTCGATCGCGAAGATCGACTCGCACGGCGCGCCGTGCAGCTCGACGAGCGCGTGGTCTTCCTCGAAATTCTTCGCGCAGAAGATCGTGCGTCCCTGGCTGTCGATCACGATCGACGAGCCGTCGAACAGCAGCTCGTCGTTGCCGCCGACCTGGTTCACGTAGACCAGCGGCGTCTGATAGCGCGTGGCGATGCGGGAGAAGATGTCGTAGCGCGCCTTCCGCTTGCCGGCGTTGAAGGGTGACGCGGAAATATTGAGAAAGACCTCCGCCCCCTGCCGCGAAAGCTGATCGACCGGGTTCTCGCAGTAGAGCTTCGAGCCGAGGAGCTCGTCGTCGAACCAGAAGTCCTCGCAGATCGAGATGCCGGCGCGCATCCCCGCGAGCTCGATCACGCGGACCGATTTCGCCGGCTCGAAGTAGCGCAGCTCGTCGAAGACGTCGTAGGTCGGCAGCAGCATCTTGTGCTGCTCGAAGATCACGTGGCCGTCCTGCGCCACGACCGCGGTGTTGTGCACCGGCTTGCCGCACCAGCTCGTGTTGTGCGTGATGCAGCCGAAGATCAGCGGCACGCGGCCGGTCATCGAGGCGAGCGCGTCGCGCGTGTCGAGCGCGGCGCGGACGAAGACGTCGCGGTCGAGGAGATCGAGCGGCGGGTAACCGGTGACCGCCAGCTCCGGGACCATCACGACGTCGGCGCCGGCCTTGACGCCGTCGTCGTACGCGCGGCGGATGAGCTCCGCATTCGAGGCGAGCGCGCCGACGGTGGGGTTGATCTGGCCGATGAAGATCTTCACGGCTCTATTCTCCCACCCGCCCGGTACAGATAGCAGATAGCAGATAGCAAACGAGGGAGATGGTATCTGCTATCCGCTATCTGTACTGGGCGGGTCGCGCGTACATTGGTACCGTGGTACATTGGTCCCATGGCAACCGAAGAAACCATCGAAGTGGAGCGCGTCCAGACCGGCGTACGGATGGAGAAGCGCCTCCTCAAAGTCCTCAAAGGCCTGGCTGAGTTTCACGACATCTCCCTCGGCGACCTGATCGAAGGGATCGTCCTGCATGCCTTCGACGGCAAGGTGCCGTTCGGCGACGCGAGCCTGGAGCGGATCCGCAGCCTGAAGAAGATCTACGGCCTCGATCTCGACAGCCGGGCCAGTCACCGGCTGCGCGAGGCGGCGCCGCCGGCGGCGCGAAAGCGGGTGCGCTCATGAGCGACTTCATCACCGCGTTCGAGGCGTGCGAGGTCGAGGAGTTCCATCACGCCGATCACGTCCGCCTGGCCTGGTGCTACCTGCGCGCGCTGCCGCTCCTCCCCGCCATCGAGCGCTTCACGACGTCGCTGAAGCGCTTCGCCGCGCACCACGGCAAGCCGGAGCTCTACCACGAGACGATCACGTGGGCGTACCTGCTGCTGATCCACGAGCGGATGAACGGCGAGGCGTCGTTCGACGAGTTCCGCGACGCGAATCCCGATCTCTTCCAGTGGAAGCCGTCGGTGCTGGAGTCGTACTACCGCGCGGAGACGCTCGGTTCGGATCGCGCGAAGCGGACGTTCGTGATGCCCGACCGCGCGGTGCCCTCATGACGCTCATCGATCTGACCCAGGCGGTCGCGCACGGAACCGTCACCTATCCGGGCCTGCCGCCGCGCGGATCGTCTGATCACGTCAGCTCGGCCAACCGCCGCCCGAGGTGGCGGCGCTCGCTCTCGTTGGTGGCGAGCGACAGGGCGCGCTCGTAACTGCGGCGCGCCTCGGGGAGTGCGCCGAGGCGGCGGTGGAGCTCGGCGCGGGCAGCGTGGAAGAGGTGATGGTCGTCGAGCGCGAGCGCGTCGATCAGCTCCAGTCCCCGTTGCGGGCCTGCCACCATCGCCACGGCGACGGCGCGATTGAGCGCGACGATCGGCGACGGTTGCAGGCGCTCGAGCACGTCGTAGAGTCGGACGATCTGCGGCCAGTCGGTCGGCGTCTCGCAATGCAGCGCGGCGATTGCGGCCTGGATGGCGAATGGTCCGGCGCCGCCGCGCAGCGCTTCCTCCACGAGCGGCAGCGCCTCGTCGATCTGCGCGCGATCCCAGAGGCCGCGCTCCTGATCGTCGAGCACGATCAATTCGCCCGACGGGTCGAAGCGCGCATCGCGACGCGAGTCGTGGAGGAGCATCCGCGCGAGCAGGCCGGTCACTTCATTCGCCGGCAGCAGCGCGCGGACGATGCGCGCGAGCCGGATCGCCTCGCGGCAGAGCTCCGTGCGGATCAGCGGCTCGCCGCGCGTGGCGGCGTAGCCTTCGTTGAAGACGAGGTAGATCACCGTGAGCACGGCGTCGAGCCGCTCCGCCATCTCGCCGACGCCCGGCACGACGTACGGAATCGCGGCGTCGCGGATCTTGCGTTTCGCGCGCACCAGCCGCTGCGCCATCGTCGGCTCGGGGACGAGGAACGCGCGCGCGATCTCGTCGGTCTCCAGTCCGCACAACGTCCGCAGCGTCAGCGCGACCTGCGCCTCGGGGGCGAGCGCGGGATGGCAGCAGGTGAAGATCAACCGCAGGCGATCGTCGGGAATCTCGTCGAAGTCGTACGCCGGCTCTTCGTGCAGCGGCGTCGGAAGCGCGGCGAGCTTCTCCGCGAGACTCGCCTGCCGGCGCAAGCGGTCGAGCGCCTTGTGCCGCGCGGTCTGGATGATCCAGGCGCGCGCGTGCTCCGGGACGCCGCTCTCGCTCCACTGCTGCGCCGCCGCCGCGAACGCCTCCTGCGCCGCTTCCTCGGCCACGTCGAAGTCGTTGAACATGCCGATGAGGGTGGCGACGATGCGGCCCCAGTCGGAGCGGTAGACCGCGTCGACGGCGGAGGCGGCTTCGGTCATGCTGGCGGGCATCGTAGATTTTTTTTTCGCGCCCTGTCGATTTCGCGCGTCGCCGTTCGATTCACTGGCGGAGGATGAAAAACATGAAATACCTGCTGCTGATCTACGACGATCCCAAGGTGTGGGAAAGCTTCGGCGAAGGAGAGGTCAACAAGATGATGGGCGAGTACCGCGAGTTCTCGACCCAGATCGGCGCGAGCGGCCACATGCTCGGCGGCGCGCAATTGCAGCCGCCCGAGTCCGCGACGACCGTGCGCATCCGCGACAGCAAGCGCCTGGTGCACGACGGCCCGTTCGCCGAAACGCGCGAGGTCCTCGGCGGCTACTACCTGATCGAGGCGAAGGACCTCGACGAGGCGATCGGCACGCGGCGCGCATTCCGTCGGCGCGCGTCGGGACGATCGAGGTGCGGCCGCTGATGTAAAAAACGGAGGGCGGCGGCATGGCCGCCGCACTCCGAAGTTGCCGTCTGCCCCCGCTTTTTGCAAGATTCGGGAGGCGAGGTGTGCAATGTCTGACGAATTCGGCACGGTGAATGTCCGGAAGGGGGAGCGGGGGAGGGAGATCGAGGCGATCCGGCAGCAGTACCGGCACCATCGCGACGCGCTGGTGCGGATGGTCGCCGACGCGCCGACCGAGCATCTCGCCACCGAGTATCAGCGCCTCATCCGCGACATCGACGCTTCCATCATCAAGCTCGACGAGATCGAGGGCGGCCCGGCGAGCTCGGCGGGATCCCGTCCGCTCGTCACCACGCCGGAGGCGGAGCGCGACACGCTCGTCACCGACACCATTCCGCCCGCCGAAGTCGAGCCGTCGCAGCAGAGCTCGCGCGTGCTGATGATCGTCGTCGCCGGCATCATCGTCCTCGGCGCGATCGTCTGGCTGCTGTGGCGCGCGAGCGGCGACGGCAAAGTCGTCGAGCAGCCGGTCACGGTGACTACGCCGGTCGTCGAGACCGTCGCCCCCGCGCCGGCGACGACCCCCGCGCCGGTCGCCACGGTCGCGGTCCTGAAGATCACCCCCGCCGCCGCGAACTACGGCGCGATCCGCAAGGGGACGCGCGCCGTGCGGCAGTTCTCGATCGAGAACACGAGCGCCGCCGCGGTGCCGGTGAAGGTGGCGCGCTCGACGTGCAAGTGCCTCTTTTACGACTACACCGAGCGCGTGCCGGCGCACGGCAAGGAGACGATCACCGTGACGATCGACGGCGCGCGCGCGAAGGCGGGCACGCTGCACGAGACGGTTCAGGTGACGTCGAAGAACGACCCCGCGGTCGTCGCACAGTTCGATGTGAACGCGACGATCGAGTGATGTTCGAGCTCGAGATCATCATCCGTCTCACCGCCGCGACGCTGCTCGGCGGGGTGCTGGGACTCAACCGCGAGCTGAAGAGCAAGCCGGCCGGACTGCGCACGCACGCGCTCGTCGCCCTAGGCGCCGCGCTGGCTACGCTCGTCACCATCCAGTTCGTCGGCGACATCGACCGCGGCGCGATCACGCGCACGATCCAGGGCATCATCGCCGGCGTCGGCTTCCTCGGCGGCGGCGCGATCCTCCGGGCGAAGGATCGCGATGAAGTCACCGGCCTCACCACCGCCGCCTCGATCTGGCTCGTCGCCGCGCTCGGCGTCGCCTGCGGCGGCGGCTTCTGGATCTCGTCGCTGGTCAGCGTCGTGCTCGCGCTGCTCGTGCTCGTCGTCGGGAGACCGATCGAGGCGTTCGTGCATCGCAAGTTCGTGGCGAAGAAGAATGGGCCGCGTCTTCCGGACGAATGAATCCGATCCGCGCGGCCGGTCGTAACTGCGTGAAGTGAAGACGCTCTGGAACCCTCAATCGCGCAGCGCGCTCTCCGCGCGCATCAACCGGCTCACGCCGCAGACCCGGCCGCTGTGGGGTCGGATGAACGCCGACGAAATGGTCGCGCACGTCACGCGCGGCATGCGCATGGGGCTCGGCGAGATCGAGACGCACACCCGCAACACCATCCTCCGCTTCTGGCCGCTCAAGCACGTGTTCGTCTACTGCCTGCCGTTTCCGAAGGGGAAAGCGAAGGCGCCGCGCGAGCTCGTGACGCACGGGACGACCGTCGGCGAATGGTCCGCTTCGGTCGCCGCATTGCAGGCGACGCTCGACCGGTTCGCCACACTCGAGCCGAATGCGAAGTGGCCCGCGCATCCCGTGTTCGGGCCGTTGACCGGACGGGCGTGGGGCGCGCTCGGGTGGCGGCATCTCGATCATCATTTGCGACAGTTCGGAGTCTAGGTCGGTGCTGGGTGCTGAGTGCTGCGTGCTGTGTGCGGCGCGCTGAATGGTGCTGAAGCGCAGCACCCAGCACTCAGCACCCAGCACGTAGCACCTACAATCCCCGGGTGCACTTCATCGACATCGCGATCATCCTCGCCTACCTCGCGGCAGTCGTCGGCGCCGGCGCCTGGTTCGGACGGCGGCAGCAGACCACCAACCGCTACTTCTTCGCAGGGCAACAGGTTCCGTGGTGGGCGATCGGCGCGTCGATCGTGGCCACGGAGACGTCGACCATCACCTTCATCTCCGTCCCCGGCATCGCCTACTCGCGCGGCGGCGACTTCACGTTTCTGCAGATCGTCTTCGGGTACCTGATCGCGCGCGTCGTGATCTCGATCTTCTTCATGCCGGCGTACTTCCGGCGCGAGCTGGCGACGGTCTACGAGCTGCTGCAGGAGCGCTTCGGTCCCGCCGTGAAAGGGCTCGCCGCGTCGCTCTTCGTCGTCATGCGCACCATCGCGGACGGCGTGCGCCTCCTACTCACCGCGATCGTCCTCGCTGCGGTCTTCAGCTCGATGCATCTCGTCGCCGGCACGACCGCGATCAGCGCCTCGGTCATCGGCATCGGGCTGGTGATGATCGTCTTCACGCTGATGGGCGGCATCGAGGCGATCGTCTGGGTCGAAGTCGTGCAGCTCGGGATCTACATCCTCGGCGCGATCGCGGCCGCGGTCATCCTCGCGAACAACATCCCGGGCGGCGTCAGCGCGGCAGTGGCGCTGGCGAGCACGCATCAGAAGTTCCGCTTCCTCAATTTCGCGCTCGACGCGACGAAGACCTACACCTTCTGGGCGGGCGTGATCGGCGGCTGCTTCCTGACGATGTCGACGCACGGCACCGACCAGTACCTGGTGCAACGCTATCTGTGCACCGACAAACCGCGCAACGCGGCGAAGGCGCTGCTCGCCTCGGGCGTCGTCGTGCTGCTGCAGTTCATCGGCTTCCTCTTCATCGGCGTGCTCCTCTTCGCGTTCTATCGCCCCGACCTGCTGCCGAACTACGCGACCCTCGGCGCCGCCGCGCCGTTCCGCGCGGCCGATCAGGTTTTCCCCGACTTCATCACTCGGCACATGCCGGTCGGCCTCTCCGGACTCGTCGTCGCCGCGATCTTCGCCGCGGCGATGTCGTCGTCGCTGAACTCGATCGCCGCCACGTTCGTCGCCGACCTCTACGCGCCGCTCGTGCGCAATCGCAGCGACAAGCATTACCTCAACGTGTCGCGTCTCCTGACCGTCCTCGCCGGCATCCTGCAGATCGCCGTCGGCCTCGCGCTGATGCAGCAGACGCAGTCGGCGCTCAACACCGCGCTCGCCATCGCCTCGCTGATCAACGGTCCGATCCTCGGCGTCTTCCTCCTCGGCTGGGCGAAGCGCGGAGGCCCGGCCGCCGCATTCACCGGCATGGCCGCCGGCCTGGCGACGGTCCTCACCGTCTCCTTCGCCACGCACATCGCGTGGCCCTGGTTCACGTTCATCGGATCGCTGACGACGCTGATCGTCGGCCTGCTGATGTCGACGATCATCCGGCGTCCCGCGCTAGCCGTAACCCCGTTGCTATTCTTCGTGACGATGTGCGCAACCGCTCCCGCGCCGCGGAAACCGGTCACGCTCGAGTCGCTGACGCTCGACGAGAAGATCGGCCAGCTCTTCGTCGTCGGCGCGCGCGGCGTCTTCATGGGCGAGTCGTCGTGGGCGTATCAGCAGCTCCTGCATCAGGTGCACGACAACCACATCGGCGGCTTCATCTGGTTCCAGTCGAACGTCTACGAGACGGCGATGCTCGACCGGAAGCTGGCCGAGCAATCGCGCGTGCCGCTGCTGATCAGCGCCGACCTCGAGTCGGGCGTCGGCATGCGCTTCCTCGACACGACCTTCTGGCCGTCGGCGATGGCGATCGCGGCGACCGGCGATCCGTCGCTCGCGGAAGCCGAGGGGAAAGTCGTGGCGAAGGAGGCGAAGGTGCTGGGCGTGAATCACATCTTCGCGCCGGTGGCCGACGTCAACGTCGATCCCGACAATCCGGTCATCAACACGCGCAGCTTCGGCGAGGATCCGGCGGAGGTCGCGCGCTACGTCAGCGCCTTCGTGCGCGGCGTGCAATCGGAGCAAGTACTTGCCTGCGCCAAGCACTTTCCGGGACACGGCGACACGCGCGTCGACTCGCATCGCTCGCTCCCGATCCTCGACGTCACGCGCGAGCGCCTCGACCGCGTCGAGCTCGTGCCGTTCCGCGCGGCGCTCGATGCCGGCGTGAAGTCGGTGATGATCGGGCATCTCGCCGTGCCGTCGGTCGACGACACGCCGGCGCCGGTGCGCGAGGGGATCGTCAATCCGTACGGCACGCGCGCCGAGGAGGTCACGCGCAACGGCACGCTGCCGGCGACGGTCTCGCCGAAGATCGTCGGGCTGCTGCGCAACGACCTGCACTTCGACGGACTGCTGGTCACCGACGCGATGGACATGGGCGGTCTCGCCGAGCATTTCGACGCCGGCGAGGCGGCGATTCGCGTCATCGAAGCGGGCGAGGATCAGATCCTGATGTCGCTCGACACCGACGCCGCGATCGCCGCGGTGAAGGCGGCGGTGGCGAGCGGGCGGATCTCGGAGGCGCGCATCGATCAGTCGGTGCGGCGCATTCTCGCGGCGAAGGAGTTCGCGCGCAGCGTCGCGGCGCAGCCGGAGGAGATCTTCACCACGATCGACGCGAAGGAACATCGCGTGCTGGCGGAGACGATCGCGCGCAAGGCGCTCACCTGGGTGCGCGGCCCGGTCGCTCTCGCCAATCGCCCTCGCATCACGCTGGCCGTCGTCAGCGATTTCCCCGAGCCGGGGAATCCGTTGTCGGAGCTGGAAAGAGAACTGAAGAAGCGCGCCGACGTGCAGACGATCCTCATCGACTCGCGCTCCACGCAGGCCGAGGTGGACGCGATCCTGGCAAAGCAATCGGACTGGCTGATCCTCGCGCTCGCGATCCGCGCGCGCAGCGGCTCCGGCTCGATCGCGGTGCCGGCGACGGTGCGCAATCTCGCCCTGCCAGCCAACACCATCGCCATCTCGTTCGGCAGTCCGTACGTCCTGCGCGAGATCCCGGCCGTGCCGACCTACATCTGCGCGTACGGCATTCAGCCGGTCATGCAGAGCGCGGCGGTGCGCGCGCTGTTCGGCGAGGCGAAGGTGAGCGGCAAGCTGCCGGTGACGATCCCCGGGCTGTACAAGCGGGGAGAGGGGATCGCGAATTGAAACGGCTGCTGATCGCGCTGCTGCTGTTCACGTCGTGCGCGACGCTGCCCCATCCCGAGGATCGCGCGATCGAGGCGGGGATCGCGGCGCACAAGTTTCCGGGCGGCGTGTTGTGGGTCGAGCGCAACGGCGCCGTCTATCGCCGCGCGTACGGCCTGCGCGCCATCGTGCCGCACGAAGAAAAGATGACCGAGGACACGATCTTCGATGCGGCGTCGCTGACGAAGGTCATGGCCACCGCGCCGTCGATCTGGATCCTGATCGAGCGCGGAAAGATCGCGCTCGATGATCCGGTGCAGCGCTACATCCCGGAGTTCCGCCACGCCGACATCACGATTCGCCATCTCCTCACGCACACCTCCGCGCTCTCGCCCGACGTCCCGCTGAACTATGAGTGGAGCGGCTACGACACCGCGCTGAAGCTCGCGCTCGAGGACGAGCCGACGAACCGCCCCGGCGCGATGTTCCGCTACAGCGACATCAACTTCATCTTCCTCGGCGAGATCGTGCGGCGCGTCAGCGGCGAGCCGCTGAACGTGTTTGCGGCGAAGAACATCTTCGAGCCGCTGGGGATGAAGGACACGGGGTTTCTGCCGATGCAGTGGGGGGACAGGCGCCCTCGCCTGTCAGAGCGCATCGCGCCCACCGAGTTCGGCCTGCGCGGCGTCGTGCATGATCCGAGCTCGCGCCGCATGGGCGGCGTCGCCGGCCACGCGGGACTCTTCACCACCGCGAAGGACGCCGCGATCTACGCGCGCGCATTGCTCGGCGGGTGGCTGAAGCCGATGACCGAGCGTGCGACGACGGACAGCGCGATCGGACGCACGGGCGGCTGGGATCTCGACTCCGGCTACTCCCGTCCGCGGCGCGGCGGCGCAACGTCATTCGGCCACACGGGCTGGACCGGCGGAATGATGTGGATCGACCCCGAGTCGCATTCGTTCTACGTCTTCCTCTCCAATCGCGTGCATCCCGACGGCAAGGGCTCGGTCACCCAGCTCCAGGTGGCCCTCGGCGGCGATGCGCCTCCCGGCATGCGCTTCCCGAACGTCGTCAGCTTCATCGTCGGCGGCGCGAACGCGCGCAACGGCATCGACACGCTCACCGCGAATCGCTGGGACGTGCTGCGCGGACATCGCGTCGGCCTGATCACGAACGTCAGCGGCGTCGATCGCTCCGGCAATCCGACCGTCGACCTGCTGCGCAGCGCGATCGGCGTCGATCTCGTCGCCGTGTTCACGCCGGAGCATGGCTTCGGAGCGAAGATTGGCGTGCCGGTCATCAGTCTCTACGACGAGCGGCGCAAGCCGACGCGCGAGCAGCTCGCGAACCTCGACACGCTCGTCTTCGACATCCAGGACATCGGCACGCGCTTCTACACCTACATCTCGACGATGGAGCTGGCGATGGAAGCGGCGGCGGAGGCGAAGGTGCGCTTCGTCGTCCTCGACCGCGTCAATCCGATCGGCGGCGAAGTGGTCGAGGGACCGGTGCTGGAAGGGAAGACCGATTTCGTCGGCATCCACGACATCGCCGTCCGCCACGGCATGACCGTCGGCGAGCTGGCGAAGATGTTCAAGGACGAGAAGCACATCGACGTCGACCTCGTCGTCGTGCCGGTCACCGGCTGGAAGCGCGAGATGTTCCAGGACGAAGCGGGCCTGGCGTGGACCAACCCATCGCCGAACATGCGCAGCCTCCGCGCCGCGACCCTCTACCCCGGCATCGGCCTGCTCGAGAGCGCGATCTCCGTCGGCCGCGGAACACCGACGCCGTTCGAGGTCATCGGCGCGCCGTGGATCGACGGCGAGAAGCTCGCGCGCGAGCTGCACGTGCCCGGCCTCGCATTCACCCCGATCCGCTTCATCCCCGACGCCGACATCTTCGCAAAGCAGGAATGCGGCGGCGTGCGGATCACCATCACCGACCGCCACGCCCTGCGCTCGGTGGCCGCGGGACTGACCATCGCGGACACGCTCGAGCGGATGTATCCCGGCAAGTTCGAGCGCGGGAAGATGACGCACCTGCTGCGGGGGAACGGGGCGGTGGAGCCGTTTCTGGCGCGGCGGGCGAAGTACCTGATGTACTGAGCCGATAGCTCAGATTTACCGTTTTTTCGGCGTCTCGTGCTTCGGTTGATTCGTCGGCGTGCGCTGCGATGATGCACTTGGCTGCATGTTGTCGAGTCGCCGAGCCCAGGCGCCATCGGAAGTGCTTCGGCTGGCGCGTTCGATGACTGCCTTCATTCGTTCTGCATTATTCATGTCGTGCCTGCTTCCTAATGAGATGTATGTCGAATGCTCACACCGGCAGTTGCCAGAGCCTCGCCAAGCTCTGTTACGGCAATTCGTTCGCTTCTGATGTAGGACCGTGGATCGCTTTCAATCCGAGGGAGTGCGGACCGTTTGATCTCATCCCAGATGATGATACGGCCATTGTCATCCTTTCGGACCGGCATCAGAAAGAACTCTCGAAAGCGAAGAGGAGCAAAGCCGACGAACGGCTCGAACAGCACTTTTCCTGAATCAGCACTCTCGAGAGCGATCGAATCACGGAAGAGCCGCGCGACCTGGCTCTTGGGATACGGCTCGATGTACACGAGACGCTTCAAGCCGGAAGCGACGATGTGTTTTGCGCAGTTGTGGCAGGGGAACGTCGTTCCGTACATCGTTGCATTGCGGAGCGCTACGCCACGTCTTGCCGCGTCCGTGATGACGCCCATTTCCGCGTGGACTGCTCGGCCGAATTCGGTGATGGCCATGAAACGACTGCCTTTCAGCCGCTTCGCGGTCGAGCTCACGATCTCATCTGATACTTCTTTTTCGGGATCGAGCCGCTCGAGCAAATCCTTGAGGATCGCCAGTTTCATCTCGGCATTCGGCTCGTCGGACTCGATGACGCGAAAGTCTCGGCCGTCGCTTTCAGATCCGGGCCAATAGAATCCGCCGCCGGCTTTTGCCACTTCGTTCGTACCGACAGCGAGCACCTGCCCGTCATCGGTGCATGCGGCATATCCGACTTGTCGCGAAAGATCGGAAGATCGCAATGCGGCGCTGTACGCGAACTGCATTCCCATCTCGTCGAGAGTCGGCGTCTCGAACGGATGCGCGAAAAGAATGGCCACGATTCGCCGCACAGACATTTCAACTGTGGTCTTGTCTTCCGCGTTCAAGAACGCATCCGCGAGCGGAAACGTGTCGCGAACATCCTGGCCGGTCGCGACCCGGCCCTCGATCTCGTCGCGCTCGATCAGTTTTTCCGCCATCCAGATGCATTCGCGCATCTCCAGGTTCTTCGATTTGGCAATTCGAGCCGCGAGCGCGTCGCGCCGACGTTCTCGCGAGGCATATGCGCTCACGAGAAAGAATGCATCGCCGTAGACCTGCCTCAGCCGGGTGACCTCCTCGGGCCGCTTCAAGGAGTTGAGGATGTATGCCGTTCTGGCCCGAGGCTGATCTTCGTGCTCCGCATCGTCGTCGTGTTGCCGTTCGATGCGTATTCGAACGACACCGAGCAAGGCCATGACGTCGTTCGTCGTCTTCTGTCTCAGATCGTTTCCCGCATCCATGTGACCAGAGATGTAATTCTCCTGATCGTGGATCGCCGCGATCTGCTCGTACGGCTCGAGATCGTGGAGGAGGTGACTCAGCCGGATCGGGAAGGAGGTGTAATTCACTTCACGCAGCGCATTGGCGAAGGACTCCGCGATCGAGGGAAGATCACAGCCGACGGCGCCTACAAGGCCGATGACGATCTCGGGGCCAGAAGGCATGAAGATCATTTTACCGCTCACCCGGGGAGCCTCTACTGTGGGTAGAGCACCTAGAGCCGCAACCATTTCGTAACTTGCCACTGACCCGAAATTCTGTTTGACTGACCGCTCGTTCAGCGTGGTGAACATGCGATCAGCCAGGTCGAAAGAAGACGTCGTCTCCGAGTTTCGCGTCCAGAGCATTCAGGACGCGGCCATGCGCGTGATCTCCCGCAAGGGGATGGCGGCGGCCACCATCGCCGAGATCGCGCAGGAGGCGAAGATCGCGAAGGGGACGATCTACCTCTACTTTCGCGACCGCGACGAGCTGGTGGAGAAGACGTTCGAGACGGCCATCGGCCAGTTGCACGCGCGGGTGGACCAGGCCATCGCGGCCGGCGGGTCGTTCGAGGAGAAGCTGCGCGGCTACATCGGCGCGAAGCTCGCCTTCTTCCAAGACCATCGCGAGTTCTTCCGTCTCTTCGTCTCCCGCCGCATGCCGGAGGGGAGTCCGCAGCAGCAGCGGCGGCAGAAGCGGAACTGCCAGACCTACCGCACGCGTATCGAATGGATGGCGTCGGAGCTGAAGGGGGCGATGGATCGCGGCGAGATCCGGGAGATGGACCCGCTCCCGCTCGCGCTGCTGCTGGTCGAAGGAAGCACCGCCATCGTGATGGAGCGCCTCACCGAGGATGCGCCGCCTCCGCAGGAGAAGGACGTGAACCTCATCGTCGACGTCCTTCTCAATGGAATCAGGAGAACAGTTTGAAACGAATGCTGTCCGCCGTCTGCTGTCTGCTGTCCCTCTCGGCCACCGCCGAGACCCTCACCCTGCAGCAAGCGCTCGCCCGCGCGCTGCAGGTCAACAACACCATCGAGCGCGCGCGTGCCGAGGTCAACGTCGTCGATCAAAGCAGGAAGCAGCTCCTCTCCGCGGTCATGCCGCGCATCACCACCACCGGCGCCGCGACGCGCAACAGCGAAGAGGTCGCGTTCGGGAGCGGCGAGGACGCGCGCACCGTGTTGCCGCGCAACGACTGGAATTATCGCGTCGTCCTCTCGCAGCCGATCTACGCCGGACGCCGTGAGTTCCGCGCGTACTCGCAGGCGAAGCTCGGCGTGGAGAACGCGCGTGAGGCGGAGCGCGGAACGGAAGACGCGGTGCTGCTGCGCGTGGCGTCGAACTACCAGGCGGTGGTCGACGCCGACGCGCGCATCGACGTCGAGAAGAAGAACATGGAGCTCGCCGAGTCGCGGCGCAAACAGGCGCAGGCGTTCTACGAGGCGGGCGAGGTGACGAAGGTCGACGTGCTCCGCGCGGAGACGGCGATCAAGGCGGCGCAGCGGCAAATGGCGCTCGCGCAGCAGATCCGGCAGATCGCGGTCAGCGTGCTGCGGCAGGACCTCGACCTCAATGAGGACATCGACGTCACGACGCCCGATCGTTCGCTCCCCTCGCTCCCGGTGCAGACGGAGCTCGAGCAGCGCGCGGAGGCGTCGCGTCCCGACGTCATGGCCGCGCGCAACAACCTCACCATCGCCAGCCTCGAGGTGAAAAAGCAGCGCGGCTTCTGGCTGCCGACCGTGACGTTCGACGGCGGCTGGGTGAATCAGAAGTCGTCGTTCCCCGCGAGCAAGTACAGCTACGGCGCGCTCCGCTTCAACATCCCGCTGCTGCAGTCGGGCGAAGTCGAGGCGCGCGTGGCGCAGGCGAAGGAGCGCGAAAAGCAGGCGCAGCTTGCGCTCGAGGATGCGAAGACGAACGCCCGAGAGGACGTGCGCAAGGCGCTCATCGATCTGCGCACCGCGGAGACCGCGCTCGGGCTCGCGCAGGAGCAGCTCGCGGCGGCGCAGGCGGAGTATCAGCAGTCGTTCGAGCTCTATCGCGCGCAGGAAGCGACGTCGCTCGACGTCGCGTCGTCGGAGACCGCGCTCGCCGATGCGCGCCGCGCGGTGGCCGAGGAGACTCTCAATCGTGATCTCGCCGAGCTGCGCGTCTGGTACGCCGCGGGCGATCTGAAACCGGCTTTGGGAATTGGAGAGACGAAGTGAAGCGAATTCTTTTTGCATCGATGATCGCGCTGGTGTTCGCCTGCGCGAAGAAAGAAGCAGCCACCGCGACGGCAACGGCCGAGGCACCTGCCTTGCCGGCTGATGTCCAGCAGGTTGCGACCGCGGCCACGACCACCGAGGCGGAGCAGACGTCCACCGTCACCGACATCGGCGGCACGGTCATCGCCACCGGCGAGTTCGTCTCGCCCGTCCGCTCCGAGCTCGCCTCGAAGCTGCCGGGACGCGTGGCGAAGATGTACGTCGACGAAGGCGATCACGTGTCGAAGGGCTCGCCGGTGCTGGAGCTGGAGACCGACTACACGCGCCTCAACCTGCAGCGTGCCGAGGCCGACACGGCGCGGGCGAAGGCGATGGCGGACGACGCGCGTCATGATCTCGATCGCAAGAAGGAACTGATCGCGAAGGACTCGATCCCGCGCGCGACGTACGACCGTTCCGAGGCCAACTATCAGTCCGCGCTCGCGGCGATGCAATCGGCGCAGGCGCAGGCGGCGATGTACCGCCAGCAGCTCAGCGACTCGACACTCCGCTCACCGATCGAAGGGGTGATCGAGGACAAGCGCACCGACGTCGGGCAGCGGCTGCAGGACAACACCGTCGCCGCGGTCATCGCGCAGATCTCGCCGCTCAAGTTGCGATTCCGCGTGCCGGAGCGCTACCTCGCGACGATCCGCAAGGGGCAGGCGGTGAAGGCGACCGTCGATCCGTATCCGGGACAGGTGTTCGAAGGACATGTGTCGGTGGTCGGCGGCGTCATCGATCCGGCGACGCGGTCGTTCATCGTGGAGACGGAGTTCGTGAATCGCGATGGGAAATTGAAACCTGGGCTGTTCGCGAGAGTGGAGATGTCGGCGCGCTGATGTTGCCGGTTACCGAGTTGCCGGTTGCCGCGCGGCAACTGGTAACCGGCAACCGGGAACTCGCTCCGAAGGAGCAAAAACAATGCATAAACTCGCCGAAATCTGCGTCCGCCGCCCCGTCTTCGCGACGGTGCTGGTGCTCTCGCTCGTAGTCGTCGGGTACTTCGCGTACCTGCAGCTCGGGGTCGATCGCTTCCCGAAAGTCGACTTCCCGACCATCACCATCAGCACGCATCTCACCGGCGCGGCGCCGGAGGAGATCGAGACCGACATCACCGACAAGATCGAAGAGGCAGTCAACACGATCAGCGGCATCGATCAACTGCAGTCGATCTCCTCGGAAGGTCAGTCGCAGGTCATCGTGCAGTTCGTGCTGGAGAAGGACACCGACGTCGCGGCGCAGGAAGTGCGCGACAAGGTGAACACCATCCTGCGCGATCTGCCGAAGGACGCCGATCCTCCGATCATCCAGAAATTCGATCCCGACTCGATCCCGGTCATCGGCATCGCGTTGTCGGGACCGGCGCCGATCCGCGACATCACGGAGTTCGCGGACAAGAAGCTGCGCCGCCGCCTCGAGTCGCTCAACGGCGTCGGCCAGGCGACGATCGTCGGCGGACGTCCGCGCCAGATCAACGTCGTCGTCGACACCGAGAAGCTCGCCGCGGTCGGCCTGACCACGGCGCAGGTGGTCGGCGCGCTGCAGACGCAGAACGTGCAGATCCCCGGCGGCAAGGTCGAGCAGGGGCTGCGCGATCTGACGCTGCGGACCTACGGCCGCGTCGAGACGCCGCAGCAGTTCTCGAACGTCACGATCATGAGCCGCAACGGCTACCCGGTGAAGGTCGGCGACGTCGCGCGGATCGAGGACAGCGTCTCCGAGCCGGAGTCGGTGGCCAGCGTCGACGGCAAGCCGGCGGTGGTGATGTGGGTGCGCAAGCAGTCGGGCACCAACACCGTCGAGGTCGTGCAGCGTTTGAAGGAGCGCGTCGCCGAGCTGCAGAAGGACCTGCCGAAGGGCTGGAACATGCGCGTCGTGCGCGACCAGTCGACCTACGTCATCTCCGCCGTCAACGCGGTGAAAGAGCACCTGATCCTCGGGTCGCTCTTCGCCGCGCTCATCGTCTGGTTCTTCCTCTCCTCGCCGAAGCTGAAGACCGCCGCGGCGCTCGTGCTGGCGACGCTCGCCGTCTACTTCCTGCTCTTCGGATTCGAGGAAGCAGGCAGGATGGCGGTGCCGCTGCGCGTCGGAGGCGTGCTCGTCGCGCTCGGGATGCTGACCTACTTCTTCCGAAAATCGCGACCGACGATCATCTCCGCGGTCGCGATTCCGAGCTCGATCATCGCCACGTTCGCGGCGATGCGCTACGAGAACTTCACGCTCAACGTCATCACGCTCCTCGCGCTGACGCTGGCGGTCGGCATCGTCATCGACGACGCCGTCGTCGTCCTGGAGAACATCTTCCGCTTCATGGAAGAGAAGAAGCAGACGCCGATGCAGGCCGCGGTCGAGGGAACGAAAGAGGTCGGCCTCGCGGTCATGGCGACGTCGCTGTCGCTGATCGCGGTGTTCCTGCCGGTCGCGTTCATGGGCGGGATCGTCGGACGCTTCATGAACTCGTTCGGCGTGACGATGGCGATCTCCATCGCCGTCTCGCTCCTCGTCTCGTTCACGCTGACGCCGATGATGTCGTCGCGCTGGCTGCGCCGCGAGGATCTGCATCACGAGACGGGCTCGCGCGAGCACGGCGTCTACGGCGCGATCGAGGGGACATATCTGAAGATGCTCGACTGGTCGATGGCGCACCGCTGGGTGATCGTCATCGCCATGTTCGCGGCGCTCTTCTCGATCGTTCCGCTCGGCGCGGTGGTAAACAAGAACTTCCTGCCGCAGGATGACGAGTCGCAGTTCGCGGTCAGCGTGCGCGCGCCGGAAGGGTCGAGCCTGGAGACGACGCAGACGATCATGAGCTCGATCGACGCGAAGCTCCGGAAGGCGGTGCCCGAGGTCGAGATCACCGTCATCACCATCGGCGACGATCCGCAGATCACGCAGAACCTCGGCTCGATCTACGTCAAGCTCGTGCCGGTCGAGAAGCGCGAGCGCGATCAGTACGCGATCATGGCCGACGTCCGCAAGAACATCCTGCCGCAGTACGCGCGGCTGAATCTCCGCACCTCGGTCTCGCCGGTCAACGTGTTCGGCGGCGGCGTGAACGCCGACGTCATGTACTGGATCGGCGGTCCCGACCTGAAGCAGCTCGAGAAGTACTCCGACGTGCTGCTGGCGAAGCTGAAGGCGATGCAGGGAACGGCCGGCGTCGTCGATCCCGACACGAACCTCATCACCGGCCACCCCGAGCTCGGCGTGCACATCGATCGCGACAAATCCGCCGACCTCGGCGTGCGCGTGCAGGACATCGCGTCGACGCTCAACGTGCTCGTCGGCGGGCTGAAGGTGACGGATTACTACGAAGGGGGCGAGCAGTACGAGGTGCACGTCCGCGCCGAGCATGCGTACCGCAAAGATCCTCAAGGGATTGAGCAGGCGCAGGTGCCGTCGGCGAACGGCTCATCGGTGCAGTTGCGCGACGTCGTGCGCATGCTGCCCGGCTCCGGTCCGTCGTCGATCAACCGCATCTCGCGCCAGCGCCAGGTGATGCTGACGGCGAACGTCGCGCCCGGTCACTCCGCGCAGACGGTCATGTCGGCGATCGAGTCGGAGACGAAGAAGCTCAACATGCCGCCGCAGTACCAGTCGGGCTTCACCGGCCGCTCGCGCGAGCAGGGACGCGCGTTCGTGAACTTCATGTTCGCGTTCCTGCTGTCGATCATCTTCATGTACCTGATCCTCGCGGCGCAGTTCGAGTCGTGGATCCATCCGATCACGATTCTCCTGGCGCTGCCGCTGACCGTGCCGTTCGCGCTGCTGTCGATCTTCGTGCTCAATCAGTCGCTGAATATTTTTTCGATGCTCGGCATCCTCGTGCTGTTCGGCATCGTGAAGAAGAACGGCATCCTGCAGATCGATCACACGAATCAATTGCGCGCCTCGGGACTCGATCGCGCGCACGCCATCCGCGAGGCGAATCGCGATCGGCTGCGGCCGATCCTGATGACGACGCTCGCGTTCGTCGCCGGCATGATCCCGCTCGTCGCCTCGAGCGGGACCGGCGCCGCGACGAACCGCGCCATCGGCTCGGTGATCATCGGCGGGCAGTCGCTCGCGCTGCTGCTAACGCTGCTCGCGACGCCGGTGGCCTACTCGCTGTTCGATGACGTGCAGGAGTGGTTCAAGCGACGGAGTGAGGCGAAGGAAGTCGCCGAGGCAGAGCCGGCGTAAAGCGACAGGCGAGGGCGCCTGTCCCCCCACAGGACCGAGGTTGTCCGGCGGTGTTCCAGTGGGGGCACAGGCGCCCTCGCCTGTGCGGCGCTCAGTCCAGCGCTTCTACTTTTCCATCAAACAGATGCACCGCACACCGGGAGTCGCGATAGATCCAGATCGCGGCTCCCGGGCCGCGCGCTTCGTCGTTCGGACGCTTCTCATCCGGCGCGCCGACCTTCGCGGTCAGTTCCGCGGCGGTGATTCCCGGCTCGACCGAGGCACATGAACCGTGCGTGGCACCACTCCCGGTAGACATCGCGGAGGCTTGCGTGACTTTCGAGTGCGTCATCAGCGGACGGCCGAAAATCGCGAGCCAGGCGAAGGCGAAGAGGGCGCTGCTGAGCATCAGGCCGCGCGGCTTGCGCGCGAAGAGCGCGATGCCGGCGAATACGAGCCACTGCGCGAGCGCGGCGGCGGCGATGATCGGAATGGCAATCGGCGGCATCAGTTTTCCTCCCCGTCGTAGCGGATCAGCACGTGGTCTTCGAACACCTTCGTCCCGTTGCGGCCCCAGGCGCGGAGGTCGGTGTCGAACTGCGCGACCGGGTTGCCGGTCAGGCGCTGGATCGCCTCGTCCGTCGTCGCGCCGTCGCGGAACGCGTCGAGCATCTTCGTCACGCCGGCGCGGCCGTACTTCGCCTCGACGTAGCGGATGATCGTCTGCGATTCGATGTACGCCTCGCTGATCATCCCGGGATCGGGCGAGCCGCGCAGCACCGCGTCGAGCAGCGAGACCGCGAGGAGGCGGTCGTCGGTGTACATGTTGAAGGCGTTCGGCGAGTACGGCTTCATCTCGATCCGCTGCGCCAGGCCTTCCTGGAACCAGTGCGGCGCCTGGTCGCGCGTCCGCTGCGCGATCATCGCGTGGCAGAGCTCGTGGCTCAGAATCGCGACGATGTCCGGCTCGTACGCCATGACCCCCGCGAATGGCAACGTAATCTTTCCCGTGTAGAACCCGACGATGAAGTCGCTGCCGGTGTAGGTCGCGCGGAACTCGTCCCACCAGACGATGTTGACGACCACGCGCTTGAAGTCGGGCACCGGCACCCACGCCTGCAGACGCGCCAGCTCTTTCTCCAGAATGTCGCCGACCATGTTCGCGCCGGCGGCGTTCATCTCCTGCGGCACATGCAGCTCGAAGTGCGCCGTGGTGTAGGTGGTGTACGAGTTCGCCAGGCGCTTGTTCATCTGGATCTGCCGCACCTGTTCGTCGAGCATCGGATTCGGACGCATCGCCGCCGACTTGTCGAGCATCTTCACGCCGAGCTCGAACTCGTCGAGGGCGGCGAGACTCGAGCCGAGCTCCGCCAGCGCCTGCGAATCGTTCTGCCGCTGCAGCACCTTCGAAGCGGCGACCGAGGTGAGGAGATGCTTCGCGTCGACCACGCGGTCGCTCCGCTTCAACGCCTCGCTGCGGAGGAAGAAGAGCGTCGGCGGCACATGCTCGTTCGACGGCGACATCCCGTCGGTCAGTTTCAGCAGGTCGTCCCAGCGGTTCCGCTTGGCCAGCGCGGTCGCCGCGCGGACGATCCGCTCGCGTGACGCCGGTTGTGCGAAGGCGCCGGCTCCGCTGCCGGCAGTGCTGAGGAGCTGCGGTAATTCGTTGAGCGATTGTTCGTCGCGATCGCGCTGCCATTCGGCGGCGTCGGCGACGCGCGTTCCGGCCGGCGCGATCGCCGCGCCTCCCGGAACGGAGAGCTGCTGATTGCCGATCTGCACGTGCATGAAATCGCCCGACACCCACGCCTGTGCGCCGGCCGGCAATTCGATCGCGCGCGTCGAGGTCTCAGGCGCCGCGAACGTTGCCTCGGTCGGCGCGCTGAGGCCGATCACATTGACCGTGCTCTCGCGGCGCAGCACCGACCAGAGCGCCCCCGCTTCGACGAGCTGCGAGCGCTGCGCGGGACGCATCGCCCACGCGCGCTTGAGGTGCGTTTCGGATTCTTCCTGATGTCCCTTCTGCGCGGCGAGCAGCGAGAGGATGTAGTGCGCGTCCGGCTTGCGCGAGCCGATGCGGTCGAGACGCTGGAGGTAGCCGGCGGCGCGGTCCTCGAAGCCGAGGGCCATGAGCGCCTGCGCGGTCTCGAGCCAGAGTCCGTCGCGGCCGGGACCGAGGTTCACGGCGTGCTCGTAGGCGACGACGGAATTGGCTTCGTCGCTCTTCGTCAGTGCGAGTCGCGCGCGGAGGATCTCCGCGAGCGGGAACTCCGACGGCGACGGGAACGCGTTGAGGCTGCGCGCGACCTGATCGGTGCGGCTCTGTTGCAGGTCCCACTGCGCCTTCCAGAGATCGGCCACGCGTCCCACCTCGCCCGAGCGTGGCGCCGCGGCGTAGAGCGCGTCGACGTCGCCGCCGGTCGCTAGCGCGCGGCGCAGCGCGAGTAGCGGACGGAGTTGCAGCTCGGCCGTCACCGGCTTTGCCACGTTCGTGGGAGCCGCGGCGTGACGCGCGAAGCGTTCGTCTTTGAGGAACGCCAAGGCGGCGCCGCCGATGGCGATGCTCATCCCGAGGGCGACGAGCGCCTTGCGTTTCATGGATGCGCCGGCAGCGGCGAGGGTCGCGGCGAGGAGTCCGGCGATCAGCGTCGCGATCGCGGGGAGGCGCGTCGGTTCGGCCGATGCGATCGCGGCTGCGGCGACCGGCGGAAACACTTGCGGCGTGCGCGACTTCTGCGCCAGGACGCGGATGTCGGCGACGCGGTAGTCGTTCCCTTCCTTCTTCATCTCCAGGACGATGCTGTCGTCGACGCCGGTCGGGTAGTCGACGGCGAACACCGCCGCACGCTCCGCCATCGCGGGGACGATCGTCTGCAGCTCCCACGTGCTGTCGGTGGGTGGACCGAGTCGTGTCTCGATCTCCTCGAGGTTCAGCGTCGAGCCGGCGGCGAGTTGCTCGGCTACTGCTTGCGGGCCGCGCGCGAGGTAATCGGCGACGACGCGCGTCGCGGCGCGCTCCGCTTCCGAGAGGGGACGGACGTCGGCACGGAGGCCGAGGGCGAGCAGCGCGGAGAGGGCGAGCGCCGCGCGGAGGGGTCGGGACATGTGGTTCTCCTGGATGGGGGATTTGGCGATTATATGCCCCCTCCCTTGACAACCCTCAGACACCGACTTACTGTATTAGTAACTTAGTACAGTGAATCGGAGGTCCATTGTTCGACATCAACGCCACTGACGCTGCGCCTATCTGGCGGCAGATCGAGGAAGGGATGCGGCGGATGATCGCCCTCGGCGCTCTCAAGCCCGGCGACACCGTTCCCTCCGTCCGCGATCTCGCCCAGCAGCTCCGCGTCAACCCCAATACCGTCGCCCGCGCCTACCAGCGACTCACCGAGCATGGCGTGTTCGCCGTCCGGCGCGGGGAAGGGACGTTCGTCGCCGACGAGCCGTCGCAGCCGAAACGGTCGGAACGGAACGAGGTGCTTCGCGACGCCTCGGTCCGTTACGCCAGCTCGGCCATCGCGGTCGGCGCCTCGCTCGACGACGCCGTCGATGAGCTCAACACCAGTTACGACAAGCTCGTTCGCGAGCACAGGAGGAAGGTATGAACCAGGCGGAGACGCCCGCAATCCGCATCGCCGGCATGACGGTGCGCTACGGACGCCGTGTCGCCGTCGACGCCGCGTCGCTCGAAGTCCCGCGCGGCTCGGTGCACGCACTGCTCGGCCGCAATGGCGCCGGCAAATCGTCACTCGTCCGCTGCGCCCTCGGGCAGCAGCGCGCCTCGTCCGGAAGCGCCGAGATCCTCGGCCAGGACTCATGGAAACACCGCACGCACCTGATGGAGCGCATCGGCGTGGTGGCCGAAGAGGCCGACGCCCCGCCCGAGATGCGCGTGCAGCAGCTCGCCGATTTCAACGCGCGGCTCTACTCACGCTGGGACGGCAAGGCATTCGACGCACGCCTCGACCGCTTCGGCATCTCGAAGCAGCCGCGCTACGGCGACCTGTCGAAGGGACAGAAGAAGCAGGTCTCGCTCGCGCTCGCACTTGCGGCGTCGCCCGACCTCATCGTGCTCGACGATCCGACCCTCGGTCTCGACGTCGTCGCGCGGAAGTCGCTGTTCGAGGAAGTGATCGCCGATCTCGCCGACCGCGGCACGACGGTCTTCCTCACCACGCACGACCTGGCGGGCGTCGAAGCGATCGCCGACCGCGTGGCCATCATGAACGGCGGGCGGATCGTGCTCGACGAAGAGCTGGAAACGCTCAAGGCCCGCTTCCGCCGCATCCGTTTCTCCGCCCAGCCGCTGGCGCTGGAGGCGGCGAGCTTCCGCACGGCGCTCGTCCGGAGCTGGGGTGCCGGCACCGAGGCCATCGTTTCGAACTATGACGACCTCACGTTCGAGCGTCTCCGCTCGAGCGCGACGGTCCAGAGCGCCGACGTCTCGGCGATGTCGCTCGAAGAAATTTTCATCGCTGTCGCAGGAGAAGGAACCAAGTCATGACACACGCACTCGCCATTGCCCGCCGCGATCTCGCGGAGCGCACCTCGGTCTTCATCGCCGCCGCCGTGCTCGCGGTCGTCCCGTTCATCCTGACGCTCGTCCCCGGCATCACGTCGTTCAGCCGCACCGACGTCATCACCACGATGGGCACGCTGCTCGCCGTCGGGTTCACGCTCGGCCTCGCGCTCGTCCTCGGCGTGACGATGATCGGCCGCGACCTCAGCGAGAAGCGGATGTCGTTCTACTTCTCCAAGCCGATCTCCGCGTCCGCGATCTGGTTCGGCAAGCTGGCCGCGGCGATCCTCTCGCTCGCCATCTCGTTCGCCGTGCTCTTCGTGCCGTCGTATCTCGCCGGCTCGACGTCGTGGCAGAAGAGCTGGAACGTCGAGCTCCCGATCGCGTTCGCCCTGGTCGGGACCGTCGCGCTCGCGCTGCTCCTCTTCGGACATCTCTTCGGGACGATGTTCCGCTCGAAGTCTCCGCTCATCGCGCTCGACGTCGCGCTGATGGTCGTCACCGGACTGGCGCTGATCGGCATCGTCCGCCCGCTGCTGGAGGGATTCGGTCTCGAGCTCGCCGGACGCGTGACGTTCGCTCTCGGCGCCGCGATCCTGCTCATCCTCCTGGTGTGCGGCGCGTGGCAGTTGTCGAAGGGACGCGCCGACCGGAAACAGAATCACGTCGCTCTGTCGCGCTTCGTCTGGATCTCGATGGCCGTCGAGATCCAGACGAAG